>ENA-OQVM01000034-OQVM01000034.1-marine-metagenome-genome-assembly--contig:-NODE-34-length-196729-cov-6.377291_pt1 | contig 196729 bp, 173 predicted proteins | sample MGYA00237776_ERZ505498 | MGnify/ENA primary metagenome ERZ505498 (study PRJEB26159, sample SAMN06265151) | marine metagenome | isolation source: Helgoland LTER site | place: Germany:Helgoland, sampling...
GCAATTTGAATTTGTTGATGGAGCAGATGCTTCTATTCGATATTTGGAGCATGGATGGCCCACTGATTTATGCCGCTGGCATAGTCATGAAGTTCTAGAACTGCATCTGATAGTAGATACATATGGAAAAAGTTTTGTTGGTGACTTCATAGGGGAGTTTTCGCCCGGCGCTCTTTTTTTAATTGGCCCTAACCTGCCGCATAACTGGGTGACAGATGAATTTGGGGAGCCTGCGGTTGTCGAGAAGCGCGACATGCTGATCCAATTCAATCTTAGAACAATGAATCAATTGCGTGACATCTTTCCTGATTTTAGGGACCTTGATGGATTGCTGCAGCGCTCAATGGAAGGTATTGAGTTTTTAGGGTTTGATAAACAGGAATCCCAAACATATTTCGAATCCATTCGTGATTCGAGCGGTGCTGAGAAAATTGTTAATTTTCTCTCGTTTCTTGTGCGCCTCAAAGAACATCCATATCAAAAACGCTTATCCATTGCTAATACTGATTATCAGAATGTGACGTCCAGCCAGCCTAATATTGCAAAGGTTGTTGATCATATTATCGAAAACTTTTCAGATGATATTTCGCTGGCTCAGGCAGCAGAAATGTCCCATTTGAGTGCAACGGCCTTTGCAAGAAATTTTCAGAAACTGACGGGCAATCGTTTCACTGAATTTGTAACAAGGGTGCGGGTTGGTCAGGCTTGTTTAATGCTGCAAGCCTCAGAAGAAAAAATCGCGACAATATGCCATGAAGTAGGGTTTAAAAATCTTGCAAACTTTAATCGTCATTTTTTGAATATTAAGCAAATAACACCATCAGAATATCGAAATTATATTCGCTCCGAACTCCAGATTAAAAGAACAAATGAACATGAGTAATCCTAAGTTAAGCAAAACTAGTTATAACCGTAAATCCTGCAACATTGGGGTGGTGCATCTTGGTTTTGGTGCATTTCATCGAGCACATCAGGCCGTTTATATTGATGACTATATGGAGTTAACTGGCGATATGAATTGGGGTATCGCTGCGGTAAACCTGCGCCAGAATGATTCAGTTGCTTTCGAAGAGGCGTCCAGCGCAGAGGACGGATATGTTGTTAAAGCTATTGATTTCGATGATTCCACAATGTTCCGTTTATCACGCTCGCATGTTAAATTTGTAGATGCTGCCAGCCAACCAGAAGATGCGTATGATTTATTCTCTTTGCAAACTGTAAAGATGGTAACGCTTACAGTAACTGAAAGTGGCTATTATTTTGGTAGCAATTGGAGGCTTGATACTACGGCTGAGCCAATTTCTTCTAGTCTTTCGGGCAGTGCTTCTGAGACGGTTTATGCCTTCCTTGCTAAGGCTCTTGATAGACGCGCAAAAATAATTAATGAACCTCTTACACTATTGAGTTGCGATAATATCCGAAGCAATGGGCGTATGCTAGAAAGCGCATTGCTGGAATATTTGGAACTGAATCATCAGGAAAGTTTGGCGAAGTGGGTTCGTAAAAATGTAGCGTTTCCCTGTTCTATGGTTGACCGTATTACGCCTAGAACTACGCCAACTTTGCAAAATGAAATCACTGAGCTATTTCCGAGACACTCTATCGCTCCGGTCCATGCTGAAACATTCTCGCAATGGGTTATTGAAAATAAGTTTGCTGCAGCAATGCCTGACTTATCCAAAGTGGGTGTCCAAATTGTCTCTGATGTTGAGCCTTATGAAGAAGCAAAAATTCGTATTCTCAATGGGGGACATTCAGGCCTTGCTTATCTTGGTGCGTTGGCCGGTCATCAAACGTTCGATCAGGTAATGCGTGATCCTGAACTGCGACCTCATTTTGATCGGTGGGAGAAACAGGAAGTTTTATGTGGTCTTGGAGACAGTATTCCATTTGATGTTATGGAATATCTGAGCAAAATTGAAAGTCGATTTGAGAATAAGGGAATTGCCGATAATCTTGAGAGAATTTGCATGGATGGCTATTCAAAAATGGCAATTTATATCCGCCCAACGTTAGAGGCATGTTTGCAAAAAGGCATACTTCCCGAAGCTGGGTTCGATTGCGTTGCTGCTTGGGTTGTAAATTCCCGGCGCGTTAAAAATCACGAAACTACCTTTCCCTATCATGAACCGAATTGGGAGCGTCTATCGCCTATGCTAACGCTTGGCAGAGAAGAGGAAATTGCCTCAGATTCTCAAATTTGGGGAGACCTTCCACAGCGGTTTGAACATTTTGTACCCAGCCTTGTACAGGCAATAAAGAGAATGGAACAGAAATGGCACAATTAACCCTTCGAGACGTCGCAAAGTCCTATAACGGGGTTGATGTCATAAAAAATATTGATTTAGATATAGGTGACGGTGAATTTGTTGTATTTGTTGGGCCATCAGGGTGTGGAAAGTCCACACTATTGCGGATGATCGCTGGTTTAGAGGAAATATCTGGAGGCATAATTTCAATTGGTTCGGACGTCGTCAATGACGTGCCGCCAGCCAAAAGAGGGGTTGCTATGGTGTTCCAAACTTATGCACTTTATCCGCATATGAGTGTCTATAATAATATGGCATTCGGATTAAAGCAGGGCCGTACACCGCGCGATGAAATTGAAGCGCGCGTTAAAGCAGCAGCCGCTATCTTGGAAATTGAAAATTTACTAGATCGTACCCCAAGGGCGCTATCAGGGTGACAGCGCCAACGCGTAGCCATTGGTAGGGCAATCGTGCGCGAGCCTGACGTTTTTCTCTTTGATGAACCGCTTTCAAATTTAGATGCAGCTCTGCGTGTTCAAACGCGTATTGAAATTGCGCGGCTTCATAAAAGATTGGGTACGACCATGGTTTATGTGACCCATGATCAGGTCGAAGCAATGACACTTGCTGATAAAATTGTTGTCTTAAATAGTGGGAAGGTTGAGCAGGTTGGCTCGCCGCTCGAGTTATATCAACGCCCGAATACATTGTTTGTTGCTGGATTTATTGGCAGCCCGAAGATGAATTTTATGACAGGCAAGATTGCGACTGATAAAGGAGCGGATGTCTGTGGTATACGCCCTGAACATATTTCACTTTCGGAAATAAAGGGTGATTTTTCGGGCATAGTTAGGCATGTGGAAATGCTAGGTGCAGACACGTTGTTTCATATTGAAACAGCAGATTATGGCATGATGGTTATAAGTCAGCCTACCGTTAGCAGTAATCTTGGGGGCATAAATATCTACCTCACATTGCAGTCTGATTACCTTCATTTTTTTAAAGATGGTGTGCGGCTTGAAACAGGAGCAGACTAGGAAATGATTCAGGTAGCAGGCGAAGCTCTCATTGACCTCGTAATGCAACGCAGCAGCACGGCCCTAAAATTTGTTGCCCATGTTGGCGGTGCCCCTCTGAATGCAGCTGTTGCTCTTGGCCGCCTTGATGTTCCTGTTCGGTTCGCCTGTCCAATCTCATGTGATGCGTTCGGCGAAATGATACATGAAAAACTGCGCGGCTCTCACGTTAGTTTGGCGGCGCCTAAACCAGTTGATGCTCCCTCGCCACTTGCGATTATATCCCTGAATGAGGCCGGTGTGCCATCTTATCAGTTCTACCGTGAGGGCACAGCTGATAGGCAGATTAATGATAGTTTTATTGCCCAATGCCTCGCGGTAGACTGTTCTGTGATTCATGTTGGGGGAACCTGTTTGGCAGACCCTGTAGATTTTGAAAAATGGATGACGCTTATTAATGCTGCGAAGGAAAAGGGCTGTCTTGTGTCTCTTGACCCAAATATCCGCCCGAGCCTGATTGACGATGTTGCTGAATTCAGTGCTCGTATGACAAGAATGTTTGAGGCTGCCGATCTGATTAAAGCGAGTGATGAGGATTGTGAGACATTATTTGGCTCATCAGCGCTTGATGAGCTTGTCACCGGACCGTTTGCAGGTGCCCAGCTTGTTGTGATCACCAGTGGTAGCAAAGGGGCGGTTGGTCGCATGGCCAATGGAACAACAAGGGATGTGCCGTGCGCGCCTCTGGCAACTCTTGTCGATACAGTTGGTGCAGGCGACTGCTTTCAGGCAGGGCTGCTTGCACAGCTCTGGCACGGGGGATATCTTTGGTCGCATGAGACACTTGCATCGCTTACATCAAACGCTTTTTATGATGCCATTGCATTCGGCCATGAAGCTGCTGCTATTAATTGTAGTCGTCATGGATGTAACCCCCCTTGGATAAGGGAATTGAGATCATTATAGAAAATAGCGTATAAGCAGAATAACTTATTTTGTTCTTGCGCAGTAGGGCGACCATTATGACCGAACAGACATCACAAATTGCTACTGTTCCTGATAGTGATTACGTTATTTTTGGCGGTACAGGCGACCTTGCCTTACGCAAGATATTTCCGGCATTTTTCTGGCGGTTTCTCGATGGCCAGGTCACAGAGAATTTCCGTCTTATTATCGCAGCTCACCATATTGTTAGCCGTGATGACTTTGCCGAAAAGCTTCGGCCTAACTGCGAAGATGCGTTTACCAGCGGTGTAGCAAATGATGATAATTTTGCTGCATTCATCGGCCTAATGAATATTATTGAGCTGGATGTTGTTAGCGGCAAAGGGGCTGATAACCTTGCAGGGCTCATTAATGAGAAGATATCGGCTGACCGGCCTTGCATTTATTATCTTGCGGTTGCGCCTAGTCTTTTTGGGGCAAGCTGTCAGCTACTGCAGCAGGCAGACCTTGTTCATCCGCAGAGCCGGCTTATCGTTGAAAAGCCGCTTGGGCATGATGGTCCATCGGCAAAACTTATTAATAATGAAATCTTATCTGTTTTTACCGAAGAACAGATTTACCGAATTGACCATTATCTTGGCAAAGAGACAGTGCAGAATTTGATGGCGTTGCGGTTTGCAAACATCATCTTTGAATCGCTGTGGAGCAATAACCATATTGACCATGTCCAGATAACGGCTGCCGAAACTGTTGGCGTTGGACAGCGTGCCGAATATTACGATAAGTATGGTGCGGTCCGTGACATGCTACAAAATCACCTGTTGCAATTATTATGTCTGGTTGCAATGGAGCCACCATCCCAATTTAATGCAAGCCAAGTCCGTGATGAAAAGCTCCGAGTTTTACGCGCATTACGCCCTGCTAATTCTGAAGATATCGTGCGTGGCCAGTATCAGGGATATGAAGCTGAACTGGGGCGTACATCAAATACTGATACCTTTGTTGCCCTCAAGGTGTTTGTTGATAACTGGCGCTGGGCGGGGGTTCCTTTTTACATTCGTACAGGTAAAAAAATGGCTGTACGGGCAAGCGAAATCATTATTACCTTTAAGCGCCGCCCGCATGATATTTTTTCCACAATCGGGCAGAGCCAGAAAGGTGATGCGCCGAACCGGCTGGTCATCAGAGTTCAGCCTCAAGAAGGCTTGCGACTGCAATTAACCTCCAAGGAGCCAGGCCCTGGCGGCATGCGGTTTTTCCCATCAGAGCTAAATCTATCATTTGGCGAGACTTTTGATCAGCGTCTGCCGGACGCCTATGAGAGGTTGCTGATGGACACCGCCAGAGGCAATCAAACCTTATTCATGCGTCTTGATGAGGTGCTCGCGGCATGGCAGTTCATCGACCCGATTATAGATATGGCAAAAGATACTGCGCCTCATCTATACCGTGAAGGAACAATGGGGCCAGCAGATACGCTTTTAGCCAAGGCTGGGCGTGACTGGATTGACCCGTCTGAAGATGGCTAATAGCACGAGCCTGTTACGGTTTTTTTAAAAGACTATCTAAGAGATAAAGGCGTCAGCCTGCCAATACCCTTTTACGGGGAGAAAGAGTTCATAATGCCGGAAAAAACGCCAGATTATACATTGCATCCAAAGGTGGCTGCTGTGCTTGAGCGTATCCGCAAACGGAGTGCCGCACCACGGGCGGCCTATCTTGAACAGCTTCAGATTATGGAAGATGACCCGGATTCAGACCGCGGCTTTGTGTCCTGCTCGAATATTGCCCATGCGGCAGCAGGTGCTGGCTCGGACCAGCCTGAGCTTCTATCTGGCGCAAAACCGCATATCGGCATTGTAACATCCTATAATGACATGCTGTCAGCGCATCAGCCATTTGAGCAGTTCCCAGCCATCCTGAAAGCCGCCGCGCGGCATGCCGGAGCGACAGCCCAAGTTGCTGGCGGTGTTCCGGCAATGTGTGATGGTGTTACCCAAGGCCGTCCCGGGATGGAACTTTCCTTGATGTCGCGTGATGTGATTGCGCTATCAACTGCGGTGGCTCTTAGTCATGGTGTGTTTGATGCGGCGCTCTGTCTTGGTGTGTGTGACAAGATTGTCCCGGGGCTTGTCATGGGCGCTCTTGGTTTTGGCCATTTACCGGTTATTTTTGTGCCAGCTGGCCCAATGAGTAGTGGCCTGCCAAATGATGAAAAAGCGGCCATCCGCAAAGCCTTTGCCAGAGGTGAGGTTGAGCGGAGTGATCTGCTGGCGGCCGAAGCCTCTGCCTATCATGGCCCTGGCACCTGTACCTTTTATGGGACGGCTAATTCGAACCAGATGTTGATGGAAGTGATGGGGCTGCACCTACCAGGGGCTGCCTTTGTTCATCCGCATAGTGATTTGCGTCAGGCACTAAATGTTGCTGCCAGCCAGCAGGCTGTTGCCATTAGCCGCAAATCTGATAATCCGCGTCCCATTGGCCGGATGCTTGATGAGCGCAGTTTTGTGAATGCGATTGTTGGATTGCATGCAACAGGCGGGTCAACCAACCATACGCTTCATTTGCCAGCGATGGCTGCGGCGGCTGGGATTGAGCTATTATGGGACGATTTTTCTGACCTGTCCGAAGTTGTTCCTTTGCTGACGCGGATCTATCCAAATGGACAGGCAGATGTAAATCATTTCCATGCAGCTGGCGGGATGGCTTTTGTAATTCGTGAATTGCTGGAAGCAGGCTTGCTTGACGCCTCAGCCCAGACAGTCTGGGGCGAGTGCCTTGCTGATTATGCTTGCGAGCCATGCCTTGATAAGTCTGGCTTGTCATGGCAGAGCGCTGCCACCAGCTCGCTTGATACAACTATACTGGCTCCGGCATCTGCTCCGCATGCCCCGACAGGGGGTCTGAAAATGCTACATGGCAATAGTGGTAAGGCTGTGATTAAGATTTCGGCAGTAAATCCAGAACATCACAAGATTACCGCGCCAGCAGCTGTATTTACCCATGAAGCAGATGTGAAGGCAGCCTATAAGGACGGGTCTCTTAACCGGGATGTTATTGTGGTAGTGGTGGGTCAGGGTCCGGTTGCCAATGGCATGCCTGAGCTTCATAGTTTGACGCCTATGCTGACCAATCTTCAGGATCAGGGCTTTGCTGTGGCGCTGGTCACTGATGGCAGAATGTCAGGCGCATCAGGCAAAGTGCCAGCCGCAATTCATGTCTGTCCCGAAGCTGTCAATGATGGCCCTATCGGCAGAATTCGGGATGGTGATATCATCACTCTGGATGCTGTTGCTGGTACATTAGAGGTGGCAGCAGACCTCTCAGCACGCACAGGTAATGTATCAATTTCGCCTGTGCACCAGTCCGGATTTGGGCGCCAGTTATTTGCAAGTATGCGCGCCCATGCCCATTCAGCCGAAGCCGGTGGCGGTATTAACGTAGTGAAAGAAATATAATGAAAATTGATGATATTCTCACCCTTGGCCCGGTAATGCCGGTTATTGTGATTGATGAGGCTGAACATGCAGTAGCGCTTGCTGATGCATTGTTGGCAGGCGGCATTCGCACGATTGAAGTTACGTTGCGAACAGATGCTGCGCTGGATGCTGTGCGGGCTATTCGTGATGCACGCCCTGATATGGTTGTGGGTGTTGGCACTATTATATCGCCAGCCTTGGCGCGTGCCGCTATATCGGCTGGTGCACAGTTTGGGGTAAGCCCGGGCGCAACAGATGCTGTTCTTGATGGGTGTGAGGCAGCTGGATTGCCGCTGCTTCCGGGCGCTACAACCGTCTCAGAAATGATGCGCTTGGCAGAACGCGGCTATAACAGGTTGAAATTCTTCCCTGCAACAGCGGCAGGCGGGCCAGCATTTCTGAAATCACTTATTAGCCCGCTACCAGATTTGCGCTTTTGCCCAACGGGCGGCATTACCGAAAGCACAGCACCTGACTGGTTGAGCCTTGCTAATATACCGTGCCTTGGTGGCAGCTGGATTGCGCCTGCTGGTGATATAAAATCCGGCGATTTTGCTGGCATTACAGCACGGGCACTAAAAGCAAGCCGCCTTGGCGGATAACAAGTCACGTTAAGGTGTGGTGATGAATAATGAGCAAGCACCATGGCAACGATTAGGCTCTAGCCTGAAACTTGGCCTGCGGGCATGCTCTGAATCAGACTGGCTTCCATATGATGATTTATTCGGCGATGGATTAGCGCGCGCGCGTCAGTTAAGCCTGAAACAGCAGCTATCTGCTGAACGTCATAGTGATGTGTTTGCCGCTGTGCCCGACACACAAGCTGCAGGCCAAGAGGTGCTGGAGATGGTCTGCACACATCTTGCTACGCATCATAAAACACCGGCAGGAGACCCTGATATCTCAGCGCACCCACTTGATGCCGCTGCTAGGTTAGTGCCTGAAGATTTGCTTTTATTAGCGCCGCAGGAGCGTATAACAGACGCGCAAGGCGGCGATTATGGCTGGCATCTTGTTGCGGCATCATTATGTTTTCCGGCCCATTGGGTGCTGGCAGATAAAATGACGAAACCATTGACAGATATTCACGCCCCTGTGCCGCATTATCAAGAGCGGCTTGCAGCGCCCATGGACCGCTTTTTTACCCATATGCAGGTTGGTCCTATAAGTGCCCGTATGAACTGGTCTCTGCAATTTGGTGATACGCTTTATACCCCCCATCGTTCTGCCCATATTCCTGCTGGCACAGTCAAAGCCTATGAGCATCTCTATGCCCGGATGGAACATCAGACACTCCGGAAGCTGCCCCAGACGGGTCATATTCTGTTTACCATCCGCACCCACATCGTGCCGGTTTTACACTGGAAAGAAACACCCAATGCGATTCGCGATTTGCTCGCCTTAATGGATGGGATGTCTGCTGAAACGCGCGCCTATAAAGGCGTAGACTTATATCGCGACGCATTACAGCATTGTCTAGTTTCAGTATAGATTTAGTGTGGCATCCTATTAGTAGGATAGGGTGAAAACATGTTATATTGCCCAAATGAGCCTCGTACCTCACAGCAGTGCGAGGCGTCAGGACGTCTCTTATTTTTGAAAAAAGTGCAACAGATTATGACTTCTAACCAAACCGAAATACAAGCTTCTCTTATGGCCCCTCTTATGGCCCGTCTTACCGCATCAGCAGCTGAGATGCGCGAACAGCATTTACGGGATCTTTGCTCTGGTGCACGAGATGAGTTTAGCCTGTCGCTTGATGATTTGAGCGTTGATTTTACGCGCCAGCCAGTAACATCCAGCATTATGCAGCAGTTATGCCAGCTAGCTGAGATAAGTGGCTTGAAGGATTTTCAGCAGCAGATGATGACAGGTCAGGCTGTTAATATAAGCGAAAACCGTCCTGTTCTGCATTGTGATTTGCGCGCCCCAGCACGCCTTCACTCCGACGAATGGCAGCAGCTTTCACGGTTTGCAGATACCGTTCGGGCAGATGAAAAAATACGGCATGTTATCAATCTTGGTATTGGTGGGTCTGATCTTGGCGGCGCTATGGTGCTGAAGGCACTGGCACATGATTGTGATGGGCCGGATGTTTATTTTGCTGGTAATATTGATCCTGCGGCCCTTGGAGATGTGCTGAAACGCTGTACGCCAGAACATACCCGTATCATCATTACATCCAAAAGCTTCACCACTGCAGAAACATTAATGAATGCAGCTATGGCGCGTGACTGGCTGATAAAAGCTGGGGTGGATGCTGATGCTGCCTTTATCGCTGTTACGGCCGCACCAGACAAAGCTCGCGCTTATGGGATTGAGGGCGATAAAATCTTCAGTTTCTCTGATGGAATAGGGGGCCGCTATTCTGTTTGGTCAGCGGTTGGACTGCCGGTCATGATTGCGATTGGGGCAGATAAATTCAGCTCTTTTCTGGGCGGCGCTCATGCTATGGATCAGCATGTTATGGCGGCACCATTTGCAGATAATATCCCTGTTATAATGGGCCTGCTCAGGGTCTGGCATAGACGCTATTTTGACCGGTCAAGCTACGCCATCATTCCGTATTCTGAGCGGTTATCGCGGCTTCCGGCATGGGCACAGCAATTGGAAATGGAAAGCAATGGCAAGCGTGTTAGTCGTCATAATGAGCCACTTGATGCGCCGGCTGCACCGCTTATCTGGGGCGAGGCCGGCACTAACGCACAGCATAGTTTTTTCCAGTTTCTGCATCAGGGGGTAGATGAAATTCCGCTTGATATATTGCTGCCGCTTAGCCCCAGTAATAATGCTGATGATCCGTTCTGGAAGGCGCATCATATGACGCTGGTTGCAAATGCAGTTGCCCAAGCCGAAGCGCTTGCCTTTGGCACTGATAATCTAGATAACCCGCATCAGCATTTTCCCGGTAATCGGCCGAGCATTGTTATTAGCTGGGAGAAAACAACGCCTTATGCGCTTGGCCGTCTGCTGGCTCTGTATGAGCATGTTACGATAGTGAGCGGGTTCCTGTTCGGCGTAAACAGTTTTGATCAATGGGGTGTTGAGCTTGGCAAAGCCCGCGCAATCGCTCTTGAAGAAGCCCTTAAAACAGAAGGGTCTTTTCGTGATTTTAGCCCGGCTGCTGCGCATTTGATAAAGCGGGCACGCGATATTATCGGCTGACCTGTTTTGCGCTTCTTTGGCTTATGGCTAGCAGGCGTTAATAGCGCGGCGTGTCATCTCACGCACCAGATGTGCACGGTAATCTGCGCCAGCATGAATATCACTCAGCAGCATCTCTTCATCAATGGCGATAGTCTCAATGGCGGCTGCCGAGAACTGGTCAGCAAGCGCAGCCTCCATGTCGCCATGACGAAAGACCCCGTCTTGACCAGCGCCAGTGATAGCAACCCGCACATCACCATCCATCACAGCAACGCAGACACCAACCATTGCATAACGTGACGCAGGGTTTGGGAATTTTACATAGGCTGCTTTATCTGGTTTTGGAAAGCTGACGGCTGTTACGATTTCCTGCTCATCAAGGTCTGTTTCAAACATGCCAACAAAAAAATCTTCAGCCGCAATATCGCGTTCTGATGTATGGATAGTTGCCCCTAGCGCCATCAGAGCCGCAGGATAACAAGCAGAGGGATCATTATTGGCAATTGAGCCGCCAAGTGTTCCGCAATTACGCACCTGCCTGTCACCAATGCCGCCAGCAAGTGACGCAAGCACAGGGATCATTTTGGCAACAAGCTCGGATGTTTCAACATCATGATGCCGGCACATGGCGCCAATTTTAAGGTGGCTTCCTGTATCTTCGATTAACCCAAGGCCTGTATCAGCAAGGTCGATGAGCAGGTCTGTCTGGGCAAGCCGTTGTTTGAGTGTTGGGATAAGCGTCATGCCACCTGCTAGAAGCTTTGCATCATCGCATGCCGCAAGCTGAGAGCGTGCATCATTAAGGGATAGTGCTTTGTGATACTGTGTTGCGTACATCTGCTTGTTCTTCCCGTGAAACTATTTTTCCCGTAAAATTATGTTATTATGCTTTACGCATATCCTGAGCGCCCGTTTGAACCGCCTTCACGATATTATGATATCCGGTACAGCGGCAGATATTTCCCTCAAGCCCCTCGCGGATATCCTGTTCACTAAGTGTTGGGTTTGTCTCAACAAGTTCAATGGCGCTCATCACCATGCCGGGTGTGCAATAGCCGCATTGAAGCCCATGCTGTTCATGAAAGGCCTGTTGCATCGGATGCAATTTATCACCAGAGGCAATGCCTTCGATTGTGGTAATATCTTTGCCCTCAGCTTGAACGGCTAGCACTGTACAGGATTTGGCGGAGGCACCATTTATATGTATGACGCACGCACCGCACTGGCTGGTATCACAGCCAATATGGGTTCCTGTAAGCGCAAGTGTTTCGCGCAGATATGTCACAAGAAGCATATTATCTTCAACATCATGGGAGACTGGCTGACCATTCACGGTCATTGAAAGCTGTGTCATTCTTTATTCACCATTATTGGAAATGATCGTTTCTTTAGTAAACCGTGGCCTGTTTTCTAGGCGCTGTAAAGTCTTACGCGATGATGAGTAAAAAATCACGTAAACAAGCAGGACTAAAATAACGCTATGCCGGATAATACCCTCCATTGGTGCTGATTTATAGAGAGATAATGAAATCAGTTTTCGAGGAGTTTTTCATGCACGACTCAGAAACCGTGTTATAATTTGATGGATGAGACGCTTATGGCGTGGTGAGCATGACAGGTGAGGAGCTATCATATCTATGACAACTCAGTCAGACCGTTATCAAGATGATATAATGTTACCCCAGCTTGGATGTGACTGGCATCAGGCAGGGCATAAGCTGGCTATTGTGTTTGTGACATCAACATGGGGCTCATCACCGCGCCCTGTTGGCAGTATGATGCTGGTGCGTGATGATATGCGCATTGAAGGCTCGGTTTCTGGCGGCTGTATCGAAGGCGCTGTGATTGAAGCGGCCCTCGATGCCATGAAAAGCGGCACAGGACAGCCGCTTAGCTTTGGTGTTGCTGATGAGACAGCCTGGGAGGTTGGCTTGTCTTGTGGTGGCAGCATTGAGGTGCTTGTGATTCCTGTTGGGCCGTCCGGCATGTCGTTTGATATATTGACAGCACTTGCAGATGCAGCCCGGCTCCGGCAGCCCCTTCAACTTTCAATTTCGCTTGCTACTGCTACGGTAACACGCGCAACCGAGATTTCTGTGATGCAGTCTGGCATGCAATCTGTAATGCAGTCTGGCGGGGATACTGAGCCTGAAATTTACACCCATCTTCAGGAACCCCGGCTTCAGCTTGTGATTGTCGGCGCGGTTCATATTGCCCAATATCTGGCACCGATGGCACAAAGTTGCGGCTTTGAGGTAACGCTTATCGATCCGCGCGGGATCTTTGCACATCCAGAACGGTTTGCCTCATCCACTGTAAAAGATGTGTGGCCATCTGATATCCTGCCGCAGATGATGCTCGATGCCAGAACAGCGTTTGTTACCCTTACACATGACCCCAAGATTGATGATGATGCATTGCGCATTGCGCTTCAAAAACCGGTTTTCTATCTGGCGTGCCTTGGCAGCCGGAAAACCCATGAAAAGCGATGTGCGCGGCTGCGTGATGATGCAACAGACGAAGCCTTACAGAGAATTTCAGCGCCAGCAGGTCTCGATATTGGCGGTCGTAGTCCTGCTGAAATTGCTGTCTCCATTATGGCAGAGATGATTGCAGCATGGCATGGCCCGAAACGGCAAACCCCATGAAATTTGGTCCGCGTCCTGTAAATGAATGTGGCGGGCATATACTGGCCCATAGCGTTAAAGTAGCGGGCCGAAGGTTTTCCAAAGGCATCTGTCTTAAGGATGAAGACATCGCCTATCTTGGGGCTGGCGGCCTCACAGAACTTGTTATTGCCGAAGCTGAGCCGGGTGATATCCATGAAGATGATGTTGCTAATAGGCTGGCACAGGCGCTCGCCCCGCACGGTGTTAGTCTGACCATAGCAGCGACAGGCCGGGTTAATCTGAAGGTTCAGGATACATCTCTTATCGGCGTGTTTTCTGAGCGTCTGACAGCATTTAATCTGATTGATGAAGGGCTGACATGTGCAACGGTTCAGCACCATCAGTTACTCAGCGCTGGACAGATGGCGGCGACTTTAAAAATCGTGCCGTATTTTCTGCCAGCCGAGGTTGTTGAGGCGGCAGAAAAGCTACTCGCGAACGGCCCGCTTTTTACCTGCCATCGCCTTACAGGATGCGATGCAGGTCTTATCCAGACGGTCTCGCCAGCGGTAAAACAAACGGTGCGCACAGCAACTCATAACGTCACAGAGGCCCGGCTTTCAGCTCTTGGATGCCGTCTTATATCATCTGTTGAATGCGCGCATGATAGCGCTGCGATTACAGCAGAACTCCATAAGATGAGAGAGACTGGTATTGCGTTAATTCTTATTTGTGGCGCATCAGCCATCAGTGATAGGCGTGATATTGTGCCAGCTGCTGTTACACTAGCAGGCGGGCGTATTGAGCAGCTTGGCCTTGCCGTTGACCCCGGCAATCTTACGATGGTCGCAGGCATTGATGATACGATGGTTATCGGGATGCCCGGCTGTGCGCGCTCGCCGCGGCTGAATGGTCTTGACTGGATTCTTCATCTTTATCTGGCAGGATTGGACATTGACCGGCTAGCATTAGCTTCGATGGCTACTGGCGGGCTGTTGATGGAAATCGCCTCACGCCCTTTGCCGCGTGCGCTAGCGCCTGATTTTGTGCCGTCCAAGCACAGTGCTGGCAGCGCAGCGCCTTATCTTGCAGGGCTTATTCTGGCTGCCGGACAATCACGCCGGATGGGCAATGAAAATAAATTATTGATGCTGCTGGGGGGTGTGCCGCTTATCCGCCATACCACCATGATGCTTCTGGCGGCAGGCTGTGTGGATATCACGATTGTTACGGGCCATGATGCAGAGGCTATCAGGCACGCAGTAGAGGGCCTTGATGTACGATTTGTTCAGGCACATGACCATGCAAAAGGGCAGGGGCATTCTCTGCGGGCTGGGATTCTCGCGCTACCAGAAAAGGCAAGTGATGTGTTGGTCATGCTGGGAGATATGCCGCTTGTATCTGCAGAGCTTGTCTCTCAGCTTATGGCGCATCATGCGCGCCAACCCGGTCATGACGGCGTCATAAGCCTACCTGTTTGTGATGGCAGGCGCGGGCATCCTGTTATCTGGGGACGCCGCTTCTTTGATGAACTTGCCACTATCAGCGGTGATAGCGGGGGGCGGGTTCTTCTGGCTGATTACGCGCATGCGCTTCGCCCATTCGACTGGGACAGGCCTGAAATGTTTCTTGATGCCGATACACAAGACGCCTTTGCTCAGATTAAACAAGCCTATGAGGCAGACCAAACGCCATCATGATGGCGCTGTAAAACAAAGCTTTTGTCCCGTTTCGGCGCTCTCATAGACAGCCTTTTCCAAGCTGAGAATGGTTAAATAATCCCGCGCGATATTTTCAGGCGTTGTCCCAGCCAGCAGACTTTCACAGACATGATGACAGAGTGTCTTGACGCAGTCCCCGCCAAATCCTGGCCAATCCTTTGCCGGCAGGATAAGCGTTTCTTCGGCGCTGAGATGGCCGCGCATCCATACCTCCCCAAATCCGGTAAGACGCAAAGTGCCGTTTTCAGCTTCGACCCATGCTTCTCCCATTGTAAGCCGGTGATTGTCAGCCCTGTGGTCAGCAAGCCTATTCCCATCAAACAGCGCCCGGAAGCCATTATCATAGCCAAGCAGAATATGGCCTGCATCTTCGCCGGTAATCGCAGGGTTTAGCTGGCGCAAATCAGCATAGACACTATCTGGCAGTCCAAAGAGATAGCAAAACACATCAAGCCAGTGCACCGCTGTTTCATGAACCAGAAAGCGGGGCATCGTTTGAAAATAGGGTTGGCGGGCAAGATAGGCATCTGGCCCCTGTCCATCACCTGGCCGGAGCTGAAAGCGCATCTGATACAGCCTGCCAAGCGTGCCAGCAGTAATCACCTCCTTCATGGCGCGATACCATGGCTGGAATCTGAAATTATCATGAATAATAAGACAAGCACCTGCCGCTTCAGATGCCGCTGTTATCGCTTCAGCCTGTTCAGTAGAGGCGCAGAAAGGTTTTTGGCAAATGATGGTTTTAATGCCAGCATCAAGGGCTTGGGTAATCACGCGTGCTTGCGCATCTGGCGGTAGAACGATATCTAGCACCTCCGGGGCTACCGTGCTCAGCAGGTCGTCCATATTGTCAAAAGCAGGATAGTTTGTGGCTTCTGCAACGCTAAGTGCCTTATCCATCACGCCAACAATCTGCGCCTTGTCTATACGCTCCCATGCATCGCGGTGGAACTGACTAAAATAGCCGGCACCGATCACTGCGATGCGTAAGAATGTTTCTGCCATGTTAATCTCCTTGGAATCAGCCTGTATCCTACAGCATCCCTAGTCTTATGGTGTGCTACTAGCGCGTCTACATAATGCACTTGATGCTCAATATACTATCATCTCTTGTCATCAGGGAAGATTTAGGCACAGACTAGTAACATTCTGGGGCGCTAACGCGATAGCCTGTTAAAAAAAGGGGGGACGATGCCGATGACTGATGCTTTATGGGAAGTATATGCGCTGAAATATTCAGAACGAAATAGCCGAACCCGTGCAGATAGCTTCATATTTGATGATGACCATGCTTCTCCCCATGCAATGGATTATTTTATCTGGGTGTTGCGTTCAGGCGAGCAAACAATCCTTGTTGATACCGGCTATGATGAAACTGAGGCAGCAGCGCGCGGCCGCCCTATCTTGCGGGCCCCTCAAGTAGCGCTAGGAGCCTTGGGATTATCGCCAGATGCGATTGATAGGATTATCATTACCCATCTGCATTATGACCATGCAGGCTCGTTGCAGGATTTTCCCAATGCACGGCTCTATCTGCAGCCGGCTGAGATGGCTTTTGCAACTGGTCCTTGCATGTGTGAAGGCGTACTAAAAATGCCTTATACAGCAGACCATATCTGTCAGGTCGTGCAGGCGCTCTATTCGGGCCGTGTTGAATTTACCGGACAGGACACGCACATTGTTCCTGGCGTTAGTGTGCATCAGGTTGGCGGGCATGCTCGCGGCCTACAAATTGTAAGGGTTAAGACAGTATCGGGTTGGATGGTGCTGGCGTCAGACGCTACCCATTACTACGAGAATTTCCTGAAACGAAAGCCATTCCCAATCGTTGTTGATTTAGAAGATATGCTTGCCGGGTTTGATACGATTCAGACCCTTGCTACATCAACAGAACTTGTTATTCCGGGCCATGACCCTCTGGTCACAAATCTATTTTCTCCTGAGGGTCATAGTGGATTTGTGTGGCGGCTTGATACAGGGCCGATTAAGCCGATGCCTGCTGCAGATAAACAGGCTTAGAGCATACCATGTTCGGTTAGCACCTTACGGGCAACACGCTGGCATTCTAGGGCTTGTGGCACGCCGCAATAAATACCGATCACATTCACGATTGCCCGGATTTCTTCCATTGTGCAGCCGTTTCTAATAGCGCCATTACAATGCAGCTCCCATTCGTGCATTTTGCCAAGAGCGCCTATCATGGATAGGTTCATCATTGAACGCGTTTTTTCTTCAATGACATCATCGCCCCAGCCAAATCCCCAGCACCATGCGGTCATAGCTTCCTGAAACGGACGATTGAATTCATCTGCATTATCCATTGTTGTGTCGACATAATCGGCACCAAGTGTGGCCCGGCGCTTTGCCAGACCTTTCTCAAAAAGCTTATTATCCATAGCAATTCCCTCTTATTTTTTTTATTATTTTAGGATGTAGGAATATAGTTATAGCGCAGAAATCCCAAAGGCAAAGTGCCAAATTATTTACACCGTTTCTCTATCTTCGCGTTGCTCAATAGCGCCCAGTGCACCTGTTTCCATATAGATGGTGGCTTCTGCAATATTCTTGGCATGGTCACCAACACGCTCAAGGTGGCGCGAGACAAACAGAAGCTGAGTAACTGTTTCAAGGTTGTCCTCATTCTCCCGAATTTTATGCATCAGGCCTTTGGTGAATGCTTTGTGCATTTTATCAAGCTGCAGGTCTGCTTCACGAATTGCATGTGAGCGTTCAACATCACGTTCAATATAAGCTGCCATCACATCGCTCATGCTTGAGATGGCAAGGTGAGATATTCTTTCCAGCTCTCCGCGCATTTCATTATCAATGACCAATGTTGTTTTCAGGATGATTTTCGCAATATTCTTGGCAAGGTCGCCGGCACGCTCAAGGTTCATTGCAATCTGAATGGATGTAATAACAACCCGCAGATCATTTGCCATTGGCGAGCGCAAAGCAAGGATGGCACTTGCCTGTTCCCGAACGTCAAATTCCATCTGATTGATATTTTTATCAGCCAAAATAACAGCGCGTGCCGCATCAGCATCGCCGGTGATAAGACTGGTGATAGCCTTATCATTCATTGCCACGATATCATTGCCCATTCGGGTCACAAGTGCCCGCAGAACATCAAGCACTTCATCGTAGGATTTAACGATATGGTCAGCCATAAAAGCCTCTCCTTTTTAGTCTCTAGCCAAAACGACCAGTGATATAATTCTCAGTTAGCTTATGGTGCGGACTGGTAAATAATTCTTTTGTCGCGCCAACCTCGATGAGCCGCCCAAGATGGAAATAGGCTGTTCTGTGCGAGACACGAGCCGCCTGCTGCATTGAGTGGGTCACAATAACAATAGTATATTTTTCAGATAGTTCTTCAATAAGTTCTTCAATTTTTGCTGTTGCAATTGGGTCTAGGGCAGAACAAGGCTCATCCATTAAAATGATTTCCGGGCTAACAGCGATTGTCCGTGCAATACATAAGCGCTGCTGCTGGCCGCCAGATAATCCGGTGCCGGGCTGATCAAGGCGGTCTTTGACCTCCTCCCATAATCCGGCTCTACGCAAGGCTTCCTCAACCTGATTTTCTAGGTGAGATTTACTTTCAGCAAGGCCATGAATTTTAGGGCCATAAGCCACATTATCAAAGATTGATTTTGGGAACGGGTTGGCTTTCTGAAATACCATTCCGATCCGCGCCCGCAGCGGGACAACATCAATTTCTGGCGCATAGATATCTTGATTGTCCAGCAGAATTTCGCCGGTAACAGAACATGTTGCAATGGTATCATTCATCCGGTTTAAGCAGCGCAGGAAGGTTGATTTCCCGCATCCTGACGGGCCAATGAAAGCTGTTACTTTCTGGGCTTCGATATCAAGGCTTAGATTATCAATGGCTCTTTTATCGCTATAATGAACAAAAACATTATTGCACATAATTCGGGCGTTATTGACCCGGATATTACCAACTGTATCCATTGGCGGTTCAATGCCGTTAAAATTATCCACGCTTGCGGCTCCTCTTATCTGTGCCTTATTATGACTCATGCCCGCTGACTACCAGCGACGCTCTAATTTTTTGCGTAACCACACAGCAAAGCTGTTCATCACAACCAGAAACGCCAGCAGCACCATAATGGCCGAGCTTGTTTTCTGGATGAACATGCGTTCTGCGAAATCTGCCCACATGAAAATCTGTACAGGCAATACTGTGCCGGGATCTGTAATAGAGCCGGGAATATCGACGATAAAGGCAACCATTCCTATCATCAGAAGCGGCGCTGTTTCCCCAAGAGCCTGTGCCATGCCGATAATGGTTCCTGTTAGCATGCCCGGCAAGGCAAGCGGCAGAACATGATGGAAGGTTGTCTGCATCTTTGATGCGCCAATTCCAAGCGCGCCATCACGTATGCTTGGCGGCACTGCGCGAATAGCAGCACGAGACGAGATAATAATCGTCGGCAATGTCATCAGCGCTAGCACCATACCGCCAATAAGCGGAATAGAGCGGGGCAGGCCAAATATATTGATGAAAATCGCAAGCCCCAGAATGCCGAATACGACCGATGGGACAGCAGCTAGATTATTGATATTGATTTCAATAATTTCAGTTAGCCTATTCTTTGGCGCAAATTCTTCCAGATATAGCGCGCTCGCAATGCCGATAGGAAAGGCAAGTGAGAGACAGACAGCCAAGGTCAGGATGGACCCGATAAACGCACCCTTGATGCCGGCCATTTCGGCGTTTCGTGAGGCGCTCCCGAAGAACAGATAATCACTGATTTCATAGCTTATCAGCCCCGCCTCCTGAAGCTGGTCAATGAAGCCGATGGCCTTATCATTAATCCGGCGGTCACTCTCTGGGGTATCACGACTGATGAAGCCACGCAAGAAACTGTCAACATCATCATCGAGGGCAAATTTAAGAGATTGCTCACTATCGAGCTGTTCTGGATGAGTGCGAACATAATCGCGTAGCCGCTCATCAGACCCGAGTGAAATCAATTTGCCTGCTGCCTTGCGGTTTGAGCGACCCGATACCTGTAATGTTGAAAATAGAGCATCACGCACAAGGCCGCGTGCATCACCATCAAATAAAGACTGGTCTGATAAGTCGCCAGCGGGATCAAGACGCTCCCTATCAAGGGTCACATCAAGAGTGACATAATACTGAAAAAAGCCGGGAATCCCCTTTGACATGATGGTGCCAAACAAGGTCACAAGAAAGCACATTGAAAGCGCGATAGCAGCAATCCCCCACATCCGGAACCGTGTTTCACGGTTGCGGCGAGTGGCCATAGAGGCGCGAACCCGCGCTTCTGCATCTTGCGGCGATAGGATAGCGCTTTTAGGGGCATTGTCTGGTGTATTAGTCATATTGTTCTCTATACTTCTTCACGATTTGCAGCGCGATAAGATTTAGGACGAGCGTAATAACAATCAGTGTGAGCGCTAAGGCAAAAGCCGATAATGTTTTTGCTGATTCAAATTCCTGATCACCAACAAGAATTGTGACGATCTGCGCTGTTACGGTTGTGACAGCATCTAACGGATTTGCAGATAAATTGGCGGCAAGCCCTGCTGCCATTACAACAATCATCGTCTCGCCAACGGCCCGTGATACAGCCAGCAGAACACTGGCAACAATACCGGGCAGGGCAGCGGGCAGAACAACTTGTTTTGTCATTTCACTGCGCGTTGAGCCAAGGCCAAGGGCGGCGTCACGCAGCGATTGGGGGACAGCATTAATCACATCATCCGATAAAGAAGAGACAAATGGGATAATCATGATGCCCATCACCAGACCAGCGGCGAGGGCTGATTCAGACGCGACAGTCAGACCAATAGATTCGCCTGCACCCCTGACCAGTGGGGCAACCGTCAGGGCGGCAAAAAATCCATACACAACAGTTGGAATGCCTGCCAGTATTTCCATTAAGGGCTTAACAGTGGCGCGTATGCGCGGGCTTGCATATTCGGACAAATAAATAGCTGCCATCAGACCAACAGGAACAGCCACTGTCAGCGCAATCGCCGAAATAAGAAAGGTGCCGGCAAATAATGGTACAGAGCCGTATGTTGCAAGACCTTCCTGACCTGAACCAGCGCGCTCAGCACCTTCAAATTGCGGGTTCCATGTCAGACCCATCAGAAATTCCATAGGGGATACAAGGGCAAAGAAACGAAGTGATTCGAAAATGACCGAGAAAATAATGCCGATGGTTGTCAGAATGGCGACACCTGAGCAAAACATCATCATAACCAGAATGATTTGTTCAACAGCATTTCGAGACCGAAAGCCTGGGTTAACCTTCATATAGGCATATGAGCCAAGCAAGATACTAGATGATATAGCCAGAATAGTGGTTGTCAGCTGCGCGCGCTCAGACCAGATGAGCCATTTATTAGCCGCTGCAATCAGCCAGTCTTCAGGGCTGCCAAAAATAACGCCGCTGGCAATATTTTCAATGCGGCTCAGGGTAATCGTCTTGTTGAACTCATCACCGCCCCGAATATCGGCAGGGAGGTATTGTTCGATCAGGATAGACAGCACAAAGCCATCTGCGACCTGCATGATGGCTATGATAAAACATGACGGAATAATCGCGAGGAAAAACGGATAGAGACCATAATAATGCAGAAGTGAATGGGGGCGCTGCACTGCCTGAGCAGATTGCGTAACAATCCGATATCGGCCAAGGAAATAGAAGCTAAGGCCAATGACACCAACAAGAAAAATAAGAGTGCGAACGTCCATTTAGGGTCCCTAGAAACAATCTTAAAAAAAGAAGAGGCACAGTTGCGCCTCCTCTGGGGTGACTTTTATGCTGAGCTACTGCAGCATATCAGCGGTAAGTTTTGGCAAATTAATCATCGCAGCTTTGAACTGGGCACGTTCTTCCTCTGACATCGGGATCATGCCTGTATCAGCAAGAATGCCATCATCGCCCCAATGTTTTGTCCATTCAGCCATATATTCCTTCATACCCGGAACAACTTCCAAATGGGCGTGCTTTACATAGAAAAACAGCGCACGTGAGGCTTTATAAGCGCCCGATCCAATTGCCTCGAATGTTGGTGAGACGCCGTCGAGAACAGCTCCTTGAAGAGTATCTGAATTTTGGTCTAGGTAGGAGAAGCCGAAGATGCCGAATGCGTTTGGGTCTTCACGTAACTTCTGCACGATGAGGTTATCCTGCTCGCCAGCTTCCACATAGACACCGTCTGTGCGCATTGCACGGCACTTCTTGCCTTCTGCATCATCGCGCTTTGCTGAAAGAGCCTTTGCTTTGGCATTTTTTGCACAATATGATTTCTGGTTAATCATTTCTGCGAATGAGGCCCGCGTTCCTGACGTTGTTGGCGGTCCATAGACACGGATTTCAATGTTTGGGTAGGAGGCGTTAATATCTGACCATTTTTTATATGGATTAGGAATCCATGTGCTAAGGTCTGAGCCTTCTGGATATTGGGGATCTGGCACTTCAGCTGTTAAGGCCATGCCTAAATCGTGACGTGAAATCTTAAGATGTGTGCCCTTCTTTGAGTTTGCAACAACAATTCCGTCATACCCAACTTTGATTTCTGTGAGGTCAACACCGTTCTGATCGCAAAATGCCAGTTCTTTTTCTTTCATGCGCGATGATGCGTTACCAAAATCAATAAATTCAGTACCAATGCCTTCACAAACACCTTTTTTGCCGACTGATGAGCCACCTGATTCGACAACCGGTGTTTTAAAGCTTGGGTTTTTCCCCATGGCTTCAGCAATGATTGTTGCAAACGGTAATACTGTAGATGAGCCGGCGAGGCTGACATAGTCGCGAGCCTGCGCAGGTAATACGAGCAATGTTCCGGCGATAACCGGCATTAGGAACGTCGTGAAACGCATTGTAAAACTCCTCAAGTTTTGGAATAGCGATACAAGATGCTTATCTGTATGCAATACCAATTCGAGTGTTTTATTACATATATGTGATAGATTTATGACAGCCGGTCTGGCAGGACCTAAAAACTGATAATGCGTTACATTAGCTCAAAGTTTTCCACAGGATCTCAAGCTTTCCACAGGCATGCATTGCTCAGGCAAGTGTCACTCAGGGAAGCCGACTTGCCGCCATGCATCATATAGACATATCGCAACGGCGTTTGATAGGTTTAGCGCGCGGGTGCCTGGTATCATGGGAAGATATAATTTCTCGCGCTCATCAAACATATCGGTAACGTCTGCTGGCAGACCAGCTGTCTCAGAGCCAAAGAGCAAAGCATCATCACCGCCAATAGGCGCTGCATCATAGCGGGTTGGGCCAAATTTTGTGACCGCCCAGATGCGTTTTTGCGGCACCGCGTTACGATAACTCTGAAAGTCTGGCCACTGGGTAACATCTACCAATTCACGGTAATCAAGGCCCGCCCGGCGACAGGATTTCACATCCAAGCTAAATCCGAGGGGCTGAATCAGGTGTAGCCGCGCCCCGCTATTGGCACATAGGCGAATAATATTGCCCGTATTGGGCGGAATTTGGGGCTGGAATAATACAATATCAAACATGGTGACAAACAGGTGCCAGAAAATAGCCCCGCTGCCAAGGCCTCATCTATGTTGATCTGTGCGATATTTGGATATCTTAGCGACGCAGCTTCATCACAAATAGGTGATGAAGCATCCATAATAGCTTGTTTAAAGCAGATTAACGGTTTGTTAAAGGTCTTGTGACTACACTGCCTACCTTACCAAAGCAGAGTAACAGGCAGGAGTCCCTGATGATATTACAAGACGTGCGTCAGATAGTTAACGCATTTAGTAGGGTGATTACCGCTCTAAAAACAGCTATTTCACCCTTTATTTTTCTGGATATAGACGCACGCCTCTGGCTGTGTTTCCCCTGGAGAGGGTGATTATCAGAGCTTTCATGATTGTATCACTGGGTGCGGTTGCAACCGTCCAGCCATCTTGCCAGTAATATGACCCAGAAAGAAGGCATGCCACCTTATTATGAAACAATGATTGAGATTGGTAATCCTGTGTTCAGCAAGGCCGGAATCACGCCGGATGCTGTGCCGGGAATGCAGGTAACTGTTGATATTATTGGTGGCAAGCGGACGGTCATGGATTATATCCTGACCCCTATTAAACGGGCAACTGATGTTGCGTTTCGCGAAAAATAGGCTGCAAACGTAATCTTCTGACATGACAAAGTCAGATTTTGGTGATTTGATCAGCTGTCTCCGGTAGGATCGGTCTATGGACACAGCTGATCACATCTATTCATCACCAGACAGGCTTATCCTTGTCGGTGGCGGATCATTCAATAAAGATGACCTTATTCGCAATGCGCGCAATGCTGATGTTATCGCAGTGGATGGCGGGCTTCATGCCTGTCAGGAAGCTGGTATCACGCCGTGTGCTGTGATTGGTGATATGGATTCAGCCGGTGCAGCAGAGATAGCCGCGCTTGGCGGGGCTGTCCCTATCCATCATATTGCTGAGCAGGATAGCACAGACCTTGAAAAGGCGATGCAGCATATCAACGCTCCTTTATGTCTCGGGTTCGGCTTTCTGGGGCGCCGGTTTGACCATGCCCTTGCCTCACTTACTGTATTGGCGCGGATGACGGATGCTCGCCCTGAAATGAAGATTGTGCTTGCCGGCCGCCATGATGCTCTGACCGTTACAAAACAGACGATTAGAACGGCCCTCCCAGTTGATACGCGCTATTCGGTCTGGCCAGTTGGGACTGTCGGGTTTGATAAATCAGACGGGCTTATCTGGCCATTAGATGGCCTTACGCTCTCGCCTCACGGACAAGTGGGCACATCAAACAGAACGGCTAAGTCAGCTCAGCTGCTGCAACCAGCGTCTGATAATACAACCGCTTTTGCGGTTATTGTGCCGGTTGAATGCCTTGGTCATTTATGTGATGCTGTTATGTCTAGCGCTGGCTAAAGCTCACCATATGTCCGTTTTCGCAGAAAATCAGTTACATCGCTGCGATTGGTAAAGTGCGCCAATTCTGATGATATAACAGGTTTGCGCAGTGTGAGCTTGATGGCTTTATCCATCTGGTGACAAATCTCACGAAACATCAGCGAATATCCAAGCGTCATGCTGAGCCGCCGCGCAACCTGATAGACAATGGAATTACGGCCATGAAAGTAGAAGGGAAGTATTGTTGTCTGTTCCATGGTAGAGAGCCGTGCCGCAAATGTCTTCCATTCCGAGTCATAGGCTTTTCCGACAAAATTTGGCGCAAGTGAAATGCCGCCTGCTGGGAAAATAATAACAACACCCTCATCTTTCAGATGGTTTGTTGCGTGTTTGCGTGTCTCAAGGTTAGTGGCAAGGGCGGTGTCTGTTTCGGCAAAATCAATTGGCAGAATTTTATCCATAACAGCTGGAGCCTGCCGGAGAACTTGATGTGTGATAATGCGATAATCCTGCCTTACCTGTGAGACAAGCGAGCATAAGACAAGCCCGTCAACTACACCATAAGGATGGTTGGCAATAATCAGAACGCGGCCGGTTTTAGGAATGGAAAAATCACCATCCATAGATAAGTCTGGCGAGATATTGAGGCGGTGAAGTGCATCAGTCCAGAACAGCTCGTTCGGGCGATTATCATCAACATAATCAACATAGAGTTTTTTGATTTTTGGCTGGCCAGTGACCCTTTCCAGCGCGCGAATGAAACCACTCGAAAACGCCCCCATTTCGCCATTCGCAAATGAAAATATGGGATGCTGTTCCGCTACGTCTGCTGAGATGTCGTGCGCCGAAAGAGACATGAATTTTATCTATCGCTTTGCTATCAAGAAACGCAAAAAAGCTCCTCAATTATTACAGAATGATAGTTTTCGATGCAATGTTTTTATCGGCGCGTTTCGCACGCTGTAATAGTAGGTTAAGCGTATGTTTGAAGTGCCATCCAGATAAGACCAAACAGCGTAATGATCCACACACCGCCACTAATCTGTGCGCCTTTTCCCATGATGAGTTTAATGCCAACATGTGCAAGAAACCCAAGGGCAATGCCAGCAGCGATTGAAAATGTCAGGGGCATTACAAGAATTGTAATGAATACTGGCACGCCGCGTTCAACATCAGACCAATCAAGCCCGCGAAGCCCACCAAGAAATGTTGAGGCAACAAAGATAAGCGCAGGCGCTGTTGCAAAAGACGGAATGGACGCAAAAAGCGGCTCAAGAAACAGGCAGCATAGAAATAATAAAGCAACCGTCACAGCGGTAAGGCCTGTGCGGCCCCCATCACGCAGACCCGCCGCACTTTCAAGATAGGTTGTCATTGTGGATGTTCCGAGCAAACTGCCAAAGATACTGGCAGATGTATCGGCCATTACCGCTTTGTTAAGACCGTCAATTTCACCTGTATCACGGCGTTTTCCAGCAGGCTCAGCAATGGCTGTCAATGTGCCTGTCGTATCAAAGAAATCAACAAAGAACATCACAAACACAACTGACAGAAAGGCTGTTGTTGTCAGGGCAGAAAAATCGAGAGCAAACAGAGCGCCCGCTGCTGGGGGGGCAGAAAAGACGCCGCCAAAAGGAGCAAGACCGCTGACCCAGCCAATAGCGCTCAAAACCATGATGCTAATGAGAATGCTACCTTTAATGCCCCGCGCTGATAGGCCTGCCATCATAATAAGGCCGATAATAGACAGGATAAGCTCAGGCTTGTTCAAAGCGCCAAGACCCACAATGGTATCAGGATTATCAATCACAATGCCTGCAGACATCAGGCCGATAAGACCCAAAAACAGGCCAATACCAGCCGTGATAGCGATTTGCATTTCACCTGGTATGGACAGAATAAGGTATGAGCGAAGCTTGCTTGCAGAAAAAATGAAGAACAGCACAGATGAGACAAAGACTGCTGCCAGTGCCTGTTGCCAGCTAAGGCCGTAGCCAAGAATAACGGCATAAGCAAAGTAAGCATTCAAGCCCATGCCCGGCGCAACAGCAACAGGCCATCCGGCATAAAGCCCCATAATGAGAGTGCCGATAACTGTTGCAAGAATAGTCGCAATAAAGGCAGCGCCGAAATCCATCCCTGCATCTGATAGGATGGCAGGATTAACAGCGATAATAAATGCCATTGTAAGGAAGGTGCTGGCACCGGCCAGAATTTCAGTTGTGGGTGTTGTGCCATGGTCAGACAGGCGAAAAAGACGATTAAGCATAGCGGGGGGTATCCTCATTTATACACGGTAGGCGTGTCGCTCTGTTAAAAGAGCTGGTGATTGAAAAACAAACAGCATAGCCTCACAGAGAGGAGATGGCTTATTTTGAGCTAATAATCCAGCTTGTATGCTGAACTTAAACGCTTATACTGTCACTGCAACAAGATTGCGATGAAATACTGCATGATGGCTGCGACTTTTTTTGATATGCCGGTTTAGTGCATTTTTGGCAAACTACCTGAAGGAAAAAAAAGATGAACGATATTACAGCTCAGGCGAAAATGACACCGCTTGCTGCCGCTGCTTTGGTGGCACGGCGCGGCGGTGATGCTGATACGTCTCTGACAATCATGGCGCAGATATGCCTTCTTGTATGCGGCGTTACAGCGCTTGCTGTTTCTGCACATATTAAAATTCCATTTTATCCGGTGCCGCTTACCATGCAAACGCTTGTTGTTCTGCTGATTGGCATGTCATATGGCTCGCGCCTTGGTGGTGCAACTGTGCTGGCTTATCTTGGTGCTGGCGCTGCTGGCGCTCCGGTATTTGCTGGCGGTGCAGGGATTATCTACTTTGCTGGACCAACAGGCGGTTATCTTGCTGGTTTCTTTGTTGCTGCTATTACGCTTGGCTTTTTGGCAGAACGTGGTTGGGCCCGCTCGTTTGTCACAACCGCTCTCAGCATGGTAATTGGCACAGCACTTATTTATGCCTGTGGTGTTACATGGCTGTCTCAGCTAATCGGGTTTGAAAAGGCTATAAGTTTTGGCATGTTGCCGTTTCTATACGGTGATGCGTTGAAGCTTGTGATTGCCTCACTCGGCATGCCGTTTGCCTGGTCTTTTGTAAACAAAATGATGAAGTAACAAATAGCAATTATCATTTGGTCACTATCAGAGCTCCTTTCCCGTGGTGAAAGGAGCTCTTTTTTTATGACCTAGCCGGCTTTGCCAAGCATCGTTAATGCATAGAGTGTTGCCGGAACAGAGACGCTGGCAATCAGGGTTGTGAGCATGATAGATGTTGCGGTCCGGCCGCTATAGGCCTGATAGAATTCAGATAAGGCAAATACGTTTGCTGCAACAGGCAGGCACGCAAATAAGATAGCAGTTTGAATCCATAACATATCAAGACCGGGCATTGTCAGCATAACTGCTGCCATGAGAAGGGGATGTATTACCAGCTTCAGGACTGTAATTGTACCAAGTTCAGCTCGCGCTGACCGAATGGGCTGACCAACAAGGGTAATGCCAAGAGCAAAAAGAGCTGTTGGCGCAGCAGCACCTGCAAGCATATCAAGAAAAAAGATAGGCATTTGCGGCAGGGTTAGCCCAGAGGCTGAGAAGATAAAGCCTGTGAGAACTGATAGTAGCAGTGGGTTGCGTGACATTGAACGCAGCATTTGTACGAGGGCAGATGATAGGTCGCCCGACCCCTTATCTCGGGTAAAAATAGCCGTCAGCAGAAGCAGCATAATGCTATCGCATACAAGGATAAGAGACATCGGCACGACAGCGCCTTCCCCAAAAGCAAGAATAGCAAGGGGAACACCGATATAGCCATAATTCGGGTAGGTAGCATTAAGGGCAAAAATGCCTGATGAGCGGCCAGACAACCCAAGAATACGGGTGGCAAACACAATGCCAAGCGCAAAAATAATGATGGTTACAGCTTCATAGCGAAGAATAAAGTGAGGGTTGGCGACCTCAGATACTGGTGCAGAGGTGATCGATACAAACATGAAGGCTGGGAGCACAACAAAAAAGGCAAATCGTGCCAGAATTCGTCCTGCCTGTTCATCAAAAAACCCTGAACTGCGTGAAAAAGCACCCAGAAGAATAATCCCAAAAAATGGAATGGTCAGGGAAAGAATATCACCCATAAGTCTCTCACATAAAAATAAAAAGGAGCAGAAGGAACAATCCTAGAAGGTGTATAAGCCCTTCTGGTAAAAAGAGTAACGGTGCCGATACAAAAATTATACCAGAAAAGAGGGGGCTTTTGCGAAAATACTCATGCAAGCATCTCGCAGGATGCAATCTGTATTTTTCAGCATAACTGCCTGTCAGCCCAAAAAAGAGTTAGGTCTCAGATACCGCTAATTATCGTTGGTAGCCGCAGGCGTTAAATTCATCGCTGAGTCAGTATCGTCTGAGGGAAACATATCATAGGCATCAGCTGATTCTAGCACTTCAGCTTCACCGCTTTGCTCAATGAGTTCGACTAACTTATCTTCAGGAGAATGAGAGCTATCATGCAAAATTGTAACAGCTACCAAGGCAGCAATTGTTGTTGTTACCATGCTAGACTCAGTTGTTTTGCGTGGCTGAAAGGGAATAACCTCGCCGCTTAGACGCAGGTCTTGGTCAGGTGTCAGCATTCTCAAACTCCTTGCTATCAGATAAGATATATGAAGAAATATGGTCGTTTACAACGCAGACGGTAAGGGAAGGCGCCACCGGCGCTGCATCTCTATAACTTGTGTCATTCACAGAGTTCGTCATACTAATTATAGTATAGGTCTAAAGTGAGAAATTCGTGAAGTAAAAAAAGTAGCGTGCGACCCTTTTCTCCATTGGCACAGTTTTTTGCCTGAAAATAAGACATCTTTACCGTGGGAAAATAGGTCATGAAAAAAGCGGGTCATTTAACCCGCTTTGTTCAGAATAATATCAATATTACCAGAGGTTAGTTTGTTATTCGTCTGATAAAGATGTTGCCGTCTGGCTTATTGTTAATGTTCCGGACAGCTTCTGTTGCTGCGCTATAGACAACTGTTTCCACACCGAAATTATCAACGACGTTAGCGCGGGCACGAATGAGGTTGCCAACAAGTGCCTGAGGAAGATCTAAGCGGCGCGCTTCGCCTGAGCTTGAGAGCGGCTCCCATGTGCGTCCGTCATTAGATGCCTCCCAGAACAGAGCCAAGCTTGCGATGCCATCATAGTCAGACAATGAACTAGTATTAGCAATAAGCTCAGCACCTTCAACGGCTTGGCCTCTGATAGTGACTTCGCCTTCTAGCGGATTATCAATATTTGCAACGATACCTGATGGCTCAGAAACAAGTGTTTCACGGGTGCCAAATCCATCGATATAGCTGATAACAGAGCGGTAATTAAAGCCAACATCACTTTGTGTGAGTTGAAGCATGGTACCGAATTGGTCAGGGAAGTTTTCCCAGTTCTGCCGTTCAGACGAGCGCTGCCACACAATTGATATCTCACCAAGGCCGTCTTCATCAGAGATCCGGGATAAATCGGTCGTCAACTGGCTGTCTTCTTTTGGTTCACCATTTATGATAGGCATGCCCATAGGCTGGTCATTTACATTCACAACTGGTTCGGACATTGGGCTAATCAACATTTCAGGATTGCCTTGCCCGTCAATATAGGAAATTTGGACGCGCAGAAATCTGCCGACTTCAGAGTCGCGTGGCACAAAGCTAGGCCGGATAGCGCCCGGCAGGCTTAGCCAGATATCACCATCATCTGAAATCTGCCACTGGATCTGAATGCTTCCCATTCCGTCACCATCTGCAATCGAGCTAGTGTCAATAACAAGCTCATCATTTTCAATAGCTTCGAAGCCACTATCATTTTTTTGGCGCGCTGCTGTAGTCTGGGGGAGTTCAGCTGGTTTAGATGCTGTTCTAGAAGACGTGGTTGCCTTCGCCTGAGATGCATTTGCGCTCGCGGCATTTGCCGACGTTTGTGAAATTGTTTCTGCCTGTTGCCCAGATGAAGCGGAATCTGAGGATGCTTGCGTTTCAGATTTATCTACGTCACCACCAGCAAATGCAGTGCTCATTGCGATGAGTGACGCTATGCCAACTCCCGTAATGATGTGAGCTGCGCTCTTATTAATGCGGACACTTTTCATTTTAACTCTCCAAGGGTCTCGCTACAACAAACGAGTCTTTGCTATATTATCGACTTAAAATATAAAGAATTAAATCCTTTAATACAGATTTCTTCATCTTATACGAATTTACAATCACTTATTTCCCAAGGAAAATCAAGATTTCAATAATCGCGTATCACGATAGTAAAAAGCTACAATGGTGCGGCTATACTGCAAAGAGCATAAAAGCCATCGAATTTTGTAACTGCTATAATTAGTGAGCGGTGTCGTAGCGAAATTATTTTCTGCGTGACCCTTGCCCCTGATTCATCGTATATAGCTTGCAGAATTAGTCCACAGTTTGGTGACAATGGAGCTAAGCTCGGATCTGCTGAAAATCAGTCTCCTCTCACTACATGAAATTAAAGGGTAACATCTATGACAAATATTTCGCTTGAGCAGTCTCAGAAGATTGCAGTGGCAGCAGCAGCAAAAGGCGCAGAACTTGGCCTAAAGCCTCTGTGTATTACGGTCCTTGATAGTCGGGCAAGTTTGCGTCTTTGTGTGAATCAGGACGGCACATCGATTGACCGCCATAGAATTGCGCATGGTAAAGCAAATGCTGCTTTGTCTTTGGGAATGGGGTCACGCGCCCTTGGGGATCGTGCAGAAGTTCAGGCATATTTTGTTGATGCTGTTGGCAGAATGGTGAATGGTGATTTCATTCCTGTGCCGGGCGGTGTTCTGATTAAGGACGCATCAGGCGCGATTATCGGTGCGGTTGGCATTTCAGGCGATACATCTGATAATGATGAGATGGCCGCTGTTGCAGGCATCGAGTCTGTTGGTCTTGTTCCTGATACAGGTGCTTAATTTAACGCGGTTAACAACGTTTTTTACAGGGTTTTGGTGATTTTATGAACATTATTACTGCGATTCGTGATGATATGCTGGTTCCGATACACCCGGCAGGCTGGCCATTTATCGGCCTGTTTGCTGCGGTAACGCTGGTGATTGGGTTTTTTGCTGATGGGTTTTTTCTCATTGGTGTTCCGGCAACATTATGGTGCGTTTATTTTTTCCGAAATCCTGAGCGTATTACGCCAATATCGCCTGACCTGATTATCGCGCCGGCCGATGGCCGTATTATCGCAACAGGTATTGAAGAGGCGCCTGCTGAGTTAGGACTGCCCGCTGGTAAATGGCGCTGTATTTGTATTTTCATGAATGTGTTTGATGTTCATGTGAACCGCAGTCCTTTTGCGGGTACGATTGGACATCAAATTTATGTAAAAGGTAAGTTTGTGAATGCAAGTCTTGATAAGGCTCATCATGAAAATGAACGGATGGTCCAACGTCTTGATACGGGTGATAAACGTGCCCCCCATATTGGCATTGTGCAGATAGCTGGTCTTGTTGCGCGCCGCATTCTGTGTGATGTGCGTGTCGATGATAAGCTAAGTGCTGGCCAGTTGTTTGGTATTATTCGATTTGGCAGCCGGGTAGATGTCTGGGTGCCAGAGGAGATTGCGCCGCTTGTTCTTGTGGGGCAAAAGACGATTGCTGGTGAAACTGTTCTTGCTGACCTCTCTGGCAAACGCTCAGGCCCGCGCTAGAATGCAACTGATAGAACAGACAGTCCTCGCTTATTTTCTGTTAAACCTGATATACTGACCTGCAACATGATATACTGACCTGCAATATGATATACTGAGAAGTGATGGAGCCCTTTAGTAAAAAACCACGCGCCCCGCGGAAAAAGTTTCGCACGGTTTCTTTTGGCTGGATTCTGCCAAATATGCTGACTATTGGCGGGCTCGTTTCGGGGCTTACAGCGTTCCGGTTTGCGTTGGATCAGAACTGGTCGCTTGTTGTTGCAATGGTATCGCTGGCAGCGATTTTTGATGCGCTAGACGGCAGAATGGCCCGGTTGCTTAAAACAACAAGTGTGTTTGGTGCTGAATTAGACAGTCTGTCTGATGCGATTGTGTTTGGGGTTATTCCGGCGTTATGCCTGTATCTCTGGGCGCTCGAAGATTCCGGCAATATCGCGTGGGGAACAGCACTTTTCTATGTCGTATGTATCATATTAAGACTTGCCCGGTTTAATTCTGAATTGCCAGACAGGCCGGATTACGCAAAATCATTTTTTACCGGAATACCAGCGCCAGCAGCAGGCTTTCTTGCGCTTCTGCCGATTGTTGCTCTGCAGGTAATTGATGCTCCTATTTTGCGTGAACCAGCGGTTGTATCTGCTGTCCTTGTGCTTATCGGTGTTGGGGCAGTAAGCACAATGCCAACATTCAGCGGTAAAACATTATCTGTTTCAAGCGGTGCAGTTCTGCCGTTTCTTGCCATGGTTGCCCTGTTCGGGAGTCTTATGGCTATCAAGCCATGGACAGCCTACCTCGTATTAGCAGGGCTTTATATCGTCTCATTTCCTATCTCTGTCTGGTTCTTTTATCATCGTCGGCGCAGACATCTGAAAATGAGTGCGAAGTCAGATAAATAACAGAACAGGCAGTTTCCATTAGGGGTTGATTGGTGGTTAATTCCCATTACACTCATAACGGCGAGGGAGGCAAGGGTGACCCAAACTCTTCTAGATAAATGTGTGAAGCGGAATATCCGCATGACGGCCCAGCGCCAGATTATCATTAAGGTAATCGAAGGGTCTGATGATCACCCCGATGTGGATCAGCTCTATATAAGGTCTGTTGCGCAGGATGATACGATATCAATCGCAACTGTCTATCGTACCGTAAAGCTGCTTGAAGAAGTGGGCGTTATTGAACGTATTGAATTTGGTGATGGCCGGTCTCGTTATGAAGAAGCAGGCGAGCATCATGAACATCTGATTGATATTGAGTCAGGTGAAGTGATTGAATTTTACCATGCAGAGCTTGAAAAGCTCAAAGCCAAAATAGCGGAAGATATGGGTTACGAGCTGGTTGACCACCGGCTTGAATTATTTGGCCGCAAGCTGAAATCCTAATTTATCACGCTGTTTTTCTGACCGCCCCAATATCTATTGCTTAACAGTTTGGTATCACTCACACTGTTTTCTGTTTTGTGTTGCCTGTTCGCTGGGTCAGGTATGGTGGTTTTTTGGGGGGCGTGTTATGCGCGAGGTTCTTTGGGGCCGATTTTCGGTATGGTTTTTTCTTATTCTGCTGACAGGGGCAAGTCTGGTTGCAGGCTTTGTCATTCCAGGCATTTGGGCTGTGACGGCTGTTGCAGGTATTTTATCTGTTCAGGGCTGGCGTGATTATAGCCAAAATAGGCGTGCTGTTCTCTCCAACTATCCGATTATTGGGCATCTTAGGTTTTTCTTTGAGAGCATCCGGCCAGAATTGCGGCAGTATTTCTGGGAAGATGATGGCGACGAGCTGCCATTCTCACGTAATCAGCGGGCAATGGTTTATCAGCGGTCCAAAAATATTCTGGCAGCCCGTCCTATGGGAACTGTTCTGAATGTGTATCAAGAGGACCATAACTGGCTCAATCACTCGATGGCGCCCACTCATATTGATGATAAGGATTTCCGCTGCCGTGTTGGTGAAGGCGATAAGGCGTATGATGCTGCGTTGGTCAATATCTCAGGCACATCTTTTGGCGCGATGTCTCCGCCTGCCATACAATCGATGAGCAGTGGGGCGCATCTTGGCGGGTTTGCCCATAATACCGGCGAAGGGTCTTTTTCCGCTTACCATAAGGCAGGCGGCGGAGATATTATCTGGCAAATTTCAACGGGCTATTTTGGCTGTCGCACCAAAGACGGAAAATTCTGCCCGGATGCCTTTGCCAAGACGGCCAATGAAGAACAGATCAAGATGATAGAGATCAAACTATCACAGGGCGCTAAGCCTGGTCATGGCGGGATGTTGCTCGCGCCGAAAGTTACCCAAGAAATTGCAGAGACGCGCGGTATTGAGCCTTTTAAGGATTGTATATCTCCGTCGCGCCATTCTGAATTTTCAACCCCAACTGAACTTATCGAGTTTGCCTGCCGGTTGCGGGCGTTATCGGGCGGTAAGCCGGTTGGCATAAAGCTATGTATTGGCCATCCATGGGAATTTATTGCGATTGTAAAAGCCATGGTTGAGATGGACCAGGCTGTTGATTTTATCACGGTTGATGGCGCTGAGGGCGGCACAGGTGCAGCGCCTGCAGAATTTGCAGATAACCTTGGCTGTCCATTGCGCGATGCGTTGGTGTTTGTTGAAAACACTCTGAAGGGTGCTGGATTGCGCGAGCGGATTAAAATCGCAGCATCGGGCAAGATTGTAAGCGCTTATGATGTGGTGCGGATGTGCGCTATCGGAGCGGATTGGTGTAATATGGCGCGTCCTTTCATGTTTGCGCTGGGATGTATTCAGGCACGTGACTGTGCCTCTGGTGATTGCCCGACCGGCCTTGCAACAATGGACCCCGGTCGCTACCGAGCCGTTAATATTGATGATAAAGCGCTCCGGATTAAGAACTTTCAGTCGAATACCGTCTTTGCTGTTGCAGAAATGTTAGAGGCTGCCGGTCTAGAACATCCAAGCCAGCTGACCCGTCGCCATATTGTGCGCAGGTTATCAGCAAGCAAAATTCTCCTTGCGGACCAGATTTATCCAAAAGTTGAAAATCGGGCTCTTCTTGAGGGATTGCAGGTAGATGATACTCGACTGTCATCATATTGGAATCGGGTAACAGGGGCTAGCTTTGCCCCGAATGACTAACCTGTATCATTAAAACTATATGTGCTAACGCCTGTTAATGTTTGACAAAAATTTGTCTGGCTGTAACGCTTTGCCTCTTTTTTGATAGGCAGTACATATTCATGGCAGGTTCGACATTATCAGTATTGTCTTCGGTATGGCGGATGACAACCGCCCAAGCTTTGTCCATGACGGTGATGAATATCAATATCATCACAACAGGGCTTGCCGGCGCAATTTTATCACCCGTTGCATGGCTTGCAACCCTTGCTCTGTCACTTCAATTTGTCTCAACCATGCTGGTAACCTTGCCAGCATCATTATTAATGTCCCGGTTTGGGCGGCGTCCGGTTTTTCTTGCCGGTGCGTCCTTGTCAATATGCGCTGCTTTGATACAGGCTTATGCTGTTTATTCAGGACACTTCATTCTGTTTTGTATTGGGTCCGGTCTTTTGGGGGCAGGCCATGCAATCGCTCAATTCTACCGATATGCGGCTGCAGATATTGTTGTGCCTGAAGATAAGCCAAAAGCAGTATCATTGGCGCTGGTTGGTGGGCTGGTTGCGGCTATTTTCGGGCCTGAAATTTCATATCGTCTGATTGGCGCTGTAGATGGTGCGCTCTATGCGGGATGCTTTATTGGCGCAGCTCTGGTGCAATGTCTGGCGCTTCCTGTCCTGCTGGGGATGCCAAAATTAGCTGTTGAGATACGCGAAAAGCAGGGACGTCCGATAAGTGCCTTTCTTCGGTTGCCAGCGTTTCGGCTGGCGCTCTGTTCGGCTGCGCTCGGCTATGCTGTGATGAGCTTTTTGATGACAGCTGTGCCGCTTCAAATTGTGAATGTCAGTCTGCTAGGAGAGGCGTTAAATGCGCGGGTCATTCAATGGCATGTCATTGCGATGTTTGCCCCGTCATTTTTTACTGGCAGCCTGATAACCAGATTTGGCATTCGCGCTATTATGACAGCAGGTTTGGTGCTCTATCTCGCAGGCATTATAGTGGCGTTGTCGGGACTTCAATTCTGGTATTATTTTGCCACATTATTTTTCGTCGGGCTTGGCTGGAATTTTCTTTATATCGCAGGAACCTCTCTTGTTACGCTCGTCACCGAGCCTGAAGAGCGGGGGCGTGTTCAGGGCATAACAGATATGACAGTTTTTACTGCCGTTGCCTGTGCGTCTCTCTCAGCCGGTATAATTCACACAATTGGCGGCTGGCATATTATGGCTCTCGCCGCCCTGCTTCCCATTAGTATTATCGGGGTGACGATAGCAATGACCAGCAAGCCTTCGCTACCATAAAACGTAAAATATGGTGCACTGCACAATAAAAATGGGAGTGTTTTATTGATGCCAAAAAAGAAATAAAGATTTTCTATTGTGGAATTTTTTAGGGATACAGGCAAAAAAAAGGGCCGTGAGCGAACTCACGACCAAGTTTAGGGAGGAAACGCACAAAATAATTGTGCACCGCGATATATTAACATTTCACATAGGAAGTCAATAGTGTCGGTTTCAAAAAAGTAAAAAATCCATCGAATTAAGGGTAGTATTGATACTTATTTAGGCAAAATATCAAAAACTAGTCAGAGTTTGGCCAGAAGAGGGCCAGAAGAGGGCCAGAATTCCGCCAGCTATAATAATTTGATCGGGGGCAACAGGCTTTTTACATCATTAATGGTCAGACCATTTTCACGATATGTTGCAAGGCTTCGGGCTTTGTCGCGTTTTGCCAGTCTCTGTCCGGTTTGATCGCAGATAAGTTCATGATGATGATATAATGGGGATGGCAATCCAAGCAGGGTTTGAAGCAGGCAGTGCAAGTCTGTTGAGGCGCGCAAATCATCTCCCCTAACGACAAGATCAATCTGGCTATCGGCGTCATCGATGACCACACTCAGATGATAAGAGGCAGGGCTATTGCGTCTGCCAAGCACGACATTACCCAGAGAACGGGGGTCAGCTGTGATTGCGTCACCAGTGTGCGTTTGCCAGATTAAAGACTGATTTTTCAGCTTTATCTGTGCAAGAGCTCTATCCATATCAAGACGTAAGGCTGGCACGGCTGTGTGGTGTAGTGCTGTGTTTGGCACAGGCGGGCTGTTCTGGCTATCCTGCGGGGCGGTCAGGCTCGCCTCATATTCTTTTCGTGAAAGGTGACATGGATAGACTAATTTTTCAGATTCCAACCATGCCAGTGCAGCATCATATCGCTGGCGACGAGCCGATTGATATAAGGGCGGCTGGTTCCAGGATATACCAAGCCACTGTAAGTCATCAATGAGGTGATCGGTAAATTCATCCTTGCAGCGTGAGCTATCAATATCATCAATCCGGAGCAGAAACCGGTTAGCATCACAGCCCGCTGCCTGCCATGCAACAAGCGCAGAATAAGCATGCCCAAGATGCATCCGGCCTGTCGGGCTTGGTGCAAAACGGGTGCGGGTATTTCGAAATATCTCAGGCATGTAATGTCACGGCTCTGTAACAGTGATATGGCGGGAAACAGAAGTGGTTTCCTAATTTCCTGATTATGGTAGAACAGAGGGGGCAAAAAGCAAAGCTGGAGGACGATTTCATGACAATGATTGACCATTCTGTTCCAATTGGATCTGGGCTATCTCTTTCGGGACGGTTTCGTCTTCCTGATGGTATGACGGAGCTTATAAAGGGACGCATAGACTCGATTGTTATCTTTCTCCATGGCTGGGGTGCGGATGGCACTGACCTTGCCCCATTATCAGATGTGCTAGCGCAAGCCCTGCCCGAACATGCCAAAAATACTGCTTTTTTTACCCCCGATGCTCCTGATATCTGCTCCGCAAACCCTGCTGGCAGGCAATGGTTTGAATTAAGTTTTGATGAAACAGGGCGCCAGAAACATCCTGATTTATGCTGGCAGGCCGCCACAGTTATCCATCAGCTCCTAGATGCAGTTAGCCTTGATATGGGTGTTCCGGCAGACCGCATTATTCTGGGCGGCTTCTCGCAAGGCGGCATGTTGTCTCTTGCTGCTGGCCCGTCTTATCAGCAACGGATCGCTGGTGTCTTTAGCCTATCAGGTGCCTATCTTACCTTGTCCCAGCAACAAGAATTACAGGCAGCCGGCACAGGGCATCTTGATGCCGGTTTTCCAATCCTTCTGGTTCATGGTGATGATGATGCTGTTGTGCCGCCGCAAGCGCTTGGCCACGCCAAAGAAGCGCTTGAAGGACTTGGCGCCGCACCTGACATGCATATGGTTAAACAGCTAGGCCATGGTATTGATATGGAAGTGATAAGCCATCTCGGCGGGTTCTTGTCAGGTGCTTTGAGCCCGTCATAGCGCAAACATCTTTTTTGCCATAAGGCCTTACCCGCCCGTTATTGTAATAGCGCTGTCATATCTAACGGCTAGATTAGCCAAGACAAATCAATATTTAGAGGTGTTCATCAGTATAAAAACACCAAATATTGATAATTCCGCCAATAAGGCGGCTTGTATTACGGCTGGCTTCGTGTTTGACTAATGCGATGAAAGGTAGGGTTATATTTCTATGAATGCTGGCATGCATGCTCCTGCACTCGTTTTGAATGCAGATTTCCGTCCCTTAAGCTATTTTCCGCTATCCTTATGGTCATGGCAGGATAGCATAAAGGCGGTTTTTCTCGACCGCGTTAGCATCATATCTGAGTATGAAGAAGTTGTGCGTTCGCCATCTCGTACGATGCCGTTGCCGTCTGTCATTGCGCTCAAAGAATATATACCGCAGAGCCGCAATCCGGCCTTTACCCGCTTTAATGTGTTTTTGCGTGATAAATTTACCTGCCAATATTGCAATCATAAGCTTCCTGCGTCTGACCTGACATTTGATCATGTGGTGCCGCGGTCGCGAGGCGGCCGGTCGCGCTGGGATAATGTTGTTGCGGCCTGTAGCCCATGTAATTTGAAAAAAGCGAATAAGATGCCGCGCCAGTGCGGGATGCATCCTCTGGTGGCCCCGGCAGCGCCGAACGTCTGGCAGTTACAGGAAAATGGCAGGGCTTTTCCGCCAAACTTCCTGCATCATTCATGGCGTGATTATCTATATTGGGATAGTGAGCTTTTGGAAGAGGCTACCAGCAACATCCCGTTATTTAACTAACGCCCCTCATCATCTGGGCAGGTTCAGCTGAATCCAGCTTAGAATTTTTCAGCAATTTTGATAGCGGCTCTGCATCCTGTCTGGATAACGCTCCGCAAAATAGGGTAGCCAGTTGCCTCGCGCCCGTCATGCTCAATGGCGATATCACGGTGCTCCAGCTCTTCATCGCGAAACCTCTCAAGCGTTTTGGTTAATTCAGGCTCGCGGTCCTGTGCTTTTAAATGCTCAACCTGAGCAGCATAATGCTCACCAATGACTTCCTCAACAGCGATGGTGCAGGCCATCGCCGCCTTTGGTCCCATGGCAGCTGTCGTTGCGCCAAGAATAAATCCAGCCACACCCCAGACAGGGTCAAACAAAGACGGGCGCACCTTATAGTCATTCAGTAATGTATCAAAGGTATCAAGATGTTCTTGTTCCTGTTCCATCATATGCTGAATTTCGGCAGCCTGCTCATGGTTCTTTAAGATAGCGAGCTGTCCTTTGTAAATCGTCTGTGCCGCCCGCTCTCCGGCATGATTAACCCGCAGAAAACGGTCAAGGTCAGCCGGCGTTCTTGCAGAATCTGACGCGGCAGTTGATGGAGTGGCGTGTTTAGGGCTCTGTGTCATCGGGGGGCTCTTTTTCGCTCTTAAAAGGGGGCGGGAGCAAATGTCCCTGCAGAATCAAAGATAGACCTCAGCTATGCTGGTTTCAATGAGGAAACAGCAAAGATATCTGTTTAGGGCTGAAAAAGGAGCCGCCCATCTTATTTAGAATTTAGTTATTTAAATTTACGAAATCCATAAAAGGCGACGAGGACCATCCCGCTACTGATAACAGCATTCCAGTTTGCCATCGACAGCGATAAAAACTGCCAGGAAATTTCATCACAGCGCACCACTTCGGTTGCAAGCAGGCTGTCTAGTAACGCGCTTGTGTTGCCCGTGCCCAAGAGATCAGCGGTACAGCCGCCCGGCCCAGCCCATAATTGTAATTCAATGCCAGAGTGATAAATCCCCAGACCGGCCGCAATAACGGCAACCATAAGAATGACGAGAAGGGTCAGATGTCCGCGAAGCGCTGTCAGCGATAATAAACCTAATAAGATGATGACAGCATGCGGCCAGCGCTGCCAGAGACAGAGCTTACACGGGGCCAAGCCCTCAACATATTGGAAATAAAAAGCGGCTCCCAGCAGAGACAGGCTTATTAGCCCAAGATATCCGCTTAGTTTCTTCGCTTTTTGTTGGGTTCGTTTAAACCGTGCATTTGCCATGTAGAAACTCGCCTATAATCACTGCCTTAGGGTAGCAAAATCCAAAAAAACTTCAAGAAATATCGAAGGTCTTTTTTTTCAAACGGTATGGGATTGGCCGTGTGATGTGCTGGTGAGTTTTGAATGTTTGAACATAAAAATATCTAACCTCGTAAAAACATTTTAAAAAACAACTTTAAAGTGTTGACAGAAGGCACCCCATTATGAGTATCTTTTGTAAGTATAGGTTGTTCTATTAAATTAATTAAAAATTTAAAAGTGTAGTATGTTTACGGTATTTTAGGAATTGATAAGTCTGGCTACAGGGGCAGGGGCAGGGACAGGCGGTCATGCGGATGGTGATACCCTTAGCAATATCGAAAATATTACCGGCTCAGCTCATGATGATACGCTGACAGGTAATGACGAAAATAACATCCTTATCGGCGGCGGCGGTAATGATACCATCACAACAGGCGGCGGTAATAATACAGTCACTGCTGGCGCTGGTGATGACACTATTAATGTCGGCAACGGCGTCAATCATATTGATGGCGGGACTGGTAATGATACGGTCAGTTTTGCCGCTGTTACGACCATAGGAACGCTTTCGCTAGATGATATCAGAACATCTAACGACCCGACTGATAGTTTCGTTGTTACCGGTGTTGCCGTTGATATGGGAACAGGGGCTGTCGAAGGTGCCAATATTCTTATCAATGTCGAAAATGTGACGGGGACAGACCGGGATGATTATCTATAGGGTAGTGATGCGAACGAGATCTTTCGTGGCAGCGGCGGGGACGATATTCTCCGTGGCGGCGGCGGGGTTGATACCCTCCATGGCGGTGTAGGGAATGACTGGCTTAACGGCGACGCAGGTGATGATGCCCTCCATGGCGGTGAGGGGGATGACTGGCTTATCGGCGGCGACGGTGATAATATCCTCAATGGCGGCGCAGGCGTTAATACGCTGAAGGGCGATGCTGGGGATGATATCATCGCCTTCTTCAATGGCGGACAAGAAACAGCGACTGGCGGTGCAGGGGCGGATAAATTTGTTATCAATGTTCTTGATAGAGTGGGCGTTTCTGCTACAGAGGTTGATATCATCAAGGACTTCAAAATTGGTGAGGATAAGATTCATATTATCGGTGATATAGGTAATCTGTCGCTGGAATTTATTGCCGCTGATGGCAGTGCTGAGGCGCACTTCCTGCTGAAAAAGGGTGATAATGTTCTGGTGAAAGTCGAAACAGATGCTACTGCATTCACTGCCGCCACGGTCTTTGATTTAACCACAGCTGATCATTTCCAGTTTGCGGCAGACTTTGCAGAACTAACAATAGACCTTAACTATGATCTTTCGAACTATTATACGCCAGACTTACTGTAGTTACAGCTAAAGACTTAATCAAAAAGCCGCTCTGGTGACAGGGCGGCTTTTTGTTATTCGCATATGGCTGAAACATGCTCAACCTGCTCGGCGGTGAGGCTTAGTTCAGCAGATAAAACCCAGCTCCGAATGCTATCAGCAGGACTGATAATAATAGTATCAGCTTGCGCGGGCTACGGTGCCAGCGGGCCATACCAGCGATAATCATAAAGCGCGCTGTCCGCCCAATCGCTGACAGGAGTAAAAAGGGAAGCAACCCATAGCCAAACAGGCCAGCGCTTACCGCAATCACCTTATAGGGCAGGGGCGTGAACGCACCCACCAGAACCAGCAATAAGCCAAGCCGTTGATAGGCGTCCGAGACATGCTGAAATTTTTCAGGACCCGCAATAGAAGCTGGAAGCATCGCAAATAGCGCTTCAAGGCTTCCCGATAAACCAGCCCCGATAGCCCAGCCAATACCGCCGCCAACAACCGACGCCAAAGCCGTCAGTGCGGCAATCTTTATCCAGTTTTTCGGCCGCGCCAAAACACAGACAACAAGCAATGGGTCTGTTGGTATCGGGATAATAATGCTTTCAAGGGCGGAAAATAAATATAAGCCAAGCCGCGCTTTGCTGCTATCAGCATGGCGGGTGATAAAGTGATAAAACCGGTTATACCGGTCCATCCATGAAGCGATAAATCCCTGTGCCATTTGGCAGGCTCCTTAGAAGAGGTCGGGGAGTGTTAGTCTTGTGCTGTTATAGCTAAGGCAGATACCGCGCCGGCAGAACCCGTAATGATGGTGGGGGTACTCGGACTTGAACCGAGAAGCCTTTCGGCACTGGATTTTGAATCCAGCGTGTTTACCAATTTCACCATACCCCCGCTTTGTATCGCGCTCTTCTGATATCATACGATATCAGTCTGCCGCGATGCGACCCCCGCTTTCTACACTACCTTTTATATAAAGTGCAATTTCTGATTTACCGAAATATCAGTCAAAAATAATCGGCTTCAGAATGCTCTGGATATCAGGGCTGTTTTTTTAGTGACAGAATGGCAAAAAGAGACGCACACTTGCTATTATGGACATCGCTCATCATACCGATACAGTTCTTGATTTCATTCACAAAACACGCCTGTCTGATATTCCAGCAGAGGTCAAAGATCGGGCGCGTACGCTGCTCATGGATATCATCGGGGTGGCAGCCGTCGGCGCGCAGACACCTACCGCACGCATCATAACTGATTATGTTATTGCCCAGATGTCAGCAGGTGAGGGCTGTCCCTCGGCGCCGATTTTGTTTGATGGGCGGCAGGTTAGTCCGGCCGGCGCGGCACTGGCGGGCGGCATGATGATTGACTCGCTTGATGCCCATGATGGCCAAAAACTAACCAAAGGGCATGTCGGCTGCGGTATTGTACCTGCAATCCTTGCCAGCCTTGCAGAAACAGGCCGGATGGATGATGAGGATGAGCTCCTGACCTGCCTTGTTATTGGCTATGAAATTGGCACAAGGCTTGGCATCGCCTTACATCGCTCAGCTGATGATTTTCATACATCTGGTGCCTGGATTGCGGTTGCTTGTGCTGGGCTTGCGTCGCGCATTCACAAGCTCGATAAGGATAGAATGTTTCATGCAATGGGGATTGCAGAATATCACGGCCCACGAAGCCAGATGATGCGCGTTATTGACCATGCAACAATGCTGAAAGACGGGTCTGGCTGGGGCGCGATGGCGGGGGTGAGTGCGGCTGCACTTGCCAAAGCAGGATTTACCGGCGCGCCGGCTATCACTATCAGCGCGAGTGAACATGCCGACCTTTATGCCGATCTCGGCAGCCGGTGGTATACATGCGAGCAATATATAAAATTATGGCCTGTCTGCCGATGGGCGCAACCTGCAATCCAAGGGGTGTTTGAGCTACAGGCAGAAGCGCGCCTGCAGCCAGATGATATCGCAGCGATTCGGATTAGTACCTTTCATGAAGCAAAGCGTCTGGCAAGTCCGCACCCCACAAGTTCAGATGAAGCGCAATATTCTATCTGCTGGCCCGTCGCAGCCGCTATTTATGCCTGTGCAGAGGGGCGGCGGTTCGGGCCTTATGATGTATCAGATGACGCCTTGGCACGTGCTGATATCCATCGTCTTGCTGACAGGATTATCATAGAGGAAGATGAGCAGATGAATGCTGTCTTCCCCGCACAGCGTCTGGCGCGCATTAAAATAAGTGATAATGAGGGGAATCAGCGCATATCAGCAGTCGTTTCTGCCCGCGGCGATCCCGAAACGCCCTTATCATATGATGAAATAGTCGATAAATTTCATTTTTTAATATCGCTGTCTCACAAAGCATCATCTGCATATGATATCGTAGCGGCCTGTCAGCAGCTAGCAGCAACAGAGGATGAGGGCATGCAGTACGGCCTAGGCAGGCTTGATGCCGTAGCAGGTAATGCTAAAAAAATAACGAAAATACAACAAGTTACAGAGAATAATCCGGAGATAAGAAGAGAGCTATCTCTGGGCGCCCTTCTTTTCTGATGGAAGTGACTAAGTCACCTAAATATTCGATAATGCGCGCCGGCGTTGCTCAAAAATTCAAGCGCCAAAGAGCGAAAAAAACAATGTGGCAGTGCTAATTTGGTGGCTATTTGGTGTTTTAACCACAAAACTATCGTCTGGAGCCTTGCGGCATAACCCTGATATGTTAGGCTCTTGGAAATGACGGTCGATTGGGTCGCCTTCAGCGCGTCCCCACGTCTAAAATAATTAAGCGTTAACCGTCTCTAGGGAGAAAAAATATGTCTAAACAAACAATTAATGGCAAGCCATTGCATTCAGCAATCGCGACCTATGCCGATGAATTCAAAGCAGGTGAATTGTCCCGCCGTGAATTTCTAGCGAGAGCCTCTGCGCTCGGTGCCACAACTGCTGCTGCTTATGCCATGATCGGCATGAACCCTGCTGGAGCTGTAAACTGGCAAAATCCAGCAAAAACGGGCGGCACACTGCGCATTCAACAAGAAGTTCGCGCGTTGAAAGATCCACGTACATATGACTGGTCACAAATTGCTAACTTTTCAAGTGGGTGGCTAGAATATCTCGTTTCTTATGAAAACGATGGAACACTTCGTGGCCAGCTCATTGAAAGTTGGGAAGTAAATGACGACGCAACTGTCTACACATTGAATGTCCGCAAGGGTGTGAAGTGGAACAATGGTGATGATTTCACTGCGGCTGACGTTGCACATAATTTTGAGCGCTGGGCTGATAAAGCTGTTGAGGGTAACTCAATGGCAGGTCGTATGGCATCGCTTATTGACCCTGCAACAAACAAAGCAGGCTCCGGTGTAATCGAGATTGTTGATAGTCATACTGTTCGTTTAAACCTCACGAGCCCAGATATTACTATAATCGTTGGCGCAGCAGACTACCCAGCTGCCGTTGTTCATTCATCACACGATGATTCGCCAGAAGGAATGATGGCAAACCCTATCGGTACAGGCCCGTATCTGCCAGAATCAATGGAAGTTGGCGTGAAAGGTGTTCTTGTCCGTAATGAAAACCATAGTTGGTGGAACGCCGGAAATGGTGCTTGGCTAGACCGTGTTGAGTTCATCGATTACGGCACAGACCCGTCAGCGTTCGTTGCGGCTGCTGAAGCTGATGAAATCGACATGCTTTATGAAACAACTGGCGATTTTGTTGAAGTCTTTGATAGCTTGGGCCAATGGAATAAGTCAGAAGCTATTACTGCTTCCACCATTGTTATTAGGCCAAATCAATTAGCCGAGGTTGATGGAAAGAAGCCATATGCTGATGCGCGTGTTCGTCGTGCTCTTGCAATGGCTGTTGATAATTCTGTCTGTCTTGAACTTGGCTATGCTGGTCTTGGCACACCTGCCGAAAATCATCATGTATGCCCAATCCATCCAGAATATGCTGAGTTGCCAAAGCAGAAAGTTGACCCTGCCGGCGCAAAGGCTCTCATGGCCGAAGCTGGAATGGCTGATTTTGAGCACGAACTTATCTCAATTGATGATAATTGGCGCAAAGATACAACAGACTCTGTCGCGGCTCAATTACGTGAAGCTGGTATCAAGGTTAAGCGGACCATTCTTCCGGGCTCAACTTTCTGGAATGATTGGGTGAAGTATCCGTTCTCATCAACAAATTGGAATATGCGTCCTCTTGGTGTTCAGGTTCTGGGCCTCGCTTATCGTTCAGGCGAAGCGTGGAATGAAGCTGGCTTTGCAAACGCAGAATTTGACGGTCTGCTTGCACAGGCTAATGGTATCGCAAGCGCTGATGAGCGACGTAAGGTGATGTACCGTATTGAAGAGATTATGCAGGAAGAAGGCGTAACAATTCAGCCTTACTGGCGTTCTCTTTATCGTCATGCGAAGAAAAATTTGGTCAATGCTGAAATGCACCCAACTTTTGAAATTCGCCCTCAGTATTTGGGTTTCAACTCATAGGCTGACGATCTAAATATTAAGGCTGGCGCCAGATTAGGTGCCAGCCTTTACCAAAGAATAAATCCATTATTGTGTACCCGCTAGTGCTGAGATAAATTACAAATATGGCCTTTTGTCTGAAAATGGCTGTTGGGTTTATATTGTGCAATTAGCGCAGTAATCAGCTCTTTATTCGTCGGTACAAAGAAAGAAGATGCATGCTTATCTTTTTTGCAAAACGTCTAAGTGTTATGCTTTTGACCGCCATCTGCCTAACCTTTGTTGTGTTTTTTCTCACCAATCTACATCCAAATTTAGAGAAGCTTGCCAAGCAGCAGGCAAGCATGCGTATGACTGATGCTGAGGTTACCTCCTGGCTTGAAAAAAATGGCTATGCAAAACCTGTATTAGTGCGCTACGGCGAGTGGCTTGGCGTTGCCCCGGGATGGGTTTTAGAAGACACAGATGGCAAAGTTACAGGACGTTGCATCACTTACAAGAATAAGGACACAGTCCCCCCTCGCTTCTGTGGTATTCTTCAAGGGAATTTTGGATACTCCTCAGTTTTTAAAGAGCCGGTTGAGGTGATTGTAAATAGGCGTCTTGCTCTCACAGGCAAGCTGATGTTCTGGGTCATGATTGTCATGGTGCCAATGGCGCTTCTAATAGGCGTGATGGCCGGCATGAGAGAGGGGTCTCGTACTGACCGATCGCTTTCTACGTTTTCTATCATTACAACTGCAACCCCTGAATATGTCTCAGGCGTTATCTTTATTGTCGTGTTTGCCAGTTCGGCCACCGGGCTCAAATGGTTCAAAGGAACAGCGACTTCGGCGATGGATGAGATTACCTTTGCCAACTTTACCTTGCCGGTGATGACGATGGCACTTTATGGCATGGGCTATATTGCGCGGATGACGCGTGCTTCTATGGCAGAGGTCATGACAACTCAATATATTCGTACCGCGCGTCTCAAAGGCGTAAAATTTCATAATATCGTTTTGAAGCACGCATTGCGGAACGCTCTTATTGCTCCATTCACTGTTATTATGTTGCAGTTTCCGTGGCTTTTGACAGGCGTCGTGATTGTCGAAACATTATTCAATTACAAGGGGCTTGGATGGACATTAGTGCAAGCTGCTGGAAATAATGATGTTGAGCTTTTACTGTCATGTTCAATTGTTGCCGTTCTGGTTGTGCTGATAACGCAACTTATCTCAGATATCGGGTATGTGTATCTTAATCCCCGTATCCGGATAAGCTAGGCGAGAGCGAGGAAATAGACCGATGGAAAAGCTTAGCTGGCTAGAAATTTTCATTTCTATCATTGGACAGTTTACCCCTGTCTGGATTGCAATGGCGATTATCTTTGCGCTCTCAATTATTTATAAGCGCCGCCTGGGCCTATATGGCAGGTTATTTGATAGTCCGGTTGGCATGATAGGATTTGGCATTGTGCTATTCTGGGTGCTGGCGGCTTTGCTGGCCGATGTCATCGTAACGCATGACCCCCTCGCACAAGTCTCTGGCATGAAAAACAAGGTTCCCGGAACGCCCGTGCGCGGTGTTGAGGGTTCATGGTACCTTCTGGGCGGTGATAATCTTGCCCGTGATGTCTTCAGCCGGATGGTTATGGGGGCGCGTCATGTGCTGTCGATTGCACCGACTGCAACGGCATTTGCCTTTATGGTTGGTATTACCCTTGGCTTGCCAGCAGGTTATTTTGGTAAGCGTCTTGATACATTTTTGAGTTTCCTGTCCAACCTTGTTTTGGCCTTTCCGGTTATTCTGCTGTTCTATTTGCTTGTAACGCCAGAAATTAGGGTTACGGGCATTCCGATGATTATGGCAGGCGTGCTGTTTTTATTCCCAATTATATTTGTTGTTCTGCTCTGGCAATCGCGTTATTTCACGCAGCCCGCTAAACGGAACCTGTTTGTTGGTGTTACCCTTGTTATTGGGTTGTGGGCTTATTCAGGTCTTGCCTTTAATGCTGACCCGCTCAACATCTTTTACATGGATTCAAACCTGCTGAATGTGTTTGTGTCTGTTGTCTTTGTGAATTCTCCGACTGTGTTCAGAATTGTGCGCGGTATTACCCTTGATATTCAGACCCGTGATTATGTTGCGGCTGCCCAGACGAGGGGCGAGGGTGCCTGGTATATTATGCTATGGGAAATTTTGCCAAATGCGCGCGGGCCTCTGATTGTCGATTTCTGTTTGCGTATTGGCTACACAACGATTTTGCTCGGAACACTTGGGTTCTTTGGGCTTGGGGTTAGCCCTGAAAGTCCAGATTGGGGATCAACCATTAATGATGGGCGTAAATTACTGGGGATTTACCCGCACCCTGCATTGCCGCCAACATTAGCGCTTATGTCGCTTGTTCTGGGATTGAATATGCTGGCGGATGGCCTGCGCGAAGAATCGCTCAAAGACTAGGAGTGGGGGAGAAAACAAGATGACAGACTCTACACAGAACGCATCGATGCTCTCTCACGAGGCAGACTATGATGGCCCCATTCTTGAGATAAGCAATCTATCGATTTCTTTTTTCACCCGATTAACCGAAATTCCAGCTGTTATGGATTTTTCCTGTGAAGTCTGGCCGGGCGAAGCGATGGGGCTGGTTGGCGAATCTGGCTGCGGCAAATCAACAGTCGCGCTCGGGGTAATGCAGGATTTGGGAGTGAATGGCCGGGTTGTTGGCGGCAGTATAAAATTCAAAGGCCGTGACCTTGCTGATTATTCACCAGAAGAATTGCGCCAGCTCCGCGGCTCAGAAATCGCAATGATTTATCAAGAGCCGATGGCCTCGCTTAATCCAGCAATGCGGATAGGCCATCAGCTCATTGAGGTGCCGATGATCCATCAAGGCATATCTGAGCATGATGCGTATGCACTTGCGCGGCAGGTTGTTGAAGATGTTCGCCTGCCCGATCCTGACCGGATTTTGAATGCTTATCCTCACCAGCTTTCGGGCGGCCAGCAGCAGCGTATTGTGATTGCCATGGCGCTTATGTCAAAGCCTGCTCTGCTTATTCTTGATGAGCCAACGACAGCGCTTGACGTGACGGTTGAGGCTGGGATTGTCGATTTGGTCAAGGAACTTGGCCATAAATACGGAACATCCATGCTGTTTATCAGTCATAATCTTGGGTTGGTTATGGATGTGTGTGACCGTATCTGTGTGATGTATTCAGGCGAAGCTGTTGAGACGGGTACTGTGAATGACGTGTTTGATAAAATGCGCCATCCCTATACCCAAGCCCTGTTTCGTTCTATTCCTCTGCCCGGAGCTGATAAAAACACCCATCCGCTTATTGCGATTCCCGGCAACTTCCCGCTGCCCCATGAGCGTCCGCAAGGATGTAATTTTGGCCCTCGTTGCGACTATTTCAGCGAAGGGAAATGTAATGACACGGCCATTCCAATGGCAGATGTTGATGTGGAAAAACGGCATGATACGCGGTGCTTGCGATTTGCTGATATTGACTGGGATGCGCCTCTGGCTGTTGTAGAAGATAAAGTACGGACAAAAATTGGTGCGCCTGTCCTGTCAGTTGATAATTTGCGTAAATATTATGAAGTGAGTGCGAACGCGCTCTTTTCCTCAGCAGAAAAGCGTGTTGTAAAAGCCAATGAAAGTATCAGCTTCCAAGCACATGAAGCTGAAACACTTGCTATTGTTGGTGAGTCAGGTTGCGGTAAATCCACCCTTGCAAAGGTTCTTCTTGGCCTTGAAACAGCAAGTGATGGCAGTATTCTGATGAATGACCAGTCCATTGAAAATACGCCTATTAGTGAGCGCAGTACAAAAACTGTATCCTCTATCCAGATGGTATTTCAGAATCCCTTCGATACATTGAATCCCTCGATGGCAGTGGGGCGCCAGATTATCAGAGCGCTGGAAGTATTCGAGATAGGCAATAACCAAGGCGAGCGCCATGAGCGTATGCTTGAGCTTCTTGACCTTGTTAAGTTGCCGCGTGAATTTGCAGACCGCATGCCGCGCCAGCTCTCTGGTGGGCAAAAACAGCGTGTCGGGATTGCGCGCGCCTTTGCAGGCGACGCCAATATCGTTGTTGCTGATGAGCCGGTATCAGCCCTTGATGTGTCAGTGCAAGCTGCTGTGACAGACTTGCTGATGGAGATTCAGAATAAGTCACGCACAACGCTTCTGTTCATCAGTCATGATTTATCGATTGTCCGCTATCTTTCGGACCGTGTTATCGTAATGTATCTTGGTCATATTGTTGAGGCAGGAACGACCGATCAGGTATTCTCACCGCCTTATCACCCCTATACCGAAGCATTGCTTTCTGCTGTTCCGATTGCCGATACACGCATTAAGCGGAAACGGATTGTGCTTGAAGGTGATATCCCCTCAGCGATGAATCCGCCACCGGGATGTCCGTTCCAAACGCGGTGTAGCCATAAATCAGAGGTGCCGGGTGGATTGTGCGATACAGAATTACCGCCTGTACGTAACCTTGCAAATGGCCATCAGATAAAATGTCATCTTGCTGATGATATTCTTAGCCGCATGGAGCCGGTGATTGCGCTGTCTCAGGATGGTGCAGCTTAATCTGAAACAAACCCATCAGGGAGCGCTGCCACAAGGTGGACACGGTGCTTTTCGCCGCCATTCAGCGCTGTATGATAGCCCCTTGTATCTGTGAAATAGACAGACCCATCTGCTGGCAGGTGTGTGACGTGATGGTTCACAATGAACAGCGACCCCGGATTTGTTATAATGGGAATATGCAGGCGCGGTTCTGGGTCACGATGCCATGAATTGCAGTTATAAAGACCTTTGGAGAGGATGCGCACACGGCCAATAGAAAAGCGTGCTGTTAATTCATCAAAGACATGTTCAAAATAGGTTCCTGAAAATTCCGGTGATAGCTCATTAAAGGCAGCTTCATCGACAAAATCCTCCCGCGGCACTTCATCGTAACTATCATCAGGCCTTAACCAGTAACGGCCTGATAAATCGTTTGCGCTGACACCATCATGTCCGGGGCGTCTTGTCATTGGCAGGGCGGCAAAACCTTCATCCTGCATATCGCCCATAAAGGCCTGTTGCGCTAAGACTTGCTGAAGAGCTTCTTTTAATGCTTCGCTGTCAAACTGAAGGGTGAGTTTATGAATGCCAGGACCAGCAGTGAACTGCGCTACCTTGCTTGTATCAGGCCGGCTTGCAAGCCAGTCAGCCATCAAGGCTTTATCGCGGCTTATCCCATTATCATTCATGTCTGCTTTCGTCATGATATGTCTCCTCAGCATATATAGACCACATTTTGAGCCTGCATTGGTTCGCTCAGATATGTCAATGATGAAGGCATGGCGCTCAAAATTGCTAAAAACGGCTCTGCGGCCTTTTGCCTCGATTCTGCAAAAAAGATATATATTACAGATGTTAGATGTTCCCATATCCCGTTAGGTAGAAGGTCATTTCATATTGTGGCTTGCTTATTCACTTTTGTGATCCCATATTCATCACGGGACTGGCATTTCATGCAAGGTTATGATTATGCCGGATGATTTATTAGAAAAACGCAGTGGCCATACGCAATCTGTATCGCGTGCGTTAAGTTTGTTATCTAAATTAGCTGAAGAGCCGGATGGGTTTAATCTGTCCGAGTTAGCGCGCCGCGTTAAACTTGCGCCATCGACAGCTCACCGTCTGTTAACAACATTGCAACTTGACCAATTTGTTCGGTTTGAAGATGGCCGCTGGTTGGTTGGTGTGCAGGCTTTTAATGTCGGCTCTGCCTATCTTCGGGCAAGAGACGTAAGCTATATGTCGCGGTCTTACTTGCGCATGATGATGCAGGAAACAGGCGAGACAGCTAATCTAGCGCTGCTAGAAAATAGTGAACTTGTTTATCTTGCGCAAAATGAATGCCCTGAACTAATGCGGGCAATTGCGCGTCCGGGCGCGCGTGCGCCTTTGACCTGCTCAGCTGTGGGTAAGGCGTGCCTTGCCTTTATGCCGCGCCGTGATGCGGATGCCATGATTGCTTCATCAGGGATTTCCCAGCTTACGCGTAAAAGCCATGTGACAGCCGATAGCCTGTGGCGTGACCTTGGTGTCATTCGCAAGCGTCAGGTTGCCTATGATGATGAAGAGCATTCTGATGGCCTGCGTTGTGTTGCAGCCCCACTTTTTGATAAGGCGGGGATGGTAATTGGCGCTCTTTCAGCAAGTGGCCCACTGGTTCGTATTCCTGATCAGAAGTTGCAATCTCATGCAAAGACAGTCCTTAGGGCTGCCCGCGATATGACACGTGCGCTTGGGGGCACCTGGCCACAAAGCTAGCGCTCGAAAAAACCGTTTTATGAGATGGCGGCTTTGGCGAGGTGGGTTAATCCCTCGCTATGGCCGCCATTTTCTTTTTGACCATAGAGGCAAGCTTGGACATATGCTTGTCAGCTATGCCGACATCGCACAGCGCTTTTTCTGTTTCCAGAAGGTACTGGGCACATGGTCCAACAAAGCCTGAAGCGCGCGCGATAATTTCGCTGGCACGCTCATCTGACATCTTGTCAGCAAAGGCTGGGCTGCTGCGTTTTATCACGAATGTCAGAGCCTGTTTTTTCCCCTCACTTGTATGGATAGTCACAAAACGCGGATTATAAGAGTTATTCAGCATTTCGCGACGCCATAGCATATCAAGTTCGCTGGGCGCTTTTGCTGCGGGAATTTTAAAGGCGATGCCTGACACTGATCCGCCCCTATCAAGAGCAAGGACGAGCCCTGGATAGTCTGGCGAGCCGCGTCCTATGCGTGTCCATAGACAAAATCGGCGATGATAGCCAAATAGCTGTGCGCTACATTTAGACTCATAATCAACAAGCGGGTTCCAGATGAGGCTGCCATATCCAAATATCCAGATATCAGGGCCGCTATAATTATCGGGCAGAAAGCTGCGACGTGATGCCTGTAATTCTTCAAGTGACATGACCGAGCTTTGGGAGCCATCTCGGCTTTGCGCAAGTTTCTGGACGCGGCCTTCCATCAACGCTTCACGACTAATCCCTGCTGGACATTTTTCTGACACAGCTACTCTACCTCTTTTGCCGAATGTACAACGCGTTGCGGAAACGGAATATCAATTTCATGCCGGTCGAATAATGGTTTCACGCGCCGCATCAAATCCCAGTTTAGCTCAAATAAATCACTATAACTTGTATAAAGGCGCAGCCGCACTGTGATCGCACTATCACCATAATTTATCACAAGAAAGCGAGGCGCGGGTGTTTGATGAATACGCTCATCATCACATAAAGATAACAGGGCTTTTTCAACAATATCGAAGTCGCTGTCATAGGCCACATCAATATCGAAATCGAGACGTCTATTTTCATGACGGGAATGATTGGTTATCTCGGACGACCAGATTGTTGAATTTGGGACTGAATGATAAACATTATCAAAGGTATCAATGTTGGTTGAAAACAGGCCTATTTCGCGCACCGTTCCTGATACGCCGGCTGCGGTTATCCAATCATCAACCTCAAACGGGCGCAATAATAGCAACATTACACCAGCAGCAACATTTGACAGGGTGCCTTGTAATGCAAGGCCAATCGCAAGGCCTGCTGCGCCTAATACAGCAATCATCGATGTTGTTTGAACACCAACCTGACCAAGCGCGACAACAATCGTGATAATGACAACAGAGTAGCGAATAATCGCCGCAAAAACAGGAATCAGTGTTTTATCGACGCGCTGTGTTGCCGCTAATGTCTGAATGATAAACCGCGATAGCCGGGCCGATAGCCAGAACCCAACCAAAATAATACCAAAACCAGTGAGGATGTCGATGCCATAGCTCACAGCAAGATTAATAAGGCTAGCAGAGACAGAATTTAAATTATCAAGCATGTAAAAACCAGCATCCATCAATTTTAGGGCGTTATTTTTGCAGAGTGTGTCAAAAACTCAAATCATTTCGATATTTTATTATAACGGGCTTGTCTATTTTTGACTAGCCAGTGTAAATGATAAGCCGTGTTTGTAGGCGCTCTTTCATTGAATTTTTGCAAGCAGTTATTGTATAATGCGGTTCACTAGAGTGTCACGAGGAGCATTCCGTTGGAAGTCTTTTACTGGTCGGTTGGCGACGGGATGCGTGGCACACCCCCCCTATGCTGCGCCATTGGTAATTTTGATGGTGTTCATGGCGGTCATCATCGCCTGTTAGCAGCAACGCGCTATGCAGCAGAGGCGGCAGGGATGCCATTTGGTGTTGTGACATTCAGCCCGCATCCGCGCTTATTCTTTACGCCAGACGCACCAGCCTTTTTATTAACAGACAATGTGATAAAATATCGCAAGCTCGAGGCTCTGGGGGTTCAGTATATTCTGGAAGTGACCTTTGATGATGCCTTGCGGCAGCTCTCACCAGAGGCCTTTACACGTGATGTTCTCGCATCATCTCTCAATGTAGGGCATCTTTTTGCAGGCTCTGATTTCTGTTTTGGCAAGGGGCGGTCCGGTAGCCTTACCGATATGGCAGAGATAGGTAAAAGCTGCCAGCTTGAGGTAACAGCCATCCCGTTACATACAGATGATGAAAATCAGGTGGTCTCATCCAGCCAAATCCGTGAAGCTCTTCGGGCGGGTGATGTTAAGACTGCCGCCAGCATGCTAGGGGATGACCCTATTATTTCGGGCGTTGTTGCTATGGGTGACCAGCGGGGCCGGTTGCTCTCCTTTCCAACAGCAAATATCCTCTTGGATAATGTGCTTCAGCCTGCTTTCGGGGTTTATGCCATTACCGCATCAGTGCGGGGTGATGAGACTGTTTATCAGGGCGTTTGCAATGTTGGTCGCCGCCCAACTGTGAATGACCGCGGCATTCTTGCAGAGGCTCACTTGTTTGACTTTGATCAAGATATTTATGGCGAAATGCTTGATATCCGTCTGAAAGGGTTTTTGCGTCCGGAACAGAAATTTGACGGGCTTGACGCACTCAAAGCGCAGATTGCACAAGATGCGGATGCGGCTCGGCTGTTGTTAGCGTCTGCTGATAGGTAGAACGTGCCTTATGGTAACGCCTGCCTAGAGGATAATAATGTGATGAATAAAATAGCCTGACTTCACCAATGGAAAAAAAACGTCTAAGGTGTGCCCACTTCCATCAAAAAATGAGATGGACTGCCTGAGACAGAAGCGTGTGAGTTGATAAAATGACGGATTATAAGCAGACCGTATTCCTGCCAAAAACAGACTTTCCAATGCGGGGAGGTCTGCCGAAAAAAGAACCTGAAACTCTTGCCCGGTGGCAGAAGATGGGGCTCTATGATTTGTTGCGTGAAAGCCGCAAGGATGCGGAAAAATTTGTGCTGCATGATGGCCCGCCCTATGCAAATGGCCAGCTTCATATCGGACATGCTCTGAATAAGATTCTGAAAGATGTTATTAACCGGTCACATTCAATGCTGGGTAAGAACGCAAATTACGTCCCCGGCTGGGATTGTCACGGTCTTCCTATTGAATGGAAAATCGAAGAGCAATATCGTAAAAAAGGCAAAGATAAAGATGAGGTGCCGATTGCTGAATTCCGTCAGGAATGCCGTGATTTTGCCTCTCATTGGCTTAATATTCAGTCTGAAGAATTTCAGCGGCTTGGCGTGCTGGGTGATTGGGAGAATCCCTACACCACAATGAAGTTTGAAGCCGAAGCGACGATTGCCTCTGAAATGGGCAAGTTCTTAATGAATGGCAGCCTGTATCGTGGCTCAAAGCCTGTGATGTGGTCACCTGTTGAAAAGACAGCTCTTGCAGAAGCCGAAGTCGAATATTCCGATCATACGTCTGTGACTATCTTTGCCAAGTTTGCGATTGCATCCTGCCCGGTTGAAGCGCTTGCAGGTGCCAGCCTGATTATCTGGACAACAACGCCGTGGACCATGCCGGGGAACCGGGCTATGGCTTTTGGCGCTAACATTGCCTATAGCGCGCTTAAAGTGACGGCTGTTGCTGACGGGTCTCTTGCGGTTCCGGGTGAAGTTATCTGTATTGCCGATGAGTTGCGTGATGATGTGTTTGCGGCCTGCGGTATTCTGGATGCTGATACATCTCATCAGTTTATGGGGCATGAGATTGAAGGAACAATCGCGCGTCATCCGCTCGCAGATGCGGGCTATGATCATGATGTTCCTGTGCTTGCCGCAGATTACGTTACCACAGAGCAGGGAACAGGGTTTGTCCATATCGCGCCGGGCCATGGTCCAGAAGATTATGAACTTGCGCATCTAAAACACGGGATCGAAGTCCCCGATACTATTGATGAAGCTGGCATGATTATGGCGCATTTACCGTTATTTGGCGGTATGCATGTGCTTCGTGATAATAAGAAAATTACCGAAATAATGGCAGAGCAGGGCGGCCTTATTGGCTTTGGCAGTCTAACGCACTCCTATCCGCATTCATGGCGCTCCCATGCGCCGGTTATCTACCGAAATGCAGCGCAATGGTTTGTCTCAATGGAACAGGATGGCTTGCGGGATAAAGCGCTTTCTGCTCTTTCTGAAACAGCTTTTTATCCTCCTGCAGGCCAGAACCGTCTGACAGCAATGATTGCAAACCGGCCTGACTGGTGCCTGAGCCGGCAGCGGGCATGGGGTGTTCCTATTCCTGTGTTTTATCATAAAGAGACAGGTGAGCCGTTGCGCGACCAGGCCGTTGTTGACCGGATTGTTGATGCCTTTGGCAAACAGGGATGTGATATTTGGTTTACCGCGCCCGCAGAGCAGTTTTTAGGCAGCGACTATGATATTGCAGACTATGAGCAGGTCATGGATATTGCTGACGTATGGTTTGATTCAGGCTCAACGCACGCCTTTGTGCTGGAAAAGCGTGATGATTTACAGTCGCCGGCCGACCTCTATCTTGAAGGCTCCGACCAGCATCGTGGCTGGTTCCATTCTTCCTTGCTTGAGAGTTGCGGTACCAGAGGACATGCGCCTTATAAGGGTGTTTTGACACATGGCTTTGTGCTTGATGAGCAGGGACGAAAAATGTCCAAGTCGCTCGGTAATGTCATTGCACCACAAAAAGTCATTGAACAGAGCGGTGCAGATATTCTGCGGCTCTGGGTTGTTAGTTCTGACTATTATGATGACCTACGAATTGGGCCTGAAATCCTGAAACGGCAATCAGATCATTATCGCCGAATCCGGAATACATTGCGCTATCTTCTGGGTGCGCTTGATGGCTTTGAAAGTACTGATGAGCTTGCTTATGACAAAATGGATGAGCTTGAGAAATGGGTACTGCATCGGTTATATGAAATCGATGCATCTATCCGCTCAAAAATAGAAACCTATGACTTCCATGGGATTTTCACCGAGCTTCACGATTTCTGTAATAGCGATTTATCGGCCTTCTATTTTGATATTCGCAAAGATAATCTTTACTGTGATGCCGCTGATAGCATTGCGCGGCGTGGGTGCCGGACAGTGATGGATAAGGTGCTGCGGTGCCTAACAGCATGGGTTGCGCCTATCCTGCCATTTACAGCGGATGAAGCATGGCTCGCACTCACCAAAGATGAGGGTGATTCTATCCACCTGCATCGCTATCAAGATATTGATGCTGCGTGGAAAAATGAGGCTGTTGGTACGAGATGGGCGTCGCTTCGTGCGCTTCGCTCTAAGGTGACGTCTGCTTTAGAAGAGGCGCGTAATGCTGGTGATATTGGTGGCAGCCTGTCTGCCGAAATAAGCCTTACCGTCAATCAGCAGACAGCATCATTGCTAGATGGGGTAGACCTTGCCAGCCTGTTCATCACATCCGAAGCCGAAATGACGGTCGGAACAAGTGATGAGGTTGGTGTTGCTGTGCGTCGCTCAGAGGGCGGGAAATGTGCCCGTTGCTGGAAAATGATTGCTAGTATTCCGGCTGAGGCTAACGACCAGATTTGTGGGCGTTGTGAAGCTGTTGTTGCCGCACTGCCAGAGGTGTCTGCTTAATGAGAATAAGCTCCCAGATGAAGCTCTTCTTTCCGGTGGCATCGCTCGTGCTAGCACTTGATGTTGGCATAAAACAACTGATGCTGTCCTGGTTGTTTTTTCCGCCACAGCAAATCATCGTTACCCCGTTTTTTTCCCTGACACCTGTCTGGAATAGCGGCATAAGCTTTGGACTGTTTTCTGATAATCCCTATATCGGGCTTGTTACGATTCCGGTGCTTGCTGTGCTGGTTGTTCTCTGGCTTATCTGGCAGCTTAACGACCTTACTTTTTTGCAAACGCTTGGCGCATCCTTTATCGCTGGCGGTGCACTTGGTAATGTGAGTGACCGGATTGTCTATGGGCGGGTAATCGATTTTCTTGATTTTCATATCGGTGCGCTACATTGGCCTGCATTCAATGTCGCAGACAGCGCACTATTTATTGGTGTTTTATTGTGGTTTTATGGCATGATGCAACCCAACCAGAATGAGACCCTTTAAAGAATGAAGAGTGTTATCTAGATGAACAAGCTTTTTCAGATTTTAGGTGCAGTTACCTTGTTGTCGATGTTGTCTGCATGTTCAGACTTCAGAAAAGCGATCGGCACAGAGAAATCATCACCTGATGAATTTCAGGTTGTTGTGCGTCCTTCATTGGTCCTTCCCCCTAATTTTTCGTCCCGGCCTACTGCAGCAACTGGCGCACAGACAGCTGCTACCGTTGCGTCTGATGCACAGGCACAAGCATCCGTTTTGCTAGGGGCGCGTGAAACAGGCGCATCTGATTATAGTGATATTTTCGCATTTGATAAAATCGTAGAAGATGTGCGCTCCAAAGTTGATGAGGAAACAGCTGGCATTAAATTTGAGCGGCGGCTCCCGATTCAGGTGCTTTTTGGCGGCTTGCCTGATGTTGGTCCTGTTATCGATAAGATGGCAGAAGATAGACGTATCCGCCGCAATAGGCTGGAAAATAGAAGCCTTTCATATGGCGCGACACCTGCTATCGATAAGGTGTTTCAAGACAGCGTTCTGGTTGAGTAGGTCGCCGGATGGCAGATGTTATTCGTCTTCTGCCAGAGCAGCTTGTTAACCAGATTGCCGCTGGCGAGGTCATTGAACGACCGGCAAGTGCTTTAAAAGAACTTCTTGAAAATGCGATAGATGCTGGCGCAACCCGTATTTCTATCGAGCTAGAGCGGGGCGGGTTATCCTCTCTTATTGTCAGTGATAATGGTCGCGGCATGAGCTGTGATGAGTTGCCGGTTGCTGTGCAACGTCATGCAACCTCAAAACTGCCAGATGATGATTTGTTTCAGATTACGCATTTCGGATTCCGCGGCGAAGCTTTGCCCTCTATCGGGGCTGTCTCATCGCTGTCGCTCACATCGCGGGTGGGTGATGTTGAACATGGATGGCGGCTTGATATTGTCCATGGCGCTGTTGGCGTGCCGCGCCCTGCTGCGTGTGCCATTGGGACTCGTATTGAAATTACTGACCTGTTTGGGTCTGTTCCAGCGCGGCTGAAATTTCTAAAAACAGAGCGAACCGAAGCAGGCCAGTGTATTGATGTCGTGCGCAGGCTTGCTATGTGTCGCCCTGATATCGGCTTTCAGATGAGTGATAGCGGAAAGGCTGTGTTTTCGCTTCCCGCTCAACCGCTCTCAGATGAAGGCGCGCGCCAGCGTCTATCGGCTCTGGTTGGGCGTACCTTTGCAGATGAAGCGATTGCGATAGATTCACGGCGTGATGAGATGCATCTAACAGGGCTTGCAGGATTGCCAACAATGAACCGGCAAACAGCAAGTCATATCTATCTTTTTGTGAATGATAGGCCAGTGCGTGATCGCCAGCTTCTGGGCGCGGTGCGCGCAGGTTATCAAGATATGTTGCCGCGTGGCCGCCACCCAGTCCTTGTGCTGTTCCTTAGCATGCCGCCGGGTGATGTTGATGTGAATGTTCACCCCGCCAAGGCTGAGGTGCGGTTTTCAGACCCCCAGCGGGTGCGCGGCTTATTTGTTGGCAGCTTGATGAATGCGCTATCGGACGCCGGATTACGGGCAACACAAGAAGGCTCAGAACATGCTTTGCGGCGGTTTCAGTCGGCGCAAATGCCAACGATTACGTCTGCGCCCGCTTCGCCAGATACAGGCGATATGCTGCAAGGACAGCAGGGACTTTCATCTTATATGCTTGCCGATGCACCGCCCGCTGCCCGCATAGCTATGCCCTCACAGCCCGAAACGATGGCGCAGGGAGCGCCAGCAGAGGCATCCTTTCCTTTAGGGGCTGCCCGGGCGCAACTTCATAAAACTTATGTGATTGCTGAAACAGGTGATGGCATTGTTCTGGTTGACCAGCATGCTGCTCATGAACGTCTGGTCATGGAGCGCATGAAAGAGGGGTTGGCAGAAGGTCCACTTGCCAGCCAGACACTTTTGCTGCCAGAAGTAGTCGACATCCCCATTGACCAGTATGAAGCTATTTTGGGCGAAGTAGATATGCTGAACAGGCTTGGTCTTCAGCTAGAAGGTTTTGGCCAGGGCAGTCTTCTTGTGCGCGGCGTTCCAGCACTTCTGGGCGAGGCATCGCCAAGCGCTATTGTGCGAGATATTGGCGAAGAGCTCAGCCATCTAGGTGGTTCCACAGGACTTCAGGACAGACTTAACGCTGTTATTGCCAGTATATCTTGTCATGGCTCTGTGCGGGCAGGACGCCAGCTTGGGTCTGATGAAATGAATGCACTGCTCAGGCAAATGGAAGAAACACCTGCTGCAGGACAATGTAATCACGGCCGGCCGACCTTTATCACGCTATCTCTGTCAGATTTGGAAAAACTGTTTCATCGTAGTTAAGCAGGCTGGTAGCGAAAAAAGAACAGCCGTGCCATGCCATAACGCCGGTTATCGAGCGGCGCAAAGGTATCAGGCAGGCTTACGCTTTCACTATGCCTAACCTCACAAGCAATAATGCAGGTGGACTGCAAGGCGCCCAGTCCTGCGAGCCGCGGGATAATTTTGGTGGTAAGGCCACTATCATAAGGCGCATCACATAATACAAGCTGGGCGGGAGGGGCATGCCATGTCCGCAGGCTTGTGATATCACCTGACAGTATTTTTGCCTGATGATCGAAACCTAGTTTCTGGATATTCTTTTTTAATACAAGTAAGGCATCTCTGTCCCACTCGCAAAAGACAGCCCCAGTTGCGCCGCGCGATAAGGCTTCAAGCCCTAATGAGCCACTTCCTGCACAGGCATCAATAAGCTGGGAGCCATGAATATCAAAGGGAAGGCGACCCCCTGTCAGGATATTAAACAGGGCTTCTCTGGTCCGATTTGAGGTTGGTCTGACAGCCTCGCTTTTGCATTCTGTTAAATTCGTGCCGCGCTTTGCGCCGGCAATAATACGCATCATCTCTTTTTATCGTTTTGCGGTCTCGGACGACGATTTTGTTGTCCGGGCTTGCGGGGACGTCCCGCTGCAGCTGATGGGCGACCACGGCCGCCAGCGCCAGCGCCTGAACCTGAAGCTGAACCTGAACGGGGCCGGCGCGCGCCGCCACGTTGCGGCCCGTTTGATGTTCCCGGCGTTTGGGGGGTGAGACCAAGCTGTTCTGCCAGAACGCCAGATTTTACCTCTGCAACCTCTCCTTCGACAAGCTTACCAAGGGGGAAGGGGCCATAAGATATCCGAATCAACCTGCTAACGGGATAGCCAAGATATTCCATCAAATGCCGGACTTCCCGGTTCTTGCCTTCACGAATAGCAACTGTGAGCCATGCATTACTCGACATTTGTGTATCGAGCTGTGCAAGGGCTGAACCATAATGGATGCCATCAATCGTTACGCCGTCTTCAAGTGCGCTGAGTTTGTCTGCATCAACAACACCGCGGACCCGCACCCGATATTTGCGTGTCCATCCGGTGGAGGGAAGTTCCATATGCCGTGACAACGCGCCATCATTGGTCAGCAGAAGAAGGCCTTCTGAATCAATATCAAGCCGGCCAACTGAAATAACGCGGGGCATATTAGTTGGCAGCGCCGAGAAAACAGTCTCCCGGCCTTTATCATCCTTATTGCTGACAACAAGGCCGCGCGGTTTATAATAACGCCAGAGACGGACAGGTTCAGCCGAGGGCAGTTTTACACCGCGCACTGTGACCATATCTCTGTCTGTTACCGTAAAGGCAGGGCTTTCCAGAAGCTCGCCATTTACTGTTACAAGCCCTTCAAGAATAAGCTGTTCGGCTTCGCGGCGTGAGCATATGCCAGCGCGGGCAATCCGGCGGGCAATGCGTTCTTCGGTTCTGCGCGGTTGCAGGATGTCGTGGGGTGTATCGCTCATAATGCTTCTTGTAGAAGAAAGCGAATTAGATAGCAAATGGCACGGTGGCCTCATATCATGGCGATAATAGAAATATTAGCCCTTCCCCTGAGGGCAGTGAAAGACAGAGATGGCAGTAGTAACAGATTTTATGGCTGAAGCCCTTAGCCTTGCAGGCCAAGCAATGGCAGCAGGAGAGGTGCCGGTTGGCGCTATTATTGTGTCTCCTGATGGTGATATTATTGCGCGCAGTGAAAACCGGATGCAGCGTGATAATGATGCAACCGCCCATGCAGAAATCCTTGCAATTCGGCAGGCTATCTCAGTTCTTGGCACATCGCGTCTTGTGGGATGTGATTTATGGGTGACATTAGAGCCCTGCGCCATGTGCGCTGGCGCGATAAGCCATGCACGGATAAGGCGGCTCTATTTCGCCGCATCAGATGAAAAAGGTGGGGCTGTTGAGCATGGTCCATGCCTGTTTAATCAGCCTACCATTCATCATAAGCCCGACCTCTATGGCGGGATATCAGAAGCGCCTGCTAAACAGTTGCTTCGGACATTTTTTGCAACAAAACGGGGCTAATCCTGTTGCAGGCCACCAGCAATATCACGGCGGTAAAAGCCACCAGGCCAGTCTATTTTTGAAATTCTATCATAGGCAGCAGCGATAGCAGATGCGGTATCTGGGCCTTGTCCTGTTATGCCAAGAACCCTGCCACCTGCGCTGACAAGAGCGCCATTATGCTCGCGGCTTGTCCCTGCGTGAAACACAAGCGAGCCATCATTCAGGTCTTCAGCGCCGCGGATTTCGCTGCCTTTTTCATATGCATCAGGATAACCGTTCGCTGCCATGACAACTGTAACTGCAACATCATCTAGCAGCTGCATATCGAAGTGAGACAGCCCGCCTTCTGCTTGCGTAAGCAAGGCAGATAGAAAATCTGTTTTCAGGCGTGGCAGGATTGTCTGTGCTTCTGGGTCACCAAACCGGCAGTTAAATTCGATAATCTGTGGGCCGCTCTTCGTCAGCATAAGGCCAGCATATAAGATGCCGCGATAAGGTGTACCCTCATCTGCCATCCCTTGTGCAACCGGCCGAATAATATTTTCCATTACCTCGGCGCGCAAGGTATCGGTTTCAAAAGGAGATGGGGAGATTGCGCCCATCCCTCCGGTATTCGGGCCCTTATCGCCGTCAAAAGCACGTTTGTGATCCTGTGCTGAGCCAAGCCAGACAGCGTCTGCGCCATCAAGCAGCGCAAAGGCTGACATTTCAGGCCCGCTAATGCGCTCCTCCACCAGAATTTCAGCACTTGCTGCACCAAACCGTCCGCCAAGCAGAGAATGGATAGCCTTTTCTGCTTCATCAGCATTATCACAGATAATAACGCCTTTTCCGGCAGCAAGACCGTCTGCTTTGACAACACATGCCCCAAGGGTACGGGCAAAGTCGCACGCTGGCGCTGTTTGGGTGAAATACTCCCACTGTGGCTGGGCAATATCATGTCTGGCACAAAAAGCTCGGGCAAATCGCTTTGAGCCCTCAAGTTGGGCGGCCGCTGCACGCGGACCACACACCGCAATACCAGTTGCTTCTAGCTTGTCAGCAAGGCCATCAACAAGTGGTGCTTCTGGGCCAATAATCACAAGGTCGCAGGCCTCATCTCGTGCCAAAGCAACAAGACCATCCAGATCATCTAAGGCTGCCGGAATACAATGCCCGCGCCCATCAATCAAATCAGCAATGCCAGGATTGCCTGGGGCAACCAGCACAAGCTCACATAAAGGGGAGGCTGAAACAGCCCAGGCAAGGGCATGTTCACGCCCACCGCTTCCAATGATAAGTACCTTCACGTTCGTCCTGCCTTTATATTTTATCAAGAATGAATTCTTACAAGTTCTAGCGTAATCTGAGCAGATGCGCCATAGTATCTGCCATGATTGATGATAATGATTATACCCTATCTAATGCTGCGACGAATGATGCTGGGCTTAGTAATAATGCTTATTTGTCGGTTGGTGAGCTGAGTGCAGCGGTTAAGCGCACAATCGAGGGCACGTTTGATTATGTTCGCGTACGCGGCGAGATATCACAGCCCCGCACGCCAGCGTCCGGACATGTCTATTTTACGTTAAAAGACGAAAAAAATGCTCTTGCCGCTGTTATCTGGCGCGGCGTTGCCTCTGGCTTGCAGGTGCGCCCTGAAGATGGGCTTGATGTTATCTGCACCGGTAAAATGACGACCTTTGGCGGGCAGTCAAAATACCAATTAATTGTGAATGAAATTGAAGTAGCTGGCGAAGGCGCTCTGCTGAAACAGCTTGAAGATAGGCGCCGTAAACTTGCCTCAGAGGGGCTGTTTGATAATGCACGCAAGAAACCAATCCCTGCTATGCCGTCGGTTATTGGTGTTGTTACAAGCCCGACTGGCGCGGTTATTCGCGATATTCTGCACCGTGTACGTGACCGGTTTGGGGTTCATGTTCTTGTCTGGGGTGTGAATGTACAAGGGGTGGGAGCCGCTGAGCAAATCACTGCCGCCATTGAAGGATTTAACGCTCTGCCAGAGGGCGGTGCGGTGCCGCGTCCTGACCTGCTGATTGTAGCGCGCGGCGGTGGCTCACTTGAAGATTTATGGTGTTTTAATGAAGAAAATGTCGTGCGGGCTGCGGCTGGCTCACAGATTCCGCTGATTTCGGCTGTCGGGCATGAAACAGACACAACTCTGATTGACTATGCTTCTGACATGCGAGCGCCGACACCGAGCGCAGCTGCAGAAATGGCAACGCCTGTTGCCGCCGAGCTTGCTGCGCGGTTAAGTGAAATTGATGCCCGTCTGCGCCGCGCAATTACCCGCCAGCTTGATAATGCTGAGCAGATGGTACGCGCTATTATGCGCGGCCTGCTACATCCTGCAGAACAGATTGCACGCCAGACCCAAAGCCTTGATATAGCGCTTGCTGGGCTTGATGCCGGCATGATGCGCTTGGTTGAGGTTAATGACAGGAAATTAGCAAAACTGTCTGACAGAATTGTCTCTCCTGAACAGCGGCTTGCCGTCGTGACCCAGCGTCTTGGTGTGATGCAAGAACGGCTTGATAGTCTGATGATGCGGCGGCAGGAGCGCGCCCAAGAGACGCTGTCGCAGGCCTCTCGTCTGCTGTCTGCAAATTCTTATGAGCGCGTTCTTGAGCGTGGTTTTGCGCTTGTTACGGATGAGACGGGACAGGCCATTAAGCGGAGCGATGAGGCTGCAATAGGCGCTAAGGTAGAGATTAAATTTGCAGATAAAAAACGCGCCGCCCAGCTGGACCCGGATACCGCCTCGTCCGTTAATCCAAAAGCAGGGCCAGTAAAATTGGCAGTAAAATCGGCAGTAAAACCGGCAGTAAAACCGGCAGCAAAACCTACATCCCAAGAAGAGCTATTCTAGCTCATCATCCTTAACCACAGACTTACCCCATCTGCGATGGGGCCAGAGCCATTGTTCCGGGGCTGCTGAAATCCAGTCTTCGAATGTTTCATTTATCTGTTTGGCAATCAGCATTGTTGCTCTGTCATCATCACCTTCTGGCATTATCAGAGGGTCGGAGATTGTGACAGTCAGCCTATCATCTTTGGTCCGCACGCCATGCGCCATAAAAATGGGCTTTCCCATTTTGCGCGCAACTTTGATATAGGAAATAGCGGTTGTCGCTGGATGGCCAAAAAACGGCACAAATTCGCCTTCGCGCAGTTGCTGGTCTACAACCATCATCATGAAGCCGCCTTTTTTGACGGTGCGTACCATGCCCATCGCAGCTTCGCGTCCCTTGATGTAGCTATCCGCCCCAGTGAATTGAACTCTGTTTTTGAAAATCCAGTTTGCATAGGGATTATTCAACTCACGATAGATAAGGCCGGTCTTAATATTCGCCGCAATGCTGAGAAGCCCAACAGCCTCCCAATTACTGAGATGGGCACTAATAATAAATCCGCCATCATAGGGGGTTAATTTTTCCAGACCGGTAAAGCTAATGCGCCCCGATGGCAGCATTGTTTTTATATGGGGATATTCACCAATACAGCGGCCAATATTATTCCACATACCATGCGCGATATGCTGGCGTTCAGGTAATGAGAGGTGGGGCAGTGCAAATTTCATATTCGCAAGAGCTCGTTTATGCCACGGCGTGAGCGGCCCAAGACTTTGAAAAAGCCGGCCCATAGTGGCACTAGCAACCGAAGCCGGAAGGCACCGCAAGATGCCAACAGCAAGAAAGAGCAGGGCTGCTTCGCACGGCCAGATGATAAAGCGGTAAAGGGCTGTTAGGACAGGACCCCTATAGGACATTGACACTGAATGTTCCTCTCAGATTAACAGCGACGCGCTATAAAGAGCGCTTCATCGCAACAATATCATCTACCATATTCATGACCAGCTCTTCGGCCTCTGTCTCAAACGACATGCTTACCTGTAGAACACTTACACGGTCGCGCCATTCAGGGGGCAGGCGCATCCAGTCTTTCAGTGTCGTGACAAGCTCAGCGCCGTTCTGAACAGCATCCAGATGAAGCCGTGTTAAGTCTGCATCGCTATAGGGGTGATGATCAGCAAAAGCAAGCGTTTGAACAAGGTCGGCGCCGCAGGCTGCAACCGTTTTGAAAAAGCGGGACGGACGACCAATGCCGGCAAAGGCAAGAAAGCGTTTTCCCTTAATGTCTGCTGCACTGTCAGGGTCGGGAACAAGGCTGCCGGTGATAACCTGAACGCTATCAGCAAGCCGTGCGGTAAGGCCTGTCTCATCCTCACCATTTATGACGGCAAGAGAGAGTTGTGCAACTCCGGATGAAAAGCTCTGGCGTAACGGGCCTGCTGGTAAAATCCAGCCATTGCCGCACCCAGCACTACCATCAAAAACACCGATGACAATATCCTTTGCCAGCCACGGATTTTGCATGCCATCATCCATGATGATAATATCAGCTTCGGTTGAGCGTTGGATAAAATAAGCGCCTTTCAGCCGGTCAGGACTAACAATAACAAGCTCATTCAGCGCCAGCATAAGAGGCTCATCGCCTACATCATCTGTGCCATGCAGGCTGGCATCAACAATAAGAGGCCCTTTTTCAGAACCACCATATCCGCGTGTCAGGACAGCCGGATTATACCCTCTTGCCCTCAGCAACTGACACAGACTAGCTGTGAGCGGTGTTTTGCCAGTGCCTCCGATGCTGATATTACCAACACAGATAACAGGCAAGGATACCGTGCCGGCTGTTGCCATTTTCTGCCGCAGAAACGTTCCCAACCGCCAAATCCAGGATACGGGGATCAGCATGGCCGCTAGCGCATTTTTCTGGTCCCAGAATGACGGTGTTTTCAACATATTATTGATTATTACCCTGACGAATTTGTGAGCAGATATAGTCTGCAATGGGTTCAGCGCGAGAACAAGCATCTTGCGCATATTTCTGGCTTTTTTGTTTCTGGGCCTGACTGATAGGACGTGACGTTACGAGGTGTAAAATTTTATCTGCCAGCGACGCTACCATAGCTGATTTTTCCGGCGTGTTGGATAAAATCGTAACAGCGCCTCTTGTGTGAAGCGCCTCAAATTCATGTTTGTTTTTCTCAATAAAGGGTCCTGTGAGCAGAGCCGCCCCAAACAAAGCAGGTTCCAGCGGGTTATGTCCGCCAAGAGGTACCAGAGACCCGCCAAGGAAAACAATATCTGCAACGCTAAACAGGCTCCCCATTTCACCGAGTGTATCATTCAGATAGCTATCATCTGCAGGGGTTGCGGGCTGTTGTTGTGAGCGCCGTCCTGCTGTTGGCATGAGGGCTGATACTGCTGCTGCCCGGATAGGGTGGCGCGGCGCTATGATGGTAAAGACAGGATATCCGGCATCTGCACAATGCGCGGCAGCTTGCAATAACATCTGCTCTTCACCGTCATGAGTTGAGGCACATACTAAGATAGGCCTGCCTGCTGCTGCTTTGCTCAACATTGCGGTATAATGAGCATCAGCCGCCAGAGCAGAAACAGATACTTTTAATGAGCCATGTGTTGTGATGGAGGGTGATGGTGTGCCGCCTCTCAGCGCGGTAAAGGCTGCTGTCTGTTCATCATCAACGCTATAAATCCGGTCTGCGCTTCCAAACACAGCAGCAGCAAGGGCAGGGCGTTGCTGCCATTTGGCGAGTGAATGCGGTGATAATTGTGCTGATGCAAAGATAACAGGTATACTATGTGCATGAGCTTGTGTAATCAGCATTGGCCAGAAATCTGATTCCAGAAACACCGCGCAGTCAGGCCGCCAATAGGTAAGGAACCTGTCTACCCATTTTTTATGGTCAAGCGGCTGGTAGCTGTGAGCGCATCGCCCCTGCCATTTTTGAGCCGCTTTCGCAATCTCAGCCGCTGCTGTAACAGTGTTTGTTGTGATGAGGATGGTGCAGTCTTGACTGCGCTGCAACAGAGCATCGGCAAGGGTGCGGGCGGCAATGCTTTCACCAACTGAGACAGCATGGAGCCAGATGAGCGGGCCATCTGGGCGCTGGTTTTGCCAGCCCTGTCCGGTGCGCTCCGATAGGCGTGATAGCTCTTCTTTGCCGCGCATACAGCGCACATATAGCAAAATGCGTATTACTGGGGCTGCGATATACCATAAAAATGCATAAAAACGCAGGGCGCGCTGTTGGGCTGTTACCGTCACGTCTTGCTATGCCCCATATCAGAATCGCACTTTTTCGTTAATGCAGATAACCGTGTTTCAACAAGCAGGCGCTGGGCTTCAAGTTCCTGTTTATCTTTGGTCCGAGGAAGGATGATAGGCTCTCCCCATTTTATCAGACCGCGGGTAAATGGTTTTGGAACCCGTAATCTGTCCCAACTACGGGCGCGCCACATGCGGCCCGTTGACCAGGCAACAGGAATAATGGATGCGCCTGTAAGCTGGGAGAGGCTTACAGGCCCAGCCGAGAGGGTGCGGGCAGGCCCACGCGGGCCATCTGGCGTAATAACACATATTTTGCCGCGTTTAGTTTCTCCAGCCAGCGCGCGCAGGCTTGATAAGGCCTGCCTGTTTGAGCTGCCCCAGACGGGCGAGACCCCATAAAGTCTGGTTGGAATATCAAGAATCCGGCCATCAGCATGAGGCGATTGCAACGCAGCACATCCAGCTGGAAGCACAATCCCAAAACAAAATAGATGTTCATGCCAGAAAACCAGAATAGGCGGCGGCGCGGCGCTATCATCACTGCGAAGCCGTGCGAAATTAGGACGGTTTTCATGGCGCCACAATACCAGCTTTGCGCATATGAACATGAGCAGAAAGATAAGGGTTCCAATAATGATGTTGCCAACTTTTGAGCTGACAAACGCCTTCACCATAATCATGCCCACATAAAATTAGCGATTGATAAAAACTGGCGAGTGATAAATCCAGATGCCTCTCAATCTAGCCCAGCCGCTACCAAGGTGCTAGCACGAAAACAGACGAATATGGTGATAAGCTATCAAAATCTTGATAAATGTTACAAACAGAGCAGGATAACAGCCTGATTTATTCACGATTTTGTTCGCGGTGTTTCTGCATGCCAAATATTTGCAAAATAATGCCAAGCGAGGCAAAGTGTGCGCGAAGGAAGAGCACGGCATGAATGATAAGCAAATCTATAACCGATTATGGCGCGACTGGGTTCTGCCCTATAAATCGCGCCTTATTGGCGCTTTGTGTTTGATGGTTGGTGTTGCGGCGACAGGCGGTGCCTACCCTGCGGTTATCCAGCATGTGTTTGATGCTTTGTCAGGTGGCGAGGCATGGCTTCCTATCTCGCCGGCGCTTTATATTCCTGCTATGATTATGTGCCTTGCCTGCTTAAAAGCTGTATCGATGTTTTTCCAAGTGCTGGCGGTTAATAGTCTGGCGTTGCGGGTGACAACCGATATTCAAAAAGCCATGGCGCGCTATCTTGTAGATGCAGACCTTGCCTTTGTGACCGGTGAGCCGGCAGGTGTTTTTATCTCGCGTATCATGAATGATTTGAACCTGCTGCGGGAAGCCATTATCAGGCTTGCCAATAATCTGGTGCGTGATGCCTTAACTGTTATTGTGATGGTCTGCCTGATGTTTTGGTTTAGCTGGCTGCTATCCTTGATGGTGCTGGCTGTTTATCCGCTTGCCATGAAGCCGATCATTTCAATTGGGCGGCGGCAGCGCAAAGCCTCCGGCGCGCTTCAGGAACATCTGGAATCTGTTACATCGCTGTTGGGTGAGACCTTGCAAGGTGTGCGGATGGTAAAAGCCTATCAGTTGGAAGATACCGAAAAAGAGCGAACACATTCAGCCTTTGAAACGCTGTATAAAGAGCTGATTGGGCTATTTTCTGGGCGGGCCCGTATCGACCCTATTTTAGAAGCGCTTGGCGGTGTGGCGGTTGCTGGCGTCATTGGCGTTGCAGCATGGCAGGTTTCCAGCGGTAAAATGGGGATTGGTGATGTTGCAGGGTTTATCACAGCATTGCTTATGCTTGTTCAGCCTGTGCGCGCGCTTGGCACGCTAACAGCTGTTACACAAGAAGGCATGGCAGCTGGCGGGCGTATTTTTGGGCTCCTTGACCGTGAAAACCAGATTATTGACAAACTAAATGCGCCGGCTCTTTCAGCGGTAACAGGCCATGTCCAGTTTAACGATGTCAGCTTCTCCTATGGAGATGGTGGGACGGTACTTGATAAAGTGTCTTTTGAGGTTTTGCCGGGACAGACCGTTGCTCTAGTCGGGGCAAGCGGTGCAGGCAAAAGTTCTATTATTTCTTTGCTGCCACGATTCTACGATCTTGATAGCGGCAGCATTACGGTTGATGGCCAAGATATCTCCGGTGTGAGCCTTAAAACTCTGCGCCAGCATATCGGCCTTGTTAGTCAGGACGCTATTTTGTTTGATATGAGCATTGCAGATAATATCCGGTTTGGCAGGCTGGATGCGTCTCAGGCCGACATTGAACAGGCCGCAAAAATAGCCGCCGCAGATAGTTTTATTCGTCAGCTTGAGGGCGGATATGAGATGCGTGTTGGCAGTAATGGAAATCGGCTTTCTGGTGGCCAGCGTCAGCGTATTGCGATTGCCCGTGCGCTCTTAAAAGACGCGCCGCTGCTTTTGCTTGATGAAGCAACAAGCGCGCTTGATGCAGAAGCCGAAACACAAATTCAAGCGGCGCTCTCGCGATTATCAGAGGGGCGCACAACCATTGTGATTGCGCACCGGCTATCTACAATTCGCGATGCAGACCATATTATCGTGATGGATAATGGCCGGATTGTAGAGCGCGGTACACATTTATCGCTGATATCCCAAAAAGGGCATTATGCACATTTATGTGCGTTGCAAAATATTTCGACATAATACTGGTGTAATCCGGTATCCAGCGGCCTATTCGCGGCGCAGAATATCGTCAACAAGCCTGTTTGCCCATCCTCTGGACATAAAGCTATCTTGCAGAATATCGGGATCATAGACATTGTCTAGCCAGTCGAAAAAGGGCATGCCTTTGGCTTCAAACGGCTCATAGGCATCAAAAAAGGCATCTAAAAGCCCGGTCTTAGCTTGTTTTACATGGCCATATTTAAAGGCAAGCTGTTCGCGGGCGACGGCAACAGGCATCTCTTTATGAATGAGCAGGTAAAGGGCCGACATCAGGCCAGCTCTATCAGCGCCTGATTTGCAATGCATCAGGCTGGGACCGGTGACAGTTGCAAACAAATCACGTGCGCCATAAATCATCTCTTTGGTCGGTGCGGCTCTGGAGCGCGCGGTAAAATCTACCAGCGACACACCATAGGTAACACACGCTTCTGCTTCAAGTTGCCAGCCGCCATCATCACGTGGCCCGCGCAGATTGATTATCGTCTTAATGCCGCGCTCGGCAGCCTGTTTGACACGCGACGGGCTCGGCTGATTGCTACGCCACATCATCTCGTCAATACAATGTAAATTATACCAGTAGAGCCGCAGAAACCCATGGTCTTTCAGCATCAGTTCTGTCCAGTCACGAACCCCGCGACGAACCCCTTTATGCTCACTACCCGCAAAGCGGTCCGGTGCTGATTGTAAGGGCGGCATAAAAAGATACGTTCCTTTTAACGGCTGATTAACTACCAGCAACCATCATTGCATCTACCCGCAATGATGGTGCAGACAGTGATTGACGCTTATCACTATCATTTGCCGGTGTGAGCGACATGAACATGTCTTTAAGGTTGCCAGCTATTGTTGCTTCGGCAGCGGGCCATGTAATTTCGCCATTTTCAATCCAGAATCCGGCGGCGCCACGGCTATAATCGCCTGTCGTAAGACTAACAGAGCTTCCCATTAATTCGGTTACATAAAAGCCATTTTCAATGTCTTTTATCAGCTCTTCTAATGTTGCAGCACCATCCTCGATAAACAGATTGGAAGGTGAGGGGCTTGGCGGCCCTGATAGAGACCGGCTCGCATGTCCGGTTGGTGATAATCCAAGCTGTGCGGCTGTTGCAAGGTCAAGGAACCATCCCTGAAGCACACCTTTATCAATCATTGTCTGACGCGAGACAGGTAATGTTTCACCGTCAAAAAGGCAGGTCCCGAAACCGCGTGGGCGGAGCGGGTCATCAATCATCGTAATGGCAGCAGACGCAATTTTCTCGCCCATACTGTCTTTCAGAAAGCTTGTGCCTCTGGCAATGGCAGCGCCATTGGTTGCGCTAGCAAAGTGTCCAGCAAGAGAGCGTGATACGCGTTTATCATAAAGGATAGGAAAAGAGCCTGTTACCGGTTTGCGTGCTCCAAGGCGGGCAAGCGTGCGCCGCGCAGCTTCTTTGCCAATCACTTCTGGCATATCAAGGTCGCTTGCAAATACAGCGCTACTATAATCATAGTCGCGTTCCATCTGTCCGTCTTTTTCGGCAATGACAACGGCTGAAAACCCAAAGCTTGAGCGCTGATAGCTTGCGTTAAAGCCAGTACTTGTTGCAATCAGGATGTCTGTGAGGTTCTGGCTTGCAGAGGCGCCGTCTGAATTGGTAATGCCGGAAACGCTAAGGGCAGCGTCTTCGCAAGACCGTGCCATGTCTGTTAGCTGGTCTGTTGAAAAGTTTGTGTGGTCGCAAAGCTCAATATCGGGCAGTTCACGTGCCTGCTCATCAGCGGTCGCAAGCCGTGCATAGGGGTCCTCAGGCGCAGCTTTTGCCATTGCAACAGCGCGTTCGGCGAGCTTTGTGATATTATCATCATCAATCTGACTGGTTGAGATGGTGGCAGTCTGCTTGCCGCAGAACACCCGAAGGCCCATCTGATAGTCTTCAGCGCGTTCTGCTGATTCAACCTTGCCAAGCCGAATCTGCACATCTGTGCCGCCACCAGAAATAAATGTTATATCCGTACCATCGGCGCCTGCTTTCTTCGCAGCGCTAAGCATCTTGTCTACAATCTGTTCATGCATTTTTTCCATACAAAACAAATAGACCGGTATGTGCTTGAGTGCAACTGCTTGCAATTCATAATCTGTCAGTTTATCACCAGAAACATGACCCAATTTTCTATCTTCATCGATGGCGGCGCTGGCACAACAGGCTTGCAGGTAAAAGACCGGTTATTGGCGCGGCCTGAACTATCCGTCATTATTCTGGATGACGACCTGCGCAAAAATGATGCTGCCCGTAAAACAGCAATGCATGATGCGGATGTCACAATTTTATGTCTGCCTGATGATGCAGCACGTCAGGCAGCTGAAATGACGGCTGGCACGACTGTACGTCTGATTGATGCGTCAACGGCGCACCGCGTGGCGCCAGACTGGGTATATGGTTTTGCTGAGCTTGCAGAATATCAGGCTGAGGCAATCGGTAATGCTGCGCGCGTTAGCAACCCCGGATGCTATCCGACAGGGTTTCTTGCACTTATCCGCCCGCTTGTTGATGCCGGCATTATTGCGCCTGAAACAGCGCTGACAATCCCCTCGGTGAGTGGTTATTCTGGCGGCGGAAACGCTCTGATCGCTGCTTATGAAGATTCCAACGGTGCGCCGCCTTATGGGACGTACGGCTTAACCTTACAGCATAAGCATTTACCAGAAATGACACAGCATGCCGGGCTGACAATACCGCCCATCTTTATGCCATCGGTTGGCAATTTTCCCCAAGGGATGCTTGTTTCTGTGCCGATTCACGCCTCTTCTTTGCAGAAATCAGTGACTGCTGCGGGGCTAACAGACATCCTGCAGCAACGCTACGCCGCCTCCCATCTTATCTCTGTTGCCCCTGATGCGCCTCTGACAGAAGCAGGCTTCCTGGCTGCCGATAAGCTTGCGACAAGCGACAGGATGGAGCTTTTTGTGTTTGCAGATGAAGCATCATCCCAGTTTGTGCTAACAGCGCGGCTTGATAATCTTGGTAAGGGGGCGGCAGGCGCTGCTGTTCAGAATATGAACCTGATGTTGGGCCTTAATCCTTTAGAGGGATTGAACCTGTCATAATAAGAGGCTGTTTTCAGCACGTGGTTTTGGTGTTGTAGATACTGGATACAGGCAATGAGAATTCCAACAATGACGATGCAGGAACGGGCCCTTAATTATCCCTATGAGGCTCCTTCGGGCGACTATCTTGTCAAGGACGGGCAGTGTCTGCCTTTGCCAGAGCAATATGATTTTTCCTCCCGAACGGCTATCTTGTCTGTTGGCTCCAACCGTGCACCGGTTCAGCTGATGAAGAAATTTGGCAGAACAGCAGAAGTCCCTGTCACTGAAGCTGTGGTGACGGGCTGTGATGTGGTCCATGTTGCCGGATTATCTGGTTATGGCGCTGTGCCATGTGCGCCCTATCCCAGCAAGGGCAGTGTTATCAGCTTGAATATTGCATGGTTAACAAAAGACCAGCTGCACGAAATGCATGCCACGGAATCAGTTGGTATTGCGTATGATTTTGTTGAATGGGACATATCAGCTGTCACAACGATGCGCGATGTGAGGCTTGAGCGGCTATTTGGGTATGCAAGCTGTATTGGCGCATTCCAGCAATCTGGAAGCCCTTTCGCGCTCAGCCGCATTCCAGCAAAGGGCCGTGTATTTGCTGAACGAAATCAGGCAGAAATGCAGTTAGCGCTTGCCGCTCTGACAGGCTTTGATGGGATAGACCTTCACGAGTGGGTGCAGCTTATCCATAGTGATAAAGAGGTTCATCGGCGCGCAGAACAGGCTGCCCGCTCGGCTGCGATTCTGCCGGATAATACATTATGGCAGATAGTAGATATCTAAGCCTGCTAAAATACCTATTGCGGCAGAAATGATAGCATCAAGCCAGCTGTCAGAATAAGGCCAGCCGTGCGGTTCGAGACAAATAAGCGGCGCGCTGTTATTGCTGACATCCCCTCTAGCTGGCTGATTTGCCAGTAAAGATGGGCTGCTGCTCCGCCCAGCCCAGCAAGCCAGAGGCCGGGGCCAAGCATCATGAAAAAACCATAACTCCAGAATAAAAGTGCGGCTGTATAAAAACAGAAAACACCTTCACGCAAATAACGGCCAAGACTAAGCGCTGATGATTTGATGCCGGCTCTTTTATCATCTTCTTGGTCCTGAACCGCATAGATTGTATCATATCCGGTAATCCACATAACAGTGCCCAGATACACAGCGACAAGCGGCATCGTAAGCCACGCCGCCGAAATAACCGATGCTGCGACCGGTACAGCCCAACTGAATGTTAGCCCCAGCACGAGTTGCGGCCAGCCCGTTACCCTCTTGGCAAGCGGGTAGCAGATAATTAGCGGGAATGAGGCAATCGCGACAAGCCAGCTTCGTTGCGGCAGAGACACTAAGACAAGAAGGCCTATGGCTGATAAAAATCCAAGGAAAATCAGAGCCTTAAAAGGGGTGATAGCGCCGGATGCTAGGGGGCGGGATGCGGTGCGGGCAACTTGCGCATCAATCCGTCTGTCCCACAGGTCATTCACGACACAGCCGGCCCCCCGCATGGTGATGCCGCCAAGAGTAAAGAGCCCCATCAGCCAGAGCGCTGATATCAGGGTCTCAGATAGGGCAGCTGCTATCCACCAGCCAGGTAGGATGAGAAGCCACCAGCCAATCGGCCTATCGAGACGCGCAATGAAAATATAAGGATGAAAGCTACGCGGCAGATGCGACCAGACGCCCAGCGACTGGTCTGAAGATTGGGATGTCTGTTGGTCTGATTTTTTGGTCATGACAACTGATTGTGATAGCCTTTTGGGGGCCCCTCTGTCTAGTAATGTCTGCTTATTAATATCCCCCATCTAATCCCTATTGAGGGGCAGTGAGCCAGGCCGGCTGATAGCCCTAGCAAAAGCGGCAAACGCAATAGTTGCTATTCGGTGTGATGCATATTACATGAAGTCACATGACTGGCATTCATTCTCCATATAAGCCTGCTATCCGGCTTTTTGTTACAGCTGAGCTGGCAGGCGGCGCTGAGATGACCCTTGATGAGGGTCAGTCTCATTATCTGGCAAATGTGATGCGTCAGAAACAGGGCGCATTTATTGAGCTATTTAATGGCCGTGATGGAAGTTGGCAGGCTGAATTAGTCACTCTTTCACGCAAATCTGTTACCGTTCTATGCATCCAGCAAACGACCGCGCAACACGCTAGTCCGGATGTCTGGTTATTGTTTGCTCCGGTGAAGCGTGCCCGGCTCGATTTCATGGCGCAGAAAGCAACAGAGCTTGGTGTCACCAAAATTTGGCCTGTTGATACTGAATATTGTCAGATGGGGCGGGTGAAAACAGACAGGTTAGAAGCCAATGCCATTGAAGCTGCAGAACAAACAGTCCGGCAGGATGTGCCAGATATTGGGCCCTTTATCCCATTGCAGACAGCTCTTTTGGCATGGCCTGAGGACAGGGTATTGATTTTCTGTGATGAGGGTCTTGCCGGTGATGCGCCTTATGCGCCGCTTGAGCAGCTTGCAACAGCAACAGGCAAAAAAGCGGCTATCCTTATTGGTCCTGAAGGCGGGTTTTCTCCTGCTGAACGTGAGATGATTTTATCCCAATCTTCTGTCTTGCCTATTCATCTTGGGCCTCGCATATTAAGAAGTGATACTGCAGCTTTATCTGCCCTCAGCCTGTATCAAGCTGTATGCGGAGACTGGCGTTTAACACATTCTTCATCCTCTCTTGAGTCATAAAGCGATCATTGAATGACAATTCTTTCTTCCCATCCTGTTGAAAAAACGCTGACAGCTGAAACACTTACAACCTGGTTGCGGGCGCAAGCGCGTGATAAATCAGATTGGAAAATTGGCACAGAACATGAAAAATTCTTATTTCATAAAGGAACTTTTCGTCCGGTCGCCTATGAAGGTGAGCAGGGCATTGGCGCATTATTAGAGGCGCTTCGGACGCGTTATAATATGCGCCCCATTATGGAGCATGATAATATTATCGGATTGCTGGATGATGCTGGCGGCTCGATTACGCTTGAGCCGGGCGGACAGTTTGAGCTTTCTGGTGCGCCGTTAAAAACACTGCACCAAACATGCAAAGAAACAGGCACCCACCTGAAACAGATGATGTCTGTAACCGCTGAGCTTGAATTATGCATGCTTGGCACTGGGTTTCAGCCGCTTTGGGGACGTGATGATTGCCATTGGATGCCCAAAGGCCGCTATCGCATTATGCGTGATTACATGCAGAAGAAAGGCTCTTTGGGGCTTGATATGATGCTGCGTACCTGCACTGTGCAGGTTAATCTAGATTTTGCCTCAGAGCAGGATATGGTCCGGAAATTCCGGTCTTCGCTCGCGCTTCAGCCTGTTGCAACAGCTCTATTTGCGAACTCTCCTTTCAAAGATGGGGTGCCCTCAGGATTGCAATCTACCCGGGCTCATGTCTGGACAGACACAGACCCCGATAGATGTGGTATTCCGGCTTGCGTTTTTGATCCGAATTTTGGCTATGAGATGTGGATTGAATATCTGCTTGATGTGCCAATGTATTTTCTGCATCGCGGCGATGATTATCTTGATGTATCCGGCTTATCATTCAGAGATTTCATGGATGGCCGCCTGCCTGGTTTTGAAGGCCAGTATCCTGATATGCATGATTTTCAGGACCATATGACAACTGCCTTTCCAGAGGTTCGCCTGAAAGGGTATCTTGAGATGCGGGGCGCAGATAGCGGTGGCTGGTCGAATATCTGCGCGCTTCCGGCATTCTGGGTTGGGTTGCTTTATGATGAGCAGGCCCTTGATGAGACCTGCGCTCTGGTTGAGGGCGTTAGCGCCCTTGATGTTGAGCAGGCCAGAATGTCTGCCTGCCGTGATGGCTTGTCTGGCATGTATGATAGTCGGTCCATGATGCAGATGGCATCAGCCTGTGTTGAGATTGCAGAAGCCGGTCTTGCCCGGCGGGCAGAAAAAGATGCTGATGGCGAAGATGAAACTAAATTTCTTGCGCCCCTAAAACAGATTGTCAGTGAAGGTCGCACACTCTCTGATATCATGCTGGAAAAATATCAGACTAACTGGGATGGCGATATCACCCATCTTTTCCGCGAATATCATTATTAAAAACGATATTATGTAACAGTCAGCTTCGCCGCATTTAATAGGGCAGGCCGCTCTGCTCATCGTGAATATGAGCGCAAAAGGAACAGATTATGGCAGGGTTACTGCTCGTTGTTTTCATTAATTTTGTTGGAATCGGGGCCCTGATTCCTATCCTGCCATTTACGGTTGTTGACCAGCTTGGTTATTCTGAATCAGTGATGACTTTGCTGCTTGCCAGTTTTTCACTTGCGATGTTTATCGGCAATCCTATTCTGGGGCGCCTATCAGACAAGCTGGGCAGAAAACGCATCCTGATAGCATCAATTAGCGTTGCAACGGCAGCACATTTCTGGTTTGCGGTCTCTGAAGATATTACAACATTATTCATGTCGCGTATTCTAGCAGGATTTGGCGCCGGTAATATTGGCGTCATTCATGCGATTATCGCAGATAATTCTGAGCGTCAGGACAGGGCGCGGATGATGGGGCTTATGGGGGCGTGTATTGGTGCTGGCTTTGTGCTCGGCCCTGCTCTTGGCGGGCTTCTGGCCGGAATTGGCAGTGGGCCTGCGCATCAGATGCCATTTCTGGTTGCCGGAATATTCTCCGCAATCTCTCTTATCATGGCATTTCGTCTTCCGGAGAGTTATCCGTCTAACGCTGATGCGAAGCAGGTTAAAACATCGTTTTTTGCCCGCGTTACAGCTCTGATGTCAGGCCCGTTAGGGCTGTTTGCAGCGGCATTTTTCCTGCTAAATCTGTCATTTGCACAGGTTGAGGCCGCCTATGTATTGGTTGTGCGGGATTTGCTGGGATTTGGCACCCGTGAGACTGGCTGGCTGTTCACCTATATTGGTATCTGTATCATTATTGTTCAGGGCGGGCTTATTGGCAGGATAGTGCCTCGATTTGGTGAAATGCGGGTTATCCGCACTGGCATTTACTGTCTGATCACAGGCCAGCTGGTAACCGTGATGCTGGCAACACTCTTTGCGGATGGCGGCGCGTTGCTAATGCATATTCTGGTGGCAACCAGTTTTGTGTGTATTGGCTTTGCCTTAACAAACCCAACCCTTTCGGCTGCCTCATCGGCTGCCTCACGGCGTGATGAAATGGGCGGCGCATTAGGGCTTGTGCAAGGGTTTGGCTCGCTTGGTCAGGTTATTGGCCTAACAGCGGCAGGACCGCTCTATTTGAGCGGCGGCGCTGGCTTATCATTCAGTTTTGCCGCCCTTATTTCGGTCTGCCTTCTGATCACGCTCTTTTTTATTGCGCGGGTCTGGCCAAAGCTTTCCCCATCCGCTGCTTCCTAGGCAGCTTGGGTGCCGCCAACTGTGATGCCGCCAATCTTCAGGGTAGGCTGGCCCACACCAACAGGAACAGACTGGCCAGACTTCCCGCAGGTGCCAATGCCGGGATCAAGCTCCATGTCATTGCCAATCATAGTAATTTTTGACATGGCATCAGGGCCGCTTCCGATCAGAGTTGCTCCTTTTACTGGTGCGCCAATCTTACCATTTTCGACCATATAGGCTTCAGAGGCAGAGAACACAAATTTGCCCGAGGTAATATCAACCTGTCCGCCACCAAAATTCGCTGCATAGATACCTTTTTTCATACTGGAAATAATCTCTTCAGCCTCATAGGCGCCATTTTCCATATAGGTATTTGTCATACGCGGCATAGGCAGATGTGCATAGGATTGGCGCCGGCCGTTGCCCGTAGGCTCAACCCCCATCAGCCGGGCATTCTGCCGGTCTTGCATATAACCTTTCAGGATGCCGTCTTCGATTAGCGTATTGTGACCAGAACGGGTGCCCTCATCATCTATCGTAAGTGAGCCGCGCCTATCAGCAAGCGTGCCATTATCCACAACCGTCACGCCCTTGGCGGCGACTTGCTCACCAATGCGGCCTGAAAACACCGATGTACCTTTGCGGTTGAAGTCGCCTTCAAGGCCATGTCCAACAGCTTCATGTAGCATCACACCTGGCCATCCGGCCCCCAGCACAATTTCCATTTCCCCAGCAGGGGCTGCAATAGAATCAAGATTAAGCAGCGCCAGTCTGAGCGCCTCATCAATTTCAGGCTGCCACAGAGCTTCATCAAGATAATGGTTGAGCAGAAATCTGCCGCCCATCCCGCTTGAGCCTGACTCCATCCGGCCATTCTGTTCAACAACAACAGCAATGCCCAGCCTTACCAGAGGTCTGATATCAGCAAACCGCTCGCCGTCTGGGCGAATTATCTGCACCGCCTGCCAACTCCCCACAACAGATGCTGTCACCTGCTTAACGCGCGGATCGCTGGCGCGGGCATAGGCATCCATTTTTTGCAGCAACGCAACCTTATCTTCAAAGGCTGTATGCTCGAGCGGGTTATCGCTGGTATAAAGAGGCTTGTTGGCGCCTGAAAGCGGCGGCAGGGCAAGCGTTCCTGAATGCCCAGACGCGACAGAGGCAACCGTCTCAGCGGCGCGCCGAAGCGCTGCCTCGCTCAATTCGCCAGCATGGGCAAAGGCATCAGCCTCACCAACAATAGCGCGCAGACCAAATCCGGATGATTCGTCATAAGTTGCTGTCTTTAGCCGGCCATCATCAAATGCAAGCGCTTCTGTATGCCGCATTTCAAGGAAGAGATCGCCATCATCTGCGCCATTGAGCGTGTCCGCTACAAGGCCGCATACATGGTCTTTATCAAGGCCGTTGCGGGAAAAAAACAACTCATCTGTTTGGTGCAGCGCATCCATTATAATCATCTCTCCAAAATAGCAGGTAGGGCGGTAGTGCAGAGCGCTTCACTTGAATCTCTGCCACACGTCCCAAATCTCTCATCCCCCCAAGTATGGAGGCTGGAGAGGTCTGTTTCAAGGGGAAGTCTAAAGCTGTTTTTTTTAACGGCACCAAAATGCTTTGCCGAGAGGTGGAATGGTGCGCGACAGGCTGCCGCATAGGGCTTCCCAATGGTTAAAAAACCCGTTAAGACAATCTCGTTAGCTTGAACGAGATCAGTTAATGATCACACGAGCAAGACTAGCTTATTATTTGACGTCAAGGGGGATGAACATATGAGACTGCACATTACGCTATGTGCTAGCATCATTTTCGCAGTAATTGGCTTTATTGCAGGGCCGGCGCTCGCTAGTGAGCCGCTGCCATGGCAAATGGGTTTTCAGGAGCCAGCTGGTTCTATTGCTGAAAAAGCACAAAGCCTTCACGATTTGTTGCTTATCGTTATCACGGCTATTTCGGTGTTTGTTTTGGCGCTGCTTGTTTACACGTGCGTGCGCTACCGTGAATCCTCTAACCCTGTGCCGTCCAAAACATCCCATAATACAACCATCGAAGTTTTGTGGACGGTTATCCCAGTCCTAATTCTGGTTGTGATTGCGGTGCCGTCATTCCGGTTGCTGTATTACATGGATGAAACCAAAAATACAGATATGGTCGTCAAGATTACAGGAAATCAGTGGTACTGGAATTATGAGTATCCTGACGAGAAAATCGGATTTGATAGCTACATTATCGATGAAGCAGATCTGGCACCTGGTCAGCCGCGCCTGTTGAGTGTGGATAATCCGATGGTTGTTCCTGAAGGAACACGTATCAAGCTGCTGATTACCGGCAATGATGTTATGCATTCCTTCTTTGTGCCGTCACTGGCTGTTCAGACCTATTCTATTATTGGACGGGTCAATGAAGTGTGGATTGATGTGCCAATGGGTGCAAAATCCTATTATGGTCAATGTAATCAGATTTGCGGTGTAAACCATGCCTATATGCCGATTGTGGTAAAGGCTGTCTCACAGCAGGATTACGCAACCTGGCTTGTTACGGCCAAAGATGAATTTGCGATGGGTGATAATGTTCAGCCATCTGGTTCACAAGATATTCAGCTTGCATCAGCCCAATAATGGGCCAGTGCTTTTAACTTTTTAGACGTTCGTTTTTTACACAGGAGTGAGACAAATGAGTGCGCAGACAAACGCGGCCCATTCAGACCACGACCACGGCATCCCACAAGGGTTTATTCGCCGGTGGCTTTATTCGACTAACCATAAGGATATCGGGACGATGTATATCATCTTCTCTATCCTTGCTGCTTTCATAGGCGGCGGCTTTTCTGTCTTTATGCGGATGGAGCTTATGGAACCGGGTGTTCAATATATGGCCGATGGTCATATGTGGAATGTTTTCACAACCGCCCATGGTCTTATCATGGTGTTCTTTGTTGTGATGCCGGGGCTAATTGGTGGGTTTGGTAACTGGTTTGTGCCGATTATGATTGGCGCGCCTGACATGGCATTTCCGCGGATGAATAATATTTCATTCTGGCTTTTGCCGCCTGCCTTTATTCTGCTTCTTCTGTCTGCAGTTATGGATGGCGGTGCTGGTGTTGGTTGGACAATTTACCCGCCTATGTCGAGCACGGCTGGAACGCCTGGTATGTCGATGGACCTTGCGATTCTATCGCTCCACCTTGCTGGTGCGTCGTCTATCCTTGGTGCGGCGAACTTTATTACAACGATCTTTAATATGCGTACCCCAGGCATGACATTACATAAAATGCCACTTTTTGCATGGGCAATGCTGATCACAGCGTTTTTGTTATTGCTGGCTGTTCCGGTTCTTGCTGGGGCAATCACGATGCTACTGACTGACCGGAATTTCGGAACAACCTTCTTTATTCCTGAAGGCGGCGGCGACCCTATTTTATTCCTGCACCTGTTCTGGTTCTTTGGTCATCCAGAAGTTTATATTATGATTCTGCCGGCCTTTGGTATCGTCAGCCATATTATCTCAACCTTCTCTCGCAAGCCCGTCTTCGGCTATCTAGGCATGGCCTATGCGATGGTATCGATTGGGTTTGTTGGCTTTATTGTGTGGGCACACCACATGTATACGGTCGGTCTAGATGTTGATACGCGGGCCTATTTCACAGCCGCTACGATGGTAATTGCTGTGCCAACAGGCGTGAAAATCTTCTCATGGATTGCAACAATGTGGGGCGGCTCGCTAACGTTCCGCGTTCCTATGCTGTGGGCAATTGGCTTTATCTTCTTATTCACTGTTGGCGGTGTAACAGGTGTGGTTCTTGCCAATGCTGGTATGGATGTTGTGTTGCATAACACCTATTATGTGATTGCTCACTTCCATTATGTGCTATCACTCGGTGCTGTATATGGCCTGTTTGCTGGCTTCTATTACTGGTTCAGCAAAATGTCTGGCTATGAATATCATGAAGGATTGGCAAAGCTGCATTTCTGGATCACCTTTATTGGTGTGAACCTGACATTCTTCCCCATGCACTTCCTTGGGCTGGCCGGTATGCCGCGTCGTTATATCGACTATCCTGATGCCTTTGCTGGTTGGAACTATGTTGCCTCAATCGGCTCATATATCAGTGCCGCTGGTGCGATTCTGTTCTTAATTGTTATTATAGAAGCCTTTGTGAGCCGCCGTAAGGCAGCTGACAATCCATGGGGTGAGGGTGCTAACACACTTGAGTGGCAAGTATCATCGCCGCCGCCTTATCATACCTTTGATACGCTGCCAAAAATCAAATAAGGCAGCGTCTCCTCTAGGGGACAAAGGAAGGAAGAAAGCTGGATGACAGCAATGCCGCAACAACCAGGCTCATCAGGATCTAATATTGCGCCAACCGCAGATGCTCCGGCATCTTCGGTTGCTGCCTTTTTTGCCCTGATGAAACCCCGCGTTATGAGCCTCGTGATTTTCACGGGGTTTGCGGGCATGTATCTGGCACCTGTTGATATGCATCCGGTACTCGCGGCGATTTCACTGTTTGCTATTGCTGCAGGTGCAGGTGCGTCTGGTGCGATCAATCAGTGGTATGACCGGGATATGGATGCGCTCATGACGCGCACTCGCAACAGGCCTATACCGGCTGGCAAAGTTATCCCTGAAGAAGCGCTTGCGTTCGGCATTGTGATATCAGTTCTGTCTGTGATGCTCTTGTCACTTGCCAGCAATCTGCTCGCAGGGGGGCTGCTTGCCTTTACAATCTTTTTCTATGCTGTGGTTTATACGGTATGGCTGAAACGCAGTACGCCGCAGAATATTGTCATTGGCGGTGCTGCTGGCGCGTTGCCGCCGTTAGTTGGCTGGGCTGCGATGACGGGCACTGTTACGCTTGAGCCAATCATTCTGTTTACCTTGATTTTTGTCTGGACCCCGCCACATTTTTGGGCGCTGGCGCTGGTAAAAAATGATGATTATCGCTTAGCAAATGTGCCGATGCTGCCTGTTACCGCAGGCGCTGATGAAACACGCAAGCAAATTCTGATTTACAGTATTTTTCTGATGGGCGCAGGGATACTACCCTTTGTTATCGGAATGAGCGGTATTGCTTATGGTATCTTGAGCGTGATTATGGGCGCTCTGTTCTTGGCATTCGCAATTCGGCTTTATCTTGTTAAGACTGACAAGGCAGCATGGGACCTGTTTAAATTTTCGGTACTCCATCTGTTTATACTTTTTGCGGGCCTTATAGCTGACAAAGCGCTCAGCTTTATGCTGATTTAATGGAAGGGATAATGATGTCTGATCAACCTGAAACAGCGACTGAGATGAGAGTGATGCGTAAACGCAGCAATCTCTGGATTCTGGGCCTTATCTTTGGACTTGCCGTCCTTTTCTATGTGGTGACTATCGTTCGGATGAGTTTGTAAGATATGCAAATAATCAGCCCGTCCCCAGACCTAATACAGCAGCAGTCAGTCCGCAATAAGCGGCTTCTGACGGGCGTTTTTGTTGTTGTTGCAGGAATGGTGGGGCTCGCCTTTGCATCTGTGCCACTCTATAAACTTTTCTGTCAGGTCACAGGATATGGCGGTACAACACAGCGCGCTGAGATGGCGCCGCAGACAATAAACATGGCAGCAGCTCCTGTTTCTGTTCGCTTTAATGCTGTCACGAATTCAAAGTTAAACTGGTCGTTTGTTCCGGTAACAGAGCCTGTGTCTCTTATTCCTGGTGAGCAAGTTACAGCACTTTATCGGGCAACAAATTTAGGCGATGTTCCATCAACAGGGACAGCCACATTCAATGTGACCCCGCAAAAGGCCGGGCCGTATTTTATGAAGCTGGAATGTTTTTGCTTTACCGAACAGTTATTACAGCCGGGCCAGTCAATGGACATGCCGGTAACCTTTTTTCTAGACCCGGAAATGGCGACTGATCTGAATACATCAGACGTTGACGAGGTCGTGCTTTCCTATACCTTTTTCGAGGCAATAGAGAGCTAGTATAAGCTAAATTTTGTTGCGCCGGTCGGAGGGGGCTGGGCTTTTTCAAAGGAGATGAAAAATGAGTGGTGCACAACAACATCCCTACCATCTGGTAGAACCTAGCCCATGGCCGGCAGTCGGCTCTGCGGCGGCATTTATTGCAGCTATCGGCGCTGTGATGTTCATGCATGACCGCGCCTATGGCGGCTATGTTTTGATGACGGGGATGGGTCTTGTTATCCTAACCATGTTCATGTGGTGGCGCGATGTCATCCGCGAAGCTGAATATCAGGGGCATCATACCCCGATTGTTCAGATCGGTATGCGGTATGGGATGATGCTTTTTATCTCATCAGAAGTCATGTTCTTTGTGGCGTTTTTCTGGGCCTTTTTCGACCGTGCCTTTTTCCCTGTTGGGGGTATCTGGCCACCTGAAGGTATTCAAACGTTCGACCCGTTCGATCTGCCGCTGATTAACACCCTTATTCTGCTGCTATCGGGATGTACCGTAACATGGTCACACCATGCTCTGGTAAATGATAACCGCCGTGATTTTATCGTAGGTCTTGTTATCACTATTGTTCTGGGCGCCTTTTTCACAGTGCTTCAGGCGGTAGAATATGACCATGCGTCATTTGCCTTCACAGACGGGATTTATCCTTCGGTGTTTTATATGGCGACAGGCTTCCATGGCTTCCATGTGATTGTCGGAACATTGTTCCTTGCCGTATGTCTCTTCCGAGGACTGAAAGGACATTTCACCGCTGACCAGCATTTTGGGTTTGAAGCGGCGGCATGGTATTGGCATTTTGTTGATGTTGTCTGGTTGTTCTTATTTGTGGCTGTTTACTGGTGGGGCGCTTAATTTAGACAATCTTCTATCTCCTCCCCTCTTGCTTTAAGAGAGCGAAAAAAGAACCGGTCTTGCATCTTTAACTGTAGGGCCGGTTCTTCTATATGGAGACAAGACACCTTGTTGCTCGCATAGAAAGGCGCAGCCATGTATTTTAGACCCTATCTTTGGTTAACCCTGTTATCTGTGCCAGCGCTGGCCCTGCTCTTGTTTTTGGGAAGCTGGCAAGTTCAGAGACTATTCTGGAAAACAGAGCTGATTACGACATTCAATGAACGGGCAGCCGCATCGCCTGTCTCAGTGAATGAGATTGTCGGCAGCGGCAAAGATAATCAGTTCCGCCGCCTTAGCCTGACAGGGACATTTCTGGATGATGATGAAATCTACCTTGTCGGCCGGACCTATGAAGGCAATGCAGGATTTCATGTTGTAACGCCCCTTCGTCAGGCAGATGATAGCATCATCTTCATTAATCGTGGATGGGTATCAGAAGATTATCGTTTGCCAGCCCAGCGCCCTTTTTCACTCACCCAAGGCGTTATTCAGATTGATGGCATTGTTCGCCTGCCTCAACAGCAGGGTTATTTTGTCCCCGATAATGAGCCAGAGCGCGGTTTTTGGTTTACCCTAAAGCCAGATGAAATTGCTCGTTTTAGAGACTATTCATCTGTTGAGACAGCCTATTATGTCGATCAGGTGCGCACCAGTGAGGTGATTACATTGCCGATTGCAGCTGAGGTGCGCGTGGATGTCCGAAATGCCCATCTTAACTATGCACTGACATGGTTTGGGGTTGCACTGTCTCTGATCGGAGTTTACATCGCATATCATGTTTCTGCAGGGCGCCTTGGGTTTCGCGCTAAAAAATAGAGAGATTATCTCTTTGTTGTGACATAATTGGATTAGACAGAAAGGCCGCCGAAAGATGCGCTATATTAGCACGAGAGGACTGGATACAGACCGGTCTTTCGAAGACGTATTATTGAACGGGTTAGCCCGTGATGGCGGTTTGTATTTACCCAAAACATGGCCACGTCTGAGCGCCGATGACATCCGCGGCATGTCCTCTAAATCCTATGCTGAAATCGCTGGTATGATTATTGGATGCTTTACGGGCGGACAACCAGAACAGTCACAGATAACAGCAATGGCAGAAGATGCCTATAAAGGATTTACCCATAGCGATGTTGCCCCGTTGGTGGCGCTTGAGAATAACGTGCATGTCTGCGAGCTGTTTCATGGCCCCACGATTGCGTTCAAAGATTATGCTATGCAGTTTTTATCGCGTGCCTTTGATGATGCGCTGACCAAGACAGGCAAGCGGGCGGTTATTCTGGGCGCAACGTCTGGTGATACTGGCTCAGCAGCTCTGGAAGCCTTTAAGGGGCGCGAGAGTGTCGATGTTTTCATCTTGTTTCCTGAAGGTCGTGTCTCTCCTGTTCAGCAAAAGCAGATGACATCGGTGCTGGATGCCGGTGCACATGCTGTTGCTGTTAAGGGTACTTTTGATGATTGTCAGGATTTAGTGAAAGCCAGCTTTAACGATGCGCGCTTCCGCGATGCTGTTAATCTATCAGCAGTGAATTCAATTAACTGGGCGCGACTGGTACCTCAGATTGTTTATTACTTCACGTCTGCGATTGCCCTTGGTGCGCCAGATAAGCCGGTTGCCTTTTCTGTGCCGACCGGTAATTTTGGCAATGTGTTTGCTGGATGGGCTGCTTTGCAAATGGGACTGCCTATTGAAAAGCTTATCGTAGCCTCTAACCGTAATGATATTCTGACGCGCTTTTTTGAAACAGGACAGATGGCACGTGATGATGTTGCGCCGTCACTCAGCCCATCAATGGATATTCAAGCATCCTCTAACTTTGAGCGGCTGCTCTTTGAATTGCTGGAACGTGATGGTGATAAAGTGCGCGCGTTGATGCAGGGATTTAGCGAAACAGGCCGGTTTGATGTCAGCGCAGATGTGCTGTCACGCGCGCGTGAGACATTCTCAGCGTTCCGTCTTGATGATGAAGGAACACGGGCTGAAATTGCCCGAACAGCGCGTGAAACAGGTATGGTTATCGACCCGCATAGTGCTGTTGGGCTGGCAGCTGCCCGCTCGGCTCGTGCTGCACGGATTGTTGCAGATGATGTGCCGATTATCTCGCTTGCCTGCGCGCATCCTGCAAAATTCCCTGATGCAGTGAAAAGCGCCACAGGCACGCATCCAGAACTGCCAGATCATATGGCGGACTTAATGGAACGTGAAGAGCGTTTTTCTGTGATTGAGAATAATTTGTCGGACGTTCAAGCGTTTGTAACAGCAGGTATGCGCTCATGACCCGCCGAATGAGTACCTTATCGAACGGCATTCGTATTGCCTCTATTGCGATGCCTGAGGCTCATTCTGTCTCGCTTGGCATCTGGATAAAAGCTGGCGCGCGTGATGAGCGGACCTCAGAAGTTGGGATTGCCCATTTTCTTGAACATATGGCGTTCAAAGGAACAGCTAGCAGAAATGCGGCAGCGATTGCCGCTGAAGTTGAAGATGCTGGCGGCTATGTTAATGCCCATACAAGCCGCGAAGAAACAGCCTATTATATCAAGTTGTTGCCTGAGGATATTGAGCTTGCAGGAGATATATTATGCGATATTCTGACCGCTAGCATTCTTCCCGAAGATGAGATTGAGCGTGAGCGCGGGGTTATCCTGCAAGAACTCGGTCAGGCGATTGATTCTCCGGATGACATCGTTTTTGAAAATTTCAATGCAGCCTGTTATGGCGACCATATTCTTGGCCAGTCCATCCTTGGTACCACAGACAGTGTATCTTCATTTAACCGTGATGAACTTCGAGCTTTTATGGACCGTCATTATGGCACAGCCCAGATGCTTGTTTGTGCAGCTGGTAAATTAGATCACGACCAGCTGGTTCGGATGTGTGAAGACAGACTATCATCGGTTGCCAAAACAACACTTCATGCCCGAAGCGCGCCAGAATGGAAAGGCCAAACGAAGTTCGTAGATCGCGAGTTAGAACAATGCCATGTGGTTTTTGGTCTGCCAGCGCCGTCTGCAACATCAGCCGACCGATTTGCGCTATTGGTATTGTCGAATATTTATGGTGGCGGCATGTCATCACGCCTGTTCCAGCAGGTTCGCGAGGAACGTGGGTTATGCTATTCCATTTTCTCATTTGCCCAGTTGATGTCAGATACCGGTGTTTTTGGTATCTATGCCGGCACGTCTGAAGACTCGCTGAACGAAATGCTGGAAGTATCTGCGCGCGCCTTTGGTGATGTTGCCTCGTCTGTTAGCGAAGTGGAAATGGCGCGTGCCCGCACCCAGCTAAAGGCCTCAGTGATGATGGGACTAGATTCCTCTTCTGCCTTGAATGAGCATCTCGCGCGTCAGATATTGATGTTTGGTGAAGTTCCGCAAACAGATAATATTATCGCCGCTATTGAAGCTGTTACCGCAGATGAGGTGCGTAGATTGGCCGAAAAATTGATTTCTAGTACAACGCCAAGCCTCTCACTGGTTGGCCCTGCTGGACATGCGTTAACAACAGACCAGTTGTCATCTTTTATGATGCGAGGCTAGAAGCGCGCCATCATCAGGCCGTTCCGCTTGTTGATGAGAGCGAGCCTGCGGTAATGCCAAGAAGAGCAAAGCTGCGATCCCAGATAATATTGCTGTCTGTTGTAAAAAGCATGTCGGGATCAGCCGCCAGATGAAACCACATATTCTGCCGCATTTCTTCTTCCAGCTGGCCTGATGACCAGCCAGCATAGCCAAGCATGACTTTAGTCATGACAGGCCCAAACCCACGCGAGATTTCCTTTATCATATCAACATGGATAGACAAGCAAATATCTTTGGTTACCGGAATAGTGTCTGGCATCATATGGTCGTTCGAATGAAGAATATACCCACGCTGTGGCTCAACGGGACCGCCAATATAGACAGGATCATCACTATCAAAATGTGGCATTTCAATGCCTAGTTTTTCGTTTAACTGGCTGAGTGTAATGTCAGAACTTGGATTATTTATCACAAGACCCATTGCCGCTTTATCGTCGTGCTGACACATGAATATCGCTTTATGTTTAAAGCGGGGATCTGTCATCTGCGGCGTTGCGACCAGTAGCTGGCCCGCTAGATTTGATGGCATTATTGTCGGCTCATTACCTGTCATAAACAAACATTAGCCTTGTTTGCTGATAGGTGCAATCGACAGGCGCGCTTATCCAAGAATTGACTGTAGTCGCAATGCCAGATATTTCATGGGGACGCCAGAGGGGATACCTGAAATCTAATGATACATAAATCTAATACCGCCCCATATCACGCGCCAATAAAGGGCGCTGTTGATATCAATAGCCTGATTGTCACTATTGTGATGATGCTGGCTTGCGGGCTGGCATTAGCGCGTTATCAGCCAGTAAAGGCTGATACTATCATAGAAACAGATTTTGTTCGGATCAGCCTTATCTCTGGCAGTGAAGCTGCTGGTCAGAATAGTGCGGTACCTGTTGGTCTTCGGTTTCAGTTGCAACCCGGCTGGAAAGTTTATTGGCGTAGCCCAGGCGAAGCTGGCCTGCCGCCCGAATTCACCCCTGATGCTATGTTATCATCTGGGGAGAATGCTGCGCTACAATTTCCGGTACCAACCAGATTTTCATTGTTTGGCATTGATACTTACGGCTATGGCGGTGATGTCATTCTGCCGATGGAAATAGAGCCACGGTTAGGTAGTGCCCGCGAAATCTTTATCACAGGTCAGCTTGATGCGCTTATATGCTCTGATATCTGTGTGCCTGTGTCTGGCACTCTTTCACTAACTATTCCGGCTGGACAAGCCCGCCCATCTGTCTTTGCCCAGCAGATTGCACGGGCCGCCGCACGGGTTCCATCAGCTATCACCGGCCCTGATATCATCTTAGAAGATATGGCACTTGATTCTAATATGCTTACCCTGCGGTTTTCAGATGGAACACCTGACATTACCGATATTTTTGTTGAAACTGCGCAGAATGGATATAGTTTTGGCACGCCACAAAAAATATCGACAGGCCTTTATCAGAGTCCGGTTGGGGGACGTGACATCCAGCCCCTCATCGGAACAGATCTGCGACTTACAGTTGATGCCGGCAGTCAGTTTGCAGAAATAATAGCGCCTGCTATCATGGGCAATATCGGCTCATCTTCAGGGATTGGTGCGAGCCTGTCATCTGTGTTGTTGCTTCTCGTGATAGCGTTTCTGGGCGGTATGATTTTAAATGTAATGCCGTGTGTTTTGCCGGTGCTGACTATCAAGCTTGCCAGCATTGCTGAGATGGGCGGGCAGGATCGCATCACTATCCGGCGCCGGATGCTTGCAACAGCTGCCGGCATTCTAACGAGTTTTGCTGTTCTGGCAGCAGGGCTTATCTTAGTGCAACTTGCCGGACATAGCATTGGCTGGGGAACCCAATTCCAGAACCCGTATTTTCTGTGTTTCATGTCGGTTGTGATGGTGCTGTTTAGCTTATCTCTGTTTGATAAGATTACCGTGCCGCTGCCTGCTGGCATCAGCCAGATTTCTGCTGGTGGCAGAAGTAATAGTAAGTTAGGCGCTGATTTTTCAAGTGGATTTCTTGTCACTCTTCTTGCAACACCATGTTCAGCGCCACTTGTCGGCACGGCGGTAAGTTTTGCGCTTGCTAGCCCGCCGCCATTGTTATTTACAGTTCTCATGGTTATGGGGGCAGGGCTGGCTGTGCCGTATCTGCTGGGCGCTATCATGCCTGATTTCGGTAAGCTTCTGCCGCGTCCGGGGAAATGGATGCTCCGCGTAAAACAGGGTCTTGGTCTTGGCTTGCTCGGCACTCTTATCTGGCTGCTCTGGCTGGTCCAGTCCCAGCTTGGCATATCCGGTCTCATCGGGCTTTTATTATGTCTTGGCGGGCTTTGTCTTAGTCTCTTTTTCATGCCGACACAGATGCGGGCAGTACAACAGGCAGCTATGCTTATTCTGCTTGCCGGAGCCATTATCTTGCCGCCGCTTCTTGCTGATACAGCGCCGGCCCGCCCCTTAGTGCAAGCAGGCGATGACTGGGCTATCTTCTCCCAGCAAGCGCTAGATGAAGCCCGTGAGCAGAATAAACGGGTCTTTGTTGATGTCACCGCAGATTGGTGTGTTACCTGCAAGCTGAATAAAGTATTTGTGCTGGAAGATAAGGATGTGAGAGCCGCTTTGGGGGCTGATGATGTTGTGCGGTTGCGGGCAGACTGGACGGTGCCTGATGATGATATTTCAGCCTATCTATTTAGTTTTGGTCGGTTTGGCATACCGTTTAATGCTGTTTATGGTCCGGCGGCAAAAGAGCCCCTTATTCTATCTGAGCTTTTATCAGCTGATGAGGTTATTTCTGCACTGGCAAAGTTCAGCTCACTACCCTAGATTAAGCCGGTATATCGTAAATATTTTTGCAAAGGATTAGCCAAAATGTCTCTTGAAGCTGGATTTACCATTCCGTCTGCTATGTTCTACACTAAGGATGATGACGGTATTAATGCAAATGATACGGTAGAGTATTTTGCCGGCCGCAAAATTGTTGTCTTTGCCCTTCCGGGCGCTTTTACACCGACCTGTTCTGCCCGTCATCTGCCAACCTATATTGAGCATCATGATGCGTTGAAAGCAGCAGGGGTTGATGCGATTGCATGTCTTGCCGTTAATGATGCTCATGTGATGCACGCATGGGCGATGGCTGAGGGCGCTAGTGACAAAATTGATATGCTGGCAGATAGCACAACAGCTGTAAGCGCTGCGCTGGGCATTCTATTTGATATGGGCGGTATCTTGGGCAAGCGCGCAACACGCTGTGCGTTTATTGTTGAGGACGGCGTTGTTGGTCATGTCTTTATGGAAGAGGTTGGCGCGTTTGAGGTATCAGACGCTGGCACTGTTCTGGCCGCATTAACAGCCTAACCCCCTCATCAGGCGTTAAAACTGCCGCGCCTCTGCGCTGGCAAGCTCATCACACCGCTCATTCAAGGGATGTCCTGCATGTCCCTTGATCCATTGCCAGTCTATCTGATGGGACTGGGTTGCAGCATCAAGCCGTTGCCATAATTCTTGATTGGCAACGGGTTGTTTTTTCGCATTTTTCCAGCCATTGCGCTTCCAGCCTGCAATCCAGCTCTGAATGCCATTCAGAACATACCGGCTATCTGATACAACCGTGATGCTTACTGGGCGTTTAAGGGCTTCAAGCCCCATAATCACGGCCATTAATTCCATTTGGTTGTTTGTTGTGTCGGCGAGCCCGCCGCTCAGAACACTTTCATGTTCTCCCCATTGCAGAATCGCTGCCCATCCACCGGGGCCAGGATTGCCAAGGCAGGCGCCATCTGTATGCAATGTAACATTAGATGTCGGCGTATCAGTTGTCATGACCACAGACCATAAGCCTCTGGTCCGGGGGCTGTATCATGGAACCGAAGCTTGGCATAATATTCCATAGGATTAAGCGGTTTGACCATGGCATCTGTAGGCGTATTTATCCAATCATAGAGCCTCGTTAAGAAAAACCGCATCGCAGCGCCCCTACATAATAGGGGGAGTGCCTGTTTTTCAGCATTACTTAACAAGCGCTGTTCCTGATAGGCTGATAATATCGTTGATGATTTTGTGACATTAAAACTACCATCAGCATCAAAGCACCATGAATTTAACAGCACCGCAAGGTCATAGGCTAGAATATCATGGCAGCCAAAATAAAAATCAATGATGCCGGTAAGCTTGTCTTTCACAAAAAGCGCATTGTTGGGAAACAGGTCTGCATGGATAAAGCCGCGGGGCAGGGCGTGTGGCCATGTAGCGAGTATATCTGTTAGCTGAGAGGCTGCATTTTGTCTGATATCTTGCGGCAGGTCAGGGATATCACCTGTGATAGAGGCCAGCAAAGGCGCCCAGCTTTCCGGCCCGAGAGCATTGTGACGCATTATCGTAAAATCATCTGATTTTAAATGAAACTGAGCCAGAGCGCTCCCGACAGCTGCGCATTTTTCCCGGTTAGGAAAGCGGTGCGATGTGCCGTCAAGGAAGCTTACCATAGCAGCTGTCCGGCCTGCGCAGGTTTGCAAAATAGCGCCTGTTTTATCCTGAATTGGAACAGGGCATTGCAGACCCTTTGCTGATAAATGTTCCATCAATCCGATAAAGAAAGGCAGATCAGCCTCATCAACACGCTTTTCATATAAGGTCAGGATGTAATGTGCTGTTGTTGTACGCACCAGGTAATTAGAATTTTCAACACCCTCAGCAATGCCCGCAAAGCTCAGCAACTCGCCAATATCATAGCGCGCAAGAAGCGTTGCAAGTTCATCATCTTCTATATGGGTATAGACTGCCATTTGCCTGCCTAGTTACGCTTTTGTCAGGATCGATGGCAGTTTAAACTGCATATTTTCAGAAATCAGATTTTGATATTCAATGGTAAGCTGATAGCGAGACTCAAGAAGGTCGCGCACCTCATCCACCAGAATTTCAGGAGCAGATGCTCCGGCTGATAATGCAATGATATCAGCGTTATCCAGCAGCTCTATATTGATTTCTGATGCATCAGCTATCAGGTGGGCCTCTGGCGCGCCAGCTTTTAGTGCCACCTCAACAAGTCTTTTTGAATTGGATGAATTTTCTGCGCCGATAACAAGAACAAGGTCAACATCGCCAGCTAATGCCTTTACAGCATTTTGTCTGTTTGTTGTCGCATAGCAGATATCTTCGCCGCGTGGGCCTGAAATATCCGGGAAGCGGTGCTGCAGAATGGAAATGATCTCGGCTGTCTCATCAGTTGATAAAGTTGTTTGTGACGCAAAGGCAAGATTAACATTTTCCGGCGGCTCAATGGTTGCCGCATCTTCAACTGTTTCAACAAGACTCATCTCGCCGTCTTTTACCTGTCCCATTGTGCCGATAACTTCTGGATGACCAGCATGTCCTATCAAAAGGATATGACGACCATTTTTCACGTGCCTGTCAGCTTCAATATGAACTTTGGTTACCAGAGGGCAGGTTGCATCAATTGCAATCATATTCAATCTGTCTGCATTCTCATGCACAGATTTAGCAACGCCGTGAGCTGAGAAAATAACCGGCGCTCCGGTAGGGACCTCGTCCAATTCTTTGACAAACACTGCGCCCTTGGCAGCAAGGTCATCAACAACTCTTTTGTTATGAACAATTTGATGGCGGACATAGACAGGCGCGCCATATTTTTCCAGCGCAACCTCAACAATGCGGATTGCCCTATCAACACCAGCACAAAATCCCCGTGGTGCGGCAAGTATCAATTTTTTTGCAGGTTTAACAGCCATTGTAACCCATTACTGTTCTATCTTGGCCTGTGAGCACTGCACAAAGCCATGCGGATAAATCTATCTGGTAAACTTTGTAGCAGACTATCAATATTGTTGCTATAAAGCAGTGTGAAGAAATGACAAAAGAGTTTTCCTGCAATGACCTCTCCTAATGCTCTCTCATATTCCCGATTTGCTGCGATTGGTGCCAGCCTTGTTTTGCTGTCTGCCTGTTCTAGCTTTGAGCCCGACCCTGTCAGGTGCAACGAGCGGGTAACAGCCATGGAATTAGGCGCACGCTCTAGCCTTTTAGCGCTGGAAACTGGCGAGCCCATAGAAGTGCGCTTAAACGGTGTTTCAGCGTCATGTATTAATTTTGAGACCGAAACCTATATTGATATCAAGGCTGGTTTGAAAGTTTTACGCCCGCAATCAGATATTGATCGTGTTGCTCAACTTGAAGTGCCATTTGTTGTTGCGGCAGTCGCGGGCGACGATACTGTTATCGAACATGACGCGTTCGGTTTCAAAATGGCCTTATCCAGCGATACACGTACACTTTATCCAGTAGTAGAGTTTGGCATAACAATACCGCTGGATGGCCGCGCTGTGATTTCGTTAACGCCGGAAGGGTTGCAGATTAAGTAAGCCGAGGCGCAGCAACGCTCAGGGTAGCTGAAGATGCCCATGTAACGATAAAAAAACCCCTCTCACACCAGTTGTGAAAGGGGTTTTGTTATTCAGATAATAGAGGCGCGCTATTTTGTAGCGGCGATTTGGCTCACTGACTGTTCAACCAGTTGGAGTGAGGCTTTCTCATCAAGGCTACTTATCATCAAATCACGGGCAGCATTCACAGCCAGAGATGCCGCAATACCGCGGAGTTCTGTTATCAAAGAAGCTTCAGCTGCTTTGATTTTCGCTGTCGCCTGTGCTTCACGGCGCGCAATTGTATCTTTGGCGCGGCTCTCGGCATCTTCACGAATACGGTCTGCTGCGGTGAGCGCATTTGAGATAATGGTTTTGGCTTCTGCCTCGGCTTCTTTTTTCATGCCTTCGAACTTTTTGAGCTCGCGCGCTGCATCTTCGCGCAACTGTTTGGCTTCATTTAGTTCGGCACTGATTTTGTCTGAGCGTCCATCAAGCATGCCAACTAAAGCCGCGCCTGCTTTTTTCCAGATTAGCATAATGAACAGGGCAAATCCAATTGCAACCCAAGCTGATTCGTCAAAATACATGTTACGAGGCCTCCTGGTTTGCGCGCGTTGCCATGGCATCTTTCACAGACTTGCTCACAGCCGCTTTTGTCGGCTTCAAGCTTGTCAGATGTGAGACAGTCTGAGCCGTAATTTCAGCCGCAACTTCATCAATGCTTGCCATTGCATCATCACGCATCTTCATCAACTTTGTTTCAGCAGTCTTTAGCTTTTGGTTAAGCTTTGTTGCCATTTCAGCTTCAGCTGCATCAGCTGTTGCTTTTGCTTCACTCAGAGCGTCGCGTGCTTTTGCAGCGGCTTCTGTGCGGGCGGCTTCAAGGGACGCTTCATAGCTGAGTCGCATCTCTGTGACTTTAGTGTCAGCGTCACGCGCCTTTTCAAGATCGTTTGTAATTCTTTGTTGTCTGTCTTCAAGCACAGACCGAATACGCGGTGTTACCATTACTGACATCAAGAGATACATAATAGCAAAGGTGACCACCAGCCAGAATAGCTGTGTTGGCCATGTTGTTAAATCGAGCTGCGGCAATCCGCCTGCTTCATCGCCACCACCGGCAGCCCAACCAAGACCTGGTGACATTAGCAACGGTACAACTAGTAGCAGGGTTTTATGTCTCATCTCGCGCACCAATTCTGTTTGCTCATCTTTATTACTGCAAAGGATGATTATGCTGCGCGTTGACCCCGACTATTTCGGAGCAAAGATTGCACAAAACAAAAGAAAACAGGACAGTTCTCGCCCGTCTTTTTTATCACCTATCTTGCAGCGCCAAATAAACCAAGAAGATATTTCTCGTTTCAGATGGCAATATCCTGCCTGCAGTCACTGCAGGCAGGATAAATATTTTTGTCTCGCCTTAAAGGGCGAAAAGCATCAGAAGGGCAACAACAAGAGCAAACAGCGCAATAGCTTCTGTCAGCGCAAAGCCCAGAATTCCAATACCAAAAACCGAGTCACGTGCAGACGGGTTGCGCGCGATTGAGGTTACTAATGATGAGAAGATATTCCCAATACCTAGGCCAACGCCCAATAGCGGTAATACAGCAATACCAGCACCAATCATTTTTGCAGCTTCGACGTCCATCTCATAATCCTTCCATGTCAAAAGAGAGTTCAGTTTCGTTTTAAGATGCAAGACTTCTTAGCGAAGAACTGACATCAGGTAAAAAAGGTTTCAAATCAAAAAACTAGTGCAGATGTAGCGCGTCATTCAGATACATACAAGTCAAAATCGTGAACACATATGCTTGAAGAACAGCCACCAAAACCTCTAGTCCGGTTAAGCCAATTATCGCAATAAGCGGCAGGACAGAACCAGCCGCAGCAACCCCGCCTGCGCTTGCTATCATAACAGCAAGACCAGCAAACACCTTCAGCATCGTATGGCCTGCCAACATATTGGCAAACAAACGAACAGACAGGCTAACGGGGCGAACAAAGTAGGAAATTACCTCGATGACGACGAGGAAAGGAATAAGAGCCTTTGGTGCGCCAGATGGCACAAAAAAGCTAAAGAAGTGAAAGCCGTGTTTCACAAGAGCTATCAACGTCACACCAACAAAAATGGCCAATGCCAGTGCAAAAGTCACCACAATCTGGCTTGTTGTTGTATAGCTATAAGGAATAAGGCCGAGCAGGTTTGAGAACAGAACAAACATGAACAAGGTGAAAATTACTGGGAAATAAGGCCGGCCTTCATTTCCAACATTGCTGCGGACCATATCTGCAACAAACTCATACAGCATTTCGGCAAGTCCCTGCATGCGGCCCGGAATAAGGGCAGCTGGGCGAATGGCCAGCGCAAGAAATGCGATGCTTGCCAGTACGGTCAGAACCATAAACAGGCTTGAATTTGTGAAAGAAACGTCATAGCCAAAAAGATTCAGGGCAAAAAGAACCTTGATAGTAAACTGTTCAACCGGTGAATGCACCTTCGTCCTCCTACGCGTTCTTACTCTGAGCTGTCTTTATTAGCTCTTGTCTCATAATCATCAGAATATCCGGCTGCCATTCCGCGGCCCGATACTGCGCGCCAGACATTTACCATGCCTGCCACTGCTCCCAGAAAGAACATCACCACAAGCATAAGCGGCGATGTATCCAACCAGCGATCCAAAACCCATCCGCTTCCAGCGCCGACGATAAGTCCTGCAACAAGTTCGGATGAAACCCTGCCTGCTAACGCCATACCGCCTTGAGGGATAGTGGCTTGCGGCGGAGTATCATCGGCGATGCGGTGTTTTTGTTCCAGATGAGAAATACGTTCAGATAAAGAAGAGCTAACAGTTGTGTTAGCCGCCGGTGTGGCGTTTTTATCTGGGGATTCTTCGTCTGCCACCTTTGCTCCGCTTCTGACATCCTTCTTGTCTAAAAGCTCCTGCGAGAAGAGGAAAAAAACCATCTCTCGAAAAAGCCTAAAAATCGAGGTCACACTAGTGCCGACAGGCCGACTTTGTCAAGTGATACTGCGTGCTACTGACCTGCGGCAATGCCGCGCATCAAAATAAGGTGATGGACCGCCCTGATGAGCTGGAATTATGGCCTGATTAGGCCTGACCCATAACAGGGTCACGCATTTCTTCGGCGGTTTGCAGATCAACAGAAACAAGGCGGCTGATTCCCTTTTGTTCCATGGTTACGCCAAAAAGCCTATCCATGCGTGCCATCGTCATTCGGTGATGCGTGACAACAAGGAAACGTGTTTGGGTCCGCTGGGCAATATCGCGCAGTAAATCGCAGAAACGCGCAACATTACTGTCATCCAGCGGTGCATCAACCTCATCTAGAATACAGATAGGGGCTGGGTTGGTTAAGAAAACAGCAAAGATGATTGCCAACGCTGTCAGGGCTTGCTCGCCTCCGGATAGCAGAGAGAGGGACTGCATTTTTTTGCCAGGAGGGCTTGCCAGAATTTCAATACCAGCAAGTAAGGGGTCATCAGACTCTGTCAGCCGTAATTCTGCGTGACCGCCGCCAAATAATGTTTTGAAGAGTTCAGTGAAATATTTATTCACATCATTGAAGCTTGCAAGTAATCGTGTACGACCTTCCTTATTGAGAGTCGCGATAGCACTGCGCAGCTTGGCAACGGCCTCAATAAGGTCATCTTTTTCGGTCTGCATTTCTGTAACGCGGCTATCAATCTCTGCCATTTCAATTTCAGCACGCAGATTAACAGGTCCAATCTGGTCCCGCTCATTATGCAGGCGCGTCACCCGTGCCTCTAGCGTATCAATCGGCTCTTCAGACGCGCCTTCTTTAAGGCCAGCTATCTCATCAAGCTGGGCAGGCGCGCAGTTAAGTTTCTCAGCAATCCGGTCTCTGATGACTTCAAGGTCAGCCTCGCATTTCTCGCGTGCGCCCTCTGCACGAATGCCAGTTTCCCTGGCAGTGCTAAGCAGGCGTTCGGACTCGCGCTGGCTTGTGGTAAGTGTTTGCGTTTTTTCCTCAGCACTTCGCAAAGCATCTGCTTTTTCCTGCCGTGATATTTCTGCTGCCTCTTGCAGTGTTGTCACTTTATCCTGCTCACCCTTAATCAGAGCAGGGCGCTGGCTTAAGGTATCCATTTCCTGCTGAGCAGCAGTGCGGCGCGCGGTCATCTCAGAGCGTCGTTGAGCGGTTTGCGATAGGCGGGTCTGCCAGTCTTGCTGTTGGCGCGCTATATCTATCTTGCGGGCTGTTGCGGTATGAATGGCTTGTGCGAGCTCGGCTTCGCTGGAGGCAGCACTATCAAGTGCGCCCCTGCAGGCGCGCGCAGTATTTTCACAATCTTCAAGCTGTTGGTCTAATGCTGATATATCATCATCAGTTTGCACCTCACCCATCAGCGCGGTGCGATCCTGCAAGGCATCGCTGCGGATTTGCTGCAAATCGACTTCGCGGGTGCGGGCATTTTGCAGGGCTGCAACAGCCTGTTCAGCGCGGCGTCTGGCATCTGTCTCTTCATTTTGCAGACGCTTAACAGCCTCAAGAAGGCTGGCGCGCTCGCCCCGTGTCTCACGGCAGAGATCTTCACTGCTTTGCAAGGCATTTTCTGTTGTGGTACGAGTTGCTGTTGTTGTGCCAAGTTCTTCGGTAAGCTCTTGGACGCGCTGACGTTGGCGAATGCGTTCTGCATCAGACGCTGCCTGAGCTGTTTTTACCAGACCATCCCAGCGCCATAATGTGCCATCGCGGCTAACAAGAGCCTGCCCGGGGGCAAGCTGATTTTGTAGGCTGGCCCCGTCATGATCATCAACAACTGCAACCCCGCTAATGGCACGAAGCAATGTCTCATTGCCGCTCACAAATTGAGATAGGGGTGTGCCGACCTTAGGAGCTGTCATTTGTGATGCGGTAAATCCATCACGCCAGAACCCTTTATCGGAGGGTGTGTATGACAAGGAAAGCTCGCCTGCAAAACAGAGCGATAGCGCAAGTTCCATCCTGTCCGAAACCGCTACTAAGTCAGACATGGGCGTGCCTATCTGGCTGTCTGATTCAGACAAAAGATAACTCAACGCATCTAGCTCTGCTGTGAGGCGGGTGACAATCGCATCAGCATCTCTGAAGCGGGTAAGGTCTTCCTCACGGGCAATATCTGCTGCATTAAGGGCGGCCTCACAAGCATCAAAGGCTGTGTTGGCATCGCGGGCAGCACGTTCAGCATCATCCCGGCGTTCACTGGCTTCATAGCCTTCGGTCTCTCGCTGGCTGATATTCAGGCCGGCGAGGTCTGTCTCAGTTCGGGCAATCCGCTCTGCTAGCTGGGTGTCTTGTGCGCGTCTGCTCTCGCGGGCGGCCTGAACAGCAAGCCGTTTTGCTCGCAAAGTAGCGGCCGCAGTATCTGCTGCCGCACTTTTACTGCGCGCGGCCTCTAACGCCTGACGGGCATCATCAAGTCGCGGGCCGTTAAGACTAACAGCCTCTTCCTGCGCTTTTAGCTCATCTGCAAGCCCGTCTAGGGCTGTGCTGGCATCGCCATGCAGGGTGTCTTCGCGCACCGCATCGGCATCGATTTGAGCAAGCTGTGATGTCAGCCGTTGCTGGGTTGATGCTATCTGTGCCAGTTCGCGTTCATAATCGCGCAAGGTAAGGGTAAATTTCTGGACTTCTGCTGCCTGTGCCGCTTCGGCGTCTCTTAAGGCGGGAAGGGTAGCGGCGGCTGTTGCAAGCTGGATGGCAATCGCAGCGTTGTTGCGGGTGGCGGTCTCTATTTCCTGTCGGCAGACAGAATCTCGTTTTTTGGCTTCATCAGATGCCGCGCGCGCAATATACCAGCGGGCCCGCAATAATTGAGCCTCTGCTGTGCGAATTCTATCTGCAACCGAGCGGTAGCGTGCGGCTTGGCGTGCTTGCTTTGCCAGTTGGGCACGCTGTTCTGATAATTGCTGGATAATATCATCAAGGCGTTCAAGGTTAGTTTCTGTGCCGCGAAGCTTTAGTTCGGCATCGCGTTTGCGCTGGTGCAATCCTTTGATATTGGCAGCCTCTTCAATCAGACTGCGTCTGTCTTCGGGTTTTGCTCCGACAATTGCGCCGATTCGCCCTTGTGAGACAATGCCAGCTGAGCGGGCGCCGGACGCTGTGTCAGCAAACAGAAGCTGAACATCTTTGGCACGGGCAGGCCGCCCATTAATCAGATAGCTGGACCCTTTGCCGCGTTGAACTTTACGAATAATTTCAAGTTCGTCGGCATTGTTGAAGTCTGCCGGCGCTGTTCTGTTGCTGTTATCAAGTTTTAGCAATATTTCTGCAAGATTACGCGCTGGCCTATTTTCGGTGCCGGCAAAAATAATATCATCCATTTCCGTGCCACGCATCTGGCGGGCAGAACTTTCCCCCATGATCCAGCGCATCGCTTCGACAATATTAGATTTCCCACACCCATTCGGTCCGACAATACCCGTCAGACCGGGATCGATGTCTATTTCCACCTTTTCGGCGAAGGATTTAAATCCTGCCATTGTCAGGTTGCGGAAAATCATTACAGCGGGTCCTTAAACATTAACCGTGCCCGTGCCTTACAGCATTCGAACAGCCTTTGCCTAGCATGGTAGATTATAATCCTGCCTTATTCACTTCAGCCAGAAACGAATCATAATCAAGAGCGCCGCTGAAACTTGTATCATCATTCACAACAAAGCTTGGCGTAGAACTTATTTTGAAATCACTGACAGCTTGCTGACGAATATCAACCAAAGCCTCTAGAAATGGTCTGTCGCTCATAATCATATCGAAATCAGAGGCTGAAATACCGGCAAGACGTGCATAGTTTTTGAGGCTGGCGATAGGATCGTCCGCGCCAATCCAGTTTTTTTGCTGACCAAGAAGCGTGCTGACCATTCTGAAATAGCTTTTTTCTGGCAAGGCGCGACATAAGGCATGCGCCCGCAAGGCAAGACCATCAAGCGGGAACGGCCGAAGCTCAAAACGAATACGGCCTGTATCGACCAGCTCAGCAATAACACGGGGGTAGGTCTTTTCATGAAATTTAGCGCAATGACCACAGGTCATAGAAAAATATTCTGCGATGGTAATGCCGGCATCATCTGAACCAATGACCCGCGGCGCGCGCGCCTGTTCAGGTGACAGAATAATGCTGGCGGCCTGTGCGCCAAATGGCACCGCATAGCTTGCCGCCAGTGAGGCAGCGCCTGCCAGAACAGTGCGGCGTGGAAGAGATTTAATACCAGTAAAGTGAGTGGGCTTAACAGACATCACATATTCCTCAGATTTAAGGCAGACAAGCCAGAAGACCCATCTATCACATTGTGCTATTCAATAGCATTAGAAATTTCATTATCGCAAAGCAGACAGGTACTTTTCAAGAGACTTTTTTAGGGCTTATTTTCGCAGCGCCTTTCCCAGCTTAATAAGCGAGGCGCGAACAGCAGGACTTTGTATCTTGGTCGTCATATTATCTAGTCTGTCAGGCGCAAATACAGCCTCCTGATCTGCGTGTGATAATTCATCAGACAGCGCAGGCCCGCCTACACCGCGCCCCTTTGTAAGCCGCGTTTCTGCCAAGTCCTGACGAACTTTGATTCGGGCAACAGCCTGATAGCCATAACGGGCATTGATAGCTTCGCATAAGAGGGCTGACTGGGAAATAGCTTCTGGGCCGCGGCCACTTCGAATTGAGAGCGTTAAGGTTGCCTTTGCTGTTGTTCCGCGCGGGAAGGTGAGGTCAACAGGCAGCGACCAGTCAGCTGCTGGTCCGGCTATCTGAGGCCAGTGCAGGATAATTTTCGAGAGTGAAAAGCCGCGCTTCCGAAGAGCCGGGCTTATCAATTTGTCAGATAATGACGATAATTTGCGCAAAGAACGACCGCGTTTTAACGGCGTTTTAACTCTGGTCATGTGCGGTATCTCCACATTTTCCCATGATAGCTCGGCTTAATTCACTTTACCCGCCTTACATTTCCTATAAATAAAGGAAACATCACAAACAGTCTATGCCGCTAGCTAAGGAAGCCTTATGGCACTATCATCGCAGCACAAAAAGAGCCTGGCAGAGACAGCAGAGAGCAGAATTCTGCCTCTGGCTGCGTCGGCGCCCTTGCTATCAGATAATTTGTTTCGATGGTATGCCGATAAAGGGCGGCATCTTGCGTGGCGCGCCCGCTGGCCGGAACTCACGCCAGCCTATCATGTGTTTCTGTCTGAATTAATGCTACAGCAGACAGTTGTTGCAACTGTGGTGCCGTATTTTCTCCGATTTTGTAAACGCTGGCCTGACATTCATGCTCTGGCACGCGCACCGCTGGATGATGTGCTCATCGAATGGGCAGGGCTTGGCTATTATGCGCGCGCCCGCAATCTGCATAAAGCAGCACAGCTTATTTCCAGCGAATATGATGGCATCTTTCCAGATGATTATGAGATATTACAGACATTGCCGGGGATAGGACCTTATACTGCCGGCGCTATTGCTGCGATTGCGTTTGATAAACCTGCTATCGTTATTGATGGTAATATTGAGCGGGTGCTGATGCGTTTGATGGGCTTGAAGGTGCAAGTAGCAGAGGTAAAGTCGGTTTTGCGAACTGCCTATGCGCAGATTATTCCTACAACAAATCGGTCTGATTTTCCGCAAGCCTTGATGGATATTGGGGCCTCTATCTGCCTGCCTAAAAACCCGCGATGTGCTGATTGTCCGCTGAAAGCACAGTGCCGGGCTGATAAGGACGGGATGGCAGCTGATATTCCGGTAAAGCCTGTAAAGATAGCAAAGCCGGTTAGAACTGGGGCTGTTTATATTCTAACAGCACCGGATGGCCTTGTGATGATGTATCGCCGCCCCCAGCGCGGGCTTTTGGGGGGGATGTTGTCTTTTCCGTCTGCAGGCTGGGATAAATCAGCTTTAGCAGCGCCCCAGATAGAGGGTCTTGAGGATATTGTCTGGCAGAAAAGCCAGAGGGTTATCCGCCATGTTTTTACTCATTTTACAGCAGAAATGAGCGTCTATTCTGCTGCAGCGCAGCCTTCATTTATGCCGCCTGAACCTTATGACTGGCACCGGCCTATTGCTGATGACTGGCCACGATTAATGGCGAAATGCTTTCTTGATATCAGCTCTTAAGGCTTAGTGATTAAAGTGACGTTGTCCTGTAAAGCCCATCACGATACCTGCCTCATCTGCCGCAGCAATAACTTCCTCATCCCGCATCGAGCCACCTGGCTGAATAACCGCCCGCGCGCCGGCATCAATGGCAGTCAGCAAGCCATCAGCAAACGGGAAGAACGCATCAGAGGCAACAACTGAGCCAATTGTGCGCGGGGCATCCCAGCCATGATGGGCTGCCATATCAGCTGCTTTTTGCGCTGCAATCCGGCAGGAATCCACCCGGCTCATCTGGCCAGCGCCAATGCCAGCTGAAATGCCGTCTTTTACATAGACGATGGCATTTGATTTTACATGTTTGGCAATTTTCCATGCCATCATCATATCATCAACTTGGGCAGCACTTGGCTGTGCTTTGGTCACAATTTTCATCTCATCAGCGGTAAAGCCTTTGGTGTCGGCATCCTGCACAAGATAACCGCCCAGAATGGATTTTACAGCTACAGCCGGTGTTTCCGGGTTCGGCATACTGCCTGTTAAGAGCAGTCGTAGATTCTGTTTTTTTGCTAAAATTTCTATAGCTTCATCCGTAGCTTCAGGTGCAATCACGACTTCAGTAAAGAGCGCGGCAATTTCACGTGCGACATCAGCATCAAGTATCCGGTTGCAGGCAATAATACCGCCAAAGGCACTGACGGGGTCTGCTGCCAGCGCATCATGCCATGCCCCAACAAGCGAGCTATTGCTGGCAACACCGCAGGGGTTTGCATGTTTAATAATTGCAATTGTCGGCGCATCAAATTCTGCAACGAGTTTCAGTGCAGCATCTGTATCATTGATATTATTATAGGAAAGAGGCTTTCCTTGGCGTTGAGTTGCGCTCACAACCGACGGGCCATTCTGTCCGCTTTGGTAGATAGCAGCTGATTGATGCGGGTTTTCGCCATACCGTAAGACAGCATTTCTGCTCCCTGTCAGCATAAGGTTTGGCGCAAACATAGTTGTGCCAGCATCGGTTGTCTGAGCTGTCAGCCAGTCGGTTATCATTTTATCATAGGCAGATGTTCGCGCAAAAGCCTTAGCCGCATATCGGCGCCGCATTTCAGCGCTGACAGTTCCGCCAGCATCCAATGCATCTGCAATTTCATCATAATCAGACGGGTCTGTAACAACTGTCACAAAAGGATGGTTCTTGGCAGCCGCGCGTATCATTGCCGGACCACCAATATCAATATTTTCAACGGCTGTTTCGAAATCAGCCCCGCGCGCAATTGTGTCAGCAAACGGATAGAGATTAACCACAAGCATATCAATTTCACCAATGCCATGCTCTTCAAGCGCGGCAAGATGCTCTGGCTTGTCACGCCGCGCTAGCACACCGCCATGAATGGCAGGATGTAATGTTTTTACCCGCCCATCCATAATCTCAGGAAAGCCTGTTACCTCGGAGACGTCGGTTACATCGCACCCAGCATCACGCAAAAGACGGGCCGTTCCGCCTGTCGAGAGGAGCCTGATGCCTGCCATGCTGAGACGCTTGGCAAAAGGTTCAATTCCGGTTTTGTCGGAAACAGAAATCAGAGCTGTTTTAATCTGGCGCGGGCCGACATCAAACATTGATAAAGAACTCCTTAGTGAATAGGTTTATTTATCCCCCGATCAGGCAGCGTGGGGTCAGGTAGTGTGGTGTAGACCATCATGCTATAGCGCTGACAGGGATAAGGTATGGCAGGTTATGGACCAAAACAGGCTTAGATAACAAGCTGTGAATTTGCCGCAGTTAGATTGCCTCAGTTAGATTTTCAGGCTTCGCTGGAATGCCCAGTTAACAACAAGACTTCCCACCGTCTGGATTTGGTCAGCAGTGCTTCGCAAAACGATTTGCTGGCAGCTCATGCGCCGGCCCTCATTAATATAAAGTGAGGTATCAAGGCTTACCCGCCCACCTTTGGATTTAAACACCCATCCAGCGTTCTGACCACGAATTTTCAGCAATATATGACCGCCCCTTATCATGGCAGCACTAACCCCGGGGTGGAGATGAAATCTGATGATTGCTTCTGATGGAATTTCACCCGGAGCGTTTGTATAGGTAAGCTTGTCTTGTCCGCGCAGATTACCGCCGCCCATCGCAAGGAATAGCTGCCGGCTATGCAACAGCCCGTGCGAGCGCTCATATCCCCCATGAGTAAGACTTATCAGGCTGCCACCTGTTGCTGGGCCAACATCGCAGTCTATCACGCGTGCAAAACGATTTTTTGACGCCGCCTCATTATCAAGCCCGTCAAGTGTTAATGCAGAATGGGCTGCGGTCTGGCGCAGGACAGCATTCAGGCGCATATCAGAGCTCGTCTGTCCGGAATTAACAATCAGCATATGACTGCCAACTGAAAATTCAAAAGCAGAGGTGCTTGCACAGATGTTGGTCTCGGCATTATGGCTGCTGCCAGTATCACAGATAAGAGTATTGCGGCCTGACGAAAGCCGGCTAAAGCCTGTTTCCGGTGCGTGCTGGATGGAGCGGGTCCGCCCACTTACCCGGCTCAGAACTTGATTAATATCATCAACTGAACTGCTGCCTGCCAGATTAAACTGGGCAAACTGACCATTGCCGTGACGCCAGATTTTAGCAATGGCGGCCATCTGGGGAATGATTTCATCAAACACAGGAAAGTCTATCTGCCCGACATGTGCCAATGCCATCCGGCATTCAAGGATAATTCGCATTACCTCAAGATGCTGTTCAGGCTGCCGGCTTTTATGTCCGCCATCCTGATAAAGTTGGAACTTTATTTTCGGTACAATCAGATTGCATAAAGCTTCGACATCGCGCGCGCTTTTATATAAAACAGCTTGTGCAATGATAAGCCCGCGCAACGCAGAAAGCTGGGCAATGCCTGTTGGCATCCGCTGCCAGTCAAGCGCAAGACAGCGTGCCTGAAGAGCCAGTGAGGCGGCAAATGCTGTCTGAAAACTCTCATCAGCAGAATCACCAAACCAACCATAGCAAAAGAGTAAGGCCGATAGCCGCTTGCCAATAATGTCGGGCCGCCAGCTTACCGCCGACCAAGACCGGTTCTGGGCCATCCAGTGGGTAAGGTGCGTGCGCACAAGTCCGCGACCAGTGCCGCCGCCCGCCTCGCGCACATCACGAACCCACTCAAAGGTATGATAGTCAGGGTTGTTAGTATTATCAGTGCTGGGGTGCTGGGAGACCTGTTTGCTATTTTTCTCAGCGCCACGCCATGGGTCTGATAATGTAACTAAGGGGAGAACAGGATTTTCGCCACGTAACTGCCATGTGAAAAGCCGCGATTTGCGGAACAGCTTTTCTAACTTGGTTAGCTCCCAGCGGAAGGAGATGGGATCATGCTCTAACAAGGCGTGTGGCAACATTAAATTCCACTCTGATGAAATTCCACTCTGATGAAGAATTCGGCAATACCAGAACTGCGGCTATTATGACCTAACAGGCTGTAAACGCGCAACGAAAAATCCATCACAACCGGTGCCGATCGTAACAGACTGAGAGCTGATATGATCAAGGCAAGATGGCAGGATACGCGCCCAGCCCTTTGGATGGCATGCCGCAGCAAAAATCCCAAGTTCATTTTCTGTGAAGGGCAGAAGCCGCGCTTGGCCTGTTGCAAGAATAGTCTCTATAACCTCCTCGCCTTCTTCGGGCTGAAGCGAGCAGGTAACATAAAGCAGCGCGCCATCATCCACCACCCAGTTAAGGGAGCGTTCAAGCAGGGCGATTTGTGTTTGCTGAAGCCGCACTAAATCGGGTGCTTTTTTATGAAGAAAGATATCGGGATGACGCCGGAAGGTTCCGGTTGCAGAACAGGGCGCATCAAGAATGATGAAATCAGATTGATGCGGTGGTGTGTAATCTAGAATATCAGCCTCGACAACCTCAGCAGAGAGTGAAAGACGACTGAGGTTATCATTCAGAAGAGCCAGCCGGTCTGGGTCTTTTTCAACGGCACAGACACGCGCGCCTGCAGCTGCAAGCTGGGCTGTTTTACCGCCCGGAGCTGCACATAAATCAAGCACGGTTTTATTGTTCAAGCTACCACCTTGCGAGGCGATGAGCATCTCGGCGGGCAGGGCAGCTGCCGCATCTTGTATCCACCACGCGCCTTCATCATATCCCGGGATTGCGCGAATATCACCAAGCGGGGGGCAGCGCACAATTTGTGAGGTAAGAACCTGTCCGCCGAGCGTTTCGGCCCAGAATGCGGCATCCTTCTTTACCGCAATATCAAGCGGCGGCACGGCCATTGCCTGTTCGGCAAGCTTGTTAAGTTCATTTGCCCCCCACGCATCGCGCCAGCGAGAGGCAAGGCCGCGGGGAAGATTTTCGATAATATTTGTGGCGGCAAGACGCTCATTTAATTCGCGTTGCAAACGCCTGAGAACAGCGTTCACCATGCCTGATCTTCGCGGTGCGAGCACATGTTTTGCAAGCTCAACAGTGGTATCAATAGAGGCATGCGCTTCGGTGCCGATAAAAACCAGTTGAGCGATGCCAATCATTAGAATAATCCGCGTTGGCGTATCTGTTTCTGGGGTTACCAGAGGGGCAAGAAGAGAGGCTATCTGGCCATTTCTGCGCAGGCATGTTGCAATGAGCAGGCGGGCAAAACTACGATCGCGTTGCTCAAGCTCGGTAAGGGGATGATGTGCGGCAACAGCGTCAGCCAGAATTTTGTGATGGGTAATGATATCGGTTAGAATATGGAACGCAGCTGACCGGCTGGAGAGCACATTCTTCATCTTTGGCCCGGACGGGGTGCGCGGCCCAGACGGGGTACGCGGCTCAGACTGGGTGCGATGCGGCGCTGGCCTGCCACCTGAATGAAGGCCGCTCCGCTTCTTATGTTTTAGCGGTGGGCGCTTCTTCAAGCTTAATTTAGGGCGTTCTGGTGAGGAGGGTGTATCGTTCATAGGCGCGAATAAACCAGACGCGCTGGCTCTTGTCTATCACCTTAGCATGATTTGTTAACGATTAAGATCAGCATTGCGCCAGATTAGCTTGTCTTAGCCGCTGGACTGCCTATATGAAAAGATGTGTTATATATAGTGAAGGCGGCGCGTTTCGTGCCCGTCCGATCAGATTGCAGGAGACATGACATGACATCACAGAACGACAAAAAGTCATCTAAGACGCTGCCATCTCCGCCTGCGTCAGCTGAAAATGACACATCACAAAATACTATGCCGCCCGAAAGAAATGGTCCCAAGGGGCCAGAGCCAACCCGTTACGGTGATTGGGAAAATGGCGGCAGATGCACCGATTTTTAATACGGCAACTAGCCGGGGCCCCCGCAAGGTCTGATTTAAACATTTTAAAAGAGTGCCGTTTATGACCCCCCGCCTCACAACAGAATTGCTTGTAAAAGCAAGTATCCGTGCTGCTGAACAGCGCGGTATATTTGCCAGCATCCTGCGCCATGGCGATGATAAGGCAGGCGCGCTTTTTGTGGAGCTGGATGTTGCGCCAGGGCAGGCAGCGCTTCTGGTGCGGCGGAGCAGTTTTGAGGGCGGTTTTGAGTGGGACAGGCTTACCGGCGAGGGATTTGTGTCTCCACAGGATGTCACAGAGCGTTTGGCGCGTGAAATTGATCGTGACCCTGATTGCTGGGTCATTTCTGTTCAGGATAATCAGGGGCGTAATATTTTTACCCTTGATGAGCTATAAAAGAATTCACTGGGTTTTGAAATAATGGCCGGGTTTGAAATGATGGAGGGGCTTTCATTTGCCACCTCCGGCGATTTCGCCTATATAAATGGCAGAATTTTTAAGGCCTCTTCTTGCCTCTCATATGTAAACTGAATGGATAGGAAATGTCAGACGCCATTATCATTCATACGCTCTCGCACCTAAATACAGCGCAGATTCGCACATTACAGGCCCGCACCGAGGATGACCTAACCCAGTTTACTGATAAGGTTGTGCCTATCATTGAGGATGTAAAACTGCGCGGTGATGATGCGTTGCGCGACTATGCAACAAAGTTCGATGGGGCAGATATGGATGGCAAGGCTATCCTTGCAACCTCGCAGGAAATCAAACAAGCCTATGACAAGCTAGACGGCAAGCTGATAGAGGCGCTTGAATATGCTGCTGATAATATTCGCAGGTTTCATGAACGCCAGAAGCCAGAAGCCGAATGGCAGATGGAAATTCGCCCGGGCATTTTTGTCGGAGAGCGATCCTACCCGATAGATAAAGTTGCGCTCTATTCGCCGCGCGGTAAGGGCTCGTTCCCGTCAGTAACATTAATGACTGCAATACCAGCGATTGTTGCTGGTGTGCCAGAACCGATTATCCTGACGCCGCCCGGACATGATGGTATGATTGACCCTGCAACATTAGTAGCTGCTGACTTAGCAGGTGTATCGCGCATTGCCAAAGCAGGCGGCGCGCAAGCAGTTGCAGCAGCAGCCTTTGGGACCGCCTCTATTCCAAAATGCCGGAAAATAGAAGGCCCGGGCAGCCCGTGGTTTGTTGCCGCAAAACGCGTGCTTGCTGATAAGATAGGGTCGCGCCTTCCTGCTGGACCAAGCGAAGTCATTCTTTTTGCAGATGGCTCGCTAGATGCCCGCCTTGCGGCGCTCGATATTCTGATTGAATCAGAACATGGCACTGACAGCTCTGCTTTTATTGTGACGACCTCTGCTGAATTAGCCCAGCAAGTGACCGCTATTCTGCCGGAATATATGGCGCTGATGTCTGATGAGAGGGCGGCTTACGCCCGCACTGTCCTGACAGGCACGAATGGCGGGATTGTACTGGCAGATACAACTGAAGATGCCTACCGGTTTATTAATGAATATGCCCCAGAGCACTGCCAGATTTTATCGGCTGCACCTGATGCCCATGTCGCAGCTCTGACAACAGCATCTGAAATTCTGGTAGGCCCTTATAGTGCAGGCTCACTTGCCAATTATATGATGGGGCCGAATTGCGTGTTGCCAACATCTGGTGCGGCGCATGCCCATTCACCGCTTGGCGTTCATGATTTTATGCGGACAGCATCGCTTGGCAGGGTTGAAGCAGCCGGATTTGATGAAATGGCGCCGCTCACCGAAGTATTTGCTCGTTATGAAGGGTTTGATGCCCATGCAAATGCTGTTTCTGATATTAGGCGCGCGATCCTAGCTGAGAGCGAGGACGCTTAGGTGAGCCCGCTCTTTAAGCCATCTGGTAGCAGCGGGACGAGCCAAAAGCTCTCGCATGCTCGCCGTCTTTCGGTGGCGCCGATGATGGATTGGACGACGCGCCATTGCCGCTATTTTCATCGGCTTTTGGCACCAGACGCCTTGCTGTTTACAGAAATGGTTACCGCTGAGGCTATTCTGCATGCAGGACCAAAGCGTTTCTGCCAGTTTGATGCATCAGAACATCCGCTTGCCTTGCAGCTTGGCGGCGCAGATGCAGAACGGCTAGCGGCTGCGGTTGCTGCAGTTGGGCCATTTGGATTTGATGAAATTAATCTAAATGTAGGATGCCCCTCTGATCGGGTTCAATCAGGCCGGTTTGGCGCGTGTCTTATGGCAGAGCCAGACCTTGTTGCAGGGCTTGTCCGGGCGATGCAGGCTGAAACGGACCTGCCGGTTACTGTTAAATGTCGTATTGGTATTGATGATATGGATGCCGAAGAAGGGCTTGATAGATTTATAGATATTGTGGGCGGTGCGGGCGCGACTGTGATTTATCTGCATGCCCGCAAAGCATGGCTAAACGGCCTAAGTCCGAAAGAAAATAGGGACATACCGCCACTTGATTATGACCGTGCGGCGCGGCTGGCTCTGCGGTGCCCAGAGCTTGATATTATTCTCAATGGCGGGCTAACAGATAGTGACCAGATTGCAGATGCGATACTGCCTCTGAATGAGACCTATGGCAGCGCAGTTTTTGCGGGTGTGATGGTTGGCAGGTCAGCCTATCAGACACCTGATAGGCTAGCAGACATGGCAGCAGATTATTTTGGCCACCCATCTGCTGATAGATATGATGTTTTGCAGGCAATGACGCTATATGCTGCAGCGCAGATGCAAGACGGTATTCCCCTGCATGCGATAACACGTCATATGTTGGGGTTATTCCATGGTAAAAAAGGCGCTCGTCTCTGGCGGCAGCGTCTTGGCGAAGAGGCCCGCAAAGAGGGCATATCTGCCGATTTAATCTTAACAGCGGCATCATCATGCCTCTCACTATTATCCACTGAAAGGGTTGCTTAAATGAGCGTGCAGGAAACAGAGACGAAACCAAAACACCGAGGTTATCTGGAGTTTGGCCCGCTTTTACTCTTCTTTGCGACAAACTATTTTACCAAAGACATTATGCTGGCGACCGCTGTTCTGGTTGGCTCAACGCTCGTAGCGCTTGGTCTGTCATGGACATTGGATAGACGGATTCCAAAACTGGCGCTGTTTGGCTGTATTGCTGTTACGCTGTTTGGTGGTCTGGCGCTGCATTTTGACGATGAGTGGTATATCCAGATTAAGCCAACAGTGATTAGTGGCGGGCTGGCACTATTTCTTGCTGGTGGTCAGCTTTTGAATAAGGCACCTCTGAAAGCTCTGCTAGGGCAACAAATGGCACTAGATGATAAGGGCTGGCAAAAGGTAACATGGGTGTGGACGGCGATGTTTGCTGTTTCTGCTGGTGCGAATGAAATTGCATGGCGGATACTCTCAACAGATGACTGGGTGACCTTTAAAACCTTTGGTCTGACAGGTATATCTGTTGTTTTTGCGCTGATGACGATGCCGATTATCGCAAAGCATACAAGCGATGAAAAATACCGTTAGAACGCCTCGTTATCGCGTTTTGTCGCGCTCGTGATAGATTTAGTCGTGCCGCGTAGTCACAGTATCTGGTGAATCATTCAAGTGAAGGTAGTAAGTCTAATACGCGTAACGTTTTTTTGAAGGTGTGATGCCGCCTGCAGGAGGAATAATCAATGTCAGATGAAGAAGATATTATTCTCGCCGATTTGGATGATGACGAACTTGTGCAACAGATGCATGACGACCTTTATGACGGCATGCAAGAAGAGATTGTTGAATCTGTTAATATCCTTCTATCGCGCAAATGGACCCCTTACGACGTTCTGACCAAAGCACTTGTCGAAGGCATGACGATTGTTGGTGTTGATTTCCGTGATGGTATCCTGTTTGTGCCTGAAGTGTTGATGGCAGCTAATGCAATGAAGTCAGGCATGGTTGTTCTCCGCCCATTATTAGCTGAAACAGGTGCGCCGCGGGTTGGCAAAATTGTTATTGGGACGGTGAAAGGCGATATTCATGATATCGGCAAAAACCTTGTTTCTATGATGCTGGAAGGTGCTGGGTTCGAAGTTATCGATCTTGGCATTAATAATCCGGTTGAAAATTACCTCGAAGCGATTGAAGAGCATAAGCCAGATATTCTGGGCATGTCAGCGCTTCTCACAACAACAATGCCCTATATGAAGGTTGTTGTTGATGCGATGGTCGAAAAAGGCATTCGTGATGATTACATCGTTCTTGTGGGTGGCGCGCCGTTAAATGAAGCGTTTGGCGCGTCTGTCGGGGCAGATGCTTATTGCCGTGATGCTGCGGTTGCTGTTGAAACAGCCAAGGAGCTGATTGCACAGCGCCGTGAGCAGGGCGCTCAGGCGGGCTAAAGAATTTTGCTATTATAACAGTGAAACGATAAGGGGCCGGAGTGCATACTTCCGGCCTTTATCGTAAGAAGAAACAGGCTGGCAAGCAACGGCAGAACAGCCCCTTATCCTTTTTTTTAATGGAGCAGATGATGGCAAGCATCATAGTACTTTACTGGCGTGATATTCCGGCGCAGGTGGTTGCAGAACGTGGCCGTGGGCGTAAAAGAGAACAGGCAAAAATTGAACTTCATAAGCGGTTTGCGCTGGCGATTGACGAAGCGGCAATGCGCGATGGCGCTGATAGCACAGATGATTATCTAGCAGAATGGCGTCGCGGTGAGGCTCAGGAATGTGGTGAGGATTTACAAGCAGAGGCTGATACGCTTGCTGCAGCCATTGAAGCTGATTATCCGCGTGAACGACTTGCCGCGCTTGTTGCAAAAGGCGGCGCTGAAGGGTGATGTCGCAATCGGACCGATGATAGACGAGCATAAGCGATCATGTCCTGCCTGCTTATGGACAAAGTGTAGCCGGGTTATACCAAACCTGAAGAGATGATTTGAAAAAGGGTGACGGCAGATGAGCGTTACGGTTGAAGCGATTGCAAAGGCAGGCGCAAATTGGTCAATAGAGGTAACGCCGACAGGTGCGACTAAAATTGATAGTTTTGCAGCTGTTCTGGCCGAAAATACCAGTGTCAATGTAACCTTCCTACCTGGTACAGATCCGAATGAGACAATTGCAGTTGCCAAGCGTTTGTCAGATGAGGGGATGAACGCTATTCCGCATATTGCGGCGCGCTCTCTTAGCGACAAAGACCAGCTTGATGGATTGCTAAAACGCATGACATCCGAAGCAAATGTATCAGAAGTGCTTGTGATTGGCGGCGGTGTTGATAAGCCTGTTGGCGCCTTTGATAATACGATGCAGGTATTGAATACAGGCCTTATTCAAAAACATGGGATTTCGCGCATTGGGGTATCTGGTCACCCTGAGGGTAGCCCTGATATTCATGATGATGCGCTTGCACAAGCCATAGCCGATAAAAATGCCTTTGCGGCCTCTGAAGGGCTTAGCCTCTATATGGAAACGCAATTCTGTTTTGATGCTGCCGCTGTTCTGGCATGGGAGCGCGCTATTCGCGAGGCAGGAAACGCATTGCCAATCAGAGTTGGCATTCCAGGGCCGGCAACCATTAAAACGCTATTCCGTTTTGCACAGATTTCGGGCATTGGCCCGTCAATGCGATTTATTGCAAAACAGGCCCGCAATGTTGCCAAGCTGATGACAGTGCAGTCACCACATCTGCTTCTTGCCGGGCTTGCTGATGGTATGGCCAGTGGAGCATCAGATGCTGATAAATGCCTTATTCAGCATTTTCACTATTACCCTTTTGGCGGCTTTGCCAAGACAGCAGCTTACGCTGATGCAATTGCCAAAGGCCAGATTATCCTCACCAAAGACGGAGGCTTTGATGTGCAGGACAGCTAGGTCTTGTATTCATCATGCTTTATCCCCCATTTAATTTTAATAAGCGTTTTCTAGGAGTATTCATCAGATGACAAGAACCCTCATTTCATCGCATAAGCAGGAAATTATTATTGGGTTTGATGCTCCGTTCTGCGTTATTGGAGAGCGTATTAATCCGACAGGCCGCAAATTACTCGCTGCCGAGATGGCAGAAGGTGATTATAGCCGCGTCGTATCAGATGCTCTTGCCCAAGTTGAAGCAGGCGCTACGATGCTGGACATTAATGCAGGTATCCCGATGGCAGATGAGCCGCGGATTCTGGCTGAAGCCATTCAACTGGTTCAGTCAGTTGTTGATGTGCCGCTTGCCATTGATAGCTCGATTGTTGAAGCGCTCGAAGCTGGCTTGTCGGTGTATCAAGGAAAGCCAATTGTGAATTCAGTTACGGGTGAAGAAGAACGGTTAGAAATAGTGCTGCCGTTGGTGAAAAAATATGGCGCAGCTGTTGTCGCAATCTCGAATGATGAGACGGGCATTTCTGAAGATGCGAATGTGCGTTATGAAGTTGCTAAGATGATTGTTGAACGGGCTGAAGATTATGGCATTCCGCGTGAAGATGTGATTGTTGACCCGCTTATTATGCCAGTTGGTGCGATTAATCTTGCTGGTAGAACAGCGCTAGACCTGATTACCCGCCTTCGCACCGAATTAAAGGTGAATACAACCTGCGGTGCATCAAATATTTCATTTGGCTTGCCGAACCGGCATGGTATGAATGCAGCTTTCCTTTCTATGGCAGCAGGTGCTGGCATGACATCGGCGATTATGAACCCGCTTCATACCGAAGAGATGACGGGGATCATGGGGGCAAATGTGATGAATGGTGTTGATCCTCAATGCCGAAAATGGATTAAGAAATTCCGGGAGCCTGCTTCTGAGAGTGTTGCTGGTGGCCGCGAGCGCCGCACCAACCGGCGGCGCGCTCGTGACTAGTTGGCATTTTGTCTGATGAGGGTTTAAAGATGTCAGATAATCATGACCTTAAAATTGTTTTTACACCCTCTGGCCGTCAGGGTCAGGTGAAGGCGGGCACTAATCTGTTGCAGGCCGCGCGTCAGCTCGGCGTTGATATCGATTCTGTCTGTGGTGGCCGGGCTATGTGTGGTCGCTGCCAGATTGATGTTGGGGTGGGCGAGTTTGCAAAACATGGCATTGCCTCTTCTGCTGAGGCTCTTAGTCAGCCATCTGCCTCAGAAGCGCGCTATGCCGAAAAACGTGACCTGCCACAGGGACGCCGGCTTGCCTGCCAATGCACGCTTGTCTCTGATATTGTTATAGACGTGCCAGCAACAAGTCAGGTGCATAATCAGCTTGTTCGTAAAGAGGCCGATAACAGGGTGATTGACCTTGCGCCGCCTGTACGGCTTTGTTTTGTTGAGGTGCGCGAGCCTGATATGCATGAGCCATCTGGTGATTTGCGCCGGCTTATCGAAGCCATTGAAGCGCAATGGCCGAGCCGCGTTACAGCACCGATTAGCTGTGAGCTGCATGTGCTGAAACAGCTGCAGAAAACATTACGGGCTGGCAAATGGCAGGTGACGATTGCCTTGCGTTCAGGGTGCCAAATCGTTGCTATCTGGCCGGGGCTGAAAGAACAAATTCTGGGGGCTGCAATTGATGTAGGCTCAACCACAATGTCAGCCCATTTATGCGATATGAATAATGGTCAGGTGCTGGCCTCAACAGGAATTATGAATCCGCAGATACGCTTTGGCGAAGATCTGATGAGCCGGGTTTCTTATGGGTTGATGAATCCGGGGGGCGCTCAGGAAATGACAGCCGCTGTGCGCGAAGGATTACAGCAACTGATTACAGGCGGGGCTGAACAGGCAGGATTTACCGCATCAGACGTGCTGGAAGTTGTGCTGGTTGGCAATCCTGTGATGCACCATTTATTGCTTGATATTGATCCTATTGAATTAGGCGGCGCGCCGTTCGCGCTGGCAGTTGATACTGCGGTTGATATCAAGGCTGATGAGCTTGGACTTTCTTTGCATCCGGGAAGCTCTGTTTATATTCTGCCTTGTATTGCAGGCCATGTGGGGGCTGATGCTGCTGGGGTTGTGCTAGCTGAAGGGCCGCATACAAGAGACGAGACAGCGCTGCTGATAGATGTTGGCACAAATGCTGAAATTATACTGGGAAACAAACAGAGACTGCTTGCCGCATCATCGCCAACAGGTCCGGCTTTTGAGGGCGCACAAATCAGCTCAGGTCAGCGGGCAGCCCCCGGCGCAATTGAGCGATTGCGGATAGACCCTGATACGCTTGAGCCGCGCTTTTCGGTGATTGGCTCTGATCTCTGGTCAGATGAAGAGGGCTTTGATGAGGCTGTTAGTGCAACAGGCATCACAGGCATTTGCGGCTCCGGCATTATCGAAGCCTTAGCCGAAATGTATCTATCTGGTGTGATTATGGCAGATGGCACCATTGATGGCAGTCTTGCTGAACGCTCTGAGCGGGTTGAAAGCGATGGGCGGACTTTTAGCTACCGCATCACTGATACGGTAAAAATCATTCAGAATGATGTGCGGGCTATCCAGTTAGCAAAAGCAGCGCTACATGCAGGCTTCCGACTGCTGATGGATAAGATGGGCGTGGATAAGGTTGATAAGGTTGTGCTGGCAGGCGCGTTTGGCACCCATATAGACCCTAAATATGCCATGGTGCTTGGCATGGTTCCTGATTGCGCGCTCGGCAATGTGATTGCCGCAGGCAATTCAGCCGGGGCAGGGGCTCGTATGGCGCTTTTGAATAGCAATGCTCGTGCTGAAATCGAAGAAACAGTGCGGCATATCGAAAAAATTGAAACAGCTGTTGAAGCTGATTTTCAGGATCATTTTGTAAGAGCCATGGCAATTCCCCATAAAACCGACCCCTATCCTGAATTGTCGGCAGCGGTGTCTCTGCCGGTGCGTGATTTGAGTGATAATGTTCCATCGGCTGACCCATCGAGCCGCAAGCGAACAGGCAGACGCATCCGTCCTGCCTAGTTCTTGGGGATGTCTTTTGAGGTGCCGGATTTCGTGCTACGGCGCGCACGCATCACTGAATGCAGGATACAGCCGCAGACAAACAGCCCTGCCAGAGCGTAGCTTGGCCAGATAAACAGGCCATATCCTGCCATATTAAGACTTGTCATGATATGTGCCCTCGTGCGGCCTGCCGGCGCTCTGCCAGCATCCAGCTCATCCGGTGCAGAACAACCCAGATGAAAAATAGCTGGAAGCCTGCAAACATAAGCAGAAGCGGTGTGAGCATAGCTGCATCTATAGAAACTCCGCCAGAGCGCATAATGCTGGCTGGTTGATGCAAGGTGTTCCACCACTCAACAGAAAATTTTACAATTGGCAGATTGATAACGCCTACAAGCGCAAGAATGGCGGCAGGACGGGCGCCACGTTCCGGCCTGTCAAATCCGTTTGAAAGGGCAATATGGCCAACAAAGAAAAAGAACAGCAAAAGCATGGAGGTTAGTCTTGCATCCCAAACCCACCATGTGCCCCATGTCGGATAACCCCATAAACTACCCGTAACAAGGGTTAGCCCTGCAAACCCGCAGCCAATAGGGGCAATAGCGCGGGCCGCAATATCAGCGAGTGGATGCCGCCAGATAAGAAAAAAAAGCGCACAGATGCCAAGGCCAAGATAGCTGGAAAGCGCAAGCCATGCGGAGGGAACATGCACATACATGATACGTACAGTCTCGCCTTGCTGATAATCTGCTGGTGAGGCAAATAGCGCGTAATAAAGACCAGCAGCAAAGCTCAGTCCCGCCAGTAGAAGGCAGTAAGGCATCACAGGTGCTGTGATGCGCTGAAAACGCCCCGGATTGGCAAGCTTGTCAAAAATATTCATATTATCCAGCTCCTATAAGAGCAGTGCAACATATGCTGGCGCGTTAAGACTGAATAGGTAGATAGCGTGCTTCTGCTCATTTTTCTACCTCTCTTCAAGTGCGGCAGAAAGTCCTGCTTGCCCGGCAAGTGGCGTAAGAACCAGAAGGACAGCTGTGAATGCGCCAAGCAGAAGAAGGTAGACATGGGCTGGTGTCTGAAGCGCTGTATCATTCGTGCAGGCCGCATCTCCGGCAAGAACCCCAAAAATAAGAATAGGCACGGATAGGGGCAGAATAATCAGCGCAACAAGAAGCGCTGTTTTGCGCGCCCCCAGCGTGATCGCCGCGCTAATAGTGCCCAGCAGTAATAACGCCATCATACCCAGAGCAAGACTTGCCAGCACATCACCTAAGCAGGAAAGCGGCAGGTTAAGAATAAGCATCATTACAGGTGTCATAAGCAATAATGGCAGAACCGTCAGGCAGTACCAGCTTACCGCCTTTGCCATGACATATTGCCAGAGACCTGCGCCGGAGAGGGCAACCTGCTCACACCATCCGGTGCGATAATCAGCATCAAATAACCTATCAAACCCGGGAAGGGCACTCAGTACGGCAGCAATCCAGATAATCGAAATGCCAAGCTGTTGCAGGAGGTCAGGGCCGGGGCCGAGGCTGAGAGGAAATAACGCAGCAATCAGGATAAAAAATCCTGCCTGAGCAAGGCTGTCTGTGCTGGTGTGCCAGCCAAGCGCAAACTCGCGCCGGAAAAGAACAAGCAGGCTCATGAGGCCTCCGTCTCTGGCGATAGAAGCGCGATTTGCTGTGCGGCATGTTGCTGAAAGTCAGGGTTATGACTTGCCAATATAACCCGCCCACCAGCGTCCTTAAATGAGGTAATAAGGGTGTGAAGGCGTGCCTGACTATCTGCATCAAGTCCCGTTTCAGCCTCATCTAGCAACCAGAGAGCTGTTATGTCTGATGGGTCAAGAAGCGCTGTCAGGGCAAGACGCTGGCACTGTCCGGCAGATAGATACTTTACCTGCCGATGGGCAAAGTCTGAAATCTGAAAAAGGTCATTGCTAGATTGTTCAGACTTGGGGCGCATGCGATGAAGAGCGGCAAGATGACGAAGATTTTGCCAGCCGGTTAATTCCGGGCTAAGGCCTGTATTATTGCCAAGATAACGCGCTGAAAGGCGGCATTCTGGCTGATGCGGCTTATAGGGGGCGCCATCAAGCGTAACGTCGCCGCTATGGCAGGGCAGGAAGCCGGCAATCATCCGCAGCAAGGTTGATTTTCCGCTCCCATTTACCCCTGTAAGGCAAATAACATCACCAGCCTGAACCAAGAAAGACGCTGGCAGTGAAAGCTGCCTCCCACTTCGATATGCCGAAAGTTTTGATACCGTCAACGCGCCAGAATGAGATATGACTTCTTGGGACATGGCTATGTTATCAAAGTCGCTATTTCTAAAACTATTCTGGGTGCAGTTTTAGAAGTGAGTTGACAAAGAGTTTCCTACTTTCGCTAACGGGGGAGAGAATTTTGTAAGGTCAATGCCCTTCACTGCTTCCTTATATTCTTCAATATTAGGGGTTCTGCCCAGAATGGCTGACAGCACTACAACGGGCGTTGAGGCAAGCAGAGACTCGCCCTTTTTCTCGTCAGAATCTTCCACAACTCTTCCTTGGAAAAGCCGAGTAGATGTTGCTAAAACAGTATCGCCCTTAGCTGCTTTTTCTTGATTCCCCATACATAGGTTACAGCCCGGACGTTCTAGATACAGAATATTATCATATGTTTTTCGGGCAGCATTTTTCGGGGCATTATCATCAAACTCAAAGCCGGAATATTTTTGCAGAATGCTCCAATCCCCCTCAGCTTTCAGCTCATCTATTATATTATAAGTTGGCGCAGCTACCACTAACGGTGCTTTGAATTCAACAACACCGGCTTTTTCTTCAAGGTTGCGAAGCATCTGAGCCACAATTTTTATATCGCCCTTATGTACCATACACGAGCCAACAAACCCTAAATCCACCAATTTTTCGGCGTTATAATATGAAATGGGTCTTATTGTATCATGTGTATAACGCTTGGAGATATCTATGTTATTGACATCAGGGTCAGCGATCATTGGCTCATTAACTTCGTCCAAGTCAATTATCACTTCTTCATAGTATTTTGCATTTTCATCGGGCTTTAAGGCAGGCTTTTCTCCAGAAGTGATCTCAGCAATACGACGATTGGCTATCGCGATGAGCCCTTTTAGCATGCTGGTGTTATTATCCATGCCCTTATCTATCATTGTCTGAATGCGGTCTGCGGCGATTTTGAGGGACTCTATCATAGTCGCATCTTCAGAAATGCAGATGGACGCCTTTGCCTTCATTTCGGCTGTCCAATCTGTAAAGGTAAAGGCTTGGTCTGCGAGCAATGTGCCGAGATGGACTTCAATAATTCTCCCTTGAAAGACGTTGTCCCCACACTGCTTCAGCATCTGAATTTGAGTGGCATGAACAATATCTCGGAAATCCATATGTTCAGCCATGGCACCTTTAAATGTTACCTTAACTGTTTCAGGGATAGGCATCGTGACCTCCCCTGTTGCTAGTGCAAGTGCTACCGTTCCAGAATCTGCGCCAAAAGCAACGCCCTTGGACATGCGTGTGTGAGAATCTCCGCCAATAATGATCGCCCAATCATCAACTGTGATGTCGTTTAACACCTTGTGAATGACATCAGTCATTGGCTGATAAACATCGTTCGGGTCTCTTGCCGTAATGAGCCCAAAATTATTCATGAATTCCATGAGCTTCGGCGTATTTTCCTGAGCTTTGAAATCCCAGACTGAAGCTGTGTGACAGCCAGACTGATAGGCGCCATCTACAGAAGGCGAAATTACTGTTGCTGCCATGCCCTCTAATTCTTGAGACGTCATTAGGCCAGTCGTATCTTGAGAGCCAACAATGTTTACTTTGACCCGTACATCGGCGCCGGCATGAAGAATTTGATTGTCATCTACGTCAAGCGCATTGGCATTAAAAATTTTCTCGACTGCCGTTAAACCTTGATTTGGATGCGACACTCTTTTTGAGGGAGCAAAAGCAGATACCAATTTAACGTTCAGAGCCTCACAGGCAAAACCCTGTAATTTTTTACCAAAGACAATGGCATATGAGCCGCCAGCCTTGATGAACTCTATTTTTTGAGGTGAGAATGAGGATGAGATATCAACTAATTCTTCGTCACTCTCTTCAGTGAGTAGCTTTTTGTCATTAGTATTGATTGTAAAAACCCGGCCTGTCTCGACTGTATATTTTTCCACAAGAATTGGTGAGCCATCATTATTGAGGATTGGGTTGCCATCGGCATCTAGTTTTTTCACCCAATTTTTAAGGTCGAGGCCTATCCCGCCAGTTACCCCAACAGTTGTTTGAAAGATAGGAGAAATGCCGTTTGTTCCGGCAACGATAGGAGCGTTATTAACAAAAGGGACGTAGGGGCTTGCCTGTTTGCCTGTCCATAACGCTACGTTATTTACGCCAGACATTCTTGATGAGCCAACACCCATTGTTCCTTTTTCCGCAACCAGCATGACACGCTTGTCTGGATGTTGTTTTTGAAGCGCCTGTATTTCGATTTGAGCGGCTTCGGAGATCATGCATTTCCCATGAAGTTCTCTGTCAGAACGGGAGTGAGCTTGATTGCCAGGAGAGAGGAGATCTGTTGAAATATCTCCTTCTGCTGCGACGTATGCAACAACTTTGATTTGGTCATCAATATTGTTTAATTTTGTAAAAAATTCAGCAGTTGAGTAGCTTTGAAGGATTTGTTTTGCGATGAGGTTATTCTCATCATAAGCCTTTTTCAGGCGCGCCATGTCTGAATCATATAAAAAGACTTGTGTCTTCATAACATCGGCTGCGTCTTGTGCTATTTGAAGATCTTCCCCGAGAGCTAAATCCAACAAAACCTCAATAGAAGGTCCACCCTTCATGTGTGACAGAAGCTCAAAGGCAAATGCCGTAGAAATTTCATCTACCGTGGTAGCGCCAGTAATGATTTCTTTCAGCATGCTTGCTTTGCTTGCCGCAGCTGACGTAGTGCCGGGCAGAGTATTATAGATGAAAAAGTTAAGCGACTGCTCTCTATTTGGATTAGATGGGTCCTTAATATTGGCAATGATCGCATCTAATAGGGCACCGTTATCTATCGGTTTTGGCTGTAAGCCCTGTGTTTTACGGTCGTTGATTTCATTTAGATATTCGCTGTAAAGATCCATCATTATCTCTATAAAATTAAGGGGTAAAATTAGGAGGCTGATTATGGCTCTCTTGAATTTGGGTTATCGTACTATTTTAGCAACGCGATATCAAAACAAAAGATAGCATCCAAAATTTTCACTCAAGTTAAAACATTATACCGTAATATTGGTTTTATATGGTTAAAAAAGAAGGGTGAAATTTAGGGTTTCGCGTTCTTTGCACGGCGCTCAGCCCTGCGACCCCGTTATTGTTTGGATTTATCTAGGTTGCAAAGGGCTTTTTGGGATAGAAGATGGGAAGCTGTCACTATTTTTTTTCAGTAAGTGCATTTTTTTGGATGCAGAGACTTTTATGATGTTTTCAGATATTAAGCTCGTTCTTGGCCCGACCAACACAGGCAAAACATTTTATGCTGTTGATCGGATGATCGGTCATGCCTCTGGTATGATTGGGTTTCCATTGCGACTTCTGGCGCGGGAAAATTATGACAAGCTGGTGGCAAAGCTTGGGGCAGGGCAAGTTGCGCTCATCACGGGCGAAGAGAAAATCGTTCCGCCCCATGCCCGTTATTTTTGTTGCACTGTCGAAGCCATGCCGCTGGAACGTGATGTGGATTGTCTTGTTATCGATGAAGTCCAGCTTGCAGGCGATAGGGAGCGCGGCCATATCTTTACCGATAGGTTACTGCATGCACGCGGGCGTCAGGAAACGCTATTTCTCGGCGCTGAGACAATGCGCCGTCTGCTGAAAAAACTCTTTCCAGACGCTGAGCTTATTCGCCGGTCACGTCTGTCGCGTCTGTCATGGGCTGGCAGTAAGAAAGTAACACGCCTGCAACGGCGCTCAGCCATTGTCGCTTTTTCGGCAGCAGACGTATATCGGCTTGCTGAGCTGGTGCGCCGTCAGCGCGGCGGCGCTGCGGTTGTGATGGGCGCTCTCTCGCCGCGAACCCGCAATGCTCAGGTTGAGCTTTATCAGAATGGAGATGTCGATTTTCTGATTGCAACAGATGCAATCGGGATGGGATTGAATATGGATATCAGCCATGTTGCGCTTGCACAGGATGTCAAATTTGATGGCCGGCATATGCGCCATCTCAGCGCCTCTGAAATTGCCCAGATTGCCGGCCGAGCCGGACGTCATGTTACCGATGGGACTTTTGGGGTGACGGAGGAAGCGCGCGTTCTTGAGCCGGAAATGATTGATGCAATTGAATCACACATATTTCCGGCAGTGCATACGCTTTACTGGCGGTCCCGAAACCTTGATTTTAGCACAATGCGCGCGCTAACACGCTCATTTGAAGCGCAGCCGCCGCACTCTTTTATGTCACGAAAGGCAGATGCTGTTGACCAGCTTACGATGCAAGCCTTGTGTGAACGAAGTGAAATAGCAGCTCTTGCAAATAGTCCTGGCCGGATACGATTATTGTGGGATGTAGCGCAGATTCCTGATTTTCGGAATACCATGACCGATAGCCATGTTGTCATGCTAGCCCATATCTTTGACAGTCTTGCGCGCACTGGCGTGCTGGCAACAGAGTGGGTTGCAAATCAGATGCAACATCTGGATAGAATAGATGGCGATATAGATACTTTGATGACACGGATTGCCCATATTCGTACCTGGACCTATATAACCCATAAAAATGGCTGGACCGAAGCGGGTCAAAACTGGCAGGATCTTGCCAAATCAATAGAAGATAGGTTATCGGATGAGCTGCATAATAGGCTAACACAGCGCTTTGTTGACCGAAGAGCAGCACATCTATCGCGCAAATTAAGGGAATCGACTGTTTTGATGACATCAGTAAAACTAGACGGCACCGTCCTTGTCGAAGGTGAAGATGTAGGAAGCCTACATGGCTTTACCTTTACGCCAAGCCTGTCTGAAACAGATGAGAAGGCTGTGATACTTTCTGCTGCGCGCAAAGGCCTGCCAGACGAGATTGAGCGGCGTGTCTTCGCGCTTAGCCAGTCTGCTGACCCTGCTTTTGTCTTAACTGAATCAGGCAGAATAATGTGGCGGGAAGCTGAAATTGGCCGCTTATACCCAAGTGAACTTGTCTATGCGCCGCGAGTCGATGCTGTTGATAGCGACCTTCTGACGAGCGAACAGAAAGCGCGTATTCATGACAGGCTAGTGCGCTTTATGAGTGATCATATTAGCACGGTGCTTGAACCGCTTCTGGCATTATCGCGTCCCGATGAGGTAAGCCTACCAGCTGAGGCGAAGCCTGATCCAAACATAAACGCCCCCAAAATTACGCCAGAAATTACGCCAGAAATAGAATCAGAAATTACAGCAGATAAAACTGCCGCGCCTGCTAAAACAGCCTCTCCAGAGCTAGAATCTGAAAAACCGGCGCCTGCCGCTGTCCAGCCAGCCCGGCTATCAGGTGTTGCGCGCGGCATCTTATATCAGATGTATGAGAAGTTTGGCACAGTTACCCGCGCCGATATCGCCTCTGCTATCAAGGACATGCAAGAGACAGATAAACCTCATCTAGCGCGCCTTGGTGTGCGCACCGGTATGGAAGCGTTTTTCATGCCGGACATGCTCAAGCCTGCGCCGATAAAATTACGGGTTCTATTATATAGCCTCTTCACCAAGACATTTCCGGAATGCGGTCCCCCACCTGAAGGCCGTGTGTCTTTTGATGCGGTAGAGGGTGTTGATGATGGTTATTGGATGGTCGCAGGCTACCGGCGGCTTGGCCAGAGGGTAATGCGCGTTGATATGGTTGAGCGGGTTGCTGCGCTTGTGCGTAACGCTGCACGCGCTGGACAGTTCAAAATCACAGATGAGATGTTATCCCTAGCAGGCGTATCACGCGACCAAATGGCACTAATGCTGAGCGATCTTGGGTGCCGTCAGGCTGGCGAAGAGCCGTCTGATGATCCTGAAAAGCCGGCTCTTGCCTTGTTTGAGCGGGTGCGTACAAAACGACCAGCGCATAAACCGCGTCATGCCGACGGCGCAGCAGGGGCGCCGCGCAAGGACAAAAAACGTAATCCTAAAAAGGGAAAATCGGGCGGCGGACAGCCAGCAGCAAAAGGGCAGCGTAATAGCGGGTCTCGTCCGCCTGAAAAGCAGCCTGATCCTAACTCACCCTTTGCTGTTTTAGCGGCATTGAAAAAATAAGTTGGGTAATGTCTAAATTAGATAATGACGGTATGAAATCTGCTGAGCCTGTTCGCCTTGATAAATGGTTATGGTATGCCCGTTTTTTTAAGACACGGTCCCTTGCAACAAAATTTATCTCATCAGGCAAGCTCAGAATAGACGGCCAAATTGTGAATAAACCCCATCGACAGACCCAGATAGGGCATGTTTTAACCTTCGTTCTTGTCGAGCATGCGCGCGTCATAAAGATTGTTGATTTTGGCGGTCGCCGCGGTCCGGCACCTGAGGCGCAAACGCTGTATGAAGATCTAGCCCCGCTTCCCCCGCGCAATCAAAAAGACGATTCAGAGTTGCGTCGTCTTGATTTTGAGAGCAGGGAGAGGGGCACCGGCAGACCAACAAAAAGAGAGCGCCGTGACACCGTTAAGCTAAAAGACCCGCTTAGTTCAGCATAAACCATAAAACCAAAAAGAGATGTAAGATGTTTAGTACTGTAAAAAACTGGCTTAGCCAAAATGACACACAAGCTGTAAAAGAGGTCAGCGAAAGTTTAGAGCTAGCTCAGCTTGTAACAGCCCTTATGATTGAGGCGGCTGGTGCGGACGGTAAGATTGCCGAGGAAGAATCCCAGCTAATTGCCGAAATCATCTCAGCGCAGTTTGAGTTATCTGATGATGAGATGACATCTGTTCTCAGCGATGCGGTAAGCGATTATGCCGACCGAGTTGAGATTCATGGGCTGATGCGCCGGTTGCGTGAGAAGGCAGATTATGAAGAACGAATTGGGGTGCTTGAACTTGTCTGGATGGTAGTGCTATCAGATAATAGACTTGACCAGATTGAGGCTCAATTAATGCGCAGACTTGCTGGCCTTCTCTATATCTCGGACGTTGATTCTGGGTTAGCCGCCCAGACAGCCCGCACCCGTCTTGGAATCGATGAGGCAAGCGCGTAAATACTGACATGATAAGACTAATCATAAGATAAGCCAGTAATAAGATAAGCCAGTAATTAGATAAGCTGGTAATAGAATAAGTTGGAATAATTATGACCTATATCGTCAATGACAAATGTATCATGTGCAAATACACTGATTGCGTAGAAGTGTGTCCGGTTGATTGCTTTTATGAAGGTGAAAACATGCTTGTGATTCACCCCGATGAATGCATTGACTGCGGTGTGTGTGAGCCTGAATGTCCGCCAGAAGCCATTCTGCCTGATACAGAGCCTGGCGCGCCTGAATGGGTTGAGATGAACCGAAAATTTTCAGAATTATGGCCGAATATTACGCAACAGAAAGCTCAAATGCCTGATGCTGACAAACTGCGTGATACGCCTGGTAAGTTTGAATCTCATTTCAGCGAAGCGCCCGGAACCGGCGATTAATCAGGTGTGGTGGGTGAGCCTGCCCGCCAAGTTGAACTTTTTGTGAAATTATGTTACACTCTTCTGGCCGGCGTTTGACCGGTAGGGATTATACAGCCTGTGCCGGTCGGCGCTTGGCTTAGACAATTTGTCACTCACAAATCAACGATGCTCGCCTTTCCCGTAGGGGCTCGTGAATGCGAATGATTATGGCCAAAAAAGAATTTATTTATCAGGATGGTGACTTTGTCGTCTATCCAACTCATGGCGTCGGTAAAATTATCGGCACAGAGACAAACGACATTGCTGGGATGCAAATTAAGCTCCTTGTGATTCGTTTTGAGCAGGACAGAATGACATTGCGGGTTCCGATGGAAAAAGCAATGAGCCTTGGGTTACGTACCCTGTCATCGCGCAAGCATATGGATGACGCTATCCTTACTCTCAAAGGAAAAGCGCGCGTTCGCAGAACAATGTGGTCGCGCCGGGCACAAGAATATGAAGCAAAGATTAAATCAGGTGATCCTGTCTCTATTGCTGAAGTTGTTCGTGATTTGCGCAAGCGTGATACCCAAACCGAACAATCTTATTCTGAGCGTCAGATGTATCAGGCAGCTCTTGAGCGTCTAGCACGCGAGTTCGCTGCTATTGAAGAGATCGATCAGGCAACAGCAGCTGTCCGGCTCGAAGATTTGATGGATGTAGCATAACGTCGGTATTATGCATTCAGACATATTTTTGGCGGCGTTTCTGTCTGTATCATCGTAACTGGTGATATATTTTTCAGTTATTATGATGGCAGAGTAAAAAGACCTAAAACAATCTGGCAAAAACCTGATCTACTGGCGCACTTATTCCGTAACAAGTTATGAGAATAAGGAGCAAGTTATGACACAGTTTAGTGCTAATGAAACACGACAATCAGATAATTCCTACATCCGCTATACGATGCAGCAACCGCTGCTAGAGCGCGAGCATGAAGTTGAGCTAGCCACCAAATGGCGTGATGAGGGTGATGACCGTGCGATGCATGAGCTGGTGATGGCCTATGCCCGTATCGTGGTGAGCGCTGCCTCTAGATATCGTTATTATGGCCTGTCCAATGGCGATTTAATTCAAGAAGGCAATATCGGGTTGATGCAGGCAGCAAAGCGCTTTGACCCTGATAGGGGCGTGCGGTTTTCAACCTATGCGGCATGGTGGATTAGGGCGTCTATTCAGGATCATATTTTGCGTAACTGGTCGATAGTACGGACCGGTACAACAGCTGCTCACAAATCATTATTTTTCAAATTACGCCGGCTCCGTGCCCGTATTGGCGAAGCTGATGGCGGCCCGTTATCGCATGAAGGTCGGCAGAAAATTGCTGAGACAATTGGTGTAACAGTGGCAGATGTCACTGTTATGGAACAACGCCTCTCTGGCGCTGATGGCTCACTCAATGCTGCTGTCAGTCAGGAGAGCGAAAGCGAAGCGCAAGATTTTCTTGCCGATGACCGCCCAAACCCTGAACAGGTTGTCATTGAACTGCATGATGGGGAAGTCCTGTCGCGCTGGTTAAATGACGCATTATCCGAATTATCACCGCGTGAACGCTTAATTATCATGAAGCGGCGGTTGCAGGATGATGGGGCAACTTTGGAACAGCTGGGCGGTGTTCTGGGCGTTAGTAAAGAGCGTGTTCGTCAGCTTGAGCATCGCGCGTTAAAGAAGCTGAAAAAGAGTCTTGAGGAGCAATCTGAATCACCGCTGGATTTGCTGCCTCAGATTTCCTAGACTGGGGAACTTTCTGAAACGCCGTTGAACGGAACCTAAGATGCCCCACGCTTTTGATCGCGATGTCGATCTTCACGATGATATTAAGCCCTTTAATACGGGCATCCTTCATCGTGATGGTCATTCGATATATTATGAGCAGTGCGGCACACCAGACGGTATTCCTGTGATGTTTGTTCATGGCGGTCCGGGGTCAGGCTGTGCGCCGGCACATCGCCGGCTGTTTGACCCGAAACGATATCATGTCATTCTGTTTGATCAGCGCGGGTCTGGGCGCACAACACCGTTTGCTAGCATCAAGGATAATACAACTCAGCACCTTATTCAGGATATGGATGATATACGCCGCGCTGTTGGTGTATCGCAGCATTTTTTGTTTGGTGGGTCATGGGGAAGCACCTTGTCGCTTGCCTATGGAATTCGCTATCCAGAAAATTGTCTTGGCTTTATCCTGCGCGGAATTTTCCTTGGCTCCAAAGCTGAAATTGACTGGTTTTTATATGATATGGGCCGGTTCTTTCCAGAAGCATATGAACGCTTTGTTGCGCCGATATCTGTCTCGCAACGGGGTGATTTGCTCAGCGCTTATTACAGTCGGCTAACAAGCCCAAGCAAGTCTATTGCACTCGAAGCAGCGCGCGCTTGGGCGGGGTATGAGAACTCCTGTGCAACCTTAGCTGCTGCGCACCGCGATGCAGGGCCAATGGCATTAAGCCTTGCCTTGCTCGAGGCATATTATTTTACTAATGATTGTTTTATGCCCGAAAATCACCTGCTTGATAATCTGAACAGCATTTCGCATTTACCTGCGTGGATTGTACAGGGGCGTCATGATGTTATCTGCCCGCCACGCACAGCTCATACGCTTGCCAAAGAATGGGGCACACAGGCCAAACTCGTTCTTGTTGATGAAGCTGGCCACTCTGCTTTTGAAGCAGGAATTGTTAGACAGCTTATGAATGGCTTGTCTCACATCACTAGACTAAAAGGGTAAATATTCAGATTTAGGTGTGATTAGCATAGTATGATGCGGATAGTAGCGGCGGTTTTGTATAGGCTGGTAATGTTATTTTAGATTAATCTTAAAAACCATTGCGTAAATATTGTATGCAGGATAAACAACCTTTAGTAAATGTGGCGCCGTTGTTAATGGGCCGAGGAGTTTAGCGTATGAGTGAAGATAAGCCAGATAAGAATTTTCGTGTCACGAATAATAACGCTGTTGATATGCATGTTGGTAAACGTATCAGATTGCGTCGCACGCTTCTTGGCATGTCGCAGGAACAGTTGGGTGTTGCGTTGAGCATAACCTTTCAGCAAGTTCAGAAATATGAACGAGGAGCGAATAGGGTAAGTGCATCCCGGTTATGGGATATAAGCCAAATCCTTGATGTTCCGATTAGTTATTTCTTTGAGGATATGACAGACGATGTGATGAAATCATCGCCGCGCCGGATTAGTCGTGGCAGTGACCATAATATAGATGATGATTCTGTGCGCGACCCGATGGCACGCCGCGAAACATTAGAACTTGTTCGGACTTATTATTCGATCGCTCAGCCTAAGGTGCGTAAGCGTATTGCTGAGATGGTCAAATCAATTGCCGTAACAATCAATGAAAGCTAGATAAGAAGAGAGCAGAGGCAAATGCTATTTTATGCTAGATGCCAGCGCTTGTGATATCTTGCTGAAAATCTGATTGGAGGCACATGACAATGTCCGACCCTAAACCAACACTTGAAACACTAACTTTTGAGCAGGCCCTTGGCGAGTTAGAAGCCATTGTTGAGCAGCTTGAAAGAGGTGATGTATCATTAGATACAGCCATTGATGCTTATGCACGTGGCATGTCGCTTAAAACCCATTGTCAGGCACGCCTCGAAGAAGCGCGGTTGCGGGTTGAAAAAATCAAGGTTCCAGGCGGTGATGCCGCATCGGCAACTGCTGCGCCATTTGACCCGGCTGAGATGTAAGTGCATATGACCGTTATCCCGTCAGCCGATGCCGTTCTGAGCGCCGATGCAGCGGGGGTAGCACAGTGGCTTCAGACGTATTTTCAGACAATGAATGCCCCTGCGCCTCACCTATCTGAGGCAATGTCCTATGCAGCTCTTAATGGCGGCAAGAGGGTGCGGGCCAGTTTGGTTCTATCTGCTGCGCGTCTTGCTGGTGATGCCCATTTGGCTGCGCCTGTAGCGGCAGCCCTTGAAATGGTTCATGCCTATTCTCTTATCCATGATGATTTGCCAGCGATGGATGACGCAGACACACGGCGCGGTATGCCGGCGACCCATATCGCTTTTGATGAGGCAACCGCAATTCTGGCAGGCGATGCTCTGCAAACAGAAGCTTTTTCTGTGTTAACTACGAAATTAGAAGACCTGCCGGCTGATAGGACTCTGTCGCTGATCCGAATTCTTGCTGATGCATCTGGCGTGCATGGCATGGCAGGCGGACAGATGCTCGACCTGCAAGCTGAGAAAATGACCCCCGATTTGACCAGCACCCGAGCGATGCAGGAGCTAAAGACAGGCGCTCTTATCCGCAGTGCAGCCGTAATGGGCGTGATTGTTGGCGGCGGTGATAAAGTCATGCAGGATAATATTGGGCAATATGCTGACAGACTAGGTTTTGCCTTTCAGATAGCAGATGATATACTTGATTATCGGTCGACCGGTGAAGCGCTTGGTAAACCGGTGGGGCGTGATGCAGAGCAAGGAAAAGCTAGCTTTGTTGTGCTACTTGGCTTGGCGCAGGCAGAACAGAAGGCTGCTGAGCTGATTGAAGAGGCTATTGCCCTGCTGGAACCTTATGCGAGTCGGGCTGATGAGCTAAAAGCACTCGCCGCGTTTTCGATTCATCGGAAATCATAACAAGCGCGTATACAAAAAAAGAGACCTGTCAGACACATGTTATGGGACGCGCTGATAGATGCCAGGACAGATGCCAGGACAGATGCTAGGATGTTAAGATTGTGACACGGCCATCAACACCGCTTCTTGATACGATAACCGACACTAAAGATGTGCGTGCACTTCCCGAAGCGTCATTGCGCCAGCTTGCCGATGAATTGCGCGCTGACGTGATTTCAGCGGTTGCACAGACTGGTGGCCATCTTGGCGCTGGTTTAGGCGTGATTGAGCTTACAGTTGCTCTTCATCATGTTTTTGATACCCCCCGTGACAAAGTTATCTGGGATGTCGGGCATCAAGCATATCCGCATAAAATTCTGACAGGCAGACGCGGTGAAATTACAACATTGCGGCAGGAAGGGGGCTTGTCCGGTTTTACCAAACGGTCTGAATCTGATTATGATCCTTTTGGCGCTGGTCACTCCTCGACCTCTATTTCAGCTGGTCTTGGCATGGCGGTTGCCCGCGATCTTGATGGCCGGAACAATAATGTGATTGCTGTTATTGGTGATGGCTCAATGAGCGCTGGCATGGCGTTTGAAGCGCTCAATAATGCCGGTGCTATGAAATCTAATTTGATTGTTATTCTTAACGATAATGATATGTCGATTGCACCGCCTGTTGGCGCGATGTCGGCTTATCTGTCGGAACTTATCTCATCGCGGCCGTTTCATTCTATCCGCGGTTTGGTAAAGGAAGTTGCTAGCCGGTTTCCAGCCGAAGTGGAACGCACAGCAAAGCGAGCAAAAAATCTGGCACGTGATATTGTTAGTGGCCATTCACTATTTAGCGAGCTTGGCTTTTTCCATATAGGCCCCATTGACGGTCATGACTTAGAGCATTTACTGCCCGTATTGAAAAATCTGCGTGATGGCGAAGTGAGCGGCCCTGTTCTGGTTCATGTGGTAACCGAAAAAGGCAAAGGCCATCCGTTTTCAGGCCCGTCTGTTGAAAAATATCATGCTGTACCAAAATTTGATGTCATTACCGGAGAGCAGATAAAAGCATCTGGGAATAAGCCGTCTTTTACGTCTGTTTTTGCCGATACGCTTGTCAGGCTTGCTGAGCGCGACCCAAAAATCGTTGCGATTACAGCTGCCATGCCATCTGGCACCGGGCTTGATAAAATGATGAAAGCCTGTCCGGGCAGAGTATTTGATGTTGGGATTGCCGAACAGCATGCTGTGACCTTTGCAGCAGGCTTGGCAACCGAAGGCTTCCGCCCGTTTGCAGCCATTTATTCAACCTTTTTGCAACGTGGTTATGACCAGCTTGTGCATGATGTAGCGGTGCAGAATTTACCTGTCCGTTTTGCAATAGACAGGGCAGGGCTTGTTGGCGCGGATGGGGCAACCCATGCCGGTGTCTTTGATCTTGCCTACCTGTCATGTCTTCCCAACATGGTGATAGCCTGTCCAGCTGATGAGGCTGAACTGGTTCATATGACAACAACGCTTGCGGCATATGATGGCGGGCCAAGCGCTGTTCGCTATCCACGAGGCTCTGGCACGGGTGTAGACCTTCCAAGCGAGGGCGACATCCTGACCCTTGGTAAGGGGCGTATTCTTAGCCACGGACAGGATATTGCCCTGCTCAGTCTTGGCACCATGCTAAGTGTTGCCGAAGAGGTTGCTGACAGATTAGCTGATGATGGCATATCGGTTACACTTGCCGATGCGCGGTTTGCCAAGCCGTTTGATACCGAGATGCTGCGCTCTCTTGCCAGCACGCATCAGGCGATGTTGATTATCGAAGAAGGTAGTTCAGGTGGATTTTCTGCACTTGTGATGCAGTTCCTTGCCAATGAAGGGCTGCTGGATAAGGGGCTACGTGTTCGGGTTGCCACATTGCCGGATAGCTTTATTGATCATGCTGAACGCGGCCGCCAGCTCTGTTTGTGCGGTCTAGATGCAAAGACGCTGTATGAGCGGGCAACTGCGTTATGTGCGACAGCTGCTAATTCTGCCGCTAAGAGACGTTAGCCCATGCGCAAACGCGCTGATATTAGTCTTGTTGAACGTGGGCTAGCACCAAGCCGTGAAAAAGCACGAGCTTTGATTAAAGACGGCGCTGTCAGTCTTGATAATGTGCCAGTCTCTAAGCCGGGTCAGCTGATTGCCCCTAACGCATCTCTTACGATTACCGGCGATTTACTGCGGTGGGCATCACGCGGCGCCTTAAAACTCCTTGCGGCTCTGGAAGCCTTTCCGCAGATTGATATTAAGGGACGGATAGCCGCTGATATTGGCGCTAGTACGGGCGGTTTCTGTGATGTGCTGCTAAGCCGTAACGTTCAGCATATCTATGCAGTTGATGTCGGGCACGGACAGCTTGATCCCAAATTAGCGCGGCATGCCCGTATCACCAATCTTGAGCGCACAAACGCACGCGATATAACAGCAACAGTGATACCAGACCCGTTGCAAATCATTACCTGTGATGTCTCGTTCATATCCGTGCAGAAGGCGCTTCCTGCCGTGCTATCATTGGCGACATCTGGATGCTGGCTTATCACGCTGGTGAAGCCTCAATTCGAAGCAGGGCGCGCTGCATTAGGAAAGAGTGGGGTGGTCAAAGATGAGGCAGACAGACAGCGTTGCCTTGATGAGGTCAGCACGTTTTTATCAGATAAAATGGGATGGCAGATTGAAGGCCATATCACATCGCCAGTTATTGGCCCGGAAGGAAATCACGAATTTCTGCTGGTCGCCCGATATATGCCGTAAGCTTAGCAAAAGCGTAAGATTAGAATAATGTGGTTTGGGCTTGATGGCGCATCATCTGGTCGAGAAGCACAATTGCCATCATTGCTTCGACAACTGGTACACCGCGAATGCCAACGCACGGGTCGTGCCGGCCTTTGGTTACGACCTCAACCTCATTTCCCTCTCGGTCGATAGAGGTGCGGGGAGTGAGAATAGATGAGGTAGGCTTAATCGCAATCCGGGCTGTGATCGGCTGGCCTGTTGAGATACCGCCTAAAATACCGCCAGCGTGGTTTGAGGTGAATTCAGGACCATCAGCTCCAGCCCGCATCTCATCGCCCGCATCTGTTCCTGGCAGAGATGACAAGCCAAATCCAGAGCCAATCTCAACACCTTTGGCGGCATTGATACCCATCATGGCAGACGCTATCTCAGCATCAAGCTTGCCATAGATAGGCTGGCCAAGACCGGCAGGGATTCCTGTTGCCACAACTTCTAGAATGGCGCCTGCAGATGAGCCGGACTTTCGGACATCATCAAGATAGGCTTCCCATTCCTGTGCTGCGATAGCATCGCCGCAGAAAAACGGATTATTATCGATTTCATCAACGCAAAAACGGCTTGGGTCTATGGCGTGCGGGCCAATCTGGATAACAGATGCCCGGATACAGAATGCCTCACCCAGAATATGTTTTAGGGTAATATCAGCAATTGCCCCTGCGGCAACACGCATCGCTGTTTCGCGCGCAGATGACCGCCCGCCGCCGCGATGGTCACGAATGCCGTATTTTTCCTGATAAGTGTAATCAGCATGGCCCGGCCGAAACTGGTTAGCGATTTCACCATAATCTTTTGAGCGCTGGTCAGTATTACGGATCAAAAGCCCGATAGGCGTTCCGGTTGTATGCCCTTCATAGGTACCAGACAGAATTTCAACTTCATCTGCTTCGCGCCGTTGGGTTACGAACCGGTTTTGACCCGGCTTGCGTCTATCAAGGTAGGGCTGGATATCTGCGGCGCTGAGCGGCAAGCGCGGCGGCACCCCATCCACCACACAGCCAATAGCTGGCCCATGGCTCTCGCCAAAGCTGGTGAATGAAAAAAGGGTGCCGAAGGTATTGTCTGTCATAGCTATCTATTACGTTACCAATTACACGGTTGTGATGTCAGGGGCATCAACAGCCTTCATGCCAACGACGTGGTAGCCACAATCAACATGATGTGTTTCACCCGAAACACCTGATGACAGGTCAGAAAGCAGATACACGCCAGCACCGCCAACATCATCAAGAGTTACATTGCGTTTCAGCGGAGAGTTATATTCATTCCATTTCAGAATATAGCGGAAATCACCAATGCCCGATGCGGCAAGTGTTTTCATGGGGCCAGCTGATAGGCCATTTACCCGGATATTCTTGCCACCAAGGTCAACAGCAAGATAGCGAACTGACGCTTCAAGAGCCGCCTTTGCAACACCCATAACATTATAATGCGGCATAACCCGCTCAGCACCATAATAGGTAAGGGTGACCATCGAGCCACCATCAGTCATTAATTCTGCAGCACGGCGCGCAAGAGCTGTAAAGGAGTAGACTGAGATATCCATTGTCCGCTGGAAGTTATCACGTGTTGTGTCAACATATCCGCCCTTCAGCTCTTCTTTGTCTGAATAGGCGATAGCATGGACGATAAAATCAATACTGCCCCACGTCTTTTTCAGCTCGTCAAAGACAGCATCCATAGAGGCTTCGTCTGTGACATCGCACGGCATGACAAGCGAGCTACCAACAGAGGCAGCAAGTGGCTCAACGCGTTTTTTCAACGCATCGCCTTGATAAGTAAAGGCTAGCTCGGCGCCTTGGGCAGCGGCAGCTGCCGATATACCCCATGCAATTGACCGTTCATTTGCAACACCCATAACAAGTCCGCGTTTTCCGGCCATGATGCCAGATGCGTCAGCGTCACTATTCATGAATCCCTCGTATTTTTATGAAGATAAACAGAAAAATTTCTGCCACTTCACTATATCAAAGTGACGTTTTTGTGCAAGCAATCACAGCATCCAGAACAATAAGACTGCCCGCTATTTAATGCTGTAGGTCACTGACTTGCGGATTTCGACACGCTCTCCAACAGTCAGGGGCCGTGGATGTTCCATCATCAAAATTCTGTCATCAGCTTCTATCTGCACGCGATAGCCGGTAATTTTTTCAACAATTTCTTCTAGAACAACCCTTTGGGTTGTGCAGACTTCTTGTTGACGATAGCCAATAATTTCACCGTTTGTAGCATCATCTTTGGCTTTTTTCCGGCCAACAAGTGCGCCCGCAACCGCGCCAATAGACCCAGCGCCGCTATTATCGGATAGTTTATTGCCGATGGCGCTGCCCAAAAGACCGCCAAGCAACATAGAGCCAATTTCGTTGCTTTCTTTTCCTTCAGCATAGATAGGGACATCTTTTATCTCGCACTGTTTCTCATTTGTGGGCGTTTTACGCACATAAGAAGACGTCAGCGTATCTACCTTTGTTACTGTGCCAAGAACTGAGTCAATGCGTGTTTCTGCCTGCAGAGAACTTGTTAAGCTTAGAACACTCACAAGAGCGGCAATCGTTCCAACAACAAATCTGTTATGCATGGTCTATGGCTCCCAAAAAAGGCATGATTAGTAATAGTAGGATTATACGACTATGATAAAATTTTGGCAAATTTATGGCAGCACTTTACATATTAGATAAGATGCCCGCGCGGCTCTTGTTCTTACGGGTAAGCTGTCTATGTTCATATGAAGAAGGCTTGATCGGGAAGGCCGCACGGGCTTTGAAGAAAAAGCTCTTTTACAAAAGGGATATACGACCATGACGACAGACAATAAATCAGCTTCATCGCCGGCAACCCCGCTTGGCATGGACCGTCTTTCTGAAAACCCCTACGCTATTTTTGCCCGCTGGTTTGATGAGGCTAAGGCAGCTGAAATCAATGACCCTGATGCAATGGCACTGGCAAGTGTGGATGAGGCCGGTATGCCCTCTGTGCGGATGGTATTGCTCAAGGAATGGTCCGAAGAAGGGTTTGTCTTCTATACTAATTATGAAAGCCGGAAATCAGCTGAATTATTGGCAACGGGTAAAGCTGCGTTTGTCATGCACTGGAAGTCGCTCCGCCGACAGGTCCGTGTTGTTGGGCCCGTTGAGCAGATACCTGCTGCCCAAAGTGATGCTTATTATAACTCTCGCCCTTATGGCAGTCGGATTGGGGCATGGGCGTCTATTCAGTCGCGGCCACTCGAAACACGCCAGGAGCTTGCAGATAGGGTGGCTGAGCTTGAAGCAACCTATCCTGAGGCTCCGCCGCGCCCACCACATTGGGGCGGTTTTATCATTCGCCCTGATGAAATCGAATTATGGGCCGATGGTGAGTTCAGGCTCCATGATCGGTTTCGCTTTACCCGCAATGACGCCGGACACTGGCAGTCAGACCGGCTCTACCCCTAATTTTTCGTCTGCTTGTTGTTTTTGCTAAAACTCAGTCGCATGTGAACAGATTTTTGGCCTTAAAACTGCTATTTAATTGTCATGAATTCAGTAATGAGTACGGCAAATGACCTGTTTGGTGAGGCCTATTCATTATCTGGGGCAAGAGGCAGGGGAAATAAGGCATGAAAACACAGGCGCGTGTAGTCGTTATTGGCGGCGGTGTAGTGGGGGTTAGTACCCTTTACCATTTGGCAAAAAAGGGCTGGTCAGATGTCGTTCTTATTGAACGCAAAGAGCTGACATCAGGCTCTACATGGCATGCGGCAGGCTTGCTGCCATTGTTTAATATGTCCTATTCAGTCGGCCAAATTCACAAATACTCAGTTGACCTGTATGGCAGCTTGGAAGAAGAAACGGGGCTAAATGCTGGCCTCAGCCGTGTGTCGAACATCCGTCTTGCTACCAATCAGGACCGGATGGATGAATATATGCAATATCGCGGTGTGGCGGAAACCATTGGCGTAGATGTTGAAATACTCACCCCAGAACAGGTTGTTGATATCTGGCCACTTGCTGTGCCGGATGGACTTATTGGTGCTATTCGTCATCCGTGGGATGGCTATATTCAGCCCGCCGATTTAACCCAAGCCCTTGCCAAAGGCGCTAGAGACAAAGGCGCTGAAATCTATCGTAATACAGGGGTTAGCAGCATCACGCGAACAGCGTCTGGCGCGTGGTGTGTGAGCACAGATAAAGGCGATATTGAGTGTGAACATATCGTATCGGCAACAGGTAATTTTGCGCGTAAGACCGGCGCAATGGTGGGGATTGATATTCCTGTTATACCGGTTGAACATCAATATATCGTTACCGAACCGCATCCTGCTATTCAAGAACGTCAGGCACAGGGTTTGCCGGAAATGGGCGTCCTGCGCGAATCTGATGGCTCATGGTATATGCGCGAAGAAAATGGCGGATTGCTGCTTGGCCCTTATGAGGTTGGTGCGCCGGTATGTTATTTTGATGGGCCGGATGAAAATAGTGAATATGAGCTGTTCCAAGAAGATCTGGAACGCTTAATGCCGCATATTGAATCAGCAATTGCGCGTGTACCGGCCTTTGCTGAGGTCGGGGTTAAAAAAGTCTATAATGGCGCAATTGCCTATACGCCGGACGGCAGCCCGATTGTTGGCCCTGCATGGGATTTACCGAATTTCTGGCTGAATGAAGGTCATAGTTTTGGCATTACGGCGGCCGGCGGTGCGGGCTGGCAGCTTGCCGAATGGATTGTTGAGGGAGAGCCCACAATCGATATGAACGGTGTTGATCCGCGCCGATTTGGCAGCTATGCAACCAAAAGCTATTTGAAAGAGAAGAATGAAGAAGCCTATGCAAATGTCTTCTCCATCCATTATCCGGATGAGGAGCGTGAAGCTGCCCGTCCTCTACGAACAGCGCCTTGTTATGACAGGCTAAAAGCGATGGGGGCTGTGTTTGGCCATAAATTTGGCTGGGAGCGGGCAAACTGGTTTGCGCCCGAAGGCACGCCGCAGGAAGATAGCTGGTCATTCCGGCGTTCGGGCTGGTTTGATGCCATCGGCGCAGAAACCCGCAACGTAACAGAAAATGCTGGCCTGCTTGATATGTCTGCATTCGCAAAATGCCGTATCGAAGGTCCGGGTGCCGAAGCGTTTCTGGAACATGTGATGGCCAATAAGCTGCCGCGCAAAGTAGGCCGGATGGTGCTGGCTCATGCGTTGGCGCCGCGCGGCGGGGTCCATTCTGAATTCACCATTATGCGGGAATCAGATGACAGCTTCTATCTTGTCTCTGCCGGAGCAGCACAGCGGCTGGATCATGACTGGCTGAAACAGCATATGCCGAAAGATAGGTCTGTTAGCTTTACAGACCTTACCAATGCAATGGGCGTTTTGGTTCTTGCTGGACCAAAGTCACGTGATATTCTCTCCCAACTCACCCTCAGCGATTTATCCAACCAAGCCTTCCCATGGCTATCGGTTCAAACGATTGATGTCGGGCTTGCGCCATGCATTGCTGCGCGGGTGAATTTTGTCGGAGAGCTTGGCTGGGAGCTGCATCATCCTATCGAATATCAAAATCATATTTTCGATGAGCTATTCCGTATTGGCAAAGCCCATGGGTTGAAGCCATTTGGTATTCGGGCAATGGATTCAATGCGGCTGGAAAAATCATACCGGCTTGTTGGTACTGAAATGAGCATTGAATATGCGGCACTTGAATCAGGCCTTGACCGATTTGTACAGCTGCAGAAGCCTGATTTTATTGGCCGTGAAGGATTGCTGTCATGGCAGGAACGTGGCTTTGAGAATAGCTTTGCGACGTTACGTGTTGATAATACCACAGATGCAGATGCGATTGGCGGTAATCCTATTTACCTGAAAGGTGAACTTGTTGGCCGGGCAACCTCTGGCGGCTACGGGTTCAGGGTCGGCGCATCGCTGGCTCTGGCAATGATAAAGCCTGCACATGCAGAGGTTGGCAAAAAGCTGGAAATAGATATCTTAGGGACCCGCTACCCAGCGGAAATCATTGATGAAAGTCCTTTTGATCCCCATAATGAAAAACTACGTTCCTAGTTGTCTGAAACATAATAACTTTATCGTAAACAAGGAAGAAATCTATGACTGAACAGGGTAGTGAACGGCGCTCACGGCGCGGCGGTGGCAGGGATGCTCGCAGAACATTACGTGGTAATGCGTCTGCTGTAATTACGCCGTTTCTTGTGCGTCATATTCCGCCCGTGGATATGTTGACCGATGAGGCAGCCGAAGCCATTGAAGATGCGGCTGAGACGGTCCTTGAAGAAATTGGTATTGATTTCCGGGATGATCCAGAAGCGCTGGAAATCCTGAAAGGGGTTGGCTGTGATATTCAAGGAGAGCGTGTCCGGTTCCCGCGCGGTCTTGCCCGCCAGCTTTGTCAGACAGCCCCAAGCCAATTTACCCAATATGCCCGTAATCCTCAGCGTAACGTTGAGATAGGCGGGAATAACACTGTTTTTGCGCCTGTCTATGGGCCGCCTTTTGTGCGCGACCTTGAAGGTGAGCGACGCTATGCAAAAATTGAAGATTTCACCAATTTTGTAAAGCTCGTCTATATGCTTCCCGGCCTGCATCATTCTGGTGGCACAGTGTGCGAGCCAGTTGATTTGCCTGTTACAAAGCGGCATTTGGATATGATTTATGCTCATATGCGCTATTCAGATAAGCCATTCATGGGGTCGGTGACGGCACCTGAGCGGGCGCATGACACAGTAGAGATGTGCAAAATCCTGTTTGGGGCTGATTTTGTTGGCTCGAACTGCGTGACTGTATCTCTTATCAATGCAAACTCTCCTATGACATGGGATGAGATGATGCTTGGGTCTTTGAAAGTCTATGCACGGGCAGGGCAGGGTGTTGTCATATCGCCGTTTATTCTAGCGGGTGCAATGTCACCTGTATCTGTTGCTGGAACGCTGGTTCAAATACTTGCCGAAGCGATGAGCGGCATTGCTTTTGCGCAGGCTGTTAATCCGGGTGCTCCTTGTATTTTTGGTAGTTTTGCAAGTTCGATTTCGATGCAAACAGGTGCGCCAACATTCGGCACGCCCGAGCCTGCAAAAGTGCTTTATGGCTGCGCTAAGCTTGCCCGCCGTTTGGGCGTTCCCTTCCGCTCTGGCGGGTCACTTACCGGCGCCAAGACAGCCGATGCACAAGCTGCATATGAATCAGCACATACCTTACTGCCAACCGTGCTTGGCGGGGTAAATTTCTCGCTTCATTCGGCCGGATGGCTCGAAGGTGGCCTGGTTGCTGACTTTGCCAAGCTTGTTCTAGATGCTGACCAGTTGACCATGATGGAGAGCATGGTGAGCGGAATTGATGTCAGTGAAAACGGACTAGCCCTTGATGCCTTGCGCGAAGCAGGCCCCGGCCAGCATTTCCTTGGCAACGCCCATACCCAAGCAAATTTCGAAACAGCTTTTTGGCGTTCTTCGATGACGGATAATAAAACGTTTGAGCAGTGGGATATTGAGGGCCGTGTTGAAAGCGAAGAACGCGCACGGGTACGGGCGCGCGACATGCTGGCATCCTATCAGGCACCAGAACTTGATCCAGCAATTGATGAGGCGCTGAAAGACTATATTCAGAGCCGTAAGGATAGCCTGCCAGATAGCGAATATTAACAAACCCAAAAATAGGGCTGTTGCGCTCGTCTTGTGCGTTAGCCGCCGCTCTTGGGTGTCACATGATAGCCATATTCACAAGCTGCATCTTTCAGCCACGCCATAACATAATCAAGAAAGCTTGTTCGGCAGATAATCCGGAATGATGTGTCTGCCTCGCATAATAGCGTAATAGAGGCTGAGGCGAGCAGCGTTTGGGCGCACATGCGGGGTGTGAACTTTGTATCATGCAAATCAAGTGCGCAGCCTTTGGCAAGTAGGTCTCTTGCGGCTGGTCCATCAAGCTGAAGGCAGGCCAGTGCATCAGTAACAATAGTGGCAGCATGATGTTGGCTGGCAAGTGCGCCGCTAATAACAGATGATAGGCTGTCCTCTTCGCCTGCTTTGACAAGCACCAGATATTCATCAGGACCGAGCCAAATAACACGCCTCTGGCCGCTCTTAATTACCATATTGGGTGTATCGGGAAGGGCTGCCCCTAAGAATTTTATCAGCTGGGAAGATGCATTGGGCGCACATCTCAGATTCACTTTACCACAGGCTGAAAGGTCAGTTATTACAACGCCTTCAGTGCCCCCATCTGGATGTGGCATCTGGTCTGGTAATTGTCCTGCCTGAGCTTCACGGGCAGAAATGTCAGGATGAGCTTGTGCCATTAAGACGGTCTCCTTGCGCATCATAAAATACAGTGTTTGTGACAACGGCCTTGATTGGTTTTTGGCCATCAAGCATAGGAATCCAGACCGTTTCTCCTAATAGCTTATGGCCACCTTTCAAGAGCGCCATGGCAATAGAATAACCTAAATTAGGCGAGGCATAGGATGATGTGACATGTCCCAGCATATCCATTGGTGGTGGCTGGGTTGGGTCCAGTACGGCATGTGCGCCTTCGGGAATAACATCGTTGGGGTTAACCGTTCGCAGTCCGACAAGCTGTTTGCGTTTCGGGTCTGCCATTGAGGTTCGCTCAAGGGCGCGTTTGCCGATGAAGTCAGACTTCTTTTTGGACACAATCCAGTTCATGCCAAGGTCGAGCGGTGTGACAGTACCATCCGTTTCCTGACCGACAATGATAAACCCTTTTTCGGCGCGCAGCACATGCATTGCCTCAGTCCCATAAGGCGTAATCCCAAAGGCCTCTCCAGCCTTCATCAGGGCTGTCCAGAGGGCAACGCCATAACGGGCTGGCACATTGATTTCATAGGATAGCTCGCCAGTAAATGAAATACGGAATAGGCGCGCTGGAAGGCCTGAAATATATCCCTCTTTCATGCTCATAAACGGAAATGCGGTATCTGATAAATCAATAGAAATATCTGCTGCTTCAAGAATGGCGCGGGCATGAGGGCCGGAAAGGGTTGCAACCGACCATTGCTCGGTAACCGAAGTCAGGAAAACATCTAGTTCTGGCCATTCCGTCTGCAACCATTCTTCCATCCAGTCAAGCACACCAGCAGCACCGCCAGTCGTGGTTGTCATATGATAGTGATTATCTGCCAGTCTGGTGGTAACGCCGTCATCCATCACCATGCCATCATCTTTGAGCATCAGCCCGTAGCGACATTTTCCAACCGCAAGAGAGGAGAAATTATTAGTATAGATACGGTCAAGGAAGGTGGCAGCGTCTGTGCCGCGGACATCAATTTTCCCCAAGGTTGACGCGTCCAGCAAACCAGCTGTTGTGCGCGCTGCTGTTACTTCGCGCGTGACAGCCTGTTCCATGGTTTCGCCGTCATGGGGATAATACCATGCCCGCATCCATTGCCCAACATGCTCAAATTTAGCGCCGGCTGACCGGTGCCAGCTATCCATGCGTGTGAGCCGCACTGCATCGAACAGCCCGCCAATATCGCGTCCTGCAATCATCCCCATAGATGTCGGGGTGTAAGGCATCCGGAAGGTCGTTGTGCCAACATCTGGAATATCATGACCAAGGGCGTCTGCTAGAATGCCGAGGGCGTTCATATTTGATGTCTTGCCCTGGTCGGTTGCCATGCCTGTTGTTGTATAGCGTTTTACATGTTCAACAGACTGGTAGCCTTCGCGCACAGCCAGCTGAATATCAGCAGAGGTTACATCATTCTGGAAATCAACAAATGCTTTGGCGCCCTGTCCTGCACCCGCTAATGAGGGCGCTTTCCAGTAGGCCATTGGCGCATAGCTTATTTTCACAGCAGTCACATCTGGTGTGCTCAGCACTGTGCATGTGCCGCCAATAGAGTGTACTGCCTTAGTGGCTGCACGTATCGCTTCAGTAAGGCCGCGCTGAAGATCAAAGCTTCCATTACACGCGCCAATTGATTGTTCTGCTTCATGGGACGCGCCCGGCTTAAAGCATAAATGCTTGTCATCCCAGACCAGCTTGCCGCGGGCTTGCGAGTGCAGATGTACTGTGGGCGTAAGGCCCCCTGACATCATCACAAGGTCACAATCCATATGGAGCGCTTCGCCCATAATCTCTCTGCCATCATCACTTATCGCAGAGACTTCAACCCGTCCTACATGATGGATACCAAAAGCGCCTGTTAGCCCATGGCCAGACAGAATAGGGATGCCAGCATCTCTGGCAGCCTTCACCACTGGTCCTTTGATGGTCGCGCGCGTATCCACAATAGCCCGCACAAAACCACCCGCATTCTGAAAGGCAAGGGCAGCGTGATAGGCTGTATCATTGTTTGTGACGATAATGGCGCGGCTTCCGGGCAGAACGCCATATTGGGTAATGTAGGATTGTACAGCACTCGCCAGCATGATGCCGGGAAGATCATTGCCGCCAAAAACAAGCGGGCGCTCGATACATCCTGTTGCCAGAATAACCTGTGTGGCCCGAACCTTCCACAGACGCATCCGCGGCAGATGTGCGGGGCGCGTACTCATATGGTCTGTCACCCGTTCTGCCAGTGTAATGTAATTATGGTCGCCATATCCGAACATTGTTGTCCGCCGCAGAAGCGTTACATTATCCATCTCTGACAGCAGCGACAGCATTTTTTTAACCCAGTCAATCGCTGGCATATTGTCAATTTCAACAGCATCATAGCTTAACAGCCAGCCGCCAAATTCAGGCTGTTCATCAACAAGAATAACACGCTGACCACTTAAACCAGCCTGATAGGCGGCCATCAGGCCGGCAGCGCCGCCGCCAGCGATCACTATCTCGCAATGGCGGTGGGTTTTCTCGTAGCGATCAGGGTCAACCGGGTCAGATGCAACCTTGCCTAACCCTGCGGCATTGCGAATGAAATGTTCATAAGTCATCCAGAATGAGGCAGGCCACATAAAGGTTTTATAATAGAAACCAGCCGGCAGATATCGTGACATAAGAGAGTTTACTGAGCCAATATCATATTTCAGAGACGGGAATCTATTCTGGCTCGTTGCAACAAGCCCGTCATAAAGTTCAACCTGTGTTGCTTTTAGATTTGGCTCAGCATAGGCACCTGTCCCAACCCGCACTAATGCGTTTGGCTCTTCAGGGCCGGCGCTCATAATGCCGCGCGGGCGATGATATTTAAAGGAGCGACCAATCAGGTGCACACCTGCAGCGAGCAGTGCAGATGCAAGCGTATCACCTGCACAGCCCTGATAGGATTTCCCATCAAAGGTGAAGCTGAGAGGCTTGTCTGTCTGTGTTACAGTTCCAGCCGAAAGTCTGTATTTTTGTGAGGACATCTGTTTTGTCTTCCTTAAACTCACATCATCATAATGTAAGCCCTTATTGTTGGGGCTTTTTTGAGGGGTGGTGAGCGTTACTTGTTAACGGCAGCTGCTTCAGCCGCAGTAGTGCGCCGCCAGCTATTATTATAGGCTTTCTTTCCAGCAGTGCGGCGTGGTTTGCTGCCCATCGCATAGACTTCCAGAATATCATGGCTGACTGTATCGCGTACAACATTAAACCAGCGGCGGCAGCCAGACGCATGGCGCCAGCGCTCTAAAAACACGCCTTTTGGATTGTCTCGCAAGAACAGATATTCACCAAAGGCAGCATCTGAAATTTTATTATTGGCAAGCGGGCGCGATATGTGCGCCTCGCCGCCACATGAAAACTCAAGCTCGTCACGCGGTCCACAATAAGGACAGGGTAGTTGAAGCATGTAATCTCTCCTTTATGTCTTGTTGCTGAGCAGATATTTCACGGCGCGGTTAATGGGCAACACCAGCTGCACCATGTTCATCAATCAGAAAGCCTGTTTCAAACCGGCTGAGCGCGTAAGGGGCGGCAATTTTATTGGGTCTATCATTGGCAATAAGGTCTGCAAATACATGCCCTGACCCCGGTGTGGCTTTAAACCCGCCTGTTCCCCAGCCGCAATTGAAATACAGCCCGTCAATATCAGTTTTTGATAGAATAGGCGATGCATCAGGACAGGTATCAACAATGCCGCCCCAATGACGAAGCATCCGCAAACGCGACATAAACGGAAATAGCTCAACCGCAGCGGCAATCATATGTTCTGGCACAGGGAATGAGCCACGCTGGGCGTAGGAATTATATTTATCAACGCCGGCGCCGAGCACCATTTCGCCCTTATCAGACTGCGAGATATACATATGGACCGCATTTGACATAATAACGGTATCCAGAATAGGTTTAATCGGTTCTGAGACCAGCGCCTGAAGAGGCCGGCTTGCGAGCGGCAGATGAATGCCTGCCATATCTGCCATTACTGAGGAATGACCAGCAACTACACAGCCAACCTTATTGGTTTTGATGAAGCCCATATTGGTGTCGATGCCAATGATTTTTCGGCCTTTTCTGCGGAGACCCGTAACTTCGCAATTCTGGATAATATCAACACCCATATCGTCTGCTGCACGGGCATATCCCCACGCAACAGCATCATGACGCGCGGTACCACCGCGCTGTTGCACAAAGCCGCCCATCACAGGATAGCGGATAGATTGGTCGATATTAATGCATGGCACAAATTTCTTAATCTCAGCAGGGCTCATCACGTCTGAATCGATTCCGTTCAGCCGGATAGCATGCACTCTGCGGGACATTTCTTTTAGCTCATGTTCTGAATGGGCGATGGTGAGCACGCCGCGCTGACTGAACATGATGTTGAAATTCAGGTCTTGAGCCAACCCTTCCCATAATTTCAGAGCATGCTCATAAATGGAGGCTGATTCATCCCACAGATAGTTCGAGCGGATAATGGTCGTATTACGGCCAGTATTGCCGCCACCAATCCAGCCTTTTTCAATAACGGCTATGTTTTTCATGCCATGCACAGATGCTAGATAATAGGCAGTTGCAAGGCCATGGCCGCCGCCGCCAATAATCACAGCATCATAGGATGCTTTCGGACTTGCTTTGCGCCAGGCACGCTGCCAGTCCTGATGATAGCTTGCAGCGTTGCGGGCAAGAGCAAAGGCAGAATAGCGTTTTTTCTTATCGTTTAACGCGCCATGCCCTCTATCAATATCAGATGCTACCATTACTTAAATCCTGCTATGTGTCCTGCTATTATGGACTATCGCCAAAAGCGATGTTCTGTCAGATATATCGAAATCTATCGTAGCTATCTGATAACAGCTAGTCTGTATTTACCCACAAAGACTAATACATGCTCAAATGGTGAGAAAAGCTTGTCTTGGCGGCGACTTCAGCTTGTATTGTTTCGACATCTATAACCCGAAGCGGCATTTGGGTGCCTGAAACAGCAGGCATAAGCGCCAAGATGCACCCGGCCAAGCTCTGCCATTCTTGTTATTATCCCTGAAAGGCTTATAGTTAGTCTGTTCGATTATCAAAAATGGATTAGCTTAGTTGTGAAACAGCTGAAACCAAGAAAGGCTTATGATGCCTGTCATTAATAGAATAGCAGATTTTCATCCCGATATGACTGAATGGCGGCATGCGTTGCATGCGCATCCTGAAATCTGTTTCGAAGAAGTATGGACGGGCGATTTCATTGCAGAAAAGCTCAGCTCTTTTGGGATCGAGGTGAGCCGCGGTCTAGGTAAAACAGGTGTTGTTGGTATGCTAAAGGGGCAGGGAAGCTCCAGCCGGGCCATTGGCCTGCGCGCAGATATGGACGCGCTCCCCATGCCAGAAGAAAATCATTTTGAGCATCGCTCCCAGATAGACGGTAAGATGCATGCCTGCGGTCATGATGGGCATATGACAATGCTACTTGGCGCGGCACGTTATCTTGCCGAGACACGGAATTTCGATGGCACTGTCTATTTTATTTTTCAGCCTGCCGAAGAAGGCGGTGCTGGCGGTAAAGCAATGGTTGATGATGGGCTGTTTGAAAAGCATCCTGTGCAGGATGTCTGGGGCATGCATAACTGGCCGGGCCTGCCTGCTGGAGAGGTTGCGGTAAGTACCGGCGCTTGCATGGCAAGTGCAGACCATTTTGCTATCACCTTAACCGGGCGTGGCAGTCACGCTGCTATGCCGCATCAATCAATTGATCCAGTTCTTGCTGCGGCTGGTCTTGTGCAGGCACTCCAAATGGTTGTCTCTCGGACTACTGACCCGCTTGACCCGGCTGTTCTGTCTGTCACGATGCTGAATGGCGGCAGTGCATTTAATGTCATCCCCGATACCGTAACGCTTGGCGGAACAGCGCGGGCAATGGTTGCCTCAACGCGTGCGGCCATAGAGCAGAAAATTCGTGATATTAGCGCGCTGACAGCCAAGGCGCATGGCTGTTCGGTTGACGTAGATTGGCGGCCAGGATACCCGCCAACAATTAATACCGAAACAGAGGCTCTTCGGGCAGCAGATGTCGCACGCGCCGTAGTCGGAAGTGACAAGGTCCATATGAATATACCGCCCTCTATGGCGGCTGAAGATTTTGCCTTTATGCTTGAAGAGCGTCCGGGCGCTTATATCTGGCTTGGCGCTGGTGAAGCTGTCGAAGGCAAGATGCTTCATAATACTGGCTATGATTTTAATGACGATATTTTGCCAGTTGGGGCTAGTTATTGGTCACAGCTTGTTGAAAGCGAATTGCCGCGTAGCTCGCAGGCATAGGAGAGATTATCAATGGAACGCTCGCCATCATCTGCCTTCACATTGTCAGCTCTCTTGTTCGGCGTTACCGTGCTTGGATTAGTGGTTGCTGCGAGCTGGGTCGTCTGGCGTGAATTGGGTCAGATTGACTTAGGATTTCATGGATGGGTTGCTCTCATCCTAGGCTCAGTAGCAATGGTAGCCCTTGGTGGCGGCTTGATGTGGCTAAGCTTTTATTCCAGCCGTAGTGGCCATGATAGCGCTGCACATTATGACCCCGGTGATGAAACCGACTAATCAGAGCCGGTGATGGCAGTGCCTGTGCTATCCAAATTACCAGCATTATGTGATTCAAATATAGAACAACTATTAGCCTATTTATGGCGGCGGCTGTGGTCGCTGGTTGCCGCATCAGGTCTTTCGAACACCAGGCCAGATTCTGGCACAGGCAGCATCGCTTGAAGAAGGCCAAAAGCTCTTTACGATTGCCCGTACCTCAATGGCGCCTCTTACACAGCCAGCACATTACGGCACGCCCATTTATGCTGTTGCCCTAGGGTGTGATTTGAAATTTTCCAAAGATATCTGTTATGCAGACTCAAATCTTAATATCAAATCACCAACGCTTACCCCGATAGGTCTTGGCTGTCAGGTATGTGAGCGCCAGAATTGTCAGCATCGTGGCCGCCCACCCCGTGGCCATAAATTACGGTTTGACTTAACGCGCCGGCGCTCAGGCCTGTTCGATAGCACGCATTAGCGGCGGCCTTTGGTAGCTATTATCAGCATCATGCCTTGACTCATATTTTAGGGCATCATAAATTAGAACAAACCAAGAACATATGTCATCTTACCAAAGGGTAGCTATCTCATGGAGAGCGCCATTACACAAATGTCTCCGCATCATATCCCACAAGATAGTCTGCCTCAGGAGGGTGATAAGACTATCTATCGCAAGGACAGGTTTGCTGCGCTTAAGCATAGGATAACTGCAGCAGAGCAGGGGCAAACAGCGCGTCTAAGCTGTGATATACCGGCATTTGATTCTGCGCTTGGGGGTGGGCTTGGTTTTGGGCGCGTGCATCTTGTTAGCCGCACGGCTATCCCGCAGGGAAAGCCTGCCGATTCGCTTCTGCCCAGCATGATAAACGGGGCCGTGACCGGTTTTGTGCTAGCGCTTCTGCGTAAGGTAATGATGCTTTATCCTGACCGGCCTGTTATCTGGTGCGCGCCGCCTCATGCCGGTATGACAGGTAGTTTGTCTGCTGAAGGCCTGCGTCAGATAGGAATTAATCCGGCGCAGCTTATTTTTGTTCACGAATCGCATCCGGCACGATGTATGTCGGCTTTTGAAGAAGCCTTGCAGACAGATGGGCTTGCTGCTGTTGTTGGCGAATATGGCATGTTATCGCGCCAATCTGATTTATGGCAGCGGTGGGCGCGGCGAACACGTCGGGCGGCACGCATGAGCGGTACGATAGGGATGCTTCTTGGACCGCCTGCGCCTGTATGTGGGTTTGAGACGGGCTGGCATATCAGCCCTTATGCGGCCCCGCTTTGTGCGGCATCTGTAGCTGATGGGTATGACTGGCGGCCCTCATGGCAGGCCTCTTTGCATTATGCCAAAGCAGGACGGCCGGCTTCTGAAACCATAAAATGGGATTGGGTTAGTGGGCGGTTTCTGCCGCTCGAGAAGTCAGTTGATAGACCGGTACAGCCACCAGCAGATCAGTTGCTAAATAGTCGGGCAAATTGGCTATCCCAGCAGCCAGCCTATAATATCCGATAGGCTGGTCTGGATGAATGTTTCTTTACATGACAGGATAGGTGCCTCTTCATCTGCACATGCCGGAGCAAAGCTTGCATCTAAAGCGCGCGAGATACTGTATTTATTCCTGCCGTTTCTGCCAACAACCAGACTAATACGCCAGCAAGGTTGGCCAGCAGATACTCCTGTTGGGCTTTATCATCATGCACAGCAGACAGACCGGCTTTTATTTGTATCACAGACAGCACAAAGAGCCGGATTATATCCCGGCCTGTCTGTTGCGGATGCCAGAACGCATTGTGTATCAGCCCAGTTTCATGCCGTAGAGCCAGATAAGGATAGGGCGTGCCTATTGGCTCTTGCACAATGGTGCCGCCGATATACACCGCTCGCCGGTATAGATGAGTGTGGTCTCTGGCTTGACCTGACAGGTGCTAGTCATCTGTTTGGCGGATATGAAGCTGTGCAAACAGACATCATCACCAAATTATCGGATGCTGGATTGGATGTATCTAGTGCAGTTGCCCCGACATATGGCGCTGCATGGGCTTTGGCACATTATCATGACGCGGCGCCTTCTGGTGTTATTGCGCCTATCCGGCGTGCGGCCCTTTCGGATTATCTATCATCACTGCCGGTTGCGGCCTTGCGCCTATCTGCGGCTGATGAAGCTATTCTTATGCAGACAGGTTTGCGCAAGATAGGCGATATTTTTGCACTGCGGCGTGCGGCTCTTAGTGTCCGCCTAACAGCTAATTTCCTCCTGCGTGTTGATCAGCTATTAGGCGATGTAGCTGAACCGCTGCAGCCTGTTAAAGAGCGCCAACCTGTCTATGTTGCCCAGCACTGGGCAGAGCCGCTTGCCGGATTAGAGGGGCTTACGCAGATGGTTACTGATCTGCTTGCTGAATTATCAGATAAATTAATGAAAAAAGAGCAAGTAGCGCGTTGGTTTGAGATTGGCTGGCAACGCGTTGATGGCAGTTGTGCGCGGCTTCACTATCATCTCTCACGGCCTAGCAATGAGCTGGCACTTCTGATCCGCCTCTGTGCGGATGCTGCGGAGAAAATTGATGCTGAGTTTGGCTTATCCTGTAGCTGGATACAGGCATATGGGCTAACGGATGCGGTAAGTATTACAGCCTTGCTTGGCACAGATACACAGACAGCACAGGCTGAAAAAGCAGATCAGCTACTTGATATTCTTGCTGCAAAATTAGGGCCAGATAGGGTGCAACGACTGGTGCCGCAAGAGAGCTGGCAGGCAGAACAAAGAGAGCGCCGTACAACATTAGCGCAGGCTATAGATAAGCATAGCCCGCATCTTGACTGGCAGGTGCCCTCTCCAGCCCAGATGCTTGCCCCGCGTCCTGTAAGGCTTCTTGATCCGCCTGAGCCGATACAAGCAGTAGCCCTTTTGCCGGATAACCCGCCGGTTATGGTGCGATGGCGTCAGCATAGCTGGCAGGTGAGGCGGGCAACTGGTCCTGAGCGTATTGGCCCAAGCTGGTGGCAGATAGACACCCATAAAACCCGCTCGCGCGATTATTACCGGATAGAAACAAATGAAGGGGCGCGGCTCTGGATTTATCGTGAAGGCCTGCCTGAACGTGGTGAGGATAGCGCCTGGTATTTGCATGGATTTTTTGCGTGATGGCAACAGGCCCCTCTTCTTATCGCCCGCAGTCTGTGCTTGGCTGTGTTACGAATTTCAGCTTTCTTCATGGTGCCTCGCATCCGGCAGAAATAGTAAGCCAAGCTGCCCGTCTTGGCTGGCAGTCTGTTGGTGTTTCCGACATTAATAGCTGTGCTGGATTAGTGCGTGCGCATCTTGCAGCAGAGGCTGATGCGATAACACTTCTGGCAGGGGCGTGTATTACGCTGTCTGATGGGCCGGATGTTATTTGCTATGTCCGGAACCGGGGGGGGTATGAAAGTTTATGTCAGCTTTTGAGTGCTGTGATGTGCCGGCCCGGGCGTACCAGTAAAGATGCGCTCATCATTCATAAAGGTGAGCTGGCACGGTTATCGTGTGATGTTGAGCTAATTGCCGTACCGCCGCTACATCCTGATGCTGATTATCGTACCCAGTGTCAGCAAATTAACCTGATTACTGAGGCAACATTATATGCCGGCGCTTATCTCATGCGTGATGGCTGTGATGAAGCGCGCCTTGAAATGCTGTCCAGATGGGCTGTAGCAGACGGGCTTAACTTAGTGGCGCTGGGGCATGTTCTTTATCATCTGCCGGAGCGCCGGCCACTTGCTGATCTGCTCAGCTGTATTCGTGAAAAGCAGGTGTTACAGCAGGCAGGCTATCTTCTATCGCGGAATGCTGAACGGCATCTTTTATCACCAGATGAGATGGCGCGCCGTTGGCGGGGCTATGAGGCGGCGTTGAAACAGGCAGATGCGCTTGCCCGCCGCTGCCAGTTCTCGCTCTCTGAGATTTCCTATGAATATCCTGATGAAGTCATCGGCGCACACCGCACCGCCTTGCAAGAACTTGAATATCAAACAGAACGTGGCGCTAAAGCGCGCTATCCAGATGGTGTGCCAGACATCGTGAAGGGCTACTTAAAAAAGGAATTAGCTCTTGTTGGGCGGCTTGATTATGCCGCCTATTTTCTCACGGTATTTGATATTGTACGGTTTGCTAGGTCGCGTAATATTCTCTGTCAGGGGCGCGGCTCTGCTGCAAATTCTGCGATTTGCTATTGTTTACATATTACATCTGTTGACCCTGCCCGGTCTGAGCCTCTGTTTGAGCGGTTTGTCAGTGATGCCCGCAATGAGCCGCCTGATATTGATGTTGATTTTGAACATCAGCGTCGGGAGGAAGTTATCCAATATATTTATCACCGGTATGGGCGGCACCGCACAGGTCTGGCAGCAACAGTGATAACCTATCGTAGTAAATCGGCCTTTGTTGAAACAGCCAAAGCGTTTGGCTTGAGCCGGGATGTGCAACGCATCCTATCAACCCAAGTCTGGGGCCGTAAAAAGACAGCTGATGCAACAGCAGATGCGCGGATGCTTCACGCTGCAGGACTGGATCCGCATGACCCCTTATTGAAAATGGTAATGCATCTGGCGCGTCAGTTGCGCGGCTTCCCGCGGCATCTCTCACAGCATGTTGGCGGCTTTGTGATTGCCCGTACGCGGCTTGATTCATTATGTGTCATCCGTCCTGCTGCAATGCAGGCACGTACGATTGTTGAATGGGACAAGGATGATTTGGATGCGCTGGGATTACTGAAAGTGGATATTCTGGCGCTTGGTATGCTGACCTGCCTGCAATCAGCCTTTCATCTTCTTGCCCGTCATTACCAGCGCCCCCTTACCCTTGCTTCATTGCCGCCCGAAGATAAAGCAACTTACGATATGCTATGCCGGGGGCAGTCTGTCGGGGTATTTCAGGTTGAATCACGGGCACAGATGGCAATGCTTCCCCGGCTTCAGCCGCGGTCTTTTCATGACCTGGTTGTGCAGGTTGCGATTGTCCGGCCAGGCCCAATACAAGGCGATATGGTGCATCCTTATTTACGCAGACGGGCAGGGCATGAAGCTGTTGAATATCCGTCTGATGAATTACGCAATGTGCTTGAGCGTACCCTTGGTGTGCCACTTTTTCAGGAACAGGCAATGAAAATTGCAATTGTAGGAGCAGGCTTTAGCCCAGAAGAAGCTGACAGGTTGAGGCGGGCAATGGCAACTTTTCGCAAAAATGACGAAATTCACGGATTTTTTGATAAAATGGTGAATGGCATGGTTGCGCGTGGCTATGATCCTGATTTTGCTGTGCGATGTTTTCGTCAGATTGAAGGCTTTGGCACCTATGGCTTTCCTGAATCTCACGCCGCCAGCTTTGCCCTTCTGGTATATGCGTCTGCCTGGCTGAAATGCCATTATCCGGATGTCTTTACTGTGGCACTCTTAAATGCCCAGCCAATGGGGTTTTATAGCCCTTCCCAGCTCGTTGCCGAAGCAAAACGTAGCGGCGTGGATGTCCGCCCCATTGATATTAACCAGTCTGATTGGGATACGATATTAGAGCCGACAACACATTCACGATATGCGGTCCGGCTTGGATTGCGGCTGATTAAAGGGCTGGGTGAAGCAGAAGGCCGGCGTATTGCTGCCTGCCGGAATGACGGTTATCATAAAGTTGAGGATGTTCTGCGCTGGGCAGATGTCTCTGGGCGGGCAATTGAAGCAGTTGCCCGCGGTGATGGGTTTGGCTCGCTTGGGCTGACAGCACGTCAGGCATTATGGCAGGTCCGAAAAATGACCCGTCAGACCCTGCATACACTGCCGTTATTTGCCAGAAGTGAACAGCCAGAAGACCCCCGCGATACCGATAGTGCAGCTGCCTTGCCTGTTGCCGGACTTGGCGAGACAGTTGCACAAGATTATCAGTCAACAGGACTTTCTTTAAAAGCGCATCCGGTAGATGTGCTGGCACCGCATTTCATCGCTGAAGGCTGGCAGACCTGCTCTGATATAGCTGGCGCCCGTAATGGCCGGAGGCTCAACATTCTTGGGCTTGTGACAATGCGCCAACGCCCGGGAACAGCAAATGGGACTGTGTTCATTACGCTCGAAGACGGGCAGGGATGTGTCAATGTCATTATCTGGGGAGGGCTTGTCGAGCAATTCAGACAAGCTGTTATTGGCGCGCACCTGCTTGGGGTAAAAGGGCGGGTACAAAAACAGGGGCAGATTATCCATTTTATTGCTGAGGCTCTTTATCATTGTGATCATTATCTGACCCAATTACAGACAGCAGATCGCCATGCCCTCACGCTAAAAAGTAGAGATTTTCACTAGCGCATACTAGCTTGTTTCAGCAAGAACGTCATCAGGCAGGGCGATGCAAGCGCTGCCGGCACTGAATAGAGCAGCACAAGCAGCACGTGCCTCATCTTCCTCCAGCTTTCTGAACTGAACACGCCAAAGTGGTATCTGGCCATGTATAACAAGCGATAATTGGGCAGGGCGGCGGGTTAATACAGTCCCTGCTGTCCGGCGTGCTGAAATTGCAGCCTTATGGGCTGAAATACGGCGTGAGAAACTGCCAACTTGAATGCTCCATTGCTGGGGCGGTGCATCTAGAATGCGCGGCGGACGGGGCGGGGCGGCAACGCTAAGGGGCGCTGTAGCTGGCTGGGACGCTGAAGGCACCGGCGCGCGCACGCCAACAGGTGCTGGCTTGGCAGCAGCCTGCAGAATTTCTGCTGGGCGCGGCGCAGGTAATGACGGGGCAGGCAGGCGCTTAACCTGAATAGTCTTCACCCGCTTAAACTGCTTACCCAGAATAGAGACCATATGCTTATCACGGCTACGACCGGTTTTACCGCCAAACACAACCCCTATCAGCCGCACGCCATTACGCTCAGCCGTGGCAACAAGATTAAAGCCGGCAGCGTTGGTATAGCCGGTTTTGATGCCGTCTGTCCCTTGGAAGGTTTTCAGAAGCCGGTTATGATTTTTGAATTTACGCCCGTTCCAGTTAAACTGGGTACGGCTGAAATAATGAAAATACTGCGGAAAATCACGTCTGACAGCCATCCCAAGACGTGCCATATCGCGCGCTGTACTATATTGGCTACTATGGGGGAGGCCAGAGGCATTCCGGAAAATGGTTCTGCTCATCCCTAGTGATTTTGCTTTACGCGTCATCTTGCGGGCAAATTCACGCTCGCTGCCACCGCCAAGATGCTCAGCAACAACGGTTGCAACGTCATTTGCTGATTTCGTAACCAGAGCGAGAATAGCATTTTTAACGGTAATTGTGTGTCCGGGCTTCAGATAAAGTTTTGATGGCGACCGGCTTGCCGCTGTCCTGGAGACCTTCATCCGCGTGCCCATTGTCACCTTTTTTTGCTGTAAGGCTTCAAACATTAAATAAAGTGTCATTATTTTTGTGAGGGAGGCAGGACGAAGCTGTTTATCGGCATTGCGCGAAAATAAGACCTTTCCCGATGACTCTTCAAGAATGATCGATGCATAGCGTGGGTTAGCAAAGGCATCTGAAATAGCCGAAAAATGAAGCCCAAAAAACACTATAAATCCAATGAAAACATGATAGTATGAACTTATTTTCATAAAACACTCTTATGGACAGTCAAAGAATTTACCGAGCCAAATAGACATCTAACGGTAAGGCTATCATAATGAATCATACTAGTCTTAACAGTAGAAACAACCCTATGTTCTGACATCAGAACATAAATTCAGTGAAAAAAATTTCGACACCCTCTTTCCCATTCAATTTAAATGCCAATATCATAGGGAAGAGTAAACAATTTCGGATGCCCGCAGGTCAGGATGTTATGAGTAACGAGAAACGGTTTGATAATGATGATAATGGAGGTGTGGTTCTCGATACGAAAATTGAGACTCAGAAGCCTGCGCTATATCGCGTTCTTATGCTCAATGATGATTACACGCCGATGGAATTTGTCGTCATGGTATTGCAGCGCTTTTTTGGGCATAATACCGAAGCAGCGCAGCGTATCATGCTGCATGTGCATCAGCGCGGTGTCGGTGTTTGCGGTATCTTTACTTATGAAGTAGCAGAAGCAAAAGCGGATCAGGTTATGACCTTTGCCCGTAAAAATGAACATCCGCTGCAATTGCAGCTTGAAAAGGAGTAGGCAGCGCGATGCTTTCGCAAGATCTTGAAGAAACATTACGCCGTGCCCTGTCACTTGCAGGAGAGCGCGCCCATGAATTTGCAACATTAGAGCATCTTTTGCTTGCGATGACGGACGACCCTGATGCGCTGGATGTATTGCATGGCTGCAAGGTTGATGTGCCGCAACTTCGCGAATTACTCAGTCGCCATATCGAAGAGGAATTTACCTCTATTGTAAATCCTGCTGAAGATCTGGAAGTTCAGCCTACCTCTGGCTTTCAACGTGTTGTTCAGCGCGCCATTATCCATACCCAGTCATCAGGCCGGGGCGTTGCAACGGCTGCCAATGTTCTGATCGCGATGTATTCGGAGCGGGAAAGTCATGCTGTCTGGTTCTTGAATTCTCTCAACCTCTCACGTCTCGATGCAGTAAGCTATCTGAGCCATGGCACAGGCGAGCCTGTTGAGGGCGCCGATGGTTCTGTGGATGATAATGCGGAAGGGGAGCGCGCAAAGTCAGATCCGCTCTCGGAATATTCAGTAAACCTAGTGGCAAAGGCGCGTGAAGGCCGGATTGATCCGCTTATTGGCCGGGATAGCGAAGTTGATAGAACCATTCAGGTTTTATGCCGCCGGACAAAAAATAACCCGCTTTATGTTGGCGATCCGGGTGTTGGCAAAACAGCGATTGCAGAAGGCCTTGCGTTGCGGATTGCAACAGGCGATGTGCCGGACGTCTTGGCTGAGGCTGTCATCTATTCTCTTGATATGGGCCAGCTTCTGGCAGGAACGCGTTACAGGGGCGATTTTGAAGAACGCCTGAAAGCGGTGATGAAACAAGTTGAAGAAGATGAGCAGGCGATTCTGTTCATTGATGAAATTCATACTATTATTGGCGCTGGCGCGACGTCAGGTGGGGCCATGGATGCCTCAAACTTGCTCAAACCAGCTCTGCAGACAGGGGGGCTACGCTGTATTGGGTCTACGACCTATAAAGAATTCCGCTCCTATTTTGAAAAAGATCGCGCTCTTGCTCGCAGGTTCCAGAAAATTGATGTGGTAGAGCCGACAATTCCGGACACAATCAAAATCTTGCAAGGGCTTAAATCCCGCTATGAGGCGCATCATAATGTGCGTTTTACCGCAGCAGCAATCAAAACAGCGGTTGAGCTTTCAGCCCGGTATATTAATGACAGAAAGCTTCCCGATAAAGCGATTGACGTTATTGATGAGGCGGCGGCTGCTCAGATGCTGATGCCAAAATCACGCCGGAAACAGGTTATCGGCCAGAAAGAAATCGAAACGACATTAGCGTCCATGGCGCGCATCCCCTCCAAGCATGTAAGCCGTGATGATAAATCTGTGCTGGCCTCTTTGGAGTCTGACTTGAAGCGTATGGTGTTTGGGCAGGATGTTGCGCTGTCAGCACTTGCCTCAGCGATTAAATTATCACGTGCCGGATTGCGTGAGCCTGAAAAGCCAATCGGCAATTACTTGTTCTCTGGTCCGACAGGTGTTGGTAAAACAGAAGCCGCCCGCCAGCTTGCCGAAACGCTTGGTGTGAAGCTCGTGCGGTTTGATATGTCAGAATATATGGAACGCCACACAGTGAGCCGCCTTATTGGCGCGCCTCCGGGCTATGTAGGGTTTGATCAGGGCGGACTGCTAACAGACGCCATCGACCAGACACCGCATGCTGTTCTGTTGCTTGATGAGATTGAAAAAGCCCATCCAGACCTGTTTAATATTCTGCTGCAGGTAATGGATCACGGCAAGCTGACAGATAGTAATGGGAAGTCAGTTGATTTCCGGAATGTCGTTCTCATCATGACAACAAATGCCGGTGCAACCGAAATGTCTAAACAGGCGATTGGGTTTGGCCGCGGCACTAAGATTGATGCGGATAGTGAAGCGATAGAAAAAGCCTTTACGCCTGAATTCCGTAACCGGCTGGATGCTGTTATTCCGTTTGCAACCTTGCCGCCAGAAGTCGTGCGGATGGTTGTTGATAAATTTATCATGCAGCTCGAAGCCCAGCTTACCGACAGAAACGTTGAAATCGATCTTGATGCAGCAGCACGTGACTGGCTCTCAAAGAAGGGCTATCACCCAACCTTTGGGGCGCGCCCTCTGGCCCGTGTTGTCCAAGAAGAAATCAAAAAGCCGCTGGCAGACCATCTGCTCTTCGGCGATTTGACGTCTGGCGGTATCGTGAAGGTAACAGTTGCCGATAATAAGCTTGTACTGGATGTAAGCCCGCATGAGCCACGCGGCAAACAGAAAGCAAAACGCAGCGAGCCTGTCTAGCACGGATAATCGGTTAGGATGGGTCTGGTGTCCGGTAGGGCGAATGTTGCGTGATGATCCGTGCTTCGTCCTCTACAAGCCTGTTTTCTTGCTCAAGGAAGCGCTGAACGGCGCTTGAGAAGGCTTCATGGCCAATCCAGTGCGCCGAATAGGTAATCACAGGCACGTAGCCGCGTTGGACTTTGTGTATGCCTTGTGCCCCTGCTTCTACGCGCGATAGCCCGGTGCGGATAGCAAAATCAATTGCCTGATAATAGCATGTCTCAAAATGTAAATTAGGCAGTTCGCGCAAGCACCCCCAATTACGTCCATAAAGGGCATCATGGCCAATAAAATTCAAGGCGCCTGCAATAATATCGCCATCTTGTTCAGCCATGATAAGTAGGATTTTATCGGCAAGATGCTGTCCAATGCGGTCGAAAAATCCGCGGGTTAAGTAAGCTCCCCCCCATTTTTTATCAATCGTCGCAAGATAGAATTCATAGAATTTATCCCAATGCTGCTGGGTAATATCATCGCCGGTAAGCTGCAGGAAGCGCACGCCGTCATCTGCAAGACTCTTGCGTTCTTTGCGGATATTTTTGCGTTTACGTGATGATAAGGCGGCAAGGAAATCATCAAACTGCTGATAGCCGTGATTATGCCAATGGAACTGAACACCTTTGCGTATCATCCATCCTTGCGCATCAAGAACAGCCCTATCAGCATCAGACAGGAAATTAATATGGGCGGATGATATATCATTATTCTGGGCAAGCTCGGTAAGCGCAGCGCCCATTGCACCGGCAAGCTGGGGGTTCTGCTCCCGGCTCAGCAGGCGCGGTCCCGGCACCGGCGTAAAAGGGATGGCTGTCAGAAATTTTGGATAATAATGCCCGCCCGCCCGCTCAAACCCGTTGGCCCATGCATGGTCAAAAACATACTCGCCATAGGAGTTATATTTTACATAATTAGGCAGGGCAGCCACCAAGGCTCCCTCTTGGGTCCGAGCTGTTAGATAAAGCGGCTCCCAGCCTGTATCAGCCCCCACAGAGCGACTTTCTTCTAGGGCTAAAAGGAAGGCATGGAGCAAAAAAGGATGCGCATCTGGTACCAGCGCATCCCATTCATTCGGGTCTATATCACCAAGAGATGATATTGCCACAACCGTAAGACCAGCCGCCATAGCAGGTGCGGTATTATCAGCATGGGAGGGCGGGTTTTGCATAACAGTGATATGGCTCAGACATCCGCCAATGGCAAGCCCGCAAAACTAATTTACGGCTATCTTGCGGCTTAGCTAATCTGAAAAATGCCTTCTACTTCAACACAAGTACCACGTGGCAAGGCGTTTGTTCCCACAGCAAAGCGTGCATGACGACCTGCATCTCCAAATACTTCTACCATCAGGTTTGATGCGCCATTCATGACTTCCGGCTGGTCAGTAAAATCAGCTGTACAAGCGACAAACCCGCCAAGCTTTACAACCTGAACGACCCGCGATAAATCTCCGCCACACGCAGCTTTAAGCTGGGCTATCAGATTGATAGCACAAATACGGGCTTCTCCTGCAGCCTGCTCAATTGTGACAGTATCGCCAACCTTGCCGGTAACTTGTAATCCGCCATTCACAAAGGGCACCTGTCCAGACACATAGACCATGTCACCAACAATAACATAGGGAACATAATTAGCGGCAGGCGAAGGGGCTTCAGGTAGTGTAATGCCAAGGCTTGCAAGGTTCTGTTCAGCAGATGATGTCATGGAATAATCTCCGTTTCATGGGATAGAAGACGCATGATAAACGTCATAAAATGATGCACCGACAATGACATGAGCCGGCCAGCCAATGCAAGGGTCCTGTGCAGGGCGCCGATAATGAAATAGCCATCAGCCATAAAAAAACCAGCCAAGAAAGACCTGGCTGGTTTTTATTATTTTATCATGCATCTAGCATCTAGACTGCTATTTGCTGGCCCTGTGCTGTCCGCTTCGCTTAGCTACAGCCTGTTGTCGAGCCGCAGGTGTTACATTTCAGGCAAGTACCATTCCGTACTAGTGTGAAGTTCTGGCATTCAGGACAGCTCTCACCCTCATACCCTTGCATCCGGGCTTGCTGGATTTGGTCTGTCACAGACGCAGCACCCATTACAGCAGCTGTTGCTGTTGCTTCTGCAGGAGCCGGTTTCAGGCTGGTTGCTGCTTCAGGTGCTGCTGTTGCAACAGCTGATGCTGCTTGTCCTGCACCACTTGAATAGACAACAAGGCCTTGTTTCCGGATGAAGCCACGGCTTGTCACTCTGTTGACGAGCGCTGATTGGGCTTCGCCGCCGCCTGTTGTGTCCATTTCCAGATCAGCCATGCTGACATGACCAAGGTCGTGCCTGTCGAGGTAGGAAATTGCTAGCTCACGGAACGTATAATCAAGGATTGATGTCGACATTTTAATCGCATCATTTCCTGTCACAATACCTTGTGGCTCAAAGCGGGTGAAGGTGAAGGCTTCAACGAACTCTTCTAGTGGCACACCATATTGCAGGCCAATGGAGACAGCGATTGCGAAATTATTCATCAATGAGCGGAAGGCAGCGCCTTCTTTATGCATATCGATGAAGATTTCACCCAAACGTCCATCTTCATATTCACCTGTCCGCAGATAGACCTTGTGACCACCAACAGATGCTTTCTGAGTGTAGCCTTTGCGTCTATGAGGCAGGCGCTCACGATCTTCACTGCGAATGATACGCTCACGTTCAATGATTTTTTCAACAATCTTCTCAACGACCGGCGTTACAGCTGCTGCCTGCGGTGAGGCAACTGCATCTTCAAACTCTTCCATATCGTCATCATCAACCAGAGCTGATGAGAGAGGCTGGCTGAGTTTTGAGCCATCACGGTAGAGTGCGTTTGCTTTCAGGCCGAGCTTCCAGCTCTGCATGTAGGCTTTTCCACATTCTTCAACCGTTGCGTTATTTGGCATGTTGATTGTCTTGGAAATCGCGCCTGAGATGAATGGCTGTGAGGCTGCCATCATTGTGATATGGCTTGAAACTGACAAGAACCGCTTGCCAATCCGACCACACACATTAGCACAATCAAAGATAGACAGATGAGCGTCATCTAGATGCGGTGCGCCTTCGAGTGTCATCGCGCCACATACATGGATATTGGCTGCTTCGATTTCTTCTTTGCTGAAACCAAGAGCTTCAAGCATGTTGAAGTCGAAATCATTCAATTGCTCATCTGTGAAACCAAGTGTATCACGGCAGAAATCATCACCCAAACCATAGCGGTTAAAGGCGAACTTGATATCGAATGCATTTTCAAGTGAGCCAGCAAGCTTTGCTAAAATGGCGTCTGTGAAGCCTTTATCCTTCAATGCATTAATCGACACTGACTGACAGCTCTCAAGGTTGCCATGACCAACCGCATAACGGGTAATGTCCTGTTGCTGGTTTTTTGTATAGCCAAGGCGTGATAGTGCCTCTGGAACAACCCGGTTAATGATTTTGAAGTAACCACCACCGGCCAGTTTCTTGAATTTTACGATGGCAAAGTCTGGCTCGATACCTGTTGTGTCACAATCCATTACAAGGCCGATTGTGCCGGTTGGCGCGATCACGGTTGACTGAGCGTTACGATAGCCATGCTTCTCGCCGAGCGCAACCGCATCATCCCATGCTGCCATAGCTGCTGTGATGAGGTTTTTGTCAGGGCAGTCATTATGAGCAAGAGCAACTGGCAGAACAGACAAGCCCTCATAACCCTCTGATTTGCCATATGCGGCAAGCCGGTGATTACGCATCACGCGTAGCATGTTATCAGCATTATCTTCATAACGCGGGAAGGTTCCAACCTCAGAGGCAATTTCAGCAGAGGTCGCATAGGAACGGCCCGTCATAACAGCTGAGATAGCGCCGCATAAGCCGCGCGCTTCATCACTGTCATAAGAGTAGCCAGCTGCCATTAGCAATCCGCCAATATTTGCAAAGCCGAGACCCAATGTCCGGTAGTCATATGACCCTCTGGCAATTTCCTTTGACGGGAATTGCGCCATCAGCACGGATACTTCTAACGTCAATGTCCAAAGCCGAACGGCATGCTCAAAGCGCTGAATATCAAAGCTGCCATCTTCATGGCGGAACTGCATCAGGTTGAGGGATGCAAGGTTACAGGCTGTATCATCAAGGAACATATATTCTGAACACGGGTTAGACGCATTAATGCGGCCCCCTGCAGGACATGTATGCCATTCATTGATGGTTGTATCATATTGCAGGCCAGGATCAGCACAAGCCCATGCAGCATGGGCAATTTTGTCCCACAGCTCGCTCGCACTAACCCGGCTTGAAACCTTACCATCTGTGCGACGGATAAGCTCCCAGTCACCTTTTTCCAGAACAGCGTTCAGGAAGTCATTTGTGACCCGTACTGAGTTATTTGAGTTCTGACCTGCGACTGTCAGATAGGCGTCTGAGTCCCAGTCTGTATCATAGGTTTTGAAGTCGATTTCAGTGAAACCCTGCTGCGCAAACTGAATAACCCGTTGCACGTAGTTTTCAGGGATCATTGATTTACGAGCAGACAGAATAGCCTTTTTCAGCGGTTTGTTAGCGCGCGGGTTATATCTGTCTTCGTCTGAAATATCTGTTGCATCAACACAAGCAGACATCACTTCACTCATATGCTTTTGGGCAAGTTTTGAGCCTGCAACCAGCGCCGCAACCTTTTGCTCTTCGACAACTTTCCAGTCGATATATTCTTCGATATCAGGATGATCGATATCAACAGTGACCATTTTGGCCGCACGGCGTGTTGTGCCGCCTGATTTGATGGCGCCCGCCGCGCGGTCACCAATTTTCAAGAAGCTCATCAAACCTGATGATTTGCCGCCGCCTGACAGGCTCTCGCCTGAACCACGCAGACGCGAGAAGTTTGAACCAGTACCTGAGCCATATTTAAACAGGCGCGCTTCACGCACCCACAAATCCATGATGCCGCCTTCATTGACCAGATCGTCACTGACAGCCTGAATGAAACAGGCATGTGGCTGAGGATGCTCATAAGAGGATTTTGAGCGCACCATTTTACCAGATTCAAAATCAACATAGAAGTGACCCTGACTTGGGCCATCAATGCCATAGGCCCAATGCAGACCGGTATTGAACCATTGTGGGGAATTTGGCGCTGCCATCTGTGATGCCAGCATGAAGCTCATTTCATCATAATAAGTCTGGGCGTCTTCTTCTGCGGTGAAATAGCCACCTTTCCAGCCCCAATATGTCCATGTACCGACCAGGCGGTTAAAAACCTGCTTTGCAGATGATTCGCCGACATAGCGGTCTTCTGCTGGTAATTTTGCCAATGCAGCTTCGTCGGGAACCGAACGCCATAGCCATGATGGTACGTCGTTTTCTTCGATTCTCTTCAGCGCAGCTGGCACACCAGCTTTCCGAAAATATTTCTGAGCCAGAATGTCTGTTGCAACCTGACTGAATTGTTCTGGCACCTCGACGTTTTCAGCTGAGAACACAACTGTTCCATCGGGGTTGCGAATTTCACTTGATGCCGTACGAAAAGGAACATCGTTGTAAGGGTGGGTTCCGGCAGTAGTAAATTGTCTCTCAAAGCGCATCTCTGACCTCTGTGTAGCTCACCAAAAAAAATAATGAAAAACCGTTAGTTACACGGTGCATTTAACCTATAAACACACTATATATTGTGTTTGTGAGTATGTAGACTACATGATATGGGGTGATGTTGCAATGCAAGAGATCGCTTATTTTTGTAGTTTTTTCGCTTGACCGCGCTCAAATCTTCTGGGGTGCTAATGTGTGGGTGTGTTGGGTAGTTCCTGCCACGAAAAAGCGTTTAATGATCGGCATAATAGGTGCTCGAATAGCCTAGTTAGCATTAGTTTCTGGCTATGATAATAAGCAGGTTTCCGTCAATTATGAGCCTATTAAGGCCGATAATCTGGCGCTATTCTCAGATGTCTGCTGCGACTGTTTCGGTGTGTGAGATAAGACTGAGCAATGCCCCCTTTTTAAAATCTGCTAGGCGGGGTATAAGCAACGCATTAGCCTCTCGATGGTTTCGGCAAAAAGGAACGTTTCATGAATTTTATCTCTAAGCTGGCGATTAAACTATCAGCCCAACTTATCGGTCAGGATACGTTTGGTAATAGCTATTATGAAACGCGCAAAGCTGTTCGCGGCGGTCGCACATCACGCTATGTGATTTTCAAAGGTCGTGTTGAAGCCTCTAAAGTGCCATCGGATTGGCATGGCTGGCTGCATCATACAGAACAGTCACCGCCGCCGGCAGACGGCTATGCGCGATATGACTGGCAGCAGGAGCATGTACCAAACCTGACAGGAACACGCTATGCTCATCGCCCGGCTGGGCATGTGCTTAAAGGCGGAAAGCGGGCAGCGGCTACCGGCGATTATGAGCCGTGGCAACCATCCTGAGATCATGCCATATTTTAGTCTAATAATGGCTTTACCGTTATTTTTTACTAACAGCGCAAGAAGGACAGCGATTAATGCAACGTAATATTATCGAAATCGTGATGGGCGCTGTTGTCCTTCTTGGGGCATCCTTCTTTAGTTTTATGGTATATCAGACAGCTGGAATGAGCACGGCAGACGGCTATGCGATTGATGCTGAATTTGGCACGACAGGCGGGCTAACCGTTGGTGATGATGTGCGCTTATCAGGGATTAAAATTGGCCGGATTGTTGGCCAGTCTCTCAACCCGCAAACATTTACCGCACGTATTGAAATGCGCATAAATGATGATATCCAATTGCCTGCGGATACCTCTGCCAGAATAACAGCAGCGTCTTTGCTTGGCGGCAATTTTCTAGAACTTATACCGGGCGCTGATGACGCTATATTAGAAGCTGGTACTACAATTTATGATACGAGCGATCCTGTTAGCCTTACTGATTTGCTGGGTAAAGTTGTCTTTCAGGGATCAGGTGGTGGCGGTAATTAAGAACGCAAGCCAGATGATAATCACCAGAGCACCGATAATAACAGGGCTTTTAGCGGCCCTGCTCTGGATATTTTCCCTGCCACAGCTTGGCCTTGCTCAGTCGCAGTCAAGCCGGTTCAATCAGACCATTACAAGCGAAGCAGTAACATGGCGTGCAGGCACTATACTCACCCTGCAAACCCTTGATAAGGTTACAGCGCGAATTGGCAGGCTACCAATAGAAATTGGCAGTACAGCCCAGTTTGGGACGCTTCAGATTACAGCACATCACTGTGCCTATCGCCCGCCAGAAGAGCCTCCTGAAAATACCGCGTTTCTGACCATTCAAGATGTGGGTTATGATATTAAGATACCGCCTCAAACCGTTTTTTCTGGGTGGATGTTTGCCTCAAGTCCAGCTGTCTCCAGCCTTGAGCATGCTGTCTATGATGTATCTGTTCTGACCTGCGCTAAGTAAGCCAGCGCCACATCCTCAGATATATCAGACGGAAAGGCGGCGGGGGCTGATAGCGCCTCAGCAAGCCGGGCTTTAAAAATCTCTTTTGGTATTTCCTCGAGGCCAAACTGCATCAGATGGTCGTTGGAGAATTGTGCATCCAGTAGCGTATAGCCCGCATAATATAGCCGCGCTATTAAATGGGTGAGGGCAATTTTTGATGCATTGCTGCGGCGTGAAAACATAGACTCGCCAAAGAACGCCCGCCCGAGCCTAACACCATAAAGCCCGCCAATAAGCGCATCGCCGTCCCACACCTCAACTGAATGGGCAAATCCCATTTTATGAAGGGCACAATAAAGCGTGACTATTTCTGGGTTAATCCAGCTATCATCGCGGGTATTGCTCGGCGCAGCACATGCCTCAATAACTGATTTGAAATCTGTATCTAGCGTGATGCGGTAGGGTTTTTGTCGTACAAGTCTGAGGAGCCGGCGCGGAATATGTGGCGGGGTAAGCCGAAGAACCCCTCTTATTTCTGGCTCATAGAAATTAATTTCAGGATCATCGCGGCTCTCAGCCATGGGAAAGACACCAAGGCTATAGGCCTTGATGATTGTTTCCGGTGAATAGGCATAGGTCTCAGTCATAGCCTGCCTTAGCTTGTCAGGAACTCCTGCTCCAGCCACTTAATAGAGTAATTACCTGTTTTAATGGCATCTGCATCAACCAGCCTGCGATGTAGGTCAAGGGTTGTTGGCATTGGCTCCACTACGAATTCCTGCAAGGCAAGACGCAGGCGCGCAAGAGCATGGTCCCTATCGCGGCCATGAACAATTAGCTTGGCAATCAGGCTGTCATAATAAGGCGGGATTTTATACCCAGAATATAAAATCGTATCAACCCGAACGCCGGCGCCGCCAGCGGCATGGTAATATTCAACCTTGCCCGGCGTTGGCATAAATGTTTCAGGATGTTCAGCATTAATCCGGCATTCGATAGCATGGCCGGTGAAGGTTACTTCATCCTGTGTGAAGGGCAATACGCCGCCAGCAGCAATTTTGATTTGTTCTGTGACAAGATCAATGCCGGTAATGGCTTCGGTAATCGGATGCTCAACCTGAAGGCGTGTATTCATCTCAATGAAGAAAAACTCACCATCCTGATAAAGAAATTCCATTGTTCCAACGCCAAGATAGCCCATTTTCTGGGTTGCCTCGGCCGCAATCATACCAATATGAGACCGCTGAACATCTGTTAATGCCGGCGAGGGGGCTTCTTCAAATAGCTTCTGATGGCGCCGTTGCACAGAGCATTCGCGCTCGCCCAAATGCACAGCATTGCCGTGCGAATCTGCAATAACCTGAACTTCGATATGGCGCGGATTATCAAGATAGCGTTCTAGATAGACAGTATCATCACCAAAGGCAGCCTTGGCTTCACTGCGTGCTGATGAAAAGGCAACTGATAATTCGTCAGCGCTTAACGCAACTTTCATCCCGCGGCCACCGCCGCCAGATGCCGCTTTCACAAGTAACGGAAAGCCGATACCTTCAGCGAGTTTATGTGCCTCTTCGATGGTATGAACAGCGCCAGGTGAGCCAGGTACAAGCGGAAGCCCTGCTTCAGCAGCTGATATCTTTGCCTGAACCTTGTCACCCATTTGGCGGATATGGTCAGGTTCTGGGCCAATAAAGGCAAGCCCATGAGCAATAACAATATCAGCAAAATCAGCATTCTCGGCCAGAAACCCAACGCCTGGATGGACAGCATCACAGCCCGTTATGGCAGCAGCTGAAACAAGGCTCGGGATGTTGAGGTATGATTCTGAAGAGGCGGCAGGGCCGATACAAACAGATTCATCCGCCAGCCGTACCGGCATTGATTCAGCATCAGCAGTGGAATGGACAATCACTGTCTGAATTCCCATTTCCTTACAAGCCCGTAGGACCCTCAAGGCAACATCACCGCGATTAGCAATCAGAATTTTATTAAACATGGTGTTTTTTCTACTCAATGATCACAAGGGCTTGGTCAAATTCAACCGGCTGTGCGTTCTGAACCAGAATTTTTGTTACCGTGCCGTCCAGCGTTGAGGCAATAGGGTTCATAACCTTCATCGCTTCAACAATGAAAAGTGTCTGGCCTTTTTTTACCGTATCGCCTTCTTTGATAAAGGCAGGCGCGCCCGGCTCGGGACCTTCATAGACTGTACCAACCATTGGCGATTTGACCGCCCCAGGATGTGAGGCATCTGGCGCTGCTTCAACAGCTGGCGCAGCAGGCGTTGCAGGAGCGCCAGGAGCTGCTGCAAAGGGCTGACCCATCTGAGCCATCTGCGGCATCATCACTGTAGCGCCTTCTGAGCCGCGCGATAATTTGACAGCAATCTCATCTGTTTCAAGTTCAAGTGTTGTCAGGTCACTATCAGAAAAAAGCGTAACAAGCTCGTTCATGAACGCTGATTCAACAGCAAAGTTTTTAGATTTTGAGGCTGGTGCCATGATTGTCGTCCTGTTTCCTGATTAAACTGCTCGTATGTAAGGCGGTATTATGATTACACTAATTATTACGGTGATAGTCGGAAGGTTACTGCGATGATAGTAGGTGAGCAGCTGCCCGAATGCCAAGTTGATAAGACATCGCGCCAAATCCGGCAACTGTTCCATCACACATATCAATAATCATTGAACGGTGGCGAAAGGTCTCTCTGCGATGAATGTTAGAGATATGAATTTCAATTTTTGGACCGGAAAATAATCCCAACGCATCGCGTAACGCAATTGATGTATGGGTATAGGCTGCTGCATTAATCACCAGCGCACGGTTATGCGTCACAGCAGATTGTATCCTTGTGACAATTTCGCCTTCATGATTCGATTGCATCCAGTCAAGGCTGACACCAAGAGAGGCAGCTTCTTCGCGCGATGCCTTTTCGATATCTGCAAAGGTAGTATGCCCATAGATTTCAGGCTCACGAGTACCAATCATATTAAGATTGGGACCGTTTATGACAAGAATATCAGCAAGAGGTGAGGACATATCTGACCCTGACTTAAGTAAATAATGAGGGCGTCATGCAACACCACTATACTGTTTTATGAATTTTTGCGCGCTTCTGCAATAGCTTGAAGTATCTGCTCCTTGGGAACCGCGCCTGGAATAACCTGTGTTCCGATAATAAGCGCAGGTGTTCCGCGCAATTCGAACGCCATTGCGGCTTGTTCTGTGCGTCGCAGAATAGCTATCGTGAGCGGTGAATTCATGTCTGAACGCCATTGTGCAATATCAAGTCCAGCCTGTTTTGCAGCTGCTATCAGCGCTTTATCATCTGTCTTGCCGCGGGATCTCATGAGGGCTGCATGAAAGGCGGGGAATTTTTGTTGTTTTTGTGCAGCAATGCCGGCCTGCGCTGCGGCAAGCGAGCTTTCTGCGATAATAGGCAACTCTTTGACAACAAGCTTTACATCCCCTGCTTCTGCCAAGACATCCATCATGGTCGGGAAGAGCCGTTTGCAATAACCACAATTATAATCAGAAAATTCATAAATCGTGATGCTCGCATCAGCCGGGCCAATGGCTGGGTCACCGATATCATCGGCGAGCAACTGAAATGCGGCTTGCTTCATGGCAAGCGCTTCGTCTGCTGCAAGCTTGGCAAGGACATCGCGAATAACAGACGGGTTTTCTCGGATATAGCTCTCAATCAAGCTGGTGACATCATTTTGTTGGCGTGCACTCAGCTCTGCTTTTGCAGGTGTGGTAATGCTGCTCCCTAAAACCGCAATGCCAACCGTCAGGAGCAGAGCGCCTAACCCAGATTTGATGAAACCAGATTTGATAATAGATATGGTGGTGGTCGTCATATGCGTAACCCTTTTATGTGCGCAGTATAGTGAACTCAGCTAATAGACTGCCGTGAACATGGCAGGATTATGAAACAGAGGCTAGCTCTTTGCATTAGCGAACGCCATTTTCCACCTGAAAGATGATATCCTGTGCCCGTGCTTGTGCATTTTGTGGCAGGTTGGACTGGGTAAGGGCGCGCCGCGCAAGCTTTAGCGCCTGATCTGTCTTGCCGAGCAGAACAGCTTCTTCTGCTAGCAGCATATCTGCGATACCAATAATGCCGCTGCGGCCATATGCAATGGCAAGCTGGCGTTTTGCAAAGGCCCAGTCAGGCTCTGCGGCGCTGGCTTGTTCCAGAACGGTAATGGCAAGTGATAGCTGCTCGTTGGTGCCGCCAGCAATCAGGGCTCGCCCCAGACTGACGCTGATTTGCGGGCTGCTTGGTGCAATCTTTAGCGCATTCTGGTAGGCGATAACGCTTGCGTCAATATCGCCTGCCGAAAGCGCAATATCTCCGGCAAATTCATGAAAATAAGTATCATTGGGATAGCTATCTATCACTGTGTTTATTTCGTCTTGCGCACGCTCAAGGTCTCCCCTGCGATAATAGGCAATAGCGCGCGCATAACCTGCTAGTTTTTCACGTCCTTGCGTGCCCGCCCACGACTGTTTCACAGGCTTTTGAAGAATAATAAGAGGGTCAATGGCAAAGGCGCGTGTTTTGGTGACAAGCCGTAGCATTTTCATCTCCACCTCGAGGGGCAAGAGCGCGCCGCGCACAGGAGATGTTGACAGATGGTCTTCAAACAAAGCAACCCGGTCATTTGCACCCGGATGGCTTCGGTAATAGCTGGCTTGTCTTGTTTCTGGAAGAGCGCGCTGGCTTGCCATACGGCGCATCAGGTTTGCCAAACCAGAGCTGGAAATGCCGGCATGGTCAAGAAGCTTCACAGCCCAGCCATCTGCAACCGCTTCATCATTACGCGACGCAGATAGATAGAGGCGTTTTGTCTGGTCTGTGCCGCCTATCAGAACACCCAAAGCCGCATCAGAGGATCCGGCTGCAGCAACAGCAGCAGCAGCAATGGCTGTGAGCGCATTTGCAACACCAGCATTTTTAATATCTTCGGAGCGAAGTGGGACATGGCCAGCGGCAAGGTGGCCGATTTCATGTGCAATAACCCCAAGAATTTCCTCAGCAGACCGCGCCTCCAGCAGCAGGCCTGAATGGACATAGATAGTTTTCCCTCCCGCAACAAACGCATTATAGCGATTATCCATAACAAGCCTAATCTCAACCCCATCAGGAAAGCCGGCTTTAGCCGCCATCTCCTTAACCAGTTCAGAAAAGCCATGTTCTAATTCGGTATCACGGATGAGGCCTGCCGAAGCTTGTTTTGCAGAAATTGTGAGAGAAAAGCTCGTACAAAGAAAAAAAAGCGCTAAAAAGCAAAGAAACCGTAGGCGTTGCGGCAGTTTCGCTATCATTTCACGTAAAAAACTCATCAATACAGAATAAAATTCGAAAAAAATGGAAAATACAGAATTAAGTTGCATATTTATTATTTGACTTTTCCTTTGTCGAATGATGTTGTCCGCTACGAGTTTGTTTCTGGCCATTATTTTTAACTGATAGACTGACGATTTACACGATGATAAAGAGCAGGCCGATAAAAATGATCATAGAGGCAAATACTCCTTAACAGTGCTTCATACCTACATAGTAGGTCTGTAGAGAGATTTGACGAACCACGCGTTACAACAGCTAATCCTAAAGTTAGAGTAAATGATGACTGCATATTCTACAACAGCCAAACGAGCAACAACAGCCATTCCAGCGCCAACAGCGCCGCTTGCTTTAGCGCCTCGTCTGCGCCCAGCTGGGCGCGCGCTCAAAGTCTCTCAGCGCAGCCAGCTCCCGCCCTTTCTTGCGCTGGACGTATTGCGGACTGCAAGCGAGCTTCAGGCGGCTGGTCAGGATATTGTGCATCTTGAGATTGGCCAGCCCTCTACATCAGCCCCGCAACAGGTAAATGATGCGCTGGTTGCCTCATTATCAGCAACAGCGACCCATGGATATACGCTTGCCTTTGGTGTGCCTGTTCTGCGTGAACGCATCGCCCGTCATTATAGTGACTGGTATGGCGTAACACCCGAAACAGATAGAATTGCTGTCACTGTCGGTTCGTCCACAGCGTTTGCGATTGCCTTTATGGCGGCGTTTGATGAAGGTGACCGGATTGCTATTCCAACGCCTGGGTATCCTGCCTACAGGAACTTGATGATGGGACTTGGACTGACGCCTGTTGCGGTGCGTGCAGGAGCCGAGCAGAACTGGAAGCTCAATCTTGCTGAAATGGATAGCTGGGATGAATTGCCGGACGGGCTCATGATTGCAAGCCCGTCAAATCCAACGGGCGTTGTCATGGATGATAGCGAGCTTGCCGAAATATGCCGGTGGTGTGATGCCCGCGGTGTGCGCCTGATTTCAGACGAAATCTATCATGGCCTAACATTCGGTGTACGCTGTGATTCAGCTCTCAATTATACTAAGAACGCGATTATCGTGAACAGCTTATCGAAATATTTCTCAATGACGGGCTGGCGTATTGGCTGGATGATTTTGCCAGAAGATTTAATTTCATCTTCAGAAAAGATTGCCCAGAACCTGTTTATCTCAGCGCCAACACCAAACCAGATTGCTGCGGTATCTGCGTTTGACTGCGAAGCTGAACTTGATAGCCATGTGAGCCGCTATGCTGTGAATAGAGATATTCTTCTGTCTGGATTGGCACCTGAATTCACGGGTAATTCAGCGCCTTGTCGCGGGGCATTCTATCTCTATGCTGATATTAGCGCCGTGAGCGAGAATTCAGCTGAGTTCGCCAAACAGCTGTTGCTTTCAGAAGGCGTGGCAACAACCCCGGGTATTGATTTTGATCCCGACCAAGGGCATCGCTATTTGCGCTTGTCTTTTGCAGGCAGTCAGCAGGATATGAGCGAAGCTGTTATCCGCATTAACAGGTTTGTGTCTGGGCGCTAACGCCCAAAGAGCATTATACACCCATATTGTTTGTCGGAAGTATAACGACGCTTCTTTTGTTAATTTCCGTCCTCATGCGATTTCGCATCAGGACGGAAATAAGATAGCAGAGCTGGTTAGGAGCGTGACCACCAGCCGCGTTTTTTCTTCTCTGGTGCTGCTTCGCTCACATTCACAACATCGACCTCTGCCGAGCTGATAGGGGCACGTGCAGCAGCAGGCGTTTCACTAGCAGGGCTGGCTTCACCTTTTGGCACTCCTGCTTTTGCTGCTTTCTTGCGTGCTGGCTTTTTGGCAGCTGTGCTTGTTTTCGCAGGCGCTTTTTCTTTCACTATGGGTGATGCCTCTGCTGTATCAGCGGTATCACTGTTAGTGCTTACCTTTTTTGCGGCGCGTTTACCTGAAGAAGCGCGGGCAGCTTTCTTTGCTTTTGGCGCAGTTTTTTCTGGTGCCTCTGGCTGAACAGCATCACCGGCTGGTGGGCTTGTCTTCGCCGGTGCAGCAGTCTCGCTCGCAGTGTCAGTATCGCTAGCTTTGCTATCTGATGCAGCGTCTGTTCCTGTCACAGTTGCTGTATCATCAGCCCCTCTTGCAGGACGGCGACGACCACGAGACCGTGTCTTTTTGGCAGGCTTTTCTGCGTTATCATCAGATGCTGGCGCATCGCCTGTTGCAGCCGTGCCATTCTCAGTCGTACCAGTAGAAGGCGCGCTTGCCGCGTCAGGCGTATTACCTGTATCACCTGTTTCAGATGCTGAGATTTCCTGCGGATTTCCCTCTTCGCCATTACGGTTTTTCCGCCGGCGTCCGCCTCTGCGGCCTCTGCGCCGACGTTTTGGCTGCTCGTCATCTTCTGTATTATCGTTATCAGAGGGCTGTTCTACCTCGCGGGCTTTGCTTTCCGCAGGTTCTGCCTGTTGTGGACGCGGCCGCCGGTTTTGTTTACTGGCAGGACGCGCTTCTGGCTGGTCATCTTTCCGCCCAATACGATAATCTTGTGGGCTGAGGCTGGCATCAGCTTCTAAGAAGACTGATAAGCCAAGCTGAGATTCAAGAGCGGCAAGACTGGCTCGCTTCTGATTGAGGACATACAGCGCGACTTCTGGATGAATGAAGACCGTCATCTCTTTGGCCTGATGGCGTGCTGCTTCTTCTTCGATAACCCGCAAAATATGCAAGGCAGATGAATTAATGGATCTGATACGGCCTGTGCCAGCACAATGCGGGCAGGCTTGTGAGACAGATTCAACTAGTGATGCACGAAGTCTTTGGCGCGACATTTCAAGCAAACCAAAGTGGCTGATAGAGCCAATTTGAATGCGGGCCCGGTCATTGCGTAAGGAATCTTTTAGTTTGCGCTCAACAGCATGCTGATTACGGTTTTCTTCCATATCGATGAAATCTATGACGATCAGACCGGATAAATCACGGAGCCGGAGTTGTCTTCCGACTTCTTCAGCTGCTTCCAGATTCGTTTTCAGCGCTGTTTCTTCGATGTTGCGCTCACGTGTCGCCTTACCAGAATTGACATCAATGGCGACAAGCGCTTCGGTCTGATTGAGAACCAGATAGCCGCCTGACTTCAGTGTTACTTCGCCCTGATGGATAGTATCAAGCTGAGGCTCGACATTTTGGGTCTGGAATAGATGGGTTGGCTCATCATGTTTTATCACACGCTTTGCATGGCTCGGGATAAGCATCTTCATCTGGTTTTTGGCTGTTTTATAAGCCTCATCACCCTCGACAAGCACGCTTTCTACATCATTGGTATAAATATCGCGAATAGCGCGTTTTACCAAAGAGCCTTCTTCATGGATAATAGCCGGCGCTTCTGACTGAAGCGTTGTTGCGCGAATATCATTCCAGAGTTTTGAGAGATAGGCATAATCGCGTTTAATTTCTGTCTTTGTGCGTTTTGAGCCTGCCGTGCGGACAATCACAGCCATGCCATCAGGAACCTCAAGGTCATTGACAACAGATTTGAGCCGCTTCCGGTCAGCAACATTGGTAATTTTACGTGATACGCCGCCGCCACGATTGCTGTTTGGCATCAGCACACAATAGCGTCCAGCAAGCGACAGGTAAGTTGTCAGGGCAGCGCCTTTATTGCCGCGCTCTTCTTTGACAACCTGAATCAGCAGGATTTGTTTGCGAACGATAACTTCCTGAATTTTATACCGGCGCAACAACGCTGTAGATGATGAGCGTGAACGTTGCTCTTCATCATCACCGCCTAATGTTTCAGGCGTGTCATTATCTTTATCAGTCGCGTTTGCGGCATCATCATCAGAGGCGTCTTCCTCGCTCTCTTGCTGATTATCTTTTTCCAGCGCTTCACGGTCTTCGATAGGAATGCGATAATAGTCTGGGTGGATTTCACTAAACGCAAGAAAGCCTTGCCTGTTTCCCCCATATTCAACAAAGGCTGCCTGCAAAGAAGGCTCAACACGTGTAACACGTGCCAGATATACATTGCCTTTTAGTTGTTTAAAGTTGTTATTTTCGTAGTCAAACTCTTCAATTTTATTTCCGTTGAGAAGCACAACCCGTGTTTCTTCGGGCTGATGCGCATCGATCAGCATCTTTTTGGTCATTGTAACTGCTTTCTGGGGCTGCGGCAGACAATCTGTCTGGCAGCAAACATCTAAAGGAGGCCATCACTGTGGCGTAAAATAATGACAATAAGGAGGCAAGACTGGCTCCGCTAACGACAGGGCGCACCATAGGTGTCGAGGATGGATTTTTATAACCTCGTACATCTGCTATAATGGTTGTCATTGTTGTCATCTCGTTATATCTGCCGTGCTACTCTCTTTCATCGGAGAGCGACTAAAAAAAGGCTCTCTTTGGAAAAGAGGGTCGTAGACCCGGCACTTTGATTGAAGGTTTTGTTAGATAGGGTCCCTGTTTTGGGTCATGAACGAGCCGTTTCTGTGCCGTCATCCCTTGTCTAAACAAGCCTCAAAGCAAAATTCTAACTTTATCTCTATACGTGTTAGCTAAGGAGTGCAATTCATTTCTCTGCCCCCTAAATTATACCTCTTTACCTGTTTTATCCGTAGGATAGAGCAATGAATTGCCGGCAGAGACGACTGATGATTAGGCCTGGCCGAACAGATACTGTTAGGACTGGTGCCAGTTTTTAAAAGACGCTACTGTCTGCGGCATAAGAGGTTCGATAGGCGGGTCCTTACTAGGGAATATGACAGGCAGATGATGAAGATGTCAGATAACCGCATCTTATGCTTTTTTAGCGGGCTGGCAGATGTTGTTATGAGCTGTTTGCTCATTTTGGGCCTGCTGGGCGGGACTCTTGGCATGGTTTCAGGACCGGCTGCTGCCCAACAGGCATCAGCGTCAAACGCAATAACAGGCCTGCGGCTCGGACAAGTAGATGTTCACGGGCAGTCAGGCTTGCGGATTGTGGTTGAAATGAACGCCCGGCCGCAGACACGGCTTCTTCTTCTGGATAGCCCATGGCGGCTGGCTATTGATAGCCCCTCAACGGACTGGGAGTCGCGTCTTCTGCCTGCAGGAGACCTTGCAAGAGCGCCAGCAAGCGGATACCGGTTTGGGCACCCGACGCCTGATATTGGCAGGCTGGTGATTGAACTGGACACTCCTGCTGCGCCGGTGCGTGCCTTTATTTTGCAACCTGCAGAAGATGGCAGTGTTGGCTATCGCTTTGTTGTGGATTTGATTGATGGCGGGCCAACACGCTTTGCTGTTGCGCGTCAGGCACTTGCAAAATCTCGTTTCCAGCCAGAAGAACGCCCAGCAACGCCAGAAACCCTAGAAACGCCAGAAACGCCAGCAACTATATCGCCGCTCGCATCTGTTGCACTGCCTGCATCGCGGCCAGATAGGGCGCTTCAGTCTGGGCCTAAAGCTGCCCCGGACCAGCGCCCCAAGACATTTATTGTTGCAATTGATGCAGGGCATGGCGGCAAGGATCCGGGCGCGCTGGGAAAAAGGGGAACGCGTGAGAAGGATATCACCCTGAAAGCAGCCAAGATGCTGGCAGAGGAGCTACGGAAAAGCGCGCATATTACCCCTATTCTTATTCGTGATTCTGACCGGTTCTATAAATTGCGCACCCGTATCAAGCGCGCCCGGGACAAACAGGCAGATATTTTTGTCTCTCTTCATGCTGATTCCGCACCAAACACCAAAGCGCGTGGCATCTCAGTCTTTTCTCTGTCGGATACAGCATCTGATAAAGAAGCTGCTTATTTGGCTAAGCGGGAAAATAAAGCAGATTTAATAGGTGGTCCTGACCTTGGTGGTGAGGACCCGGTGGCGGCTAATGCACTTCTTCGGATGTTTCAGCGGGAATCGATGAATGAGTCTGCTAAGCTTGCCACTGTGATATTATCAAACATTAAGGATCTGCCGGGCGGTGATAAGCGTGGCCACCGGTTTGCTGGGTTTGCGGTGCTTAAATCACCTGATATTCCCTCAATTCTGGTAGAGATGGGATTTTTATCTAATCGGCAGGATGAGAAGAATCTACGAGATGATTCATATCTAAGAGGGCTGAGCAAACGGCTTGCGCGCGCTATTTCACGCTATCTTGAAAATGCGGCATCATGACCGATATAAAAACTACCATTCGGCACAATGCGATCTGTATTATATCGCGCGATGTGCCATATATCGGCCGTAATGTTAGGGCAGTAGTTGCATCATGATGAAATGGTTTTGGTCCTTGATAGGTGTTATGGTTCTTGGGCTGGTAGGTATTATCGTCGGCGTGCTCTGGGTATTTTGGACATATGGTCAGGAACTCCCTGACTATTCACAGCTTGCCCGCTATGAGCCGCCAGTCGCAACAAGAATTCATGCTGGCAACGGTGCGTTACTTGCAGAGTTCGCAACCCAAAAACGCGTCTTTGTACCAACTAAAGCAATCCCCCCTATGTTGATTGAAGCTTTTTTGTCAGCAGAAGATAAATCATTTTATTCGCATGTTGGCGTTGATCCGGTTGCCTTGGCACGCGCAGTTGCAACAAATATTGCTGCGATAGGCAGTGGTCGGCGGCTGATTGGGGCATCCACTATTACACAACAGGTTGCCAAGAATTTTTTATTGACCAACGAAGTATCGATAGACCGGAAAATAAAAGAAGCCATTCTTGCTATCCGGATGGAACGTGCTTTCTCCAAAGACCAGATACTTGCACTTTACTTGAATGAAATTTATCTGGGGTCTGGCAGTTATGGCGTTGCGGCGGCGGCTCTTAATTATTTTGATAAGGCGCTTGGCCAGCTCGATCTCCATGAAGTTGCTTATCTAGCCGCATTGCCAAAAGCGCCGTCCAATTACCACCCTGTGCGCCGCACCAAAGCTGCGATTGCCCGGCGAAACTGGGTACTGCTTCAGATGACAAGAAACGGTTATATTACGCCAGATGAAGCTGCTGCCGCCAAGGCAAAGCCATTGGATGTTCGCCGGCAAACCGGCTTTGATAGCGCGAGTGCACCTTATTTCACCGAAGAAGTCCGGCGCTATCTTGTCGATGAATTTGGTACAGACGCGTTATATGGCGGGGGGCTGTCAGTGCGGACAACCCTTGATCCGGTTTTGCAGGAAAAAGCAGAGCGCGCCCTTCGTGAAGGCCTTGAAGCTCTTGATAGACGTCAGGGCTGGCGCGGCCCGCTTGCAAAAATTGATAACGCCCAGCCGCTTGACCAGCAGCTTGATAGGCTAACAGAAAAACTACCAAAGAACCGGTTTGCGGCTCTGGTAATGGATGTCGATGCTAAAGAAGCGCGTATCTATATAAAAGGCAGTGCAGCGCGGCTTCCTGTTGAGCTGGCAAAATGGGCCTACCCACCGCGAAAAGATGATGGCAAAAGACCGCCGCCTTTGATTGCCTTAACCGAGGCTATTTCTGTTGGTGATGTGATTATTGTACAACGCCCAAATGAAGCGCCTGACCTTCTCAAAGAGGGTTTTGTGCCACAGCCAACTGATTATGCGCTTGGTCAGCGCCCCGCTGTTGAAGGTGCTATTGTGGCGCTTGACCCGCATACAGGCAGATTGCTGGCAATGTCGGGCGGGTATGATCACCGGGTGTCTGAATTTAACCGCGCCAGTCAGGCAAACCGGCAGCCAGGCTCTGCGTTTAAGCCTTTTGTCTATCTTGCGGCTCTTGATGCCGGATATGCGCCGACGACACGTATTCTGGATGCGCCGCTGGTGGTCGACCAAGGGGAGGGCAAGCCAAAATGGAAGCCAGCAAACTATACAAAACGGTTTTATGGTCCCTCTATCATGCGGGTTGGCATTGAAAAGTCACGCAACTTGATGACAGCGCGTCTGGCGATTGAAATTGGGATGGATTCAATTCAAGATTATGCGCTGCGCTTTGGTATTAATGACAACCTGCCGCCATACCTGTCTATGTCACTTGGGGCTGGGGAGACGACTTTGGTTAAACTTACAGCTGCCTATGGTCAGCTGGTGAATGGTGGCAAGAAAATATCACCGAGCCTGATTGACCGCATCCAAGATAGATATGGCCGCACCATAATGCGCCATGATAATAGGAGCTGTTCGTCCTGCCTTGCTGCAGAGGGCTGGAACAATCAGTCTGTTCCGGCCATTGAAGGGGGGCGTGAGCAGCTTACAGAGCCTGCCTCAGCTTATCAGATGATTTCGATGCTTGAGGGTGTTATCAGCCGCGGAACAGGCCGTAGAATGAAAAAATCTGGACTGGTGCTTGCCGGCAAGACAGGAACAACAAATGATAATACCAATGCCTGGTTTGTTGGGTTTTCGCCTGACCTTGTTGCTGGTGTTTATATTGGCTATGATACCCCGCGACCGCTTGGTAAACGTGAAACCGGTTCGACAGCGGCTGTTCCTGTTTTCCATCAATTTATGGTGGATGCCTTGGAAGGCGCGCCCGTTATTCCGTTTCGCAGGCCAGGCGGTATTACGATGGTGCCCGTTCACGCTGAAACCGGAGAGCGCGTATCGCCGTCCCACAAGATGGCTGTGATGGAGGTGTTTAAGCCCGGGCAGCGTCCAAAGACAGGCACTGTGATTGATTTTCCCGGTAATTCTGGGCAGCAATCTGTTGACGTGCCCGCCTTGTATTGATACTCCGGCCATCTACCTATTTATTGTCTGTTAGATGATAAGACCCTACCTTTAAGATGTGGAACAAACCAGATGAACCCCGAAACGCACGCCGCTGTTGAAATAATTAAAACGGCTGTGATTTTGCTGAAACGGCATGTTGACTGGGAACGCGCGCTTAAAACATTAAGCCGTCTTGAGAGTGAAATCTCACAGCCCTCTTTCTGGGATAATCAGGAAAATGCGCAAAAAGTAATGCGTGAGAAAACGCATCTGGATTCTCAGGTGACAGCTATTCGTCATCTGGAAGAGACGCTTACAGACCAAATAGATATGGTCAGTCTTGCCACTGAAGAAGGTGATGAGGAGATGGTTGCCGAAGCTGAGGCAGCTATCGGTGAGCTGGCTGTATTAGCTGGTAAGAAACAGCTGGAATCGCTGCTGTCCGGTGAAGCAGATGCCAATAATTGCTTCCTTGAAATTCATCCCGGTGCCGGCGGTACCGAAGCACAGGATTGGGCGGCTATGCTCTTGCGCATGTATGCAAGATGGGCGGATGCACGTGGCTTTAAAACAGAGACAATCGAAGAAAGTTCAGGTGAAGAAGCTGGCATTAAATCAGCCACCTTGCGTGTGATGGGCACAAATGCATATGGCTGGCTGAAAACAGAATCTGGTGTTCATCGCCTTGTTCGTATCTCGCCTTATGATAGCTCAGCACGCCGTCATACTAGTTTCGCCTCAGTGTGGATCTACCCTGAAGTCGACGATAATATTGATATTGAGTTAGAGGAAAAAGATCTGCGGGTTGATACATACCGCGCCTCAGGGGCGGGAGGACAGCATGTTAACACAACTGACTCAGCCATTCGGATTACCCATATTCCAACAAACATCGTCGTGCAATGTCAGTCAGATCGAAGCCAGCACCGTAACCGCGCAACCGCGCTTACCATGCTAAAGGCCCGTTTATACGAAGCTGAACTTCAAAAGCGAGAACAGGCAGCGATGGATGATGCTGCCAGTAAAACAGATATTGGCTGGGGCAATCAGATCCGTTCTTATGTGTTGCATCCCTACCAGATGGTCAAAGATTTGCGCACAAACGTTGAAACAGGCAATACCGGGGCAGTGCTTGATGGCGCTATTGATGATTTCATCGAAGCCAGTCTTGCAGCGCGTGTTGGCGCCCAAAACGAAAAAGACGAGTGAGCCCTAATATCAGCCTCTCAGCAGAGCCATTATCCGCCGGCTTGCAGGCACTCAAGAACGTCTTCAGCATGGCCCGGAACTTTGACCTTTGGCCAAATGTGACTGAGCGCACCATCAGGGCCAATCAAGAAGGTTGCTCTTTGAATGCCCATATATTTGCGGCCATACATTGATTTTTCAACCCAGACACCAAAAGCCTCACAAACTGTGCCATCCACATCAGCGCCAAGCAGGCATGTAAGGCCATGCTTATCGCGGAATTTCGCCTGTTTTTTTGCATCATCTTTGGAAATGCCAATAACAATGGTGTTCGCAGCTTCAAACTCGGCATGCAGGCTTGAAAAAGCAATCGCTTCTTTGGTGCAGCCAGATGTGTCAGCTTTGGGAAAGAAAAACACAACCACATTTTTGCCGTGATGCTCAGCAAGGCTAAAAGGGCTTGTATCGGTATCAAGAGAGAAATCAGGGGCTTGTTGTCCGGTTTCAAGCATAAAAAAGGCTCCTTTTAGACGGGAAAGAAAAGGCTGTAAGCCATATGGTGCGGGGCTGAGATAGCCTCACGGGGGAGACGGTTGGTAAAAATATAAGGAATATTACCCTAAATCTTCAAATCCCTTACTTAGCAAGTACGATAGCAAAAACAAGTCGACAAAACAAATGATGACAGCCCCATTTACAGATGAGGTATCCATGGTACCTAGAATGCGAGACATTTTATTGCTTATGCGGTAAACTCCTGCCAAAAGAGCGGAACGCCAAACGGCCATTAAAGGACTGATACCTGTGACACAAACCAGCACTTCTCATACAGCCTCTTTTTTCGGGCGTGTTGTTGTTGCATCTCTGGTTAGTCTGTCCATTTTGCTCGCTATCCTGCTGGCATCCATAGCAGGGTTTATCTATTACGCAACGCAGACATCACATGTAACTGACTGGCTTGAAACGCAGCTTTCGGACCCTGAAAAAGGGTTTTCTGTTGAAGTAGGTAGCCTTTCTTTTCGTATTCATGACGCGATGAGCCCGTTTGAGATAAGCGGGAATGATCTGCATATCTCATCGAATAATCATCAGCTAGATATACCAGAAGTAAGGCTTGCTTTTGGCCCTAGTATGCTGGTCTCAGGAATGCCTGATAAAGTATCTGTTGAAGCCCGCTCACTTACGTTGGTAAGAGCTGATGATGGCTGGAAGTTTTCACAAGATCAGGCATGGCTGAATGCACATTTAAAAGAGCGCGTATCGGCGTTTATGGTTTTTCCGGCGCTGTTGGCCACGTTGATGCCAGACCGCCTAATGCCAGATCGCCAAATGGCTGAGAGGCAGGCGTCTGAGGAGCAGGCGTCCAAGAGGCAGGCAATATCGCCATTGCCCTATTGGCCAGATGGATTGCGCCACTTATCCGTGCGGGCAAAGTCAGCAAATATTTTCTTGCAGGGCGATACAGTAATGCCCACAGCACTCTTCAATAATATTGAAGTTTCTGCCGCGATATCAGGAAAAAAAGGGTCTGAAGACGGGCTGTCTATGACGCTACAGTTTGACCAGCCAAAATCTGTTGCACAGACACAAACTGAAAATACTGGCCAAATTGCCATTAATGCTACATCTCACCTGCTATCAGGCCTGACGACATTCTCAGCGCGGCTCACAGACGTCACTCTAGAGCCACTCATTGCTCTTGTGATAAATTCTGGTGCGCTGCCGTCTGGTATATTGGCTGAGGGTCCTGAACAGCTTGTTGTTGATGGTCGAATATCAGCGACCCTCGATGGCACAATCGATAATGAGAAAATTCACCTTTTATCTGGTACGATTGGCTCTTCTCGCGGTGATGTTACGCTGCCCTTTGGACAAATAAGAGATGTTCGTTATTCAGATTTTGATGCTGATTTTGCCTATAGCCGTGACGATAATCTGTTTACTGTTAAGCAGACATCAATCCTGCTTAATGAGCAGCATCGCCTGTCCCTGTCAGGTCAGGTGCTTGGTGTGCATGCCGCCTTACCGCGCATGAATATGACTGTTCTGGCAGAAGAAGTTCTGGTGAGCGAGCTCATGACATTCTGGCCGGATGAGTGGGCGTCAGACAAAAAAGCACAGCTTCAGCAGACAATCTCAGGCGGGCGATTTAGAACCGCTACACTGGCCCTTAAAGGCCAGTTTGATACGAGCAAATCCGCCCTTTTACTGTCATCAGCCCAGCTTCAGGGTGATTTTTCCAGTGTTCGTCTTGATGCCCAATTACCCCAATATCAGCGGATAGTCGGAACCTTGCAGGGTGCTGTTGACATCGAATTACAGCAATCTGGGCAGGTGGCACGCGCTATGATTGATACAAAGATGCAAAATGGATTCCTGTCACTTGACCAATTTGATACGCCTGTTCGTATTCCTGAAGCCGCTGTGAGACTGCGATATGAGCCCGGTCAGTTGCAGATATCTCACGCATCAATTGATTTTGGCGAGAACGGCATGCTGGGTGCAACAGTAAATGCCCATTTAGGCGAGCTATTAAGCGTACGGGACATGACGGCTGAGATGTCCATCACGGCGAATGATATTCCTGTTAATTTCTTTCATGTTCTCTGGCCCCGCAGTTGGGCGCCAAAGGCCTTCCCATGGATACGCTCACATATATCTGATGGTATAATCTCAAACGCATCAGTTGATATGACCTTAGATGGCTCAGAAGACCCGTCTTCTGTGGTTACACAAGTTACCGGCACGGTTGAACTCGAAAATTCAAGTTTCCAGCTTTATGAGACGATGCGTCCTGTTCAGCAGATTGATGCAACGCTAACATTTGCTGATAATGTGCTTAGTGTGAATACCGATAATGGTGAGATGCCATCCCTTAATCTGACTAAGGCAAATGTAAGATATGGCCCGCTCTATAACCCTGAAAAGCTCCCTCGGGATATTGATATTTCGCTTACGATGTCTGGTGCGCTTACCCCTGTTATGGAAATTCTGGACCATCCGCGTATTAACAAGCTGAAAGGTACAGGTCTGACGGCGCAATCTTCAACAGGCACTATCGAAGCAACATATTCTGCTAAAGGCCAACTGCCAGCTGGGGGGAGGCTTGCTCTCTCTGATGTCACTGCGGATGCAACGATTAGTGATGCCGTTATTGATGATTTGCCGCTAGCACAGACATTAGAACAGGGCGCGCTTGTTCTCTCGTTTGATAAAGAGGCTCTTATTATTTCAGGCTCCGGAGTCTTTTCTAATATTTATTCTGACTTCTCCTATGAGCGCAAAGCAAATGGGGCGTTTGAGCTTAATGCTAAAATTCCAGCGAATACTGACTTTGCGACAAAAATATCTGATCTCTCTGGCATGCCATTAGAAGGCAGTATTGGCGGACGATTTTCCCTGACGGGACAGGCTGGGAAATCTGACTATTCTTTATCGGCACGCACCGATATCACGCAAGCTGGCATTAATATCGATGCGCTGAGCTGGGCAAAACTACCCGGCGAGACAGGCCAAGCATCAGGCATCTTAACATTCAAGGATGGCAAGTTGCTCGGTATTGAAGCGATTGATGTAACAGCAGGGAGCCTCTCAGGAAAAGGGCGGATTGGCTTTCAGCCAGATGGACAGCTTTCACTTGGCTATTTTGAGGATGTTACCTTGCCCGGTAACGAGCTCACAACAGTTCTGCTTGAAAAGACTGGCAAGACGGCTATGAAGCTCACCGCAGAAGGCCGTCTTCTTAATCTTGTCCCGTTACGCAGAAACGAAGGCGCATCCAAAGGATTGGCGCTTGATTTTGATATTACAGCATCACGGATTGTTGTGGGTCCGCGCATTACCCTTACCGGCAATCTGAAGGGAAGCACGCAGACTGATGGAGATGGCCAAGCAACCTTGCTTGGTAGCCTTCTCTTCGGTCAAAAACCCCTTCTGAGCGAAGGCACAATAGAGGCACGCTTCGGGCCGTCAGGAGAGTTTCTTGAAGGGGTTGGTCTTATTGGTGGCGGCGAAGCTGAGCTTTCCTTCCAGCCTGTTGCACCGCGGTTAAGCGAGCTTGTCATCACATCCCAAAATGGCGGGCGGGTGCTAAAGGGACTTAATATCACTGACTCCATAACTGACGGAAGCCTTCGGCTTGTTACGCAGTTCCGTGACGGAAAATTTAACGATTATGACACGAAAATTGAGATGAGTGATTTTTCTGTTATTGAAGCGCCAAGAGCCATTCGCGCTTTTTCAGTTCTATCGCTTGCCGGGCTATATTCTCTTGTTGAGGGTAGTGGGACAAAATTCATCAAAGGTGAAGCTACCATTTCAACCCGTGGCTCGCGCCATAGATTGGAGGAGGTAAAAGCAACAGGAAATGCTGTTGGCGTCTCGATGATAGGAGAGTTTGACAGAAAAGCCGGTACGGTAGATGTGAGCGGCAATCTGGTTCCTGTTAATCAGGTGAATAAATTGCTCGGCCTTGTACCGCTTGTTGGCGAAGTGTTAACAGGAATAGATAAAACAGGCCTATTTACCACTCAGTTCAGTGTACGCGGTAATAGTGATGACCCTGATGTAACGGTGAATGCGTCTAGTCTAGCCCCAGGGCTATTACGTGATTTATTTAGCCCTGACTGGCTTGGCGCCGAATCCGGACGCATTCTGGGAACAGAGCAGAACTAGGCACGCTGGAGTAGGGCGCGACGTTTCTTGCCAGCAGAAATTTGTGCCCTGCCATCATCATCAAAATCATCGGCGGATAACAGCCTATTCTCATCGGTAATCGCATCATTATTCAACCGCGCACCGCCGCCTCGTATCAGCCTGCGAACCTCTCCTTTGGATTGCGCAAGGCCAATTTCGATAAAGGCATCAATCAGCAGCAGACTGCCAATTTTATCTGCCTCCACCGTCAGGGTTGGCAGGCCATCTGCCATCTTACCCTCAGCAAAGGTCTGGGCTGCGGTCTGTTCTGCTTGAGCGCTAGCCTCGGCGCCATGACACAGGCCTGTTGCTTCATTTGCCAGGATAATTTTGGCTTGATTAATATCAGCGCCTTCAAGCGCACTAAGACGCTCAATTTCATCCAGCGGCAATTCTGTAAATAGTTTTAAGAACCGACCTACATCAGCATCTTCTGTATTGCGCCAAAACTGCCAGAAATCAAAAGCAGGTAAGCGCTCTTCATTCAGCCAGATTGCACCAGACGCCGTTTTCCCCATCTTAGCACCAGAGGCTGTTGTAATCAGAGGTGAGGTCAGGCCAAAAATTTCCTGAGCGTCAACACGGCGTGTTAAATCAATGCCGGTGACAATATTGCCCCATTGGTCAGAGCCGCCCATCTGCAGTGCACAGCCATAACGACGGCGCAACTCAAGGAAATCATATGCTTGAAGAATGGCATAATTAAATTCAAGGAAAGATAGGTTTTGCTCGCGTTCAAGCCGGAGCTTGACTGAGTCCATACCCATCATTCGGTTAATCGAAAAATGCGCGCCATAATCCCGCAGAAACCGAATATAGCCAAGCTCATCCAGCCAATCAGCATTATCCACCATTACTGCATCAGTGGGGCCGTCCCCGAAAGACAGGTATTTTTCAAAGATTTTGCGAATACCGTTTTTATTGCTTTCGATATCCTGATCAGATAGCAGGGGACGGGCTTCATCCTTACCGGACGGGTCGCCGACTTTGGTCGTGCCGCCACCCATAAGCACAATCGGTTTATGGCCATTGCGTTGGAGTAGCCGAAGCATCATAATCTGAACCAGTGAGCCAACATGCAGGCTGTCGGCTGTGCAATCAAATCCGATATAAGCAGAGATCGGTTGCTGCGCGGCCCGCTCATCAAGCCCCTCTAGATTGGTTGCCTGATGCATATAGCCACGGGTAACGATCTCAGTAATAAACTCAGAAGAATAGCTCATAATCTGCCATACCTTATTCGGATTAACGTCTGATACTATCAGTCTGCAGTTGGCATAACCGCGCCATTTTCGGTTCTATCAAGATAATCAGACACAGAGCTCATTGCTTCATCAAGATGAGTGCTGAAGAAATGATTTGCGCCATCAATCAGGTTAATATCAATCGCAACGCCTTTTTGCTTTGAAATTTTCTCAACCAGTGCATCTACCTTTGGATGCGGCACCTGTTCATTTTTTGATCCATGAACAATAAGGCCAGAAGCAGGGCAGGGCGCAAGAAAGGTAAAATCATGAGTTGATGCAGGCGGTGATAACGAGATAAATCCGGTAATTTCAGGCCGCCGCATTAATAATTGCATGCCAATCCATGACCCGAAGGAAAATCCGGCAATCCAGCATATATTCGAGCCAGGGTGCTGAGATTGCAACCAATCCATTGCCGTTGCCGCATCTGATAACTCACCCTCACCATTATCAAACACGCCTTGAGAGCGTCCAACGCCTCTAAAATTAAAGCGCATCACGGAAAATCCGCGTGATTGGAAAAGCTTATAGGTTGAGAAGGTAACACGATTATTCATCGTACCATTCTTATCCGGTTCTGGATGAAGAATAAGAGCTGTTGGGGCGTTTTGGTCGGGTCCCGGCATGTACCGGCATTCGAGCCGACCTTCAGGACCATTTATGATGACTTCAGGCATAAAAAATAATGGCTCCCTTGTGTAAAACTGGTAAAGGCTTATATCGTAATCAGGTGGCGTTTCCAAGCACGTTATCATATGATGGGTGATATTCGAGAATGCTATCTGGCTTATGAGCGAGGAAGTTCGATAATGTTGACAAAACTTGCACAAGATATTGCCGCAATCCGGCAGCGTGATCCGGCAGCCTCAGGCCTGTTATCATGCATCCTGCTTTATCCAAGTTTCCATGTTATGTTTGCCTATCGGATGGCGCATCCCCTCTGGCGGGCCGGCTTGCGGCTCCTGCCGCGGTTTATGATGCAGATTGCGCGCTGGATGACAGGAATTGAAATTCATCCCGGCGCTCAGATCGAAGGCGGTTTTTTTGCTGACCATGGCATGGGCGTTGTGATTGGTGAGACATCTATCGTTGGAAAGAATGTTACCTTATATCACGGCGTCACTCTTGGCGGTGTTATGCCTGCTGTCGATGCGCAGTCACAGCGCTGTGTTAAACGCCACCCAACATTAGAAGATAATGTCATTGTTGGCGCTGGGGCACAGATACTTGGCCCCATTACCGTTGGCGTTGGCGCACGTGTCGGCGGCAATTCAGTTGTTATCCGCGATGTAAGCGCTGGTCAGACTGTTGTTGGAGTGCCTGCAAAGCAACTAAACCAGAAACGTAGTGATGATAGTTTTGATGCGTATGGTGTTACAGACCTTCCGTTTGAAGATAGTCAGGCACGTATTCTGAAGGCGCTCTTCTCGGAAGTTGAAAAATTGCGCCGGGACTTAAAACAAATGCAGGACGCAGCAGGTAAGGACATGACGGCTGACGACGGGACTCACCAAAGCAAGACTGCCGCCTCCCAATCATCTGCACGCCCGCCAGAAGCAGGGCTTGGTAAATAAGATTTTATTACAGGCGGTATGCCGGAATGAAGCTGCCGGGCGCCTCTGTTCAGCCGGATACCGAATAAATGTTTGCAACTGCGATGCCTATCTATCTTGATTATAATGCGACAGCGCCGCTACGCCCTGCAGCAATAGAGGCTATGACAGCAGCTCTTGGTGTGCCATCTAATCCATCATCTGTTCATAAATTCGGCCGGGAGGCCCGCCTGCAGGTGGAGACAGCCCGTCAGAAAATCGCTCATCTTATTGGTGGGCGTAGCGATGAGTTAACCTTCACAAGCGGCGGCACAGAAGCCAATAATCTAGTGTTGTCTGGTTTCAACATTGTCATTGCAAGCCGCATTGAACATGATGCTGTGTTAGATGCACGCCGTGATGCCTTGCTTGTTGATGTCGATGAGAGGGGCGTTATCAAGCTCGATATGCTTGGGAAGATGCTATCTGATTTATCTGCCGAAGATAAAAAGAGCGTTCTTGTGTCTGTTATGGCTGCCAATAATGAGACAGGAGTGCGCCAGCCGCTTCAGGCGATTACTGCGCTGTGCCATCAGCACGGGGTTGCTGTTCACTCTGATATGGTACAGCTTGCAGGGAAATACCGTGTCAGCCTTGCTGAGTTTGACCTTGATTTTGCGACTATCTCTGCTCACAAAATTGGCGGTCCGGCAGGTGTTGGCGCGCTCTGGTGTAAGGCTGGACGGCGTTTGCCTGCGATAATACGCGGCGGGGGTCAGGAAAAAGGCATGCGCTCTGGGACTGAAAATGTCATTGGCATTATTGGTTTTGGTGCAGCAGCAGATGCTGCTGCTAGCGAAATAGAGGCAGATGAAATAAGCCGTAACCTTGCCAAATGGCATGCCGCATTCGAGCAGACAATAAGGGCGGCATGCCCTGAGATAAGTATTTTGGGCGATGGAGCAGATAGGCTGTTCAATACAAGCTGTCTTGCTTTGCCGCAGATTGCCTCGCAGACAGCTATCATGGCGCTTGACCTTGACGGTGTGATGGTAAGTGCTGGTTCTGCCTGTTCATCAGGAAAGGTGAGTGCAAGCCATGTAATTACCGCGATGGGACGAGGCGACCTTGCCCCCTATACGCTGCGTATTTCATCTGGCTGGCAAACCCGTGAAGAAGATTTAGCAACCCTTGCGAAAGCTATCATAGGGTTGTACAAGCGGTTGTCTTAAACAAGGCGGCTTGGCGGTTTTATAAAATAGTCAAACGTTGTGGGACGCCTATATTGCTCATCATAAGAGGTTAGTTAAATGCCAAAAGTTACATTTATAAAGTCAGATGGTAGTGCGCATGATTTTGATGTTGCGAACGGGACATCAATTATGGAAGCAGGCCGCGATGCCAATATGGGTATTGAAGGAACCTGCGGGGGGAGCTTGTCCTGTGCTACCTGTCATGTTGTATTTGGCGCTGATGATTATGCGCGGGTTGGCCCGCCAAGCGAAGATGAGATGGATATGCTTGACCTTGCTTTCAATGTGACAGAAACATCGCGTCTTGGCTGCCAGATTAAAATGAGTGATGAGCTTGATGGCCTGACAGCAAAAGTACCAGAAGAATTCTAGAGGCTAGATGCTATTTCTAGGGTAGAGGACAATAGGTAATGGATAACACGCTGCATATTGCCAAGGCACCTGCTGACACCCGTGTGGTGGTGGCGATGTCGGGCGGCGTGGACAGCTCTGTGACAGCAGCTCTGCTGGTAGAGCAGGGCTATGAGGTGATTGGTATTACCTTGCAGCTCTATGACCATGGTGCGGCTGTGCAATCCAAAGGTGCCTGCTGTGCTGGCGCTGATATTCATGATGCCCGCACCGTCGCCGCTAGCCTTGGTATTCCTCATTACGTACTAGATTATGAAAGCCTGTTTCGGCAGCAGGTAATGGATGATTTTGCTGATAGCTATCTTGCCGGTCATACGCCTATTCCGTGTGTGCGCTGTAACCAGACAGTAAAATTTACCGATCTTTTGCAGACCGCGCGCGATTTAGGGGCAGACTGCCTTGCTACCGGCCATTATATTCGCCGTGAGGTAAAGCAGGGTCTTGCCTGCCTGCGCCGCGGTATTGATGAGAGCAAGGACCAGTCCTATTTTCTGTTTGCGACTACACCTGAACAGCTCGATTATCTGCGGTTTCCTCTTGGTGGTATGACAAAAACAGAGACGCGCGCTCTTGCCGCTCGTTTCAGCCTGTCCGTGCAGGATAAGCCAGATAGTCAGGATATCTGTTTTGTGCCGAACGGGCGCTATGGTGATATTGTGCGTAAATTGCGTCCGGGCGCTGTTGAAGCAGGTGAAATCCGTCATCTTGATGGTACTGTGCTTGGCAGTCATAATGGCGTGATTGATTATACGATTGGTCAGCGCCGCGGGCTTGGCATTGGCGGCCGCAAGGATGTGCCGGACGATGATGGCCCGCTTTATGTGGTGGGCATTGACGCAGCCTCCCATACTGTTCTGGTTGGCCCGCAATCAGCTCTTGCTTGCGAGACTGTTTATCTGGATGAGATGAACTGGATTTCACCTGACCTTCTGCCTGCCACTGATATAATGGAGAAGGGGATAGCTGTTTTTGCTAAACTACGTAATACAGCACCTGCTTCATCAGCGCGGCTCTTCATGATGGAGGGCCAGCGTGTCAGGTTAGAGCTAGAGGCGCCTGAATATGGCATTGCCCGCGGTCAGGCCGGTGTTATCTATGATGCTGGCGATAATAGCCTGATGCTCGGCGGTGGCTGGATTGCTGATGCGCCGATAGCCGCAGAAATTACTCAGTCTGAAATAAGAGCGTTAGCCTAAATTGGCGGCAAAATACAGAAAAAGTATTCACTTTATAATATCAACCATATTTTAGTCTTGACCAATTGTAACAAAACACCTTAAAAGTTCGTCA
>ENA-OQVM01000036-OQVM01000036.1-marine-metagenome-genome-assembly--contig:-NODE-36-length-193615-cov-7.431424_pt1 | contig 193615 bp, 189 predicted proteins | sample MGYA00237776_ERZ505498 | MGnify/ENA primary metagenome ERZ505498 (study PRJEB26159, sample SAMN06265151) | marine metagenome | isolation source: Helgoland LTER site | place: Germany:Helgoland, sampling...
CCAAGCCGCCGTCCAAAAAGGCAATAGAGGTCATGTCTGCTTCGCTTCTCTCATCAGGTAAATAGTTGTCTTTATGATAACTATATACCTCTTTGAGGGGCGATTTCAATTTGGCATTTAAGCGCAGCTGACACCCACATCACGAACATAATTTGCACGTTTTACGAGAATAAGGTAGCGTCATGCTGGGAAGAAGTGGGTTGCCCATAATATCATACCAGTTGCCGTTAAGATAACCCTAACTTGGTTGATAAAAAGGGAGATAATTCATGTCTTAAAACATAAAAAGCGGGATGCTATCCTTCCTGCGTAAAGAAAATATTGTTGCACCAAAAGACTATAATCGGTGGCGTATTACACCCGCATCAATTGCAATTCATCTGTGTATTGGGTCAGTTTATGCCTGGTCTGTTTTTAACCCGCCCCTCACCCGGGAATTTGGTGTTGTTGCGTCATCTGCAGGAGATTGGTCGCTTTCCTCTGTTGTGTGGATTTTTTCGGTTGCGATCGTTTGCCTTGGCCTTGCTGCTGCATTAGGCGGAAAATGGCTGGAACGGGTTGGCCCGCGTTATGTGGGCGTTGTTGCCGCAACGTTATGGGGCGGCGGGTTCATCATCGGCTCGTTCGGCATTTCCACCCATCAGCTCTGGCTTGTCTATCTTGGATATGGGGTTTTTGGCGGGTGCGGGTTAGGCCTTGGCTATGTCAGTCCGGTATCAACCCTGATACGCTGGTTCCCCGATCGGCGCGGGATGGCAACCGGAATGGCCATTATGGGATTTGGCGGCGGCGCCATGATCGGGGCGCCCCTGAAACAATGGCTTCTGAGTCTCTATCAGATAGCGCCAGACTATCTGGGCGCTGAATCAACACTCCAGCTTATCACTGAAAATGGCCGCCGCTTTGTACAAACAGCATCCGGTAAAATAGAAGTTGTAATAGCAACCGCCCAGCAAGCAGAAGATTTTGGGGGCGATGCAGGTGCCTATATTGTTGGAACAGGCAATACCGGCGCATCAGCAACATTTATGACGCTGGGGATTATTTACTTTGTCGTGATGATATGTGCTGCTTTCCAATATCGTGTTCCAGCACAAGGCTGGATGCCAAAAGGATGGACACCAAAGCCCGCATCACAAGGCATGATTACCAGAGATAATGTTCATATTGATCAGGCGTTGCGTACGCCCCAATTCTGGTTGCTCTGGGTCGTGCTTTGTTTCAACGTGACTGCAGGCATCGGGGTAATTGGTGTTGCCAAGACGATGATTAACGAAATTTTTGGCAGTCTGGTTATTGTTACAACAGCGTTTGCTGGCACCTATGTTCTAATGATTTCGGTTTTCAATATGGTTGGACGCTTCTTCTGGGCCTCCACATCTGATTATATTGGTCGCAAGAACACCTATCACTGCTTCTTTATTCTGGGCACTATCCTATACTTATCAATCCCGTATTTTGCGGGTGAAGGCAGTATGCTAGCGCTTGCTGGGTTCTATCTTGCGACAATGGCTATCTTCACCATGTATGGGGGCGGCTTTGCAACCATCCCTGCTTATCTTGCAGATATGTTTGGCACGATGCATGTGGGCGGTATCCATGGACGGTTGCTGACGGCCTGGTCGACAGCCGGTGTGCTTGGCCCCTTTGCCATCACATATTTACGCAATGTCTCTAAGAACAACGCAATTAGTGACCTTGTTGCTAATATTGACCCCGCCGCATTTGTCCAGAAATTTGGTGCCCCAATTGACCAGCTTGAAAGTTTAGTTGCGGCAAAAACGGTCACCATTGCACGGTTGATGGAAATTGCCCCGGCAGGCACCAGTGATCCGACCTCAGGCCTTTATAATACCACCATGTATTCCATGGCAGGGCTTCTGGTTATTGCGTTTCTTGCAAATGCGTTGATACGCCCCGTTGCAGGACATCATAATGTTGAAAAAACACATCCAGAGGCAAAAACGTAACGCCGTTTTTCACGAAGGATAGCCCGTGGCGTGTAACCTATTTCACATCTTCATGCCACGGGTATTTTATTAGCCTCACTCAGTGAATATCTTTGGATTCGCCAATAGCTGCCTTTAAGGACTCAAAGCAGAAATCTGGCCGTTTTGCAGCATCCAGAATTACTTTTTCCCGGCGAGTGATTAACTCAACAATTTCAGGAATTTTCTTTACGGCAGCATGCGGAATCATTACGGCACCGTGCTGGTCGGCATGAATAATATCATTACTACAGACATTCATGCCATGGACGGTTACCTGACAATTAAAATCAACCATATGCACAAAAGCATGGCTTGGGCCTACCTTGCCGCCCAGTAATTGAAAGCCGCGTGCACTATCAACAACATCACGGAAAGACCCGTTGGTAACACACCCCGCAACACCAAGGCCTTTATGGATGTTGGTTTGCACCTCACCCCAGAACGCACCAATCCCCGGATACATATCAAGATCCTGAATAACCGCGATTGAGGGCAATGGTTGCTGGCAGACATAGTGATAATAAGCCAGCCTGTCAGCTGCAATTTTTGCGCTATCTTCGCGGGACGGCTCAGCAGCTCTGATAGTTGCAGTGCGGGCAAATCCGCAAATTGGCGGCAAGTCTGGATCAAGCGCAACAAAGGGTTCAGTGGTGAATCCTGATCCGCGGCGCTCCGGTATAATCAGCTCAAGCGCATTACAGATTGTGGGCGTATCCCAAGCTGTTAATGTCTGTAAATCTTCTGCAGTGATGTCTGATGGCGTATTCGTCATGTTTTTCTCTGCCTCCGGCATTATTTTATCAAAGCTAACTTCAGCGCATTATTCCAGCATACACAGACCAGCATGGAAAGCGATTATATTTCCCCTTTCAGAGCGTTGCAGGAATTACGCTGAGAGATACCTTAAGTCTAGATAATGATGTGCTAGCTTGCTGCACTAGGGTCAATGCGTCTCACGGCTAATGTGGCAAGTCTATCAACCAGAAAATGTAACGCTAGCGTCATCACCACAAGCATGAAGAGGGCGGCAAACATCAGATCGATTTTTGCCCGTCCATTTGCAAGTAACATCAGATAACCAAGACCTTCTGATGCACCTACCCATTCTCCGATGATGGCGCCGATAGGAGCATAAACAGCAGCAAGTCGCATCCCAGATGCCAACCCTGGAACACCTGCAGGAATCCGGATATGGAGCAAAATAGCCGACGGCTTTGCACCCATTACACGGGCCATATCCAGCATGCCGGACGGGGTTCGCATTAGCCCGTCAAAAAATGATGATGTCACGGGAAAATAGATAATGAGTAATGCCATAATGATTTTAGGCACTAATCCATAGCCAAGCCATAAGGTCAGAATTGGCGCAAGGGCAAATACTGGAAGCGCTTGTGATAATACCATCATCGGGCGCATGACCGCACGAATAACGGGGGATGCAGCAAGGGCAATCGCCGTCATACCGCCAAGCAGCGCACCAAAGATAAGCCCCAGCATTACTTCAGAAAATGTTACTGTGGCATGGCGTAAAATCAGCCAGAAATGCGTGGTAAAGGCAGTTACAACCCGCATTGGGCTTGGCAGAATATAATGTGGCAGATCAAACCCTGATACAAGTGACTGCCACCCTGTCAGAAGAACTATCACAAACAGACAAATGCTCAGAACACCCTTCATCATGGTATCTCCCTCAATTTTGAGAGAAGAGAGCCTGTTGCTGCTAGGACCTCGGCGGAATCAAATTCCCGTACGGTTTGCTGCGGTTGTTTTGGCTGTTGTGGCAGGATAGCTTTTAAGTCTTCTATACCGCCGCCTGTCATCAGATAAAGCCTATCCCCCATCCGGGCAGCTTCTGCTGGATCATGTGTGATAAGAAGAACTGTTTTTCCGGCAAATAATTCGGCAGCTAATTCCTGCATCTCGGCACGCAACCCTGCATCCAGTGCAGAAAAAGGTTCATCCAGCAACATAATAGGCCGGTCTTCCATCAAGGTTCTGGCAAGCGCTACTCTCTGCCGCATCCCGCCAGATAGGGTGTGAGGTTTGCGGTCTGAAAATTCTGTTAACCCAACACGCTCTATCAGAGCATCGGCCTGATCGGATTGGCCATGCTCGCGGCGCATGCGTGAGCCAAGCATAACATTGCCGCGCACTGACAACCAGGGAAGCAGATTATCGGTTTGCGACATTAGCGCAATTCGCCCCGCCAGCGGCATAGCATCACTGGATGAAATATCGCCTGTAAAACTGATATGCTCATCCAATCCAGCAATGAGCTTTAAAATTGTTGTTTTCCCGACCCCTGAACGACCAAGAAGACAGGTCCAACCGTCAGCCGGTATTTCAAGACAGGCTGCCTTAAAAATCAACTGGCTACCAATATGGGCATCGCCCTTTATGGTCAGGGACGGGGATATCATGCACCCTCAATTCCCATTTGCCAGAACCCTACTTCCAGAGATGTTGCCATGGTAAATCGTTTCTGAAGCGCTGGCATCCGAGCAGAATGTTCTGCTGTCGTGCCGAGCCTACTGTGAATTGCATTATCCATCAGAACGCCAAACTCACCACAAACATCCTGATACTCACTGGAGCTATAGGCATTTATCCATTCACGATAGATATCAGATGTTGCCGAAGCACCCAAGGATGCGCCAATTTCACCATAGCCCAGAACACATGGGGCAAGGGCGGCAAGCATATCAAGGAAATCACCGCTATATCCGGCATCTAGAACATAGCGTGTATAAACCAGATTTTGGGGTGCTTCTTGTGTAGCAAATAAGGTTGCTTCATCAATGCCTTCGCGGCCACATAATTCAATATGTAGTTTCAGCTCTTCATTGATAAGAGCGTTCAGCGTTGCGGTACATGCCCGCATCTCGTCAACCGTATCTGCCTTAGTAACAGCCAGAGCCCAGGCCCGCGAGAAGTGAATTAAAAATACATAATCCTGTTTTAGATAATACAAAAAAGCGGCACGTGGCAGGGTGCCGTCTCCCATGCCGGTTACAAACCGGTGAGAAACATACTCCTGCCACACATTACCTGCCCCAGCACGAAACTGGGCAAAGCTGCTGCCATACTTCATTATTGGGCGCCTATATCGATTGCTAACTCTGTTGCGGGACGCGCTTGTGTCAACAATCCGGCCTCGACAAGAAACGCTTCGAAGCGCTGATAGCGTCCAAGGTCTAATGCCGCAGGGCGCAAGGCCAGACGTGGCAATGTATCACGCCATGCTCTTTTATTCAGCTCGTCATCTAATTCAGCTGCTGTGCCCTTAAACAGGTTCCAGCTCTCTTCAGGGTGGTTTACGATATATTGTGTTGCCAGCTCTGTTGCTTCCAGAAAACGGCGCAGCATATCAACATCCATACTATCTTTATTCGCAACATAGATGAGCTCGTCATAGGATGGCATACCTTCTTCTTCTAGGTAGAAACAGCGACCATCAACACCATCAATTTCCATCTGATTTAGCTCAAAATTCCGGAAGGCGCCGATAACAGCATCAACCTGCTTTGACATAAGAGACGGCGATAGTGACCAGTTTACATTCACTAAGGTGATGTCATCCATTGTCAGGCCATGCCGGGCAAGGATGGTTGAGAGGAGCGCTTCTTCTACCCCAGCAACCGAAAAGCCAACTGACCGTCCTTTCAGGTCTGAAATAGACTGGATAGGGCCATCTTTTAAGACCAACAAGCAGTTAAGCGGTGTCGCAACTAAGGTGCCAACGCGCATTAACGGCAAGCCTTCGGCAACCTGAAGATGAAGCTGGGGTTGGTAGGAAATCGCAATATCTGCCTTTCCAGCGGCAACAAGCTTCGGCGGGTCAGCCGGGTCAGCCGGTGCAATAATTTCAACATCCAGACCTTGATCAGCAAAATATCCTTTTTCCTGAGCAATAATGACAGGGCCATGATCTGGATTTATAAACCAATCCAACAGCAGCGTCACTTTATCAGCTGCCTGAACCGGAGCTGATATTAGCAGGGCTGCAAGGCCTGCAATCACTGTCTTTACTACGAACTTCATCTTGATACTCCTCACGAGATAATATTAGGTCTGGTTTAAAAAGGTACCTGCTGCCAGTAAGGCGATATTTTCGGCACCGTGCGGGATACAACGCTCTGCTGCTTGCCATGCCCGAAATCCGGACCGGCAACAAAAAACAAGTCTGCCCTGATGAGCGCTAAGCAAAGCGGCATCAAGCTTATCAAGGGAAAGTCGCTCAGCTCTGTCAGTGATAAGCGGCGCTTCATCAGCACTGCGTAAATCAATGATTTTATCTGTCGGCAAAAAGCTGTCGGCTGCGATAAACGGAAAGTAGCTATCAGGTTCCAAAGCATCATCAAACCGGAACTGGCTAAACCGGTAGCATGCAGAATCATACTGAACGAGCTGGCCAAGCGGAGATGGCGACACCTTTGTTAAAACATCTAAAACCATCTGCGCCTGAAGACTGCCAATAATGCCAACGGCCGGTCCAAGAACACCGTCTGCCGAACAGCTTGTCAGCCGCAGAGGCAGGTCCGGAAATACCGCACGCATACTTGGCGCGCCGCCACAAAATCCGCCACAATAGCCAGCACGGCCAACAACGGATGCAGACACAAAAGCATAATTATGATGTTTTGCGAAATCAGACATTAGATAGCTAACGGCAAAGCTATCAGCGCAATCTACCAGTGCCGCATATCCCTTTGCATGCTCGCCAAGAATATCTGGCGTTAGCATTATATCAAGTGGCTCAATGCGAATTTCACTGTTCAGAGCCTGCAATTTTTGAGCCGCAATGGTTGCTTTTGGCCTGCCAATATCTGCTTCAGAAAACAGAGTCTGACGATGCAGGTTTGTTAAAGAGACATTATCACCATCTATCACTTTGATGGTCCCGACACCTGCGCCTGCCAGATATGATAGTACCGGCGCGCCAAGCCCGCCTGCGCCAACCACCAACACAGAGGCATCCTGCAGACACGCTTGCGCGGCGCTGCCGAAAGACGGCACAGAGATTTGACGCTCATAACGGGTCATCGTGTAACGTCCAGCCATTGTTGCAACCGCGCTTCGGGTGCATCATTCAAGGTAATATCTGTGACAACTGAAACGATATCGGCGCCAGCCTCAAAGACTCCTGCTGCACGTTCAACCGACATGCCGCCAATACCAACAAGCGGCACATCACCAACACGGCGCTTCCATTCAGTGACCCGCTCCAAGCCTTGCTGGTGCCATTTCATCTTTTTCAGGATCGTGGGATAGACAGGGCCAAGCGCAACATAATCCGGCATCAGGCTCAGCGCACGTTCCAGCTCATCACCATCATGGGTGCTGATACCAAGCTTTATGCCAGCCCGCCGCAAGGCCGGAATATCGGCTAGGTCGAGGTCTTCTTGCCCCAAATGAACAAATGAACAGCCAGCATCAATGGCTTCGCGCCAGTAATCATTAACGACCAGAATACAGTCATGTGCATCACATAGTGCTTGCGCTGTTGTAATGGCCTTTCGCAGCGCCTCTCCTTCACGCGTTTTACACCGCAATTGAACAAGCTTAAGGCCGAGCGGTAACATGCGTTCCAGCCATTCAGGACTATCGAAAATAGGATAAAAACGGTCAAACATTATTCAAGAAAGGCCTTTCCTAGCACAGGTGTTGACGGCGCCGCCATATCGCGAGGTTCCATGGGATCAGCATACCGGCCCAGATATCCTGCTTCGCAGGCTTTTGCAAAAGCCTCTGCCATAACAGCCGGATTGCCTGCCTTTGCAACAGCAGTATTCAACAAGATTGCATCAAACCCAATCTCTAACGCCTGCGCTGCCTGCGATGGCACACCAAGCCCGGCATCGATTACCATTGGGACATCGGGATAGGCAGCGCGCAAGGCTCGTAATCCATAAAGATTCACAAGACCAAGACCGGTTCCGATAGGCGCGCCCCACGGCATTAATACGTCGCACCCCGCATCTAGAAGCCTGTCTGCCAGAATGAGATCTTCGGTCATATAGGGAAAAACCTTAAAGCCCTCAGCACAGAGCGTCCGAGCAGCATCCACAAGCTGGAAGGGGTCAGGCTGAAGGCTATCAGCATGACCAATGACTTCCAGTTTAATCCAGTCTGTTTCAAACAACTCGCGTGCCATCTGCGCTGTTGTGATGGCTTCTGATGCAGTATGGCATCCCGCAGTGTTAGGCAGAATATGAACACCAAGTTTGCGAATAAGCTGAAAAAACGCATCTCCTGCCGCATCACCCGCAGCTTCACGCCGGACTGAAACAGTTGCAACAGAGGCGCCTGACTTCACAAAGGCGTCTGCTAGAATAGCCGGTGATGGATAGAGCGCTGTTCCAAGCATCAGCGGGGATGAGAGCGATGTACCATAAAACTGCTTCATCATCAGCCTCCTTGCCGTGGGGTAACAATTTCAAGCGCATCACCCTCAGAGAGTTGGGTATCTTTTCGGGTAGCCGATGATACAAATTGTGCGTTTACAGCTGTTGCCACACGCTGGCCTTTATAGCCGAGCTCATCCAGAATATCGCCAAGCGTTTTTGTGTGAACCGTCATGGCCTCACCATTAACCGAGATATTCATCCATCACCTCCGGTTGCTTTCCTGTTAAGCAATAATCTGCTGTCATTTCTGCAAGCGCCGGCGCAAGCAGAAAGCCATGTCTGAACAGGCCATTAGCATAAATGATATTATTATGATGGCGAATGCGCGGCAGATTATCAGGGAAGGCTGGCCGTGCATCAACACCGATTTCAAGAATTTCTGCCTCACCAAAAGCAGGGTGAAGCGCAAAGGCAGCACTCAAAAGTTCAAGAACCGAGCGCACAGTTGCCCGCGTTCTGTCAGATGACTCAATTTGTGTTGCCCCCAACATGAAAATGCCGTCTCCGCGCGGGACAATATACAGAGGATGACGCGGATGCAGCATCCGGACGGGGCGGGACAAAGTAATATCTTTACTATGCAGCACCAGCATTTCACCTTTAACACCGCGCAAATCACGCAGCGCATCCTGCGCGGACAGACCGCGGCAATCAATTAACTGTGATGACGGATTAGATGCGGGCACTTCGGATGAAATAGTTACACCTGCAGAGATCAGGTTTTCTGTTAGTTTTTTCAAAGCATCGCGCGGACTGAGATGAGCTTCAGTTTCGAAAAACAGCCCCTGCCTCACCCGTCCCGCCAGATCAGGTTCAAGAGCGGCAATCCCATCCTCATCAACATTCTGATGCTGCTCTGTCCTGCGCGCAAAACGCGTTAGCTCGCTTTTATCACGCGCAAGGGCAACTACGAGCGAGCCTTTTTGTACAACATCAACACCCTGTTTCTGCCACCATGACGCAGCTTTCTGGCCGAGGCGTATAACAGGCTCTTCGGCCGCTTCGCCCTCGCAGAACGGGGCAAGCATGCCGCCGGCCCACCATGAACAGCAATGGGTGTCAGGCAATCCATTTGGGTCATAAAGTGAAACCTGTGCGCCGCGCGTAACCAGCGCAGTTGCAACACAAAGCCCTGCAACACCAGCGCCGTGAATGTGAAAGGATACGGGCGCGCTCATGACCAGAACTCGTGGAAATGATGGACAGGGCCATGTCCCTTTCCGATATCAAGCTTATCAGCTTTTTTCAGGGCACCCTGCAGCCACTGATGAGAGACCTGTACGGCATCAACCACCGTTTTTCCCTTCGCTATCTCAGCAGCAATCGCTGAGGATAAACTACAGCCTGTTCCATGTGTATTTCGGGTATTAAGACGCGGTGCTGTGAAGCTATCTTCACGGTCTTTCTGAACCAGTAGGTCATGACATAACGCTGCTGTACTGTGACCGCCTTTCATTAATACGGCGCGCGCACCATAATTCATCAGGGCTTTTGCCTGCTGCCGCATTTGATCACTTGTTTCGGCCTGATCAGCCTTCACAAGGCACGCAGCTTCTGGCAGATTTGGCGTCAAAATCGAGCTACGCGGGACAAGACATTCAATCAGCGCCTGTTCTGCATCATTATCAAGAAGCCTATCACCTGATTTAGCAACCATCACAGGGTCCAAAATAATAGGACCCTGATAATGGGTTAATGCACGCGCAACTGTCTTAATGACATCTGCTGACCCCAGCATACCAATCTTTATCGCGCTAATATCAATATCGTCGAGAACAGCCTTAATCTGGGCCATAATCATATCGAGTGATACGGCCTCGATCATGGTAACGCCTTGCGTGTTCTGAGCTGTCAGGGCTGTAATGACCGATGCGCCATAAACACCGCGGCTCGAAAAAGTTTTCAGGTCGGCCTGAATACCCGCACCGCCGCCACTATCGGAGCCTGCAATGGTTAAAGCTGATACAATGCTCATGACGCGCTTCCAGCATAAAGCAATGCAGCAAAACCCATAATTTTTATGGGGCTAATGCTATGCTGATAATCATCATGTCTCATAAATAGCTCCGTTTCCTACGCCGGTACGAACCGGATCAGGTCCAATGGGTTAGCGGAAATACGCCTCTCAGCCAGTGTAAAAATCACAGGCACCCCAACAGATGTTATCGCAACATAGAAAAAGTGCTGACCAGAAGTCAACACTCTTTATTTACCTCATGACGCAAAGGCTCTTATCCTACGCTTATGCTCTGCCAATAGAAGAGTAATGAATATTGGCGGCTCGGATTGCTGATGGGTCATAGACATTGCGTAAATCAACCAGCACATTTCCAGCCATTAATTCAGTGAAACTGAGCGGTGTCAGGGCTCTAAACTCGTTCCATTCGGTTACCAATACAGCACAGTCCGCGCCTGTCAGACAGCTCGCAGCATTCTCAGCATATGTTATAGACGCCGGAAGATGTGGTTTTGCCTCTACCATTGCGGCTGGATCATAGGCCGTTATCACAGCGCCTTTTTTTGTAAGCTCTGTTATCAGCTCAATCGAAGGGCTTTCGCGCATATCATCTGTTTCAGGTTTAAAAGCGAGCCCTAAAATGGCAATTTTTTTACCTTCAACATCGCCCTTCATCGCATCAATGACGCGCTGAGCCATGTCTTGTTTACGCTTCGAATTATACCGCACCACGCCGGAAACTAACGGCACATCAGACTCAAAAAATTCAGCTGTTTTTACCAAAGCAAGTGTGTCTTTTGGAAAGCAGGAGCCACCATAACCTGGCCCCGGATGCAGAAACTTCCCGCCAATACGTTTATCAAGCCCCATACCTTTTGCCACATCATGCACATCAGCATTCACCTTTTCGCATAAATCAGCAATCTGGTTAATGTAGGAAATTTTCACTGCAAGAAAGGCATTCGCTGCATATTTTGTCAATTCAGCCGTCTCAAGTGATGTGAAAAGAATAGGGGTTTCAATCAGGAAAAGCGGTCTATAGAGCTGGCGCATTACGTCAATAGCGCGCTCATTTGATGTCCCTACAACAACCCGATCAGGGCGCATAAAGTCACTAATTGCCGATCCCTCACGCAGGAATTCTGGGTTTGATGCAACATCAAAATCTGCATCGGGACGTGTTTTGTGCACAATATCAGATACTTGTTGGCCTGTTCCTACTGGGACTGTCGATTTTGTCACAATGACAGTATATCCATCAAGATGAGCCGCGATTTCTGCAGCAGCCGCATGAACATAGCTCAAATCAGCATGGCCATCGCCGCGCCGCGTTGGTGTTCCAACAGCAATGAAAACGGCATCAGCCTGTGCAACAGCACTGCCAAGATCTGTTGTAAAGCTCAACCTGCCAGCTGCATAATTACGGGTAACTAACTCATCAAGCCCAGGCTCATAAATAGGAATGTCACCCTTATGCAACTTGGCAATTTTCGTCTCATCTTTATCAACACAGGTAACATCAAACCCGAACTCGGAAAAACAAGCGCCAGATACTAATCCGACATAGCCGGCACCGATCATAACAATTTTCATCTTAGGCCTACTCCTCACGCCTATGGCGCGCTTTTATCGCGCATTTTTTTCAGTCGTTTTTTATGAACATAATGTCTCAACACGCGCGGTTATCGCGTGGCCAATAGCAATATGGCATTCTTGAATATGCATCGTGATACGGCTCGGCACAGCAATCAGAACATCTGATAGCGCCGCTAAATCACCGCCACCCTCACCTGTAAAGGAGATAATTTTAATGCCTTTAGCGCGCCCAGCATGAGCTGCTAAAACGACATTTTTGGACGTACCACTCGTTGAAATACATAACAGCACATCACCAGCGTGACCAAGTGTCTCAATTTGGCGTTCAAAAATCCCATCAAAGCCGAAATCATTCGCATAGGCTGTAATAAAAGACGTATCAGTTGTCAGCGCAAGAGCCGCCAGTCCGGGCCTTGGGTGCGCTTTGTGGTCAAGGCACGACATAAATTCAGCCGCAAGATGCTGAGCATCGCCTGCAGACCCGCCATTGCCGCAGAGTAGAAATTTTCCACCCGCATTCAAACTTTCAGCTATCATTTGTGCCGCATCTTCAGCCATGCCTGAGCATTGCTGAACCATTAGGGCTTTTACTTCTGCAGATCGGTTAAAAATTTGCTTTATCTGATGTGACATATATTACCGCCAACAATGTGTTCTTGACCCTGTCTTTATGGACATTTAAGGTCCCTCATGCAAGTAAAGACAGTCTCCACGGCAAAGAGTTAGTCTCTTAAATGTCAGAAATACAATTGAAAGCGACAGTCGGAAGATGAAAGTAAAAAAAGCTATTTTTCCTGTGGGCGGACTTGGAACGCGGTTTCTTCCCGCCACAAAAGCATTGCCCAAAGAAATGCTCCCGATTGTTGATAAGCCGTTAATTCAATATGCCGTTGAAGAGGCCGTAGCAGCAGGTATCGAGGAATTTATTTTTGTTACTGGCCGGAATAAAACAGCGATTGAAGATCATTTTGACCATTCAACTGAACTAGAGACAACCCTTGTTGCTCGAGGCAAGTTAGAGGCGCTTAATTTGGTGCAGGGGATGATACACTCGCCCGGTTCTGTATCATATGTGCGCCAGCAAGAAGCCGCAGGCCTTGGTCATGCTATTTGGTGCGCCCGTCATCAGATAGCCAACGAGCCAGTTGCTATCTTGCTCGCTGATGACCTGATTCTAGGGGCCCCTGCTTTGAGAGAGATGGTTGATGCCTATCAGGGCGGCAATATGGTTGCCGTGATGAATGTACCAGCAGATGAGACTGGCTCTTACGGGATTATCACGCCGCAGGGCGAGGCAGGTCAGCTAGTCAAAATCGCCGATATTGTCGAGAAACCAGCCCCAGAGGTTGCACCATCAACTTTGGCCGTTGTTGGACGCTATATTATTGAGCCTGGCGTATTTGAAAAGCTCGCAGAAGGCAATAAAGGCGCAGGCGGTGAAATTCAGCTAACAGACTCACTTGCCGCCAGAATACCGGATGTCCCCTTTATGGGCTTGAGATTCAGTGGCGAGCGATTTGACTGTGGCTCTAAGCTAGGCTTTCTAAAAGCGAATATTGCCTTTGCTAGATCCCGCCCAGAACTTGGAACTGAGCTTGATAAATGGCTTACCGATACTGTGCTAAACAGAGGATAAAACGGGCTAAAAGATAGATTTCTTAAAGGAATAGTTGACTGTGACTGCTCATAACTTCGATCCGACAATCCTGCGTGCCTATGATATTAGGGGACAGGTTGGCTCAACCTTGTCAGCCAATGATGCCTTTGCAATTGGTAATATCTTTGCCAGCTTCCTGCCAAAAAAGGGTGCTGTGCCCCGGATTGCTGTTGGGCGTGATGGAAGGCTAACCTCACCTGAATTGGCCGATGCATTATGTAACGGTCTGGTTGCGGCTGGCTGCCACGTGATTGATATTGGCGTTGGCCCAACACCTATGCTTTATTTTGCTGATCGTATTCTATCATGCGACGGCGCCATTCAGGTAACAGGTAGCCATAATCCACCTGACTATAACGGCTTTAAAATAGTGCTGGGTCATCATAGTTTTTTTGGTGACAAAATTACTGAATTAGGGGTACGCGCCGCTGCTGGTCTTATCAAAGCTGATGGTGGGCACCGAGAGGAAAAATCTGTTTTTGACGCTTATATTGCGCGTCTGGTGAAGCAAGCTGATTTCGGCACTCTGTCTATTGTCTGGGATGCTGGTAATGGCGCTGCCGGACCGGCTACAGAAGCCATGCTTGCAGCGCTATCAGATAAAGGCGGGGCACAGGGCACACATAAAGCACTTTACTGTGATATTGATGGGCATTTCCCAAATCACCATCCCAACCCAGTTGATCCTGAGACACTTGAGAGCCTTCGTGAACAGGTTGGCGCTATGGGCGCGGATTGCGGCATTGGCTTTGATGGGGATGGAGACCGCATTGGTCTTGTAGATTCAAAAGGCCGGCAAATAGCAGGGGATATTCTCACAGCCTTTCTTGCAACAGACATCCTTACCCGCAATCCGGGCGCCGATATAATTTTTGATGTAAAATCCAGTGCACTTGCTATGCAGATTGTCCGTGATGCCGGTGGCACGCCACATCTCTGGAAAACAGGCCATTCTCATATGAAGCAAAAACTGCATGAAACAGGAGCCCCTCTTGCAGGAGAAATGTCTGGTCATATTTTTATCGCTGACGGAGATTATGGGTTTGATGATGCGCTTTATGTTGCCAGCAGGCTGGTCACTCAAATAGCAAAACGCACAGCAGAAACAGGAATGAGTATTACAGACTTCATGGATAGTCTGCCTGAAACTTTCACAACCCCCGAATGCCGTATTGATTGCCCCGATACGGAAAAATTTGGGGTTATGGCGCGGTTATCTGAGGCAGTGTCAAACGATCACGCCCCCGATTCTGTTAATGTGACAGACGGTGTTAGGGTAACAACATCCAAAGGGTGGTGGCTTATTCGCGCCTCAAACACCGAAGCTGCGCTTGTTGCGCGCGCCGAAGGTACAGATGCCGTGATTTGTGATAGGTTTGTTTCAGACATTATCCACTATCTTGATAATGCTGGGTTGAAATGGGCTGGTCCCACTTCGTAAGCAGTCTAAAATACTGTCTATATAAACAAGGCGCCTTCAGCCAAGCATCTTTTCCAGCACGTGGATTTTTTTGAAAAGCGTTTCCACGAAGCGGAAAGCTTTGTTACATCGCGATGGCTAATCGCTCTATAAAGGCGTCTAAGGTAATTATCTGATTCAAACCCCCTATCCGAGGAGACACTCACCATGGGTTACATCGCTGAAGGCAATCTTTCTGTTGATGCCGCACTCCACCGCTTTGTGAATGACACATTGTTGCCGGCAGCCGGAATGGAGCCATCGCATTTCTGGCCAGAATTTGATTCTGTCGTGCATCATCTGGCACCACGTAACGCAGATTTGCTTAAAAAGCGTGATGAGCTGCAGGCACAGATTGACGAATGGCTTGTCGCACACCGCGATAATGGCATTGATGCGGATGCCTATACCAGTTTTTTGAAAGACATTGGTTATTTGCTCTCAGAGGGTGATGATTTCGCGATTGAAACAACAAATGTTGATGCTGAAATAGCAACCATTGCTGGCCCTCAGCTTGTTGTTCCTGTGATGAATGCTCGTTATGCGTTAAATGCCGCAAATGCACGTTGGGGTAGTCTTTATGATGCGCTTTACGGCACCGATATTCTGAGCGAAGAAGATGGCGCAGAAAAAGGCACGTCCTATAATCCCGTGCGTGGCGCAAAAGTGATTGCAGCTGCAAGGGACATTCTAAATGAACGTCTGCCTCTGAATGGAGCAAGCTGGCATGATATTGCCAGCCTTCACATTGATAGCACCGGTCTTGTGCTCGGCAGTGAAGCAGGTCCGGTAGCCCTTGCAGATGACAGCCAACTGATTGGCTATCAAGGTGATGAGACAGCCCCGACCTCAGTTTTACTGAGTGTAAATACGCTGCATATCGATATCCGAATTGACCGTAGCGGCACAATTGGCGCTGTTGATAAAGCCGGCATTAATGATGTTGTGCTGGAATCAGCGGTATCAACTATTATGGATTGCGAAGATTCAGTTGCCGCAGTTGATGGTGAAGATAAGGTTCTGGCCTATGGAAACTGGCTAGGCTTAATGGATGGCACGCTCACAACTGAGATGAAAAAGGGCGATAAGACATTCACCCGCGCGCTGAATGGCGACAGACATTATACCGCGCGTGATGGCAGCACACTGACCCTTCATGGTCGCTCATTAATGCTTGTGCGTAATGTTGGTCATCTGATGACAAACCCCTCTATTCGTCTGTCTGATGGCAGTGAATGTCCAGAAGGTATTATGGATGCGTTTATGACAGTGCTGGGGGCAATTCCCGATAGAGCCCGCAAAGGCAATTCACGCAAAGGGTCTGTCTATATTGTAAAGCCAAAGATGCATGGGCCAGAAGAAGTCTCTTTTGCCTGTAATATTTTCTCAGAAGTTGAGCGTATTCTTGGCCTGTCTGAAAATACCGTCAAAATCGGTATTATGGATGAAGAGCGCCGGACAACAATTAACCTGAAAGAGTGTATTCGCGCAGCAAAATCTCGTGTTGTCTTCATTAATACTGGCTTCCTTGATCGTACGGGTGATGAAATCCATACATCTATGGAAGCCGGCCCGATGATCCGCAAAGGCGATATGAAGCAGGCAGCATGGATCAGTGCTTATGAAAACTGGAATGTTGATATCGGTCTTGCCTGTGGGTTTTCTGGCAAGGCACAAATCGGCAAAGGCATGTGGGCGATGCCTGATTTAATGGCGGATATGCTGGAGCAGAAAATTGGCCATCCTCAATCAGGGGCTAATTGTGCGTGGGTTCCCTCCCCGACAGCTGCGACACTCCACGCTCTTCATTACCACCAGATAGATGTGTTTGCCCGCCAAGCTGATCTTGTTGGAAACCGGCGTGCAGATTTATCCGATATTCTTACTATCCCCGTTGCAACGCGCCCGAACTGGGGCGATGCAGATATTGCCCATGAGCTGGAAAATAATGCCCAAGGTATTCTTGGCTATGTTGTGCGCTGGATTGACCAAGGTGTTGGTTGCTCAAAAGTGCCAGACATTAATGATGTTGGTCTCATGGAAGATAGAGCAACATTGCGGATTTCATCACAGCATATTGCCAACTGGCTACATCACGGGGTCTGTTCAACAGATCAGGTAATGGGCGTCATGCAGAAAATGGCCGCTGTTGTCGATGAGCAGAATAAAGATGATGCTGCATATGAAAAAATGGCTGGCAATTTTGATACATCCATCGCCTTTAAAGCAGCATGCGAGCTTGTTTTTGACGGCCGCATTCAACCATCAGGTTATACTGAACCGGTCTTACATCGCCGACGGCTTGAAAAAAAGTCTTACTAAGCGTTTAATCAAAAAGCCCTCCTGATGACAGGGGGGCTTTTTTGATGACCTTAAGAGGCCCATGATGAGCGATACCCCGTTTATACTTGATCCCTATATCGCAAAAATTCCTGATTTTCCAAAAGCTGGTATTACCTTTTATGATATCAGTCCGGCGCTTGAAGATGCCTATGCTTTTTCCCAAATGACCAAGGCGTTTTGTGAAAAAGCGCGGTCCTATTCACCTGATATGCTTGTTGGTATCGATGCCCGTGGCTTTTTATTTGGCGCCGCTGCTGCTGTTACCCTTGAATGCGGTGTCGTAATGATCCGCAAAACAGGCAAGCTGCCAGGTGAGACGATTGAAACATCCTATTCACTTGAATATGGCGAAGCACGGCTTGCCTTACAAACAGCCCGCCATATTGCAGGAAAGCGCATTCTTTTATGTGATGATTTACTCGCGACAGGCGGCACACTCGCCGCAGCTGAATCGCTGGTCACCAAAGTAGGCGGCATTGTCTGCGGGGCTGTCTGCGCGATTGAACTTACAGGATTAAAGGGCCGTGATAAATTATCATGTCCCGTCTCGGTTCTTCAAACTTACGAATATTGAGCATCATGACCAACATATCAGACCTTACACCCTCTTATGCCGATAGCGCATCATTCCGAAAAGCACGTTTTTCATGGATGATGTTTGATTGGGCCTGCTCGCCTATTTCGGCGCTGCACACAACCTTTGTGTTTGCTGTCTATTTCACCACAGTTGTAATGCCAGAGGGCGGCAGTTTTGCCTGGTCACAAATGACCGCCGCAACAGCCCTTCTTATTGGCATTACCGCTCCTTTTATTGGCCGGCTTGCCGATAATACAGGGCAGCTTAAACCATTTTTGTTTGTCTGCCTTTTAGGGGCAAGTCTTGCCACTGCAGGGCTCTGGTTTGTCACCCCTGATAATTCTGCCATCTGGCTGGCTTTATGCTTGTCATCACTTTCTATCTTTACGATAGAAACAGCATTTATTTTCTATAATGCGATGCTTTCATCTCTGGCACAGCCGCATAAACAAGGCCGGTTATCGGGAACTGCGTGGGGCCTTGGCTATATTGGCGCCATCCTTTCTCTTGTGCTTGTACTAGTCTTTTTGATTCTGCCTGATACGCCTCTTTTCGGGCTTGAAAAAGCAACCTCTGAGCCAGTGCGCGCAACAATGGTTTTTGCTGGATTATGGGCTTTTATCTTCGGGCTTCCGCTATTTTTCTTTGTTCGCACACCCCCCGCCCAGCCGCCCTCTGAGCCCTTCTTTGCGCAAATGCTACAGACAATCAGAACAGCCCAGAAAATCCCTTATCTGATGCGTTTTCTTGTTGCAAGAATGCTGTTCAATGATGGCCTTATTACGCTTTTTGCTTTTGGCGGCATTTTTGCTGCTCGTATTTTTGGGTTTAGCCAGACAGAGATTCTTATCTTTGCCATCGGCCTTAATCTCACAGCCGGAATCGGTGCCTATTGTGGCGGCATGATAACCGACAAACTTGGTGTGCCGAAAACAATCCGGCTCTCTTTATGGGGGCTGATTGTAATTGGGATAATTTGCATTTCAGCACCAACCAAGGAGGTCTTCTGGATTTCGGGCCTCTCACTTGGTTTATTTATTGGGCCATGTCAGTCTGCTTCGCGGGTCTGGGTATCACTGGTGGCCCCGGAAGAAGATAGGGCAAGCCTGTTTGGCCTGCTTATGATGTCAGGAAAGCTTACCAGCTTTTTTGGGCCGCTATTTTATGGCTGGCTTGTGCTAGCAAGTGGGACAGACAGAATAGGCATGCTGATTGTGCCGCTTCTTCTGGGAGCTGGATTGGTCCTTATGCCGCGCCGATTAACGCCGCCGACAGATAGCTAAATTATAGCTGCTGTGTACCGCGGACTTCTGTGCGTAACGAATCGATGGAAATAAGTTCTCCTGCCCGCTCGATATACCAGAATTGCCAACCATTACATGAGGCTTGGTCCTGCAATTGCGCCCCAAGTGAATGAATGGAGCCTGTCTTTTTGTCGTCTGTGATAAGCGAGCCATCGGTGCGCACGCGCGCTGTGAAACGGCGTTTCGTATCATAAAGCGCATCACCTGTTTTCAGCCAGCCACCTTCAAGAAGAGCGCCGAACGGAATCCGCGGAAGGGCTCTTTTTTCAGCTGTCTCAATCAGGCTGTCCTCGATAATCGGAGTAATTGATGCAAGCCTATCAGTTGCAAGGTCAACATAGCCTTTATCCTGCTCGATGCCGATATAGTGACGACCAAGACGCTTTGCGACAGCCCCAGTCGTTCCTGTTCCAAAGAAGGGATCTAAAATAACATCGCCCCGCTTGGTTGATGACAGGATAACCCGCGCCAAAAGGTTTTCTGGTTTCTGGGTTGGATGGGCCTTTGCGCCATCTGCACCTTTGAGCCGTTCCTGGCCTGTACAGATTGGCATTACCCAGTCAGACCGCATCTGAAGACCATCATTCAATGCCTTCATTGCATCATAATTAAAGGTGTATTTTGATTTTTCTGATTTTGAAGCCCAGATAAGCGTTTCATGGGCATTAGTGAAGCGTCTACCGCGAAAATTAGGCATTGGGTTACTTTTGCGCCAGACAATATCATTCAAAATCCAGTAGCCAACATCCTGAAGCACACGGCCAAGCCGGAAAATATTGTGATAACTGCCAATAACCCAAAGTGCGCCATCAGGTTTTAAAATTCTATGGCATTCACGCAGCCATGCTTCAGATAGCGTATCATAGGCTTGAAAACTATCAAACTGGTCCCACTCATCATCAACCGCGTCAACAATCGACTGATCGGGACGCGTCAAAGTTCCTGATAATTGCAGGTTATAAGGTGGATCGGCAAATACCAGATCAACACTTGCAGACGGCAACGTAGCCAGCGCCTCAAGGCAATCAGCATGGATAATTCTGTCGTGCTTCATAGCATTAAATCCGTTTAAAATAGGTGATTCGCCTCTACCTTGAATCATAGAATCAAACAAAGTCAAACATTTATGAACCATAGCTAAAGTGATATCTACATATTGTGTTATGCTCACAAAGCTATCGCGATATGTGGGAGAGCCCGCACAAGCCCTTATGTGAGCCAGCGTTATTTATCTGCTGATGCAAGAGGTGTGTCGCGGCGTCCAAAGATACGTTAGGCGTTGCTCTTAGATGCGTGCGCTAGATAGGTCTTTATCGGGGCAAAACTTCTGCGGTGATGCTGTGTAATGCCATGGCCAGCGATGGCGTCGCTATGGGCTTTGGTGCCGTAGCCGGCATTTGTTATCCAGCCATAATGCGGATGGTCTTCATGCAACGCTGCCATAATACGATCGCGTTCCTGCTTTGCCATGATAGACGCAGCAGCAATCGATAACACACGTCCATCACCGCGGATAACCGCCTGACAGGGATAGGGTATGTCTGGTGGGATGAGGTTACCATCAATAAGCACCATTGCCGGTTGTCCTGTAAGGCCAGCAAGCGCCTCGATAGCGCGCCTCATAGCCCGAAATGTTGCTGTCAGGATGCCGCCCTCGTCAATTTCAGCAACAGTTGCATGGGCAACAGCAAATAGATGAGGTGTTGAGGGGAGGGCGAGTTCGCTCTCAATGAGGCCACGACTTTTTGCTGATAATTTTTTAGAATCTGTTAAGCCGTGCGGAAGCTGATCTTTTTTCCCCGGATTAATCCAGAAAGCTGCTGCTGTCACAGGCCCTGCCCATGGCCCCCTGCCAGCTTCATCAACCCCAATAACTGGGCCCATGTTACAATGTGCCGCCTCGAAGCTGAAATCCGGATAATGAGTCTCTTTTGCCGGCATGCTGATGTTCTCCTGAATAAGGGACGCCAGAAATTATTTTCCAGATGGACGGCCTGCGCGCCCTGTTTCTGTCAGGCGCGGCATAATCTCAACAAAATTGCAGGGACGGTGGCGATAATCAAGCTGATGAACCAGCAAATCATCCCATGCATCCTTGCAAGCTGACGGCGATCCCGGCAAGGCAAACAGATAGGTGCCGCCCGCAACACCGGCAACAGCTCTGCTTTGCAATGTTGAGGTGCCAATTTTCTGAAATGACAGAAACCGGAACATTTCGCCAAACCCGTCTATTTCTTTATCAAAAACCGCCCGAAACGCTTCAGGTGTAACATCGCGCCCTGTAAGGCCGGTACCGCCAGTTGCAATCACACAATCAATATCAGCCGTCTCTATAAACCCCCTGAGAGCTTTGATAATCTGCACCTCATCGTCATGAACGATGGCGCGCGCCCCTAGCTCATGACCTGCTTCTGTCAGGCGCGATACTAATAAATCACCCGATTTATCATCCGCCAGAGCGCGTGTGTCCGATACGGTCAGAACCGCAATACGAACCGGTATAAAGGGGCGTGTTTCATCCAGTCGTGACATGGGACTTCCCTTGGCAAAAGAGGCGCTGCATCGGAGTATATATCCTTACTGCCGCACCACCAGATTATCAGTTGCACCGCCCGTAACCAAGCCTTGTAGCATCGGCATCTCTTCATCAAACCGGTTCCGGTACATGAATAGAAACGAGATAACACCCTTAATATAATTCCGCGTTTCACGAGCCGGAATAGATTCTATCAATAACAGCGGGTCATCTTGATGATTGGTTGAGCGGAGCCATTTTCTCAAATTACCCGGCCCCCCATTATAAGCAGCAAGCAACCGGACAAGATCTCCTTTGATATGCTTCTCATCCAGAAGATGGGCAATGTAATCCTGACCCAGTGATAAATTCACATCCGGATTATGAAGCAAATGGCGCTTGGATGACCGAAATTGTCTATCCCGAGCAATGAAGGCAGCTGTTGCTGGCATTATCTGCATCAACCCAGCGGCTTTTGCATGACTTCGCGCAAGCGGATAAAAGCCAGATTCTTTCCGGATAATCGACCAGATAAGAGCTTCATCAACAGAAAATTCTACATCTGTATCCAGAACAGGATAAAGCGCAGCATTATACTCAACCCCAGTATCTTGCCGGTAAATGTCAGCCAGACGGAAGGCAAGGCCCGGCATATTATACCGCGCAGCAAACCCTATCATGTCTGTTGTAAAACGCTCTGGCATTTCACCATGGAGGTAGCGTAATTCACGAGCTGCTTCTGTCCAATTTCCCGCCTGCAACAAGGCTAAAGCGCGCTTTCCGCCTGCTTGAACCCGAAGCCAGCTCAAGAAGCTATCCGAGACTGATGGCTGAACAAATTCAATTTGCTTTGTCTGTCCTGCTACCTGAAGCGCCACAACGCCATAGAAATTATGCGGATAGTAGGATGCAATTTCCAGATACTCCATGGCTCTTTTCGGCTGACCCTCGCGCATTAAGGCCCGATGTGCCCAGAAAGCAGCGCCAGCACGCAACACATCAGGCGCCTTCTCAAGATCAACAAGAGACCGGAAAAAAGTGCCTGCCAATTCGTAACGATGCGAGCGCCATGCGGCTAATCCGCCGGCCCAATATCCCATCCACGCTGTTTCACCCGATTTGGCAATAGCCTGCCGCGCGGCACGAATAGCCTTATCATCCACGCCAAAAATCAGATAAGCATGCGCAATTTCCCCGCGCAAATGAGCCTCTTCTGATATTGTAAGATAGCGCAATGTAGATTTTTTACTTAAGTAATCGGCCGCGCCAGATGGATGACCACGCCGAATGAAGCGCCGAATTTCGCGTGCGATTGCCGCTGTCTGTTTTGGCGAAGAGCGGCCTTTCCAACTTTCTGGCACAGTGGCTCTGAAACTTTGTGGCTGCGATAGGCCAACCCCATTCAAATAGCCCGGCTTTGGATTACGCGCTGCTTTTGCAGCATTCGGCTTGCGTCTGTTCGAGAGCCATTTAATCCGGCTCGCTGCGGGGTGATCATTATATTTTTTCAGCCATGATGATAATTCAGCATAGGTCGAGCGCCACGCCGTGGGATGCAGATATTTCTGCGATAAAACATGCCCCATTAGCAGGTCATTATCGAGCGCCTTTACTTTTTTGGTCGCCGTTTTGATATCGCCGGCTCGCTGAAGAGCAAATATCTCTTCATAGAGTTTGGCATCAGACGATGACAAAATAGAGATAGGCGGAATTGATGTTGGCGCGTCAGGCAATGAAGCAGCATGAGCCGATACCATTAAATAGGAAAAAATCACCATGCTTGCGATAGCGGTTAGGCACATACGGGCCCGTTGAGCATAGTTATGATCAATATATGTCTGCTGGGGCGCCCTCTGGACACGATAACGTGACGGTAAAGCCTTTTGAATCTTTTCCATAACCACTCTTCTACCTTTCACGCCATCACCCTTCAACCATTTTACGACCCTAGCACTATCCCCATCATTATCCCGGCGACTATATTGTAGCAGCAGGAGTAAGATTATCTGCCATTTTGCGAAGCTGGAGAAGATCTAAATAGGAGGCACGCTTCTGGATGGGCGTACGCAAAAGATAAGCCGGATGCAGTGTCGCAAGGATAGGTATAGCGCGTCCACCAAACGATTTTTCTGTGACTGTTCCGCGTAATTTAAGAATACCGGTTGTCGTCTCAAGCAGAAGTTTTGCTGAGCTTCCGCCAAGTGCAACAATAATATCAGGCGCTTTCAATTCAATATGCCGACATAAAAACGGCCAGAGCATGTGAACCTCTTCACTAGACGGTGTGCGATTCCCCGGTGGTCGCCATGGCAGAGTATTGGTGATGTAAACATCATTCCGCCCAAAACCAACACAAGCTAGCATTCTGTCAAGAAGCTGGCCTGATTCTCCAACAAACGGCAATCCCATACGGTCTTCATCACGGCCCGGGGCTTCGCCAATAAGCATAATACGAGCATCCGGATTACCATCTGAAAATACAAGGTTACTTGCCGTTTTTTTCAACGCGCATCCATCAAACTCACTCAGCACATCTTTTAACTGGCCCAGATTGCTGACAGACGATAAATCAGGCGCACCTGAAGATGCCTGGTCTAGCGGCCGCTGGGATAATGATGGGGCTGGCGCATCCTGAACAGGGGTGGCGGCAAGCGCAGAATGCTGCTGCTGGAGCTGATATTCAGACTGATTTTCACCCTGGGGTACAGCCTGAGATGCCGTTATATTAGGTGATATTTCCTCGGTTTTTAGCAGACTATCGGCAGACATAAATGGGCTGCCAGGTTCTGGCGTATCAACAAGCAACGTATCAATACCAGAATCTAACTGGTACCGAAGGGCAGAAATCAGCTCTTCTCTGGTTTCGTAGGTCGTTGTCATGTCTGTTTCTGTCTGGCATTGTCGGATAATATTAATGACAGAATGTCATATAGAGGGCTGTCTGTCTGCGTCAAATCGGTAAATTGTGATATCAGTTAAGAAGAGATAAGTCTGTAAAGAGAAAAGGTGGCAATTTTACGATATGTAAAAAATACTGAGTGGCACCTCGAAGATTAAATTAAGAGAGACAGAGAAGAGCGGACGATGGAACGTGAATCAATGGAATTTGATGTAGTGATTGTTGGCGGTGGTCCTTCAGGATTATCAGCAGCAATCAGGCTAAAACAGCTGAACGATGAAGCTGGCAAGGATTTGTCGATTTGCCTGATTGAGAAAGGCAGCGAAATTGGCGCCCATATTCTCTCTGGCGCTGTTCTAGAACCGCGTGCCCTTAACGAACTTATCCCTGACTGGCAGGATAAGGGCGCCCCACTCGATACAGCTGTTGCCTCCGATAAGTTTATGTTTCTGACGAAAACAGGATCGTTTCGTCTGCCAACGCCGCCCCAAATGCATAATGATGGCAATTATATTATCTCACTTGGTAATTTTTGCCGCTGGCTTGGTGAACAAGCCGAAGCCATGGGTATTGAAATCTATCCAGGCTTCCCTGCAGCAACTGTCCTGTATAATGAGGATGGTAGTGTGCGCGGGGTTGCTACTGGTGATATGGGCATCGGCAAAGATGGCGAGAAGACCGATGGCTACATGCCGGGAATGGACCTCATCGGAAAACAAACAATTTTTGCTGAAGGGTGCCGCGGCCACCTCACCAAAGGATTATTTGATAGTTTTGGGTTACGTGAAGGCAAAGACCCACAGACTTTTGCTATTGGCATTAAAGAATTGTGGGATATTGAGCCTGAAAAATCAAAGCCGGGAGCTGTCTGGCATTCTGTTGGCTGGCCACTGGCAACAGACACCTATGGCGGCTCGTTCCTATATCATTTGAATGGCAATCAGGTTGCTGTTGGTTATGTTGTGGGACTTGATTATAGCAACCCTCATTTATCGCCGTTCGAAGAATTCCAGCGCTTTAAAACGCATCCTGCTGTCAAATCTATATTTGAAGGTGGCCGGCGTGTCTCCTACGGTGCGCGGGCTCTTAATGAAGGCGGGTTCCAGTCTGTTCCGAAACTTACCTTCCCGGGCGGTTGTCTTGTTGGATGTACAGCTGGCTTTTTGAATGTCCCGAAAATTAAGGGCACTCACACTGCGATGAAATCTGGCATGCTTGCCGCAGAGGCTGTCTTTAAGCAGCTCTTATCAGATGCCCCATCTGCTGAGCCTGTTTCTTATGCAGAGGCAATCAAAGCATCATGGTTATGGAAAGAGCTTCATCAGGTCCGTAATATCCGGCCTGGCTTTGCTAAAGGGCTCTGGACAGGAATGGCATATGCAGCTCTTGATACTTATATCTTACGAGGGCGCGCACCATGGACATTCCATCACCATGCTGACCATAGCTCATTGAAGCTTGCCGCAGACGCGCCAAAAATTGACTATCCGAAGCCTGATAATGTCGTGAGCTTTGATAGAAATTCATCTGTCTTTCTGTCTGGTACGAACCACGAAGAAAATCAGCCTGCCCACTTAACACTCAAAGATATGAGCGTACCGATTGACCATAACCTTGCCCTTTACGATGCTCCTGAGCAGCGCTATTGCCCTGCCGGTGTGTATGAAATTGTCAGGGAAGATGATGGGACTAATCCGCGCCTTCAAATCAATGCGCAAAATTGTGTCCACTGTAAAACATGCGATATTAAAGACCCATCTCAGAATATCCAATGGGTTACGCCCGAAGGTGGGGGCGGCCCGAACTACCCTAATATGTAACCATCATAAAAAGCCACATCAGCAGCCTTATTGCTTTTGTGGCTTTTTGCGGCAAGCCCAAGGTGCACATCAAGATGCCCAAACCTCGTTCAGTCCAGATATTTTTTTCTGCTATTGCCGCAATGGTATTACTGGTGTTGGCAGGCTGTCAGACTGCCGCAAAATCTTCAGAAACAGCCCAAAATACATCGCCATCTACCCACAACGCTTCGGCATCCAGTCTTTCAGCTTACTATCTTATTGCGCGACAGGCTCTTTATGAAAATGATCTGCCATCAGCATCGCACGCCTTTCGCGCAGGGCTTGACCTAGATGAGACATCTGAAAGCCTACTGAAACAAGCTTTCTTTATTCATTATCAGAATGGCGACCTTGCGGAAGCTGAACAGATAGCCGGCACTTTGGAGAATCGTAATATACGATTTCCCCTTTCGGTCGAGCCAGCAATTGGGACTGCGATCCTTAATCAGGACTGGCAGGCTGTTCTTGCTCTTGCAACCAAGCTACAGAGCGACCAGCTCTATGTAGGTTTCGGAACAGCTCTTCGCAGTTTTGCTTATGCCGGTCTTGGTGAATTCGAAATAGCGTCTGGTGAAATGGATAAGCTATCTGGCCTATTTGCTGCTGAGGGACAAGCTGGGCCAAATGCCCATGTTATGATGCTACAAGGCCTTCTGGCTGACCTGCTGGGACGCAAACAGGAGGCCGCATCACATTATGACGCTGTTCTGAGGGCGTCAGGAAACTCAGCCTTTATCGCTATCACAGCCGGAATGGGTCTTGCCCGACTTAGCAAATCAGACCACGCGATGGAGATTCTGCAAGACAGGCTCTCATCGAACTTTAATCCTGAACAATTAGGCCGGCTGCTAGAGACGAAATATGGCCCAACTGCGCCTCCACTTGCATTGCAAGATGTTTTTTCCATGGTCTTTCTTCTTTCGCCCTCTCTTTTGCCAGGCGACGAGCTTGAATCGCTTATTCTGCCGCGCACACACCTCGGCTATGCTCTCTGTCTTGATTGTAATTATGCTGCTTACCGACTTGGTCAGACGCTTGCACAACTCGGTGATATCGAAAATAGTTTTGCCTATCTTGATGACGTCAGCCTTGATACGCCATGGGCACAACCAGCCTTTCTGGTAAAGCTCAGCGCGCTTGATGAAAATGGCAGACGAGATGATGCTATCAGCATGATTGATAATGCTATTGCCCAGATTAATCAGCCACAGCACTTCGAAACGGCCTTCATTGAGCCAGATAGGCTGTATCAACTTGCCGGCAATCTACACCGCTATCAGGGTGCCTGTGATACAGCTATTCCCTATTATCTGGAAGCTGAAAAGAGGCGCCCCCAGACACTTCTGACGATGCGGGGTCTGGCAATCTGCTACGAGCAGACGGGTCTTGATGATGAGGCAGAAAAATTGTTTCTCGCTGTTCTGCAGCGGGTACCGGATGATGCCTTAACCTTAAACTATCTTGGCTATTGGTGGGCAGATGATGGACGCCATCTAGATGAAGCGATCGCGCTTATTAAAAAGGCTGTAGCGCTGCAACCAGCCTCTGGGTTTTATGCAGATTCACTTGGCTGGGTGTATTACCGGCTGGGCCGGATGGATGATGCAATTGAATGGCTTGAACGCGCCATTCAGCTTGCCCCAACAGATGCTATTATTTCTGACCATCTAGCAGATGCCTATTGGGCGGTCGGACGACACCTCGAAGCGCGCTATAAATGGCAGCATGCGCTTGACCTTGGTCTTGCAGATCAGGAACGGGACGCTACCCGTCAAAAACTATCAGATGCCACAACCGCCGGTACAAAGTCCGCACAATGACAATATCCTATCCTGCATCCTATCCTGCATCCTATCTTGCGCCAGCAAAGGTTAATCTGTGTTTGAATGTGACCGGACGACGCTCAAATGGCTATCATGAGCTTGTTTCGGTTGCCGGATTTACGGCTTTTGGTGACACTCTGTCGTTGCACCCTGTTCAGCTAGATGCTGGAGAAGACGCGAAAACTGATTTGCAGATTACCGGACCTTTTGCAACCGATTTACAAAATGCAGGGGGTGATACATTAATTGCCGCAGCCTATTCAGCGCTGGCGATGCACCTGCCTTTAGATAGGTTCCGGTTTCATTTGGAAAAACATATTCCTCTTGGCGGCGGGCTGGGCGGTGGCTCGGCAGATGCAGCAGCTTGTCTGCGGGCGCTGATAGAAATAAGTCAGGCATCTATCTCACCTGAAGAGGTAGCAAAAATAGCTGCGAGTATCGGCGCTGACGTGCCCGTCTGCCTTGCGCCTGGCTGGCAGCTTATGACCGGTACCGGAACCTCGCTTGTCAGGCTCACACCGCCTGAGCACGGAACCCTTCACTGTGTGCTCGCAAATCCCGGCATTGCTGTATCAACAAAGGATGTATTTGCGCGCCTTATGTCATTTTCACAAGATGAGGCGGCGCGCCTTGCCACTGAGCAGACATCAGCCCTTGAAAGCGGTGCCTTTGAGAAGCTGATGGCGTTCGGTAATGACTTACAAGCGCCTGCTTGCGCACTTTATCCCGAAATAGCTGACCTGCTAGACCAGTTAGCTGGCCTCAGATCTGACTTCCCTTCCGACTATATCGGCAGGGCGATGTCGGGAAGCGGAGGTAGTTGTTTTTGCCTGATACGAAGCAAAGAAGCCGCTGATAGGGCAGCCAGCCACCTGCAAGATTACGGCATATGGGCAACCGCAACAGCCTTTGTCTCACCCGCCTCACCCCTGTAACAGGAAAGTCTGTTTTCCGAACAGTATTTTTTGTATTGATTAGACCTCACAAGATAGCTACATTGCCTCACGCTTTGTAGAGTGCTATTCCATTTTAGCAGTCTTAATGTTGGGGCGTAGCCAAGTGGTAAGGCATCGGTTTTTGGTATCGTGTACCGTAGGTTCGAATCCTACCGCCCCAGCCAATATTTTCATCCATAATATGATGAGGTCACTAGACCTCTGTGTTAACGCTAGGCTAACAACCTAGCCTTCCTTATGAGGCGGCGCTGCGGCTGGGTGCTGTGATGGCACTCCGAAAAGCGCTTCTTCTGGATGAAGTGTTAGATATGAAAATTACAAAGCTGCTGAAAAAGTTCGCATTATTACCAACAGAGTAAGACTGCCTGCCCCTTATTCTGCATCTGCAAAGGTTTTATTCAACTGATATCCCTGCTCTGTTGTATTGATAATCTGTTGTGGTGATATGCGTGTTAGCTTCTGGCGTAATCTGTAAATATGGGTCTCTAATGTGTGAGTTGAGATATCAGGTTGCAGACCCCACACTTCAAGAAGCAGGTTATCTTTGGAGACATCTGCAGGCCAGGCCCTGAATAATTTTTTCAAGATAAGCGTTTCTTTTTCAGTCAGCGTAATAATTTTGCCAGACAGATTATCTGTTACTGTTTTATTGGCTGGCAGGAAGTCACTATCACCAATCGTAAAGCGGACATCATCAGACGCACGGTACTGGCGAAGCTGTGCTTTGATACGGGCCAGCAACTCACCAATACGCATTGGCTTTGCAATATAGTCATTCGCACCCGCTTCAAGACCTTTGATAATGTCGCTTTCATCATCCTGACCAGTAAGCATAAGAATTGGCTTATCAAAGCCTGACTGCCTCAGCCGTGCACAGATTTCAAATCCATTACCGTCAGGGAGTTGCACATCAAGCAAAATGAGGTCCGGCATCGATGTATCAATCTGGGTAAAGACATCAGCTGCTGTTGCGGCTTCAGCAAGATATTTTACCCCCTCAAAGCCAAGCTGTTCGAGCAGAACCGAGCGCAGTAAATTATCGTCATCAACAACAAGAATACGTGCACTTGAAAGTAAATCATCGGTTTTTTTCGATACAATCATTTAACGTCTTTCGCCCCAGATTACCGGATGCCAAGGTGCAGGTTTCCCGGCTCCTTTCGTCAGCATGGAAGGGCGTTATGGTTTAGTTGCCATAGCGAGCAGATTTAGGATAAAACCAGCTCAAGTAAACCCATCCTTGCAATGTTGGGCTGACATCCTATCTAAAAAAGATAGGCTGTTCAGGCCGCTTACAGGAGAATTAAGCATAATGCGCACTCGCATGCAAATGAACACGCGTTCACCAATAGAACGGGCTATTTTGGACCTCCGCCAGGGCGGCGTTGTGATGATTAAAGACCGCCGCGGTCAGGCGGGTCTGGTTCAAGCAGCTGAGTTTACCGATCAAGGCTCATCTATCGCCGAAGCCGTTGGCGGCGGCATGCCCGTATTATGCCTTACGTCGCGCCACAGCGAAGCTCTTGGCGGGGTAAACCCGGCAATGCCATGCCATACGATCGCCAAGGGCGCATTGGAAGATGATCAAATTCTGGCTCTTATTCTTGGTGATACCGCCCATCTGCCAAAAGATATCGGGTTGCTTGCTGAGAAAGACGGCAGCCTGCCCCACCTTGCCTGCACCCTATTACGGCGGGCTAAACTTGTGCCAGCTGCTCTTCTTGTCAGATTAACCCATCTTGATAATCATCAACTTCACGCTGCAGCAGATACCCATCATATTACTGTGATTGATGGCCCGCAGCTTGATATCCTGCAGACCGAACCTGTTGCAGAGATGACGATTGCTGCAAAAGCTAAATTACCACTATCTATGGCGCCAGAGACTGACATTGTAATGTTTCGGCAGCCAGCAGGACGAGAGGAGCATTTTGCCGTAATCGTTGCAGGAGGAAATAAGACTGAAACGCCTCTGGTACGTTTGCATTCTCAATGTATCACCGGAGATATTTTAGGCTCACTGAAATGTGATTGCGGCCTGCAACTTCATCATGCCTTGACGCAAATGAATGAAGAAGGCGGCGGCATCCTGATTTATCTCGCACAAGAAGGACGTGATATCGGCCTGATGAATAAAATCCGGGCCTACGCTCTGCAAGATAAAGGGTTTGATACGGTAGATGCCAATCACAAGCTTGGCTTTGAAACAGATGAGAGATTTTTTGGCCCTGCAGCAGCAATGCTAGATGCGTTGGGCGTCTCGCAGATTAGATTGATGACCAATAATCCTGAGAAAATCGAACAGCTATCCTCACACGGCATTAAAATTGTTGAACGGGTTTCGCTGTCCCTTCCATCAAATCCTCATAATAAAGATTACCTTGAGACCAAACAGGCGCGAACCGGCCATATGCTAGAGACAGGGCCAGCAGATCAATCCGATAGCTAGGCTGTGCATCACTTGATGCGGATATGTAGGAGACTAGTTCTGGAGAGGATTAGGTCCGTGGGGGACGCTCACCAAAAAAAGCTGACCCAACGCGGATATGTGTCGCACCAAAACTAATCGCAGTGTCAAAATCTGAACTCATCCCCATTGAAATCTGTGGCAGCTCATATCTGTCAGCGAGTTTTTTCAACAGCGCGAAATGCATCGCTGGCTCCTCATCAACAGGAGGGATACACATTAACCCCACTATCTGTAACCCGGCCTCATCGCGGCAGAAAGATAAAAAACTCTCTAGCTCGGCCGGTGCAATACCTGCTTTTTGGTCTTCTTCGCCTGTGTTTACCTGAATGAAACAGGGAAGCGAGCGACCTGTTGCCGTCATTTCACGCGCTAACGCTGTCGCAATTTTTGGCCTATCCACCGTATGGATTACATCAAAAAGCGCGACGGCATCCTGAGCCTTATTTGATTGTAACGGACCAATAAGGTGGAGTTGTAGCTCAGGATATTCTGTTTTACGAGCCTGCCAGCGCTCAAAAGCTTCCTGCACACGGTTTTCACCGAAAACACGCTGCCCACTAGCAAGGCTTTCCTCAATACGCTCATCAGGTTGCTGCTTTGAGACAGCAATGAGTGTGATATCATTCTTATCACGGCCAGCTAACTTAGCAGCTTCTGACAATTTTATCACAATATTATGGCGTGCCTCTGTCATAATAAGCCCCTTATCTATTCTGGCGAAAAACGTATCACAACCCTTATTATAAAACCTTTTGATGAAAAGCACAGGGACAATCTTGTCATTCTCTCTTTCATCTAAAGCGGCTTGCCAAGCCTCAAGAAATGACTGAGCCTACCTATCATTGTGATAAAAATATCACAGTCAGTGGTTTTTATATTAATAAACAGTTAATTATATATTGATGATTAAGTAGTTATTAATAAAGTAGGACTGCCGCCAATCCTGGCGGTTTAAATCTTCGGGAGAGATATTATGCGTAAGATTTTACTCGCCTCTACAGCTCTAGTAGCTTTCGGCACAGTTGCAGCAAATGCAGCAGACGTAACAATTAATGGTGCCTTCGACTGGCATTACATCAACTATGACAATGCATCAAGCGCCGCCGCTTCTAACGGATCTCTAGTATCCTTAGCAACTGACCTTGATTTCACATTTACTGAAACAACAGACAGCGGCCTAACTGTCAAACTCGGCATGGGCGTGAGCGAAAGTGCAACAGACGACCAGTATTTGTCTATTGCTGGTGATTTCGGCACAGTGAAGATGAATAATTCAGAAGGCTTTGCCGATACTGCAATGGACGAGTCAGTTGCTGATAATTACTCATCACTCAATAGCACCAATGCTGGTCTTCAGATGGGTTCGCACGCTGGTGACCTAGGTACATCTACAGTAATGTATACACTTAAACCAATGAGTGGTCTTACTCTTGGCGTGAGCCATCAAGACGGTGGTGCAACAACCAAAGGTGACAACACTACATTCAGCGCAGTATATTCTGCTCCTGTAGCTAATGGCTCAGTTAAAGGTCAGTTCCTTTCAGGATCTACTGATGATTCCGGTGCGGCTTCTGACACGTCAGGTGTCGATTACCAAACAATGGCTATTCGCGCGACGGTCGGTGCTTTCCAGTTAACTGGTTCTCAGCACAGCAAGAGTGACAACGGCAATACCTACGACCTTACAAACAATATGTTTGACGTAATGTACTCAGGTATTGATGGTCTTTCTCTCTCTGCATATTCAATAAGTGGGGACGATGACAAGCAGTCATCATATGACTTCACACAAAATGCAGCATCAGCAACATACACTATTGCTTCAGGTTTGACAGCAAGCCTAACAATTACTGACACCGAAGTAACTAATACTTCTGGTACAAAGTCTAACGACGATGCAACAGTTCTTAACATCAAAGCCGCTTTCTAATTTGAAGTTAACTGCATTTTTGTGTAAGAGAGAGGTCAGTTCCGCTGACCTCTCTTTTTTTGTTTGGGAAACTCTATAATGCGCTCAATGATATTTATTTGTTTATTCTTCATGCTTAATGCTTGTAGCCAATCCTCACAAAGGACCGCTGTAGGAGAGGGTTCATTCTTAACGGGAAGGTCAGAACCAGGTGTTTCACTATCAGATATTGGAAATTTGCTCAGCCAAAGCACGGGTGGTCTTCCCATAAATGCCCTTCTTTGGCGTGCCTCTCTTGATATAGTCTCTACTATACCCATCGATGACGTTGATACCTATGGCGGCACCATTATAACTGAATGGTATTCGCTGGCAGATTCGCCGAATGAGCGTATCAAAATGACCTTTTTTGTTCTGGATTTGGAATTACGCTCTGATGCTATCCGTGTACAAGTCTATGTTCAAAGGCAGGAAAACGGCGTTTGGGTTGATGGCGGAACAGATAGTGCTCTTGGCCGTAAACTAGAAGAGCTCGTTCTGACACGCGCGCGCGAAATACGTGCTGCTGGCGTTACCGAGACAGATAACTAATCTTCAATATATTCTTCGTGTAAGCAGGTAAATATTATGGCGCACTACAAACCCTCTAGTCTGGAGGCCAAATGGCAATCTGTCTGGGATGAGGCGCAAGTATTCACAACTGAAATAGATGCTAGCAAACCGAAATATTATGTTCTTGAGATGTTTCCCTATCCTTCAGGGCGTATCCATATGGGACATGTGCGCAATTATGCTCTTGGTGATGTAGTGGCACGTTACCGGCGGGCCTGTGGCTATAATGTGCTCCACCCTATGGGCTGGGATGCGTTTGGCTTACCAGCTGAAAATGCTGCAATTGAACGTGGCATTCACCCCGGTGACTGGACAACTGACAATATGGCCGCAATGCGGGCCCAGCTTAAAACAATGGGATTGTCTTATGACTGGGGGCGGGAAATTGCGACCTGCCATCCTGACTATTATCAACATGAACAGAAAATGTTCCTCAAATTTCTGGAAGCTGGTCTTGCCTACCGCAAAGAAAGCTGGGTGAACTGGGATCCGGTCGAACATACAGTCCTTGCCAATGAGCAGGTTGTTGACGGATGTGGCTGGCGCTCAGGTGCCCCTGTTGAACGCCGGCAGCTATCGCAATGGTTCTTGAAAATCTCTCATTACGCGGATGATTTGCTTCAGGCGATTGAGGGTCTTGAGCGCTGGCCTGAACGTGTCCGGCTTATGCAGCATAACTGGATTGGCCGCTCTGAGGGGGCATCTGTACAATTTTCTTTAACCCCTGCCTCAACTGCACAACTGCCAGATACTGAGTTACATAAGGTTGACGTTTTCACAACCAGACCAGACACACTGCATGGCGCCTCTTTCCTTGCGGTATCAGCACAACACCCGCTGGCTCTTATGATTGCCCAAAAGGATAGCAAAGCGGCTGATTTTCTTGCAGAATGTAGCGCGCTCGGCACCTCTGAAGCGGCTATTGAGAAAGCTGAAAAACAGGGCTTTGACACAGGCTTAAAGGCTCAACATCCGCTTTTGGATGGTCATGAGCTTCCTGTCTATATCGCGAATTTCGTTCTAATGGATTATGGGACAGGCGCGATTTTTGGCTGTCCAGCTCATGATCAGCGAGATCTTGATTTTGCGCGTAAATATGATTTACCGGTTATTCCTGTAGTTCAACCATCCGATGCCGATGCCGATTTTGATGTTGCCGATACCGCCTATACTGGCCCCGGCACATTGATGAATTCAGGTGAGTGGGATGGGCTAACCATTGAAGCCGGCAAGACAGCTGCGATTGCGGCTGTCGAAGCGCGCAATGTTGGCACATCACGTATTACCTACCGGCTGCGTGATTGGGGTGTTTCGCGGCAGCGTTATTGGGGCTGTCCTATTCCGATCATACATTGCCCGAAATGTGCCGCTGTTCCTGTTCCAGAAACAGACCTTCCGGTTACCTTGCCAGTTGATGTTGATTTTGACGAGCCGGGCAATCCATTAGACAGGCATCCAAGCTGGAAATTTGTAAGCTGTCCATCTTGCGGCGGTGATGCAGAACGTGAAACAGACACTTTTGATACTTTTTTTGAGAGCTCATGGTATTTTGCCCGCTTTACAGACCCAGCCTCAGAAAATGGATTTAGCCGAGAGGCTGCCGACTACTGGCTACCCGTTGACCAGTATATTGGCGGTGTCGAACATGCTGTTCTTCATCTGCTTTATTCCCGTTTCTTTATGCGCGCTCTAAGCGATGTTGGTTATCTTGATCTCGCTGAACCTTTTGCAGGCCTGATGACACAAGGAATGGTCTGTCATCAGAGCTTTAAAAATCAGGATGGGGGTTGGTTATTCCCTGAGCAGGTCACCCGCACAAGTGACGGATTTGTTGAAGTTGACACAGGCGCAGCAGTGAATGCCGGCCGTGTCGAGAAGATGAGCAAGTCAAAGCGTAATGTTGTTGACCCAGAACTTATCATCAAAACTTATGGCGCAGACACAGCACGGCTATTCATGTTGTCAGACTCGCCGCCTGAGCGCGATCTTGAATGGACCGAATCCGGTGTTGAAGGCGCGTTCCGTTTTCTTCAGAAAATCTGGCGTCTTGCTGAGCAGGCTGATACGACTGGTCTTGATTTTTTACCTGTTAAATCGGCGGCCCATTCCAGCGACACAGAAGACCTTATTCGCACGATTCATAGCGCCATTGCCTCTATTGGGAGCGATATAGAACGGTTCGCATTTAATAAATGTGTTGCAAGCTTGCATATTTTGGTTGGGGCTATCTCAGACTACCGCAACAAAGACGGTGCAGATCAAGCCGCCTTCTCCCACGCCTTACATAATTTATCCGTTCTTATCGCGCCATTTTCGCCGCACCTTGCCGAGGAAATATGGGCAAAAACAGGTGGTAACGGGCTTGTCGCACAAGCGTCCTGGCCAACGGCACAGGCTGAATGGCTAACCTCTGAAGAGGTAGAGATTGCTGTTCAGGTAAATGGTAAGGTTCGGGCTAAATTATCCCTGCCTGTTGATTGCGCTAAGGATGACGCTGAAAAGGCGGCACTGAGCCTCGACATCATCCAGAAATATTGCGAAGATAAGGTCATTAAACGTGTCATCGTTGTACCAAACAGGATTATCAATGTCGTTTGCTAACCTTTCTGCTATCCGTTATTCGAGATGGGCGGGTTTGATCGCAGTGGGGCTCTATGCCCTTTTTGCATCTGGGTGTTCGATGACATCAATGTCGCAGCTGCGTGATCTTACGCTACCTGCCCTAAGCCAAATTGATATGCGCAGCCCAAGCAGCCGGCAAGAACAGCTGCTGGTAAATGAAATATCAGACCGGATTGGTGTTTTTAGTGCTGATAGACAATATAAACTCGACTATAAATTTGACAGCGCCTCAGTCTCGACATTATCTGCAGCCGGTTCGTCATCAACGTTAATTGATCATAATATGACCGGAACTTATTCCTTATCTGCGTATGAAACTGGCGAAGAACTTACATCTGGAAGTATTGAAGTCTCAGCCACATCAGGTACAATTACCTCATTTTATGGACGCGAAGTATCACAGCAATTTGCAGAGGAACGACTTGCTATTTTGCTTGGTGAGCGTATCCATCTGAAACTACAGCTTTATTTCTTCTCAGTTGCAACTGAAGGCAACACCTCCTCCGAGATAAAATGAAGATAGCGCCCCGGGATATTGCTAGTCTTCTTAAGCGCCCGGACCCTCGGTTCCTTGTTTTTTTTCTCTATGGTCAGGATCAAGGCCTTGCGCGTGAGCGAAGCATCGGACTTGCGCATTTATTTGCTGATAATCTTGATGACCCTTTTGCTGTAACCCGCCTTACAGGAAACCAACTTTCTGACGATCCTGCATTGTTGCGTGATGAAATGGACGCACTGCCAGCATTCGGCGGTATTCGGCTTGTTATGGTAACCGGTGCTGGGACAGAAATGCTTAGCGCAGTAAAAAATTGTCTAACCGGCCTTAACCCCGATGCGCGGCTGATTATTCGGGCAACTGACGTAAATACACGTCACGCTTTGGTCACTTTGTGTGACAAAGACACACAATGCGCGTCAATGGGCTGTTATCCTGACAATGAGAGAAGTATTTCAGACCTGGCGCGTGCCGTATTTGCAGCAGATAATATTACCGTTGAACCAGATGGCTTATCGATTCTAACAGAACGCCTTGGCGCTGATAGACAAGCAAGTCGCTCAGAGCTTGAAAAACTCGCTCTTTTGGCAGGACCTAATGGCAGCTTATCGCGCGGGGATATCGAAGAGGCTCTGGGGGATAATGCAGCCCTTATGCTGGACCAGTTATCTGTCTCGTTGCTCGCAGGAGATGTAAAATCATTTGAATCTCATCATGCACGCGCCTTGCGTGAGGGCACACAGCCTGTGATGGTCGTTCGCCATGCATTACGGCTCTTTAAGACGCTTGCTATGATACAGGCCCTTATGCGCGGCGGTGACGGTGTCTCAAACGCTGTTGCAAAGGCGCGGCCCCCTCTGCATTTCACCCTGAAGCCGGTGATGACCAAAACAGCATCTAAATGGTCGTTACATCAATCAAACGATATTATTGATAGATTAATCGCGCTTGAAACACAGATTAAGTCGGGTGCGTTTCAAGATGCGCGCGCCCTAGTAGGACAGAGCCTACTCGGTTTATGCCTGCGCGCAAGAGCCGCAAACCGCTAAGACGGATTATCGTCTGCAAGGCCAAGGCGCGCCATCAAATCATCAAGCTGTTCTAACGAAGACATTGAAATACTAAGCTTTCCCCGTTCCTTTGCCTCATCCCATGAAAGGGAAAGAGACAGACCAAGGATCTGCATAGCTTTATCCTCTAATGCTCTGATATCAGACGATTTTTCCGGATTTTTTGTGGCTGCCTTTGCGCCCGATTTCATGCCCTTGATAAGCTGCTCGACATCCCGCGCTGATAAATTATCTGTTAAAATCAGCTGGGCAAGCGCGGCTGCGTCATGATGACCAATTAAGGGGCGCACTTGGCCCATCGTAAGGCTTCCTGCTGATATCAACTCCTGTACCGAAGCTGGTAAATTGAGCAATCTCATCAGATTGGAAATATGAGAGCGGGATTTACCAATGATCTCTGCAAGCTCTTCTTGGGTATAATCATGTGAGGAAATCAAAGCCTGATAAGCTTCAGCTTCTTCAATACTGGTAAGGTCACGGCGTTGAACATTTTCAATCAGAGCAATTTCTGACGCGTCACGTTCATCAAAAACACCAATAATAGCAGGAATTTCATGAAGTTTAGCTATCTGGGCCGCCCGCCACCTTCGCTCGCCTGCAATGAGCTGATAACGGTTTTTCTTATCAGGTGTTTCGCGCACAAGAATAGGCTGTATGAGACCTTTCTGGCGGATTGAAACAGCAAGTTCATTCAACGCCTGGGCATCAAAAATACGGCGTGGCTGCCACGGGCCTGGATTAATCCATTCGACAGGAATAGTCCGCACAGACGATGTATTTCCGGTAGCTTGTGCTACCATCGTACTTAACTCGGTATCTGATGGTTTGTTTGGCTGGGGCTGCGGCGTATTTTGGGCCGGTATGGCGCCATCACCAAGCAGTGAAGATAACCCACGGCCTAACCGAGAGGGTGCGGCTGTTTTTGGGGCGGATGATTTAGGTTTTGCGGGGGATTTCTTTGTCATACTGCCTGTTTCTCCTGCTTTAACAATTCTGCTGCAAGCGCGGCATAAGCCTGCGCACCAGCACATTTTAAATCATACATCAAAACAGGTTTCCCAAATGACGGCGCTTCAGAAATGCGGACATTCCGAGGGATAACTGTATCATATACCGTAGCGCCAAAATGACCTCTTACATCTGCTTCTACCATTTCTGATAATTTGTTTCGGGTATCATACATGGTTAGGACAATGCCCTGCATTGCGAGTGACGGATTAAGATTGGTTCTTACTGCTGCGATTGTCGTCATTAACTGCGCCAACCCTTCAAGAGCGTAGAACTCACACTGTAATGGCACTAATACAGTATGAGACGCAGCAAGTGCATTGACTGTTAACAGACCAAGAGAGGGTGGGCAGTCAATAAGAATATAATCATACTGACCATCTAGCGCGGCAAGACCATCAGCCAGACGGAATTCCCGCCGTTCCAAATCACTCAGCTCAATTTCTGCTGCCGATAAATCCATTGTCGCAGGGAGAATATCAAGCTGTGGCACAATACAGTTTTTAACAGCATCCTGAGCCGTGCATTGGCCAGTGACAAGCCGATAGCTATTTGCATTTCGGTTTTTCTGTTCAATACCAAGACCAGTGCTAGCATTGCCCTGCGGGTCAAAATCAACGAGTAAAACAGATAGACCACATGCTGCCATTGCAGTTGATAAATTAACCGCTGTTGTTGTTTTACCAACGCCGCCCTTCTGATTAACGACTGAAATGATTTTGGTCTTTGGCACAGAACAGCTCCAATGATAAATATCTGTAATATATGAATATTATTCAGTAAATCCCGAATTTCGTATGTTCTGCTCTGCTAATTATGCATTAGAAGACAGGTGAATAAGCGTTGCTTCACTATCCGTAATGCTGGGGTGTAAGACTGCGCTCAGTCTCGGCCAAGATGCTAAGATGGTCAATTCCTGTTTTGCCGTTTTACCCTTCAAAAACAAGAGTTGCTGGTTATCATGGTGATGGTGATGCGTTAAGTCTAGCAATTTATCAAGCGGTGCAAGGGCACGTGCGGTGATAACATCTGCTTCGATATCTGGCAAAGCTTCAATGCGTTCATTGTGAATGACAACATCAACCCCTACTTCTCTGGCCGCAGCGCGCAGAAAAGCACATTTGCGCTGGTCTGATTCGACTAAATGTACCTCATGCTGGGTGGTTATGGCCAGAATAAGTCCCGGTAAGCCAGCGCCAGACCCAATATCCATAACTCGGCAGGGTGAGCTTGGCAGATGCGCGAGTAGCTGGGCGCTATCCAAAATATGGCGGGACCAGAGTGTATCGAGCGTCTTGCGGGATACGAGGTTAATGCTCGTCTGCCATTTCATCAGAATCCGAGAATATCGGTCCAGAGCATCACTGACTGATTTACCTGCCATTGTTTCACGTGAAACATCTGAAACGCTGGCGATATAGTCAAGCGCCTCATCGCGCCCGCTACTATGCTCCTGACCCATCACACAGACTCCATATCTAGGCCGAGTGTTCACGGGCAGTTTGGTCTGTTTCCTGCCGTCTTATATGGCGCAATACTGCAACGATTGCCGCCGGTGTCATGCCAGGTATACGCCCTGCCTGCCCTATCGTGGCGGGGCGATGCCGCAACAGCAGGTCTTGGGACTCAGCTGACAAGCCGCCAATATCAGAAAAGGTCAATTTTGCCGGAATAATCAGCGCTTCATCACGGCGCATTGCAGAGATATCCGCTTCCTGGCGGGCAAGATACCCTGAATAACGGCAATCTGTTTCCAGCTGCTCATGGATTTTTTCCGGAACATCGCCAAGCTCAGGCCATAGCGGCACAAGCTGTGTTAGCTTTATCCCATCAAGAGACAATAACTCAGCTGGCGTACGTGCATGGCCATCACGGGCAAGAGGTAGGTCATGCTTTACAAGCTCGCGCGGCGGCGCAGCACGCTCCGATAGTAGTTTTTTGGCAATCGCCAAATGTTGTTTTTTATCATGCCAATGACGCTCACGTTCAGATGAGGCTATCCCAAGCTCAATTGCTTTGTCGGTGAGCCGCTGGTCAGCATTATCTGCCCGCAGCATCAGACGGTATTCAGCGCGCGACGTAAACATCCGGTAGGGTTCTGGTGCACCCTTGGTCACAAGGTCATCTATCATTACCCCGATATAGGCATCTGCTCTATCAAGACTAAAAATATCATCTCGGCCAGATGCTTTGAGGGCTGCATTCACGCCAGCCATAAGGCCTTGTGCCCCAGCCTCTTCATAGCCGGTAGTGCCATTTATCTGGCCTGCCAAAAACAATCCTGACAGCGCCCGCAATTCTAGCGAGCGGTGCAGCGCCCGCGGGTCAATGAAATCATATTCAATAGCATAGCCATATTGGAGAATTTTTGCCCGCTCGAGCCCTGGAATTGTTGCCAACATCCTATCTTGAACATCGCGCGGCAGGCTGGTTGAGATACCGTTCGGATAAATAGTGATATCGTCTAGACCCTCAGGCTCCAGAAATATTTGGTGTGATGTCCTATCAGCAAATCGGTAGACTTTATCCTCAATAGACGGGCAATAGCGCGGCCCCTGCCCTTCGATTTGCCCTGAATAAACAGCCGATAAATGAAGTGATTCGGCAATGATGGCATGGGTCTTTTCAGTTGTGCGTGTGATACCACAAGAAATCTGAGGCACGGTGATTTTGTCTGTGAGGCTTGAAAATGGCACTGGTACATCATCTGCCGGCTGCATTTCCAGCTGAGCCCAGTCGATTGTTCTACTATCAAGGCGCGCAGGCGTGCCCGTTTTCAAACGCCCAATTGGCACATTGAGTGAACGCAAGTTTGCGGCTAATTTATTTGAGGGTGCTTCGCCAACACGCCCAGCAGGCGTGCGCTCGGTTCCTAAGTGAATGAGACCGCCAAGAAACGTTCCTGTGGTCAATACAATGGCGCCGCAGTAATATATCGTCCCTGTTTCAGTCTCAAGGCCAGTTACCTGACCATTTTCGTGCAAGATATCGCCAACCGCCGCTTCAATAATAGTAAGATTACCTTCTTCGCCCAAAAGAGCCTGAACCGCATTACGATAGAGTTTCCTGTCAGCTTGCGCCCGCGGCCCCCTAACAGCAGGGCCTCGCGATTTATTCAGCATACGAAACTGAATGCCTGACGCATCAATCGCGCGCGCCATAATGCCATCAAGCGCATCTATTTCGCGCACCAGATGGCCTTTACCCAAACCGCCAATTGCTGGATTACAGGACATTTCGCCTATTTTATCAGCCCGCATTGTAATGAGAGCTGTTTTTGCCCCCATGCGCGATGCCGCAGAGGCCGCCTCGGTTCCTGCGTGACCACCGCCGATAACGATAATATCAAAGCTGTTTTGCGCGCTACGTAATGACGCCATAATGCTTTATCCCAACCATATTCAGCAAACCGCCCCTAAAACAGCGTTGCCATGGCTTATAATACTGCAAAAATCCAAGGGGAACCCTTGTGATAAGGAGGAAAGATTAAATTGTTTCACGTGAAATGTCAAAGACACAGGCTAGATACCTGCTGTCTATTTCCCAATACAAAACCGGCTGAAAACATGGTCTAGCACATCCTCAACATCAACATGACCTGTAATGCGGCCCAATGCTACAGCGGCGGCGCGAAACTCTTCGGCAACAAGCTCGCTTTCTGTCTCCATATTAAGCGGCACACTATCGCTTAGATGGCCAAAAGCCGCCGTAAATGCTGCCCTGTGACGCGCTCGTGTTATCAGAGCAGAGCTACCATCAAGATTAAGCGATGGTACCATTTCACTTAGCTGGGCTTCAATCTTCGCGCCAGCATCCTGCTCCTGTAGGCTGATATAGATGATATGGCGGTCTAGGTGCTTACCTGATAGTTTTTCTGGTAGTTTTTCTAATATATTTTCTGGGATGAGCCCCATATCTGCTTTATTGACAATAATGAGGCAGTCACCTGCTGCCCATTGTACCAGCTCGGAGACTGTCTGGGACCATCCTGCACGACTGCCATCAACGATAATCATCAGAATATCAGCGTCACGCGCCCGCTCTTCGGCCCTGCGTATTCCCTCGCCTTCTATCTCATCACGCGTCTCACGCACCCCGGCCGTATCAAGTAAGGTAAGCGGAATACCGCTGATATCAATTTTTGTCTCCAGAACATCCCGTGTCGTTCCAGCGTGGTGGGACACAATAGCGACTGAACGGCCTGTCAGCAGGTTGAGGGCTGTTGATTTCCCAGCATTTACTGGACCAACCAGCGCTGCTGTTAAGCCGTTTCGGATAATCTCACCGCGCCGACCATGGTCCAAAACATCTCGCAGATTATCAAGCAATAACTGCCGTTTAGATGTGATATGCGCCACCGTTTCAGGCGGCAACTCTTCATCAGCGAAATCTATCAATGCCTCAAGCAACGCAGATAACTCGATAATATCCTGCCGCCATGCTAAAACCGGCTTTGAGAGTGTGCCTTGCATTTGAGCTGCCGCTTGCCGGCGCTGAAGAGACGTTTCTGCATCTATCAGGTCGGCAAGACCTTCGGCTTGGGTGATATCCATTTTACCATTTTCAAGCCCGCGGCGCGTAAATTCCCCTGCAACCGCAACACAAAAACCAGGCGCTGCTGAAAGTATATCAAGAATCTCAGAGATGACTGCCTGCGAGCCATGACAATGAATTTCGATTATATCCTCGCCCGTCGCTGATGCTGGCGCTGAAAACGATATAATGATTACATCGTCAAGCACTGAGCCGTCTGATGCCTTCAAAGATGCCCTGCATGCCCTGCGGTCACCCGCCATCTTAACACTAAATAGCGATGGTGCTGTGTGCGCCTGCGGTCCGCTTATCCGAATAACCGCTAGAGCTGAACGTCCCGGAGGTGTGGCAATCGCGAAGATAGTTGATGATGACTGCATAATTTAATCAATGCCAATGAAAATGTTAATGGTGCTAGGCTACTATATCACTGACACTCTATCACAAAGAATAAGGATTATGACACACAAGGAGGAAGGATTATGACTCAGCACGCAAGATTATCCAAGACAAGACCATTTGAGGCATCCAGCAGTATCAAAACTGAGCTTGGCTATATGAGAGCCCTTTGCTCACCCCGCGGCGTAGCCCAGCTTGTCTGGCAACAACAGCCTTTTAGCGCTGCCGATGATCAAGAAAGTGATGTTTCACGTGAAACAATCGCCCAATTATCCGACTATCTTGCTGGTCAACTTACCAAATTTACCATCCCGCTTGATTTTTCATCACGCTCATCCGCTGCTCAGCGCTGGCTGGAAGTGATGAATGATATCCCCTACGGCCAGACAATAAGCTATGCTGACTACGCGGCATTATGGGGAAATAGAAAAGCTTCACGCGCCGCAGGTCTTGCCTGCCAGCAAAACCTGCTACCGATTATTTTACCCTGTCACAGAATTGTGCAGAGTTCTGGTGGGTATGATAATTATAGTGGGGGCGATAAAACAAACCCACGTGATCCCAATAACATCAAGCGAAAACAATGGCTTATTAATTTAGAAGCCCAGAATAGCTAGCTATTCATTTGTTCGAAGAAATCATCATTCGTCTTCGAGTGACGCATCTTATCAGACAGAAACTCCATCGCGTCTACCGGGCCCATCTGCATCAGAATACGGCGCAGGACCCACATCTTCGATAATGTGCCCTTATCAACCAGCAGCTCTTCTTTACGTGTACCTGATTTGGTAATGTCAATTGATGGGAAGACGCGCTTATCAGCCAGCTTTCTGTCAAGTACGACCTCACTATTGCCCGTACCTTTAAATTCTTCAAAGATAACTTCATCCATGCGTGAGCCAGTATCAATTAGAGCTGTTGCAATAATTGTTAGCGAGCCACCCTCTTCAATATTACGGGCCGCGCCAAAGAACCGTTTTGGGCGTTGCAATGCATTTGCATCAACGCCGCCTGTCAGCACCTTGCCCGACGAGGGGACAACAGTGTTATAAGCCCGCGCAAGCCGCGTAATCGAATCAAGAAGGATAACAACATCACGCTTATGTTCAACAAGGCGTTTTGCTTTTTCTATAACCATATCAGTAACTTGGACATGACGAGACGCTGGCTCATCGAAGGTTGAGGAGATGACTTCCCCATTTACCGAGCGCTGCATGTCGGTTACTTCTTCTGGCCGCTCATCAATAAGCAGAACAAGCAGATAAACTTCAGGATGATTTTGCGAAATCGCGTGTGCGATAGACTGCAACATCATTGTTTTACCGGTGCGTGGCGGCGCAACAATAAGACCACGCTGGCCTTTCCCCATTGGTGAGATAAGGTCGATAACCCGCGGCGTATTATCCTTGTGGTCGGGATCGAACGGTAATTCGAAAGTAAGCTTCTCATTCGGATAAAGCGGCGTTAAATTATCGAAATTAATCCGATGCTTAACAGCTTCCGGGTCTTCAAAGTTAATCGTTTCAACTTTCAGTAGGGCAAAGTATCGCTCACCATCCTTAGGGCCTCTAATCTCACCTTCAACTGTATCGCCAGTACGTAATCCGAAACGACGCACTTGGCTGGGCGAGATATAAATATCATCTGGGCCGGGCAAATAGTTTGATTCAGGCGCGCGCAGAAATCCGAACCCATCGCTTAAGACTTCAAGAACACCATTTCCTTTAATGACGACGTCATTTTCTGCCAGCTGCTTAAGGATCGCAAACATCATATCTTGCGTACGTAGTGTCGACGCATTCTCGATTTCGAGCTCTTCAGCATACGCCAACAGCTCGGCTGGTGTTTTAGATTTGATCTCTTGAAAATGCATGACCGACTTCCGCTGAAAAAGGGTGAACGGGTGGATGAAAAAATGGAGGGTTTTTATTTTTATCGGGGAGGAAACTATATAACAGGCAAAGAAGGCCTACCTTAGCGCTCACAGTATTACGTGCAATAGCATGAAAGTCAAGATTTAGGCCTAATGCCGAAATTTTAAGCTAAAATGGCTCAACAACCGCCATTATAACAATAACGACCATCAAAAGCGTCGGCGCTTCATTCCATATCCGGTAACGGCCATCCTTCATAATGGCTGTATCCTCTTCAAAAGCCCGCCGCATTTTCGCAAACACCATATGGCACGCCGTCATACCAATTACGCAACTAATTTTGACCCACATCCATGGCATCATCAGTAATTCGGTATTTTGTGACAGCATCCACAGCCCAAGAATCCACGATATAATCATTGCTGGATTCATAATCGCCTTAAGAAGTCTGCGTTCCATCAGTTTAAACGTTTCACTGCGGACCGAGCCAACCTCAACAAGCGCGTGATAGACAAATAACCGTGGCAAATATAACAGCCCCGCCATCCAGGACATCACCGCGATAAGATGAAAGGCTTTTAGCCATAAATAATCAATCATATGAACGTACCATGTTAATCAAGTCAGTGACATGTTGTTGCGGCGTATGAGGCACAATACCATGGCCTAAATTAAAGACATGCGAGCGTGAACCTACAGCCTCCATAATATGCCCGACTTCCCGTTTCATTTGCTCGCCGCCTGCAACCAGACAAAGAGGGTCAAGATTACCCTGTAAAACAACATCTGAGCGAATATGCTCTGCTGCCCACCTTATATCTGTTAGATGGTCTAATCCAATACAAGCAATGTCAACATTATCGCAATAAGGAACAAGGCCTTCTGCTAATCCTTTTGGAAAGGAGATAAAGGGCTGATTATACCCACGATCTCTAACAGATTTGATAATTTTTTGATGGGTTTTCGTAACAATCATATCGCGTTTGCTAGCCGGAACCATTCCGGACCAACTATCAAAAAGCATTAGTGCATTGGCGCCCGCATCGGCTTGTAAAATCAGAAACTCACTAATTGTATCGCATAACAGGGATAGAATTGCGTCTGTTTGAGCTGGTTCCGAGAATAAAAATTGCCGCGCTGTTGCAAAATCGCGTGAACTACCCCCTTCCAGCAAATATGTCATTAATGTCCACGGGGCGCCTGAGAAACCAATTAATGCCACATCTTTTGGCAGTCTATCTCTTGTAAGCTTAATGGCATCAGCGACAGGCGCTGCATATGTTTTTATCGCATCGGCTTTAGCTGATTTCATTTCTTCAAAAGAAAGTAATGGCGTTAAAACTGGTCCCCTACCTTCTTTAAAAGCAAGATCTCTGCCCAGAGCTGATAAGACCAAGAGAATGTCTGAAAAAATAATAGACGCATCAAAGCCGAATTTTCTAATCGGCTGCAATGTTACTTCACAAGCCTTATCTGGCGTAAGGCAAAAGCTAACAAAATCTGGTGTTGTTTTTCGAACAGCTCTGTATTCCGGCAAATAGCGTCCGGCTTGCCGCATAATCCAAATGGGTGTTCTATCAGTTGATTTATGCTGCAGTGTATCAAGAAAGCGCATGATGTTTTTACACAACCCTAATAAAATTAATTATTTATAGAAGTTAAGGTAGTAGTTGTTTGTTGTGACATGTGAATCGGGAATTGCAAGTTATAAACAACTTATCCCCAATTTTGTACTCATTTTTAGGGAATGATATTTTTGGTTAATATACTGAAATTAAATATTTTTATAGAATAAGTCGCCATAATTCATTGAGACGTACTAGCTGTTTTGCACAAGGTGATAAAAATGGGCATAAAATGGGGATAAAAAACAAATAAGCTTGCAACAGATATTTTATCCCCATTTTAGGTAGCCATGTTATTTCTCGGTGTATAAGATTCTACAAGTTCCCCTAAAACAGTCTCTTGATGTAGGTTATGTCAGACAGAACGCTTCATCTTCATCTTGTTTCTGATTCCACTGGTGAAACAGTTCATCAAGTTGCACGTGCGGCGCTTGCTCAATTCAATAATGTTGCAACCTCTGAGCATATTTGGACACTCGTGCGGACAACAGCACATGTTGACACAATCGGCATGGCGATAAAACGGAATCCCGGCATTCTGATTTACTCAGTGGTTGATAGCGATATCAGAATACAGATTGAAAAAATCTGCCGGCAAGCCGGTATCCCTAGTATCTCGGTGCTTGATCCATTGGTTACGCTGTTAACATCTGTCATTGGCTATGAAGGTTCTGGGCGGCCGGGCAGTCAGCACAAAATGGATAATGCTTATTTCGAGCGGATGGCTGCTGTTGAGTTTGCTGTTAACCATGATGATGGCATCAATATGGAGCGTCTTGCCGAAGCCCAGATTCTGCTTGTTGGTATTTCACGGACTTCTAAAACACCAACCGCGATGTATCTTGCTAATCGGGGCTATCGTGTTGCCAATTATGCCTTGGTGCCACATGTCTCCTTTCCTCTGAAACATGTCGAAGGAAAAACCTCACTCTTTATTGTTGGGCTAACGACTGATGCTAAAAGGTTGCTTCAGGTACGCCGAAATCGGCTGCAGCACTTATCGGATAATAGCAATGAAAGCTACGCTAACTTTGACAATATCAACGATGAATTAACCACCGCGCGGAAACTATTTTCATCACAAGGCTGGCCTGTCCTTGATGTATCGCGCCGGTCAATTGAAGAAACAGCCGCAGCCATTATTCACCTTCATTCAAATTGGACCGAAGAACAGCTCCAAAAAGATGCAAAGTCGTAACGCAAAAATAATCTTAAACATGTTTATGTGCCTCATTTAAGGGCTCTTTAGGAAAATTCATCGTGTCACATACGCCCCCTCTTCAGCCTGATAACACGCCAAACCAGTCATTATGGCAGATAGCGGGCACACCTATTATACTAGCATCAGCAAGTGCAAGCCGGCGGGCGCTACTTGACGGCGCGCGGATATCCTATTCAGCACAAGCCGCTCATATCGACGAGATATCAATTCGCTCTTCATGTGAAGCAGAGGGGATTAGTCCGGGCGATATAGCTGTGATCTTGGCTGAAATGAAAGCTCAGGTGGTTGCACAAAATCGGCCCGATGCTCTAATCATTGGATCTGATCAGATATTGGTCTGTGAGGGCGTTGTTTTTGGTAAGCCAGACACACGCCAACAGGCACATGACATATTAGAGCAGTTGCAAGGTAATGCACATCACCTTATCACGTCACTTGTGATTTTTAAGTCTGGCATGCGCATCTGGCATCATATTGCGACCGCCAATCTAGTAATGCGCTCTCTCTCCACCGACGATATTGAGGCTTATCTTGATGTGATCGGCGCTGAGGCGTTTTCAACGCCAGGCTGTTATCAGATTGAAGGACCCGGGGCTCATCTGTTCACCGATATGACCGGCGCTTATTACGATATTCTAGGCCTTCCGCTACTGCCCCTATTATCTTTTTTGCGTGAACATGGCCTAGCATTGCAGACAAGCAGACAAGAGCTATGAAGCTCATCGGCCTAACAGGTTCTATTGCAACAGGAAAATCGACTGTATCGCAGATGTGCCGCGATGCAGGTTTGCCAGTCCATGATGCTGATAGTGCTGTGCATAAACTACTTGGCCCGCACGGCGCTGCCGTATCTGATATTTTGTGTCAGTTTGGCGATGTTGGCAGTCTCTCAGCTGGTATAAACCGGCAAGACCTAGGCTCACTTGTGTTCAAACAGCCAGAAAAGCGCCAGCAGCTAGAGCATATTATTCACCCCTTAGTGTTGCAGGACAGAGAGAGGTTTTTGCAGGCATGTCACAGGCAGAAATGTCGCCGCGTCATTCTTGATATTCCGCTACTGTTTGAGACTGGCGGCGATAGCGGATGCGATAAAGTGATTGTCGTATGGGCGCCTGAATGGATACAACGAAAACGTGCCCTGTTACGGCACGGCATGACAGCTGAAAAATTAGACGGTATTTTGTCTCATCAAGTATCACAGACGGTAAAACGCAGATTAGCTGATTTGGTGCTTCCCTCTTCGCTTGGTAGAGCAGAAACACGCAAAAGACTTTTGCGTTGGCTCCGCGCTCATTCATAATAACCTCCCGTTACCCGCATATGGATTGCTGACAGAAAGAAATTATTAGATTATGACACGCCACATCATTCTCGATACAGAAACCACCGGCCTATCGCCTGAACAGGGACATAGGGTCGTTGAAATCGGCGCTGTAGAAATGATAAATTTCTCTCCTACTGGCGAGCAGCTTCATCTCTATATGAATCCTGAACGCGAGATGGAGCCAGAGGCAGAACGGATACATGGGCTATCAACAGCGTTCTTGTCTGATAAGCCATTATTTGCCGATATTGCTCAACAATTTATCGACTTTATTGGTGATGATATTCTGGTTATTCATAATGCACCTTTTGACGTTGGTTTTTTGAATGCAGAATTATCACGCTGCAGATTAGCCGCGCTAAGTATGGATAGAGTGGTCGATACATTGCCGCTCGCCCGCCAGAAGTTTCCCGGTGCACAAGCCAGTCTTGATGCTTTGTGTCGGCGGTTCGATATTGATAATACACATCGCGATTTACACGGCGCTCTTGTCGATGCAGATTTGCTGGCATCAGTTTTTGTTGAGCTTAAAGGCGGCCGTCAGCCTGGACTTGCGCTTCAGACGGAGCAGGAGGTGTCGCACGATAAAACAGATGAGGATAACACCTTATCCTTGTCCGGATTTCTGGTTGAGGAGCGCCCTATCAGGCCAGCGCGCCCGTCCAGCTTATCGCATGACGAACAAGACGCTCATAACAAGCTCTTAGCAACAATGAAGACGCCTCTCTGGCAGCAGACCGAATAGTGGTCCGGCGACCAGATTTTCACCTTTATTGAGTTGTCTCACCAGAAGCAGCCTGCTGTGCTGCGAGCTGTTGTGTCTGCATGTTGTGGCGATAGACAGCAACAAAATCGATAGGAGAGATGTTGAGCGGCATAAACCCGCCTTCGCGGGTAATATTCGAAATAATTGCCCTGGCAAAGGGGAATAGAAGCTGCGGTCCTTGTATCATGACCAACGCATTAACATCCTGCGGGTCAACATCAGCAGCTGACACAATGCCTGCATAGCTCAACTCAATAAGGAAGAGCGTTTTTTCCTCACTCACAGCAGACGCTGTTAGTTTCAGAATTACTTCGTAATTTTCATCGTCAATTTTATCTGCCATGACATTGACGCCAATTTCAACATTTGGCTGAACACCCGGCGATAGCAAAGTTTGTGGCGCATTTGGATGCTCGAAGGATAAATCTTTAATATATTGCGCGTTCATCACAATCTGGCGCAGTCCGGGTTGAGCGGTCTCTGAACTGGCTGAGCCATTTTGTGTATCAGTATCTTGTGTTGTATCAGCCATTATAATGCTCTCCTAGTATCTGAAGCGCTGGCCATATGCGGGCGCCTTACAGAAATGTTTGAAACAGGTTATGTCTTTAATAAAAAAGACTGTTTCCTGCAGGTTTGGTCTAACAAATTTGACAATATTCACAAGTAATAAAGAAAAAAATTCGATTCTCCTATGTTACTTACGGTCTTTTTGCTCGGAAAAATCGCCTTCGATCACATCATCACTCGCTAGCGGGCGCGGCTGTCTGTCAGGTGTATCGTACGAGGCGCCCTGATTTTCGCCCTGCCCTGCATAGCGTGAGCGCATAGAAGTAGCAAAACCAGATAAAGACATGCGGCTGACAATCGCCATTCCGATTATCGTTCTTATGCCCGGCAAAAAACAGACAAGACCACATAAGTCAGTAATATATCCGGGTAAAAGCATTAGCAGGGCGCCAAGAAGAAGCGAAAGGCCGCCCGCCAGTGTCGTGCCATTAAACTCACCTTTGCTAAGGCCAGCCTGCCAGTTGAGCATAATCAGGGCTGTCTGACTTTTCAGTAGAGCAATCCCAACAAAAGCTGTCAGGAAAATACCAAGAAAAGTGGCAAGGCCACCGATAGATTGTCCGACCCAGATAAAAGTTTCAAATTCGACCCACCCATAAAGAATAAAGGCTGGCAGGATGAATAGCGCCATTTTTTTGTCCTCTTCCTTGCTCTTTTGCTTTGAGACGCCTATCTCTAGAGCATAAACAGATCTTAGTCTGTAAGACCGTGATAATTATACTGTAGTGTAATATTATGTTACAGTTTGCCTATTTAAGTTTTAGTCAGCTAATCTGAAACGAGCGTAGGATAACATTCTTTTCAGACACATTATATGGGAACTCAGATGCCATTTGTCGATATTCTTATTTTTGCCGTAATTGCAATCTTCCTTATAATGCGTTTGCGCAATATTCTGGGCAGTCGTGAGGGCTTTGAACAGAAACAGGATAATCGCCCTATCCAGCCTGTAACTCCGGCAGAATCAGCACGCGAAAAAAAGGTTGTTCCTTTGCATCCAGCCCAGCTAGATGGCACCGGCCTTGAGGCTGTTCGCCGGGCTGACCCTAGTTTCTCAGACGATACATTTATGCAGGGCGCAGCAAGTGCGTTTGGTATGGTGCTGTCTGCCTTTGCTGAAGGTGATGTAACACAGCTTCGCAGATTGCTGAGTTTCGAGCTTTATGAAGAATTTTCTGAGAGCATCCGGCTTCGTAATAAGAATGGCGATGAGCTAGATATCGAAATTCTTTCGATAGATGACGTTACCTTAACAGATGGTCAGGTGGTTGATAATATCGCCTCAGTGACTGTAACGTTTGAGAGTATTCAAACGCGCACCCTAACAGATAGTGATGGCGCTATTCAGGAAGATGAGTCCATGGAAGCGGCCGAGCTTACTGATATTTGGGTGTTTGAGCGTGATACTCAACTTGACGATCCAAATTGGAAACTTGTTGAAACACGTGTTCCAGAAGAAGGGGATGGCGAGGCTAACTAAGCGTCTCTTTTTTTCTAATCAGGTAACGAGCTAGACGATGAGCAAGAAAGATAAACGGTTTCCTGCGCAACGGCCCAATACTGATGATGATGAGACCGTGTGGCGTGCGGTAACAAAAACAGTGACCGCATACCATAAAGATATAGCCCTGCCACAGAAGAAAACGTCATTTATTTCAGCGCAACCATCGCCGCCAAAACCAGATAAAAAAAGCGCCAGCGCACTAGCATCTCGCGCCATGAAAACATCTGGCGTCGTTCCAGCTCCTCCCAAAACCTACATGCCTCTGCAACCAGCAGATTTTCGCCCAGCAGATTTTCGTCAGGGAGACTATGCCGGTATTGACAGATCAAACGCCCGGCGATTGCGTCAGGGGCGGATGGATATTGATGATATCATCGATTTGCATGGAATGACGCAGGCAGAAGCGCAGACCAGGCTCCGTTCTTTTATCCAGCGGGCTGCTTTTTCTGGCAATCGAACTGTGCTGATAATTACCGGCAAAGGCCGAGCTGGTCAGGGCATTTTGCGGGCACGGGTGCCAGAATGGCTGAAAGAGCCGCCTCTCTCCCAGCTTGTCATTGCTATTTCTGATGCCCAGCCGGGCGACGGCGGCACGGGCGCTCTTTATGTCCGCCTCAAGCGAAAGTCACGCCAGTGACTCCGTTTGGGATAGAAATGCGCCGAATTCGAAAAGAGCGCAGCCTTACGCTACAACAGCAAGCAGATAGTCTTAGCGTCTCTCCGGCCTATTTATCAGCTCTGGAGCATGGCAAAAAAGGCAGGCCGTCTGCTGCTCTTGTTGACCAGATTTGTGTGTGGCTTAATCTGATATGGGATGATGCCGAAGCTTTGAAACGCAAAGCTGTTATGTCTCATCCTCGGCCGGTTATTCCGGTTGCTGGCCTGCATGAAAATGCCGTACTTCTGGCAAATTTGCTATCCCATAATATTGACCGGCTGACACCCATTCAAAGTCAGGCTCTCCTGCATCAGTTACGGGACGCCCTTGGACAGTCAGATGATGACTAGAAAGCAAAGCTGGATAGAGCGTTGCAAAAAAATCTATAGACAGAATAGAGTGATAAACTGGTCAGACCGGCCAAAATCTGATAAATCCCCATAATGAAATGCCTATCGTAATTTCGGCACCTTCATTTTATTTGATAGGAGTGCATGATGAGCCGCACCGCAGCAAAAGAGCGCACAACAAATGAGACAAAGATCTCGGTCACGCTTGACCTAGATGGGACAGGAAAATCTGATATCTCTACAGGTATTGGCTTTCTTGATCATATGTTAGAGCAATTGGCGCGCCACAGTCTTATTGATATGACAATTAAGGCAGATGGCGACCTGCATATTGATGCACATCACACAACCGAAGATACTGGCTGGGCGATCGGCGAAGCTTTGAATGAGGCGCTTGGCGACAGGCGCGGTATTACGCGCTATGCAAGTTGTTTTCTGCCAATGGATGAATGTCTTAGCCGGGTTGCTCTGGATGTATCTGGCCGGCCCTTTCTTGTGTGGCACGTTGATTTACCAGCAGATACGCTTGGCACAATGGAAACTGAGTTATTTCGGGAATGGTTTCAGGCCTTTGCGATGGGCGCGCGAGTTACGCTTCACGTCGAAAACCTCTATGGCGTAAACACCCATCATATCGTCGAAAGCTGTTACAAGGCATTAGCCCGCAGCCTGCGTGAGGCCATCGAAATTGACCCACGCATGTCTGATGTTATTCCCTCCACCAAAGGAACTCTTGGCGGCTCACTCTAGGCAAGAGAAGAAAGCGAACATACCAGATGAAACTCGGTATCATCGATTACGGGTCGGGTAATTTGCATTCGGTTGAACATGCACTTGTCCATGCTGCAGCTGAGATTAAGGGCGCCTCTTCTATAGAGCGGGTTACCACTGCTGCTGAGCTTGGAATGTGCGATCAGATTGTTTTGCCCGGCGTTGGTCACTTTGCTGATTGCCGTAATGGGCTTATGGCAGTTGATGGTATGGTTGAAGCCCTTCGTGACGCTGTCATGATACGTGGTCGCCCGTTTTTAGGAATTTGTGTTGGCATGCAGCTCCTTGCTGATGAAGGGTATGAAGGTCAGGTCACTGAAGGCCTTGGCTGGATTGCCGGCCATGTCCGCCCGCTCCCTCGAACATCGCAGCTTGACGGCGCGCCCGATTTGAAAATTCCACATATGGGCTGGAATACGCTTCATGTTAAGACAGAGCACCCCGTTCTTGCTGGGCTTGATGAGGCTGCACAGGTTTATTTCGTGCATTCGTATTTTTTTGAAACCACTTCACCTGATATGGTTATTGCAACAACTGATTATGGGATAGCGGTTCCGGCGGCAGTTGGCAGGGACAATCTTCTGGGCACCCAGTTTCATCCCGAAAAAAGCCAGCAAGTTGGGCAGCAGATATTGCGCCAATTTTTGTCATGGCGCCCATAATGGTATGTGAAACGCGATAAAGGGAATACTGATAGGATGGCAACATCAACACCACGCGCTCCTTTGGTTACGATCGAAATGACAGAAGAGCTGAGTGCAAATGATATCAGCGAAATCTGTGATGCTACCGAAGAAGCCATTGATGCAGGTGGTGGTTTTGGCTGGCTAGCCCCGCCACCACGCAGTGTAATGGAAGATTACTGGCGCGGCGTTCTTCTCATTCCGGACCGGTCTCTGATTGTTGGCAAGCTTGACCATGTCATTGCTGGCTCATGTCAGATTGTTAAACCGCCCCGTAATAACGAAGCACAGGAATTTGCCTGCCAGCTGACAACTTTTTTCCTTGCGCCATGGGCACGTGGACACGGGCTGGCACAGGCATTAGTGGCCGAAGCCGAGGATTTTGCGCGCTCCGCAGGGTTTAAAACGCTCAATCTGGATGTGCGTGCTACACAAGACCGTGCTATTCATGCCTTTAAAGCACGCGGCTATCGGCAGTTTGGCGAGAATCCATTTTATGCAATTGTTGGTGATGATTATGTTCCGGGATTATATTTTACCAAGATGCTGCATGATGCCAAAGAAACCCCGTAATCTCATCCCGTTAGATAAGCCCTGTTACTCGATTAGCTTGCATCCTAGCCCATCATATGATGGCACAATAAAGGTCCTATAATGTCTCATCCTGTTGACCCTTTGATTATTTATCCAGCAATTGACCTGAAAGATGGTCAGGGTGTGCGTCTGCTTCATGGTAGATTTGATAAGATGACGGTATACGCCCCTGATCCCGGTGCGCAGGCGCGCGAATTTGTGGCAGCGGGGTGTGAGTGGATACATGTCGTTGACCTTGATGGTGCGCTGGTTGGCCAAAGTGCAAATAGGCAGGCGGTACGTGATATTTTGGCCTGCGGCTCAAAAGTACAATTAGGCGGCGGTATCCGCTCTTTGCAGGCTGTAAGTGATTGGCTAGAAGCTGGCGTTAGCCGCGTCATTCTTGGCACTGCGGCCCTGAAAGATCCTGACCTTGTGCGTGAAGCATCGCGTCTTTTCCCGGGCCAGATTGCTGTTGGGGCTGATGCACGTGATGGCATGATTGCTGCTGAGGGCTGGATTGAAACCAGCGAGGTGCCGGTACTCGAACTTGTTAAACGCTTTGAAGATTGCGGCGTGGCGGCGGTTATTTTTACTGATATTGCCCGCGATGGCGCTTTGACAGGTGTCAATGCTGACGCAACAGCCGCTCTGGCACGGGCAGTCAGCGTGCCGGTAATTGCCTCTGGCGGTGTGAGCGGGTTAGATGATATTCGTGCCTGCGCTGCACTTGGCAATGCAGGGATTAATGGCGTTATTACAGGCCGCGCGCTTTATGATGGCCGCCTTGATCTTGCTGAAGCGCTTGGCGTTATTGCTGAAATGCAGGAGGGTTAAATGCTGAGTGCACGTGTTATTCCCTGCCTTGATGTTCATGCAGGCCGCGTTGTAAAGGGCGTGAATTTTGTTAATCTAGTGGATGCGGGTGACCCGGTCGAACAGGCACGTCTTTATGATGAAGCCGGAGCTGACGAGCTGTGTTTTCTTGATATCACAGCAAGTCATGAAGGACGTGATACCATCTATGATGTGATATCTCGTACGGCCGATGTTTGTTTTATGCCGCTTACAGTGGGCGGCGGTGTAAAGCATGTCTCTGACTTCAGAAAATTGCTGTTATGCGGCGCAGATAAGGTTTCGGTGAACTCATCTGCTGTTACCGACCCGGATCTGTTAGCCCGAGCGGCTGATAAATTTGGTAGCCAATGTGTTGTCCTTGCAATTGATGCACGCCAGACAGCCCCCGGACATTTTGAGGTTTACACACATGGCGGCCGGCGCGAAACAGGACTTGATGCGGTGGCTTGGGCACAAAAAGCAGAACAGCTTGGGGCCGGTGAAATCCTGCTCACCTCAATGGATGGGGATGGCACGAAAGATGGATTTGACCTGCCTTTGACGCGGGCTGTAAGTGACGCTGTTGGCATTCCTGTTATCGCGTCAGGCGGCGCCGGCGCACCAGACCATTTCGCTGATGCTATTCTAGATGGTCACGCAAGCGCGGTTCTTGCTGCCTCAGTGTTTCATTTTGGACAATTTAGTGTAAATGACGCAAAATCAGCTATGGCAGCGCGTGGCATTCCTGTCAGGCAGCTATCATCTTAATCTTGTAAATATGCTACAAGCGCTGGCGGATATCCCAGCTACCTTATGACGCAAAGGAGAATGAGACTATGAGTGAACGTCCATCAGCCGAAATTCTCGATATGTTATTTGATGTCATTGACAGCAAGCGTAATGATGATCCTGAAACAAGCTATACTGCACAGTTGCTCGCCGCGGCACCTGAAAAGCCTGCCCGCAAACTTGCCGAAGAAGCAACCGAAACACTCATCGAGGCGATCCGTGGCGATTCAAAAGCCCTTGCACAAGAATCAGCTGATTTGCTGTATCATTTGCTTGTTGTCTGGGCAGCTGCTGGCCTCACGCCATCTGACATCTGGTCCATTCTTGCAGACCGTCAGGGGTTATCAGGGATTGTCGAAAAACAAAATCGTATCACCAAACCATAAGAGAAAAATGCTATGTCGCTGTCAGTTTATGATGAAACAAATATTTTTGCCCGGATCATTCGCGGCGAAATTCCCTGTAATAAGGTTGATGAATGTGACCATACGCTGACATTTCATGATATCAGCCCGCGTGCCCCTATTCATGTTCTGGTAATTCCAAAAGGGCCTTATGTCAGCCTTGAACATTTTGCTGATGCTGCATCAGCCGAAGAACAGATTGCCTATTTTGCCGCGATTAGCCGGGTGGCTAAGATGCTTAATGTAAGCGAAGACGGTTACCGGCTTACCTCAAACACTGGTCATAATGGGTTTCAAGAAGTGTTTCATCTTCATGTTCATCTTATGGCAGGTGAACATCTCGGCCCTGTGCGTCTTCCAAAACAGTCTTAAAAAGTCCTTTTTCATGCTGTGATAGCGTGTAAGTCATAGGAAAAACTTGCATGCTTCTGAATACAAGTAATAATTGAAAAACAATGCATTCACACATTCATACCATATCATTTCGCGGAATTGATACAATCCCCGTCTCCGTGCAGGTTCATCTATCAAATGGGCTTCCCGCCATGGCGATTGTCGGGCTGGCAGATAAAGCTGTTGGCGAGTCGCGTGAACGTGTTCGCGCAGCATTATCATCGCTTGGTCTTGCGCTGCCGGCAAAGCGGATTGCGGTTAATCTCTCACCTGCGGATATTGTGAAAGAAGGCGCTCATTTTGATTTACCAATTGCCCTTGGGGTGTTGGTTGCAATGGGCGCACTGCCGCAAGACGCTGTTGATGAACATCTTGTTTTAGGAGAATTATCGCTTGATGGCAGTATTCAGCCCGTGTCAGGTATTCTTCCCGCAGCATTATGCGCAGCTGAACGCTCACAGCGGTTAATCTGTCCGGCAGAAAATGGTCCGGAAGCCGCATGGGGTGGTGATATTGATATTCTGGCAGCTGGTAGTCTTACTGAATTATTAAACCATCTGCGCGGTACACAATTATTATCTCCTGTAAAATCAGGCATGCTAACCACGCCCCCATCAGGGCCAGATATGGCAGATTTGAGAGGATAGGAAACTGCCAGACGAGCGATGGAAATAGCTGCCACCGGTGGTCACAATCTTTTGATGATAGGGCCGCCCGGCGCAGGAAAATCCATGCTGGCAGCCCGTCTTCCTGATTTACTACCCCCCTTATCTGCCCGCGAAGCCTTGGAAGTAACCGTAATTCATTCGATTATTGGTCAGGTGCCCAAAGGAGGCTTATGTCAAAAGCGTCCGTTTCGCGAACCACATCATTCTGCGTCAATGGCAGCACTGGTTGGGGGCGGGCAAAAAGCTATGCCGGGTGAAATCTCGCTGGCTCATAACGGCGTTCTGTTTCTCGATGAATTAGCAGAATTTAACCGTGTTGCGATCGATTCCCTGCGGCAGCCTCTGGAAACAGGTGAAATTATTATCGCGCGCGCCAATAATCATATTCGCTATCCTGCGCGCTTTCAGCTTATTGCAGCCATGAATCCCTGTCGGTGTGGATATCTAGCCGATGCGTCTCGTGCATGCAGCCGTGCACCAGATTGTGCGCGGCTTTATATGGCCAAAGTATCAGGCCCGATGCTGGACAGGTTTGATATTATGATTGATGTTGCCGAATTGCCACCATCAGAGCTTTTATCGCCGTCTGTCGCAGAAAATAGCGCAAGCGTACATCGCCGTATTCTTGCTGCCCGCGAATTTGGCGCTGGCCGGCATAATGGCAGCAATAGTCAGGTGAATGCCCGTCTCTCAGCTGACCAAATTGACCGCCATATTGTATTAGCGCCGGACATTAAACGCCTGCTCGAAGAAGCGATGACAAAGCAGAAACTATCGGCACGTGGCTTTCATAAAGTACTACGGGTGGCGCAGACTATCGCTGACCTTGAAAGAAGTGAAACTCTCCAACGCCATCACGTTCTGGAAGCACTTTCTTATCGCGGTGTGCTTCTGAGTGGGCCATTACCTGGATAGCTCGGGCGCAACTCGTCAACAGCATCCCAGAAACTGGCAGCGATATTCCGTCCGGTAAAGCGTGTCATTTCTCTAATGCCCGTTGGTGATGTAACATTAATTTCAGTCAGATAGTCACCGATTACATCAATCCCCACAAAAACAAGTGAGCGTTTCCGGAGCTCTGGGCCGATGGCCGCACAAATTTCACGGTCCCGCGCGCTTAATTCAACAGCTTCTGCTCGGCCACCAACATGCATGTTAGAACGCGCCTCACCTTCCTGTGGGACGCGGTTGATAGCGCCAACAGGCTCGCCATTAATCAGAATAATACGCTTATCCCCATTAACAACATCAGGCAGAAAGGCCTGTACCATGACAGGTTCATGATTGCTGGCAAAAAACATCTCTAGCAAGGCATTTATATTCTGATCGCTCGGCTGAAGCCTGAAGACGCCAGCACCGCCATTCCCATATAAAGGCTTGATAATAATGTCTTTATGCTGGCTTCGAAAACGTTGGATAACATCTGAATTACGCGAAATCAGCGTTGGCGGCATAAGCTCTGAGAACAGCGTAACAAGCAGCTTTTCCGGGGCATTTCTGACCTCATGGGGATTATTTATGACCATGGTGTGCGCCGGCAGCATTTCTAGCAGGTGCGTTGCAGTGATATAGGCCATGTCAAAAGGAGGGTCCTGACGCATCAGGATAACATCCATATCACTTAACGCGCGCTCTTCTCGGGGGCCAAGTGTTACATGTTCGCCTTTAACGTCACGCAATGACATTGTCTGGCAGATGGCCTTGATGCCGCCGCCTTCGAGATATAAATCATCGGGGTGGTAATACCAGAGTGAACAGCCGCGATTCTGGGCTTCTAGTGCAAGGGCAAAACTTGTATCACCAGTGATATCAATGGCGTCAACCGGGTCCATTTGAACCGCAATTTTATATGTCATGATATCCTCATTGTCTGAGATGCGCGCAAGGAGCTATGCCTCTTTTGCTTCGGCTGGCTCTTATTTACGCCGGTCATATATCAGAATAATGTAGCTGACGACCTGCTTTGCAAAGCGTAATTCCTGAGCGTGGGCGACAACACGCTCGCGCTCTTCCTCGTTTTCAGCAACGCCAGACAAATACACAATACCGTTTACGACATCGATGGAAAAATTAAGCGATGAAATATCAGCGTCGCGAATAAGAGCGGCACGAAGCTGAGCGCTTGCGGCTAAATCTTTTGCTGAGCTCTTAAAGGAGCTTGCCTCTGATAATTGAATCTCGTTAATAACTTCGCGGACGCCTCTAATTTCCCATGATAGCCGTGTTGCTGTAATTTTCTCTTCCTGCGTTTTAAGCTTCCCTGTGAGCAACACAGACCCGTCATTAACCGAGGTTTCCACATTCAAGAAAATGGATTGGCTTGTTTGGATAAAACTGTCTGACAATTTGGTCTGAATCACTGAATCAGAAACAGAGGTTGATAACCCCTTCTCCGTCGTTGATGCAGCAACAGCTGCTGTTCCTATGCCAATAGCAGCATTCACACAGCCGGATAATGCAAGCGCAGAAGAAATAAGAAGAAAGCTAGAAAAGATAAATGAACGTGTCATAGGGTTTCAGAACACTCCGAAAAAGGTCTATCAGAAGAAACATTGCCCCGAGCAGGTAACGTTACCCGATTTATAGTCAAAGTATAATGATGCAAGGCATGATCGCAATCAGAATTTCGCATCGACCTAATAGGCAGGAATGCATCTGAAAGACCGCCAGTTGGAAATAACAAAAATTTCAATCGCTGGATTGCAGTTTGCCAGCCGTGAATGTCTGCCCTGAAACCAGATAGCACTTCTTTCAATTCGCTGGCGCTGCCGATGGTTAGGCAGGCTTTGCTCAGAGATCCCTTTATCTGTTCTGAATTTTACTTCGACAAAAACAAGACGACGCCCCCGCTTCATAATAAGGTCGATTTCGCCAAACGGTGAGCGCATCCGACGGCCGAGGCAATGATATCCTCTAAAGCTGTAATAAAGCCACGCTATTATTTCAGCCCACCGTCCGGCTCTTTCGGCTGCCTGACGTTGTTTCCTGCGGGGAGTGGATGAACGCGGTGGCATGGATAAAACCCTTCTAATCGCTTGCGGCGCTATCGTCAGGAGGGGTGGGCTGTTTTTGCTGAACTGTTAAAGCAAGCTGATAAATATGACGTTTTTTTGCCCCTGTGAGCGCTTCGACTTGCTGTACCGCATCCCGAACTGAATGGGTTTCGAGGGCGTCTGAAAGAAGGGCAATAATGGCATCATCCGAAACAGCATGATGAAACGCAGAGGCCCCTTCGACAAGAATGACGATTTCACCACGTGGCGGTGGTGCTGTCTGATATTTTTCTGCCAAAACAGTCAGGGGGGCACGCTCAATTTCTTCATGTAGCTTCGTAAGCTCGCGGGCAATAACACATAACCGCTCCCCATAGGCCTGCAACATCAAGTCAAGGGTTGTGGGCAGGCGGCGCGCACTTTCAAACCAGATCTGCGTCATATCAAGCTGGGCTGATGCTTCAAGAGCCTGAGCGGCTGCACTTTTTTTGGCTGGCACAAATCCCTGAAATGCAAATTTGTCACTTGGCAGCCCCGACATCGTCAGAGCTATAATTGGCGCTGTTGGACCTGGAATAGAGGTCACGATTATGCCGCCTTCATGGCATGCTGCAACAAGCTTATAGCCTGGGTCTGAGATAAGCGGCGTTCCGGCATCACTCACCAAAACAACTTTTTTGCCGTTACTAAGGGCGGTAAGAAGTTTCGGGCGCATTTTTGCCCCATTATGGTCATGATACGGAAGTAGCTGAGCCTTTGTCAGGGTTCCTGTCAGGCTAAGAAGCTTGCGTGTCTGGCGGGTATCTTCGCAGGCGATAATATCTGCCTCGGCAAAAGCCTGAACGGCGCGCTGAGGTAGGTCGAGAAGATTTCCGATAGGTGTTGCAACGATGGTTAGCATCATTGCACCAAGAGTGATTGAAGAAGATAAGGTTTCATGGCATCACTATATCTAGGTTGATGCGTCTGGCCTATAGCAGAACACTGCTTTTTAAATGGTAGACGATACGGTGAGGGCCGAAAGGTTAGATAATCTAAAGCTTAGAAATTTTATGGGCAAGAATATGGCACAGTATAATTACCGAGCACTTTTTACAGGCCTATTGATGGCAATGGTGTTTCTATCCGCCTGCCAGACTGATGACAAGCAAGCGTCATCTGGCACGAAAACAACGTCTGTAAAGGTTTTTCGCGTTCAAGCTGAACCCAAAGAGACCGTCTCTGTGCAAACAGATATCGTTGGTGACCTTATCACAAGCGTTGAAACACAGCAGACAGAAAGTCTTGAAGAGGCGACAGGCAATAGCGGCCGTAAAATAACCATCAGGCCAAATGAAGAGGTAAGCCTGATTCAGAAACAAATTCAGCCAAGTCTGCCAATGCCAAAAATAAGCCCTGCACTGGATGAAACATCGTCTGTCCTTGCTCAACAGGCACTTGATGCGGCTCTTGATTTATTGCGTAGCAAGCCAAATTCCGTGATTTCCAAGACAACGGCTGTGCAGGATTTACCGCCAGCTGTTCGTAATGATGGTGTAGTGCGTGTTGGGTTAATGCTGCCTTTGAGCGGCGATTATGCCGAACTTGGTCTAGATATCGCTGGCGGCATTGAAATGGCACTTTTCCAGACAGGCGAGCCCGATATAGAGCTTATCTACCTTGATACGAAAGGCGGAACATCTGCCTATCAAGCCGCGCTAGATGCTCAATCTAAAGCTGTCGACATTATCATTGGACCACTTTTTACCGCCTCCATTGAACAGAGTGCAGAAATTTTGGCACAGGCCGGTATCCCTGTGCTGTCAATGTCAAACAATCAGGCTGCCGCGCAAACGGGCAGGTGGGTTATGAATTATCTTCCCGAACAGCAGATGGATAACCTTCTTGGCTACCTGGTTCAGGAAAATAAGATGCGGATTGGAATTCTGGCATCTGAAGATGTGTTTGGCTCTCGCATTATGATGCATGCAATAAGCCGCTTGCAGGAATTAGCGATAAGCCCCGCGGCGCTGAGTATTCTGCCGCCCGATGTACTGGCAGATGAGCCGACCCTTAAAAGTAGGATAAAAGAGTTTAGCCGTTATGTGGCTCCTGAAGAAGGTGTTACTGACTTACCGCCGCCGCCTTATGATGCCGTTATTCTTGCTGGTAACGCAGATTTTGTCCTGCGCGCAGCGCCAGTCCTTGCCTATTACGACCTTGGTCCATCACAGGTGACGTTTGTGGGAACAGACCTTTGGACCAGAAGTGATTTGCTTCGTGAGCCGTCTCTTCAGGGTAGTTTGATTGCGCGGGCGCAGATTCCCGAAGCCGCAATCTTTGAAACATCATGGAAAGAGACGTTCAAAACAGGATCATCATCATTATCACGGCTTGGTTTTGATTCGATGGCCCTTATCACCGTCACGAAAAGAGCGCATGCGGCAAAAACATCTGACGATAACTCTCTGGATGTAGACTGGAAGGGCGGTCTTATTCAGGAACAAGGCTTTGCTGGATTTAGTGGAACCTTCAGATTACTGCCAGATGGGCGCAATTCCCGAAGTTATGATATTCATCTGTTACGTGATGGCCAGTTGCTAAAAATGTAGCTACCCAAGAAGCTTGCCAAGCATATAATCAAGCCGCATGCGGCCAGCGAGGCTTGCCTTAAGGTAGCCGCCCTCTTCTATTAACCAGCCTTCTTCGCAAAAGCGGGCTTGCCAGTCCGCATCAAGACATAAAGCTGATGCCGGCGGCGCCATTTCGTGCGCTAAAAAAGGCGGGGTTAAGGGCATACCGCTCACTAGCCGTAATCCCATCATCCAATATTCTTCATACATGTCACGAGCAGTCTCAGTCCTATCCTCTTCGATAGCATGACCGTTTTGTGCAACATCATTCAGCCAGCCTTGCGGGCTACGGCGTAGTCTGAAATGGCGACGCTTTTGCTGGTCAGGATAGGTTATCCGGCCATGTGCGCCGGGGCCAACAGCAATCCAGTTTCCGCTTCGCCAATAGGTCAGATTATGGCGCGCCTGATGGCGTGCTGCTGCATAATTTGAGACTTCATAAGCAGGCAATCCAGCTGCTGCTGTTATGTCTTCGGTCAGTTCATATAAATCAGCTACATGATCAGGTTCAGCTGTTAGGGTAGCGCCTGCGCGTGTGCGACTATGAAAGATCGTGCCTGGCTCAATAGTGAGCTGATAGGCTGAAAGATGTCGTATCCCAAAGCCGATAATGCGGGTTAGTTGCTCCTGCCATTCTGCTGCAGACTGTTCGGGGAGGCCATAAATAAGGTCTGCCGATACGCGCTCAAAAAGGCCTAATGCCTGCTCTAATGCTTTGCAGGCCTCATCTACTGAATGGGCACGCCCCAAAAAGGCAAGCCCCTCATTATCCAAGGATTGAATGCCGAGCGATAGCCGATTAATGCCAGCAGAGTGGAAGCTTTTCATTTGCTTCATTTCAGCTGAATTTGGATTTGCCTCTGCTGTAATTTCAATATTATCAGCAAAAGAAAACAGTGTAGCCGCTTTGTTAATTACGGCAGACACGATCTGTGGCGGCATTAAGGAGGGCGTCCCGCCGCCAAAAAAGATTGTATCAAGACGCACATTATCAGTTGATAATGTCTCGGCTGCGATCCCTGCCATATGATCAAGTTCAGCGCACATGGAGCGAAGCCATGCTGCTTCATCCAGCTCACCTGCTACATGTGAATTAAAGTCACAATAAGGGCATTTAGACACACAAAAAGGCCAGTGAATATAAAGACCGAGAGGTGCTGGCGCGGCGTTCGGGGCGGATGCCGGCGCTAGGCGGGAATCAGGCATTGTTCAAGCAACTGGGAGAAGGCATGTGCGCGGTGGCTCATGGCATGTTTATCCTGCGGCACCATTTCGCCGAAGGTGAGATCATAGCCTGTTGGCTGAAAAATGGGATCATAGCCAAAGCCATGTGAACCGCGCGGCGGAAAGACAGCTGTGCCAGACACGCGCCCTTCAAAGCTTTCAATATGACCATCAGGCCAGGCCAGAGACAGAACACATATAAAGGAGCAGCTCCTATCTGATGACCCTGTCATTAGCAATGCATCATTGACCCGTTTAATAGCCGCGCTGAAATCTTTTTTTGGACCCGCCCACCGCGCCGAATAAATGCCAGGCGCGCCGCCAAGAGCTGATACCGCCATGCCAGAATCATCTGAAAGCGCCGGCAGGCCAGATGCTTCAGCTGCAAGCCGTGCCTTTAGTTCAGCATTTTCAGTGAAGGTTTTTCCGGTTTCTTCTGGCTCTATCAGACCCAGCTCATCTGCCCCAACCACATCAATCCGAAGTGGCTTCAGCAAGGCACGTATTTCGGATACTTTGCCGGGATTATGGCTGGCTATAACCAGTTTTTCAGAGCGGCTGAATATGCGTGTCATCGTCTATCCTACCCTCTATTATGTGGTCCGTGGTACGTGAATGGCTCTCACCTGATGGGCAAATAATTCTTCGCACCCTGAACGTGCTAGCCGGAGCATTGCAGTGAATTCTTCTTCACTAAACGGTGTTTCTTCGGCCGTTCCCTGTATCTCAACAATACCGTTAGATGAGGTAAGAACAAAATTTGCGTCTGTGCCAGCCGTGCTATCTTCGCTGTAATCAAGGTCAAGAACAGGCTGCCCATTCACAATGCCGCAGGAAATAGCAGCAACCTGATCGCTGAGCGGCATCGTTTTAATATCACCGCTTAGAAGCAGTGTTTCGCAGGCAAGAGACAATGCCACCCACGCGCCTGTGATAGAAGCGGTTCGCGTACCACCATCAGCTTGAATCACATCACAATCGATTTTTATTTGCCGCTCTCCAAGCGCCTTCAGGTCAATAATAGCGCGCAAGGAACGTCCGATAAGGCGCTGAATTTCCTGTGTCCGGCCAGATTGTTTGCCTCTGGCTGCTTCTCTGTCCATCCGGCTATGAGTTGCGCGTGGCAGCATGCCATATTCAGCTGTCACCCAGCCTTTCTGGGTGTTCCGCAGGAAGCCTGGAACCTTATCATCAATAGAGGCTGTGCATAAAACATGGGTATTGCCCATTTTTATCAGACAGGACCCTTCAGCATAGGGTGAGACATGTGGCTCTATCTTAACATCGCGCAATTGGTCACTTAATCGGCCGGAGGGCCGCGGGGCGTGTGTTTCGTGAGACATGATCATATTTCCTTTAATCGCGGATGAGATATAACGGGTAAAAATAGGCATCTAGCCAAAGATAGCTTTTGTATAAGACAAAACACGCTTCTGGCTTGTGTTTCAAGTTGTCTTTTCATCTGTTTGCATAGGCAGGGTGCAAATTTTTTGATATCACCAGAAGATAGGTTCTGTTCCCGTCTTTGGGAGGCAGCGTGGCGCGCTATTATTTCCGCCATTTGTGAGGCAAAATGACAGATTCTGTGCCAGAATTAACCCGCCGTAATCAGCATATCTTTGCTGAGATCGTAAAAAATTATCTAGAATCAGGCTCGCCTGTTGGCTCAGGCCTGATAGCCGCGCATCCGGATATTGATTTGTCATCTGCATCTGTGCGCGCAATTATGGCCGACCTTGAACAGACAGGGTTATTATTCTCACCTCACCCATCAGCAGGCCGCATACCGACCAGAGCGGGGTTGCGCTTATTTGTTGATGGCTTGATGGAAGTGGGCGGGGCTCTTTCCGAGGCAGAACATGCCTCTATTGACGGGCTTGCTGCGGCCCAAGGCCTCAGTGTGAAACAGCTTCTTGATAAGGCAAGCATGGCATTATCGGGCTTGTCAAAATGTGCCTCTCTTGTGCTAGCGCCAACCGAAGATCTCTGCGTCACCCATATAGAATTTGTGCCACTCCAGGATAAAAGAATGCTTGTCATTCTGGTCTTCACCAATGGGCAGGTAGAAAACAGGATGTTTGATCTGCCTGACGGCTTGCCAGCATCAGCAATGATAGAAGCCAGTAATTATATGAATGCTCATTATCTGGGAAAATCACTTTCCCAGATAAAAAATTCTGTTCATCAGGATATCTCACAGAGGCGTAAAGAGCTGGATGTTCTGGCATCGGGGCTTATTGAGCGCGGCCTTGCGAGCTGGTCAGATGGAGAGGGCAGTGATGACGCCTCTCTTATTCTTCATGGGCAGGCAAACCTGCTTGATGACATCAAGGCTATTGAGGATGTGGCCCAGCTAAAGCTGCTCTTTGACCGATTGGAAATGCATCGACATGCTGGTCAGCTAATGAATGCTGTTGAGGATGCTAACGGACTACGCATTTTTATTGGCTCCGACCATCAGCTTTTTTCCCAGACAGGATGTTCTATGGTGCTGTCACCCTATCGGGGGAGTGATAATCAGATTATCGGGGCTATTGGTGTTATCGGGCCACGGCATATGAATTATGCGAAAATTATCTCAATGGTTGATTATACCAGCGAGACTATTGCACGACTTTTGCGGTAAGCTCCCTGAGGAGCGTTTCAAGCTGTGATTTGTCTGGCAAGATGTTCAGAATCATATCAAGCCATGTTCTGTCAATAATGCCCTGTTGGGCCGCATCAATCAAAATAATGCTGATAACAAACCCTACCAAAAGTAGTAGTAGAACACTCCCAAAACTGATTTTTTTGGGGCTCTTTTTAGGCTTCGCTTGGCGCGGAGTGTCTTCTGATGGTGTCTGTTGAGGGCTTGCAACAGATTGTGTCTCTGCGCTCTCTTCTATGGGTTGTTTTGCGGTATCGGGCGCAGGCTCATCCAGAACAGTTTCAGGAGCTTCTTCATGCCGCGGAACAATAAGAGCATCATGACATTCAGGACAGTATAATGCGAAATTCTGGCTCTGCAGCTCATCTAATGCCTTGATGTCGAGTTGAGAGACAAAGCTGCATTTCAAACAGCCTAACTCTATCAGCCGCGCCATTGGCAGAGGGCCAGATAAAACAGGCGCAAAATAATGCTGGTGACAATGATGACAGGCGATCGGCCAGCCCCCCGTCTCAGAAAGGAGCTCTGGTACCATCCCAACCATGCGGCAGTGTGGACAGGCTAGTTTAATCATCTTTAGCACCCGTTACCTTCGAAGATTTTTTGCGGGCAGGCTTTGCCTTCGCCTCAGTTTTCTTGGCACTAGCTTTTGCAGGGGTAGTCTTTGTCTTGTGCTTTACTGACGCAGTCGTGTTATTCTGTGCCAGCTTTGCGGCTTTTTTCAGAGCTGTTTTAGCGGCTGCGCGTTTTGATGCTGTTATAGTTTTATCAACGCTGCTGTTATCCTCAGCTGGTTTTGGCTTAACGCTATCAGCTCTGTCAGGCGATGCTAGACGTTTATCAATGGCATTATCTATCTGTTCTTTTATGATGATAGCCAGTGCTGATGCGAGTTCTTTTGTCTGGGATGATATCTGCGATGCTTCGCTCATAGTTGGGCGAGTATCTGGCTTCTGCTCGTCAGTTTGACCTGCTGTCTCAACAGCATTTCTGATAGCAATAAAGGGGTCATCTGATGGCGCCGGGATGTTTTTATCGACGGGCTCATCTAGCGGCGTACCGGATGCAGGAAGGGGGTCTGCCGGTTCTTTTTCTGCCCCCGGCCGTGATACCATTCCTGTTAATACGATACTCGTCATCAGGTCATTTTTACTGATTGAAGAGAGCGGAATGGATCCATCACCGCGATGCTTAGGTACATTATGGTTGCTGATAGCTGTTACAGGCAGGCTTCCGATAATCGGCAGCCGGGTAGCATCTTGGCTTTTAACTCTCACCGAGACTTCTAGAGGCCCTGACTGATTATCATGCCCCAGATTTTGACGGCCCGGCTCATGACCTTCCAGAACATCAGCTTCACGATAGAGCGTTTCTATCTTGCCAAAAAGCGCGTCATCCTGAGCTATGTTAGCATTTTTATCTGTTTCTGACGTCATCACTATCTATTTCAGTTTTGCAGATATATTGTATCTGCCAGTTTTTTCGCACAAACCATCTGCGGCACCAAGGACTGAGCCCTTCTTATAGCCTGTTTTTATTTTTTACAGAAAGAAGAGAATGATAAAACAGAGAAAATAGCAAAAAAGTCTGAAAAAAACCTTTCAAACTCTTGGCATAGGCGAAGTGGCACCCCACTTAACGTCCTGAGAGCCGGCTCAGGCCCAAAAATATTTTTTCCCATTAGTTTGTCAGGACGTTGAATGACACAAGAAAACGACACGAATCAGCCAGCAGAAGATATTCCAGCCGAAAATATTGTAGAATCAGAGACACAGGCTGAAAATAGTCCCGAACTTACAACAGCGCCTGTAGATGGCGAGGATAACAGTTTGCCGGCTTATGATGCAGGTGGGGATGATGATATAGCCAACCTTGCTGCTGAACGCGATGAATTACGCGACCAGCTGCTTCGGACCCTCGCAGATAACGAAAATCTGCGTCGTCGCACAGAGCGCGAATTAACGGCAGCCAAGAAATATGGCGCTATGGGGTTTGCCCGTGATTTAATGGCTTCCGTTGATAATCTAGATAAAGCAATTGACCTCATTCCTGAAAATAAGGATGAGCTAGATGAAACAGTGAAGAATATCCTCATCGGGGTCGAAATGACTGGCCGCGAAATTGCGTCTGTTTTAGAGCGGCATAATATTTCCAAAATTTCGCCTGACGGTGAAAAATTTGATTATAACCTTCATCAGGCAATGTTTGAGGTGCCATCTGATGATGTAGAGCCTGGCATTGTGATGCAGGTCGTGCAGTCTGGCTATCAGCTTCATGACAGATTGCTTCGTCCGGCAATGGTTGGTGTGTCCAAACCTGCTAGCCCGCCGCAAACGACTGAAGCGCCTGAAACGGAAAGCTAGATAGGCTGAATTTTTCTTCATGTCCGCCCCTCTTGCAGGTCGGCATGACAAACCTTATATGAGCCTTGCCAGCAAAATGCAGCAGGTGCTGACAGGCCGGTGTTCCGGTATTGTCTTAACACGAAAGAAGGACAGAGACAGATGGGTAGAGTTATTGGTATCGATCTTGGCACCACAAATTCTTGTGTGGCGGTCATGGACGGCAAAGACACAAAAATTATTGAAAATGCAGAAGGTGCGCGCACAACCCCTTCCATGATCGGCTTTGCTGATGATGGTGAGCGGCTGGTTGGCCAGCCTGCAAAACGTCAGGCTGTAACAAACCCTGAAAAAACTATTTTCGCTGTAAAGCGCCTGATTGGTAGACGTGCAGATGACGCGCCAACCAAGAGCTTTGCTCAACTTGTACCGTATGAGATTAAGCCTGCGAAGAACGGTGATGCATGGATTGGTGTTGGCGATGAAGAATATTCGCCAAGCCAGATGTCGAGCTTTATTCTGCGCAAGCTAAAAGAAGATGCTGAAGCATTTCTTGGCGAAGAGGTCGATAAGGCTGTTATTACTGTCCCGGCTTATTTTAATGATGCGCAGCGTCAGGCAACAAAAGATGCAGGCAAGATTGCCGGCCTTGAAGTGTTGCGGATTATCAACGAGCCAACAGCAGCAGCACTTGCATATGGGCTGGATAAAAATGAAGCTGGTGTCATCGCGGTATTTGACCTTGGTGGCGGTACGTTTGATGTTTCTGTACTTGAAGTTGGCGATGGTGTTTTTGAAGTAAAATCAACAAACGGCGATACCTTTCTTGGCGGTGAAGATTTCGATCAGGCAATTATCGATTTTCTGGCAGATGAATTTAAATCTGATCAGGGCATTGATTTGCGCGGCGACAAGATGGCGCTACAGCGTTTGAAAGAAGCGGCAGAAAAAGCAAAAATCGAGCTGTCTAGTACGACACAGACAGAAGTAAATCTGCCGTTTATTACAGCCGATGCTTCTGGCCCAAAACACCTTAATGTAAAGATGACCAGAACAAAGCTAGAGCAGCTTGTTGAAACATTAATCAAACGGTCTCTGGAGCCATGCCGTAAAGCGTTGAAAGATGCTGGTGTATCTGCAGGCGAAATTGATGAGGTTATCCTAGTCGGTGGTATGACGCGGATGCCAAAAATCATCGATACAGTAAAAGAGTTTTTTGGCCGGGAACCGCATCGCGGTGTTAACCCTGATGAAGTTGTAGCAAGTGGTGCTGCTATTCAGGCAGGTGTTTTAACGGGCGAAGTCAAAGATGTTCTGTTGCTTGATGTTACGCCATTATCACTTGGTATTGAAACGCTTGGCGGTGTCTTTACAAGGCTGATTGATCGCAACACAACTATCCCGACAAAGAAAAGTCAGGTCTTCTCAACAGCTGATGATAATCAATCTGCTGTGACGATTTCTGTCTTTCAAGGTGAGCGGGAAATGGCAGCTGATAACAAGCAGCTTGGCCAGTTTAATCTGGAAGGCTTGCCATCTGCACCGCGCGGTGTACCGCAAATCGAAGTCACCTTCGATATTGATGCAAACGGGATTGTAAAAGTCAGCGCCAAGGATAAAGCAACCGGCAAAGAACAGGCGATTAGCATTAAAGCATCTGGTGGTCTCGATGATAATGAGATTGAACAGATGGTTCAGGATGCAGAATCATATGCTGAAGAAGATAAAGCCCGCCGCGAAAAAGTTGAAACTCGGAATCAGGCTGAAGCACTAGCTCATGGTGCCCAAAAATCTATTGATGATTTGGGAGATAAGGCAGAGCCAGCAGTAAAGGCTGAGGTTGAAGCAGGTATCGTAGAGCTTAATACAGCGCTGGAAGGTGATGATGATGAAGACATCAAAGCCAAATCAGAAGCCTTGTCATCTGTGTTGATGAAAATGGGCGAAGCTGCTTATCAGGCAGAACAGGCAGAAGGCGGCGCAGAAGGTGCTGGCGCTGAGCAGGCTGACGATGCTGATGTTGTTGATGCTGATTTCGAAGAGGTTGACGACGAACAGGATTCGAAAAAGGCATAAGGTATAGCAGGAGTTATGGTGGGAGCATGTTCCTTGCCATACCTGTAGCCGATAAAAATGATAAAGATAAAAGGCTGGTCAAACCGTTTCCAGCCTTTTGTCGCATCTTGATAACGATGCGCGAGGAGCTGTGAGAGTAGATGTCAAAACGTGATTATTACGAAATTCTAGGTCTTTCGCGTGATGCAGATGACAAAGCTATCAAAGCGGCTTATCGCAAGCTGGCGATGGAAAATCATCCCGATAAAAAGCCTGATGATGAGGTTGCTGCTGAACGGTTTCGTGAGGCGAGCGAAGCCTATGAAATACTGAAAGATGGACAAAAACGTGCTGCCTATGACCAGATGGGTCACGCAGCGTTTGAGCAGTCATCTGGATTTGGCGGCGGCGGCGGTGGCGGTTTCGGCGGTGGCGGCTTCTCCGATATCTTTGAGCAGATGTTCAGTGAATTTTCAGGCGGCAGATCCAATGCTCAGGCGCGCCAAGGATCGGATCTGCGCTATGACCTTGATATCACGCTTGAAGAAGCCTTTTTAGGGGCATCCAAAGATATCACAGCAAATATTTCCTCCCGGTGTGAGCAATGTAACGGAAGCGGTGCGGCATCAGGGAGCCGCCCAACTACCTGTAATACATGTGGCGGCGCTGGCAAAGTAAGAGCTCAGCAAGGATTCTTTACCGTCGAGAGGGGCTGTCCAACCTGTAATGGTGCTGGTGAAACCATCAGCGATCCGTGCCGCCCCTGCCGCGGTCAAGGCCGGACTGAAGCTACTGAAACGCTTGCCGTCAATGTTCCTGCCGGTGTTGATACAGGCACGCGCATCAGACTGTCCGGTAAAGGTGAAGCCGGCCTGCGTGGCGCGCCATCAGGCGATCTCTATATCTTTATTGGGGTTGATGCCCATCCGATTTTTGATAGAGAAGCGAATCAAATTTTCATCAAGGTACCTGTACCAATGGTAACAGCCGCCATGGGCGGGTCTATTGATGTGCCAACGCTAGCAGGCAAAATGGCCCGCTTGCAGGTAGAAGCTGGTACCCAGACAGGCCGTAAATTTAGAATGCGCGGCAAGGGTATGCCGGCCTTGCGTGGCAGTGGTCACGGGGATCAGATTGTTGAAATTCAGGTGGAAACACCAACCAATCTGACAAAACAGCAAAAAGAAATGCTTGTAGCTTTCGATAAAGCTGGTGATGCTAGCCCCCAGACAACAAGCTTTTTGAACCGAGTAAAGCGGATCTGGTCATAACCCCTCTTCTGTCTGTGATGGGGGTATGGATATATAAAATATGCCAAGAGGAAGACGCATGTCCGAACAAATCGTAAAGATTGCCTTGCCGGGTGCTGGCGGGCGAATGGGCCAAATGATTAGCTCTCTTATTGCACATAGTGATGATATGCAGCTCGTTGCTGCGGCTGAGCGAACAGGCAGTCCCATGGTTGGCATGGCGGTGGGTGATATTGCAATCAGTGATGATGAAGCGTCACTCGGCATTGGTCCGGGCGGCGTGATTGTTGATTTTACGCGGCCTGAAGCAACAATGACGCTGCTTGATATTGCTGTCGTTAGCAAAACAGCAATGGTTATTGGCACAACCGGCTTATCAAACGAGCAGGAAGCAGAGCTTGCAAAAGCAGCACAGCATATCCCTATTATTTATTGCGCCAATACATCTGTTGGTGTGACGCTCCTATCGCACCTTGTTCGGCAGGTGGCCCGTCAGCTAACAGATGGCTGGGATATTGAGATTGTTGAAGCCCATCATAACCAGAAAGTTGATGCGCCGTCCGGAACAGCCCTTGCTCTTGGGCATGCGGCAGCAGATGGTCGCGGCGTTGTACTGGATGACGTACGCGATAGTGGCCGTGATGGCATTACAGGCATCCGAAAAGAGGGTGATATTGGGTTTGCTGTCTTGCGCGGCGGTGATGTTGCGGGCGAGCATTCTGTGGTGTTTTATGGTGAGCAGGAAAGCCTGTCTCTTACCCATAAAGCCAATAGCCGTACCGTTTTTGGGCGTGGCGCTCTTCGGGCCGCCCGGTTTGCTGCTGCACAGTCAGCACCAGGCCTGTTTACGATGGATGATGTATTGGAGGGGTAAGCTTTGCCTGCGCAAGAGCATTATTTAATGCTGATGCAAGGGATGGTTTTTCGGCTGGCGGCAGAAATGCGCCTATTTCCAGTAATTCTGAATGATGCCGTAGAAATAATTTACGGCGGCGCGCTTTTTTCGGCACAAGTTCAGCCTTAATCCAAGCACTATCAAGTATCTGTTTGGTGTGCCGGCCCCGCCAATCGGTTCGCGTGATGATAACCGATATAGGACTTATCGTAATTTCCTCAATTAATTGCCCCGCCCGATAATTAAACCGGAAAGCAAACCAGACAAGCCCGATTTCAGCACCAAGAAATCCAATAACAGGCCAGGCACCAAGCAGGTAGAAGCCTAACCCAAGGCTAAAGATTGCAAGGCTGAGGGCTGTCATAACAATTTTGAAGCCTTGTAGACTAAGAGACCTGTATGGCCATAGCTTAATCGTGATAATATGATCTCCAGTATTGGATGTCTCATATTGCCACCGAAGTTGTGATGTCATCCTGACAGTCCTTATTCACCGCTTTATCATAAAGGCACATAGTGCAGAGAAAGGGAAAATCAAATGCCACGTAAAATGCGCCTGTCCGACATGGAAACGGTGTTTGATATTTTGGCAGCGCGGCAACCTGATCCGCGCACCGAACTTCACTTTAAAAATCCGTTCACGCTTCTGGTGGCTGTTGTGTTATCGGCACAAGCAACAGATGTTGGCGTAAATAAAGCAACAGGACCTCTTTTTGCTGTAGCTGATACACCTGAAAAGATGGTGGCGCTTGGCGAAGAGCGTATCAGGGATTATGTAAAAACAATTGGGTTATTTAATACCAAAGCAAAAAACGTCTTTGCTCTGTCGCAGTTATTAATCGACCATCATAATAGCACTGTTCCTGAAGATGGGCGCGCCTTAGAAGCCTTGCCTGGTGTTGGCCGGAAAACAGCTAATGTTGTGTTGAACGAAGCTTTTGGTCACCCAACCATTGCAGTTGACACCCATATTTTCAGGGTTGGCAACCGAACAGGTATGGCACCTGGCAAAGATCCCGATGCTGTTGAAAAAGAATTAAATCGCCGGGTACCGGACAGGTTTAAATTGGGAGCGCATCACTGGCTTATTCTTCATGGCCGTTATGTGTGCAAAGCGCGCAAGCCGGACTGCAGCATCTGTTCTATTGCTGATTATTGTCTGTATGCCCAGAAGACAATCTAGACCCAGAAGACCGCCTCGCTATTATTCTTGAAGATGATGGCCCCGCGCTATGAGAGGCGCTGGGAAAATTCTTCGAGGCACTTGGTCTCGCTGACGGCTAGGTTATGAATGCGCGATCTGATGAAGTGAGAATTGATAAGCTTATCGCTCGGCAAGCTATGCATAGAGCCAATCTCAGTCGTCTCAAACAGGATAAAAAGATCGATAACACAAGACGGCATTCTATATTGCCACGTAACCACCGCACCCTCATGGCGAATAAAGTCAGCCGGACCTATTTTCATCTGAACTTCTAGCGCCCGACGACCCGTAAAGGCATCAGGGTGAAGATACTGTTTAAAAGACGAAATAACCGTCTCTTTTGGCTCGGCTTCAGATGTATCTTCAACAGGTAATGTTTCTAGTATCATATCCTCAGAATGCTTAGGCCGGACAATAATTGTCACTGATGTTTCATCAGCTTCAGGGTCTACAGTCTCTGTTGCGAGAAGGCTTGTTTCATCTCCCTCACTATCATTGTTAGGTTCCTCAGGTGCTTTTTCGAGTGGAAAAAACACCTTATTGTCCTGAATAATAGGAGGTATTTGCGGTGTACAGGCAGCTAGTATAACCCCTGCGCATAGCAGAAAAACTTGTGTGGCCAGTTTCACTGAAACCTTATGTCCGTCAGGAAATACCACAATCAACGCCTCTCTTAACAATATGATAAATCATATGAAAAATGGATATTCCCACAGTTTTTAAAGGCTTCTCATAAAAGGGCAAGAAAAAAGGCAGAACAACAAAAGCAGATGGGAGAGGGCGCTTTACTCAGCAGACGGTTCAAGAGAATAACCCATTGAGCGAACAGTCCGGATAAGGTCTGTCTTATTATCAATATTAATGGCTTTTCGAAGTCTGCGGATATGAACGTCAACGGTTCGTAATTCAACAAAGACATCTCCGCCCCAGACTGTATCTAGTAATTGACTGCGGGAATAAACGCGCCTCTGGTTGCGCAGAAAATGTTCCAGAAGTCGAAATTCTGTTGGCCCAAGATGTATCAGCTGTCCATCACGCATCACACGCTTGCGCTCAAGATCGAGCTCCAGGCCGGAACAGCTTAACAGATTATTATGACCGCCAGAGGTTCTGCGCAGTAGCGCATGCACCCGTGCTAGTAACTCTGCTGGACTAAAAGGCTTTGTGACATAATCATCAGCGCCGCCATTCAAGCCACGTAATCTGTCGGCCTCTTCGCCTTTGGCAGTCAGCATAATAACCGGAATATTACGGGTTTCAGTGCGATTTCGCAGCTGTCGAAGCAGCTCGATACCCGACAAAAGCGGTAGCATCCAGTCTAGAAGAATGAGGTCAGGCTGATGCTCAATAGCAAGTAACAAGCCCTCTTCACCATCAGATGCTTGAATGACGCCAAAGCCTGCTGCTTGCAGGTTATAGTCAAGCAGTATCTTGATATCAGCCTCATCCTCAATGATGAGGATTGTTTTTGAGGAGGGTATTGCTGACCTAGTCTTATTGCCATTCATGTCATTTTTTGGTGATTGATAATCTACCATACTCACCTCGCTGGATAGACGCATTCCATCGCAGCACCGCGATAGCGTAAGGGTACAATATAATCATTAATTATGACAAATTTACGACGGATTTGTTACTGTAATATTTCACCATTTTTTTAAGGTCTGCTTTCATTATTGAGAGGTATCAGCCTGCTTTATCATTGGCAGGTAAATCGTGAAGGTTGTTCCGGTGCCAATATGTGATGTGATATCCATCACACCGCGATGCCGGTTTACGATATGTTTTACAATGGCAAGCCCAAGCCCGGTGCCGCCAATTTCGCGTGAACGGCCCGCATCAACCCGGTAGAAACGTTCTGTTAAACGCGGCAGATGTTCTTCAGCAATGCCATCTCCATCATCACTGACAGCGACCGAAAAACAGCCGTCTTTATGAGTGATGCTAGGATGGCTCGTCTTATTATCAATTATTACCTTAACAAACCCGCCTTGGTGACCATATCGGATGGCATTTTCGGTTAGATTTTGAATCATCTGGATAAGTTCATCAGCTTCGCCGCGCACCAAAACTGGCAAGGGTGGCGCGGTAATGCTGAGTGTGATATTCGCGGCCCCGGCCTGTTTTTCAAGGCTCGTTAGCACGCGTTCTGCCATCTCGGTTAGGTTTATAATGGCTTCGGGTTGGACATTTTCAGTCTGTTCAATGCGGGACAGTGATAGCTGATCAGCAACAAGCCGGACCATCCGTTCGGACTGCTGCTGTAGGATAGCCAGAAACTTTGCACGGATTGCCTCATCTTGACCTGCTACGCCTTGTAATGTTTCCACAAAGCCGAGAATTGAGGTGAGCGGGGTTCGCAACTCATGGCTCACATTCGCAACAAAATCAGCGCGCATTTTTTCAGCTTCGATAGCAGCAGATCGGTCAATAAAGATAACGGCTATGCGGGGTACATCATCAGTTATAAATTGCGATATTAAAACGGTAAAATGCTGCACAAATGTGCCGCGTAACGTCATTTGTGTTTCACCCGCAGGGATGGTGCCATCACTGACCTGTTGGATTTTTTGCAACACGTCATTACTTCGAATAGCAAAGTCGACAGGCTTTGCTATTGTGATAGGGCCGAACAGCAGGTCTGCTTGTTCGTTATATTCTTCAACATAGCCACGACCATCAACAAGCATGAGCGGAAAGGGCAGGTGTCGCAGAATTTCAGTACGATAAATATTATCAGAGATCAGGTTTTTATGCGCCAGCGCACTTTTTTGCTCAGCACTCGAAACAAGCCATCTGAGTTCGGTAAGCCCATCTGTGGCATTCGTTAAATATTTTTCGTTGAGGTGCATCGTGGGCACGCTTGCGGCAGGCTCTTCACTTAACTCTTTTTGCCGGAAATAGCTGACCAACTGGTCAATGATGACGGCATCCCCGCGGATGAGAAAATAACTCAGCACAATGCCAACAGACATGATGATCGCAACATCAAGCATTGTAATGCGTTCGGCAAAAAGCAGAATAATGGCGCTGAATAAAAAGCCAGAACTCATCCGAATCAGGTGGGGTAGTGAAATAAGAAGCCTGTTCCTATTACGGCCGCCTGCTATCTTCTCACGCCCCGCCTGTTCAGTCATGTATCGTCTCTTCCTAGATCAGCATATGCCAAATACCCTTTAAGGGGTTTTCGCTAAAGAGACTCCGTTAAAGAGACTCATAAGCTGCAAGGGCTGCTGCATTTACAAGGTCATTCACAGTCGCACTCATCTGAATAATCTGGAACGGATGTTCAGCATTCAAAATCATTGGTCCAATAACAGACCCGCCCCCCAATTGCTGCATGAGTTTGAATGAGATATTAGCAGAATGCAGACCTGGCATAACCAGAATATTGGCTGGCCCTGACAAACGTGAGAAGGGGTAGCGTGACTGCATAAGATCAAAATCAAGCGCAATATCAGCAGTCATTTCACCTTCATATTCGAACGTTACCTTGCGGCGATCTAGAACCGCGACAGCATCGCGTGATGTCTGAACGATATCACTTTCCGGGCTGCCAAATGTGGTAAAGGACAGAAAGGCAACACGCGGTGTGTGACCCATTGAGCTGGCCCGCTCAGCAATGGCTTCTGCAATATCTGCCATCTGCTCACCGGTAGGGCGTTCATGGATAGAGGTATCGCCAACAAAAACAGTCCTGCCTTTAGAGATAAGCATTGATGTTGCTGTAAATTCTTTACCGCCAGATGAATCGATCACGCGTGTTACATGTTCAAACGTTGACCGGAAGGAGCGTGTAAGCCCTGTTACAAGACCATCAGCATGGCCATTTGCAACCATACAAGCAGCAAAGACATTTCTGTCCAGATTGACCATCCGCTGACAATCACGTTCCAGAACGCCGCGCCGCTGAAGCTTCTTGTAAAGGAAGCTGATATAGCCGGTATTATGGTCTGAAATCTTGGCATTGGTGAATTCTAAATCATCGATACCATCAAGACCCATCCGTTCCATTGCTTCACGGATACGGTGTTCACGACCCAGTAGGATAGGATGGCCATAGCCGCCATTGCGGAAGGCAACAGCTGCTCTGATAGCAACTTCTTCTTCGCCTTCTGCAAATACGATGCGTTTTTTGGCAGGAGAAATTCTCTCATAAACATCTTGAAGGAAGGATGCTGTTGGATCGAGGCGAGCAGATAAGTCCCGGCGATAGGCATCCAAATCGGCAATTGGTCTACGCGCAACACCGGTCGCCATTGCTGCTTCTGCTACGGCTGAGGATACGGCTGAAATAAGCCGCGGGTCAAACGGCGCTGGGATAATGTAATCAACACCATATTTCAGGCTAGCACCTGAATAAGCATTATTGACTTCATCCGGCACATCTTCGCGGGCAAGCATTGCAATGGCATTCGCCGCCGCAATCTTCATTTCTTCATTAATGGCAGAGGCTCTCACATCAAGCGCGCCTCTGAAGATATAGGGAAAGCCAAGAACGTTATTGACCTGATTCGGGAAATCAGACCGGCCGGTTGCAATAATAGCATCTTTACGGGCTTTTTTGGCAATATCTGGCATAATTTCTGGATCTGGATTTGCCATGGCAAATACGATTGGCTGGTCTGCCATTTTTTTGAGCATCTCAGGTGTTAGCGCGCCGGCAACTGAAAGACCAAGGAAAATATCTGCGCCGTCAATAGCATCTGCAAGACTGCGTGCTTCGGTTGGCACCGCATGCGCTGATTTCCACTGGTTCATGCCTTTTTCACGACCTTGGTAGATCACACCCTCGCGGTCGCAAAGGATAACATTTTCATGTGGCACACCCATCGCCTTGATAAGCTCAACACAGGCAATTGACGCAGCACCAGCGCCATTACAGACGACTTTTATGTCAGCCATGGTCCGCCCTGTAATATGGAGCGCATTAATGATTCCGGCAGCAGCAATAATCGCTGTGCCATGCTGGTCATCATGAAAAACAGGAATATCCATCATCTCGCGCAATCGTTGCTCAATAATGAAACATTCAGGAGATTTAATATCTTCTAGGTTAATGCCACCAAAAGACGGACCAAGCAGGCTAACGGCATCAACAAAGCGGTCTACATCTTGGGTGTCCAGCTCCAAATCAACGCCGTCAATGTCAGCAAACTTCTTGAAAAGGACTGCTTTGCCCTCCATAACGGGCTTTGAGGCAGCTGCCCCGATATTTCCCAGCCCAAGAACAGCTGTTCCGTTTGAGATAACAGCAACAAGGTTTCCCTTGGCTGTATAATCATAGGCCTTTGACGGGTCTGCTTCAATGGCAAGGCATGGTTCTGCAACACCAGGAGAGTAAGCAAGAGATAAATCACGCTGCGTTGTGAGCGGTTTTGTTGGCGTAATTTCCAGCTTTCCGGGACGACCGGAAGAGTGAAAATCAAGAGCGTCCTGTTTCAGTGATTTTTTCATAAAACCTATCTATACTCACAGTTGTTTAAGATTTATCAACATATCTCACTTTTACTCTAGGCACATCACACACAGCAACTAAGAAAACTGATGAACATGCCCACCGCAAAAAAAGAAACATCAAAGCCAACACCTATGATGGTGCAGTATCTGGCCGTAAAAGATATATACAGAGATGTCTTACTGTTCTACCGGATGGGAGACTTTTATGAAATGTTTTTTCAAGATGCGGAAACCGCAGCGCAGGCACTTGGCATTACACTTACCCATCGCGGCACATTAAATGGCGATCCTGTGCCGATGTGCGGCGTGCCAGTTCATGCCATGGATGGGTATTTGGCGCGGTTGATTCAGCAGGGCTATAAAGTTGCAATCTGCGAGCAGACAGAGACACCTGAAACGTTCAAAGCGCGCGGCGGTAAAGGGCCGCTTCCACGCGGTGTTGTGCGGGTTATTACACCTGGCACCCTTCAAGAAGACGGACTTCTTGTCTCGCATCAGCATAATTATCTTGCGGCTCTTGGCCGGTCTGCTGGCGAGTTTGCTATTGCGTGGGCGGATATGTCCACCGGGTCCTTTAATGTGCAGGCATGTGATGAAGCAGATATCGAAGCCTTGCTGAGCCGGCTTGGGGTTGCTGAATTCTTATATCCTGAAGAAATGCGTGCATCGCTTGAAATGGTGGCTGCGCCGTTCAATCCAGCTATTCGTCCTGCCCAGGATTTTGATAGCCGCCGCAGTGAAGCTATGTTGCTTTCTTTATATGAGGTCTCAACACTTGATAGCCTTGGGGCATTTAGCCGTGCGATGTTGTCGGCTGCAGGCGGCCTGCTAACATATCTTCGCCAGACGCAGATTGAGAGCATGCCGCGCTTGTCTCGTCTTTCTATTTTGTCCCAAAACGCCTTCATGGAAATCGATGCCGCAACCCGCCGCTCTCTAGAATTGACCCAGACATTGACTGAGTCGCGTTCTGGCAGTCTGCTGCACGCAATTGATAAGACAAAAACAGCAGCAGGCGCGCGCCTTCTTGCTACCCGCCTTTCAGCCCCCCTAACAGACAGGGCGTTAATTGAGGGCCGGCTTGATTTGGTGAGCTGGTTTCTGCGGAGCCAGACTACTGGCAGTGACATTATTTCAGCGCTAAATGGTCTGCCAGATATTGAACGAAGCCTATCGCGTCTTGCCTCTGCCAGAGGCGGCCCTCGCGATTTATCAGCTATTGCGCGCGCTGTAAGTCTGGGTAGGGATATTTCTGTGCGCCTGTCAGCTCAGGTGAGTGAGGCGCAAGGCATTGATGAGCATGCGCCTGATATCATGATGCTGATAGAAGATACGCAATGCGCGGCTGACCTCGCTGATAGCTTGATGCCAGCTCTGGCAGATGACATGCCGCTATTGGCGCGGGATGGGAATTTTATCAGGGCTGGTTATGATAGCTCGCTTGATCAAATCCGCCAGCTTCGCGACGAAAGCAGGCGCCTCATAGCCGGATTACAGGCAGATTATGCGGCCCAGACAGATATTTCATCTTTGAAAATCAAACATAATAATGTGCTGGGCTACCATATCGAAGTGCGGAGTCTTCATGGTGATAAATTAATGTCGGATAACCAGTTTATCCATCGCCAGACCACAGCGCAGGCGGTGCGATTTACAACCACCGAACTGGCTGATATGGAAAAACAGATGGCATCGGCATCTGACCGCGCGCTTGCTGTTGAGCTCGCCCTATTCGAAACGCTTGTGAAACAAGTGCTGGCACGCTCGCCTGCGCTTGAACAAACAGCTGCAGCGCTTGCCGCCCTTGATGTTGCAACAGCCTCTGCACAATTAGCAAGTTCGCGCTATTACTGCCGGCCGATTATGACAGACGATACCCGTTTTACGATTATAGGTGGCCGTCACCCTGTAGTAGAGCGCGCCTTAGCTGACAGCACTCCGTTTATTGCCAATGATTGCAGGCTAGAAAAGGGGTCGCATCTGTGGTTGCTTACAGGCCCAAATATGGCAGGTAAATCAACGTTTCTAAGGCAGAACGCCCATATTGCAATTATGGCTCAAGCTGGATTATTTGTGCCGGCCGATAATGCTGAAATCGGCATTATTGATAGGCTATTTAGCCGTGTTGGCGCGTCTGATGATCTTGCACGGGGACGCTCAACCTTCATGGTTGAGATGGTTGAGACAGCAACTATCCTTAATCAGTCAACAAGCAGGTCGCTTGTAATTTTGGATGAAATTGGCCGGGGGACAGCAACCTGGGATGGGCTTTCGATTGCCTGGGCCTGCCTTGAATATTTGCATAATAATATTGGCTGCCGTGCCTTATTTGCTACTCATTATCATGAGCTGACGTCCCTGACAGGCCAGCTATCGGGCCTTCGCTGTCATGCTATGCAGGTCAAAGAATGGCAGGGTGATATTGTGTTTCTTCATGAAGTCGGCGAAGGCGCTGCTGATAAATCCTATGGTGTCCATGTCGCAAAACTGGCTGGATTACCTCATACCGTTATTAAACGTGCTGCCCATCTGGTCTCGGAAATGGAAACAGGTGCACTGACGGCTGAGCAAGATGATGGGCTATTGCCTCTTTTTGCGCCGCCAAAACCAGAGGCATCATTAGCTGATAATGGACCAACCGAACTTGAGAAAATGGTGCATGATATTGACCCTGACAGTCTGAGCCCGCGCGATGCGCTTGCGCTAATCTATCAATTGAAAGCTCTTGATGCGAAATCATAATAAATCGGTCATAATCACTTCCAGAACCCAAGATGATACAGCGTGATACGAGGAAACATAGTGCCAATGTCGTCGACCACTTCTCATGAGGCCCCTGCTATCGCAGCCTCAGAGACTATAAAATTACCATTATGGAAGACATGGCTAGCGCCTTATGAGGCCGCAGCAAAGCAGGCTCCGGTTTTTGATAATGTTGCTTTCCGTGCGAATAGTGACGCACTTCGCAAGACGTCTCCTGATGATAAATTGTTTCAGCAAGGCTTGTTAGCGTTATGCAAACAAGCGCATAGCGAAGGCAAGGCACAGCTTCGTAATCTGCTCACTGAAAACCATGATGGCGCTGAATATGTTGGCAAACATGCGGTTATGATGGATTTACTCATTTCAGGCATTGCAGATGTAGCGCGGCGCCATTTATTTGCCGACTGTCCGCCTGTTAGTATCATGGCAACAGGTGGCTATGGTCGCGGTGAGTTATCGCCATCAAGTGATATTGATTTACTCTTTATTCTTAGCCAAAAGGAAACAGCCAAACAAACCAAGTTTATCGAATTTATCCTCTATATATTATGGGACATGTCACTTGCCATTGGGCATGCAACCCGCACGGTTGACGAGAACATTAAAGCAGCATCAGAAGATATAACAATCCGAACAGCGCTGCTTGAAATTCGCTATATTGCTGGTGATGAGGCGTTGGCATCTAAGATGCAGTCCAGTTGGTCGAAATGGTTATCACAGCAATCTGTCTCCACCTTCATTGAAGCCAAGCTTGATGAACGCGAAAGGCGGGTAAACAGAACCGGGGGCACGCGGTATGCTGTGGAGCCAAACGTAAAAGATGGCAAAGGTGGATTGCGCGACTTGCATACACTGTTCTGGGTTGCAAAACATGCCTATCGTTTCACCCATGTTCTTGATGTAATGGATACCGGTATTTTGCGGGTATCAGAAGTACGCTCCTTTGCCAGTGCCCAGCGGTTTTTATGGACAGTTCGGTGCTTTCTTCACTTATATCATGAACGTGAAGATGACCGGCTAACGTTTGATGCTCAGCGTGAAATTGCGCCGCTTATGGGATTTGCCGGCCGGTCTGGTATGAAAGGCGTTGAGCGGTTCATGAAACGCTATTATCTGGCAGCACGGCATGTAGGAAATCTGACCCGTATTTTCTGTGCCGCTCTTGAAACAGATTTTTCCCATACTAGGCTTATCAATCCGCGGCTTAATCTGAGCAAAATCATATCAGTTGGTATGAATGTGATGCTTGAAGTGTCGCCCTTTACGATAGAAAATAAACGCCTTCAACTACCAGCACATATGAGATTTGGTGATGATAAGCTGCGGATGATTCAGCTTTTTTCATTTGCCCAGCAGCATCAACTCGATATTCATCCAGATAGCTTCCGCCGGCTTACTCGTGCTGTGCGTGCTGCTGCAACAGAAGACTTGCAATCTGACGAAACTAAACAGCTTTTCTTGGGTATTATCACTTCAAAGCATAGCGCAGAGCGAGTCTTGAGATTGATGAATGAAGCAGGCTGGCTTGGCAAATTTCTGCCTGATTTTGGTCGGATTGTCGGTATGATGCAGTTTGATATGTATCACAGCTATACTGTGGATGAGCACACGATACGTGCGCTTGGGACGTTAAACGAAATTGAACAGGGAACTGTGCGCACCGAAGCGCCGATGGCATCACAGCTTATTCACGAAGTGCTGTCGCGCCGTGCCCTTTATGTGACGGTGCTATTGCATGATATTGCTAAAGGGCGCGGTGGTGACCATTCCCTTCTAGGCGCTGAAGTTGCCCGCAGTTTGTGCCCGCAGCTTGGCTTAAGTGAGAACGAAACTGAAACTGTTATCTGGCTTATCCAGTCTCATCTTTTGATGTCAAAAACAGCTTTTCGCTATGATTTGCATGATCCGCAGACCATCAGTGATTTTGCCAGTGAAGTTCAGTCTCCAGAACGCCTGAAACTGCTTCTGATATTGACGGTTGCTGATATCCGCGCGGTTGGCCCGGACATATGGAATGGCTGGAAGGCAACCTTGATGCGCGATTTATATCGGCGGGCAGAAGCGGTGCTTGGTGGTGCTGCTCCGTCTGAAGTATCACTTGGGGCTGCTGCTGATGCACGTGAAGAGGCGCGCCGTGCCCTGCCCGACTGGTCGGATGAAATGTTTGAGGAGCACGCATCGCTATTTTATCCGAGCTATTGGACAAATTTTCCAACAGATCGGCTGGTTCAGCATACAGCTCTTGCCAAGACATTTAACAGCAGCAAGAAAGAACTTCTGATTGATATTATTACTGATAAGGATAGCAAATCCTCTATTTTAACAATCATGGCAGCAGACCATCCTGGCCTGTTTTCGCGTATTGCTGGGGCTGTTGCGATGGCAGAATGTTCGATTGTCAGCGCCCGCATTAATACCCGCCATGACGGGACAATTTTAGATGAATTCCGTGTTCAGACAAAAGACAGGCAGGCAATTACCGACCCAAATATTAAAGATCGTATCACGCAACTGATCGAAAAATCACTTGCCGGTGATATGTCGCTCTTTGATGCACTTCAGCAAAAATCAGCACGGGTAACAAAACGGGTCCGGGCTCTTAAAGTATCGCCGCGTGTTCTGGTGACGAACGCACGTAGCAGAACTCATACTGTTATTGAAGTGAATGGGACAGACAGGCCGGGCCTGTTATATCAACTCACCTATCATCTTGCACAAATGGGTTTGCAGGTTAATTCGGCGAGTGTCTCAACATATGGTGAAAAGGCTGTTGATGTTTTCTATGTAAAAGATGTCTTTGGTCTGCAGGTCAAGCGTGAACAGGTTCAGGAAAAAATCCATCAGGCCCTGCTTGCTATTCTCGACGGCGGGACTGAATCTAAGCCAGCATCAGTGTCAGCATCATAGGGACTGGTGAAAAATGTCGTCTGAGATCGCTCCGAAAAAAAGCCTGAATGCTGTTGTCAAACAGATAGGGTCATGGACAGCTATTAGCCGGGTTGCTGGCTTTGTGCGTGACCTTGTCTTTGCCCATTTTCTGGGGGCAGGGGCAGCAGCAGATGCGTTTCTGGTGGCCTTTAAACTGCCTAATCTATTTCGGCGACTTACAGCAGAAGGCGCACTAACAAATGTTTTTTTGCCGGTCTATTCTGCGATGCGCGCCGAAAAAGGAGAGGCGAGGGCGCTTGTCTTTGTAAGTGAAGTTCAAACAGCCCTGCTTCTTGGGCTAACAGTTCTTGTTCTCCTGCTTGAATATTTTCTACCCTTTATCATGATTGGGCTGGCGCCCGGCTTTGCAGATACGCCAGAAAGACTTGAAACTGCGATTGCTCTTGGGGCTATCACACTTCCTTATCTGCCGATGATATCGCTGGTTGCGCTGTGGGCAGCGCTCAGTAATGCGCATGATGATTTTACAGGCGGTGCTGCCGCGCCGGTGATTTTAAATCTATGCCTGATTGGCGCTGCTATTATGATTCCGGTCTATCAGGAATTCTCAGGTGAAGCAGGGCTTCTGATAGTAATGCCTCTGGCAATCGGGGTGCTGCTTGCCGGTATTGGGCAGATGAGTTTGCTGCAGATTCGGATGAGAAAGCGGCGGATTAATCCGGGCCTTTTCTCTTTTCGGCTATCAGCAGAAGCCCGCCGTATGTGGGCGTCATTTTTACCGGCCGCGCTCGGTGCTGGCGCCCTTCAGATTAATCTTCTTGTTGATACAATTCTTGCCTCTTTGCTAAATATTGGCGCTATTTCATGGCTCTATTATGCCGATAGAATTGCTCAACTGCCTTTGGGTATTATTGGTATTGCGCTTGGCACAGCCTTATTGCCGCGCCTTTCAGCGCTTGAAGCCGCCGGAAAGCCAGATGGGGTTGCTGCTGAAATATCAAATGGTTTTAAAACAGCCTCCCTCTTTATCTTACCGGCTACAGCGGCGCTTATTGTGATTGCCGAGCCTGTATTGTCAGGTCTTTTTCTGTCAGGAGCCTTTACGCAAAATGACGCCTATCTGTCGTCACTTGCATTGATTGCCTATGGCGTTGGTCTACCGGCTTTTGTTGGGACAAAAATTTTGCAGCCGGCCTTTTATGCTGCAGGACAGGCAAAACTTGTCTTGAAAATATCTCTGGTGTCAGTTCTGATCAATTTATGTCTGAGCCTCTTGCTCATGCAGCGTCTTGGACATGCAGGTTTGGCGCTGGCAACATCCCTATCTTTCTGGATTATTTTTATCTGGCAGGCAGCCTTGTTGCGGCGCCAGAAAAAGCTCGATTTCACAGCTGGCCTCTTTATGGTGAAAGCTTTGATGGCGTCGCTTGTGATGGCAGCTGGGCTGATAGGAATAAGGATATATTTGACTGAAATACCCTCCTTTAGTGAGATTTTAGGGCCACGGCTCCAGCTTGTCCTGCTGGTTGTGGGCGGTCTCATTCTTTATGGGGGAACTGCTGTTATCTTGAGAATTGCGCCAAAGCTGCGTTAGGCTTGGCGTATGAAAAGGACAAAAAAGGCTTGAGAAGCAGGCCCCTGCTGGTCATAAAGAGCCAGAACATGAATAAGCATATGCAAAACATAAAGGGTTCCCATGTCTCAGACACAGTCTAGTTCTGCCGATATTACGTCGCCGGCTCAAACAGAACGAAAAAATGTAATTTTTTCTGGTGTCCAGCCAACCGGAAACCTGCATCTTGGCAATTACCTTGGTGCGATTCGGAATTGGGTTGCGCAACAAAATGACTTTGACTGTATTTATTGCGTCGTTGATTTGCATGCGATTACCGTACCGCAAGACCCCCAAGCCTTGCGGACTTCGATTAGAGAAGTGACTGCCTGCCTGATAGCCTCTGGCATTGACCCAGATCAAGCCGTGCTTTTCAATCAGTCATCTGTTCCTCAGCATGCAGAACTTGCGTGGATTTTCAATTGTGTGGCACGGCTTGGCTGGCTTAACCGGATGACACAATTTAAAGAAAAGGCCGGAAAGAACCGTGAAAATGCCACAGTAGGCTTATATTCCTACCCTACATTGATGGCAGCAGATATTCTTGCATATAAAGCAACACATGTTCCTGTTGGCGAAGATCAAAAACAGCATCTTGAGCTGACACGCGATATTGCTGCAGCCTTTAATTCGATGTATGGGGCTGATATTTTCCCCCTCCCCGAACCACAGATTCAAGGTGTTGCCGCCCGGGTGATGAGCCTTCGTGATGGTAGCTCAAAAATGAGTAAGTCGGACCCCTCAGATTATACCCGCATCAATCTGACAGATTCTGCAGATGAGATTGCCCAGAAAATAAAGAAAGCTAAAACAGACCCCGAACCGCTACCCTCTGAGATGGCTGGTCTGGATGACCGTCCTGAAGCCCGTAATTTGGTGGGAATCTATGCTGCATTATCAGGTGCAACAAATGCCGAAATTTTGTCTGAATTTGGCGGTCAGGGTTTTGGTATATTCAAGCCAGCCCTTGTTGAGCTTGCCGTCTCGCAGATAGCCCCTATTTCTGAAAAAATGAATAGATTATTGGATGATAGAGCAGAAATTGACAGGATTCTGAAAAAAGGGACTGAACAGGCGCGTGCCCGGGCAGAACCTGTGCTGGCGGAAGTGAAAAAAATAGTTGGGTTTTTGCCTGAATAAACAGATGATTAGCATGTATAATGCTGCGTAATTATGCTTTTGATACTTGCCTTCGGCTGTTCGGCTTCCCATTTCATGTACATGAAGCTATGATGACGTCTAGAAATTTTTGTACGGCGAAGACCTTAAAAGCTTTTGCCGCACCCTTAACATTGGAGGTGAAATCTCACCATGTTTATCCAGACCGAAGATACCCCGAACCCAGCCACGCTGAAATTCATTCCAGGCGTTGCAGTATTGCCGGGCGATACAGCTGAATTTGTCTCAGAAGAGGCAACAAAGACATCACCGCTTGCAAAGCGCATTTTTGCCATTGATGGCGTTGTCTCTGTCTTTTTGAGTGGTGATTTTATCGCCATTACCAAGAATGATGCGAGCGAGTGGTTTTCGCTTAAGCCGTCAATCCTTGCTGGCATTATGGAACATTTCGCATCGGGTCTTCCGGTTATGGAAGCGTCGAGCCAAGAGAGTGAAGAGGCTGGCGAAGAGACTGAGACCGTTCAGCAAATTAAACATTTGCTTGATACAAGAGTGCGTCCGGCTGTTGCGATGGATGGTGGTGATATTACCTTCCATTCGTTTGATGAGGGTGTTGTTACACTTCAGATGCGCGGCGCTTGTCAGGGCTGCCCAAGCTCAACAGCAACCCTGAAAATGGGTATCGAAAACATGCTTCGTCATTATATTCCGGAAGTTAAAGAGGTGCGCCCCTACGAATAAGGGGGTCACATCGTATAACAGGGATAAGGGATGACTGTATGAACATCTTTTTTTAACCTTGTCCTTTGATGCTTTTCTTGTGTTTGTCTTATGGGTCATGAAAGCTATTCTAAATGATCGACACTCAAACAGACAGCCCTACTATTTCCAATAAAACACTTGTGCTGGCTATGTTATTGGCCGGTGCATGTAGCTACCTTTTGCCTATTTTGTCTGTTTCATCGCCCAGAATGACATCCTTGCACGCTGATTTTGCTGGTCGTTCTGACATTTCTGCCCTGAATGATAAAATTGAATGGCTAACGCAAAAGCGTGCAATTGATAATCTTACAAGCACTGAGAAAACTGCCCTTGATAAAGAGCTGGAAACGGCCACTAATTTTTTGATTGACCAGCTTGATACACCTCAGCAAGCGCTACCTTTTCAGCGGTCTTCACCGCAAACATTACCGCCATTTCCGGCTGAATTAGACTATGATGTCTTCGATAAATCGCAGTCGGTTCCGCGTCTTTTTATCTCTCGAATGCCAGCCTTGGATAAAGAGGATGCTCAGCGCCGCAAACAGCAATTTATTCAGATTATGTTGCCACTAATTCTAAAAGTTAATGATGAGATATCGACCCACAAACAGGTGATAATGACGGCCCTTAAGTCTGGAAACGAGGATGTTCTGGATGTCTTTGCTCGAAAATATGGGCTCTCAAAACTTCAGCAATCACGAGAACAGCGTCGTCTTAGCCTACAGATAAGGGTTCAGCCAATACCGGTTGAAATTGCTCTGGCGCAGGCTGCTGTAGAATCTGGCTGGGGCCAGTCACGCTTCACCCACGAAGGTAATGCGCTGTTCGGTCAGTGGGTATGGGATGTCAGTAAGGGTATTAAGCCCGCGCAAGCAAGTAATAGCCGTGCGGCTGTTCGCGCGTTTCCTGATCTTATCAGTTCAGTGCGCTCATATATGACGAATCTAAACACACATCATGCCTATGAGGCATTTCGTAAGCGGCGTTCTGAGCTTCATTTATCAGGCGATATAGATGTTTCTGGTCTTCAGCTTGTCCCGTTTTTATATCGATATGCTGAGACAGGTTCTGAATATGTTGAGACCCTGACACAGATGATCAAGCAAAATGAGTTGCATAAGTTAGCATCACGAAAGCTGCCCAGCGGCGGTGTGAGCTAGCGTGTCAGAAATTGGCGCCCAAACCAGCGCCAGCGCTCATCAACGGCTGGCATGGTGCAATTAATGCGCGCGCGCGGCTCTGAGAGCGGACCCGGCGCTCTGATTTCAGCGCGCATACCAAGCATCGTAACATCAAGCTTTCCGTGCTTATTTGAAAAGCATCGTAATTGGCTCACAGGGCTCATTTCGTCACTTACCGTAAATCCATAAAGCGGCGGATTAGTCTCTAAAACCATATCTTCAGGGGTAAGGTCGCTCACCTTCAAGGGGAGACCATCAACGGCTAGCTTAAGCCTTTCAATCGTGCCATAGGCTTCATTAAAGGCAAATCGTGGAAGTTGAAACTGGTCATCAGCACTATGCATAATACCTGAATTCTGACCAAAAGCAGCGATGAAGCCAGCGTCCTTAACAGCATCAATCACAAATCCAGAATGCTCTCCATATGGATAGGCAAAGAGTTCTGGCCTTAGCCCGAGCTCTTCAATAAATCGTCTATTTGACGTTGATATTTCTGCGCGGACCTGCTCATCAGTTAGCTTATGCAAATGCGGATGCGTATGTGTTTGTGATCCGATTGTAACGCCTGACGCCTGTAACTCGCGTATCTGGTCCCATGACATGTAAGCAGATAATTCCCTATCGATAGGGCTGCTTGCAACGAACAGAGTAAACGGAAACCCTGCCTCAGTCAGCCGCGGCCAAGCTTCGTTATAAACAGACTGATATGCGTCATCTATTGTAATCGCAACTGTGCGGTCGGGGAGAAGCTCACCTGCACGCAAACGCGCAATAATATCATCTAGCTTCAGCACAGTGTAGTTTCCGGCGGTTAAATGAGCGAGATGCGCTTCAAACTGCTCAACACTGATATTTGTTGACGGGTAGCGCGATTCGCCAAAACGATGATACATCAGCACCGTTGCACTATCGCGCATTTCCTCTTCGGCCATTGCTGGCGAAGAAAAGACGGCTGACAGCTGCAAAACCACGGCGATTAGCAGACTGGATAGACCCATTTTATCATAAATTTTCGTCATATCTTAATACCTGATAACGGGTTAACACAATTCAGAGGAGCAAAATTTAAGGCGTGTAAGCGCAAACCATAGAGCGGAGAGCATGTTTGATAAATAGCCGAGGAGATATTGGAAAAAATGAAAAATTTCCCCCAAAACGCTCCATGCGCTATTCTAATTTTTTTTGACTAGGCCTGCAAGTAGCCATCAGATTCTATGATAAGGTAAAAACTGGTCATTTTTGTATTCGTTACCATAAGAAGATTAACTATTTCATGATTGAATCTGGCAAAATATTGGCACCTGACGGCTCTCTTATCCTCAGCCTTGAGGCGAGCGGCGATATGGCATCTGCTGCTGTAAGGAAGAGCGGCGATATTACAGGATATGCAGAAAACAAAGCGCGCCATGGTCATGCTGAAACACTGATTTCACTTGTACAGGAAGCTCTTCAGCAAGCAGGACAGTCTTTTGCAGATGTTAGGTTGGTTGCGGCCGGGTGTGGTCCGGGCTCTTTTACCGGCATTCGTGTATGCCTTGCTGCTGCCTCTGGCTTTGTTATTGCTCATAATTTGGCAGAGGCTGGTGTTAATGGGCTTGCGGCTCTTGCTGTAAGGGCTGCTGCTAAAACAGGTGATAGGCAGGCGCAGTATCTAAGTCTTGCAGATACGCGTCGTGGCAGTTGGTTTGCCCAAGTCTATGATGCCCACGGGGTATTGGTTAGCCCATGTGCTGAACATACATCAGACACGTTAGCTGCCTGGTTGGAAGAATACCGCAATAACGCCCCGCTTTTTATTACAGGCTGTCTTGATGCGGCTGCACAAGATAGCTTGTCATTTCATGGAGAGGTTTTGCACCATATGCTCGATGCACGCGATATTGCAGAATATGCCGCACTGGCCGTTAACGATCCTAGCCGTCAGATAAGCCCCTTTATCCCGCTCTATGTAAACCCAGCGCGCCTTGGGCCGCCAAAACAAAATCAAAACCAGGCCGAGAAACAGGCCAGTGAGCCGAAAAGCGTTCGTTAGGATTAGGGTATGACGCAGCCAGTATTTTCGCACATGCTCGGTCAGCATAAGTCAGACATAATCCGCCTTTATGCAGAAACCTATCCAGAGAAGGACGTCAAGAAAGCAGAATTATGTGCTGATTTGATAGATGTGCCAACAATAGCGGGGCTAAGCGGGTATGTTGGTTGCAAGCTGGCAGGATTTATTCTTGCTCAGCAGGTTTGCCCGAGCAGTGATATTATCGAGCTCATCGTTGCGCCCTCTTTCCGGCGCATAGGGATTGCAGCCGGACTTCTTGACGCGCTGGTAGCATTGTCACAGAGCCGCAACATATCCGAGCTATTTTTAGAGGTGGCAGAAGATAATGAGGCCGCACAGGCTCTTTATCTGACGTGTGGGTTCCAGAATGTTGGCAAACGCAACCGATATTATCAGCGTGACGGACACTCTATAGATGCGATTATTATGCAAAAAAGTTTATAATATTAGCAGAACAGAGCTTGAACGAAAAAGATATCTGGACAGACTTATGAAAAACAGCACAGTTTTATGCTTAAAACACCAAAATGCTTGACCCTGTAAGAGGTTACTGGCTATGCCGGACACGACCCTTCATAATAACAAGATGAACCGCTCTTTTGGTAGTGGTTGCAAAATATAAGGTATGTAGTCGCCCGCTAATGAAAAAACTTTTTATCAAGACCTATGGCTGTCAGATGAATGTCTATGATTCAGACAGAATGGCAGACGCCCTTGCCCCTGCTGGTTACATGCCAACCCATGCACCAGAAGATGCTGACATGATCATCTTAAATACCTGCCATATCAGGGAAAAAGCCTCAGAAAAGGTTTTTTCTGAGCTTGGACGGTTACGGCAAGTCAAAAGCAGAGCAGCAGAGCAGCAGAATAAACAGGTTCTTATTGCTGTGGCAGGCTGTGTGGCTCAGGCGGAGGGCGAGGAAATCACCCGGCGCGCGCCATGGGTAGATATGGTTGTTGGACCGCAAACATATCACCGGCTTCCCGAACTGGTAGCGCAAGCCGACCCGCACGCCCGCAAACATGTTGTTGATATTGAGTTTCCAGAAGAAGTTAAATTCGATTTGCTTCCCGAAGAGCATCTTCCACGCGGACCAGCCGCCTTTCTGTCGGTTCAGGAAGGGTGTGACAAATTCTGCAGTTTCTGTGTTGTACCCTACACAAGAGGGGCAGAATTTTCCCGGCCAGCAAGCCAGATTCTTGAAGAAGCAAGACGGCTTATCGCAGGTGGGACGGTTGAGATCACACTGCTTGGTCAGAATGTGAATGCATGGCACGGGTATGATAATAAGTCCGGTAATAGTGCAGGACTTGGCAAGTTAATCCGAGAATTGGCAGACCTTGATGGGCTAAAGCGGCTGCGTTACACGACATCGCATCCATTAGATATGGATGATGATTTAATCAATGCGCACCGTGACGTTGATGTTCTAATGCCTTATTTGCATCTTCCTGTTCAGTCCGGGTCAGATAATATTCTGCGCCGGATGAACCGCAAACATGGCCGTGATGATTATTTTCGGATTATTGATAAGCTTCGCGATGTATCTCCGGATATTGCGTTATCGGGTGATTTTATTGTCGGGTTTCCGGGTGAAACCGATAAGGATTTTGCTGATACAATTTCGCTTATTGATAGGGTTGGCTATACCTCTGCTTATTCTTTCAAATATAGCAAGCGTCCGGGTACGCCCGCCGCGAGTGATGAAACACAGGTGGATGAGCTGGTAAAAACAGACCGGCTTGCTGCGCTTCAGCAACTGATTTCGTCTCAACAAATGGCCTTTAACAAGTCGTGTGAAGGGCGGGTTATGCCTGTCCTGATTGAGCGTGATGGGGGCCGTGAAGGTCAGATGACTGGACGAAGCCCCTATATGCAATCTGTTTATCTTGATGGAAATAGCAGCATGATTGGACAGATTGTTGATATGAAAATTGAACAGGGTAGACAGAATTCCGTACTGGCATCAGTCGTGTCAGACGTCCCAGTTTTGTGAATACCACTGACAGGATAGAAAAAGGGGCCCACGTGACAGCCGAAACCGCGCAAAAGACAGTTCGTCTTGAATTTCAAGATAATGATATTCTTCTGACATTATGCGGCCAGCATAACCAGCACCTCTCGCGTATCGAAGAGGCATTGGAAATCAGTATTGATAGTTTTGGCAATCAGCTGAAGGTAAGCGGGTCAGACGAAAATGTGGCGCGTGCCAGCAAAATTATCACCGGAATCTATAAGCAATTAAGTGCCCGCTCTACTTCGGGTGAGGAAACCAACGCAACCTTGATTGATGACCTCCTGCGGCAGGCCGATAATGGAACAAATCCATCTGACGCGCCGGTATCGGCACAGCTTTTTGCAACGACCTGGAAGAAAAAAATCTTTGCCCGTACCCCCGGTCAGGCTGATTATTTCAAACTGCTGACCAATAATGAAGTTGTATTCGGGATTGGTCCTGCTGGAACAGGAAAAACCTATATGGCTGTGGCACAGGCTGTGGACTGCCTAAAACGCAGAACTGTTGACCGTATTATCCTGTCGCGTCCGGCCGTTGAAGCTGGCGAGCGGCTTGGCTTTCTGCCGGGTGATATGAAGGAAAAAGTCGATCCTTATCTGCGCCCCTTATATGACGCACTCTATGATATGATGCCGGCTGATAAGGTTGACAGAATGCTGGTAAGCGGCGAAATCGAAATTGCGCCGCTGGCCTTCATGCGAGGGCGAACGCTAACAAACGCTTTTGTGATCGTTGATGAAGCACAGAACACAACGCCGGTTCAGATGAAGATGGTTCTGACCCGCCTCGGTGATGGGTCACGTATGGTCATCACTGGTGATTTATCTCAGGTTGATCTGCCCCAAGGTCATATGTCTGGCTTGTCCGATGCTGTCGGGCGGCTCGATAATGTGAAAGGAATTGGCATTATTAAATTAACCGGAGATGATGTTGTCCGGCATCCGGTTGTTGCCCGCATTCTCAAAGCCTATGATGCTGGACAAAACTAGTATCATTAGGCACTGTAACTTTAGTCCCAGAAAGATGGCAAAAAAACGTGAACAAACCCCCCTCTAGCGCGCAAGCGCCCAGTACGACTAAATCGGTAGCTACCGAAAATGATACATCTGAAACAGAGACGGGCGACGCGTACCGCGAATGGCAATCAGGTGCTGGTCATATTATTGAACATCACATTGAAGAGCCTGACTGGCATCCGCTGATAGCTGATGTTGAAGCTGTTAGTTGCCAGCTTTTTGATATTCTTCTCACCGAAGAAGGGTTGGCTGAAACGAGCATCTCTATCTGTTGGACCAATGATGCTCATATGATGCAGTTAAACGAAAATTTTCGGGGCAAAGAAAGCCCAACTAATGTGTTGTCTTTTCCCGTAGATGAAGAGGATGGCTCAGGCGAGGATGATCTGATTATCCTTGGTGATATCGCTCTTGGCCGTGAAACAATTTTAACAGAAGCCGAAGGGGGCGGTATAACGCCCCATGACCATGTCGTTCATCTTTTGATTCATGGTGTTCTTCATCTGCTTGGATATGATCATGAAGAAGATGAGGATGCCGAAGAAATGGAGGCATGCGAGACGCGGCTTTTGGCGCGGGTTGGCATTGCAAATCCCTATGATGAACCTCTGATAAAGAGCGCGCAGGAGCCGGCATAATGGCGTTTATGTCTGCCTTAAAAAAAATCCCTATCTTTAGCAAATCTTCGACAATGCGTGATGAGCTAACTGACCTGATAGAGACATCTATTTCGGAAATGGAATCTGGCTTCGATATCAATGAAGGCTTGTTGCTTCGCAATATGCTGGGGTTGCGTGATATTACGGCTGAAGATGTCATGGTGCCGCGTGCTGATATCGTATCAGTAGATATTGCAGATGGTTTTGACTCTGTTATGCGTCAAATAAGCGAGGCATCCCATAGCCGCGTTCCGGCTTATGAAGGCGGTGTTGATTCAATTGTTGGCATGCTTCATATCAAAGATTTACTGCTGCATTTACTGCAGGAAAAACAACCAGCTCTATCAGGATTACTGCGGCCGGTTTTATTTGTATCTCCCTCAATCCGCCTGCTTGAGCTGTTGCAGGAAATGCGGTTAAAGCGCCAGCATCTTGCTCTTGTTGTTGATGAATATGGTGGCATCGATGGTCTGATAACGATTGAAGATTTGGTCGAAGAAATTGTTGGCGAAATCCAGGATGAGCATGATGATGATGAAGCGCCTCATGTTGAAATTGCTCATGATGGGTCGGCCACAGCAAATGCACGGCTGGAAATCAGTGTTTTAGAAGATATGTTTGGTGACTTGCTGGATGAAAGTGAGCGCGAAGAAGTGGATACGATTGGCGGGCTTGTCTTCTCATTGGCAGGCCGTGTTCCTGTCCGCGGCGAAGTCATCAGGCATCCGTCTGGTCTGGAGTTCGAGATACTTGATTCAGACCCTCGTCGTATTTCACTCATCCGAATTAGCGGGATTGCGCCCCAGCAGGACCGAAGCGAGACCTTGCCGAACTAGCATGTAGGGCCTCATGCCTAACGCCACAAAATAGTCCCATTAGCAAGCGGTTCAGGAGGTCAGCGTATGATATTTTTGCTATCGGTTGTCTCTGGCGGCGTAACAAGTTTGGCGCTCTCGCCAGCAGGGTTTATGGCAGCCCTTTGCGCCTTTGCTCTGCCTTTGAGCGCTGCCAGTACAGCGCAGTCCCCTTTTAGAAGCGCGCTTTTGCTCTGGTGCGGCGCATGGGGGTATTTTTCAGTCTCTTTATACTGGCTTGGGTCTGCTCTTTTTGCTGGTCCGGAGATATTTGTCTGGCTTTTGCCGCTTGTTTGTCTCGGGTTTCCTGCCTTTATCGCGCTATTTTGGGCTGTTCCGGGCTATATTGCTGTCAAACTGGCTTCAACGCCTATGATGCGCCTTGTTCTTATCATCCTTGGTCTTGGTATCAGCGAGTATCTGCGCACGATTTTATTCACGGGGTTTCCGTGGAATGCTCCGGCACAAATTGTGATGGCATCTGAAACTATCTCACAGTCGGCTGCCTATATCGGTCAGCATGGGCTAAATTTCGTTATGTTCATGATTATGGGCGCGGTGGTGTGTCTTTATCAAAGGCGCGGTAAGGCTGTGTTGTTTTTCATTACGCCTGCCATCTTAGTTTTTAGTCTTGCTGGTCTCCGGTCATTCGAGGCACCGCCGCTTGCGCGCCTTACAGACGGGCATCCGCAGGTTCGCCTTGTTCAGCCAAATGTGCCTCAATACGAAAAATGGCGCGCTGACGAGCGTGACGGGCATCTGCGCGATATGATCCTTCTATCAGCAACCCGCCTGCCCGTGCCGCAGCTTGTTGTGCTGCCTGAAACAGCGATTGCCGGACGGTGGCCTTCAGAAGCGGCATTAGTGCGCCAGATTGCGCGCGCTACAACCGCGTTTGACGGTTATCTTCTTTCAGGGATCATCAGGTCTGATGCCTCAGACAATATGAACCGTTTTTATAATAGTGCTGTGATGCTAAGCCATGAAGGGCGGCTTTCTGGCTATTATGACAAGGAACATCTTGTGCCATTTGGAGAGTATGTACCGTTTCGCGGGATACCCTTCATTGATGCAATAGCTGGGCCAAGTGATTTTTCATCAGGACAGCCTCAGCCTGCTTTACGCATTTCACCTTTTGGCAGTATCGCTATTCTTATCTGTTATGAAGTTGTGTTTCCCGATTTCCTTGCGCGGCAGAAACGAGAAGAGCGGCCTGATTTAATGGTCAATCTAACAAATGATGGCTGGTTTGGGCTTACAGCCGGGCCGTGGCAGCATCTTGCTCAGGCACGAATGCGGGCTATCGAGGAAGGTATACCTGTTATGCGTGCGGCAAATACGGGCATTTCTGCGGGTATTGATGGGTATGGCCGTCTGTTAGGATTGCTGCCGCTTGGTAAGTCAGGGAGTATTGATATCTCGGTACCACCGGCACTTTCGGCTACATTTTATTCTCAAAATCGCTTCTTTGGTGTTGTGTTAATTTTATTTTGGCTCATATTTGGTGTCTTATTCCTTGTAAAGAGGAAATAAAATCGGCAATAAATATGCTTAAAAATCTAATATGAACAGCGTCTGCGAGGGTTATTTTGGCTTATCTTTTTACCTCTGAATCAGTATCCGAAGGTCATCCGGATAAAGTTTGTGACCGTGTCTCTGATACTGTACTCGATTTGTTTCTTCGTCATGAAAGCGAAGCCAGAGTAGCTTGTGAGACACTAGCGACGACAAATAGGATTGTTCTTGCTGGCGAGGTTCGTGCGTCTAAAGATAATATGCCCTCCATTATGGAACAGATAGAAGCTGAGGTACGCGGAGCGATTGCTGACATTGGATATGAGCAGGAAAAATTCCACCATGCTCATTTTGAATTTCAGAATTATTTGCATGAGCAGTCTGCTGATATTGCTGCTGGTGTTGATAGCTCTGATAATAAGGAAGAAGGCGCTGGTGATCAGGGCTTGATGTTTGGCTATGCGTGCGGTGAAACAGAAGAGTTAATGCCGGCTCCGATTCATTATGCCCATCAGCTTCTGAAACAAATGGCAGATCTGCGTAAACAGGATGCTGATAGTATTCTTGGACCTGATGCGAAAAGCCAGATAACCCTGCGCTACGCAGATGATGGCAGCATCGAGGGTGTTGAAACGCTTGTTGTGTCTACCCAGCATAAAGAAGGTGTGAGTGAAGCGGATATCAGAGCGCTGATAACCCCTCTTGCAGCAGAGCTCCTGCCAGATGGCTGGATGGTTGGCGCTAAGGACTTTCTGATTAATCCAACAGGTAATTTTGTTATTGGTGGACCGGATGGTGATGCTGGACTGACGGGCCGCAAAATCATTGTTGATACCTATGGCGGTGCTGCGCCTCATGGTGGCGGCGCGTTTTCAGGAAAAGACCCAACAAAAGTTGACCGGTCAGCTGCCTATGCTGCGCGCTATCTTGCGAAAAACGTTGTTGCAAGTGGTCTTGCTGAAAAATGTACGATCCAGATTGCCTACGCCATTGGTGTTGCAGCCCCGGTTTCTGTCTATGTAAATAGCCATGGTACGGGCACTGTATCAGATGCCATTCTTGCCGCTCTGTTTACCAAAGGTGATATCATGGATTTACGGCCGCAAGGGATTCGCACGCATCTTGGTCTGAATAATGCAATTTACACACCGACATCTGCATATGGCCATTTTGGCAGAAAAGCAGGCGAAGCGGGCGCAGGTACATTTAGCTGGGAAGCAACCGATTTGGTTGATGCGATTAAGGCAAGTCTGTAGCGTTGCTTATCGTGGCTAAAGACAGAAAAAGGTCACTTTGATGACAGGCACGCGGCCATCGTCTCTTCCGGACTATCATTTTTATGGTAGGCGAAAAGGGCGCGCGCTAAGCGCCCATATGAAGCAGCTACTGAGCACAGAACTACCGCGTCTCTCTGTTGATAAGGCAGCCCTAACATCTGCACCGCTTGCAAGCCAGTTTGATAGTCATAAGGACGCGTTATTTCTGGAAATCGGTTTTGGGGGAGGTGAGCATCTTGCTCAACTTGCTGCTGGCAATCCGCAGGCAGGATTTATCGGCGCTGAGCCATTCATCAACGGGGTGGCGAGCCTTGCGCGCCAGATAGATGAACATGAGCTGAGCAATATTCGTATCTGGTCTGATGATGTGCGCCCCTTGCTTGAAGTCATGGAACCGGGCTGTCTTGACGGTGTTTATGTGATGTTTCCCGATCCATGGCCGAAACGACGGCATGCATATCGTCGCATTCTGTCTCAAAAAATGCTTGATAGCCTTGCCCGCTTGGTTGCGCCGGGCGGCTTTCTTCGGATGGCAAGTGATCATCCGATAGCAAAGACATGGCTGTTAGCAGAAGCCATGCGCCATCCTGCTTTTGAGTGGCGCGCAGAAACCGCAGCTGACTGGCGCCGCCGTCCTGAAAACTGGCCTGAAACGCGCTATATGGCGAAGGGGACCAGGGAAGGCCGTGCGTCAAGCTGGTTTGATTTTGCGCGTCGATAAGGTGCGTGACTTGCTTTTTGCATGAATGTGGCGTAAGACAAGCATCACATGACGGTTTCTTTTGAAGCGGTGGGCCAAAAGCCCGCCTTTTTTGTTGCCTAAAAGTGCCCGCCTTCTTGGTTGGCTACATGCGATTATGGCAAACACGAAACGCAGTGACACTAAGGTTAACGACCCTAAATATAATAAATTGTAAAAGAGCAGGGCAGGGATGGTCTCTGAAAAGCTTAATAAGATAATCGAACCGACCCTAAACGATTTGGGGTTTTCGCTTGTGCGCGTCCGTTTTTCAGGCGTTGGCGCAGACGGAAAAGCGCGCTCTCAGCTCCAGATTATGGCTGAACCAATCGAAAGCCGTGAAATGACGGTTGAAGATTGCACGCTGATTAGCCGTCAGCTTGCCGCTGTTCTGGATGTTGAAGACCCGATAAGTGAAGCCTATCAGCTTGAGGTGAGCTCTCCTGGAATGGATAGACCGCTTACCCGTCTTGCAGATTTTACCCGTTTTTCCGGCGAGCTTGCTAAGGTTTCACTATTACAGGCGCGTAATGGCCAAAAACGTTTTCGTGGTCGGCTTGGTGGCGTAGATGAAGGTAACTTAATCCATCTGGATACAGGAACAGGGCGTGTTAGTTTTGCCTTTGAGGAAATAGATACGGCCAAAATTGACCCGACCGAATTTTTCTCAACGCTGAAACAGCAGCTCCGAAGAGACGAGAAAAAAAATAAGGCTAAGGATGCTAGCGCACAGGATGATAAGGCTTCATCAGAAACAGATGCTGGCTAGTTATTAGAGAAGATAAATGTCTTATCAGCCCATGGGGGGCTCATAAGAGATAATATAAAAAGGACAGACGTTATGGATACATCATCTATTCCCGGACTTGAATTGATGCAAATTGCAGATGTGGTGGCGCGTGAGAAATCGATTGACCGCGAAGAGGTCATCATTGCGATGGAAGAAGCTATTCAAAAAGCGGGACGCTCGAAATACGGTAATGACCGTGATATTCGCGCTATGATCGATCGTAAAACTGGCTCTATCCATCTTGAGCGTTGGACTGAAGTTGTCGAAGAAGTCGAGAATGACGAAACCCAGATGACTGTGACTGAAGGCACTAAACACCAGGTTGGTCTTGGCGAATTTTTGCGCCAGCCACTTCCCCCCATTGAATTTGGCCGGATTGCAGCCCAGACAGCAAAACAGGTTATCTCGCAAAAAGTGCGTGAAGCTGAGCGGGCGCGCCAATATCAGGAATATAAGGACCGTGTTGGGGAAGTTGTTATTGGTACCGTAAAACGTGCTGAGAGCTATTCTATCACTGTTGACCTTGGCCGCGCTGAAGGTGTGATACGCCGTGACCAGATGATTCCACGTGAAAATTTCAATCAGGGCGATAGAGTGCGCGCCTATATTGTTGATGTGCGCGAAGAGCCTCGTGGCCCTCAGATTTTCCTATCACGGGCAGCAAACGAATTTATGGCAAAGCTATTTGTTCAAGAAGTGCCTGAGATTTATGACGGCATTATCGAAATTAAGGCTGTTGCAAGAGAGCCGGGAAGCCGAGCGAAGATTTCTGTTGTATCACGTGATAGCAGCATTGACCCCGTTGGCGCTTGTGTTGGTCTTCGCGGTAGCCGTGTTCAGGCAGTTGTTGGTGAATTGCAGGGTGAAAAGATTGAGATTATTCCTTTCTCAGAAGATCCCGTCACCTTCATCGTGAACGCTCTTGCTCCGGCAGAAGTTGCCAAGGTTGTTGTTGATGAAGTTGCAGGCCGGGTTGAGGTTGTTGTGCCGGACGAACAGCTTAGTCTTGCCATTGGTCGCCGCGGTCAGAATGTCCGCCTCGCCTCTCAATTAACTGGCTGGTATATCGATATTCTGACAGAAGCTGAAGAATCAGAGCGTCGTCAGGAAGAATTCAAAACCCGCTCAACCCGTTTCATAGAAGCATTGAATATTGATGATGTTATCGCTCATCTGCTTGTTGCTGAGGGGTTTGTGAGTGTTGAAGATATTGCAGCTACGTCAATTTTTGAGCTGTCAACAATTCAAGGTTTTGATGAAGATATCGCAACTGAGCTTAATAACCGTGCGGTAGAATTTGTTGAGGCTGAAACGGTTCGTATCGAAGGTGAGTTAACACGTCTTAATGTGAAAGATGATTTGAAAGAAGCAGAATATCTGTCGCTTCAAATGGTCCTTACATTGGCTGAAAATAGCATCCTGTGTCTTGATGATTTAGCAGAACTCGACAGCGAAGAGCTGCTTGGCTTCCTTGGCGAGCATGGTCTTGAAGATGAAGCCGCAGCTGGTGAAATTATTATGGCAGCACGGGCGCATTGGTTTGCAGATGAAGAAACCCCGACAGACGACAGTGAGGCTGACGCCTCGCCGGACGCTGGCTAATGTTACGTGATATCATAGGCAGCACCCATGCAAGCGTCTCCCCCCTCACAACCCTTCAAGGCAGCCATCGCAGCTGACGATATATCGTTGCGAAAATGCATTGTAACGGGCGAAACCGCAGAAAAGTCTGATCTCATCAGATTTGTTGCCGCGCCCGACGGACAGCCTGTAGCTGATTTGGCTGAAAAGCTGCCGGGTCGTGGTGCATGGGTAACAGCATCACCTGCAGCTATTTCAGAAGCAGCCCAGAAGGGCCGTTTTAAACGCCATATTGATGCTGTGTCATCTGACCCTATCCAGCTTGTGGCAACTGTCACAACTCAGATAGAACGGCGCCTGCTTCAGCATCTCTCGCTGTTTCGGCGTGCAGGTCTGGCCTTGTGTGGTGGTGGTGCCATTCGCGAAGAAGGCCTTATGCAAGCGCTTTTGATTGCAGATGATGCCAGCATCAGAGAAGCACGCCAGCTTATCAGCGCTGTGCAACCAGAATGGACTGAAAATGGGCTGCCAGCAGAGCTATTAGGTCAGGCTGCTGGCCGCGGGTCTGTCGCCTATGTTGGAATAATACCCGTAAAATCAGCAGCCAATCGCAGGATGTGTGACCAGCTTCGGAATATGATTACACGGTGGCGGCAATTTTCTGGTCGTGACGACCAGCAAGATAAAATGGAGCAGGAATAGGCTCCATCAAAATAAGAAGACAAGCCTCCTAGCTTGTCAGACTAGGTTAAGCAGGTGTATTACCTACGATAGGCGCGACGTGCGGAAGATTTATCACGCCCCCTACGCCTTAGGCTGGTACATCTGGTATTGTGAGCACCTTGGAAAGGTCAAGAATGAGCGAAGAACAGAATAAACCGAAAAAACTGAGCCTGTCAGGTAGTGGCAAGCTCTCCCTTGGCGGCAATCTTGAGCAAGCCCCATTGCGGGGTAATGCGGTAGTTGGTAGCTCGCGGGGGAAAACAGTACAGGTTGAAGTGCGCCGGAAACGTGTTGGCGGCACCCCTATTCGTGGCGCTCAGCCAGCACCAGCGCCCGTTGCTGCTCCTGTTGAAAAAGCTGTTATCGCAGAACCGGCTCTTGCAGATGACCGCCTGACAGCGGCTGAGCGGGCTAACCGGATTAAGGTACTTCAAGATGGTCTTTCAAAATCATCCGAAGCCGCTGCCGGGCTGGCGGCTGATAAACTGCTAGATGATAATGCTACAGCAGCTGTTGTTGCAGAAGGCGAGGCAGAGAATGCCGTGCCTGAAATACCAGTTGTAGAAGAAGCGCCACTTGATCCGCGTGAAGCGCGTCGCCGCGCCGAACTTGCTGAACTTCAGGAAATTGAAAAGCAGGCGTCTGCTCAGCGTAAAGTTCATTCAGATAAGCTTACCGCAGAAAACGCTGCCCGTCAGGCTGCTGCTGCTCCACAGCAGCGCCCGAAGAGCTTCACGAATGATGATGCACCGCCGTCGCCGCGCGAAGATACTGCGCCACCGCGCAACCGTCGCCGTGCCGCAGAAGCCGAAGCGCCGCGCCGCACGCCAGGGGCAAAGCGCGAAGATGGCGGCCGTCGCCAGACAAGTAAGATGACCATTTCTCAGGCACTCTCCGGAGATGGTAGTGCGCGCCAGCGCTCGCTTGCCTCTGTAAGGCGCCAGCGTGAAAAGGCTCGTATGCAAGAAGACCAGCCGCAGGTAAAGCAGGTCCGTGATGTCATTATTCCTGATACGGTTACCGTTCAGGAACTTGCGAACCGGATGGCAGAACGTGCTGCTGATGTTGTTAAAGAGCTTATGAAGCTCGGTATTATGGTGACAGCTACTCAGACAATTGATGCTGAAACTGCTGAGCTTGTGACGATCGAATTCGGTCACAAAGTACAGCGCGTCTCTGATTCAGACATTGAAGATGGTCTGAGCGGTGAGCCTGATGCTGAAGAGATGATGAAACCGCGCCCCCCTGTCGTAACGGTGATGGGCCATGTTGATCACGGTAAAACCAGCCTGCTTGACGCTATCCGCCAATCAGATGTTGCAGCTGGTGAATCAGGCGGTATTACACAGCATATTGGTGCCTATCAAATTGTCACAGGTAATGAGAATACAATTACCTTTATTGATACGCCAGGTCACGCCGCCTTCACTGAAATGCGGTTACGCGGCGCAACAACAACCGATATTGTTGTTCTGGTTGTTGCAGCTGATGACAGTGTTAAGGCACAGACGATTGAAGCTATCAATCATGCCAAGGCAGCGGGTTGTCCTATCATTGTCGCAGTCAATAAATGTGATAAGCCAGATGCACAGCCACAAATCGTTCGCAATGATTTATTGCAGCATGAAATCGTAACCGAAGATTTCGGTGGTGATGTGCTGTGTGTTGATGTGTCAGCGCATACAAAACAGGGTCTTGATAAGCTCGAAGAAGCCATGATGCTACAAGCTGAATTGCTTGAGCTGAAAGCAAACCCAGACCGTGCCGCTGAAGGTACTGTGATTGAAGCCAAGGTTGAACGTGGCCGTGGTTCAGTTGCAACAGTTCTTGTTCAGCGCGGCACCTTATCAGTTGGTGATATCTTTGTTGTTGGCGCTGAGTTCGGACGTGTCCGTGCTTTGCTGAATGATAAAGGTGCTCAGCTTAAGACAGCGACACCGGGCCAGCCTGTTGAGGTGCTTGGCCTGAACGGCACGCCGATGGCAGGGGACCCGTTTAGTGTTGTTGAAACTGAATCCCGTGCACGTGAAATTGCTGAATATCGTCATCGCCGTATCCGCGATAAAGAAGCGCTTGTTGGCGCTCGTGGTTCTGTTGAACAGATGCTTTCTGCGATTGCGGCCGGTGAGGCAGCAGAGCTTCCAATTGTGATCAAGACAGATGTGCATGGCTCTCTAGAAGCTATTCGTGTTGCACTTGAAAAGCTGGGAACTGATCAGGTTAAAGTGAAAATACTGACAGGCGGTGTTGGCGGATTATCCGAATCAGACATCTCATTGGCAGCTGCATCACAAGCAATGGTTATTGGCTTTAACGTCCGGGCCATTCCACAAGCGCGTGATTTGGCAAAACGTGACGGTGTCGAGATTCGTTATCACTCTATTATTTATGAAGTAATTGACGAAGTAAAAGCGGCAATGGGCGGACTGCTCAGCCCAGATACTCAGGAAAACTTCATCGGTTATGCCGAAATCAGACAGATCTTCTCAATGTCAAAATATGGCAAGGTTGCTGGTTGTATGGTCACAGATGGCATCATCAAGCGTGGCTGTAAGGTACGGTTGCTGCGTGATAATATCGTTGTCCATGAGGGATCATTGAAAACCCTGCGCCGCTTCAAAGATGAAGTAAAAGAAGTTCGTGAGAGTATGGAATGTGGTATGGCGTTCGAAAATTATTCTGATATCCAAGAAGGCGATATGATCGAATGTTTCGAGCTAACAGAAGTTGCCCGTACGCTTGATTAAGCATCAATAATTTTAACAGTACATCTGCGTCAAAGACAGGCGATTATGACACGCAAACATAGATCTGGAACAGGACCAAGCCAGCGTCAGCTACGGGTGGGGGAAGAGCTACGGCATCATCTCGCAGCCCTATTGATGCGTCAGGAAACTCATATTGAGGGGCTTGATACTGTTCCCATTACCGTATCAGAAGTCTCAGTGAGCCCTGATCTTAGCAACGCGGCTGTCTATGTCATGACGCTTGGCGGTGACAGGCTTGATATTGTGTTGCCGACATTGAATCTGGCAGCCCCAAAGTTAGCTCATCTAATCGCTGGGAAGGTACATCTTCGGCGCCTGCCACGGCTTAAATTCTTCACTGATACCTCTTATGATAATGCTGATAAGATTTCCCGCGCTTTTGCGTCAATAAGCGAGCATGACGCTAGCTACGATCAGGATGTTGATGAGACTGATTCGGCTGATGATAGTGAGCATGACAAACTCTCCTCCTAACCCATCTTCGAGCGACTGCCATGGCTGGATAGTTCTTGATAAGCCGGTCGGCATCTCGTCTGCAAAAGCAGTTGCGATCGTCCGAAAAGCCTTTAAGGGGATGAAAACGGGCCATGCTGGTACGCTTGATCCGCTTGCAAGCGGTGTGTTGCCGATTGCACTTGGTGAGGCAACAAAAACAATCTCCTATGTTATGACAGCCCAGAAATCTTATGAATTCAGCCTTGTCTGGGGCGCAGAAACGCAGACAGATGATACAGAAGGCGAAGTTACGCAGCGCAGCGATATTCGCCCGTCAGAAGCTGATATTCTGGCCGCTCTTCCGGCATTCACAGGACTTATCCAGCAAATACCACCTGATTATTCTGCTGTGAAAGTTGCCGGACAGCGCGCCTATGCTGTTGCCCGCAATGCTGATAAAAATAACCAAGAGGGTTCGGCCAAGCTGGCGCTTGCTGCGCGTGATATTCAGATTGATTCGTTTGATTTACTATCTTGTGACGCTGAATCAGCTCGGTTTCATGTTGTGTGCGGTAAGGGCTCTTATATCCGCTCCCTTGCCCGCGACCTTGGGCGCGCTCTTGGTACAGCAGCGCATGTAACAGCTCTGCGGCGTCTGTCAGTTGGTAAATTTAGCGTAGCTGATGCAATTTCTCTGGATTTATTAGACAAAGTGGGGCAAAGTGCGCCCGCGTATTCGTATATCACTTCGATATTGACCGTGCTGGACGACATCCCGGCAGTGGCCCTTAACGAGGTGCAGGCACGAAAACTGCGGTTTGGGCAGGTTGTACTCCTTACAGAAGCCCAGATTAGCCCAATAGTTTGTTTGGGGTCGCGAGATGATAGTGAGGCAGTCATTGCTGTTTTCAACGATCACCCCGTTGCCCTTGTGAAGCTGGACGGCATGCAGATTTCACCGATACGGGTGCTCAACCTGTAACCTGAACATCTTGTCTGAAGACAAGCTTGTTCGCTAAAGAGATAGGAGAATGTGATGTCGATTTCAAAAGAGCGCAAGGCTGAACTTGTAGCTGAATTTGGTAAAGATGGCGCAGATTCAGGGTCATCAGCTGTACAGGTCGCAATTCTAACCGACCGTATTCTGTACCTGACTGACCACATGAAAACACATAAAAAAGACTTCGCGTCACGCCGTGGCCTGCTAAAAATGGTTGGTCAGCGTCGTCACCACCTTGATTATATCCGCAAGCGGAATGAAGCTGCTTACAAGGACCTGATTGCTAAGCTGGGTCTTCGTCGCTAATTCGGTTTGTTTGACAAGATACACCGCCCCACAGCAGAGATGCGCGTGGGGCGGTTTTTTATAGGCATTAGCTTGCTTTTATGCCGATTCTCTGCCATTACTGCGGCTTGGAAATAGAGAATAGAAGAGTATTATCACCGCATTCAGAAGAAGAAGCGGATGCCAGACAGGCTGGCAGGTGACCGGACTGAGTGTCATACCCATGTAACGTCCCCGTAAAAAATGAAATTACAGTGCTCACTTTGCCGGTTTTACGTGCCGGTCGTGGCATTAACAAACAATGCCTCAATTCGGAGGAATTGTAATGACGGATGGCAGAAAGCCATCATCGAACTTTAGGAAAGAGACAATATATGTTTCACGTTTATCGCAAAGAAATTGACTGGGGCGGAAAAACCCTTGTTCTGGAAACAGGCAAAATCGCCCGTCAGGCTGATGGCGCAGTTCTCGCCACTATGGGCGAAACAAGTGTGCTTTGCACAGCTGTTGCCGCTAAATCAGCAAGGCCGGGGCAGGATTTTTTCCCGCTCACGGTAAATTATCAGGAAAAAACATACGCTGCTGGTAAAATCCCAGGTGGATTTTTCAAGCGTGAAGGACGCCCGTCTGAAAATGAGACACTCGTTTGTCGCCTGATTGACAGACCTATCCGCCCACTATTCCCGAAGGAATTTAAGTGCGAAACACAGGTCATCTGTACTGTGCTGTCACATGATATGGAAAACAACCCGGACATCGTTGCCATGGTCGGCGCTTCTGCTGCTCTGACATTATCAGGTGTTCCCTTCTTTGGCCCAATCGCGGCGGCACGTGTTGCCATGATTGACGGCGCTTATGTCCTGAACCCAACCTTGTCTCAATCAGAAGTATCAAATCTTGATCTGATTGTTGCTGGCACCAAAGAAGGCGTGCTGATGGTTGAATCAGAAGCCTCTGAACTTTCAGAAGCCGATATGCTCGGTGCTGTTAATTTTGGTCATCAGCAGATGCAGGTTGCTATCGATGCTATTATTGATCTGGCAGAATCAGCAGCAAAAGAGCCTCGTGATCTTCCGCAAGAAGCACCTGAAGCAGCTCCTATGCGTAAAACACTGGCAGCTTTACGCGATAAGATGTCAGCAGCTTACGGTCATGCTGATAAATCCGAGCGTCAGTCAGCGGTAGCTGTTGTTCGCTCTGAAGCATCATCGCTTGCGGGCGAGGGTGCTGACTCAGTGATGGTTGGCTCTCTGATGAAAGAAATGGAATCAGATATTGTTCGCTCTGATATCCTGAAAACAGGTATCCGTATCGATGGCCGTGATACAAAGACAGTGCGTCCGATTGTTGCTGAAGTTGGCATGCTCCCGCGCACGCACGGCTCGGCTTTGTTCACACGGGGCGAAACACAAGCGCTTGTTGTTTCAACATTGGGTACAGGTCAGGATGAGCAAATCATTGATGCGCTTGCGGGTGAATCCCGTTCACGCTTCATGCTCCATTATAACTTCCCGCCTTACTCTGTTGGTGAAGCAGGCCGCGTAGGATCTCCTGGTCGCCGTGAAATCGGACATGGAAAGCTTGCATGGCGCGCGATTAATCCGCTTCTGCCGTCAAAGGATGAATTCCCATATACAATCCGTATTGTATCGGAAGTCACTGAATCAAACGGTTCATCATCAATGGCGACTGTCTGTGGTACATCGCTTGCTATGATGGATGCGGGCGTGCCGCTTGCGCGTCCTGTTGCGGGTATTGCAATGGGTCTGATTAAGGAAGGCGATAAGTTTGCTGTCCTGTCCGATATTCTGGGTGATGAAGATCATTTGGGCGATATGGACTTTAAAGTTTCGGGAACAGAAACAGGCATCACCTCACTTCAGATGGATATCAAGATTACGTCTATTACACCTGAAATCATGCAAATTGCATTGGATCAGGCACGTGATGGCCGCTTACATATCCTTGATGAAATGGCAAAAGCTCTTACATCAGCGCGTGATGCATTGGCAGATTCTGCTCCTAAAATTACAACCATCAAAATTCCAGTTGATAAAATTCGTGATATCATTGGACCAGGTGGTAAGATGATAAGAGAGATCGTCGAAGAAACAGGCGCAAAAATTGATATCGAAGATGATGGTACAGTATCTGTTGCTGCTGTTAGCCAGAATTCATCTGATGCCGCACTTGCGCGTATCCGTGATATCGTTGCTGAGCCAGAACTTAACGAAATCTATGACGGTAAGGTTGTTAAAACTGTCGATTTCGGTGCGTTCGTTAACTTCCTTGGTGCCCGTGACGGACTTGTCCATATCTCCGAGCTGAAAAATGAGCGCGTTGCTCAGACAACAGACGTTGTGAGCGAAGGTGATATGGTTAAAGTCAAAGTCATTGGCTTTGATAACCGTGGTAAAGTTAAGCTTTCAATGAAGCGTGTTGATCAGGAAACTGGCGCTGATATAGATACAGCAAATGAGACCGAAGAATAGGGCTCTGCCACTACCTTATATGAATGAAAAAGGGCTGCCATTTGGCAGCCCTTTTTTTCACTTATAAATTCTGCTGTGAAGATAAAAACTTCTATTCAACGTCTTCGCTTGGAACACCAATGTGATGATAACCGCCATCTACATAATGAAGCTCACCTGTGACGCCGCTTGAAAGGTCAGACAGTAAGTAAACACCGGCGCGCCCCACCTCCTCAATATCAGGATTGCGGCCCAGCGGCGCATGTTTTTCAGAATGTCTAAAAATATGACGTGCGCCTGTGATAGCCGAGCCAGCCAATGTCCGCATGGGACCAGCTGAAAGCGTATTCACTCTGATATTCTCGCCGCCGAGGTCAACAGCAAGATAACGTGTTGAGGCCTCCAGAGCAGCTTTGGCAACGCCCATCACATTATAATTAGGTGATGTGCGCACCCCGCCCAGATATGACATGGTCAGAAGCGACCCACCATTTGGCATCATCTTGCGGGCTGCTGCTGCTACCTCTGTAAAGGAAAAGGCAGAGACAAGCATCGTATCAGCAAAATTCTGCCGGCTTGTATTATAATAGGCGCCCTTCAGCTCTGACTTATCAGAAAAGCCGATTGCATGAACAACAAAATCAAGGCTATCCCAGCTTGTGCTCAGTTCAGCAAAGCTTTTTGCAATGGCGCCGTCCTCGGCTACATCACATTCGATTAATAGTGATGAGCCAATAGACGCAGCCAAGGGCTCAAGGCGTTTGCGAAACCCTTCTATCTGATAGGTAAAAGCAAGCTCTGCGCCATGGCTGGCGGCTGCCGCTGCAATGCCCCATGCAGCAGAACGCTCATTTGCCACGCCCATAATAAGGCCACGTTTGCCACTGAGTATTCCCATAATGTGCGTCTCCTTGCTTAAGCGAGCGTTAGATACGCGCCAAAGCTAATGTTGCGTTAGTACCGCCAAACCCAAAGGAGTTAGACAGAGCAAGCGAGATTTGCTTATTCTCCATACATGCCGATGGGATTGGAATATCGCCGATAGCTTCGTCAGGCTCATCAATATTGATTGAGGCACCGATAAAACTATTCTGCATCATCAGCATCGTATAAATGGCTTCTTGAACGCCGGTTGCACCAAGAGAGTGTCCGGTAAGCGATTTGGTTGATGTGACGACAGGAAGATAGCCACGAGGACCAAACACGGCGTGAACAGCTTCAAGTTCTTTCACATCGCCTACGGGCGTTGATGTGCCATGCGCATTGATATAATCAACAGGCTGTACCAGTCCATTTCCATCAAATCCGGCAAGCGCTAATTCCATGCAGCGTTGTGCGCCTTCACCTGATGGTGCGACCATGTCATGGCCATCAGAGTTAGCGCCATAACCAACGATTTCAGCATAGATTTTTGCCCCGCGTGCGACTGCACGGTCATAATCTTCTAGTACAACCATACCGCCGCCGCCGGCGATAACAAAACCATCACGGTTTGCATCATAAGCGCGTGAGGCTTTTTCCGGCGTATCATTATAGCGTGATGACATCGCGCCCATAGCATCAAACAGCACCGATAATGTCCAGTGCAGCTCTTCACCGCCGCCAGCAAATACAACATCCTGCATGCCGTAGCGAATTGCATCAGCACCAGCTGTTATACAATGCGCTGAGGTAGAGCAGGCAGATGAAATTGTGTAATTAACACCTTTGATTTTAAAGAAAGTCGCAATACAGGCCGACACAGTCGACGACATACAGCGTGGCACCATGTAGGGGCCAACCCGTTTTGGTCCTTTTTCGCGTGTGATATCTGCTGCCGCCAGAAGATTGGCGGTTGATGGGCCGCCACTACCTGCGATGAGGCCCGTGCGCGGGTGTGATACTTCTGCTTCGCTCAATCCTGAATCAGCCACAGCCTGCTGCATAGCAACAACAGCATAGCCAGCACCCTCGCCCATAAAGCGCATCTGTTTTCTGTCGATATGTTCGCTAAGATCAATATCAACTGCACCTTTGACCTGAGAGCGGAACCCAAGTTCTGCATAATCAGGGGCTGCTACAATGCCGGACGTGCCATTGCGCAAGGACTGAGTTACGGCATCTGCATCAGTGCCAATAGACGAAACAATACCAATACCGGTAACAACAACACGTCTCATAATTTATTCTCCTTCAGCACCAAACAAGCCAACGCGAATATCATTCGCTTCAAAAACAGTTTCACCATCGCACAGAACACGGCCATCAGCGATGCCCATGACAAGCCGGCGCATAATGATTCGTTTCAGATCCAGCTGGAAGGTTACCAGCTTTGCTGTCGGAAGAATTTGTCCGGTAAATTTTACTTCACCGACAGACAAGGCCCGGCCGCGCCCTTTGCCGCCCAGCCAGCCAAGGTGGAAGCCAACCAGTTGCCACAGACCATCCATACCAAGGCAGCCTGGCATAACAGGGTCGCCCTCAAAATGGCAGGGAAAGAACCAGAGGTCTGGATGAATATCAAGCTCTGCCTCAATAAACCCTTTATCAGAAGCGCCACCCTTTTCAGTAATGCTGGTTATTCTATCGGTCATCAGCATTGGGGGCAAAGGAAGCTGCGGGTTTCCGGGTCCAAACATTTCGCCCTTGGCGCAGCTAATGAGATCGTCATACGAAAAAGAATTTCTATGGGTCAGAGACATGATTTTCCTGAGCCTTCCTTGCACAAATTACACGATTAAAATTAGGACATTCTAGACTAATTAGCACCAGATTGCCACAGAGGAGCGCCTTTTCTCGGCATTGCGGTTAAATGAGTAACATGCATGATGGTCTCTGCCATGCAAGCGGTGTTTTTTAATTGAGGGCCTCACCCTCTAGCATGCCCCAGAAACTGGCGCGTAGTGCCCATCCTTTGACATCTGCGGAGGCAAGTTTGCACCATTCTTTCTCACAAAATTGAATTTCCATCACGACATCTTTTTCTGCGATTGCCACTGCCTCAGCTTCGGCACTGGGTTTGCGGCGCAGTTTTACAAACGCCTCAGTGATAATTGCATGACGTTTGAGGGTCACAAGCTGACCATGGACCCAGCCTGTTGAGCCTTCATGGTCAATAATTTTGCGCCAGACATCAAATTCAGCAATGACTTTTACCGGCAGACCACTGCGGACATAAACCCAGTCCAGCGGATATTCTCTGCCTGGCCCAACACGCATATTTACCTTCGCAGATTTGAGCGACACAAAGCGCGGCACCGGCAGACCTGATCCTTGAATGACAGCGCGGGTTGTGAGGCTTCCGCCCGTTTGTGAGGTAGCAGATTGCTGGGCCATTACAGGCTGAAAAGCACTAGTCCACATCATTATTATGCTGGCGAAAGCACCGAGCGTTAGTCGCTGAAAAATTGTTATCACAGCCATTAAGCCTTCTATCATCATTAAGTCGTTAGGAAGAACCTATAGAAGAATCATCTCGGTATCACCTGAAAAACACGGTAAACCTGTTTCAGTAGGCAAATTTTACGGCCTTTTGACTAGGAAGCTTTTTTCCTGTCCATGCCTCAAATAGCTGCACTTTACGGCGCCCTTCAAACAGGAAAACAGTCATCAGGGCATTTCAGATGTGGAAAGACATGCTAGGCTCGATTATAAAGGAGTAGGCGGTGTCCTTTCTTGCAAGTAAGAAAAAGCCGCTTATGTGCCTCACCTAAGGGCAGCTTTGTGGGTTCACCTAAAATCTAGGGTTCTGCAATTTATGTTCGGGTGTAACTGAGGAGATGGCTGCAGCATGAAACAGAAGGTTATTCTGACGCGGAAACTGCCAGATGCAACCGAAACACGGATGCGCGAGCTTTTTGATGCTGAACTCAATAGTCAGGATATTCCTCTTGGTGAGAGTGAACTTGGTGATGCCTTACAACGTGCGCATGTTCTGGTGCCAACCGTAACAGACAGGCTTGATGGCGCCCTTATCGAACAGGCAGGCCCTCAGTTGAAACTCATTGCGTCTTTTGGCGCAGGTGTTGACCATATTGACCTTGATGCCGCCAAGAAAAAAGGCATTACGGTAACAAATACCCCAGGCGTTTTGTCTGAAGATACAGCTGATGTGACGATGTCACTTATCCTTGCTGTGCCGCGCAGGCTTATAGAAGGGCATGCTTTGGCACGGTCAGGTAATTGGACCGGATGGTCACCTACAAGCATGCTAGGACACCGTATAAACGGCAAGCGGCTTGGTATTATCGGCATGGGCCAGACAGGTCAGGCGATCGCACGCCGTGCCCGCGGATTTGGTATGTCAGTGCATTATCATAACCGTAAGCCTGTTCATCCGGCGATAGAAGCTGAGCTTGAAGCAACCTTCTGGGATGATTTGGATGAAATGCTGCGCCGGATGGATATTGTATCAGTTAATTGTCCGCACACAGAGGCAACCCACCGGATGCTGTCTGAGGAGCGTCTTTCGCTGATGCCAGAACATGCTTATCTTGTGAATACGGCTCGCGGCGAAATTGTTGATGAATTAGCGTTGGCAAAATTGTTAGCGGACGGAAAGCTCGCAGGTGCAGGTCTTGATGTTTATGAAGATGAGCCAGCGATTCCAGAACAGCTTCTGACATTACCAAATGTTGTCCTGCTGCCGCATATTGGGTCTGCAACGATCGAGGGCAGGCACGCTATGGGCGATAAGGTCATTATTAATATTCAGACTTTTGTTGATGGGCACACACCGCCCGACCGTGTTGTTGCCGCAATGCTTTAAGGCCGGTGCCCGCAGGCAGAACAGTCTGGCGCGCGTTGTGCCTTTATCGGCGTGAATGACGCGTTCAAGCCGTCATATAGCAGCAAAGTCCCACAGAGGCTCTCTCCGAACCCGATAAGAATGCGAATGGCTTCAGCCGCCTGCAATGCACCAATAACCATTGTTGTTGTGCCCAGAATGCCAGCTTGTGCACAAGACGGCGCTTGGGCAAATTCAACATCTGCCTCTGGAAACAGACATCTAAAACAGGGGCTTTTCTCATCCGCCGGCAGGAAGCTTGTCACCTGACCATCGGTTCGCACAGCGCCGCCGAAAACAAGCGGAATCTGTAAGGCAATGCAACAGGCATTTACCGCATAGCGTGTTGCCGGCAGGTCTGAGCAATCAATGACAATATCGACATCGCCAAGAAGGGTTGGGCCGGTTTCAGCATCAAAACGTTGATGATGGGTGTGAAGCGTAATATCTGGATTAAGGGAGTGAATAAACGCTGCTGCGCTCTGTATCTTAGATAATCCAAGTGTCTGGGTATTATGGACAAACTGGCGATTCAGATTTGAGAGTGAGACATCATCATCATCGATCAGGCTGAGGCGGCCAATTCCGGCTCCGGCAAGTGCCATTATGACAGGCGCCCCAAGTCCTCCTAATCCGATAATGGCAACATGCGAATCGCAGAGGCGTTTTTGTCCCTCTTCTCCAATTTCAGGCATAACAACCTGACGGGCATAGCGTTCTAGCTCATCATCATTGAGGATCATGACCCCGTTCCTGTTGACCCAAAGCCACCTGCGCCGCGTTCTGTATCATCAAGCTTATCGCTATGGGTAATTTCAGGCCGTAGAACAGAGGCGAGGACCATCTGGGCAATACGCATTCCATCTGTGATTTCAACTGGCTCTTGGCCCAGATTGATAAGCAGAACCTTAATCTCCCCGCGGTAATCACTATCTATTGTGCCCGGCGCATTCACAACAGTAAGCCCTTGTTTGAGTGCAAGACCTGAACGTGGCCGAATTTGAGCTTCCATTGTTGGCGGCAGTGATAAGTGAAGGCCGGTCGGAACCGCAGTCCGCATACCAGGCATAAGCGTAACTATTTCCGGGCCTAATGCAGCCTGCAAATCCATACCGGCAGCGCCGGCTGTCTGGTAGCTGGGCAGCGGTAAGTGTTGGGCGTGAGCCGCTTGCAGAAATGAAATTTTAGTCACAGTCAAACCATGCCTCCATTCGGTCAAAGATGCGCCGCGCAACGTCAGTTTTCTTAAGGCTCGGCCATTCCTCACACGCGTCTGAGGAGATAAACAGAACCTGATTAGTATCAGCCCCGAAAACAGACTGCTCAGCGTCTGCTACAATATGATTGGCGATGAGCCAGTCACATCCTTTTCGGATACGTTTTTCGCGTGCTGCAGTCTCAAGATTATCTGTTTCAGCCGCAAAGCCTATTACCAGCGATGGCCGTTTATCATGCTGACAAAGACCTGCTAGAATATCAGGATTTGTTGCAAGTGTGATAACAGGTGGCCCCGCTTGTGTCTTTTTATGCTTGCTGGTGCTAGCGCCGACAACATGCCAGTCTGCAACGGCTGCTGCACAAATAGCGCTATCTGCTGGCAAGGCTGCTTCACACGCTTCTTTCATCTGATGGGCTGTTTCAATGCTGATATGTGTTAGCCCGGCTGGCGGCGGCTCTGTAACAGGGCCAGAGACTAATGTGACACGCGCCCCGCGCCGGACAGCTTCAGCGGCAAGCGCATGACCTTGTTTTCCAGAAGACCTGTTGGCGATAAAGCGAATGGGGTCGATAGGCTCGATTGTTGGGCCTGAGGTAATCAGAATATGTTTACCGCTTAAGGCCCCGGTTTGATGTGTCTGCCGCACCCGCGCTGAAACCTGCTCTGCAATGATAATAGGCTCTTCAAGCCGGCCAGCGCCAACCTCGCCGCAGGCTGTATCACCTATTGCCGGTGCGATTATCTCAACCCCCCGCTGCGCCAGTGTCGTAAGGTTATGTTGTAGGGCAGGATGGGCCCACATCTGGGGGTTCATTGCTGGCGCTATCATCACAGGCGCACTGGTCGCAAGGCAGATAGTGCTTGCTAGGCAATCGGCCATACCATGCGCCATTTTCGCAATGAAATGAGCTGTGGCCGGTGCAACAAGAACCATGTCAGTCTCTCTTGCGAGCCTGATATGGCCCATTTCAGCTTCGTCGGTGAGGGAAAATAAATCTGTGTAGACTTTTTCTCCTGTCAAAGCAGACACTGAAAGCGGTGTGATAAATTCCTGCGCGCCCTTGCTCATCACCCCTGTGACTGAAATCCCCCGCTCCATTAGTCGGCGCGCAAGATCAAGAGCCTTATAAGCCGCTATGCCACCGGTAATAATAAGCAGGACGCGCCGCATTTCACCCGAATTGCGCGCGCTAAGCCGTAAGTCATCTGCCTCAAACGTTAACCCTTTTCTTGCAAGTGCCTCATCGAGAAGAGCTTGTTTTGCCGAAGGGATGGTGCCGCGTTTCCGGTAATTGGATAAGGCGCTTGGTCCTACATCCAACAGCGCCATAACGGCATCCCGTCCGCCCAGCTCGGCGATAATCTGATCAAAAAGAGTATTAAAGTCTGTCATGTTATGGTTCCGCACTAAGGCAGTTTTCCTAAAATTCACAAATTCGTGAACTATTCACAACAATAGCGTTAGCGTAGCAAGGCTGCAAGGGAAATGACAATCGCTGTCACAGAGAGCAGGCTGGTTATTATCAGGGCAAAATATGGTTGCTTCGCTGGTGGTTCTGGGTCCTGCTCTAACCGGTCAAGCACGCCAGGAAGTCGGCGAATAATGCTGGATACTTCTGTGATAGTACGGTGAAGGACAGCGGCAGGATGTGCATGGTCAGCCATCCATTTTTCAGCTAGTGGCTTTGATAATTCCCACATATTAGCGTTCGGGTTAAGGCTTCGCGCAACCCCTTCAGCCATAACCATAGTTTTTTGCAGAAGAGTGAATTGAGGCTGCACGGAAATTTCAAATCGGGTTGATAGCCGTAAAATCTGACCAAGAACAAGTCCTAGTGAGATATCGCCAAGCGATTTGCCCAGAACAGGGTCAACCACGGCCCGCAGATTTTGTGAAAAGAGGGGTAGTGAAATATCGTCTGGGAGCATGCCAGCATCAGCATGCAAAGATGCGACCTTATCATAATCACGCGTAAGGATAGCAACGAGTAGCTGGGCCAGAAACAGTCTGTCTTTGAGGTCAAGCTGCCCCATAATGCCAAAATCAATGGGCACCAATGTTCCATCAGCCGTGATGAAAATATTGCCGGGATGCATATCACCATGGAAATATCCGTCGCGAAACACCTGATTAAAGAAACTGGCAGCCGCAATATTTGTGACAGCCGCAATATCATGGCCCGCTGCTTCCAACGCAATCCTGTCATCGATTTTAACGCCGTCAATCCATTCCATCACCAGCATATCAGTTGTCGAATGCTCGATATGTATATGCGGTATTCTTATGCCGTCATCGCCGGCCATATTTTCAGCGAGCCTGCCTCCTGCTGCTGCTTCCATACGCAGGTCGAGCTCAATCTCAGAGAGGGTGGCAAACTGTTCCACTGCCGTAACAAGCTTAAGCCGCTTGAGGCCGGGCGCAACAGTTTCAACCAGAATAGCCAGGGCCCGAAAAAACCGGATATCAGCCTGCATACGCTGGGCAATATGAGGTCGGAGCAATTTTACAGCAACGGTCTGGCCATCATGCAAGACAGCTTTGTGAACCTGCGCTATTGAGGCAGCGGCAACAGCATCACCGTTAAAATCTGTGAATAAATCTGAAACGGGTCTGCCAGTTGTTTTTTCAATATGGCGGCGGGCAACATCTCCTGAAAAAGCAGGCAAGCTATCTTGTAGCTGTGAGAGGCCGTTGGCTAATTCCGGCCCAATAAGATCTGCACGTGTTGCAAGTGCTTGACCAAATTTGATAAAGGCTGGGCCAGAGGCCTGCAAGGCATCGCATAAGGCCTGTCCAGCGTCTTTTTTTGCCGAGCTTCCGGCTATAATAAAATTCACAAAAGACAGCAGGCGCCTTAGCCAGGGCGGCAATAATTCGATTTGTGATAGATGTCCCAGAACACCTGCGCGCCCAAGAATCCAGCCGGTGCGGGGGAGCCGGAAAAGAATAACGAGCCAACCCATCAATCAAGCTTCCAGCCAGAATGGATCGCTGCAATCCCAGATGACAGATTCCGCACCCTTACTTGTGCAAACCCCGCCTGACTAAACATGTCGGCTAGTTCCTGCTGTGTTGGAAATGTGCGAATAGATTCAACCAGATAACGATAGGCTGCTTCATCATTCGCAACTATCCGGCCAATCCGGGGTAGCGCCTGAAACGACCATAAATCATAGATTTTACCAAGTGCTGGTGTTGTAATATGAGAAAATTCAAGGCAACAGAATCGGCCGCCCGGTTTTAAAATGCGATGAGCCTCTGCTAGCGCTGCTTGTCTGTCTGTGACATTGCGAAGGCCAAAACTGATTGTCACACGATCAACACTATTATCATCTATTGGTATATCTTCGGCACTAGCAACAGTCCAAGTGAGCCGGTCTGCATATGACGTAAGATCGCGGCGTTTGCGACCTGCATTCAGCATGTCTTCATTAATGTCGACAATATGGGCAGAGCCGCCGCCACGGCGAAGAAACCGCAAGGCAACATCACCTGTTCCGCCTGCTAAATCGACGAGCTTCTGGCCTGAACGCGGCGCAAGCCAATCCATTAATGCACCCTTCCAAAGTCTGTGAACACCACCGCTCATCAGATCATTCATGATATCATAAGAGCCTGCTACGGATGAGAAAACTTCGGCAACACGGCCTTGTTTTTCGGCAATGGGAACACGGGTAAAGCCAAAATCAATATCGCTCGCGCCCTCACCAGAAGGCGCAGATGGAGATGTCAGGCTAGGTCTATCAGATATAGGTGGTGTCATGAATTCCACAGTGTTAACGAACGGGGTAAAACTGCCTTAAAAGCACGCAACAATACGAGCTTTCAATATGGGTATACGACTTTCAGTTTTATCCGCTCTGGTTTAGAGTCTAGGATAGGGTACAACCCCGTTATATCAGACACCCTCTGTTAGGGGAATGCCAAGCAATGGCAAAATAATATGTCTGGAGACTGCGCTGTGCCTGAATTACCTGAAGTTGAAACTGTTAAGCGTGCGATTTCACCAGCCCTTGCAGGGCAATGCATCAAGTCTGTCCGCCTGACACGCTCAGATTTGCGCTGGCCGTTACCTGACGGTATGGCAGCTCATTTAACCGGGCAACGCTGTGGTGAGCCGCGGAGACGGGCAAAATATATTATGGTCCCGCTAGAAGATAATACCACCCTTCTTGTGCATCTCGGCATGTCAGGGGCAATCCGTCTTTATGATAACAAACCGGAATTTGGCACCCATGACCATTTCTCACTAGAAATGGAGACCGGTAGTTGGATGGTGTTTTCAGACCCCCGCCGTTTTGGTCATCTTGATATTATTCCAGCCGGTGGCGAGGCCGAACATCCGCTATTGTCTCATTTAGGTATTGAGCCCTTATCAAACCATTTGTCCGGCCCGTGGCTTTCGGATGTGTTGAGGGGTAAAAAAACGCCGATAAAATCAGCCTTGCTTGACCAGCGCCTCATTGCAGGGCTTGGCAATATCTATGTGAATGAAGCGTTACATATGTCGGGTATATCGCCGCGGCGGCTGGCGCAAACAATTGCAGGCAAAAGAGCTGAAAAGCTAGTGATAGCGATTCGCACAGTGCTGGCTGCGGCGATTGAAGCTGGCGGAACCTCGTTGCGCGACCATGTTCAGCCAGGCGGCGAAATTGGCTATTTTGTGCAACGCCTTTCAGTTTATGGCCGCACATCCGAGCCGTGCCTGACCTGTGCAACGCCGATTAAAGAGTTGCGGCAGTCAGGTCGCGCTAGTTTTTACTGTCCTTCGTGTCAGCGCTAAGGCATTGTAGACAGGGTAGCTCTGGCCTTCTCATTCTTTTAACTGGATAAACGGTGCCAGATTGATAATGCAGGTGCGATGATGATGAAATCCCTAATTCCCAATGACGCAGTGAAACGTCTGTCTTTTGTTCTGGTAGTGCTTGCCGGACTAATTGTTGTCACATGTCTTCAGACAGCCAAAGCCCAGCAAAGCGGCTCTGTGGCATCCGAAGCACGCTGGCTCGCAGATATTCCGCTCGAAGATAGCCTTGTTGTTGCGACCGAGCTTGGGTTCAGCTTTGATTCGCCCTCAGGACGCATCATTGTCCTCTTCGCAACAACAGATGCGCCAGCGTCAGCTATTCGCGCTTATTATAGGTCTGTTCTGCCACCTCTTGGCTGGCAGGGTAGTGGCAATCTGTTCCGGCGAGGCCAAGAAGAAGTGATGATAAAACAGGTCAAAGTTAACGGGTTAGGTTTGTGGCGAATCGCTCTTCAACCGTCGCGATAATTAGTGTGCCGGACAGCTCCTAACCCCTAAATCTGCTATAAGAGCCAGTGTTTGACAGGTTTCTGGCTAAAAAGGTGACAGAATGCTTGACCATATCAGATAGGCGGTTTATAAGCCGCAGTCTGTTTTATTTACTACATTTAGAGGACTCGTGATGGCAAATCACAAATCTGCAAAAAAGCGTATCCGCCGCAACGCGAATCGTGCTGAGATCAACAAAAGCCGGATAAGCCGCATGCGTACCTTCATCAAGAAGGTTGAGTTGGCGATTACATCTGGTGATAAAGAATCAGCTCAGGTGGCGCTAAAAGAAGCCCAGCCAGTGATTATGCGCGGCGTAACGAAAGGTGTTATTCACAAAAACACCGCTTCACGCAAAGTATCGCGTCTTTCAGCACGCGTTAAGGCTGTTGGCGCCTAAAGCTTAGACAAGTTTCTTGCAGGTAATCTGTAAGTATAGCGCAAAGATCGCAAGAAAGCAGGAAACCTCCTGCTTTTTTTGTGCCTTTTTGGCGAATTAAAGCCTATTACACCTCATTTTTTTCTTTTTCTTCACAAATAATAAAGTGGCACAGCGACAGAGGCTTAGTCTCTAGTGCCTGATTCTCTGTGATTCGCATGCCATAAAGATGCTGATTTAGTTTGCAAAAGAAGAAGTGGGTCAGCCGCACAGACCTAAATTTTACACATATAGTGTCAAGCGCAAATTATGCTGATTCGGAAAATATATTTTCTGTTATTGCCGATTCGGCGCCTTGCTTTCTAAGATTGTTTAAGGCTAGATTTGACGATGCACAGAGTGTCTTGGGTCAGGCTTGGATATGGGTTTTTCTGCCTACTATTCGCGGCAGATTTCTGGATTTCTGGCGACTAAAAACCAAAATTTAAATTCCGATAATCTTTAGGTATTCATGTCTGATCCACGTAACTTCCTTTCTCCGCAGCAGGAGATAGACACAAAAAACACTGTGTCTGATTCTGTTGTTGCAGGAGAGCCGATTGAGACTGTCTCTTCAATCTGGGGGCGTGTGTCTGCGGCAATGAAGCAGGATTTGGGAGATACTAAATGGCAGGCTTGGATTAAAAATCTCACGCCTGTTACATTATCTGAAAAGGGCCTTGTTCTTCAGGCGGGAAATTCGTTTATTCGTGACCGCGTGCAGTCACAATATGCAGAAAAACTGCGCTTTATGCTAAAGCGCGAATATGGCGCTGTTCAGCAGGTATCGGTCACAGTTGGTTCAGCCCATCCAGCGCCGCTTGCTGCGCCAGCACCGATGCAGTCAGCGCCAATGCAGTCAGCGTCGGTGAAATCAGCACCAGATTATCCACCACGCTTATCACAGATGCCAGAGACAGATGCGCCAGCATCACAAAACGCAGCTGATATGGTTGGCGGTCTTGATAGTCGTTTCACTTTTGATAGATTTATTGTTGGCAAGCCAAACGAGCTGGCATTTGCTGCTGCCCGCCGTGTTGCTGAAACAACAACAGCAGCCTTTAACCCGCTTTTCCTCTATGGTGGGGTTGGTCTTGGTAAAACGCATTTGATGCACGCGATCGCATGGGAAATTAACGCCCGTCATCCGCATCGCCGGGTGATGTATTTATCGGCCGAAAAATTCATGTACAGATTTATCCGTGCGTTGCGGTATCGCGACATGATGTCATTCAAAGAGCAGTTCCGGTCTGTTGACGTTCTGATGATTGATGATGTGCAGTTTATTTCTGGTAAGGATTCAACTCAGGAAGAGTTCTTTCATACCTTCAATGCGCTTGTTGAAGATGGGCGTCAGGTGATTCTGTCTGCTGATAAATCACCAACAGACCTATCCGGCATGGAAGAGCGGCTGCGCTCGCGTCTTGGCTGGGGTATGGTTGCTGATATTCATCCGGCTAATTATGAGCTAAGGCTGGGAATCCTGCAGTCTCGGCGTGAGCGCTGTGATGTTCTGGTCCCAGATAAGGTTCTTGAGTTCCTTGCTAACCGAATCACATCCAATATTCGTGAAATCGAAGGGGCCTTCAACAGGCTGGTTGCACAAGCAACATTGGTTGGCCGCGATATTACCGTTGAAATGGCGCGTGAGGTATTATCCGATTTGCTACGCAGCAATAACAGGCGTGTCACGGTTGAAGATATTCAAAAGCAGGTCGCAAGTTATTATAATATTCGGACAGCTGATATGTTTTCTGCGCGCCGCTCGCGCACCGTTGCACGGCCGCGCCAGATTGCCATGTATCTGTCCAAAGATTTAACGACATTTTCCTATCCAGAGATCGGGCGCCGTTTTGGTGGCCGTGATCACACAACAATTATGCACGCTGTGCGTAAAGTTGGTGAATTGCTTCGTGATGATGCTGAAATTGCTGATGATATCAGCACGTTAAAAGCAAATCTGGTTGATAATTAAACACTTATAATGCTGTCGCGCTTGGCTGGCACCTTGTTCTGGAATGAACAAGCCGTTTTTATGTGTGAACAGTCGACGTTTTTCACCGACATATAGCGGTTTTTTGTGTTTATTATGCTACATTTTGTGTGTAGAACTAAAATAACCGCGTCATTACCACGAATAAGACAGGGTTTGTCCAGATGAAAATTGCTATCGACCGGATGAATTTGTTGCGTCCTTTAGGCCATGTAAGTTCTGTTGTTGAACGTCGGAATACAATTCCGATTCTTGCGAATATTGTCCTGCGCGCCGAATCATCAAAGCTGTCTTTGACAGCAACAGATATGGATATGGATATCATGACTGAACTGGATTGTTCAGTGATACAGGAGGGAAGCTGCACGGTGCCGGCGCATCTCCTTAATGATATTATTCGCAAACTGCCTGATGGGTCTGAGGTAAGCATCCATGTATCTGATGGCAATGCCCAGATTAGTGCTGGTCGGTCTAGCTTTAAGGTGCCAACATTACCGGTTGATGATTTCCCGGCTTTTAACACATCAGACCTGCCGGTGAAGTTTATCCTGACAACAGCTGATTTACGCCATCAGATCGATATGACACGGTTTGCTATTTCAACCGAAGAAACCCGTTATTACCTGAATGGCATTTATTTCCATAAGTCAGACTCAGGCGCCTTGGCAGCGGTTGCAACAGACGGCCACAGGCTTGCTCTTGCGCGCATCGATATGCCGCAAGGCGCTGAGACAATGCCGGAAATCATTCTGCCACGCAAAGCAGTTGGTGAGTTACGCAAATTGCTGGATGATGCCGAAGGTGAAATGCACGTATCCCTATCTGAAACACGGGCAGAGTTTGCCTTTGGTTCGGCGCGTCTCACATCAAAACTGATCGATGGCTCATTTCCGGATTATACCCGGGTTATTCCAGAGGGTAACGATAAGATTTTAACAGTCGATAGAAGTCTGTTTTCAAGTGCTGTTGACCGGGTCTCGACTATCTCATCTGAAAAGTCGCGTTCGGTAAAACTAGCTGTTTCTGGAACCACCCTTACCTTGTCTGCTAGCAACCCTGATGCGTCAAGCGCCACAGAAGAGCTAGAAGTTACCTATTCCGGCGATGATATCGAAATCGGGTTTAATGCACGCTACCTGCTTGAGATTGCCCAGCAAATCGAAGGTGATATCATGCAGATGGCTTTATCAGACTCAGGCTCGCCAAGTCTTATTTCGACTCCCGGTGACGAAGATAATCTGTTTGTCCTGATGCCGATGCGGGTATAGTTGCTGCTGATGGGTGATGTCTTGCCGCTTACAGCAACAAAGGCAGTGCCGCCACGAGCGCAGTACCCAGAAAAGCAGTTCAGCCTGCGCCGGCTGTCGGTTGACAAGTTTCGTAATTATACCCATGCGGAGCTTGCGTGTGATGCCCAGTCTGTTGTCCTGACTGGCCCGAATGGTGCCGGAAAAACAAACATGATGGAAGCGCTCTCCATGCTCGCCCCCGGACGGGGCTTGCGGCGCGCGTCTCGTGATGCCTTTGGCACCCGCGCGCCCGACGCAGCGCAGGATGGCACTCGCAAAGCCCCCATTGGGCCATGGGCGCTTTTTGCTGAGCTTGAAACGCCTGAGGGACCGTTAACAATCGGGACCGGGGCTGATGCAGACAACCCTGAGGCAAGCCGTATTGTGCGTATTCAAGGCGCCCCATCATCCCAGAATGCGCTTGCCCAGCATCTTGCTGTATCATGGCTGACCCCGCAGATGGATGGCTTATTCATCGGATCTGCATCATCGCGGCGCCGGTTTGTTGACCGGCTCGCCATTGCGTTTGATGACGCCCATAATGGCCGTATTGTCCGGTATGAAAAGGCGTGGCGTGAACGCAGCCGGCTGTTGGCTGATGGCACTGGCGATAAAAGCTGGTTTGCAGGGCTAGAGCAGATACTGGCAGAAACAGGGGTTGCTATCATGGCAACACGTGCTGCTCTTATTGCTGATATGAACCGGCAGTCGGCAGCGATGGATACTTTATTTCCGAAAGTGAATGCTCTTTTGCAAGGGGAGGCGCACCAGCTGCTAGATGCCGGATTGCCAGCGATTGATATTGAAGACAGAATTATGCAAATGGCCGCAACCAGCCGAAAGGCGGGCAATGTATCAATGCCGGGTCCGCACGAAACTGACCTGGTAATGATGTTTTCTGGTCGCTCTGCCGCAGAGGCTTCAACAGGTGAGCAGAAAGCTGTGATGATATCGGCGATATTGGCACATGCACAGCTTCAAGATGAGCGTCTTGGTCGCCCGCCATTGTTACTTTTGGATGATGTTGCTGCTCATTTGGATGAGCGCAGACGCACACATTTATTCGCGTTATGTTCTGCATTACGTGGACAGGTATGGTATAGTGGAGCAGATGAACATGCATTCGCACCACTTTCACAAAATGCACAGTTTTTTCATGTCCAGAATGGGCAGGTGACACCGTCAAATGCATCCTCCTCATCAGGATGACGCATTATGAGGGAAATAGGTTTTAGCAAGGAGTGTCGCGATGAGTGAAGATGATCAGGTCGCCGAAAATAGCACCCAAAATTCTGAGGAATATGGGGCAGATTCGATTAAGGTATTACGCGGGCTAGATGCTGTGCGGAAACGCCCGGGCATGTATATTGGTGATACAGATGACGGCTCTGGTCTTCACCACATGGTTTATGAAGTTGTTGATAATGCCATTGATGAAGCCCTTGCCGGGCATTGTGACATTGTTCAGATCATCTTGAACGGTGATGGCTCTGTTTCTGTTTCAGATAATGGACGCGGCATCCCAACAGAAATTCACACTGAAGAACAAATATCTGCTGCTGAAGTTATCATGACCCAGCTCCATGCTGGCGGTAAGTTTGATAATAATTCCTATAAAGTGTCAGGCGGCCTGCACGGTGTTGGTGTATCGGTTGTGAATGCGCTGTCGCAGTGGCTTGAGCTTACAATCTGGAAGCATGGCCATGAACATACGATGCGGTTTGTTCACGGCGAATCTGAGGCCCCGCTTGTTCAAGGTGTGGCTACGCCCGATAAAACTGGCACCCAGATTACGTTTCTGCCATCAACAAATACATTTTCTCAGGTTGAGTTTGATTTTGCCACGCTTGAAAACAGGTTGCGTGAACTTGCTTTCCTGAATTCGGGTGTGCGTATCCGGTTGACCGATAATCGCAAAGCTGAAGAACATGTGTCCGAGTTTTTCTTTGATGGCGGGCTGATAGCGTTTGTTGAATATCTCAACAAATCCCGCAATGCCTTACATCCGACAATTCATAGCACGATTGAAAAAGATGATGTGATTGTTGAGTTATCACTTGCCTGGACAGATAGCTTTCATGAATCAACATTGTGCTTCACTAACAATATCCCGCAGCGTGATGGTGGCACCCATCTAGCCGGATTCAGAGGCGCTCTGACCCGTATTGTGAATAATTATGCCCAGTCTAGCGGGATCGCAAAACGTGAAAAAGTACAATTATCAGGCGATGATTCGCGTGAAGGCCTAACCGCAATTGTGTCGGTGAAAGTGCCAGACCCGAAATTCTCATCCCAGACCAAAGATAAGCTTGTCTCATCTGAAGTGCGCCCAATTGTAGAGGGCTGTGTCAGTGAAGCACTTAGCCAGTGGTTTGAAGAGCATCCGTCAGAGGCACGTAAAATTGTCTCGAAAGCCTATGAAGCTGCTGCGGCCCGCGAAGCCGCCCGCAGAGCGCGCGAGCTAACACGCCGCAAGGGTGTGCTGGATATTGCAAGCTTGCCGGGTAAGCTTGCTGACTGTCAGGAAAAAGACCCATCAAAATCAGAATTATTCCTGGTTGAGGGTGATTCTGCTGGAGGGTCTGCAAAACAGGGACGTGATCGGGCGCAACAGGCTATCTTGCCGCTTCGCGGTAAAATCCTTAATGTTGAACGTGCCCGTCTGGATAAAATGCTGTCATCTGCTGAAATTGGCACCTTAATTACTGCCATTGGTGCAGGGGTTGGCAATGCGGATATGAATCAAGAAAAAATCCGCTATCATAAAATCATTATCATGACGGATGCTGATGTTGATGGCAGCCATATTCGGACCCTGCTTCTGACATTCTTCTTCCGCCATATGCGGCCTCTGATTGAACTGGGATATCTGTATATTGCACAGCCACCGCTATTCCGCTCGAAACGTGGCGCGTCTGAAGTTTATCTGAAAGACCAGCATGCCCTTGATGATTACCTGATTACAGCTGGTCTGAAAGAGGGGGCTCTGACAAATGAAGCCGGATTGCAGGTTGCTGGGCCAGAGTTAAAAGAGCTGGTTGAAAAATCAGTGTCTCTGTCTCGTACAATCGACCAGCTAACCTTCCAGATTGAAAACCGTGATGTTATCGAGCAGGCTGCAATTGCTGGCATGCTTAATCTGGATGTATTATCGAACGCTGACTCAGCCCAGCTTCTAGCTGAACGGATGGACCATTATTCAGACCCGCTTGAGCGGGGATGGAGCGGCGTCGTAGAAGAGGCTGCTTCTGGGCCTGAAATTGTGCTACGGCGCACATTACGCGGTATCACTGAAACACATCGTTTGGATAAGCGCCTTGTTACAACAACCGAAGCCAGACAGCTTAATGGGGCAGCAGGCTTATTGCAGGAAATGTTCTCGCATAAGCTGACCTTTACAAGCGGTGCGCATCAGGCAGATATTTCAGGGCCGTCTCATCTGGCCACCCATATTGTAGCGCAAGGGCGCAAAGGTGCTCAGATTGCCCGCTATAAGGGACTGGGAGAAATGAACCCTGACCAGCTTTGGGAAACTACACTTGACCCTAATCAGCGGACACTTCTTCAAGTGCGTGTAACCGAAGAAGAAGATGCTAATATGGCTTTCTCGACCTTGATGGGAGAAGCTGTGGAAGAGCGGCGGAACTTTATTCAAGAAAATGCGCTTAAAGTTTCCAATCTGGATATCTGATGAGGCGGGTCGATGCTGATACAATAGCAGGATCGTCAGACCCGTTAATGCCGCCCCGCTTAAGGGGGCGTTCACCGATTGATCCAAAGGCGGTGACGTCTATTCGCTGGCTTGCTCTGGCAGGTCAGACGGTGGCATTGCTTCTGGTCTACCATGTCCTGCAGTTTGATGTTTTGATTCTGAGTGCTCTTGGTATTGTGCTGGTGGGTATTTGCGTCAATTTATGGCAAGTTTGGCGCTTGCGTAATCCAAGCAAGATTAAATTGAGTGAAGTTGTCCTTGCCTTGCATTTTGATGTGCTTCAGCTTGCTGGCCTGCTCTATCTGACAGGTGGTCTTGAAAATCCATTTGCGATGCTTTTCCTCGCGCCTATCGTTGTTTCTGCAGCGTTGCTAGATATAAAGGCAACAATTTCGCTGGTCATTCTTGTTGGGATAAGCGCTGCTTGCCTATTGTTTTTCCACCTGCCATTGCCATGGTATGAGACAGGGTTTCATCTGCCAAACCTCTATTTATTCGGGTTGCTTTCGGCGCTGCTTGTATCGTCAGTTTTTATTGGGTTTTATGTCTGGTGGCTTGCTGCTGAAGCCCGCCGGACAGAAGCCGCACTCGGTGCAACACAGCTTATTCTGGCGCGCGAACAACAGATAACAGCGCTTGGCACGCTTGCGGCGGCTGCGGCACATAAACTTGGCTCGCCGCTGAATACAATTGCGCTGATCTCGCACGAGCTTCCGGGCCAATTGGGGAAAAAATGGGCGGGCGATAAAGAGCTTCAGGAAGATATTGCGCTGCTGAATGCTGAAGTTGAGCGGTGCCGTATTATCCTCTCCGAGCTTGATAAGGACGCGCAGATGAGCGGCAAGGATTTAGCGGCGGCGCTTCCTGTTAGTCAGATATTTCAAGCCCAGTTAGCTCCGCATCTTGCTGATATGACACATAAGGTTAACATCACCACTGCTACGCTTGGTTCTCGCCTTGTCTTGGCAGAGGGAGCAGACACAAGCGTGCCGCGCGAGCCAGAACTTTTACCGCTACCAGATATAAAATATGCTCTCGAAACATTGCTTGATAATGCAGATGATTATGCAAATAACCTTATCACTCTGGATATCTCATGGAATGAGACCCATATCATAGTTAAGGTAGCAGATGATGGCCCTGGTTTTCGGGCGTCTGTGATGGCTATTGTTGGTCAGCCATGGAATAGCAGCCGGCAGGGAACAGGCGGTCATCGGGGCTTAGGGCTGTTTCTGGCCCAGACAATAATTGAAGGCCGTGGCGGCTCACTGGTTGTGTCTAATCAGAAGAGTGGCGGCGCGGAAATCGTAATTACCATGCCCCTTGCGCGGCTGGTCTGAGTATCGAGGATAAACTGATGAGCCAAGGCTCTTTATTGATACTAGATGATGATAATGCGTTGCGCCGGACATTAAGCCGGGCAATGGAACAGCGCGGCTTTGAGGTGCGCTCAGCCGAACAGGTTTCCGAAGCGCTTTTGATGATAAAAGAAGCGCCGCCGGAATATGCTATTCTTGATCTTAAACTCGAAGATGGGAATGGTTTGGAAGTTGTCTCCTATCTTCAGTCAGTCAGCCCGGCTTGCCGCATTATAATTCTCACCGGATTTGGTAATATTGCGACGGCCGTTGCTGCTGTGAAAGCTGGCGCTCTTGATTATTTACCAAAGCCGGCAAATGCCGACCAAATCCACCGCGCCTTGCTTCAGGCTGAAGGTAGCCTGCCAGAACCACCAGAAGACCCAATGAGCGCAGACCGGGTGCGCTGGGAACATATTCAGCGTGTCTTTGAGCAATGCGATCGCAATGTATCAGAAACAGCACGCCGACTGAAAATGCATCGCAGAACATTACAACGTATTCTTGCTAAACACGCCCCGCGCAGTTAATGATTTTGTATAGATAGCCCTGTCCGCTATTCTCTCTCCTCTGCCGTCAGCTTACTGTGATGGTGATATCTGCTTCACTACTTCACGAATAGAAATTACGCCTATGCAATCTGCGCATCTTTTTGCCCTTGGTGCAGCCTTTAGCTGGACACTAGCCAGCATCTTTGCTCATCATCCTGTGCGGATGCTTGGCCCGCTCCACTTCAATCGGCTCAGAATGATTATCGCAACGGTCATTCTGCTCGTTATGATTGTCCTACAGGGTGGTGACTGGCACATTTCATCAGACTTGCTATTACCAATTATTATCTCCAGCTTAGTTGGCGTTGTGCTTGGTGATTACTTCTTGTTTGTTGCGATGCGACGGCTTGGCCCACGGCGGACGGGCGTATTATTTGCTGCCAATGCGCCAATTGCTGCTTTGCTTGGCTGGCTGTTTCTGGAAGAGGGTATTGGCGGTTTAAAAATTATTGCTATCTGTCTGGGGTTTGCTGGCATTTGTCTGGCGGTCCTTTATGGCAAGCGCCGGGATTTGCTACATGTCTGGGAAGAAATAACACCGCCGCTCTGGCTTGGTGTGGGCGCAGGTATTTGTGCGGCGTTCGGTCAGGCAATTGGTATTCTTATTCTGCGACCTGTCATGGAGGGGGGTGCCGACCCAATGATGACAACGCTGGTTCGTGTTGGCTTTGCTGCGGCGTGCTTTTGTCTTACCTGGCCATTTGATAAGCGGCCAGAAAGCCGGCTGGTCTTTCCGTCGCTAAAAATAGCAGGATTAATTACAGCAAATAGTTTCTTTGGGATTAGTTTTGGCGTTGTTCTGCTGCTGATTGCGCTCGAAACAGGCAGCGTTGCTGATATCACTATTTTATCGTCAATAACCCCTGTGTTGATACTGCCATTTGTCTGGTATCAGACACGCTATTGTCCGACATGGGGCGCCTGGGTTGGGGCCATTTTGGTTTGTGTCTGTTCTGGGTTATTGGTGTTATGATTGTCTCTACGCGCACCGCGTTTATTTACCTGTTCCTCACCACAACCTTTTGGGCAGGCAATGCGATTGTTGGCAGGGCTTTCTTTGAAGAGCTGCCGCCCTTTCAACTCGCCTTCTGGCGGTGGACGCTTGCTGCTTTGCTGGTGCTTATCATTATGCGCCCTCCATTGCGGGCATCTTTTCCGATATTCTGGAAACATAAATTTTTGATTTTTTGGGCAGCAACTTTCGGCATTGGGATGTTCAATACGCTGCAATATGCTTCGCTAAATTACACCAGCGCAACAAATGTAGGATTGCTGCAGGTTGCATTGCCTGTCTTTATCGCTGCCGTCGACCGCGCAATATATAAAACACCTGTTTCAGTTATGCAGATATCAGGAATGATATTTGCGACTATCGGGGTATTTGTTGTTCTCACAAAAGGCTCGCTTGAACAGCTTTATGCCCTGCAGTTTAATCTGGGCGATATCTTGATGCTAACAGCCATTGGTGTTTACAGCATTTTTTCAGTGTTGATAAAAGCTCTGCCGAAACTTGACCAATGGACATTCCTGTTTGTCATTTTTGTCATTGGCGCACTGCAATTGCTGCCCTTCCTGTTTTATGAGCTGGCCTTTGATAGGCAGCTTCAGGTCACATCTGAAACTGTGTGGGTCATTGCCTATATTGTCATTGGTCCGGCGTTCCTTGCCTACAAATTCTACACCTCCGGTGTCTCAACACTCGGTCCGAACAAGGCGGGTATGTTTTTCTATTGGATACCCATCGCAACAGCTATCATGGCAACAATATTCTTGAATGAGTCACTGCACTTATTTCATTTTGTGGGTTTCTGTCTTGTTGGTATTGGTTTGCGTCTTGGCTTATCAGAAAAAAAACAACCAGCGGAGAGCGCATCATGACATTTACCAGAGCCGATACTGTGAATGTTGCCATTCTGGTATTTCTGTCCTGTATCTGGGGCACTGCCTTTGCAGCCATTAAAATTGCTGTCCTTGATATAGGGCCTTTTGGTGTTGCAGCCGCCCGTGCTCTCATTGGAGGGTTAACTCTTTTCGTATTCCTTATCTTGATTGGCTCACCTGCTTGGCGTGTGAAAAAATCACTTCTGACAGCACAAAACCTCAGAATACTTTTCTTTATTGGCTTGGTGGGTACGCTGGCCCCCTTCTTTTTAATCAGCTGGGCGGAAACGCGTCTTGATTCAAATCTTGTTGGTCTTTTGATTTCAACCGGCCCGTTAATTACAGCCCTTGGTGGCCATTTTATCACCGGCGAGGAAGAGGTATCCCCGGCACGCTTTGGGGCAATCTCCCTTGGTTTTCTGGGTGTTATTGTGTTGATGTATGAGGGTGTTCTTCAGGTTGGAAGCATGTCGTTAATGGCACAGCTTGCTGTTGTATTGGCGTCCGGATGTTATGCGGCCGGCAATTTGGTTGCATGGCGTCTGACAATGATAGAGCCGGCAAAACTTGCCTGTCTGTCACTTCTCATTGCCGCCTCTTTCATGATACCGACAGCGTTTCTGAATGATGTTCCACATCCTGCGAGCTGGCAGGCAGATACATGGTGGGCACTGTGTTGGCTGGGGATGATATCCAGCGGCTTTGCATTTTCCCTTCGCTATGTTTTAATTAAACGTGCTGGTGCCGGGTTTATGGCAAATGTTGGCTATCTTATTCCGGTTGTTGCCGTTCTGGTTGGTGGATTTTTTCTCGGCGAATCAATTGGAATTGAAAAACTGGTAGCGATGGCATTAATTATTACCAGCGTGATTTTATCGCAACGTTTTGCTGTTCGCCTGAAACGTAAGCAACCTGAATAGGGAGCGTGGAATAAATGTATAAAGTTGTTTTGTTTGATGCATATGGCACGCTGTTGGATGTTGATTCGGCCGCCGCTAATCTAGCAGGGTCTGGCACATATCCCGCGCTGAGTGATGTCTGGCCAGAGCTATCGGCGCTATGGCGTTCGCGTCAGTTAAATTATTCATGGCTCCGTAGCCTATCCGGCAGCTATAAGCCCTTCTGGGAGATAACCGAGGATGCACTTGATTTTGCCATGGACTCTCTTGGGCTTGATAATAAGGATATGCGTGCTGACTTGCTCTCACTCTATCGCAAGCTTGATGCCTATAGCGAAGTGCCAGCTATGCTGGATGCTCTTGACAAAGCAGGTCTTCCGGCGGCTGTTCTGTCAAACGGGAATCATGACATGCTGGCAGATGCCTTTGCAGCAGCGGGGCTTTCATCACGTCTTGCAGGGTTGTTGTCGGTGGAAGATGTTGGGATTTTTAAACCAGCCCCTCAAGTCTATGAGCTTGGCTGTAAATATTTTGATGCACAGCCGTCTGAAATTCTGTTTGTCTCGTCAAATGGCTGGGATGCGGCGGCGGCTGGATTGTTTGGATTTCATACCATCTGGGCTAACCGTTCAGGTGCACCTGTGGAGCGGCTGCCAAACGCGCCGGATCATATCGCTTCAGACCTTAGCTATGTAGCAACCCATCTTAATACCCTCACAGGCTAATCCGTTCAGCCCTCTTTCGCGTAATGAGACGTATGAAGTTTTATATGCGCGCCTTTCTTTTTATCATTCTGCTATTACCTGCCCTCCTCAAGGGGGCAGTCTTATCGGCTAATGATGATGTATTTATCTCTCCGTCTTCGCAGTTTTCAGCCTTTGACGTTGTTGAAATTCAATTATTGGGGCTGAAGGCGTCAGGCCAAGATAGAATGGTTGGCATCGAGCAGGTTTGGATTTTTGCACACCCCGATAATAAGCGGATAACAGGCCCACTTGAGAGATTTGCAGGGCTGTTTGATAACCCTGCCTATGCGCCGCTTATTGGCCACTCATCGGCTAGTATCACAGAAATTGATAGACAAGGCGGTATGGCCCGTTTTGTGGTCACAGTGCTCGCGCGCGATGGAAAGACTTATGGTTATAACTGGATTTTGCGTGCTCTCCGCACTGCTGGTCAGGAACAATCAGATGATGATATCTGGATGACCAGTGCTGTGTCTGCGCCGCGTATTGGCAGTGCAAGCTAACCCACATTAAAAAAGCACTAGGTATTTATCTTATACTGGCGGTATAGGATGAAGGTATCATGTTTAAGTCAGCTGCCGCATTCTTCACCAAATTACCGCCACAGCGCCAGAGCGCTGTGTTGCTGATTCTTGGGCTCTCTATTCTGGGCATTTGTGATAGTTTTGTGCAGGCGTTCTCAGACAGAGTTGGTCTGGGGCAATTCCATTTCATCCGCTCCTTTTTTGCAGTTATCTGTATTATTGTGATTGCGCGGTTTAGCAAAATCTCTCTCATGCCGCGCCGATGGGGTGCGGTGCTTGTACGGACTCTGTTCATGGTCTGTGCGATGATGCTGTTTTTTTCTGTGCTATCCTTTCTGCCGTCAGCTGTTGCTGGGGCAGGCCTGTTTACGGCGCCTGTCTTTACACTTCTGTTTAGCGCCCTGTTCTTTGGTACCAAAATAGGCTGGCGACGTATTGCTGCAATCATCTTTGGAACTGCAGGGGTAATTCTGGTTCTTGATGTTGGAGAGGCAGGGTTTCAGCCGCTGGCTATTTTACCTATTATCGCTGGTGCTTTTTATGCGCTGGCGATTCTGATGACGAGCCATTATTGCCAGCATGAAAATCCGTTCTCTCTGGTTATTGTTTTTTTCATTGCTATTGGCGGCGCCGGATTGCTGACCTCACTCATATTAACATACCTAGATATTACCAACCCAACGCCGCAGGCAGCGTTTTTACTGCGAGGCTGGCAGGCTATCTCATTCTCTGATGTGCTGATTATTGCGGTGATGGCTCTTACAACGATGACCTCCATTGTTATGATGGCTCGCGCGTATCAAATTTCAGAAAGTAGCTACTCGGTAGTGTATGAATATAGCTACCTTGTCTCAGCGGCCCTGTTCGGCTGGCTCTTCTGGCAGATAGATTTCTCCTTCTTAACTATTGCAGGCATGGTATTGATTTTTGTAGCAGGTGTAATCGTAACCCTTGCGTCAGCTAAGGAGCGTTACCTAGACTCTTAGCGGTGTGAGATTTCGTGCCGTTTTTTTACAACTGCTGAATATTTCCTGCTAATGAGTAGATATTAACGTTAATTATTTTCTTGGAGATTAATGATGACTGGCTATGTGATTACGCCAAACCCGCAAGCAAGTGCTGCTGTTGCTGGGACTGATGAGCGGTTTCCTGTCCGCCGTATTTTCTGTGTTGGGCGTAACTATGCTGCGCATGCGCGTGAAATGGGCTTTAGTGATAAAGAGCCTCCATTCTTTTTCACCAAGCCAGCTGATGCTCTTGTTGAAACAGGTAGCACCATTCCTTATCCGCCGATCACAGAAAACCTGCATTATGAAATTGAGCTGGTTCTTGCGATTGGAACGGGCGGTGCAAATATTACGCCTGAAGACGCCATAAGCCATATCTGGGGTGCTGGTGTTGGCATTGATTTTACGCGCCGTGATCAGCAAATAGCTCACCGCGAAAAGGGCCGTCCATGGGATTGGGGTAAAGCATTTGATAATTCTGCCCCGCTTGCTCCTCTGGTCCGGATTGCCGATCTGCCGGCTGAGCGGCAGTCTTTGGCAGAGGGCCGGATCTGGCTTTCGGTAAATGGTGAAATCCAGCAGGATGCATCACTCGCCGACCAAATCTGGAATGTCAGTGATGTTATCGCTTTTTGTAGTCAGTCTGTCACCTTGAAGGCTGGCGATCTTATCTTCACCGGCACACCGGCTGGCGTTGGGGCTGTGACATCAGGTGATGTTGTAACAGGCGGTATCGAAAGCATTGGTGATATTGCCATTACGATTGGACCAAGCGCTTAACAAGCCGTCATGTATAAACGAAAAAAGGGCAGATAGATGGAAGCCTTGGGGTATGATATTCCAGAGCCTGGCCACATAACCAGGCTTGCTGATGATCTATTCTGGGCGCGTTTCGATCTGCCCTTTCGGTTAAACCATATCAATCTGTATATGCTAGATACAGATGATGGATGGGTACTAATCGATTGCGGCATTGATAATGTGCATACTAAAGAGCATTGGGATGCGCTCCTGAACGGGCCTCTCTCGCAGCAGCGCATTAGCCAGATATTGGTAACCCATCACCATGTTGATCATATTGGGTATTGCGGCGCATTATGCGATATCACAGGCGCTGAAGCTTGGACAAGTGCCAAGGAAGGTGAGCATGCGCATTGGCTTTATGCCCATGAGCCTGCTGATTTCGCAGCATTGATGGTGAAGACATATACTCAGTATGATCTTGCGCCAGAGGCGATTGAAGAGGTGCGCCATCGTGGCAGTCGGTACCGCGAGAAGTGTGGTGTCCTGCCGTCCTTTAACCTAGTTGAAGATGGCTATCAGATCACAACTAAGGCAGGGGTATGGACAGCACGTATCGATAAAGGGCATAGCGATGCCCATATCAGTTTGATGGATAAAAACAGAAATCTCTTTATCTCCATTGATTTTCTGCTACCGCGTATTTCACCGAATATTTCTGCTGATATCCGAGATACGGATGATGATTTACTGGCGCATTATTTCCAGTATCTTACCGAAATGCAGGCGCTGCCCGAAGATATGCATATCTTTCCCGGTCATGACTGGCCGTTTATCAAAGGCAATCTGCGGGCAACAGCTTTGATAGAGCATCATCATATGCGCCTTGATCAGCTTGAACAGGCAGCTAAAAGTGCCCCCCTTACCGTATCAACGGCGATGGATGTCTTATTTGGCAGAATGTTTGGTGAGCATGAATTGTATTTTGCGTCAGGTGAAGCGCGTGCACATCTTAATAACCTGAAAAGTTCGGGCCGGTTGATAAAACAGCAGGATGATGCCGGCATTGACCGTTATTATCCGTCTTAAGACTATGTGCGGTCTTAAGGCTATGTATTGGATTGATTAGATGGTTCGCCTGTTTCCCCTAATTTTTGTCTTTTTATGGTCATCAGCCTTTATCTCCAGCAAAATTATTGTTGACGATGCCTCTCCATTCGCATCTCTGGGGTTTCGGTTCGCTATTGTAGCGCTTGGGTTTTATCTCTTTAGTATCATCCGGCGTGAGCGGTTTTCTGGCACGCGCACTGATATATTGAGTGCCTGCGCAACAGGTGTTCTGTTTCACGGGCTCTATCTGGGCGGTGTATTTTTTGCCATATCAAAAGGACTTCCCGCAGGTATTGCCGCCCTTATTGTATCGCTTCAACCTGTGCTAACTGGCGCATTGGCTGGCCCTATCCTGAATGAAGTTGTCACATGGCGGCAATGGGCTGGTATTTGTCTCGGCTTTGCAGGTGCGGCGCTTGTTCTGGGATTTGATATTGGCGGCAGCCTTCCTGTCATTGGTGTCGTTGCATCCATTATTGCGCTCGCAGCAGTAACAATAGGGACGTTATGGCAGAAAAAAGTAAGCGGAAAATTACCACTTTCAGTAAGCAATTGTTATCAGGCCGTCGGGGCTGCTGTATTTCATTGTGTTGTTATGCTGTTGCTCGAAGAGCCATTTATTAATTTCACAGCGTCCTTCATTCTCTCAATGGGCTGGCAGATTGTGATGGTATCATTCGGTGCCTTTACGATTTTGATGTATTTGATTTCGGTTGGCTCGGCGAGCCGGACAGCAACATTATTCTTCCTTGTGCCGCCTGTATCAGCAGTGATGGCCTGGCTGGTTGTTGATGAAGCGCTCACAATGATGGATATTGCTGGCCTTGGCATAGCAACAATCGGCGTCTATGTGGCAACGCGGGTTGCCGCAAAGCCAGAATAAGTCATCATTATGAAAAGAGTTTTTGCGCCGCAAGCCTAACTGCCCTAACTTATGAGCAAGAAGATAGAGTTCGTTTTTTTACGGGTTTATGTCTGATGAATTATTGTCATAGAAAATTATGTTTTCAGGAGAGAGACTGATGAAAACCGCTCAGGATTATTTAGCCGCAGCTAACGCAGCTGTTCCAAAACTGGATATTGCAGATGGCATTGCCAAGCATGAAGAGGGCAGTGCGCTCTTTATTGATGTGCGTGATGGTCTTGAAATTGCCGCGTCAGGCACAATTGCCGGCGCGCTTCGCATTCCACGCGGATTTATGGAATTTGCGGCTGATGAAAATACAGCTGTCTATAACCCTGCCCTGAAAAAAGATGGTGAAATCATTCTTGTCTGTGGTGCAGGCGGGATGGCAGCCCTTACCGGTCTAACGCTAACTGAAATGGGCTTTACGAATGTCCATAATGTTGGTGGATTTTCCAGCTGGAAGGATGCTGGCGGACCAACCGAAGCTTAATGTCGCCATCAATTGGCATTATTGGTGATGGATTTGGCGCTGCTGCGTTTGTCCTTCATCTATCTCAGCATGCCCCCGAATATCTTGATAATCTCATAATATTTGGGACAGGAACGCTTGGGAGTGGCGCTGCTTATGCGTGCGCCACTCCTGACTATAAGCTGAATGTCAGGTCAGACCTTATGAGGCTCTGGCCTGATAACCCCTCTCATTTTACGGCATGGGCAAAACAGAATCTTGATGATGATGATGCGCATCATCCTGCTGGCGCGTTTTATCAGCGCCGAGACTTTGCTCGCTATGTCAGTGCGTGCCTTGCTGATCTGCCTCAGAAGATTACCCAGATTTCTGAACATGTTATCCAAGCGCGCGCGCTCACTGATTCTGCCGATACACGCTGGCAAGTCGAAACAGAGCATGGCGCGCGCTATCAGTGTGACCACCTCATTCTTGCTACGGGCAATCCTAAGCCTATCTGGCCTTGTTCTGTTCACCTGCCAGATGATGATAAGCGTCTCATCCAATCAGTGTGGAAAGGAGACTGGCAGACATCTGTTGGGTCAGGTGAAGATGTAAATATTATTGGTGGCGGCCTAACGGCAATGGATGTGATTTATGCGCTTTTTCAGGCAGGTCACAAAGGCCAGATAAAGGTTATAACGCCAAATGGGATGCTGCCGCCTGTTCAGATGCCTTGGACGGTAAAGCCTGCTTTTAACTGGCCTGAATGTCGGACCGCATGTGATGTGGTCAGGGCGGCACGCTCTATACTTGGCCCAGATTGGACGCAAATTTCATGGCAGGAATCCTTTGAAGCGTTACGCATTGGATTGAACGACGTATATCAAGGATTAAGCGGTAATGAGCGTCGACGGCTGATGCGTCATTTTGGGGGATGGTGGATGCTCACACGGTTCCGGTGCGGCCCGCATACCCATGCGGCGGCATCTGCGCTTCAAAAAGCAGGTCAGCTTCAGGTTCTTTCAGGACGCGCTTTATCGCTTGATGAGCACAAGGCAAATATTCAGCTTACCTTGTCGGGCGGCGCAGCGTTGATTTCAGATAAGGTTATTAATTGCACAGGTCCTGCAGGTGATGCGTTACTATCATCAATGATGGCGCACGGCTTACTTCAGCCCTCTTCATCGGGCCGCGGTATTTCAGTATCTGCCTTACTTGCCTGCCATAGGCCAGATAAGTCGCCATGGCAAAGCCTATCAGCCATTGGCAGCATGACCGGAGGCAGTTTAGGCGATATCGTTGCAGCAAGTTCAATTGCCAGACAGGCCAGTATTGTTGCGCAAAGACTAGCATAACACAGACGACTGAATACGATTGCAAAGATATAAGTTTAGCAGGTAGAGTAAAATCTCGCACGCGTTCATAACGCAGTGCATTTTGATACAAGCTACTGCTTAATCATTGATGATAATGGTTTCCTAAGGGAGAGAATCTGGTCATGGCAATTCGCTATTTAAAGACAGGAAAAGCCGAAGAAATTCGTGCTGAAGATGACGCTACTGTGCGTCAAAACGTAGAGGCTATCCTAAAAAATATTGAGACCCACGGCGATCTGGCTGTCAGAGAGCTCTCAGAAAAATTTGATAATTATAGTCCAGCCCAGTTCAAGCTATCTGACTCTGATATTGAGGCATTGCTGAATAAGGTGTCGGCGCGTGATATGGAAGATATCAAATTTGCGCAGAAACAGGTTCGCAATTTTGCCCAGATACAACGCGATTCTATGAAAGATGTAGAAGTTGAAACACTTCCCGGCGTGATTCTTGGACATAAAAATATTCCTGTTCAGTCTGTTGGCTGTTATGTGCCGGGCGGTAAATTCCCAATGGTCGCGTCTGCGCATATGTCTGTTGCAACAGCCTCTGTTGCTGGTGTGCCGCGCATTGTTGCTGCCACGCCGCCTTTCAAGGGTGAACCAAATCCGGCTGTGATTGCGGCTATGCATCTTGGTGGTGCGCACGAAATTTACGTGCTTGGCGGTATTCAGGCGGTTGGGGCTATGGCGATTGGCACTGAAACACTGGACCCTGTTCATATGCTTGTTGGCCCGGGCAATGCCTATGTTGCCGAAGCAAAGCGACAGCTATATGGGCGTGTCGGGATTGATTTATTTGCCGGCCCAACAGAAACAATGGTGATAGCCGATGAAACAGTTGATGCAGAGCTTTGTGCAACCGACCTTTTAGGACAGGCAGAACATGGCTATAATTCACCAGCTATTCTGCTCACAAATTCAGAAACATTAGCAACTGAAACACTCGCCGAAATCGACCGGCTTCTGCTTATGCTGCCAACGGCAGATACAGCGTCTGTCAGCTGGGCGGATTATGGCGAAGTTATTGTCTGTGATACCTATGATGAGATGCTTCAGGTGGCTGATGATATCGCATCTGAACATGTTCAGGTTATGACAGACCGCGATGACTGGTTCCTTGAGCATATGACATGCTATGGCGCGTTATTCCTTGGTGCGCGCACTAATGTAGCAAACGGCGATAAGGTGATTGGCACCAATCATACATTGCCAACAAAAAAAGCGGGACGTTATACGGGCGGTCTGTGGGTTGGTAAGTTTTTAAAGACCCATAGCTATCAGAGAGTCCTTACAGATGAGGCAGCTGCCTCTATCGGCGAATATTGCTCACGTTTATGTATGTTAGAAGGGTTTGTTGGGCATGCCGAGCAGGCCAATATTCGTGTTCGCCGATATGGACGAAAAAATGTACCATATGGCGAAGCTGCTGAATAACTACCACAGAAAGAAGACCTTATTATGTTAACGCTTCCTCAGACACCTTCGCTTAGGCTGGACGGAAAACGTGCTCTTGTAACGGGCGCCTCGTCGGGCATTGGACTTGCTTGTGCCGTTGCTGTGGCAGAAGCAGGTGCGGATGTTGTTGCTATCGCCCGCTCGGCTGACAAGCTTTCTGCCTTGGAAGAGGCAGCACGTGCGCAAGGCTTGTCTCTGACAGCACAGACATTAGATGTGTCTGATACTGAGTCAGTCGCGGCTTTTATTGCACGACAAGAGCCGTTTGATGTGATGGTTAATGCAGCAGGTATGGGGCGTCATGGCCCGGCCCGTGATGCTAATACAGATGATTTTGACGCGGTGATGCAGCTTAATTTACGGGGCGCTTATTTCCTAACCCAGCATGTTGGCCGAAAGCTGATTGATGCTGGTCGGGCAGGCTCGCTTATGACAATTTCATCCCAGATGGGCCATGTTGGCGGAATCGATAGATCTGTTTATTGCGCCAGTAAGTTTGCGGTCGAAGGCTTTACCAAAGCAATGGCCATTGAGTGGGGGCCGCATAATATAAGAGTAAATAGTGTTTGCCCGACATTCATCAAAACAGCTTTGACAGCTAAAACCTTTGAAGACCCAGAACGCCTTGCTTGGATTACGCAGAAAATCAAATTAGGCCGTGTTGGGAATGTTGAAGATATCATGGGTGGTGTCGTATTTTTGGCATCCGACGCCGCGGCTCTGATTACCGGAACAAGCCTCATGATTGACGGGGGCTGGACAGCAGGGTAGCGAAAGGAAATTTCTATGCCAAGAGATCGAGTAAGGGAGCGCATTACATCTTTGGATGTTGCGCGCCGGGCAGGTGTAAGCCAGTCGGCTGTAAGCCGTACCTTTACACCGGACAGCTCTGTGTCCGCAAAAACAGCTGAAAAAGTCAGGCAAGCCGCTGCAGAGCTTAGCTACCGCCCTAATATTCTGGCGCGGTCTCTTATCACCGGAAAATCACATATTATTGGTGTTCTTGTTTCATACCTTGATAATTTTTTCTATCCTGATGCGTTAGAAAAATTGTCCAACACGCTTCAGTCACACGGCTATCATGTTCTCATTTTCATGGCAGCTCAGTCTAAAAACTCAGCTGGTGAGGTGCGCCAGTCAGATAATAGTGATGATGCAGCGGCTATTGATAAAATCGTCGGCGAAATTTTAGATTATCAGGTAGACGGCATTATCCTTGCCTCTATTTCTCTGTCATCTACGCTGGCAGCTCAATGTCAGGCAGCCGGTGTGCCTGTCATTCTGTTTAATCGCTCCCAAAGCGGTGATTATATATCATCAGTTACCTCAGATAATTTTGCCGGCGGCATTAAAGTCGGCGAGTATCTTGCCCAAACTGGACATAAGCGGCCAGCCTATATTGCAGGATTGGCAACGGCATCAACACAACGAGATCGTGAAGCAGGCTTTATGACGGCCCTTGCAGCAGCAAAACTACCGCTTTATTGGCGCGGCGAAGGGCATTATGATTATGATGCGGCTGCCCGCGCCGCTCGTATAATGGCAGCACTTGACCCATTGCCAGATGCGGTATTCATTGCCAATGACCATATGACATTTGCTGTTATGGATGTGCTGCGATACGAGTGCGGCCTATCTGTGCCTGATGATATATCTGTAATAGGCTATGATGATGTTCTGGTCTCCAGCTGGCCAGCCTATAATCTAACAACAGTTCGACAGCCAGCTGATGAAATGGTTGCGGAAACGGTCTCTCTGCTGCTTAAGCAGATTGATGAGGGGCAATCAGATGTTGTGCGAAAGGCGATTGACGGCCCGCTTATCCTGCGTGGGAGCTGTAGGACGCAGCAAGCGTAAACCGTCACTATCAGAAAACAGTATTTTAGCCCCTACCCTTGCGCATCACGGGCAGCCGCAAAGCCGCTTTCTAGCTGGTCAAAAGCACGGATAAGAACCTCTGGTTCTTGTGCATAGCAAAGCCGCAAATGGCCCTCTCCTTCTGGACCGAACGCGCGTCCGGGCGCAAGGCCAACCTTTGTATGATGTAACAGGCTGCGGGCCATCGCCAGCGAATCAGTGACCCCATCAACAGAAAAGAAACTATAAAAGGCGCCATCGGGCTGAATGAACCTTACACCGTCTAGCTTCTGAAGACGGTCTTTTACGATCTCATAGCCTGCTTCAACCCGTGCCTGAAGACGGCTAACTTCTGGCTCGCCATCTCGTAACATAGCGGCTCCGGCCGCCTGAATAAAACCTGCAGGACAAGCGATGCTAAATTCGGTCAGCTTGGCAAAAGTTTCTTCAAGCGCTGGCGGCATAATAACAAAGCCAAGTCGCCAGCCTGTCATAGACCATGCTTTTGAAAATGAATTCACTGATATCAACCTATCTTCAGCATCTGCAAGGCTGAGGAAACTTGGCGCATGAACCATCCCACGTGATAATCGTGCATAAACATCATCTGCAACAAGCCAGATTCCGTGCAGGCGGCAATGTGCGAGTAGTATTTTCTGCTCATCAGCACTCATTACCCAGCCAGTCGGGTTGTTAGGAGAATTCACCAATACTGCCCGAACGCCGGGATGAAGCGCTTCAAGCAGGCTACCCATATCAAGCTCCCATCGCCCAGCTTGGACAGTAAGAGAATGCATTCTGACATCAGCCCCAGAAATTTTAAAGGTTTCGGCTAGATTCGGCCAGACAGGGCCAATGCAGACAACCTCATCTCCTGGTGAGGCAATGGCTTGGGCTGTCAGGGCAAGACCCTGCATGCCAGAGGCTGTTACAGTGATTTGCGATAGTGAGGCCTGATAGTTATATAAGGAGCTAAGATAATGACGTATTTCCTGCCGTAATTCTGTAGCGCCATTATTTGGTTGGTAGAAATGATCACCAGCCGCAAGCGCGTCGGTGGCAGCTTTGACAGCTATATCGGATGTTGGCCAGCATCCCTCTCCAAACCAGAGCGGAATAACATCATCCAATTTCATACCTTCTTCAGCAATCTTTCGGATAAGGCTAGATTGTAATCCTGTCGCGCGCTGGCTTATATCCATGAAAAACTCCTGCTCGAATGAGGGAAAATCATAAGAGTCAGTGGCATCGACTCTCGTAACATTATCTTAAGCAAAATGAGCGATTGTGAATAGCGCCAAATATAGGCTAGGATCACTGTCTTACTTTTTAGATAATGAACGAGATTTTAGGAGAGTCATATTATGGCAAGATTTGTGTGTGCAGAAAAGCCGGGTAATGCAGATGTGCTTCAGGTGCGCAACCGCCCAACCCCGACCCCTGGTCCAGGTGAAGTACTCATTGAGCAGACAGCTATCGGTCTTAACTTTATCGATATTTATCAGACCTCAGGTATTTATCCGTTTCCGGAAAATGAGCTATTTGTTCCGGGCAACGAAGCTGCTGGCCGTGTTATGGCATGTGGCGAAGGTGTGACGGGCTTTGCAGAAGGTGATCGGGTTGGCTATCCAATGGTTGTTGGCGCTTATGCTGAAGAGCGTATTATCCCAGCTGCCAAACTTGTTCGTTTGCCGGATAATGTATCAGACGAAGTAGCAGCAGCATCAATGCTAAAGGGCATGACGGTTGAATATCTGGTGAATAGGTCAGCCCATCTTTCTGAAGGTGATGTTGTGCTGTTTCATGCCGCAGCAGGCGGTGTTGGTCTGATCGCCGGGCAGTGGCTTAAGCATAAAGGTGTGACGGTTATTGGCACGGCCGGCAGTGCCGAAAAAGTCACCCTGGCAAAGCAGGCTGGCTATGATCATGTTATCAATTATAGCGAAGAGAATTTTGTTGATGCAGTGATGGATTATACCAATGGCACAGGCGTGAAGGTTGTCTATGATTCTGTTGGGAAGGATACCTATCCGCATTCCCTCAAAGTGCTTCAAAACTATGGATTGCTTGTTTCATTTGGCCAATCAAGCGGTCTTGCCAGTGATTTTAAGATTTCTGATCTAGCACCCCATGGCTCGCTGTATCTGCAGCGCCCGACATTGGGAACTTATATTGCGACAGCTGAGCGTCTTGCTGATGTCTCAGCCAACCTGTTTGATATGCTTGCAAATGACCATCTGTCTATTTCCATCAATCAGCGTTACGACCTAGCTGATGCTGCCGCAGCGTTTGAGGCTCTTACAAGCCGTAAGACAACCGGTGCAACTATCTTTACGACAGGTAGATAAGGTAAAAAAATACCCCTATGGTTTTTATGCGGGCCGGGTTATCGCCCCGTTCGCATAGACCATAGGGGTGTTTTTGGTGTCGGCATGACTTATAACCTTGCCAAGATATATTTCATGATCGCCGCCATCATGTACGGCATGTGTTTCACATATCAGAACAGCGGCAATATCGTTAAGCACCGGAAGCCCCTCTGCTGACGCAGCCCAGCTTATTCCATCAAACCTATAATCATGTGCTGAGGCAAACCGGTTACATAAGTCTGTTTGGTCTGCTGACAGGATATTAATCGCAAAGCCGCGGCGTGCCTGAAAATCATCAAGACATTCTGATGACCGCGCAAGGCTCCATAAGATAAGGGGCGGGGCAAGCGAAACCGAGTTAAACGAACTGATGGTCAACCCTACCGGCGCGCCGGTCTCACTCAGCGTTGTGACGATGGCAACACCTGTTGGAAAGCAGCCTAATGTTGTGCGGAATGCTTTGCTGTCGGTGAGGGGCTGGGGTATCAAAATTGTCATAACGGGCTCATCTAAAACTATCAAGGATAACTAACAGGTCCATGAACGCGTTAGCAAGGAAAGGTTATCAATTAATAAGCAGATTTCGCAGGCTACTGGCTATCTGTGTTCTTTTAACACCTCATGTTAAATGATACGATGCCCATATAGCTTTAGACGTGCATAAATAACAAAAAACACAATCATTTCGATAGCAAAAGACATAGATATCTGGGAGATGTTACAATGGGATTTAGTAAGCCGGCTGCTTTGCCATCAATTATGGTTGCACCAAATGGTGCCCGCAAGACGACTTCCGATCATCCAGCTATCCCGGTTACGATAGAACAGACCGCTATCACAGCAAAAGCCTGTTTTGATGCTGGTGCTGGCGCTATCCATTTTCATGTGCGCGACACAGATCAAAAACATGTGCTTGATGCTGGCTTTTATCGTGAAGGGCTAGAAGAGCTAAACCGTGTTGTCCCAGACATGCATCTCCAGATTACCACTGAAGCTGTTGGCATTTATTCACCAGATGATATGCGGGCAGTGACCGAGGCTGTGATGCCGCCCGGTGTTTCGATTGGCATCCGCGAGATGATCCCATCACGGGTTGTGTCTGCTACAGATATTAAATTCTATACGATGCTTTTGGAAGCAGGTGTTCGTGTTCAGCATATCTGTTATGCACCAGAAGATGTGAAGCTGCTTTCCTCGCTTTTGACCAGTGCTGGCCTGCCACGCACTGATTTATGGTGCCTGTTCACCCTTGGGCATTATTCCGGGATTCCAAGCCATCCTGATATGATACAGCCTTGTCTAGATGTTTTAGCGAGTGACGATATGCAGGCGGATTGGGGTGTGTGCGCGTTTAATGAGCTGGAAGCTGTTTGTCTATCTGAAGCTGTAAAGGCGGGCGGAAAACTGCGTGTCGGATTTGAAAATTCGATGCTCATGAAAGATGGCAGCCTTGCCCCTAATAATGAGGCACGGGTGGCAGAGGCAGCTCTGCTCTTCTAGTCATATCGTATAGCTGGTTAGCCGCGTGAAACGCTAGCTCAGAAGAGCTTCTGTTTCCCGCCGCAACTGGAAGGCTAATCTATTTGTATCAAGCTCCACATCATCCCATGTCAGCACCTGATCGGGGCTCACAGGCCGGATAAGTCGTGCCTTATTGGCAAGGCCGAGCGGCAAGTAACCTGCGGCAACAGAGGTTGCTGCTGGACGCAGCCCGCCATAAATCGTTGCCCCGCCCTCACCATCCAGAATCGTGCCAACATGAAGCGCTGTTTTGGCAACCGCAGCGACATCTGCGTTAAAACAAACAGCCGCTCCTGTTGCTTCGCCGCGCACTGCAACAGACGCAACGGACATGCCTAGCTCCAAGCCAATAAGATGCCATCTTTTATAAAGGCAGCTATATCTGCCGCTATCATCAGTGGTGACTTTATATTCTTCAAAACAGTTTTTGATATAATCTGTATCCGCTTCAATACAGACCCAAACGCCTTTTCTGATATCATAGGCAATAGGCTCACCATGCGGCGTCAGGCTAGAAATAACCTCAACCATCCCGGGCCCATCTAACACGCCGCCAACTGATTTCGGACGCATTAATTGGGGAATATCATCAACAGATCCTGAGGGAAAGGCTAGTCCCTGTTCTGGGACAGTTAACCGGCAGGCATTCGCAATAGCCGCTGATTCGATAGCTGGTTTAGAGCCATCAAGAAAGGCGTTGAACATTTTCGGGTTTAATCTGCCGCGCTCTGCCTGCTCCTTTGTAAGCCCCCAATGGTCCCAAACGGTCTCTGGTGTTGATAGGCGGTAATGGGGCATCCATTTATGGCCCCGCCCTGCTGCCATAACTGAAAAACCACAGGTGCGCGCCCAGTCAACAAGGTCACATACAAGCGCTGGCTGGTCCCCATAGGCCATAGAATAAATCTGGCCCGCAGCTTTGGCCCGGTGTGCAAGCCCCGGTCCACAGAATGCGTCAGCTTCAACGGTAACGTTAATTACATCCTTGCCAGCATCAAGGGCTGCGATGATATGGTCAACCGCAATAAGCGGGTCACCTGTTGCTTCGATAATAATATCAATACGCTCATCAGTAATCAGCACGCTGGCATCATCGGTAATAAAAGTGGTGTTCTTTGCGCAGGCATCATCAAGATGTGCTGCGCTATAGGCCTCTTCTTTCCAGTCAACAAAGGCAAGGTTAGCGCGCGCCCGGTCAGGAGACAGATCAGCAATACCAGCGATGTGAATCGCAGGCAGCTTTCGGGCTTGAGCCAAAAACATGGAGCCAAACTTGCCAGCGCCGATAAGCCCAACGCGTACCGGTTTTCCAGCTTCTTTTCGGGCTAATAATTTGGCAAAAAGATTCATAGTGACTGTCCCCATTTAAACGAATAAATCTCTTATTATCCTAGCCGATAACAAAGCATTTAGACAAGATCTCAAGAGAAGCTTGCACTTTATTGAAGACTGCGTTGTGATAGGTAATAGGTAGGTTTTTGATTATTATGAAAGAAGGATGATTATGACGTTTTCAGCGGCAGCGCAGGCGCGCTTTGATTTATCAGGCAAGACAGCATTGGTTTCAGGCTCATCACGTGGGATCGGTTTTGCGCTGGCATCAGGGCTTGCAGAAGCCGGCGCGCATGTTATTTTGAATGGCCGAGATGCAGCAGCCCTTAACGCTGCCTCTGATAAAATTTCGGCCATTGGCGGTACAACATCACAGCTTATTTTTGATGTAACAGATAGGCAGTCTGTCGAGGATGCGATTAACGGGTTTGAGCGCTATACAGGGCCGATTGATATTCTTATCAACAATGCTGGTATGCAACATCGTGAGGCGTTAGAAGATTTTGATCTTGCCGCCTTTGAACGTGTGATGGCAACCAATGTAACAGGTGTCTTTACGCTATCGCAGCTTGTTGCCCGTCATATGATTGCCCGTAAACAGGGTAAGATTATCAATATCGCATCAGTGATGACACGGGCCGCCCGCCATATGATTGGCGCTTACACAACCTCAAAGGCAGCCGTTGCAGGATTAACGCGCGCGATGACAGCTGAATGGGCACAACATGGTATTGGCTGTAATGCTATTGGGCCGGGTTATTTTTCAACCGAACTAACAGCAGCCCTGTTTAATGATGAAGAATTTGGGGCATGGCTTCGTGGCCGGACACCAGCTGGGCGCTGGGGTCAGGTTGATGACCTCGTTGGTGCGGCATTATTCCTGAGCTCGCCTGCATCCAATTATGTAAATGGTCATGTGCTATATGTCGATGGCGGCATGACTGCCACCATCGGCTAATATAAGACAGGGTCTAGCTGTTCTAGAGTGACTTTTTCAAGTCTGCGCATTCTGGAACAGCTGTCAGGACAGGCTCTCCGGCAAAATAGCGCACAGCGTTTTCAGTTGTCAGGTCGCCCATTGCTTGCCGTGTTTCATGTGTTGCTGATCCGATATGTGGGGTCAGCACAACTTGGTCCATGTCAAACAGAACGGCTGGCACCTGTGGCTCTTTATCAAATACATCAAGGCCAGCATGACCAAGGCGGCCTTCCTGCAAAGCAGCCACAAGAGCGTCTTCATCAACTACCGAGCCACGCGCCACATTCACCAGAATACCATCAGAGCCCAAAGCATCCAGAACGTCTTTGGTAATAAGATGGTGGGTTGATGGGCCACCCGGTGTGATAACGATAATACAGGTCACATCACGTGCCATTTCCACCAGATTACCATAATAACGATAGGGGCTATCGGGACGCTCATTGCGGGTATGATAAGCAATATCGCATGAAAATGCTTCGAGCTTACGGGCGATTGCATTACCAATCCGGCCAAGTCCGACGATACCCACTTTCATCCCGTCAACGGTGCGTGAATATTCTATATTACCGGCGGTCTCCCATTTGCCAGATGTTACCCAGCGATGTGACGGGAGCAATCTGCGTGCAACCGATAACAATAGCATCAGGGCAGTTGTCGCAACTTCTTCATTCAGTACGTCAGGCGTGTGGGTTACCACGATCCCGCGTGATGATGCCAGTGCAACATTAGTGCTGTCATAGCCCACACCGGTGTTTGAAATCATCTTAAGGTTGGGAAGGTTTGCGACCAGTGTTTCTGGCGTACCATCTGCCCCGTTTGTGACGATAGCTTCAATTAGGTCACCCTTGTCTGCTATCAGGGCATCAAAATCATCTTTGAGAGAGGCGTAATGAAGCGTGAAAGAGCCTTCGAGCTGCTCGCGCATCCGGTCTGTGATTTCCTCAACAACCAATAAATGTGGTTTGTCAGCCATAATAACTCTCTCCTAAGATATACAAATAAAAACGCGATGCGGTTAGCTCGTTTCTAAGCCATTACGTTTTAATAGTTCAAGATAAATAGCAGAGTGATCAAGATCGCCGCCATCCATTTCATTACAAAGCGTGATGAAGCGGTCCTGTATTTGCTGTGATAGCGGAAGCTTCAGGTCATAATGACTGGCTTCTTCCATTGCGTTATCGATATCTTTGAGCTGGAATTTTGAAGGTCCACCCGGCACAAAATTATTTTCAGTCATGCGCTCGCCATGCTGCTGCAGGATAACCGAATCAGCAAAGCCGCCTTTTAGGGCCTGCCGGATTGAGGCTGGATCAGCACCGCCTTTTTGTGCCAGAAGCATTGCTTCACCAACAACCCCGATAGTCACAGCAACAATAAGCTGATTGACGTGCTTGGAGAGTTGGCCTGAACCGTCTGGTCCTACGCGCACCGGTCGACCCATGCCTTCAAAGACAGGTTTGGCACGTGCAAAAACATCTTCATCGCCGCCAACCATAATGGCTAATGTGCCATCTGTTGCACCGCGTGTACCGCCTGATACCGGCGCATCTAGATGGAATAATCCACGCTCTTTCATTTGCGCTGCATGATTGCGGGCTTCATCTGCTTTGATGGAGCTCATATCAAGCAAGGTTGCACCGGATTTCATGGCACCAGCAAGGTTTTGGGTAAACATCATGTCAGCAACCGTTGGACCGTCACTTACCATGGTTACAATAAAATCAGCAGTCGCAACTGCATCATGGGCTGTTTGCGCAAGCTGTGCACCATCGCCAACAAGCGCTTCTGCTTTTGATATTGTCCGGTTCCAGACAGTGACTTTAAAACCGGCCTTTAAGAGGTTACGTGCCATTGGCCCGCCCATCAGACCCGTCCCTAAAAACGCTACTTCAATCGCTGACATGAGTTTTTTTTCCTATAAATTATCCTAGTGCCGTTCGGGCAGAATTAATATGTTGCCCGTCCGCCTGAAAGATCAAAAGTTGACGCTGTTGTGAAGCTGTTCTCGCGGCACACAAGCCATGCCACCATCGCAGCTATTTCATCTGTCTGCACAAAGCGCTGACGTGGAATTTTCGACAGCATATAATTGATTTGCTCGTCTGTCATCTGATCAAAAATGGCTGTTTTGGCTGCTGCAGGTGTAATACAGTTTACTGCGATATCAAGGTCAGCAAGCTCTTTGCCAAGTGATTTTGTCAGACCAATAACCCCTGCTTTAGAGGCAGAATATGCCGCAGCATTGGGGTTGCCTTCCTTGCCGGCAACAGAGGCAATATTCACAATCCTGCCATAGCCATTTTGCTTCATAAACGGCACAACTGCGCGGTTCACAAAGAAGGTGCCATTCAGGTTGAGATTAATGATGCGAACCCAGTCATCAACAGGATAGTCAACAAGTGGTGCGTTAGGTCCTGAAATACCAGCAGAGTTAATGCAAATAGATACAGTTCCAGCATTCATTGCGGCAGCATCAGCAACAGCTGCTGAAACTGAGTCTGGATTTGAAATATCAACCTTATGCGCTGCGGCATTCGGTCCGACCTCATCACAGGCGGCTTTGAGGGCTGCCTCATCAATATCAAACAGGTGGACCTTGGCACCAGATGCGCTGAGACGGTGCGCACAAGCAAGACCAATGCCCTGTGCGCCGCCGGTGATGACAGCAACATCGCCTGTCATATCATGTGTAACAGTCATTATCTTAAATCCCTTTTTTATGCGTCGCGGCCGACAGGTTGGCGCTGATGGCCAAGACCTTCAATGCCAAGTTCCATGACGTCACCTTCGGTAAGATAACGTGGCGGCTTCATGCCCATGCCAACACCCGGAGGTGTTCCAGTTGAGATAACGTCACCAGGCTGGAGCGTCATCATCTGAGAGAGATGTTCAATGATTTGTGCAACAGTAAAAATCATCGTTGCTGTATTACCTGTTTGCATGCGCTCGCCATTCAGGTCGAGATACATATCAAGCTTCTGCGGGTCAGCAACATCATCAGCAGTCACAAGCCATGGGCCAATTGGGCCAAATGTGTCGCATGATTTACCTTTGGTCCACTGGCCGGTAAGCTTTGTCTGGAAGGCACGTTCTGAGACGTCATTCGCGACAAAATAGCCAGCAACATAATCAAGTGCATTATCAATAGTTGCATATTTACATGGCTCGCCAATCACAACACCTAGTTCAACTTCCCAGTCACCATCTTTGGATGCGCGTGGCAGCATGACTGTATCATTCGGGCCCATAACAGCAGATGTCGCCTTCATGAACAAAATAGGGTGTTCTGGAATATCGGCACCTGTTTCAGCCGCATGGTCTGAGTAGTTCAGGCCAATACACATAAATTTACCGATATCAGCAACGCATGCCCCCATCCGCACCGAACTATCAATAGCTGGCAGAGTGCTTGGGTCAATCGCGGCGAGAGCTGCAAGGCTTTTCTTGCTGAGAGCAGCACCATTAATATCTGCAATATGAGCGGACAAATCGCGGATTGTGCCATCTGCATCAATCATGCCTGGCTTTTCTGCGCCGGCATCTCCAAAACGAACAAGTTTCATTGTTTGGTATCTCCTAGGTAAGTGTGGCTAATGATAGTAAAGGATTAGTGGTTATCGCGCGGGGTACCTTTGGTTTGCGCGATGGCTTGATAGTTTGGTGCATCACGAAGCACCATACCTTCTGAGAAGGGTGTAACGAGTTCACGGAAATATTGCTGCCAAGGTGACTGACTTTCCGGCATTTCAAACCCGCCTTTTGCAACAAGGTCTGAGCGTCGTTTAGCAAGCTCTTCGTCTGAGATCATTATATTTGCACTGAAATCATTCAGATCGATCCGGATGGTATCGCCTGTTTCCAGCAAGGCAAGACCGCCGCCTGCTGCAGCTTCAGGTGAGGCATTAAGGATAGAGGGTGACCCTGATGTTCCTGACTGCCGGCCATCCCCAATACAAGCAAGTTCTGAGACCCCCTGTTTAATGAGATAGGCGGGCGGGCGCATATTCACAACTTCTGCACCGCCTGGATATCCAATCGGCCCAGCACCACGCATCACAAGGATACAGTTTGCATCAATATTAAGGCTATCATCATCAATCCGGTGATGGAAATCTTCTGGCCCGTCAAAGACAATGGCACGCCCTTCAAAGGCGTTTAAATCATCTGGGTTCACAAGATATCTATCGCTAAATTCTTCTGAGATAACACTTGTCTTCATAATCGCGCTATCAAACAGATTTCCCTTCAGATTAATAAAGCCTGCTGCTGATTTGAGCGGCTTATCAATCGGGCGGATAACATCATGGTTCCGGTTTGGTGCATCGCCGCAATTAGTGCCCATTGACTGGCCATTTACGGTGACAGCGCCCGGGTGAGGTAGAAGACCGGCCCGCATTAGTTCTGCAACAACAGCCGGCACGCCGCCCGCCCGGTGATAATCTTCGCCCAGATATTCGCCAGCTGGCTGAAGGTTCACAAGCAATGGAATTTTATGACCAAGAGATTGCCAGTCATCATTATCAAGCGCGACCCCAAGATGGCGGGCAATACCATTTAGATGGATGGGCGCATTTGTTGAGCCGCCAATGGCTGAGTTAATCACAATGGCATTTTCAAACGCTTCGCGGGTCATGATTTCTGACGGCTTAAGGTCATCCCAGACCATATCGACAATGCGCGAGCCTGTTTCATATGAAATCTGGCCACGTTCGCGGTAAGGCGCTGGAATGGCTGCTGAGCCGGGTAATTGCATGCCAAGGGCTTCAGCAAGAGAGTTCATTGTCGTTGCTGTGCCCATCGTGTTGCAATAGCCTGTTGACGGGGTTGATGATGCGACAAGATCAAGGAAGCCGTCACCATCAATTTCGCCTGCGGCCATCATCTGACGCGCCTTCCAGACAATAGTGCCTGATCCTGTGCGCTCGCCATTGAACCAGCCATTGAGCATCGGGCCAACTGACAGTGCAATAGACGGAATATTAACAGTCGCAGCCGCCATCAGAAGTGCGGGCGTTGTTTTATCGCACCCGATCATCAGAACAACACCATCAATCGGATAGCCATAAAGTGTTTCAACAAGGCTCAGATATGCAAGGTTTCTATCTAGCATGGCTGTAGGGCGCTTGCCTGTTTCCTGAATTGGATGAACCGGGATTTGCATCGGCACACCGCCTGCTGCGATAATGCCGTCACGAACACGTTTTTCCAGCTCTAGATGGTGGCGGTTGCATGGCGATAAGTCAGACCCAGTCTGGGCAATACCAATAATAGGTTTGCCGCTTTGGAGCTCATCGCGTGTCAGGCCGTAATTCAGGTAGCGCTCAAGATAAAGCGCCGTCATTTCTAAATCTTCCGGATTATTAAACCACTGGCGTGAGCGAAGCTGGTCAGGCTGTATTTTTTTCTGTGACATTTAAAAGTGTCTCCCCCGGGTAAAAGCTGCAATCCATCTCTTTTTTCTAAGAGTAATGAGTTATGATTTAATTATATGCCCTTATTATAGACTTTCATGGCTCGTGATATCTAGCCTGCCCAGCCGCCATCAATCAGATGAGCTTGGCCTGTGGTAAAGGCACTTTCATCTGATGCAAGATAGACAACAAGAGCGGCAATTTCTTCGGCCTTTGCAATCCGGCCCATTGGCTGGCGCGCAACAAAGTCTTTCATTGCGGCGTCATAATCACCGGTTGCGCGCAGCCTGTCATGCAAGGACGGGCTATCAACTGTGCCCGGGCAAATTGCATTACAGCGCACACCAGTTGTGATGTAATCCCGCGCTACTGATTTTGTCAGGCCGAGCACCGCTGCCTTGCTGGTGCCGTAAACAAATCTGTTTGGCGCGCCAATGATGGATGAGCAGGCCGATGACATATTAATGATTGATCCAGTGCCCCGCTCAATCATGCCGGGCAGCGCAGCTTTAATCGTCCGCATCATAGCGCGAACATTAAGCTCAAACGCAAAATCCCACTCATCTTCGCTCGCATCAAGAATTGAGCCATGATGAACAAAACCAGCACAGTTAAACAAAACATCTGGCTGAATATCTGATATCGCCTGATTCACATCATCTTTGCTCAGAACATCAAGCATGGAGCAGGAAATAGTACCAGCGCCAGATATGCTGCCGGCTTCCTCGCTCACGCCTGCCAATGCATCATTATTAATATCAGTTGCGAATACGCTTGCACCCGCCCTCGCAAGGGCAATTACTGAAGCTCTGCCAATACCTTGACCTGCTGCAGTCACAAGAACACGCTTACCTTCTAGGCGATTTGGATAGGAAATTCCGGTCATTTTGCTTCCTTGCTAATGCTGGTGCTTGATTATTCTGTTTTTTATGCGTGATAATGTACACATATAAAGACAAATTGGTATACTAAATGCCAGTAGAAACAAACTTCTTAATGAAAATAAAGGGAATCAGACAATGCGTATGATGATTATTGGGGCGGCAGGGATGGTTGGTCGCAAGCTTACACAGAGATTGCTTGCGGGTCATGCTGATGTTGTAACGCCAACTGAACTGATTCTTTATGATATGTTCGATGCGCCGGCACCAGATACAGACCTGCCATGCACGATTCTATCGGGCAATATTGCTGATAAGGCAGAATCTGAAAAGCTGGCGGCATTTCATCCGGATGTTATCTTCCACCTTGCCTCTATTGTGTCGGGCGAAGCAGAAGTAGAATTCGACAAGGGCTGGCAAATAAATGCACATGGCGGCTGGCAGCTTCTCGAAGCGTTGCGGGCCCAGCATGATGCATCTGGCGGCACGTATCGTGCAAAAGTTATCTTCACCTCATCGATTGCAGTCTTCGGGCCTCCTTTCCCGGATGCAATTGACGATGATTTCTTATGCGCCCCACAAACATCCTACGGTGCTCAGAAAGCGATGGTTGAATTATTGCTGGCTGATTATAGCCGAAAGGGCTTTGTGGACGGTATGTCTATTCGTCTGCCAACCGTTTGCGTGCGGCCCGGCAAACCTAACCTTGCCGCATCATCATTCTTTTCCGGCATTATCAGAGAGCCACTTAACGGCGTTGAAGCATTATTGCCTGTCTCTGATGAAGTGCGTCACTGGCATGCCTCTCCGCGCTCTGCTGCAGGGTTTCTGACCCACGCTGCAGGCCTTGATTTTAACCGGCTCGAAGGGCGTAGAAGCCTGAATATGCCGGGGCTATCCTGTACAGTGGCCGAGCAGATTGAAGCCTTGCGGTCCCTCGCAGGAGAAAAAGCGGTAAGCCTTATTAAGCCGCAAGCTGATGAGCATATTATCAAGATTGTTGCTGGCTGGCCGCGTAATTTCACAGCCGCACGTGCGACAGCTCTTGGCTTCTCAAGTGAGAAAAGCTTCACTGATATCATCAAGGTTTATCTGGATGATGATTTTGAGGGTACACTCTAATTTTCAGTTTCCTGCTCACCTTCAAGTGAGCAGGATGACAACCCCAACAATGATCAGCAAAACCCCTGATGCATGATTAAGGCGCGTCAGGGCTTTTGGTGATGACAGCACATTCCTGATGCGGCCCAGCCACGCTGCCAGCAAAAGATTGCCGGTAAAGGGCAGTAAGGATGAAATCAGGGCTATCACGATAATATCGGGCAGAGTGATAGAGCTTAGATCGAAAAATCCGGGCAATACGCCCATGTAAAATAATATCGCTTTCGGGTTGCCGATAATCACCAACAGCCCCGCAAGAAACCCAGCAACAAAGCCGGGGCGCGTCAATTTATTTTGTGTGCTAATCGGCCTGCTGGCTGTTCTGATAAGATGGGCCCCCATTAGCCAGAAAATACCTGCAGCGCTGTAGCGCAGCCAGACAAGCATTTCAGCATATAAGCCTGATAGTTCTTGAATGCTCAGCAGGGCAATAAACGGCCAGGTGAAATCGCCGATGACCACACCAAGTGCCAGTGGCAGAGCGCCGCGCATACCATGGCTAAGCGAGCGCGCCATCAATGCAACCCAGACAGGCCCGGGGGTTAAAAACAGAATAACCATGGCACCGGCATAAAGAAGCGCTTCTGTAAAAGTAATTGTCATGAAAAAGGCCTTGCTAACTTATCTTGTGATACGAACCAACTAGAGGGTCCGAGCAATATCTGACTTTACACGCCGTAACGGTATCGATGACTCGATTTCTGCAACGCAACTGATTTTTGTCAGGCGCCCGACAAGAAAATTCTCAAATTCTATTAAATTACGCGTGACAACCCGCATCATATAGTCACGGTTTCCAGTCATCAGCCAGCAATCAACAACTTCGGGAAATTGTGCAATTTCAGCTTCAAATGCTGAAAGACCATGATCAATTTGACGGTCTAGTTTTACAGAGACAAATACCGATACCTCAAACCCCAATGCCGCTTCATCAATAAGAGCTGTGTATCCTTTGATAATACCAGCATCTTCAAGCCGCTTTAGCCGCCGTGCAATAGGTGTTGCACTCAGCCCGATATCCTCGCTCAATGCTTGAATTGATATTCGCCCATCACGTTTCATCTCCTGCAGAATACGAATGTCAAATTCATCAAAACGAGTGGAATCCGCTACAAAAAAATTGTTTTCCATCTTAAATCCCTAAACTTTGCTCCTATTAAGGAACTAATAGTCCAGAAGCTACTCTGATTTCAAGTTACCATTTCACATCATTAGGAGAGCGGGGGCGCGTCATGACAATATCGTATTTAACACAGGTTGAGCAGCGGCTATTATGGTTGTCTCACTGGATGATTCATCACGCAAACCATATCAGGCCAAAGCAGGACAACATCAAGGTTGGGGGGCATCAGGCATCATCTGCATCGATGGTATCGATAATGACAGCCCTGTATTTTACCGCCTTGCGGCCTGAAGATAGAGTTGCTGTGAAGCCACATGCCTCGCCAATATTCCATTCTATTCAATATTTGATGGGTCATCAGAGTCGTGAAAAGATGGAGGCCTTTAGAGGGTTGGGCGGGGTTCAGTCCTATCCCTCACGCACCAAAGATGATGATGATGTAGATTTCTCAACCGGGTCTGTTGGTCTTGGGGTTGCGATTACCTCATTTGCTTCATTGATTCAGGATTTTATCGCGGCAAAATCAGGCCCCGTAAAATTAGGTTCTGGTGAGCGCCCGCTCGGCCGGATGATTGCCCTAGTGGGGGATGCAGAACTTGATGAAGGCAATATTTATGAATGCCTTCAAGAAGGCTGGAAGAATGATTTGCGCAACACCTGGTGGATTATCGATTATAATCGTCAATCGCTGGATGGTATTGTGCGTGAGGGATTATTCCAGCGCATCGAAAAAATCTTTGATGCGTTTGGTTGGGATGTTGTGAAAGCCAAATATGGTGTTCTTCAGCGCGCTGTTTTTGACCAGCCGGGCGGTGAAGCGCTCCGCAGCTGGATTGATAATTGTCCCAATTCACTTTATTCGGCAATGACATTTATGGGTGGTGCTGTCTGGCGGCAACGGCTGATGGAAGACTTGGGAGATCAGGGAGATGTATCAGCTCTTATTGACCGGCATAGTGATAATGAATTAGCAGCTCTGATGGAAAATCTGGGCGGTAATTGTGTTCAGACAATGACAGATATTTTTGCCTCCATTGATCATGACCGGCCAGTCTGTTTTCTTGCTTATACTGTCAAAGGCTGGGGAACCCCTATTGCAGGTCATAAAGATAATCATGGCGGGCTTATGAACCCTGCCCAGATGACTGAGTGGCAAACTCATATGGGCGTGCCGCAAGGCCAGGAATGGGATAGGCTGGCAACCATTAAAGACCCTGAAGGGTTTCAGGCATTTTTGGATCAGGTTCCGTTTTTTGCTGCTGGCCCGCGGCGGTTTTCGGATAAAAAAATCGACGTTCCGGCGCTTCAGCTAACGCCGACAAAACAGATTTCTACGCAAGCAGCGTTTGGGAAAATTCTGGATGATATCGCACGCGGTGATAGCCTTCTGGCCGATAGGATTGTAACAACATCACCAGATGTAACTGGCACAACCAGTCTTGGGCCTTGGGTTAATCGGCGTAAGTTATTTGCCCGTACAGCCCAGCCCGACCTGTTCAAAGAACATAATATTCCCTCAACGGCAAAATGGGAATTTACCCCCGATGGCCAGCATATTGAGCTTGGTATTGCTGAAATGAATCTCTGCCTTCTTCTAGGAGCGGCAGGTCTTGCCCATTCCTTATTTGCGCACCGGCTCATCCCCATTGGCACTGTTTATGATCCGTTCATTGCGCGCGGGCTGGATGCGCTGAATTATGCCTGTTATCAGGATGCACGATTTATGATTGTTGGCACGCCATCTGGCGTTACGCTTGCCCCTGAAGGCGGCGCTCATCAATCAATTGGCACGCCCCTTATTGGGATGAGCCAGGACGGGCTTGCGGCGTTCGAGCCGGCATTTGCTGATGAGCTTAGTGTTATCATGGCATGGGCCTTTGATTATATGCAGCGCGACGGGGATAGCCTGCCAGATAAGCGGACCTGGCTAAGAGATGCGTCTGGGGGTGCTGTGTATCTCAGGCTGACAACAAACGCGCTTGAGCAACCAGCGACCCGGACTGATGATAGCTTTCAGCAAGGCTCAATAGATGGCGCTTACTGGCTTCGTCCCCCCGGCCCTGGATGTGATATCGTAATTGCTTATCAAGGTGCGGTGGCATCTGAAGCGATTAAGGCAGCTGGGATGATAGCTGAAGGCCGCCGTGATATTGGTGTGCTGGCAGTGACATCAGCAGACCGGCTTCACGCCGGCTGGATGTCAGCACAAGCAGCACGGACGTCAGGCATACCAGATGTTCATGCCCATATCGAAACCTTACTAGACCCCTTGCCGTCGCATTGTGCCATTATTACTGTTATTGATGGTCATCCGGCGACATTGTCATGGCTTGGCGGTGTTGCAGGGCATAAGACATTACCATTGGGAGTAGAAGAATTCGGCCAGACAGGGACGATTAGCGACCTGTATCGGCAGGCTAATATAGATGCTGACGCTATTGCTAACAAAGCCCAGTATCTGACAGCCGGCGCCCCTTTTTAAGGCGGAGGCTGTTCGTAATGGTAAAAAATGCTGATGTAATCAGCTTAATTTCAATTATGATAATGTCATTCGCGTGCCAGCAAGTATTTTGATGTAGGGAGATAGGTCAGATGCCGAAATTTTTTCTCAGTATTAGTGTGATGATACTGACTAGTGTAGCGGCATTTGCCCATACTATTGATACAGATTACTGCGATTCGGCACTTTATACCGAAGAAGTATTCAACCTGAAATGTACCAATAAACATATTGAATTTAAGTCCAAAGGCCTGCCATCTCCTGACCATATTCTGATGCAGGGCATAACAGCAACGAATCAGCAAGTGCCTCGTCTGCATGATTATGACTTCAAGATCACACGCAAACCAAAACCGTCTTCAACAAAGACAAAACCTGATTCGGGCGCTATCGGCGTTGCTGTGAATGGCATCCCTTTATTTGACCCCACAACCCAAGGCCGAGTTAACCCTGCAACCGGTAGCCGCCCCAATACATTACTCGAAGGCGAGCTTGATAAATGCGGTGGCCATGCAGGAAGAGGCGATGATTATCACTACCATATCGCCCCAGTATGTCTGATTGAACAGCTCGGCAAAGAGCGCATTGATGACAAAAAACAGCCTATTGGCTTTGCTATGGATGGGTATCCTATCCATGCGCTCGGCTGGTTCGATAACGCCAATAATATCGAAGATCAGCTTGATGAGTGCCGAGGCTATACGGATAGCAAAGGCCGTTATTTCTATAATGTGATGACACAAGCAAACTGGGATATTCTGACCTGCTTCACAGGAAAACCAAAACGGTTTGCCAAGGATAAATGGGCTGCTAGGAAAGATAAAAACGGCAATGACATTGTAGGTTATCCAGTGAAATTCGATATTAAAAATTACTCAGCACAACAATATGGCGCTGAGACCTGTCATGTTGTAACCGGCACTATACCCAAAGAGCAATTGCTCCGAACAAATGGCTCAACCATAAAAATTAACGATGCAGATGGTTCGATATTTTACTGTAACCCGTCCTGCTATGCGATGTTCTTCGAGGCAGATAAAAAACCCCAATTCAAGGGCCGTGTTATCTATTATGAGCGGGTGACAGATAAATGTCCGGCGCGCTTTTCGGTATCTGACCTGATATTATTTGAGGCTTATGAGGGTCCTCCTCAGACCTATAAAGCGCCACAATCAACAAAAAAATAGCGGCGTCACTGTCGCTATAACCTCCCTTTTTCTCTGAAAAAGAGCGCCCTGTTTTCGCGTGATGCAAAAACTGCATCACATCAACGCGTTTTTAGCAGTATTATTTCTCACCCCTTTTCCGGCACTTATTATCTCACAAATGCTGTGTTGCGTTTTTATGACAGGCATTTTGAAAATCGAATTTGTAAAAAAAAGAGAGAGATGATTGTTATGAGAAAAGTGTTGCTAGCAAGCGCAATGATGTGTGCTGTTGCAAGTCAGGCTGTGGCAGATATCAAGGTTGGTGTTCTGCACTCCTTGTCAGGAACGATGGCTATTTCAGAGACAACCTTAAAAGATACAATGCTGATGCTCATTGAAGAGCAGAATGCGAAAGGCGGGTTGCTTGGTGAAAAAATTGAAGCTGTTGTTGTGGACCCAGCCTCTAACTGGCCCCTATTCGCTGAAAAAGGGCGTGAGCTTCTGAGCGTTCATGATGTAGATGTTATCTTTGGCAATTGGACATCAGTTTCGCGTAAGTCTGTTCTTCCCGTTATCGAAGAATTAAACGGCTTGTTATTTTATCCTGTCCAGTATGAAGGTGAAGAGAGTTCTAAAAATGTCTTCTACACAGGTGCTGCGCCAAATCAGCAAGCCATTCCGGCCACAGATTATTTTCTTGAAGAGCTTGGCGTTGAAAAATTTGCCCTGCTCGGCACAGATTATGTTTATCCCCGCACAACAAATAAAATTCTTGAGCAATATTTGAAAGATAACGGCATTGCGGCTTCTGATATCTTCGTCAATTACACACCTTTCGGTCATTCTGATTGGTCAAAGATTGTTGCTGATGTCGTTGCACTTGGTGCTGACGGCAAAAAAGTCGGTGTTATCTCAACCATCAATGGCGATGCCAATATAGGCTTTTACAAAGAACTAGCTGCGGCCGGTATTTCAGCGGATGATATTCCTGTTGTTGCTTTTTCTGTTGGCGAGGAAGAGCTGTCTGGTCTTGATACCTCAAACCTAGTTGGTCATCTGGCTGCATGGAATTATTTCCAATCAGCTGAATCAGATGCAAACAGCGCCTTCATCAGCGCATGGAAAGCCAAAATGGGTGATGAGCGTGTCACAAATGACCCAATGGAAGCACATTATATCGGCTTCAATATGTGGGTTGAGGCGGTTACCAAAGCCGGCACAACAGATGTCGATAAGGTGCGCGATGCGATGTATGGTTTGACCTTCCCTAATCTGACAGGCGGCATTGCTGAAATGTTACCAAACCACCATCTCTCAAAGCCGGTTCTCATCGGTGAAATTCAGGCTGATGGTCAATTTGATATTATTTCCAAGACAACTGAAGTGCCGGGTGATGCATGGACAGACTTTCTTGCTGAATCAAAAGTGCTGGTTTCTGATTGGAAAGATCTTAAATGCGGCATGTACAACACGGAAACAAAGTCATGTGTCCAGATTAAATCCATCTACTAAAATTGGGATAATTTATACCTCATCTTTGTAAAAACATCCTTTTAGGTAACCCCAAAAAATTATAGCCGGAGACATTATTCTACTATGTCTCCGGTTTGGATTTGAAGATTATGATTAGATTTTTCGTGCGCCTTTTCTTACTTTCTCTATCGATTGCCATAGCGCTTCCGGCAATGGCTCAGTCAGATTTTGAAGAGGTACTCTCACGCAACAGTAAGCTTATTCAGAAAAGCTCTTCAAAGACGGTTGGCCCCGTTTTAGAAGAGTTACAGAATTTTGGTAGCAATGCGGCTGAAAATTTTCTGTATAACTGGAAAGATAAAGCACTCTATTTCATTAAAGATACGGGCCAATTTGTCTATGTAGCGTCTTTTCCCGTTTCGGCAGATGGCAAAAAGAGCGCAGTGTTACGCCATGTGGAGACAGGCGAAGCGCTCGGCGAAGTCTTAGCGTCAACGATCAAACAGGTTAAACCAAATAGTGGTGTGCGGGCCAAAATTGCGGCTGCTATGGTGCCATTCCAGCTGGCAAGTGATGACGCAGAATTACGGGCTGCCAGTCTTGCGGCATTGAGCCGTGATTTCCAAAGCTCCCATCTGCTTCCGTTAAAAAAAGCCATTGAGGTGGAAACGCTCCCTGATTTGAAAGAGCAGATGAAGCGGGCATATATTTTTGGTGTTATCGGCTATGGCCGTGATAATGCAGAAATCGAGACAGCCATTTATAGTTTGGAAGGCGACCTGTCACTTGATGTTCGGGCCGCCCTAAATCCGCTTCTGGTCAGTCAGGTCTTGGTAGCAAAGCAGCTACCTGAAGACGTTAATCTTGCTCGGATTATTATTCCGGAAAAAACCATCAAACATGATGATGGGTCAGCTGGTCGCCAGTCACTTATGATGAGTAGCGAATATGAGCTTAGTCTGGCCGCCTCATATGATTTAATGGCAGCAGCTGGTCTTGCGCCGCCGTTTATCACCCCAGATATGCGTAACAAAATACTGATAGCCGCCACTGTTGATGGCAGAATAGCTGGTATCCCTGTCGCCTCTCTTGCAAGTGAAGAGAGCCGCAATCAGGCATATCAGGCGCTTGTTGATAATGGCACAGCGCCGCCTATGGTAGGTGAGGCTGAACGACAAAAGGCTGTTGCCTCAGCGGTTTTCTATGCGGTGTACGACAATCCGTCAGCAGAGGTGACCGGTGCCGCACGCACCGTGCTGAAGAGTATTAATGTCAGAGTTGGTATCTATAAATTTTTAGATCTGGTGCTTGATGGGCTGAGCCTAGCATCAATCTATTTTCTGGCTGCGATTGGTCTTGCCATTACCTTTGGTGTGATGCGGGTCATTAATATGGCGCATGGTGAATTTATTATGATGGGCGCTTACACAGGCTATGTCATTCAGCTCTTTATACCCAATTACACGTTATCCATCATTGTTGCGCTCCCGGCCGCCTTTATCATTACCTTCCTTGCTGGTGTGGTGATGGAGCGGCTGGTCATTCGCCATCTCTATAAAAGACCGTTAGAGACATTGCTGGCGACATTTGGGATCAGCATTGCATTACAGCAGATTGCAAAAAATATTTTCGGCACGCAAGCGCGCCCCCTTACCTCGCCAGCCTGGCTGGATGGTGCCTTTGTGGTGAATGATATTTTATCTATCAGTAACATTCGGATTGCTATTTTCTGTCTTGGCCTGCTGTTTCTGGGGCTTCTTGTGTTCGTAATGAAGCGCACCAGATTTGGTCTTGATACGCGTGCTGTGACGCAAAACCCTGCGATGGCGGCAAGTATGGGTATTAACCCTGATAGAATTAATATGCTTACATTTGGATTTGGCTCTGGCATTGCGGGCATTGCAGGCGTGGCGATTGGCCTATTCTCTAAGGTCACATCAGAACTGGGCTCTGACTATATCGTACAGAGTTTTATGACAGTTGTGGTTGGCGGCGTTGGTAATATCTGGGGAACGCTGGCAGGCGCTGCCATGATTGGCTCGCTGCAAAAAGGGATTGAATGGTTTAACCCGTCAAATACGCTTGCGGCTCAGACCTATATGATCATTTTCATCATCCTGTTTATTCAATTCCGGCCACGCGGAATCATCGCGCTCAAAGGCCGGGCAGCAGAGGAATAGGATTATGGAACGCACGATATTCACAAAATTTCTATTTCGTAACCCGTCAATTTTAATATTTCTGGGGGTCCTGTCAGTCGTCTGTATTGCTGTCACTATTCTTGGTGAGGGGTTTGGTATTGGCATCATTTCGACAAGCTTTATCAAAACGCTTGGCAAGACATTATGCCTATGCATGATTGCGATTGCGATGGACCTCGTCTGGGGATTTTGTGGCATTCTGTCCTTAGGGCATTTCGCCTTTTTTGGCCTTGGCGGCTATATGATCGGGATGTGGCTGATGTTTGCCCGTACCAAGATGATTGTCATGCAAGCCTCTGTGAATGCTGCTCTCCCGCTAACGCCTGCAGAAATTAGTGATGCTGTTGGCATTCAGATTTTTGGTGTTGTTGGTGGCTCGGACATTCCGGTCATCTGGTCATTTGCTGATATGTTCTGGGCACAGATAGCGCTTGTTGTTCTGGTGCCGGGGCTTGTGGCGTTTGTGTTTGGCTGGCTGGCGTTCCGCTCACGCGTAAATGGTGTTTATCTCTCGATTTTAACGCAAGCCATGACGCTCGCGCTCTCGCTTTACCTGTTTCAGAATGACAGCGGATTGCGCGGTAATAACGGGCTATCTGGCTTGCAGAATATTCCGGGCCTTGATGATGTACCGCAGTCCTTACTCTCGATTTCCTTTTTTCTTGCGAGCGCTTTTGCCCTAGCGGTTGTGTATATCATTGCAACCGCTGTTACCAAAAGTAAGCTTGGCAATATCATCGAAGGCATCAGAGACAATGAAGCAAGGGTGCGGTTTCTGGGATATAATGTAGAGAGTTACAAATTGTTTATTTTTGTGATGACAGCGATTATCGCGGCAGTCGCTGGCGCACTTTATTACCCGCAGGCAGGTATTATTAATCCAGCAGAATTAGCGCCTATTGCCTCTATTTATCTTGCGGTCTGGGTTGCAATTGGCGGGCGGGGCCGTGTCTATGGTGCTGTTATAGGTGCTGCGTTTGTCTCGCTGCTATCCAGTTATTTTACGGGCGGGCAGGCACCTGATATTCCGCTTGGGTTTGGCACAATCCGCTGGACCGAATGGTGGCTTGTTCTCCTCGGCTTTAGTTTTGTGCTTGTTACCTTATATGCCCCAAAGGGTATTGGTGGTTTGGTTGACCGGCTCCCTCGTTTAGGAGGTCGATAATGTCTAACCTGTTATATGTTGATAATATTTCGGTTTCGTTTGATGGCTTCAAAGCTATCAACTGTCTTAGTTTTGAGATTGGCTTTGCAGAGATGCGCGCCATTATTGGGCCTAACGGCGCTGGCAAAACAACGTTTATGGATATTGTAACCGGAAAGACCCGCCCTGATTCAGGCGCGGTACGGTGGGGCGATGCGGGGAGCTCGTTGCTGCGAAAATCAGAAGCTCAAATTGCCCAGTTGGGTATTGGCCGGAAATTCCAGAAGCCAACAACCTTTGAAACCCAGAGCGTTTACGATAATTTACTGATGGCGCTCTCTAATAAGCGCAGCCCATTTTCAGTTCTCACCTATGCCAGAAATAAGGTAGATGAGGCGCAGATATCCCAGATTGCAAGCCAGATAAATTTGCAGGAAAGCCTCTCTAGGTTAGCCGGTGAGCTAAGCCACGGTCAGAAACAATGGCTTGAAATCGGCATGCTGCTGGCACAAGACCCTCAGTTGCTGCTTGTTGATGAGCCGGCGGCTGGGATGACGGCGCCGGAACGTGCTGTCACTGTCACATTGCTAAAAGAGCTGGCGCGAACACGCTCGGTTATTGTTGTTGAACATGACATGGAATTTATCCGCCAGCTTGAATGCCGGGTGACTGTGTTGCATGAGGGCGCTGTTCTGGCAGAAGGCTCGCTTGATTTTGTGACCCGAAATCAAGATGTCATTGATGTGTATTTAGGGAGGTAGTCATGTTGAAAGCAGATGCGTTAACGCTTCATTACGGCTCATCGCAAATCTTGCATGGAATATCGCTAACCGCACAAATTGGCGAGGTCACATCTGTGATGGGATCAAACGGTGTGGGGAAAACGTCACTCTTGAAAATTCTGTCTGGCGCGCATCCCAGTAGTAGTGGCAGTTATCAGCTCAATGGCGCTGATGTAACAAATGTGCGGGCTGACAAGCTCGCACGCCACGGTATTGGCTATGTTCCGCAAGGCAGGTTTATTTTCCCAATGCTCACCGTGCGGGAGAATATGGAAACAGGGTTTTCCTGTCTTGCGACCTCTGAGCGGTTTATTCCTGATGATATTTACACGCTTTTCCCTGTATTAAAAACAATGCTGGAGAGACGCGGCGGCGATTTGTCCGGCGGCCAGCAGCAACAGCTTGCCATCGCCCGGGCGCTGATTATGAAACCAAAATGTCTATTGCTGGATGAGCCAACCGAAGGCATTCAGCCAAATATCATTGCCCAGATAGGCGAGGTTATTTCTTATTTGCGGTCCCAGCAAACAATGGCGATTATTCTGGTTGAACAATATTTCGATTTTGCGTTTGAATTAGCGGACCAGATTTACGCCATGACCCGTGGTCAAATTGTATATGAAAGCCTAAAGTCAGATATCAATAAAGCAAAACTGCGAAAGTCGGTTGGGGTATAACCATGGATGGAATGCCACCAGAAACGATAGGCATGCAACGCGCCAGAGGTGTTGTTGACCTGCATGTGTCTAACGGGTCTATAACGCGGTTTTATCAGTCAGGCGCCGCAAAGGCGTTATGGCCAAAGACCTATGGCTCGATGGCTGAAGCTGTAATTGTTAATACAGCTGGGGGCGTGACAGGCGGTGATATTTTTTCCTATAACGCAACCCTTGAGAATAGTGCGCTGGCCGTAACAACACAAGCAGCCGAGCGTGCCTATAAAAGCAGGGCTTATCCAGCGCAAATGTCTGTTAAGCTTATTGCCCGTAACCATGCTGCCTTGCACTGGTTGCCGCAGGAAACAATCCTGTTTGACGGATGCCATCTTAACAGAAAAATTGATGTTGATATTGATACGACAAGCGAATGCCTGATGTTTGAAGCGCTTACTTTTGGCAGACACGCTATGAAAGAAGTGCTGAGTGATTGTCTGTTTTCTGATCAGTGGCGCGTGCGCTGCGATGGGGAGCTTGTGCATGCCGAAGCCTTGCGGATGACTGGACCTATTCACGCCATGCTCCAGCATGTTGCGGGCGGCGCTGGGGCAGAATTATCAGCAAGTTTTTTATATATCGGCCCACGCCTCGCGCAGGTTGAGGCGCAGCTGAAAACGGTACTGGATAGGCTGTCATCGCGGGCGGCTTTGTCTGTTTGGCAGGGTAGGCTAGTGGTGCGGATGTTGGCGCCAGATGCGCTTTATGGGCGAAAAGATATCGCAATGATAATAGATGCAATGCGCGAGCATAGTCTCCCGCGGGTCTGGCAATAATGAGGTAGGTAATGAAACTGACACCAAGAGAAAAAGATAAGCTTCTTGTGAGCGTTGCGGCAATGGTGGCGCGTGGCCGCCTCGCCCGGGGGGTAGAACTGAACTACCCTGAAGCGATTGCGCTGATCACAGATTATGTTGTTGAAGGTGCACGTGATGGCCGGTCTGTCTCAGATTTGATGGAAGCAGGCGCCCATGTGGTGGCGCGTGACCAGTGTATGCAAGGTGTGCCGGAGATGATCCACGATGTTCAAGTTGAAGCAACCTTTCCAGATGGCACCAAGCTTGTAACAGTTCACCAGCCCATAAGATAAAAGGGATAAGACAATGATACCCGGACAGATAATGCCAGCCACAGGCGAAATAACACTCAATGCTGGCGCCGAGCAGATTACACTTATTGTTGCCAATACAGGTGATCGGCCTGTTCAGGTTGGCAGTCATTATCATTTTGCTGAAACAAATCCTGCACTAGAATTCGACCGGCAGGCAGCCCATGGAATGCGCCTTGATATTGCGGCCGGAACAGCTGTGCGGTTTGAGCCGGGACAGAGCCGCGAGATTGCCCTTGTGCAGTTGTTAGGCAGGCGGCAGGTCTTCGGCTTTAACCAATTAGTGATGGGAGCGCTCTGATGCCAAAACAGATTTCACGTGCCGCCTATGCAGATATGTATGGCCCGACAACAGGTGATAAAATTCGTCTGGCCGATACCGAGCTTTTTATTGAAGTCGAACAGGATTTTACAACCTATGGCGAGGAGGTCAAATTTGGGGGCGGTAAGGTAATCCGCGACGGGATGGGACAGTCCCAGACAACCCGGGCGGAGGGCGCTGTTGATACTGTCATTACGAATGCGCTGGTAGTAGATTCCACAGGAATTTTCAAAGCTGATATCGGGATAAAAGATGGCATAATTTGCGGCATTGGCAAAGCAGGCAATCCTGACACACAGCCTGATGTCACAATTATTATTGGCCCGGGCAGCGAAGTGATTGCTGCTGAAGGTCATATTCTAACGGCAGGCGGTTTTGATAGTCATATCCATTTTATCTGCCCGCAACAAATCGACGATGCGCTTCATTCCGGGCTCACCACCATGCTTGGCGGTGGAACAGGCCCTGCGCATGGCACGCTTGCAACAACCTGTACGCCTGGGTCATGGCATATTGGCCGGATGCTTCAGGCAGCAGATGCGTTTCCGATGAATCTAGCTTTTGCTGGCAAGGGTAATGCCTCTCTGCCAGCCTCTCTTGAAGAACAGGTCAGGGGCGGTGCCTGCGCCCTTAAGCTTCACGAAGATTGGGGCACAACACCTGCCACGATTGATAATTGTCTTACCGTTGCAGATGCGATGGATGTGCAGGTGATGATCCACACAGACACGCTCAATGAGAGCGGATTTGTGGAACATACGGTCAGGGCAATGAAAAACCGGGTTATCCATGCCTTTCATACAGAAGGTGCGGGCGGCGGTCATGCGCCTGACATTATCAAGATTTGTGGTGAGAGCCATGTCATACCCTCCTCAACAAATCCAACCCGTCCCTTCACAGTGAACACTCTTGAAGAGCATCTGGATATGTTGATGGTGTGTCATCACCTTGATAAATCTATTCCTGAAGATGTTGCTTTTGCAGAAAGCCGGATCCGGCGCGAGACAATCGCGGCTGAAGATATCCTGCATGATTTGGGTGCCTTTTCAATTATCGCATCAGATAGCCAAGCGATGGGCCGTGTTGGCGAAGTCATTATACGGACCTGGCAGACAGCTCATAAAATGAAAGTTCAGCGGGGCCGCCTGGAGACAGAAACAGGTGATAATGATAATGAACGGGTCAAACGCTATATTGCTAAATATACCATTAATCCGGCAATAGCGCATGGCATCTCATCTCATATTGGGTCTATTGCCGTGGGGAAACGCGCTGATCTTGTTTTATGGAAGCCAGCATTTTTTGGCGTAAAGCCTGAAATGGTGCTGCTTGGCGGCACCATTGCCTGTGCACAGATGGGAGACCCGAATGCCTCTATCCCAACGCCTCAGCCGGTTTATACACGCCCAATGTTTGGGGCTTTTGGACGTTCATGCGAGCAGTCAGCTGTAACGTTTGTGAGTGCCGCTGCGCAGGCAGACTCACTTGCAGAAAAGCTTGGACTGGCTAAATCAACAGTGGCGGTAAGCCAGACAAGAACAATTTCCAAAGCCGATATGGTCCATAATGCCTATTGCCCGCAAATAGAGGTAAACCCGGAAACATATGAAGTGCATGCTGATGGTGAGCTACTGACTTGTGAGCCGGCGTCAGAATTGCCGATGGCACAGCGCTACTTCCTCTATTAGGAAAAAACTTTATAGGAGATAGGAATGCATATTGCTCAGCATATCACGTCTGACCTGTCAGGCGCAGAATCAGTTGATACCGTGACACTTGATTATGATAATCGGTTTGTGCGGCGCAAAAAGATGACAACAGATTCCGGCGAAGCCTTTCTTGTGGAACTTGCTGATACGCGGTCTGTGAATGTTGGAGATGGGTTTGTGCTAGATGATGGGCGTGTAGTGACTATTCTGGCCGCTGCAGAGCCGCTTTTGTCAGTTACTCATGATAACCCTGCTTTGATTGCATGGCATATTGGTAACCGCCATACACCGTGCCAAATCGGGGCAGGCACGCTTTTGATCAGAGATGATGCTGTCCTAAAAAAAATGCTGGAACAACTCGGTGCTGAAACAAAAACTATTCACGCACCATTTTTTCCAGAAGGCGGCGCTTATGGTCATGGCCGAACCCATGGCCATGCGAGCACAGATGGGCATGATCAGTAATGAAAGCAGGCAATGATATGATGTCCGAAGAGCGTCAGTTTCAGATTCTGCAAAACTGGTTTTCGCCTGCTTTTCCGATTGGCGCCTTTAGCTATTCGCATGGGCTGGAGAGCGCAATTTATCATGGCGTAGTAACTGACAAGGTATCACTTCAGAGCTGGATTGACTGTCTGCTGAGGCAAGGCGCATCCCGCAATGATATTATCTTTATAACCGCAGCCTATCGGGGCGAGGATGTCAATCAGCTCTGTCTTGCGCTATCAGCGGGACGCGAACGCTTCCAAGAGACAACTGAATTAGGCAGGGCCTTTACACAAATCATGCGGACTAGTTGCGAGCTGGCTATGCCGGACGGGCTTGCCTATCCGGTAGCTGTTGGGGGTGCCGCACAGCAGATGGGGCTTGATGTTAGTAAGACAGCACTTGCTTACCTACAGGGGTTTTGCACAAACCTGATTTCTGTTGCTGTCCGGTCTATTCCGATTGGCCAAGGTGATGGCCAGCAATGCCTGATGGCGCTACTGCCTGTTATCGAAGAGGTATGCGCAGATTTTATGCATCTAACCATAGATGATGTTGGCGGATTTGCGCTTGCTGCCGATATCTATTCACTCCAGCATGAAACAGCAGAACAAAGGATATATAGAACATGATTGCACCGCACCAAAAGCTAAGGCATGGCCCGTTGCGTGTGGGTATTGGCGGACCAGTTGGTGCGGGCAAAACAAGCATGACAGAAGCGCTGTGTCGGGCGCTCTCGCCGTCTATTTCTATGGCCGTTATTACCAATGATATCTATACCCGCGAAGATGCTGACTATCTGGTCAGGGCTCAAGCGCTTACCGCTGATAGGATAAGAGGTGTTGAGACAGGGGGGTGCCCACATACAGCTATCCGTGAAGATGCCTCTATCAATCTGGCTGCAGTGGAGGATGTGAAAACAGCTTTTCCAGATCTTGAGCTGATACTTATTGAATCAGGCGGCGATAATCTGGCAGCAACATTTAGTCCTGAACTGGTTGATTTGACGATTTATGTAATTGATGTATGTATGGGAGCCGATATACCTCGCAAAAAAGGTCCGGCATTATTGAAATCAGATATGCTGGTGGTGAATAAAATCGAGCTTGCGCCGCATGTTGAGGTTGACCTTGAACAGATGAAGCGGGATACAGCTAAGTGCCGAGATGGCCGGCCGTTTATTTTTGGCTCGATGCGGAAACAAGATGGCGTTAACGAATTGGTTGCATTTTTGAAGACTGAAGGAGGTCTCGGCCTCATCCATGGCTAGACTGAATTAACATTGAGAAAGAATAATTCGATGAGAATGATATTAACCATAGCGTTTGCGCTCACTGCTTTTTCAGCATCGGCTGACCCATCACATCAGCAGCCAGCAGAGCACTGCCATGTAAGTGACCATGCAGGGTTTCACTGCCATGATACAAGGCTTGGTGCAGACAGCACTGATACACAGACAGATAAGAATATTACTGAATAATATCCGAAGCGCTGGCAATTAGCTCAGAGTGGCAGAACCCGTCAGCTCTCTTGCACAAGACGGCGCTCATGGTGCCAGCTATACAAACCTGCGCCAACGATGATGGCCGAGCCAAGCAGGGTTGGGATATCAAGATGTTCGCCAAATACGATCACGCCAGCGCTCATCCCAAAAACAATGCGGACATAGCGGAACGGGCTTATAGCAGACACATCTGCCAGTGACATCGCTGTTGAGACACACCATAGCCCAAGTGCCCCTGTGATAATCAGGCCAAAGCAATGCAGGATCATAATGCCTTCAGGCATTACCCAGCCCCCTGAAAACAGCATGAAAATCAAACCTGTCAAAACAACTGACACAGAGCCGTAAAAAGACAAACCGGCTATTGAAATATGGCGTGGCACAATCCGGGCACTAAAATCACGCGCCGCCAGACCAAGCGCCCCTAGAAGGGCAAAAAGGGAATAGGCATTAAAGCCATCAATTGTTGGGCGTATCACAAGAAGCACCCCTGCAAAGCCAACTAAAATGGCAATAAGGCGTTTGATGCCGACTTTTTCCTTCAGGAAAATAGCTGCCATTGCTGTCAGAATAAGCGGCATGGTTTGCAACAAAGCAGTGACTGTCGATAGCGAGGCATGAATGAGAGCTGTGGTGAGAGCGGCAACACCAATCATCTCACCGCTACATCTCAGCATGATAACATTATGAATAAATTTTCTGTCGAGGACGGCTTCATTCGTCCTCACCATCATTATCCAGAATAAAATAGCTGTACCACCGCCAAACACAATTAGAATTTCACCAATAGGTAACGCATGCGATAGGAATTTTATGAAGAGATCAACAAAGGTGAAAAAAAGCACCCCGATAATCATCAGAATAATAGCACGGAAAATCTGAGGCATTTTCGACTAAAGTTTCACATAGAGGAGGGCGGAAAATATTTGATGTGTGAACGGTATCACAAAATAAAAAATGGCACCATCACTAGGGTAGAGGGCCAGAATAGAGGGCCAGAATAGAGGAGTGATGATGGCTAGCACATGAAGACATCAAACCGGATTGATTTCCCAATAATTTGATGCGAGCAGGCCTTCACCCCGTCAAGCGCGCTGGCGTGAGCTGGCCATTTCAAAACAACCCGCTTTGAGGCCGTGGCAAGAGCTGTCTCAATTAAGGTTAACTGGTCATTATCAACGCCAACAATTTCCCGTATTTCCCGAAACTCTCCTTTGACCAGAGCTGATTTTTTGCGCGGCGGATGCATCGGATCGACCAAGACAATTTCTGGATTAAGCGATGGCAATAGCTCAATTGAGTCGCCATGAATCAAGGTCATCCGGCTGATTATCTCTGCATGTATCCCGCCTTGCTGGCGGGCTTCCTCCATCCCGTCCCTCAGCAGAGAATGCATGATATCCGAGCGTTCGATGAGGGTAACTTCAGAGCCAAGTGAAGCAAGCAGAAAGGCGTCCCTGCCAAGCCCTGCGGTCACATCAGTTATCCGAGGGGTAAGGCCTGCTTTCATCCCAACCGCTTTAGGCAAATCCTGTCCACGGCCCCCGCCAAATAATAGCCGGTGATTTACTGGTCCGCGTACAAAGTCACATTTCAGCATTTGCGCTCACTTAAAAATATCTTGTCACTCATTGGTAGTGCTAGCTTTATGTCTGTTGCCTCTCATAGGTGCTGGCAGACTAACATCATGTTGCAGTTAAGGGGAGGTGACCTCTTCCCTATTTTAAGAGAAAACTAGGCTTCAGTCACTTTAAGGGGTCGGTTTTTCTTCCATTTTGTTTTTGGAACTTTTCCTGAAGCCTTTAATACTGGATATGCAATTGACGTTAAGTGGCTGTTAATGCGCTTAAGATCTCTGATAATATCCAAATGTAGGCTGCTTGTTTCTATACTCTGGGAAATGCCCGTGCCTATTCTTTCAAGATGAGTTGTAACAGACTTACTTTCAAGCTCTCGGATAGAGGCTTTTGCATCAAACAACATTCGCGCTAAATCACTGTCTTCTGATATAAAAGTATTAATTGCCAGTTCAAATGTTGACGTAACTGCCTCATGTAGGGCTGCTATCTCAGTCAAGCCTTGTTGTGAAAACTGAGCACCAAGATTTGCTTTCTTGACGGCCAGCTCCATTAGACTTCCTTCGATTATATCGCCCATATGTTCCATATTTGCGGTAAAGCTCAGCAAGTCCATTGCCCGTTGAGCTTCTTCTTCTGTGAGTTCTTCGCGCATAATTCTGGCGATATAGATTTTGATTGCATTAAAAAGACGATCAACATCATCGTCCATGATAACAATTTCTTGTCTTAACTCATCATTTCCCTCCTTGAGAACAGGGAGTGTATTGCGCAGCATTATTTGTGCGATATCGGCCATATTCAAGGCTTCGCGTTTGGCGCATGCCAGTGCTTTGCTGGGCGAGCTAAACGCAGTTTCATCAAGATGTTTTGGCTCGATAGCTTGGGCGCTCTCACTATCTGCAGATTCTAAATTTGTGACTAACTTTATGATGGGCTGCAATAAAACTAATCCGATAATTGCGACACCGATATTCAGGAAAAGATGAAAAAATGCTGGCGTAGTATAAGCTGGCAAGCTGTCAGCCAAAACAGCTAATAACGGGCTGACAAACGGAAATACCGCAGCAACGCCAAGAACCCGAATTAAGAAGTTAGCTTTTACAGGAATCTTTGCGTTACGTTTTGCTTTCCAATTAGCAATAACAGGTAACAGGCCACTGCCAACGTTAGCGCCAAGCACCAGAAATAATCCGGCATCAGTCAGCAACAATCCCGAGTGTACAAAACCAACAACCAAAAGGACAATCGCAAGACTAGAATGGGCTAGATAAGTTAAGACAACGCCGAATAGTAACATAAGGAATGGCTGGCTTACAAAGACCTGCATCACCGTGTTAAATTCCTGAAGGTTTGCTAATCCTGTTCCAATGTAATTTACCATTGAGAGCGCCAGCAATATCAGACCTAATCCTGCAATTGCCCGAAATAGATTTCTCAGCCTATTTTTCTCAGTAGATAAAAAGCCAAAGATGCCAATCGCAAGAAGAATAGGGGAGAGGATAGTTATTTTTTGAGAGGCAAGGATTACCGCTACGGCTGTGCCGATATCAGCACCCAGAATAACGATTAACGCGCTGCTGATGCTGAGAATATTCTGACCGGCAAAGGATGCCACAATTATGGCAGTTGCGGTGCTGCTTTGTATCAAAATGGCAAACAGAAAGCCTGACCCTAGCATAGGGATAAGTCGGCCCTCATTCTGCCGGGCTAACCGTTTCAAGTGAGAGCCATATGCCCGCATCATTCCTGTGCGTACCATTCGCAACCCCCATAAAAGGAGTGCAATGGCACCGACTAACTCGATTAGGACAGACATTAGATAACCCCAGACTTTGTTTGCGAGGCCTTTTTGCGCTATTTACTTTCGTTTTTACTTTTGACTAATTTTACACGGTTAAGACGCAAAAACTTCTCAAGTTTTGCTACATTTTTTGCGGGCATAATTAGCCCAATTTTTGTTCTTCGGAAAAGGATATCCTCTGCGGTAGTTGCCCATTCATGTGCAATGAGATATTCAACCTCACGCTGATATAACCCACTTCCAAAATCTTGTCCGAGATCTTCAATGCAGGTTACCTTATGCAGAATAATTTTGATATTAGTTCCGTAGAGCCGCGCTAATCGTTCTATATATTTCTGTTCTAAAAACGGAAATTCGGCCTGCATGGCATGAGTGAAGTGATAGATGTTTTTGTAACCAAGATCACCGCCAGGCAAAGGAGCTTGATGTGTCCAAGCATTTTTTCTTTTCCCTAAAAATGCCTCAACCTTTTCAACAATGCTCTCGGATAATTTTCGATAAGTTGTAATCTTACCTCCGAAGATATTTATTAACAGAGACTGCTCTCCTGTTTCTGTCTCTATCACATAGTCACGGGTTGCTTCCTGAGCTTCACTCGCACCATCATCATAAAGCGGGCGAACACCTGAATATGACCACACGATATCATCGGCTGTTATTGGTTTTTCAAAATACTCACTAGCATATTGGCAAATATAGTCAGCTTCTTTATCCGATATCTTAATTTCGTTAAGATTATTGCCATGGTCTATGTCTGTTGTACCAATGAGGGTAAAATCATCCTCATAAGGAATTGCAAACATTATGCGGCCATCTGAATTCTGAAAAATATATGATTTTCCGTGGTCGAAAAGTGTCTTTACAACAATATGGCTTCCCCTTACCTGACGCACATTTTGTTTCTGTCCATAGCTCAAGGCTAAATCAAGGACTTCATCTACCCAAGGCCCAGAAGCGTTCACTAAAACCTTTGCGTAGGTTGTCGTATTTTTGCCTGTCGTGATATCGTTGGACGTAATAGCCCAGACACCATTGTGACGCTGCGCCTTTATTACTTTGTTTCGCACGCTAATCTGCGCGCCCTTTTGTGCGGCATCCATAGCATTTAAAACAACAAGACGTGCATCATCTACCCAACAATCTGAATACTCAAAGCCTCTTTTGAATTCAGGTTTTAGCGGGTTTCCAGAAGGGTCTTTATTTAGATTTACGCTTCGTGTGCCAGCAAGATGTTTGCGACGCGCAAGATGGTCATATAAAAAAAGACCGGCCCTCAGCAGCCACCAAGAACGAAGGGCTTTACTATGGGGTAGAATGAAGCGCATGGGGCTGATGATATGTGGCGCTATTGTCATTAATACTTCACGCTCCTCGAGCGCTTTTCTGACAAGACCAAACTCGTAATGTTCTAGATAGCGTAAACCGCCATGGATCAATTTTGAGGATGCGGATGATGTTCCTGACCCAAGGTCATTGGCCTCACACAAACAAACTGAATAGCCACGCCCCGCAGCATCACGCGCCGTGCCTACGCCATTTATGCCGCCGCCTATAATAAAAACATCGAAAATATCTTTTACATCAGGTGTCATTTTGAGACCTCTTCATGATGAGGGGAGGCTTTGGTTTGAAGAAGATAGTTAACAACTTCTGTGAACCCTTTTCCGCCCTTATGTTTAGTAACAAAAGTAGGTCGCTGAAATTCACAAGCCAAGCTTTCTTGGATATTGGCAACGCCAACTGAATAGGTGAAATAACCAAACATCGTTTCATCATTGGGCGAATCTCCAACAAACAGCACAGAATGTTGCGCTATTTCCATCGTGGCCCAACAAACCATGCAACAAGTGAGCGTCTTGTGCCTGATGTTACGGGCAGAACGCGGTGGCGCAGGTAAGAGGGAAAGACTATAATAGTTCCTTTTGATCTGAAGTCGGCAGTTGTTTTCACTTCATCAAATTCAAAATCACCGCCTTCATATTCTGATGTATCGCTGAGCTGTACTGTAACAGAGAGTTTTCTGTCAGTGTCTGCCTGGCCATTCCAGTGAACATCCTGATGCCAATCATAATGACCGCCCTGTTCAGCATAATATTCTGTGAATTGCATTTCGGCTTTATTGTCGACATCTATAGCGAACGAGTCATTATTTGCCTTTCTGACATAATGCCATAGCAAATTCTGCACCCATTGTTCTGTTAGCCAGCGGATTGTGCTAACCCGTGTTTCTGCGACTATTTCAGAAGAGGCAAAGATAGTAGCTCCCTGCTCTGGCTGGCAAGTAGCGGTATGGATAATATCGTCAATCTGCTTGTCTGTTAAGCTGGCAGACCATAGTTGGAATAGCTCACGCATCTGTGCCGTCTTCTTTCAAAAGCTATCGCTCATCTTGCAGGGTTACTGAGTTTGACCACACTATCGCTTGCAAGGGTAGCGTCAAATAACCGGCTATGAAAAACTATCATATTATCGGGTAGCCATAACCGCTAGCTTTATGGGGTGGTGGGCGCAGAAATATCCATATCTTTGCCGAGACGATCGGATAGCATATCAATGAATTTTCGCACCTTAAGAGGCAGAAACCTTTTATCTGGGTAGATGGCATAAATGCTCCTTTCGGGCATGGATTCATACTCTGGTAGCAGCTTTATTAACCTGCCATCCTCAAGGTGTTGGCGACACACAAAGTAAGGTAATTGGGCAAATCCAATACCTTGGACGGCGCTCTCCATTAACATGCCGGTGCTGTTGGCATAAATAGCGGCTTTTAGATTTATAGAACCGTGCTTTGCGTCTTCAGAACGGTAGTTAAAGACAGAGCCTGATGCCAAATTTGTATAGATAACCGCTGGCAGTGTGCGCAGATCATCAGGCGAGTTTGGCATGCCATATCGCTCTATAAAAGACGGGCTTGCACATAAGTATAACGGGAAATCGCAGAGGCGTTTTGCAATCAAACCTGAATCTTCCAATGCGCCAATCCGGATAACAAGGTCATAGCCTTCCTCAATGAGGTGAACGCGCTTATCGTTAAATTCGGCGTCAACGATTACATCAGGGTATAATCGAGCATAATCTGCTATTGGTCCAATCAGAAACCTCTCGCCAAAAGCCATTGGTGCATTAATCTTTAATCGCCCCGAGGGCCGCTCCTGACCTTCTGCTAGCTGCTCAAGAAGATGAGATACCTCATCATCCCCCCTATTAAGTGTATCAATAAGCTGCTTGCCAGCTTCAGTTACAACAACTGTGCGGGTTGTTCTATGAAATAGAACCAGTCCAAGGCGCTCTTCTAATGTTTTGACTTGTCTGCTAACAGCCGCCCCAGAAACACCCAAAGCAATCGCAGCTTTGGTAAAGCTCGCATGATGGGCAACCTCACGCATCATTTCAAACCCATTTGCATAGAGTGTCATTATTAACTCCAGAGTAATAGTTAAATACAAAATACAATATTATAACTTTAGAGTTATTAATGTATAGTCTTGCAATCGTTACGCGACCATAAAAACATCAAAATAGGGAAATATCATAATGAGTGAAGCACCAAAATGCGGCTGTGGCCGCTCCCCAACAGGAAATTGTATTGGATGGCACGCCTTATCTGAGGAAGATTATCAGGCAAAGAAAGCTGTGTATGAAGCGCGGCAGGCAGAAAAAGCCAAAAAATAGCCCAAAAAAATGAGGCCAACAACGAGAGCTGTTGGCTCATCATTATATCCTCATCTTTTTTCAGGAAATGTTTCAATGTCAAAACTAGATAATCTTTTTGCCCCCATCATCCCTTTTTCGGCTCCCATTGGGCGGTTATTCATCTCCGGCATGTTCGTCATGTCTGGCCTTAACAAAATTGGCAACTATGATAATACAGTAGGCTGGATGGAAGCTATGGGCGTGCCAGGAGCCATGCTGCCTCTGGCTATTGCGCTTGAGGTTTTTGGGGGGTTAGCAATTATAGCTGGGTGGAAAACAAGAATTTTTGCAGCCCTTCTTGCAGGCTTTTGTCTTGTATCGGCTATCCTTTTCCACGCTAATTTTGAGGATCAGGTTGAAATGATTATGTTTATGAAGAATGTTGCTATAGCAGGAGGATTTTTGTTCCTTGTTGCTCATGGCGCTGGAAGTTACTCGCTTGATAATCATCGCCGCACTTAGGTGGTGTTTATCCGTGATAAATTAATAACAGGCTTATAAGGGTAGATGGTTATGGGATTGCTTCAAGAAGGCCGCTGGGTAGACCGCTGGTACGATACAAAAGAGACTGGTGGACGCTTTGTGCGGCGCTCGCCTCATTTCAGGAACTGGGTCACGGCTGATGGTAGCGCTGGTCCAACCGGAGATGGCGGCTTTAAAGCTGAGCCGGGGCGTTATCACCTTTATGTTTCGCTCGCCTGCCCGTGGGCCCATCGTACTATGATCTTCCGCGCCCTCAAAGGATTGGAAGAGATGATTTCGGTCTCTGTTGTGCATCACTATATGGCTGAAAATGGCTGGACATTTATGCCGGCAGACGGCGTTATCCCTGATATAGTAAATGGGGCTGAGTATCTGTACCAAGTCTATACCGCTGCCAAGCCAGACTATTCTGGCAGGGTTACAGTCCCGATTTTGTGGGACAAGCAGACCGGCACTATTGTTTCGAACGAGTCGTCAGAAATCATTCGGATGTTTAACACTGCCTTTGATGAGAGTGGCGCTCAGCCGGGTGATTTTTACCCCGATGCCTTGCGCGCTGAAATCGATGCTCTGAATGATAGAATTTATGGGACAGTGAATAACGGTGTTTATAAGGCTGGTTTTGCAACGACCAAAGAAGCCTATGAGGAAGCTGTAACACCGTTGTTTGAAACACTTGATTGGCTAGAAGAACGCCTTTCATCGCAACGTTATCTCATAGGAGGTGACATAACCGAAGCCGATTGGCGGCTTTTCACAACCTTGGTCAGGTTCGATGCTGTTTATGTCGGGCATTTCAAGTGCAATATTCGCAGAATAGCTGACTATCCGCATTTACAAGGATATCTGTGCGACCTTTACCAACAGCCAGGTGTCGCAGCAAGCGTCAATATGGAGCATATCAAATACCATTATTATGCAAGCCATGAGACAATAAACCCAACAAGGATTGTCCCGGTAGGCCCATCTATTGATTTCATGGCGGCACATGACCGCTCAAATCTGAGCTAATATGAGACAGCCTTTATGATGCGCTATCACTGTCTTTATGACATCCAAGAATAACTGGTTATGCGAAAAGCTGGAGAACAATAATGTCAATTCGCCCCGTTAAAATGCAGAGTGAGGCCCGCCCTACAACCGAAGGTGCTGGCGTTCATTTGCATCGTGTATTTGGCTTTGGTGATACCACGCCATTTGATCCCTTTTTGATGATGGATGATTTTCGCAATGATGATCCCCAGCTCTACCAAAATGGGTTTCCGTGGCACCCTCATCGCGGCATTGAGACAATCACCTATGTCCTAAAAGGCACTGTTGATCACGCTGATAGTCTTGGTAATGTTGGCACCCTTGGCGGCGGCGACATTCAATGGATGACAGCTGGCTCAGGTATCATTCATCAGGAAATGCCGCATGGTGATACGCAAGGGGCAATGCATGGGTTTCAGTTATGGGCCAACCTGCCATCGTCGCAGAAAATGACAACGCCGCGGTATCAGGATATAAAATCGGCTGAAATTTCCGAATTACATGATGATGATGACAGCAAAATCCGTGTCATTGCCGGCAATTATCGCGGCTATGGCGGGCCTGTTGATGGCATTGCTGCTGACCCACAATATTTGGATATAACCTTGCCGCCGCGATGTTTCAAAAAATTCCCCTTTGATACACGCCGTCAGGGCTTTGCTTATATCTTTGAAGGTAGTGCGCGGTTTGAAGATGCCTCAAACCCGTTTGGTGTGAATGTTGAAAAAGAATTTCTCGGTGAAGAGCTGAAAATCCGCGATATGTCTGGCAATCGAACATTGGTTGTTTTTGGCGGCGGTGATGAGGTTACGGTTACATCAGGTGACCATGGCGTGCGGTTTTTATTGATATCTGGCGCCCCTTTGCGCGAGCCTGTTGCATGGCATGGCCCGATTGTAATGAATACGCAAGACGAGTTACGCACCGCTGTGCGCGAACTCAATAATGGAAGCTTTATTAAAACATCTGCGGCGGGCTGGCAAAAATAAGCGTGCGATAAGGCAGGCTCTTATCATTGGGGTATTACTGCGGCGCGCGAAGTGATTTTACCGAAAACCAGCTTAGTATCACAAGCGGGAAACAAATCCCGAAAGCGCTGCGAATGCCGAACTGCTCTGCCATTATGCCAAGGAATGGCGGTGCAAGTAAAAAGACAATAAATGACAGTTGGGCGACGGCAGCGACATTCACAGAGGCAGGCCTGTCCGTGCGCTGTGCAGCGGCCGAGATTGCCAGCGGAAAGATCACCGCATTACCCGCCCCCAAAAGTACAAACCCGCCAAGGGCAATAAGGGGAAGTGGCGCAAACGTAACAAGAATAACCCCTATGCCAAGCGCAATAACTGAATAAGAGGTGATTTTCTCTGGCCCATATTGGTCAACAAAACGGTCAGCAAAAAACCTCACAATGAATTGGCTTAACGCGCCAAGCGCAAAGGCCATCCCGCTTATAAAGGGCGGTGTTGAAAAAATGTCACGCATGAAGATAACAGACCAGTCAGTGCCTGCGCCCTCTAGCAACATTGCTGATAAGGTCAGTGCGACCAGCATCAATATCGGTTTGGTTGGATAGGCAAAAATAGCTGTATCTGCTTGTTCATCTAGCCGCTGTGTGGCAGGGCGATAATGAGCGAGTAGCAGTATTATCATAGCGCTGGTAACGCCAAGAAACCCAGCCATATGCCAAAATATGGGACTATAAAATTGGGCAAGCAAGGCGCCTGATAATCCAGCACCAAAAAACCCCAAACTCCAGAAGGCATGACATCTATTCATGATGCGGCGTTTGAGTGTCCCCTCTATAAGGTCGGCCTCGACATTGACGGCAACCTCAACAACTCCGATGGCAAGGCCTGCGATAAACAAGCAAATGAAAAACATCAGTGGTCCAGCCGATAATGTTGATATCATCTCGGCGCCACCAATGATGGGCACGCCCAATAGCATGACAAGACGAAATCCCAGCACCTGCAATATTCGGCTGGCAAAAAAAAGTGATAATTGCACGCCAAGCGCAGCGCCAATAACAGACATGCCAAGCATGCCCTCCCCAATCCCCATTTGATGCTGCATATCACCAAGTCGTGGGAAGATAGCCCCAACACTAAGGGCATAAATACCAAAGGCAAGGAAGATACCATTCTGGGGGCGTAGGAAGAGCCGGGGAGATGTGAGTGTCATAAAAAACTTCTACTGGCAGGAGGGCGAAGTCGCAAAATAAACAACATAAGATAATATAGCCCTACACCAGTTCATGAATTCTTTCATGATAACTAAAAGACCAGCCGTTAAAAAAACCCATCATGTAACATGCGCTCCTGCAGCGCGCGAGATATTCGTAACGCACTCCTGCAAGGGATTTGTGTAAAAACTGCGCTCGGCCCTTACTCTGAATACAGGCACAGAAATGCTCACCGCTGCGATAGGCTTAAGCTGTTCATTGAGGATGGCCGCACCAAAGCACGAAATGCCTGTCTCATTTTCCTGATCATCATTGATATATCCCAAATGACGATATTTTTCGGCCTGCTCTATGAGCGCTTGAGGGGTGGTGGTTGTCTGGTCGGTAAGCTTATTTAAGTCCAGCCTCGCCATCACGGCATCAAATTCTGCCGCCGGAAGAGCCGATAGGAATGATTTGCCGACACTGGTAGAATGCAACGCCACTCTAGCGCCTACGCTAGAGGCCATGCGTACAACCTTAAGGCTCTCTATTTTATCAATATAAACCATTTCATCGCCGCTTCGTATGGCAAGGTGAACAGTCTCACCTGTCCGGTCTCGCAAACTCTCCAGCTCCGGTCGTGCAAGGCTGCGGATATCTATGTCTTCAAGGGCGCGGCGCGCTAGCCCAACCAGCCTTATACCGGGAAGGTAGCACCCCTGATTGGTTTTCCTCGCTAACCCCTCAGCCTCCAGACTTGCCAGAATACGAAAAAGTGTTGGCCGAGATAGGCCGCAGTCAACCAGCAGATCAGCGGCTGTCGGGGGCGCGCTACAATCTGAAATTGCCTGAAGAACAGCAATACTGCGCGAAAAACTTTGCGTGCCGGGGACAATTTTAGTCACAGCAACCTCCGTTCTGTATTGTGAATACCTGTTTGAATAATAGTTGACAAAATAGCTGACAGATTCATAATATGTCCATATTATTACCAGTTGTCCACATTATGGACAAAAATGAAAGAAATGCAAGTAATGAATGATGCATCACCTGACGCGCGCAATGCTCTTATTAGTGGTGGTACCAGCGGTATTGGTTTGGCGCTGGCCCAAGGGTTTGCCGCAGCAGGGTATAATGTTATCGCTGCCGGTCTTGGCCCGCTACCTCACAGCACGCCCAGCATCCGTTTTGCGCGCCTAGATGTCACGGATGGTCCGGCAGTTGCCGCTTTGGTATCTGAGCTGCCAGAACTTGATGTTGTGGTAAATGCTGCAGGCATTATTCGCCGCGAAGATGAATTTGATCCAGATATTTTTGCCCAAGTTATTGATATCAATCTGAATGGTACAATGCGTATTTGCACAGCCGCGCGGGCGGCTCTTGCTAAGCGTAATGGCAGTATTATCAATATCGCATCGATGCTGAGTTATTTCGGGGGCGGCAATGTTCCAGCCTATTCATCATCCAAAGGTGGTGTTGCACAATTAACCAAATCCTTGGCAATTGCTTATGCCTCGGACGCAATTCGGGTGAATGCGCTAGCGCCGGGCTGGATTGCAACGCCGCTTACCAAGGGCTTGCGCGATGACCCGGCACGTAATGACGCCATCCTTGCCCGCACACCGCTAAAACGCTGGGGAGCCCCAGAAGATCTGGTCGAGCCAGCATTATTTCTCGCCGGCGCCGGCGCCGGCTTTATCACCGGCACAATTCTGAATGTAGATGGCGGCTATGCCATCGTTTAATATCTTAAAAAAGGACAAAAGTGATGCCACTTGTAAGCGAAGATATGAATGCAAAAATGCCCTACCAGCATCCTATGCCGGCAGACGCCTTACCTGAAATTGTTGTGACGGACGCCTTATCAGAAGGCGACCAGCGCATGTGGGTACAACAGACAGAGCACGTCTTTTTCCGGCCGCTCTGCCTGAATGTCAGCCAAGGCTATTGGATGAATTTGCTGAAGGTAACAAAATCAGGCGTATTATCGCGGCATCGCCACCCAAATGCCGTGCATGGTTTTGTGCTAAAAGGTCGCTGGCATTACCTAGAACATGATTGGGAAGCACGCGAAGGATCATATGTTTTTGAGCCGCCGGGCGAAACTCATACCCTTGTCGTGCCAGACGATGTCGATGAAATGATCACCTATTTTCAGGTTAATGGCACCATGAACTATGTTGACCCGTACGGTAAACATTTAGGGTATGAGGATGTCTTTACCAAAATCGACATGTGCCGCGCTCATTTTGAAGAGGTTGGTCTCGGCGCTGATTATGTGAAGACATTTATCCGGTAGTCACCTATCCACTTATCTGGTCTAACATATCACAAAAAATATCCTCTCTTTTAAGGAGCTATTATCATGATTGAACGTATTCACACAGGAGAGCGGTCTTCTAAAATTGTGAAACATAATGGTGTTGTCTATCTAACAGGGCAGGTATCAGAGGGTGAGACAATCCAAGAACAGGTGCGCGGGTGCTTGCAAAAGGTTGAAACACTTCTTGCACAGGCAGGCTCGTCTAAAGAGCAGATGTTGCGGGTAACAATCTGGCTTGCTGATATGAGCGATTTTCAGGGATTAAATGAAGTTTGGAATGAATGGGTACCAGCAGGTCACGCACCTGCAAGAGCCTGCGGCCAGGCCAAGCTTGCAAGAGATGTGTTGAAAGTGGAATTCATGGTAGATGCGGCCTATTAATAGGCGTCTTACGTCACCAAAAAATAACAAGCTTTCGCCTATGAGATGGGCAGTCCAGATGGGGTTGGCAGCGCAGGAATTAGCCAGAACAGGCCAAGCAGTTAGCATGACGCCGCCTGACTTAACAGCAGTCAAGTAATGTGCGCTTAATCGCTGTTTGCCAGCCTGCTAAAAGTGTCTCCCGTTTTGAGCGGTCTAGATGCGGCTGAAAGGATGTTTCCAACTTCCAGAGGCTTGCTGTTTGCTCAAGTGTCGTGGTCTGCCCACTTCCAAGCATGGCCAGTATAGCAGCGCCCAACGCCGTGGTTTCGGTAAGTGCTGGCCGGTCGACCTGTAGCTCGAGAATATCGGCCATGAATTGCATCAAGAAATTATTATCTGCCATGCCTCCGTCAACCTTCAGGCCACTGGGCGCAATTCCATCTGCCCGCATCGCTTCAATCAGATCATAGGTCTGGAACGCAACTGATTCTAGCGCGGCTCTGGCAAAATGTGCAGGTCCTGTATCTCGTGTAAGGCCATAGATAGCTCCTCTGGCAGACGGTGACCAGTGCGGCGCCCCTAACCCCGTTAGTGCAGGCACCATATAAACCCCATCATTATCGCAGAGGGATGCTGCCAGAGCTTCACTTTGTGCGGCTGTCGACAGAAGGCCTATCCCATCACGTAGCCATTGAATCACTGCACCCGAAATGAAAATTGATCCCTCTAGCCCATATGTGACCTGACCATTGATTTGATAGGCGATGGTGGATAGTAGGTTGTTTTCTGATAGCAGGCAGTCCTGAGCTGTGTTTGCCAGCATGAAACAGCCTGTTCCATAAGTTGATTTAATCGAGCCTTTTGTGAAGCATGCCTGTCCAATTGTAGCGGCATGTTGGTCACCTGCGACCCCGCAAATGGGGAAGGCCTGTCCAAAAACGTCAGCCCTGCAATCACCAAAATATCCAGCACTGTCCTGTACTTCTGCCAGCATTGCCATCGGAACATCAAATAGATGGCATAAGTCTGCATCCCACATTCCGTTGCGGATATTATACAAGCTTGTGCGGCTCGCATTTGTTGCATCTGTGACATGCCTTACCCCGCCCGTCATTTGCCAGATAAGGAAACTATCTACGGTGCCAAAGCATAATTCGCCTCTTTCAGCCCGTGGGCGCAAGCCATCCACATTATCCAAAATCCAAGCGATTTTTGTGGCACTGAAATAAGGGTCAAGAACCAGGCCAGTAGCCTGTCTAACGTTTTGCAGGTGGCCTTCATCAGAGAGTGTTTTACAGTGTGTTGATGTTCGCCGATCTTGCCAGACAATAGCGTTGTAAACAACGTCTCCTGTCTTACGGTCCCAGATCAAAGTGGTTTCTCGCTGGTTGGCGATACCGGCCGCCGTAATTGTCAGGCCAAGTGATGCTGCTTTTGCGACCATCTCACGGCCGACTTGTAACACCGACTGCCAAATATCTGAGGCGCGATGCTCAACCAAGCCATCAGCCGGAAAAATTTGCTCAAATTCTCTCTGACTTACACCAAGCATAGACCCATCTGCGGAAAATAAAATGGCGCGTGAACTAGTTGTGCCCTGATCAAAGGCTAGGATAGCGCTGTTTTCTTGTCTCATCTTATCATCCGAAGTTGGTCTTCATGCCATCAATAAAATCAGGTCATATCTATCATATCAAGACAATGTCCATCGCGGTGGTCAAAACAGGACAAGCCCTTTTTGCTTAACTCGCGGCATTAGGAAATGATGAATTAAGTTCAGTTAATATTGATGCTTGCTCTTCAGCATATTCAGAAGTTTTTATTCTACTAGCTTTAGAATATTCTCGCTGTTGTAGATGAAAGGCTTCCTGTTCAGTTCTTTGTTTTAATTCGCTGTGTTTTTGCTCAAGCGTTTCAATATATCGTTGACCTGCTTCTTTAAAAATCTTTTCTTTATTGCTTTTATAACGAATAAGTTTTGTCAGGTTAACCACTACTGCATTAAAGGATATGAAGCTTATCATACCTCCAATAAAAAACACCCAATATGCTTCTTGTGAGTGAAGAAGGTCTTTTGCTTTAAAAGCCACAAAGGAAAGTATAGTAATAGACACTGAGATGATGAGTGCTAGAATGCTAACCTCAATTCCACGAGGTGCGCTTGATAGCTTAAATTTTTGAACAAGTTCATCAATATCCAGAGACTTTAATTCATTAATATTCTGTAATGATATCGAAACTCTCTCACCCAGAGAATTTAACGCAGTGATAACATTATCAGGCAAATCAATTAAGCGTTCAATTCCTTGCACCTTGGCCTGGTTAACTTCATTTATCGTCGTTGCTTCAGCACCAAGTTTGAGAATCGGCATAGATAGGGCTATTTTCTGTAACCGCTTTAGTCTATCAAACACTCGTTTTTGGGCATCTTTATCAACCGATGACGGGGGGTCTCCCGCCTCACTATCAGCATCGTTTTGACTATCATTTAACGTATCAAGAAATGTGCCTAGCAGCGTATTTTTTTGCGGCGAAATTTTAAGTTCGCCCAAAATATTAACGATAACGTCTTTATTCATATTTAGGCCTCGCCTCAGAACCTGCCGGAAAACAAAATATCCACACATAGTGAAAGCAGTTCTGTCTAATTGATAGATTAAAGCAGTTGTCTAACTTTTGTCTAGCGATTCAGGTGGTAAGGGTCTGATTTTCAGTCACCATAACCCAGACAAGTTGGCCACCAACGGCGGGTTACACCATGCCCAAATGCAGAATGTACCCGCCTATGAATATAGTTCTCTGGTGGTGCGTTGCTGTTAGTTCTTATAATCGGGTGACTCTCTGTCCAGTTTTCTCAGCAATGCAGGCCATGCCAACCTGTCTCTGCCTAAATCGAACATTCTCGTAGATTGCTCTTGCGTCGTCTTGATTGCTTCTTTGGAAGGAAAATTTATATTTCCAGCAGCCTGCGCTCTTACTTGAGCAGTGCAAGCTCTCTCAAGAGAATATATGCCCATAAATGCTATGCCACATGTTTGACCTACTGATAACGTTCCATGATTTCTGAGTATCAAAAGATTTTTATCGCCTATATCAGCTATTAATCTCTCTCTTTCACTATGGTCTAAGGCTAGGCCCTCATAATCATGGTATGCAATGTGAGGATTCACTAACATAGAGTTTTGACTAATCGGCAGTAATCCATCTTTTTGAATGGATACCGCAATACCATCATTAGTATGTAAATGAAGGACGCATTGTGCATCATCTCTGGCAGAGTGAATAGCACTGTGAATGGTAAATCCTGCAGGATTTACTTCATAAGGGGTCTCAATTACCGCATCACCATTTAGGTCAATTTTTACCAAACTTGAAGCGGTGATTTCATCAAACATCAGTCCAAAGGGGTTGATCAGAAAGTGATGTTCTGGACCTGGTATTCTTAATGATACATGAGTGAAAATTAAATCATCCCAGCCATAAAGAGCAATAAGCCTGTAAGTTGCTGCTAAATCTAATCGTAGCTTCCATTCTTCTTCTGTGATTTGGCTTCTCAAGTTATGTGTATCAATTATATGGCTCATAACTAATTATCCCTCATTGCTTCATAGCAAAACTATAAAATAGTTCTATCGTTTAGGTAAATAAAAAAGCCTTAGGAGTTCCATGCAGTCCCCAACGGCCCCATTAGGCTATGTGACAAGCCTTCAATGAAGCCTATGCTATGGCAGACTAATCTAATGGATCGGCATCCACCACCAATGCCACATCTTAAATATGACGGCAAAGCATAATGCAGGTAGGCTGGCCAGCGTTGCGATAGCCCCATAACTGAGCGCAGAATTTGTTAAATTTTTCATGGAGAAATGGCGCGCTCGGGAAGCTGCTGTTACCTATGCCCTGCGTCAACTCAAGTTCCCCTTGAGCAATATCAACAGGTTAGACAATCACTAATCAGTGTCAACAGGCACATTTGTTATACTGAGTGTTATACTTGTGTTGAATTAGAGGAAACCTTGGGTGGACGAAAGTGACCCCCCAGTGGGTTACGACTGAGACGACTTCAAAAATAACGGTAAAGGGTCTGTTTGTTGTTGTTCTTGT